>Ga0255210_1000020_pt1 | contig 125198 bp, 108 predicted proteins | sample Miss_Yuk_RepA_8d_FD_188422 | JGI IMG/M metagenome (GOLD analysis project Ga0255210, IMG submission 188422) | Freshwater microbial communities from Mississippi River, Louisiana, United States - Miss_Yuk_RepA_8d | ecosystem: Environmental > Aquatic > Freshwater > River | place: USA: Louisiana...
AAGCCGGCCGATTTAGGCGCAAAGCGCAGCCATAGCCCGGGCTATGGCGAGCATTTGCAACGACGAGCGGGCGGCTTGGGGCGTGACGAGCGGGCATGAGCGAAAAACTCTCAGCCTCTCAGCCGCCGGCGCGGCGCTTGAGCCAGCGCATCAGCGCGCCCAGCACCGGCAGCTGCTCGTACAGCTCCTCGGCGGCGTCCCAGTAGTCGCGGTGCAGCGCGACGCGGCCGGCGGCGTCGAAGCGCAGGTGCGTGGCGCCGTGGATGCGCAGCGCGCGTGCGCCGGCGCCGCGCGTGCGGAAGTCGAAGTCCCAGGTCAGGAAGGCGTCGTCGCCTGCGGCGACGACGGTGCAGATGGTGAAGCGCGGCGCATCCAGCCGGTCGAACATGTGCTGGAAGATGCGCGCGACGGCCGGCAGGCCCTGCACCGCGTTGAACGGGTCCTTGAAGCGCGCGTCGTCGGCGTAGACGCCGCGCAGCGCGGGCAGGTCCGAGGGTGCCAGCGACTCGAACAGCGCGACGACGCGCTGCACGCGCGCGTCCGGGTGGCGCGCCGGGTCAGACACCGGCCACGCGGCGCACCGCGCCGAAGTACCACCGGTCGGGCAGCGGGCGCAGCGCCTTGAGCAGCCGCGTGAAGCGCCGGGGGAAGTGGATCTCGAAGTCGCCCGCGCGCCAGCCGGCGACGATGGCCTGCGCCGCGGCGTCGGGCCCGATCAGTGCGGGCATGTGGAAGTCGTTCTGGGCGGTCAGCGGCGTGTCGACGAAGCCGGGGTTGACCAGCGAGACGCCGACGCCGCGGGCATGCAGGTCCAGGTACAGCACCTCGGCCAGGTTGATCATCGCCGCCTTGGTCGGGCCGTAGGCCAGGGCCTGGGGCAGGCCGCGGTAGCCGGCCACGCTGGCCACCAGGCTCAGGTGGGCGGGCGTGCCGGCGGCGGCCTGGCGCAGCAGCGTGGGCAGCACCGCGTCCAGCAGGTGCAGCAGGCCGACGTAGTTGACCTGCTGGTGGCGCAGCGCCTCGGCGAGGTCGAAGCCGTCGGCGCGCATCGGCCGGTAGTGGCCGGCGCAGTACATCGCCAGGTCGATGCGGCCGTGGCGCTCCAGCAGGCGCTGCGCCGCGGCTCCCAGCGCGCCGGGCTCGGCGACGTCCAGCGCCAGGCCCTGGGCGCCGGGGTGGGCGGCGGCGAAGTCGTCCAGCGCCGCCTGGTTGCGCGCCGAGACGGTGACCTGCGCGCCCAGGCCGTGCAGCGCAACCGCCGTCGCGCGGCCGATGCCCGACGACGCGCCGACCAGCCAGACGTGGCGGCCGCGCCAGTCGGTGACGGGGGGATTCAGTGCCATGGCGGACTCAGGTCGGCAGGCGCTGGAAGCTCAGCAGCACCTCGCCGACGCGCACACCGAACTTGCGCATCTCGGCGCGGTTGAGCAGCACGCGCTCGTCGACCAGGTACATCCAGTCGTCGAACGCGATGTCCCAGGTGCGGCCGTCCACCGGCAGGCGCAGGGTGTAGCGCCAGTTCAGCGCATTGCCGGCGGTCTGGCCGCGGGCCTCGCCGACGATGTCGGCGGCGCGGCCGCGCCAGCTGCCGTCGGGCAGGCGCTGCAGCGTCCAGACGCGGGTCTCGCGGCGGCCGTCGGCATAGGTGAAGCGTTCGTCCAGCGTGCCGGTGTCGCCCTGCCAGGTGCCGGTCAGCTCGACGGTGAAGCGCTGCAGCACCTTGCCGCCGCGGTCGGTGACCAGGCCGTGGGCCAGCAGCCGGCCGTCGAAGTACTGGCGCAGGTCCAGCACCGGCCGCTGCGCGGCGTGGTCGGCCAGCGACGGGCCGGCGCAGCCGGCCAGCAGGAGCGGCGCGGCGGCGGCCAGCGCCAGCAGGGCGCGGCGCATCGGCCGGGCGGGGGGCAGGGGACGGGACATGGCGGGGGGCTCCGGCAAGGCGGTCGGGGTGGCGGCGATACGGGCGGCGGCGATCGGGGGCATCAGGGGCGCTCCAGCAGCGAGCGGCCTTGCCACAGCAGCGCGGCGGCGGCGGCCTTGAGCAGGCAGGGCCCGGCGGCATAGACGGCCGCCAGGGCGTCGAGGGCGGCGGCGTCGCGGCTGCCGGGCGCGTAGCCCAGCCACTGCAGCGCCGGCAGTGCCAGGCCGGCGGCCAGCGCCAGGTTGAGCTTGCCGGCGCCGGTCCACCAGCCGAAGTAGCGGCCCTCGTGGCGCAGCGCGTGGCCGGCGCGGGCGATCACGCCGGTCAGCAGCGCGCCGGGCAGGGCCAGGTCGGCGCCCAGGGCCACGCCGCTGGCCAGGCACACCGCGAGGAAGGCCGGCGCGTCGCCCGCGCCCAGGCGCGCCGCCCAGACGAAGGCGGCCACGGCCAGCGCCATGCCGGCCACCCAGCAGCGCAGCAGGCCGAAGCGCGGCACCGCGCGCACCCACAGCGGCAGCGCCAGCGCGCCGGCCAGGAAGTAGGCCCCCAGGCACAGCGGCGCCCAGTCCGGCGCCTGCAGCCGGTCGCGCACGAAGAACAGCACCAGGGTGGCCGGCACCGCGCTGGCCACGCCGTTGAGCAGGTAGACCGCCATCAGGCGGCGGAAGGCCGGCACGCGCCAGGGCAGCCAGCGGTCCTCGGCCGCCGCGTCGACCCGCCGCGGCGGTGCCGGGCGGTAGGGCGCGGCCGCCAGCGCCACCAGCGCCAGCGCCAGCAGCGCGCCGCCGACGCCGACCAGCGCCGGCAGTCCGGCCAGCGCGGGCAGGGCGCTGGCGGCCAGCACGCCGGCCAGCGCGCAGCCCTCGCGCCAGCCGGCCAGCCGCGCCTGCATCGCCGGCGGCCCGCCCAGGCGCGCGCCCCAGGCCTGGTGCAGCACGCCGAGCGCGCTGTAGCCGGCGCAGGTCGGCAGCAGGGCCGCGGCGCACCAGGCCAGCAGCGCCAGGTGGTCGCCGTGCAGCGCCGCCGGCGGGAAGAACAGCGCTGCGAAGCCGGCGGCCAGCAGCAGCGCAGCCAGCACCGCGCCGGCCAGCACCTGGTGGCGCGGGCGGGCCAGGCCGTGGTCGATCCAGCGGCCCAGCGCGGGGTCGACCAGCGCGTCCAGCGCGCGCGTGGCCAGCAGCACCGCGCCCAGGCCGGCCAGCGGCGCGCCCAGCGTCGCCGCGTAGTGCTGCGGCAGCAGCACGTACAGCGGCAGCGCGGCGAAGGCCAGCGGCGCGCCCAGCGCGCCGTAGCGCAGGCCGGCCGCCCAGCCGGGCGACGCGGCGGCCAGGCCGCGCTCCGGCGTGCTGCCGGCGGCGCGCAGCGGCGGCGTCCGGCTCATGGCGTGCGCCCCAGCAGCTGGGCGCGCAACCGCGGCTCGGAGGTGCGCGGCGACAGCCAGATGCCGAAGAACAGCGGCGCGAACTCGGCGTCGGCCACCTCGCCGCGCGGCAGCCCGTTGTGGAAGAAGCGCACCGCGCGGCCGGGCAGGTGCAGGCCGGTCAGGCGGTCGCCGGCGCGCACGTCGGGGAACAGCGCGGTCATGGCCTGCAGCCAGCGCTCGCCCTGGGCCGCGCTGAAGCTGCCGATGCGCTGCATCTCGTCGAGCGAGCGGCGGGCGATCTGTGCGCCCACCAGCGCGCGGCCGTAGGTCAGGGCCAGCGCCAGCGGCTGGCCCAGCGGGTCGGCGGCCCCGGCCGCCTGTTCCGGCGTCCACAGCTGGGCGTCGTAGACATGCAGGCCGAAGAAGCGCAGGGTCGCGCTGCCGCGCAGGCGGGCCTCGGGCAGCAGGCCCTGCAGCTCCGGCGGCGGCGCGGCGGCCGCGGCGTCGGCGGCGGCCGCCCAGGGCGCGGGCAGCAGGCTCAGCAGCAGGGTGCGGCGGCGCGGCATGGCGGTGCGGGCGGACGCTGCCGGGGCGCTCAGGGCCGGCGCAGGGTGAACTGCAGCACGTCGGTGGCGCCGCTGTCGAAGCCGGCCTCGCAGTAGGCCAGGTAGAACTCCCAGGTGCGCAGGAAGCGGGTGTCGAAGCCCTGGCCGCGCACCTGCGCCTCCTGGCGCAGGAAGTCGTGGCGCCAGCGCCGCAGGGTCTCGGCATAGTCGCCGCCGAAGGCCAGCTCGCGCACCACCTCCAGCCCGGCCGCGCGGGCCGCGGCGCGGAAGGCGGCCGGGCTGGGCAGCAGCCCGCCGGGGAAGATGTACTGCTGGATGAAGTCGGTGCCGCCGACGTAGCGGTCGAACAGCGCGTCGTCGATGGTGATGGTCTGGATGCAGGCGCGGCCGCCGGGGCGCAGCCGCGCGTGCACGGTGCGGAAGAAGTCGGGCCAGTAGGCGCGGCCGACGGCCTCGAACATCTCGATCGAGACGATGGCGTCGTAGGGGCCGTCGGCGAGGTCGCGGTAGTCCTGGAAGCGCAGCTCGGCACGCCCGGCCAGGCCGGCGTCGGCCAGGCGCTGGCGGCCGAAGGCCAGCTGCTCGGCCGACAGCGTCAGGCCGGTGACCTGCGCGCCGAAGTCACGCGCCGCGCACTCGGCCAGGCCGCCCCAGCCGCAGCCGATCTCCAGCAGGCGGCTGCCCGGCTGCACGCCGGCCTCGTGCAGCGCGCGCTGCATCTTGGCGCGCTGGGCGCTGGCGGTGTCCTGCGTCCGGTCGCCGGCGAACCAGGCGCTGGAGTAGGTCATCGTCGGATCCAGCCACAGCCGGTAGAAGGCGTTGCCCAGGTCGTAGTGGGCGTGGATGTTGCGCCGGCTGCCGGCGCGCGAGTTGCGCCGCAGCCCGTGGCGCAGCCGGTGCAGCAGGTTGCCCCACCAGGTGCCGTAGACCAGGCGCTCGATCACCGTGCGGTTGGCCAGCGCCAGGCGCAGCAGCGCGGCCAGGTCGGGCGTGGTCCAGTCGCCGGCGATGTAGGACTCGGCCACGCCGATGTCGCCGTGGCGCAGCGCCGCCTGGCACAGCTGCCAGTTCTGCAGGCGCAGGCTGGCCGCCGGCGCGCCGGGGCGGGCGCGCCCGAAGTGCAGCAGGCTGCCGTCGGGCAGCTGCAGGTCCAGCGTGCCGACCTGCAGTCGGCGCAGCAGCGCCAGCACGGCACGGGCGGCGGCGGGCGCCGCGGCAGGCAGCGGGGCGGCGACGAGGGTGGTGGCGTCGGGCATCGGCGGGTCCGGAGCGTGATCAGGGTTGCAGGTGGGGCGCGCGCTGGCGGGTGGCGCGGGCGGCCGGGCCGCCGTCGGTGCCGAAGAAGGGCACGCGCTTGAGCGCCAGGCGCAGCGCCTGCCAGTGGATGCGGGCGACCACGCCGAGGGTCAGCAGCGGGTTGGCCCACAGGGCCTGGCGCAGCCGGCCGGCGTCCAGCGGCGCCAGTGCGCCGCTGACGCTGGTCAGCAGCAGCGCGCCCTGGGCGTCGTCGTGCTCGACGCGGGCCACCAGGCGCCCGGGCCGGTGGCCGGCCGGGTCGGTGCGCAGGAATCGGAAGCGGTAGCCGCCCTCGACCTGGCAGAAGGGCGAGACATGGAAGCGCTTGGCCGCGGCCAGCTCGCGGCCCCAGGCCAGATCTTCGCCGGCCAGCAGGTAGGCGTGGCGGCCGCCGAAGGTGTTGTTGACCTCGGCGACGATGGCCGCCAGCGTGCCGTCGGTGCGGTGGCAGTACCAGAAGCTCACCGGCTTGAAGGCCAGGCCCAGCAGGCGCGGGTAGGTCTGCAGCCAGACCTCGCCACGGGCGTCGTGCACGCCGGCGGCGGCCAGCTGCTCGTCCAGCCATGCCAGCGCGTCGGCGCGGCCGTCGCCGTGGTCGGCGTCGTGGAAGCTGACCCAGCCGCGGGCGTTGCGGCGCAGCAGCGGCTCGGGCTGCGCGCGCAGCGCCCGCATCGGCAGCAGCAGGAACCAGGTCGGGTAGGCGAAGGCGTGGCGCACCGGGCGCAGCCGGGTGTGGCGCACCGTGCCGATGCCCAGCAGCGGCCGCGCGGCGGCGGCCGGTGCGGTGCCGCCGGTGGCGCTCACGCGGCCTCCGCGGCGCGCGGGGCGCCGGCGTCCTCGGCCGCCCAGGCCGCCTGCAGCGCGTCGGCCGCGGCCAGGCCGGAGCGCAGGCCGTCCTCGTGGAAGCCGTAGCGCGTCCAGGCGCCGGCGTACCAGACCCGGCCGCGGCCCTGGATCTGCGGCAGCCGCGCCTGGGCGGCGATCGCCGCCTGGTCGAACACCGGGTGCTCGTAGGCGAACTCGCCGTGCACCGTGCCGGCGGCCGGCTCGGCCTGCGGGTTCAGCGAGACCAGCACCGGGCGCTGCCAGGGCAGCGGCTGCAGCCGGTTGATCAGGTAGTGCAGGCAAACCGCGGACTGCTCCTGCGCCAGCTCGGGCGAGCGCACGTAGTTCCAGGCCGCCCAGGCCTTGCGGCGGCGCGGCAGCACGCTGGCGTCGGTGTGCAGCACGGCGCGGTTGCGCTGGTAGCGGATGGCGCCGAGCAGCGCGCGCTCGTCGGCCCGGGCCTGGTCGCCCAGCAGGGCCAGGCTCTGGTCGGTGTGGCCGGCCAGCACCACGGCGTCGAAGCGCTCGCTGCCCTGGTCGGTGTCCAGCCAGACGCCGGCGCTGCCGCTGTCGGGCGGCACGCGCCGCACGGCCCGCACCGGCGTGCCGGCCCGGGCGTCCGGGATGGTGGCGAGCATCCGGCGCACGTAGGCGCGCGAGCCGCCGCGCACGGTGTGCCACTGCGGCCGGTCGCTGACCCGGATCAGGCCGTGGTTGTGGCAGAAGCGGATCATCGTCGCCACCGGGAAGCGCAGCATCTGGTCGGTCGGGCAGCTCCAGATGCAGCCCAGCATGGGCAGCAGGTAGCCCTCGCGGAAGGCCGCGCCGTAGCCGCGCGCGTCCAGGAACTCGCCGATCGACTGCTGCAGCGTGCCCTCGAGGCCCTGTTCGGCGAGGGCGGTGGTCTCGCGGTTGAAGCGCAGCAGCTCGCGCAGCAGGCCCCAGAAGGCCGGGCGCAGCAGGTTGCGGCGCTGGGCGAAGACGGTGTCGAGGTTGCTGCCGCTCCACTCCAGCCCGGTGGCCGGCACCTGCACCGAGAAGGACATGTCCGAGGGTGCGGTGGGCACCTGCAGTTGCTCGAACAGCCGCACCAGGCCGGGGTAGGTGGCGTGGTTGAAGACCAGGAAGCCGGTGTCCACACCGTGCGTCACGCCGTCCAGCGTCAGGTCCACGGTGTGGGCGTGGCCGCCGAAGCGCGGGTCGGCCTCGAACAGCGTGACCTGGCAGCGGTCTGGCAACTGGGCCAGGCGCCACGCGGCGGACAGCCCGGCGATGCCGGCACCGACGACCGCGACGCGGCGCAGGCCGCCGCGGGGCACGGAGGCGGCGGTCATGCCGCCTCCCGTGCCGCCGGGCGGGGGTGAGAAAGAGCCGTGCAGCGCCCCGTGGCCAACGAGGGAGGGAGGGAGGAGGAGGAGATGCGCCCCGGGGTTTCAGTTCGGGAACCCGAAAGGCTGCACGGCTGGAAATCGATCCCTGGCGCGGCGGCGACACCTGTACCTGCTGCCGCGCGGCGGGAGGCCCTCGCCGGTGTTATCGACCGGCCCTCGGAGACATTGAGCCCGGCGTCCCGCAAAGGTTCCGCGTGCGGTGGCCGCGGTGCGCTGGTCTGTGGCATGGGCTTGTCGGTCTCGAAGTGAACTAATGAGTTCAATTCTGACCAACAAGTCTCAATTTGACTTCAAAAGTCTTTCCAAATCCGCGATGAAGGCAGGGCCATTGGGATCGACCGACGAGGCGTGGCTGAGGACCGGCGTGCCGGAGCGGCCAACCAGGTACTTGTGGAAGTTCCACTTCGGCGCCTGGCCGCTGCGCTGCGCCAGTGCGGCGAACAGCGGGTTGACCGGGCCGCCGGCCCCGGCCACCACGTGCGACTTGGCGAACATCGGGAACTTGACGCCGAAGGTGTTCTCGCAGAACGCGGCGATGTCGCGGCCGCTGCCCGGCTCCTGCGCGAAGTCGTTGCTGGGGAAGCCCAGCACCACCAGGCCGCGCGGGCCGTAGCGCGCGTGCAGCGCCTCCAGCGCCTTGTACTGCGGCGTGTAGCCGCAGTAGCTGGCGGTGTTGACCACCAGCAGCACCTTGCCGGCGTGGCGGCACAGGTCGACGGGCTGCTCGTCCTGCAGCCGGGGCAGGGTGTGCTGCAGCAGCGGCGGGCAGGCCGGCGCGGCACGCGTGGCGGGGCCGGCCAGCGCCAGCAGCAGCGCGGCGGCGATCAGTCGAAGGCGGGGCATGCGGGCTCCTGGAAGGGGGTGGCGCGGATCGTCGCGCAGCACCGGCGGCCCCGCCACCGTGTGGCCATCGCGGGCCGTCGTCGCGCCGTGCGCGGGGCTGCCCGGGGTCACCCCTGGGCGAGCTGGAGTCGGGACCCTAGAATTGCGGATTGACCGCCGGAACGACGACCATGCTCTACCCCGAACTCTTCAAGCAGCTCGAAGCCGTGCGCTGGAACATGGACACGGACATCGCCTGGGACAAGTTCGACCCGTCCCTGCTGTCCGAGGACCAGGCGCAGACGATCAAGATGAACGCGATCACCGAGTGGGCGGCGCTGCCGGCCACCGAGATGTTCCTGCGCGACAACCGCGACGACAGCGACTTCAGCGCCTTCATGAGCGTCTGGTTCTTCGAGGAGCAGAAGCACAGCCTGGTGCTGATGGAGTACCTGCGCCGCTTCCGCCCCGACCTGGTGCCCACCGAGGAGGAGCTGCACGCGGTGCGCTTCGAGTTCGACCCGGCGCCGGCGCTGGAGACGCTGATGCTGCACTTCTGCGGCGAGATCCGGCTGAACCACTGGTACCGCCGCGCCGCCGAGTGGCACACGGAACCGGTGATCAAGCAGATCTACGAGACCCTGGCCCGCGACGAGGCGCGCCACGGCGGCGCCTACCTGCGCTACATGAAGCGCGCGATGGCCAAGTTCGGCGACGAGGCGCGTGCCGCCTTCGCCAAGGTCGGCGTGCTGATGGCCAGCGCGCGCCGCACCGCGCAGGCGCTGCACCCGACCAACCTGCACGTCAACGTCAAGCTGTTCCCGCGCGACACCATCCAGAGCCGCCTGCCCAACCCCGAGTGGCTGGAGCACTGGCTGAGCCAGCAGATCCAGTTCGACGCGGTCTGGGAGAACAAGGTCGTCGACCGCATCCTGCACAACATGAGCCTGCTGATGGAGCGCAGCTTCGCCAGCGTGCAGGAGCTCAACCGCTTCCGCAAGGAAGTGTCGGCGCGGGTCGCCTCGGCCACCGCCGGCAGCCCGGCGGCGCCGAACCCCTCGGCGGCCTGAGCGCCGCGGCCGCGCTCAGCGCGGCCACTGCCGCCGCAGGCGGTACAGCCACCAGTCCTCGTCGCCGCCGTCGCGCCCCGCGCGCAGCTGCGCCGGGCTGGCGCCGGTGAGCCGGCGCCAGTCGCGGCTCATGTGCGGCTGGTCGGCGTACCCGTGCAGCGCCGCCATGTCGGCCAGCGGCCGGCCGGGCTCGTCGCCGACCACCGCGTCATGGCCGCGCTGGAGGCTGCGCAGCTCGCGCGGGCTCAGGCCGTGCAGCGCGCGGGCGCGGCGCTCCAGGTGGCGCGGCGTCCAGCCCAGCAGCGCGGCCGCGCCCTGCACCGTGGCCTGGCGCAGCAGCTCGGGCAGCGCGGCCAGGCGCGGGTCCAGGCCTCCGCGGGCGCTGGCCCAGCGCGGCGCCAGCCAGTCGGCGGCAGTCGCCAGGCGGGCGTCGTCGTCGGGGGCGGTGCGCACCGCGGCGTCCAGCGCCGCCCAGTCGGGCGGCAGCGCCTCGGCCAGCGGGCGGTGGCGGTCGCGCAGCGGCGCCACCGGCCGGCCGCTCAGCGCCGCCAGACCGGCCGGCAGGAAGACCAGGCAGAAGGTGTGCAGCGCGCCGTCGTTGACCGAGGCGAAGGGCTGCGACTGCGGGCCGGAGACGAACACCGCCGGCAGCGGCCCGGCATCCGGGTGGCCGGCCGGGTCGACCAGGCGCGCGCCGCCCTGCAGGCACCAGGTGATGCCGCAGAAGGGCAGTGCCGGGAAGCGGTTGGTCCGGGCGGCGGCCTCGGCGGGCCCGTCCAGGCCGCGGGTGTCGCGCACCACGGCGCCGAACAGGCAGGCGCGCAACGCCGCCGGCGGTGCCAGCAGGCGGGCGGTGTCGCCGGGCGGGGCGGCGGCCATGGCGGGTGTCGTCAGCTGCGGTGGTAGGCGGTGCGGCGCTCGCGCACCAGGCGTTGCAGCTGCAGGATGCCATAGAGCAGCGCCTCCGCGGTGGGCGGGCAGCCCGGCACGTAGACGTCCACCGGCACGATGCGGTCGCAGCCGCGCACCACCGAGTAGCTGTGGTGGTAGTAGCCGCCGCCGTTGGCGCAGGAGCCCATGCTGATCACGTAGCGCGGCTCGGCCATCTGGTCGTAGACCTTGCGCAGCGCGCGCGCCATCTTGTTGGTCAGCGTGCCGGAGACGAACATCAGGTCGGCTTGGCGCGGGCTGGCGCGGAAGATCATGGAGAAGCGCTCCATGTCGTAGCGCGCCGCCGCGGCGTGCATCATCTCGACGGCGCAGCAGGCCAGGCCGAAGCTGAGGTACCACAGGCTGTTGCCGCGGGCGGCGTCGGCCACCTGGTCGAGCCGGGCCAGCACGAAGCCGTCGCGCTCCAGCGACGGGGCGGTGGGGTCGGTCAGCGGGGCCGACCCGGGCCGCGGCGCGGCGTCGGCCCGCTGCGGCAGATGGGACAGGGGGGGCGAGGACATGGCCGCCATGCTGCGCCGGCGGCGCCCGCCCGTCTTGAACGAATGCGACCTGCGCGGCGGCCGCGCACGGGCTGCGCGGCCGCCGCCTGGGCTTACTTCTTCGCGGCCTCGGCCATGCGCGCGGCGTCGGCCTTCTTGTCGGCGTCGACCTTCTGCGCGCTGGGGCGCTGGGCGATCAGCGCCGAGTAGCCCTTCCAGTCCACGCCGGCGGCGACCAGCAGGTCCTCGCCCAGCACCTTCTTGGTGGCCAGCGCGACCAGCGGCAGGCTGACGTAGGCGGCGCAGTCGGCCAGCGTGAACTGGTCGCCGGCGATGAAGGGGCCGAACTTGGCCAGGCGCTTGAAGCCGGCGATCTGCTTGGTCAGCTGCTTGCGCACACGGTCCTGCACGTCCTGGCTGACGCTGCCGCCGAAGAAGGCCTGCGGGTACAGCTCGCGCGCGACCAGCTCCAGGTGCAGGTCGATGAAGGTGCACAGCTCGCGCACCTTGGCGGCGGCGAAGGCGTCCTTGGGCAGCAGCGGGTGCTCGGGGTAGGCGGCCTCCAGGTAGTCGCAGATCACCTGGCTCTCGCACAGCGCGCCCTGCTCGGTGCGCAGGAAGGGCACCTTGCCCAGCGGCGTGCAGGCCAGCACGGTGTCGTCCTTGGAGCCGGTCATCACCAGCTCCTCGTTGAAGGGCAGGCCCTTTTCCAGCAAGGCCAGCTTGACCTTGTTGTAGTAGTTCGAAACGCTGAAGCCGCAGAGCGTGAGCATGGCTGTCTCCTGGGTGGAATGGGTGGCGGAAAGTCTAGGCGCCGGCCGCGGCCGCGGCCGGACGCGCAGGTGACAGCTGGCCGGTGTGCGTCGGGCGCGCCTCAGCGCCGCGGCCGGCCGGGCCGGTTGACCAGCGCGATGCCCAGCACCACCGCGGCGCAGGCCACGGCCAGGCGCGGCGTCAGCGTCTCGCCCAGCAGGCCCACGCCGGCCAGCAGGCCGACCAGCGGCGTCAGCAGCGTGAAGGCCGAGAGCTGGGTGGCCGGGTAGTGGCGCACCAGCCAGAACCAGACCAGGAAGCTGGCGAAGGTGACGACCACGGTCTGGAAGCCCAGCCACAGCGCCAGCGTCTGCAGGCCCAGCGCCCCCGGCGCCGGCCAGGTCTCGCCCGCGGCCAGCGAGCCGCCGGTCAGCAGCACGCCGGAGACGACCAGCTGCCACCACAGCGTCTGCTCGGGCGCGGCGGTGTTCAGCCGCGTCGCGCGCACCGCCAGCGTGGTGCCGCCCCACAGCAGCGCGGCGGCCACGCCCAGCGCGTCGCCCAGCCACTGGCGGTCACCGGCCACCGGCCGGGCATGGCCCTCGGCGAAGGCCCAGGCGACGCCGGCGAAGGCCGCGCCCAGGCCCAGCAGCTGCAGCGCGCTGGGCCGCTCGACCTTGGCCACCAACGGCATGCCGAGCGCGACGACGAAGGGCGCCGAGTACAGGAACACCGTCATGCGCGAGGCGTTGGTGTACTGCAGCCCGATGAAGATGCAGGCGAACTCGGCGGCGAACAGCCCGCCGGCCAGCAGGCCGCCCGGCGCGGTGCCGTTGCCCAGCGGCATCGGGATGCCGCGCCAGCGCGCCCACAGCGACACCAGCAGCGCCGCGCCCAGCGAGCGCACGCCGGCCTGCAGCAGCGGCGGCACCTCGGCCAGGGTCAGCTTGGTGGCGACGTGGTTCAGGCCCCACAGCACGCAGCACAGCAGCAGGACGGCGGCGGCCGTGGCATCGAGCCGGGGGCGGCGCTGGTCGGTGGCGGGTTCGGACATCGGCGGCGATGCTAGCCCGCCGCGGCGGCGCGGCCGCGGGCATCGCTGCCCACGCCGCAGGCCAGCGCGCACAGCGCGCCGGCGGCCGCGCCGGCGGCATGGGCCAGCGGGGCGATGGCGATGTCCCAACCCGGCGCCTGGCGCAGTGGCCCGGCCCAGGGCGCCTCCAGCAGGCACTTGACCAGCAGGCCGGCGGCCAGCAGCGCGCCGACGGCGCGGCGGCGGCCGGCCGGCAGCGCGTTGCCGGCGCCGGCCGCACCGCGCAGCAGCTGCAGCGCCGCCACCGCCACCGCCGCGTGCAGCACGCCGGACAGCCCGCCGTAGAAGGCCAGCGCCGGCTGGGCCAGCAGCGCGCCGTGGGTCAGCGGCCAGGCCAGGGCCCAGGCCAGGGCGGCGCGGCGGCCGCAGCCGGCGGCGTGGCCCAGCGCGGCCACCAGCGCGGTGCCGGCCAGGTTGGCCGCCAGGTGGCCGGGGCTCAGGTGCACCCAGGCGGCGGTCCACCAGCGCCAGGGCTGGGCCCAGGCCTGCTCGGGCTGCCAGCGCAGCGCGGGCGGGTTGCCGGCCAGCGCCACCAGCAGCGCGCCGCCGGCGGCCAGCGCGCACAGCGCCCACCAGGCCGCGGCGGCGGGCCGCGCGTCGGTGCTTGCGGTGCGGCTCAGCCGAACACCGCGCGCCACAGCGCCAGCACCGCGTCGCGCTCGGCGGCCAGGGCCTCGGGCGCGAACTGGGTCTCGCGCTCGTCGAGCCGGGCGCCGTGCTGGGCGCGGCGCAGCGCGCGGTAGGCGTCGGCGGCGGCCTGGCCGACGCCGGCGGGCAGCAGACCGGCGGCCTCGGCGCGCTGCAGCAGCGCGATGTTGCCGGCGTTGTCCAGCAACCCGGGGTGGGCCGCGGCCTGGGCCAGCACCAGGTACTGCACCGCGAACTCGGCGTCCATCATGCCGCCGGGGCTGTGCTTGACGTCGAACAGCCCGTCCTTCACCGGCCGCGCGGCGCGCACCTTCTCGCGCATCTCGATGACCTCGCGCTTCAGCGCGGCGGCGTCGCGCGGTGCGGCCAGCACCTGGCGGCGCACCGCCTCGAAGCGCTGGCCCAGCGCGGCCGAGCCGGCGCAGAAGCGCGCCCGCGTCAGCGCCTGGTGTTCCCAGGTCCAGGCGGTGTTGCTGCCGCGGCCGACCTGGTAGCCCTCGAAACTGCCGATGCTGGTCACCAGCAGGCCCGAGTTGCCGTTGGGCCGCAGCGCGGTGTCGATGTCGAACAGCTCGCCGGCGCCGGTGCGCAGCGTCAGCCAGGTGATCAGCTTGCGCACGAAGTGGCCGTAGACCTCCTGCGCGCGGTCGGGGTCGGGCTCGCCGGCGTCGTCGTAGAGGAAGACGACGTCGAGGTCGCTGCCGTAGCCCAGCTCCTTGCCGCCAAGCTTGCCGTAGGCGATGACGGCGAACTGCGGCTCGTCGCGGTGGCGCTGGCGCAGCCGCGGCCAGCTCCAGCGCAGCGTGCGCTCCAGCGTCGCGTCGGCCAGGGCCGAGAGGTCGTCGGCCACCTGCTCGACGCTGACCAGGCCCTCGACATCGCGCACCAGGGTGCGGAAGACCTCGGCGTGGTGGGCGTGGCGCAGGGTGTCGAGCAGCGCCTCCTCGTCGGCCTCGCCGGCGCGCACCCAGGCGCGGTGGCGGTCCTCCAGGCCCTCGGCGTACTCGCCCGGGCTGAAGCGCTCGTGCAGCAGGCGTTCGTCGGACAGCTCGTCGATCACGCCGGGGTGGCGCATCAGGTAGCGCATCGGCCAGCGCGCCAGGCCCAGCAGGCGCAGCAGGCGGTTCAGCACCGCCGGGCGCTCGGCCAGCAGCGCCAGGTAGCTGTCGCGGCGCAGCAGCGGCTCCAGCCAGTCGATGAAGCGCAGCGCGCAGTCCTCGGCGCAGTGGCCATCGCCCACGCAGGCGGCGGCGCGCTGCACCAGCTTGCCCAGGCGCAGCTTGGACTCGTCGCGCAGCGCCTGCACGCGCGGCTGCTGGCGCCAGACGCGCACGCGTTCGGCCAGCGCCGGCGGCAGCTTCTCCAGCAGCGCGTCGCTGTCGATCGGCTGCGGGCCGGGGCCGCAGTTCTTGCAGCCGCCGCCGGCCTGCGGCGGCTTGCCGTCGTGCAGCAGGGCGTCGAACTCGGTGGCCACCAGCTCGCGGATCTCGCACAGGCGGTCCAGCAGCTCGCAGGCCTCCGGTCGGCAGGCCGCCAGGCCCAGCGAGCGGGCGATCCAGGCCAGGTCGCCGTCGGCGGTGGGCAGCAGGTGGGTCTGCTGGTCGTCCAGGTACTGGATGCGGTGCTCGACCTGGCGCAGGAAGACGTAGGCCGCGGCCAGGCCGGTGGCGGTGTCGGGCTTCATCAGCCCGCGCGCGGCCAGCTTGTTCAGCGCCGACAGCGTCGAGCGGGTGCGGATCTCGGGGAACTGGCCGCCGCGCACCACCTGCAGCAGCTGCACGATGAACTCGATCTCGCGGATGCCGCCGCGCGAGAGCTTGACGTCGTTGGCGCGCTCGGGCCGGCCGGCGGCGCGCCGCTGGGCCTCCTCGCGGATCTTGCGGTGCAGCTGGCGCAGGCCCTCGAAGACGCCGTAGTCCAGGTAGCGGCGGTAGACGAAGGCCGTGACCAGGCTGCGCAGCGGCAGCGCGCGGCCGCTGGCCACCGAGGCCAGCGGCGCCACCACCCGGCTCTTCAGCCAGGCGAAGCGCTCCCACTCGCGGCCCTGGACCAGGAAGTACTCCTCCAGCATGCCCATCGACACCACCGGCGGGCCGGAGTTGCCGTTGGGCCGCAGCGCCAGGTCGACGCGGAAGACGAAGCCGTCCTCGGTGGTGTCGCCGATCAGCGCGTACAGGCGCTTGGCCACCGTGGCGAAGTACTCGTGGGCCGAGACCTTCAGCGGGCCGGTGGTCTCGCCCTCGTCCTCGTAGACGTAGATCAGGTCGATGTCGGACGAGACGTTGAGCTCGCGCGCGCCGAGCTTGCCCATGCCGATGATCCAGAAGTCGATCACCCGGCCGGCGGCGTCCAGCGGCGGGCCGCAGCGCGCGTCCTCCTCGGCGCGGGCGGCGTCCAGCGCCAGGCCCAGCGTGGCCTCGGCCAGCGCGGTCATCGTGTGGGTGACGTGCTCCAGCGGCGCGGCCTGCTCGACGTCCAGCACCACCAGGCGCTCGATGACCAGCTGGCGCGCCACGCGCAGCGCCGAGGCCAGCGGCCGGCCGCCGGCCTGCAGGCGCTGCACCAGCGCGACGATGGCGTCGCGGTCGGGCACGCCGGCGGGCAGCAGCGGCAGCTCGTCGGGGTAGCGGCGGCGGATGCGCTGGACGTAGCGGCTGTGGTCGGCGCGCGCGGCCTCGGCGGGCGCGGCCGGGGCGGCGTCACGGGCGGGGCTGGACATGTTCTGCCGACGACGCTGTGCTAGATTGCCCTGCGGTCCGCGCCCCCGCAAGGGCCGTCCGGAGGGAACGGCCCGGCGCCCTGTGGGCTCCCGCGCTCCACGCGAGCCGGCTGTCGTCGTTCATCCATGTCCCTCCTGTCTTCCGATGTCCTGTGGCGCAGCCGGCTCCGGCCGGGGCTGCTGCGTCTGGGCTGGCGCGTGGCAGGCGGTGTGCTGCTGGCGGCCTGGACGCTGGCCCTGCTGGCCTGGCTGACGCTGCACTGGTGGATTCTGCCGCGTCTGGACGAGTGGCGTCCCACCATCGCCGCGCAGGCCGGACGCGCCCTGGGGCATCCGGTGCAGATCGGCCGCATCGCGGTGCACAGCAGCGGCTGGGTGCCGGCCTTCGTGCTGCACGAGGTGGTGCTGCACGACGCCCAGGGCCGCGAGGCGCTGCGCCTGCCGCAGGTCTCGGCCGCGCTGTCGCTGCCGCCGCTGCTGGCCGGCCAGCTGCGCTTCGCCCAGCTGCTGGTCGAGGATGCGCGGCTGGAGGTGCGGCGCGACGTCGCCGGCCGCTGGCATGTCGCCGGGCTGGACGTGGCGGCCGGCGAGACCGCGCTGGACGGCGGCCTGGCCGCCGACTGGGTGTTCGAGCAACCCGAGGTGGTGATCCGCGGCGGCCAGCTGCGCTGGGTCGACGAGCGGCGCGCCGCGCCGCCGCTGCAGCTGTCGGATGTGCTGCTGGTGCTGCGCAACGAGGGGCGCCGCCACGCGCTGCGGCTGGAGGCCACGCCGCCGGCGGACTGGGGCCGCCGGTTCACCGTGCTGGCGCAGGCGCGCTCGCCGCTGCTGTCGCGCGGCGGCCGCCCCGGCGACTGGCAGCGCTGGAAGGGCAGCCTGTACGCCGAGCTGCCGCAGGTCGCGGTGGATGGCCTGCGCCAGCACCTGGACCTGCCGGTGGACCTGCAGCAGGGCGAGGGTGCCTTCCGCGCCTGGCTGGACTGGGACCAGGGCGTGCCGCGCGCGCTGACGCTGGACGCCGCGCTGCGCGACGTCTCGGTGCAGCTGGCGCGCGACCTGCCGCCGCTGGGCCTGGCCGCGCTGCACGGCCGCTTCAGCGGCGAGCGCGACGCCGACGGCGTGTCGCTGGGCGCCGAGCGGCTGGTGTTCCGCACCGCCGCCGGCGACGACTGGGCGCCCAGCCGGCTGGCGCTGCGCTGGCAGCAGACGCAGGTGCTGTCGCTGAGCGAGCCCGCGGTCAGCCACCCGGTGACCGGCGGCGAGTTCCGCGCCGACCGGCTGGACCTGGCCACGCTGGCCGAGCTGGGCGAGCGCCTGCCGGTGGGCGAGGGCGTGCGCCAGCTGCTCGACCGGCTGAACCCCGAGGGCACGGTCAGCGACCTGCAGGCGCGCTGGAGCGGCGCGCTGGACGCGCCGCGCAGCTGGTCGGCGCGGGCCTCGGTCAAGGGCCTGGCCATCGCCGCCGCGCCGGCGCCCGAGCCCGGCGCCATCGGCCGGCCCGGCTGGCGCGGCGCCGACCTGGAGATCAGCGCCGGCGAAACCGGTGGCCAGGCCGAGCTGACGCTGGCCGACGGCGCGCTGGAGCTGCCCGGCGTGTTCGAGCAGGCCACGGTGCCGATGCAGCAGCTCAGCGCCCGGCTGCTGTGGCGTGTCGGCACCGCCGCGGCACCGCCGCCCGCGCCGGCCTCGGGCGCCGCGGCGCGCGTGCTGCGCCTGCTGGGCCGGGGCGGCGCGGCCTCGGCGCCGGTGGCCGCCGCCAGCGCCGCCGGCGTCGCCGCCGACGCACCGCCGCGCATCGAGCTGCAGGTGCTGGGTGCGCGCTTCGAGAACGACGACGCCCGCGGCACGCTGGAGGCGCGCTGGCACAGCGGCGCCGGCAGCGGCTTCGGCCGCGGCGGGCGCTTCCCCGGCGTGCTGGCGATGAACGGCACGCTGGCCAGCGGCCGTGCCACCGCGGTGGCGCGCTACCTGCCGCTGGGCATCCCGGCCGACACCCGGCAATGGGTGCAGCACGCGGTGCAGGGCGGCACGCTGCGCGACGTGGGCTTCCGCGTGCAGGGCGACCTGTGGGACTTCCCCTTCGTCCACCGCCAGCAGGGCGACTTCCGCATCGCCGGGCAGCTGCAGGACGTCACGCTGGCGCCGGTGCCCTCGCTGCCGGCGGGGCCGGGCACGCCGGCCTTCGAGTCGCCGTGGCCGGCGTTCAGCGGCATCCACGGCGAGCTGGTGTTCGAGCGCGACGCGATGCGCTTCCAGAACACCCGCGGCCGGCTCTGGGGCGTCGAGCTCGGCGGCGTCAGCGGCCGCATCCGCGAGCTCTCGCCGCAGGCGCTGCTGGAGATCGACGGCCAGGCCCGCGGCCCGCTGGCCGACCTGCTGCGCTACGTGCGCAGCACGCCGCTGGCCGGCTGGACCGGCCACGCGCTGGACGCGGCCGAGGCCGCCGGCACCGCCGAGCTGCGCCTGGGCCTGAACATCCCGCTGGCCCGGGCCGAGGACAGCGTGGTGCGCGGCAGCCTGCAGCTGGCCGGCAACGACCTGCGCCTGCGCCCCGACCTGCCGCCGCTGGCCAACGCGCGCGGCCGCATCGACATCAGCCACAAGGGCGTGCAGCTGGCCGGCGTGCGCACCCAGGTGGCCGGCGGCGAGGCCCAGGTCGACGGCGGCAGCCAGCCCGACGGCAGCCTGCGCCTGAGCGCCACCGGCACCGCCAGCGCCGAGGGCCTGCGCCGCCTGCCCGAGCTGGGCGCCGCCGTGCCGCAGCTGGCGCGCCGGCTGCAGGGACAGGCCGCCTACCGCCTGCAGCTGGGCGTGCAGCGCCAGCGCGTGGACTGGCAGCTGGCCAGCAACCTGGCCGGCCTGGCCATCGACCTGCCGGCTCCGCTGCGCAAGCCGGCCGAGCTGCCGATGGCGCTGCGCCTGTCGTCGGCGCCGGCCGACGCCGGCGGCGTGCGCCGCGACTGGCTGCGGCTGGAGCTGGGCCCGCTGCAGGCGGCCGCGCTGGTCGACAGCAGCGCGGCCGAGCCGCGCCCGCTGCGCAGCGCGCTGGCCTGGGACGCCCCGCTGCCCGAGCCGGTGCCCGGCGGCCGCGCGGTGCTGGCGCTGCCGCGGCTGGACTTGGCGCCCTGGCAGGCCTGGCTGGACGGCGCGGCGCCGGCGGCGGTGCCGGCGTCCGGCCCGGCGGTGGCCGCAGGCACCAGCACCAGCGCGGGCCATGCCGCCGCGGACAGCGCCTGGCTGCCGCAGGCCGTGCAGCTGAAGACCGCCGAGCTGCTGGTCGGTGGCCGGCGCCTGACCGGGCTGACGCTGGACCTGCAGCGCCTGGCGGGCGCGGGTGCGGGCGCCGGTGCCGGTGCCGGTGCCGAGACCGGCTGGCGCGCCCAGCTGCAGGCCGACCAGGCCGCCGGCCAGGTCGAGTACCGCGAGCCGCGCAGCGCCACCGGCGCCGGGCGCGTCAAGGCCCGGCTGGCCCGCCTGTCGCTGCCGCCGACCGAGGCGGCCAGCGTGGCCGACACCGTGGCCGGCCTGCTCGAGCGCGCGCCGGCGCGGGTGCCGGCGCTGGACATCGAGGTCGAGGACTTCGAGCTGCGCGGCCGCCGGCTGGGCCGGCTGGCGGTGGAGGCCTTCAACCACCTGCCCGGCGGCCCGGCGGTGGACGAGGCCGGCGCGCGCAGCGAATGGCGGCTGCAGCGCCTGCAACTGGCCAACCCCGATGCCCGGCTCGACGCCCACGGGCGCTGGATCGCCGCGGCCCGGCCCGGCGCGCGCCGGCACATGGCGCTGGACTTCACGCTGGACGTCGCCGACGGCGGCAACCTGCTCGAGCGCCTGGGCTTCGGCCGCGTGCTGCGCGGCGCCAAGGGCGTGTTCAAGGGCCAGCTGGGCTGGGACGGCTCGCCGCTGGAGCTGGACCTGCCCACGCTGGGCGGCCAGATGAGCGTGGCACTGGAGGGCGGGCGCTTCCTGCAGGTCGAGCCCGGTGCGGCGCGGCTGCTGGGCGTGCTGAGCCTGCAGGCGCTGCCGCGGCGGCTGATGCTGGACTTCCGCGACGTGTTCCAGCAGGGCTTCGCCTTCGACCGCGCCGCCGGCGACCTGCAGGTGCAGCGCGGCGAGGCCAGCACCCAGAACCTGCGCCTGGCCGGGCTGCAGGCGCTGGTGCTGATGGCCGGCCGCGCCGACATCGTGCGCGAGACCCAGGACCTGCAGGTGCTGGTGCTGCCCGAGCTGAACACCGCCAGCGCCTCGCTGGCCTATGCCGCGGTCAACCCGGCCATCGGCCTGGGCGCCTTCGTCGGCCAGTGGCTGCTGCGCGAGCCGCTGCGCCAGGCCAGCGCACGCGAGTTCCGCGTCACCGGCGCCTGGGACGACCCCAAGGTCGAGCGCGTCGAGCGCGGCCTGCTCGACCCGCTGCCCGCCAGCGCGGCGCCGGCGCCGCAGGCGGCGTCCAGTGCGGCGTCCGCTGCGGCGCCGGCCGCCGCCGGCCCGGCCCCGGCCACCCCCGCCGCCTCCGCCGCCAGCCGGCCCTGACCCCCGCCCACCGCCCGGAGCCGCCATGCCCGAACCGCTGAAGATCGCCGCGCTGCAGATGGTCTCCACGCCCGATGTGGCGCGCAACCTGGCCGCCGCCGACCGGCTGATGGCCGAGGCCGCCGACGCCGGCGTCGGCCTGGTCGCGCTGCCCGAGTACTTCTGCCTGCTCGGCCGCAGCGACCGCGACAAGCTGGCCATCGCCGAGGCCGACGGCGACGGCCCGATCCAGGCCTTCCTGGCCGACGCGGCGCGGCGGCGCGGGCTGTGGGTGGTCGGCGGCACGCTGCCGCTGCGCAGCGACGACCCCGAGCGCGTGCGCAACAGCTGCCTGGCCTGGAACCCGCGGGGCGAGCGCGTGGCGCGCTACGACAAGGTCCACCTGTTCGCCTTCGACAACGGCCGCGAGCGCTACGACGAGGGCCGCGCGCTGCAGGCCGGCGCGCAGCCGGTGGCCTTCGACGCGGCGGGCTGGCGGGTCGGCCTGTCGGTGTGCTACGACCTGCGCTTCCCGGAGCTGTACCGCGCGCTGATGGCGCCGCCCTGCGACCTGCTGCTGGTGCCCTCGGCCTTCACCTACACCACCGGCCAGGCGCACTGGGAATTGCTGCTGCGCGCCCGCGCGGTGGAGAACCAGTGCTACGTGCTGGCGCCGGCCCAGGGCGGGCAGCACGAGAACGGCCGCCACACCTGGGGCCACAGCCTGCTGGCCGACCCCTGGGGCACGGTGCTGGCCTGCGCGCCGGAGGGCGAGGCGGTGGTCGCCGGCACGCTGGACGCGGCACGGCTGGCCGAGGTGCGCCAGCAGCTGCCGGCGCTGGCGCACCGGCGACTGTGAACGACTGGCCGCGCACCGGCCGGCGCCGGCGTGCGCGGCTCAGTCCGCTGCCAGCGAGGCCAGGCTGGGCCCGTTGCCGACCTCGGGCGTGGTCGGCGGCGTCCAGCTGACGCCCTCCTCGGCCGCCCAGCGCGCCAGACTGCCGTCGGCGCGCGCGGCCTCGATCACCCGGTCCAGCGCGGCGCGCACCTCGGTGGCGCCGTCCAGCGTCACGAAGCCCAGGTTGATCTCCAGCGGCCGGCGCCAGGCGGTGGCGCGCAGCGGGCTGTCGCGGTGGGCCAGCTTCCAGCCGTCGAAGCGCGCCAGCGGCAGCAGCGCGGCGGCGGCGCGGCCGTCGGCCACGGCGTCGAGCACCTCCTCGCGCTGCGACACCGTCAGCAGGCGCTTGCGCAGCACGCCGTGGCGCCAGGTCTGCGCCACGCTGCCGGCCAGGGTGCCGGTGGTCACGCCCAGCTTGCGCGCGCCACCGTCGTCCAGCGCGGCCAGGTCGGCCAGCGTGGCGACGGACTCGGCCGGGCCGGCCACCACCAGGCCCAGCGCCGCACCCTGGTAGGCGCGGCTGGCCGCCAGCGGGCCCAGCGTCACGTAGGGGCGCTCGCGCTTGCGCTTGGCGCCGGGGTAGTCGGGCGTGCGCGCGCTGGGCCGCGTCGGCGGGCCCAGGTCCTCGCGCAGCAGCGGGAAGCCGCTGACCGCCTCGCAGACGCCCGAGGACAGCAGCGCGTTGACCTCGTGGGCCAGCGTGCTCTCCTTCTCGTAGGCGGTCTCGAAGGGCACCACCGCCAGCGGCCGGCCCAGCGCCGCCGCGGCGGCCTGGGCGATGCGCAGGTCCAGCCCGCGCGCCTGGCCGCGCACCAGGTAGGACAGCGGCGCGTTGTCCTCGGCCACGCACACCGTCAGCGGCGCGGCGCGCAGCGGTGCGGCCAGCACCGCCACGGCCAGCGCGCCGGCCACGGCCAGCGTGCGGGCGCCGCGGCGCTCAGGGCTCCTTGCCACCGCGCGTGCCCACATAGGCCCACAACAGGGCGATCTGCTCCGGCGTCAGCGCTTCCTTGAACGAGGGCATGTTGCCCTTGCCGTTGGTCACGCTGTTGCGGAAGCGGTCGGGGTCGTCCAGCGGGAACTTGCGCAGGTCGTACACCGTGGTGCCGGAGTTGACCATGTTGCGCCCGTGGCACTGCGAGCAGGTGCGGTGGAACTGGGCGCGACCGGCCTCGATCTGGTCGACCGAGAAACGGAAGCCGCCGCCGGACTGCGAGTCGCCGGTGGCCTGGGCCAGCGTGGCGACCGGCAGCGCCAGCAGGGCCAGGCCCAGCTTGAGGAGCGCATGCATCGGCACGGTCAGTTCAGTCCGAAGGTCCAGACCGAGCCGCCGGCCGGCGTGGCGGCCATGCGCTCGTCGCCCAGCAGCGCCCAGACGCCGCCCGAGCCGGCGACGATGGTCACGTACTGCTTGCCGTCCTTCTCCCAGGTGACGGGCAAGCCGATGATGCCGGTGCCGACGTTGAACTCGTAGAGCTTCTTGCCGTTCTTGGCGTCGACGGCGATGAACTCGCCGGTGGCCGCGCCGGTGAAGACCAGGCCGCCGCCGGTGGACAGCGTGCCGGCCATGCTCGGCTGGCCGGGCCAGGCCAGCTGCCACTTGCTCTTGCCGGTCATCGGGTCGATGGCGCTGAGGTAGCCGTGGGGCTGGTCCTTGGGCATGTCGACGCCGCGGAAGTTCACGCCCAGGTACCACTCGCCGCGCTTGTACTCGGCCTTGGCGATCTGGTACGGCCAGCTGATGTTCAGCGTGTTGGCGTAGGCCAGGCCGGTGGCCGGGTTCCACGACATCGGCGTCCAGTTCTTGCCGCCCAGCACCGAGGGCCAGACCATCGCGTCGCCGCCGGCGCGGATCTTCTTGGTCACCTCGCTCTCGACCGGCCGGCCGGTGGCCAGGTCGATCTTGTCGGCCCAGTTGACCTTGACGTAGGGGTTGGCCGCCAGCAGCTTGCCGTTGGCGCGGTCCAGCACGTAGAAGAAGCCGTTGCGGTTGGCCTGCATCAGCACCTTCTTGTCCTGGCCGCCGACCTTCATGTCGACCAGCATGCCGACCTCGGTGGCGTCGTAGTCATACGGGTCGTTGGGGCTGAACTGGTAGTGCCAGACCAGCTCGCCGGTCTTCGGGCGGATGGCCACGACCGAGCAGATGTACAGGTTGTCGCCCTTGCGCACCTCGGGGTTCCAGGGGCCGCCGTTGCCGGTGCCCCAGTAGACCAGGTCCAGGTCCGGGTCGTAGGCGCCGGTCAGCCAGGTCGGCGCGCCGCCGCGGCTGGCGGTGTCGCCGGGCCAGGTGTCGCCGCCCTTCTGGTCGGGCGCGGCGGTGGTGTAGAACTTCCACAGGTGCTTGCCGGTGGCCGGGTCCCAGCCGTCGATGAAGCCGCGGGTGCCGTACTCGCCGCCGGCGATGCCGGTGATCACCACGCCGCCCGCGATCAGCGGTGCGCTGGTCATCGCGTGGCCGTCCTGGTAGTTGGCGGCCTTCATCTTCCACAGCTGCTTGCCGGTCTTGGCGTCCAGCGCGATGACGTGGGCGTCCAGCGTCACGCGGTAGAGCTTGCCCTCGTAGATCGCGGCGCCGCGGTTCAGGATGCCGCAGCAGGCGTACTTGAAGACGTCCTGCGGCAGCTCGATGTCCTGCTTCCACAGCTGCTTGCCGGTGAGCGGGTTCAGCGCGACCGTGCTGTTGAAGGTGGTCACGTACATCACGCCGTCGTGGATGATCGGCTGCGACTCCTGGCCCTGCGGGTTGTTCAGGCTGTAGGTCCACTTGGGCGCCAGCTTGGCCGCGTTGCCGGTGTTGATCTGCTTGAGCGGGCTGTAGCGCTGGTTGTTGTAGCCCATGCCGTAGGTCAGCACGTCGCCGGGCGTCTTGGCGTCGTTCTTCAGCGCGTCCAGCGACTGGGCCTGGGCCGGTGCGGCGGCCAGACCCGCCAGGGCCGCCAGTGCGGCCAGCCATCGGGTGAGTTGCATTGGGTTGTCTCCTCGTCGTCGTTCGCGGCCCGCGGCCGCCCGGTCCAGGAAGATTTCCTGACCCGGCCATGGTCGGCGCTGGGCGCCGCGCTGTGCGGGCGGCGCGGGCTTTCCCTAGTTCGCCCGGGCCCTGCGGGCTGCCTACAGTGCTCGCCGGACCGCTGTGGCGGCCGGGGTCGGCGGTGCGTTGTTGCAGCGTGGAACACCGGCGCCGGCAGTGCCCGCCATCGCCACCGCCTGCACCGGCAGGGCCGCCGACCGCCACGGCGGGCCCGGAGCCGGTGCCCTGCCGAGAGCCCGTCCCGTGACCCTGAGCGCCGATTTCCAGAGCCGGCTGCAGACCGTGCGCAGCCATTACCGCGTCACGCCGTGGATCCAGCCGCGCGAGGACGAGGCCCCGCTGCTGCGCTCCTGGCAGCGCTGCCGCGATGCCGGCATGCGCGAGAACGAGTGCGTCAACTTCGAGCTGGTCTCGCGGGCGATGCTGGCCGAGCTCGACGACCGCTACGGCGCGCTGGTCCAGGCCGCCCGCCCCGAGACCGAGCGCCTGGCCCATGCGCTGCGCGGCTCGGGCTGCGCGGTGCTGCTGTTCAACCCGCGCGGCGTGCTGATCGACCGGCTGTGCGACGAATCGGGCAGCGCGCCGGCGCTGCTGGTGTCCTCGCGCAAGGGCATCAACCTGTCGGAGCGTTGCATCGGCACCACCGCGCCGGCGATCGCGCTGGCCGAAGGCATTCCCTACCTCGTCGGCCGCGACGCCCATTTCTTCAGCAACACGCGGCCCTTCTTCTGCGTCGCCGCGCCGCTGGACAGCCCGGCCGGCGAGCGCCTCGGCGCGCTGGACATCACCGCCTACGACACGGTGCCCAGCTTCGACGTGTTCTCGCTGGTCATCGACACCGCGGTGGCGATCGAGAACAGCCTGTTCCAGCCCGGCCCCGAGCGGCTGCTGGTGCGTTTCCACCCGCGCGCCGAGCTGGTCGGCACGGTGATGGAGGGGCTGCTCGAGGTCGACGCCGAGGGCCGCATCACCGGCGCCAACCGCGCCGCCTGCCGGCTGCTGAGCCTGACCCGCGCAGCGCTGCTGGGCCGCGAGTTCACCGACCTGTTCGACCGCCGGCTGCAGGGCGTGTTCGCCCGCCCGACGCGCCAGCGCGCCGACCTGGTGGAGATGCACACCCACGTCGGGCTGCAGATGATGGCCCGCTTCGAGACCGGCGGCCGGCCCGGCGCGGCCACCGCTGCCGAGGCCTGTGCCGCCGAGACCGGCCCGGTGCCGCTGGCCTCGGTCGGCCTGGGCGCCGACCGCCCGGCCAAGATGCGCGAACTGGAGCGCGAGGCCATCGAGCGCGCGCTGGCGGCGCTGGGCGGCAATGTCTCCGCCGCGGCCCGGCAGCTGGGCATCAGCCGCAACACCATTTACCGCCGGCGCAGCGGCGAGCTCTGACCGGTGGGGCCGGCGGCTCAGCGCCGCCCGAACATCATCTGCCGCGCCAGCGCCGACTTCAGCGGCGGCAGCGCCTGCAGCGCCGCCAGACCCAGGCCGCGCGCCGCGGGCAGCCCCGGCCAGCGCCAGGTGAAGCTGCGCGCCAGGAAGTCGGTCGCGGCGATCATGCTCCAGCGGTCCGGCGCGCGCGCCCATTCCAGCCGGCGCAGCGCGGCGCCCAGCCCGCCCGGCGCGACGCCGCGCAGGCCCTGCACCAGCGCGGCGGCGTCGCGCAGGCCCAGGTTCAGGCCCTGGCCGGCCACCGGGTGCAGGGTCTGCGCGGCGTTGCCGATGCGCACCAGCGCGCCGTCGACCAGGGTGCGTTCGGCGTTCAGCCCCAGCGCGAAGGCCTTCAGCGGCGACAGCGCGCGCACCGTGCCGGCCGCCGGCGGCAGCAGGGTGTTGAGCACGGCGATGCGCTGGGCGGCGTCCAGCCCGGCCACCGGGTCGTCGCCGGCGTCCACGCACCAGACCATCGACGCCCGCGCCGCGCCGTCGGCCGCCACCGGCAGCGGCAGCAGGGCCAGCGGGCCGCTGCGGGTGAAGCGCTCGACCGCCAGGCCCGGCGTCGCGCCGTCCAGCGTGGCGGTGCCGACCCAGGCGGTCTGGCGGTAGTCGTGCACCACCGACTTGCGCGCCTGCTCGGCAAAGACGCCACCCTCGGCGACCACCGCCAGGTCGAAGGCCTCGACGATGCCGCCGGCGTCGACCTGCACGCCGGCCGCGGCATCGGCGCCGAGCGCGCGCAGCTGCGCCACCGGCTGGCCGAAGCGGCTGTGCAGCCGGCGCGGCGCCTGCGCCTCGGCCGCCAGCCAGACCCGCTGCAGCGCGTCGACCAGGGCGCCGTAGGGGAGCACCGCGCCGAGCATCGGCACCGCCTCGTCGCGGGCGCGCAGCTGCACAGCGTCGGGCAGCCAGGCCGCCTGCAGCGTCGGCGGCGCCTGCGACACCAGCACCTCGAGGATGGGCTGGGCGGCCGCCGCCGGCCAGGCGCCCAGGCGCTGCAGCAGCTGCACACTGCCCAGCGCCAGCGCCAGCGTGCGCGGGTCGCCGCGCACGTCGCGCTCGAGCGGCCGTGCGTCGAACAGCGTGACCTCGGCCTCGGGCAGGCGGCGCGCCGCCAGCAGGGCCAGCGCCAGGCCGGCCGGACCAGCGCCCACCACGGCCAGGCGCAGCGCGGGCCTCGTCGTCGGATCGGTGTTCACAGCGCGCAGCCCTCCAGCCAGGTGACCTCGGGCACGCGGCCGCTGCGCAGCGTGATGATGCGGCCCTGGTCGTTGCTCTCCAGCACCAGCGCGTGCCGGCGGTCGGGCGCCGGCACGGTCAGCATCTGGCCCTTGTCGAAATAGGGGTGCGGCGCGCTCTGCAGCCGCTTGCCGTAGGCCTGCTGCACGCGCGCCAGCGTGTCGCCCACGCGCACGCCACTGACGGTGGCGTAGCGCGGGTCGCGCGTCTCCACGCGGGTGATCACGCCGCCGGCCAATGCGTAGCGCACGCCGGGCTGGGCGTCGCTGCTGCGGTAGTGGCAGTCGGCGACGGCGGCGGCCGACGTCGCGGCCGAGGCAGGCGCTGCCGCCGCCCGGGCGCGCAGCGGCGGCAGCGGCTTGAGCGGCTGTCCCAGGGCGGCCTCGGCGTCGGCCAGGCGCTGGCCGGCAGCGGCGGGCTTCAGGCCGTAGAAGTTGAAGCGGCCGCCCGGGGGCGGCGGGGCACTGGCCGCGCCGGCGGCCGAGGCGGCCGCGGCGGGGCCCGGCGAAGCCGCCACCGCGGTGGCCGGCCCCGCCTGCGCCGCGGGCCGGGCGGCGGCCGGCGGCAGGGCGGCGCCCAGCGCCAGGGCCTGCGCGAGCACCAGCGCGAGGCGCGGCCCGCCGGCGCGCCGGCCGCGCGGCACGGCGCGGCGGCCGGGGCCGGCGTGCGGGGGGCGCGGCATCGCCATCGTCTCAGTCCCCGGCCTCGCGCGGCGCGGCGGCCGGCGCGTCCTGCTGCGCCGCGGCCAGCTGGGCGGGCGTGCCCACGTTGTGCCAGGTGCCGGTCCAGCGCTCGCCGCCCAGCCGACCGGCCGCGGCGCTGACGAACAGCAGCGGGCCCAGCGCGGCGCGCTGGCCGGGCTGGATGCCGCTGACCAGGGTGCGCCGCACCAGCGCCAGGTTGGCATAGGTCAGCGGCCGCGGCCGGCCGGCGGGCGGGCGCTGCACGCGGTCGCCGGCCAGCGCGAAGTCGCCGGCGGGGTGGAAGTCGGGGTTGGGCACCAGCCACAGCCAGGCCTGGTCGCTGCCGGCGGCGAAGCGCTGCGCGGCCTCGGCGTCGAAGCGGAAGCCGGGCGCGAAGATGTCGCCCGAGACCAGCCAGAAGCAATCGCCCAGCAGGTGGCGCGCCTTGGCGATCGCGCCGGCCGTCTCCAGCGCCTGGCCGTGGTCGGCGCCCTCGCAGGAGTAGTGGATCTGCAGGCCCCAGCGGCTGCCGTCGCCCAGCGCGGCGGGGAACTGGTCTTCCAGCCAGGCGGTGTTGATGACCACCTCGCGCACGCCCGCGGCGGCCAGCGCCTGCAGGTGCCAGGCGATCAGCGGCTGGCCGCCCACCGGCAGCAGGGGCTTGGGGCAGCGGTCGGTCAGCGGCCGCATGCGCTCGCCGCGTCCGGCGGCGAGGATCAGGGCCTTCAGGTTCTCGGGGCGCGGACTCATCGGGCCGCAGTTTAGGGCGGCGGGGGATGGGGCTTCCGGCGGCGAGAGCCGGGGCTGGTCCACGCAGGCCTACGCCCAGGCCCTCGCCCACGGCCTCGCGGAGCTCGGCCGGCGCGGCAGGCGCAGGACAGTCCGCAGGGACTGTCCTGCGTCCGGCCTTGCCCTCGCAGCGCTCGGCCGGTTCGTGAGGCACGGGACCGTCCTCAGGACGGTCCCATGTCCCCCCTGCCCCAGGGCCTCGCAGCGCTCGGCCGGTTCGCGAGGCTGGAACCCGTCCTCAGGACGGGTTCCAGTCCACGCTCACCCCAATCCGATCGGGGCGGGGGCGGTCATCACGATCTGGCGGAACAGCGGCTTGTAGACGTCGCTGGCCTCGTGGCGGCCGGTCAGCGGGTCGCGGTTGGCGGCGAAGGCGGCGTCCAGCGCAGCCCAGTCCTCGGCGGTCAGCTGGGCGCGGGCGGCCGGCAGCACCTCGCTCTCCTCGGCGGCCATGTGGCTGAGGTAGCCGTCGATGTAGCGCTCCAGCGCGTCGACGAAGGGCTGGCGCCGCGGCTCGCCCAGCACCTCGTAGGCCAGCAGCGCGTGTTCCAGCTCGCGGATCGCCGCCTCGCCCCGGGCGTGGTCGGCGTCCAGCCGGTCCAGCGTCGGCACCAGCGCCGGGCAGCGCTCGCGCAGCCGCGGGAACAGCAGCTCGCTCTCCTTCGGGTGGTGCAGCCGCTCGGGGAACTCGTCGACGTAGAACAGCATCGCGCGCAGCACGCCGAAGTCGGGCGCCTGGCGCGCGCGCTGGGCCTGCTCGACCAGCAGGCTCATCGAGCGCAGCATCGCCGCGAGGGCCTGGTGTTCGTCGTGGATCACGTCGAGGGCGAGGTGGCGCATGGTCGGTCTCGGTGGGCGGGGTCGTCTCAGGCGCCGAGATTGGGGCCGTGACGGGCGCCACGGCTTGCGAAAGATCAAGCCCGCTGCGCGCGCCGCCCCCGCGCGAGCCGGCGGCGGCGGCGCGGCGCAGGCCGTCTAAAATCCGCAGTTCCCCGCATTCCCACCCCACCCCAGCCCGACGGCGCGACGCATGGCCAACACCTCGCAACAAGACACCTCCCTGATGGCCAACGCCGTGCGCGCGCTGGCGATGGATGCCGTGCAGCAGGCCAACTCCGGCCACCCCGGCGCGCCGATGGGCATGGCCGACATCGCGGTGGCGCTGTGGGCCCGCCACCTCAAGCACAACCCGGCCAACCCGCAGTGGGCCGACCGCGACCGCTTCGTGCTGAGCAACGGCCACGGCTCGATGCTGATCTACGCGCTGCTGCACCTCACCGGCTACGACCTGCCGATGAGCGAGCTGCGCAACTTCCGCCAGCTGCACAGCAAGACCCCGGGCCACCCCGAGGTGCACGTCACCCCCGGCGTCGAGACCACCACAGGCCCGCTGGGCCAGGGCATCACCAACGCGGTGGGCATGGCGCTGGCCGAGAAGCTGCTGGCCGCCGAGTTCAACCGCCCCGGCCACGCCATCGTCGACCACCACACCTACGCCTTCCTGGGCGACGGCTGCCTGATGGAAGGCATCAGCCACGAGGCCTGCGCGCTGGCCGGCGCGTGGAAGCTGAACAAGCTGGTGGCGATCTACGACGACAACGGCATCTCGATCGACGGCCAGGTCGCGCCCTGGTACGTGGACGACGCGGCCAAGCGCTTCGCCGCCTACGGCTGGAACGTCGTCGGCCCGGTCGACGGCCACGACGTGGCCGCGGTCGACGCGGCGATCGGCCAGGCCAAGGCAAGCACCGACAAGCCCACGCTGGTGATCTGCAAGACCACCATCGGCAAGGGCTCGCCCAACCGCGCCGGCACCGCCAAGGCCCACGGCGAGGCGCTGGGCGCCGAGGAGATCAAGCTCACCCGCGAGGCCCTGGGCTGGCCGCACGAGCCCTTCGTGATCCCCGAGGCCGCCTACGCCGCCTGGGACGCCAAGGCGGCCGGCGAGGCCGCCGAGGGCGCCTGGGCCGCGCGCTTCGCCGTCTACAAGGCCGCCCACCCGGAGCTGGCCGCCGAGTTCGCCCGCCGCATGGCCGGCGACCTGCCCGCCGGCTTCGCCGACATCTGCGTGGAGGCCGTGGGCGGCGCCCACGACAAGGCCGAGACCGTGGCCACCCGCAAGGCCAGCCAGATCGCGCTGGAGACCTTCACCGCCCGCCTGCCCGAGCTGCTGGGCGGCTCGGCCGACCTGACCGGCTCGAACCTGACCAACACCAAGAGCACCCCCGCGCTGCGCGTGGGCGCCGACGGCGCGCTGGTGCTGGGCGAGGACGGCCAACCCGGCCGCCACATCAACTACGGCGTGCGCGAGTTCGGCATGGCCGCGATCATGAACGGCGTCGCGCTGCACGGCGGCTACATCCCCTACGGCGGCACCTTCCTGACCTTCAGCGACTACAGCCGCAACGCCATCCGCATGGCCGCGCTGATGAAGCTGCGCGTCATCCACGTCTTCACCCACGACTCGATCGGCCTGGGCGAGGACGGCCCGACCCACCAGTCGGTGGAGCACGCCGCCAGCCTGCGCCTGATCCCCAACCTGGACGTCTGGCGCCCGGCCGACACCACCGAGACCGCGGTGGCCTGGAGCATGGCGCTGGCCAACCGCGCCCGCCCCAGCGCGCTGCTGCTGTCGCGCCAGAACCTGCCCTACGCGCCCAAGACCGACGCCGACGTCATCACCCAGGGCGGCTACGTGCTGGCCGAGCCGACCGAGGTCGGCCTGAAGAAGGCGGCGCAGGCGGTGATCATCGCCACCGGCTCCGAGGTGCAGCTGGCCCTGCACGCCCAGGCCGCGCTGGCGAAGCTGAAGATCGCGGTGCGCGTGGTCTCGATGCCCTCGACCACCGTGTTCGACCGCCAGCCGATGGACTACAAGCTCAGCGTGCTGCCGGCCAAGCTGCCGCGCATCGCCATCGAGGCCGGCGTCACCGACGGCTGGTGGAAGTACGGCTGCGCCGCCGTGCTGGGCATCAACACCTACGGCGAGAGCGCCCCGGCCGGCGTGCTGTTCAAGCACTTCGGCCTGACCACCGACGACCTGGTCGCCACCGTGCGCCAGGTGCTCGGCAAGTAAGCATCCCCCGGCGTGGCGGCACCGGGGCTTGCGCCGGTGCAGCGGCCGGCCCCGTTCCCCCATCCCCCAGGAGATAGAGCATGACGATCAAGATCGGTATCAACGGCTTCGGCCGCATCGGGCGCATGGTGTTCCGCGCCGCCGTGCAGAACTTCGCCGACATCGAGGTCGTCGGCATCAACGACCTGCTGGAGCCCGACTACCTGGCCTACATGCTGAAGTACGACAGCGTGCACGGCCGCTTCAAGGGCGAGGTCAGCGTCGACGGCAACACCCTGATCGTCAACGGCAAGAAGATCCGCCTGACCGCGGTGAAGAACCCGGCCGAGCTGGCCTGGGGCGACGTCGGCGCCGACATCGTCGTCGAGTCCACCGGCCTGTTCCTGACCAAGGAAACCGCCGAGGCCCACCTGAAGGCCGGCGCCAAGAAGGTCATCATGTCGGCGCCGTCGAAGGACGACACGCCGATGTTCGTCTACGGCGTCAACGACAAGACCTACGCCGGCCAGGCCATCATCAGCAACGCCAGCTGCACCACCAACTGCCTGGCCCCGGTGGCCAAGGTGCTGAACGACACCTTCGGCATCAAGCGCGGCCTGATGACCACGGTGCACGCCGCCACCGCGACGCAGAAGACCGTCGACGGCCCGTCCAACAAGGACTGGCGCGGCGGCCGCGGCATCCTCGAGAACATCATCCCCAGCAGCACCGGCGCCGCCAAGGCCGTCGGCGTGGTGATCCCCGAGCTGAACAAGAAGCTGACCGGCATGAGCTTCCGCGTGCCGACCAGCGACGTCTCGGTGGTCGACCTGACGGTGGAACTGGTCAAGGACGCCAGCTACGACGACATCTGCGCCGCGATGAAGGCCGCCAGCCAGGGCGCGATGAAGGGCGTGCTGGGCTACACCGAGGACAAGGTGGTGGCCACCGACTTCCGCGGCGAGAGCTGCACCTCGGTGTTCGACGCCGAGGCCGGCATCGCGCTGGACAAGACCTTCGTCAAGGTCGTGGCCTGGTACGACAACGAGTGGGGCTACTCCAACAAGGTGCTGGAGATGGCGCGCGTCATCGCCAAGTGATCTGCCGCTGAAGCCGGGGAAGCGCGGGCCGCGGCCCGCGCTTTTCGCGCAAAGCTTCTTCACAAGGCCGGGCTAGCATCCCGGCCTTGTGCTTTGTGGGGCGCCGCGCGGACCGCGGCCCGGAGGGTGGGCGCGATGGCGAGACGGTGGGTGCGTTGGCTGGCCGCGGCGACGGCGGCGCTGCTGCCCGGGCTGGGCCTGTGGCCGCAGGCGGCACACAGCGAGCGCGGGCCGCTGCGCGCCGCGTCGGCCGTGGTCGACCCGGAGGCCGACACCGACGACGACGGCCAGGCCCGCGTCATCGTCAAGTACCGCAGCGGCAGCACGCTGGCCACGGCCGGCGCCGGCCGGCCGCAGCACGCGGCGCGGCTGGGCAGGCAGCTGTCGCTGAGCCTGCGCGACGGCCGCGTGCTGGGCCCGCGCACCCAGGCACTGCGGGCCAGCGGCCTGGGCGCGCGCGCGCTGGCCGCGCGGCTGGCGGCGCAGGCCGACGTCGAATGGGCGGTGCCGGTGCGCCGCAAGACGGTGCAGGCCGTGGTGCCGACCGACCCCTACTACGCCAGCAACCAGACCAGCATCACCCCGGCGGTGGGCCAGTGGTACCTGCGCACGCCCGACGCCACCGCGGTGGCCGCGGTCAACGCCGAGGCGGCCTGGGCGGTCAGCACCGGATCGGCCGGCGTCACCGTCGCGGTGCTGGACACCGGCGTGCGCTTCGACCACCCGGACCTGGCCGGCAAGCTCCACCCCGGCTACGACTTCATCAGCCGCAGCAGCACGGCGGCCGACGGCGGCAACCGCGACAACGACGCCAGCGACCCGGGCGACTACACCGACGCGCGCAGCTGCAGCGCCGGCACCAGCTCGGCCTGCAGCAGCTGGCACGGCACCCAGGTGGCCGGGCTGGTCGGCGCGGCCAGCGACAACGGCGTGGGCATGGCCGGCCTCGGCCGCGGGCTGATGCTGCTGCCGGTGCGCGTGATCGGCAAGGGCGGCGGCTACGACGACGACATCATCGCCGGCATGCGCTGGGCCGCCGGCCTGGCCAACGCCAGCGGCTGCACCAGCGCGTCCACCCGCTCGGGGACCTGCAATCCGCACCCGGCCCAGGTGCTCAACCTGAGCCTCGGCGCCACCGGCAGCTGCAGCACGGCCTACCAGGACGCGGTGACCGAGATCGTCGCCGCCGGCGTGGTCGTCGTCGTCGCCGCGGGCAACGACACCGGCCACGCGGTCAACGAGCCGGCCAACTGCGAGGGCGCGCTGGCGGTGGCCGGCGTGCGCCATGCCGGCACCAAGGTCGGCTATTCCAACGTCGGGCCGCAGGTGGCCATCGCGGCGCCGGCGGGCAACTGCGTCAACCTCCGCGGCAGCTGCCTGTACCCGCTGCTGACCACCACCAACCTCGGCAGCACCACGCCGGACAGCAACGGCTACAGCAACGGCGGCAGCCGCACCTCGCTGGGCACCAGCTTCGCCGCACCGCTGGTCTCGGGCACGGTCGGGCTGATGCTGTCGGCGCGGCCGGGCCTGACGCCGGCGCAGGTGCGCAGCGCGCTGCAGGCCACGGCGCGGGCCTTCCCGACGGTGGGCGCGCAGACCGCCAACGCGCCGACCTGCACCGCGCCGACCGGGCTGGACCAGCTGGAGTGCTACTGCACCACCAGCACCTGCGGTGCCGGCCTGCTGGACGCCGGCGCCGCGGTGGCCCGGGCCGCGGCGGTGTCCACCCTGCCGGTGGCCGCCTTCGTGCCCTCGTCCGACACGCCGACCGTCGGCACCACGGTGACGCTGGACGCCGGCGGCTCCAGCGCCGGCGTGGTCAGCTACCAGTGGTCGCTGAGCGCCGGCGCCGGGCTGGCCGGCTTCACCGGTGCGACCAATGCCCGCACCGCCACGCTGCGCGTCACCGGCACCGGCAGCGTCGAGGTCACGCTGACGGTGACCGACGGCGCCGGCCAGTCGAGCAGCGCCGCGCGCACGCTGGCGGTGACCGCGTCGCCGACCGCCGCGATCGCGGCCAGCACCAGCGCGCCGACGGCGGGCGCCACGGTGACGCTGGACGGCAGCGGCTCGGTGGCCGGCACCGGCCGCAGCATCGTCGGCTACCAGTGGGCGCTGACCGAGGGCAGCAGCCTGGCCACGCTGTCGTCCACCACCGGCGCGGCCACGACGCTGCGCACCACCGAAGCCGGCACGGTCGAGGTGCAGCTCACCGTCACCGACAACCTCGGCGCCACCGGCAGCGTGACGCAGACGCTGCAGGTCGGCGTGGCGCCGCAGGCGGCGGTCTCGCCCGGCGCGGCCACGGTGACCGCCGGCCGCACGCTGGCGCTGGACGGCGGTGGCTCGACCGCGGCCAGCGGCCACCGCCTGGTCGGCTACCAGTGGTCCATCGTCGACGGCGGCACGCTGGCCGCCTTCAGCGGCGCCACCAACACCAGCACCGCGACGCTCAGCGCCACCGCGGCCGGCAGCGTGACGGTTCGCTTGGTGGTCACCGACGACGCCGGCGTCAGCAGCAGCGCGCAGGCGGTGGTCACCGTGGCCGCCGAGCCGGTGGTGGTGTCCGGCGCCGCGGGCGGTGGTGGCGGCGCGCTGGGCTGGGGCTGGGCGGCCGGGCTGGCGCTGGCCCTGGGCCTGCTGCGGCGCCGGCCGCGCTGAACGCCGACGGCGCCGCCGGCCTCAGCGCCGGCTGGCGGCCGCCGGCGTGGCCGCCGAGGCGGCAGCCGGCCGTGCCGCCGGGGGAGCCGGCTTGGCCGCGCTCCCGGCGGCCGGGGCCGACGCCGCAGCCGGCGGCGCCGCCGCCGGCCGGACCGCCGAAGCCGCCGCGGTCGATGCCGGCGCGGACGCTGCCGGGGCCGCCGAGGATGCGGCGGCCGACGCCGCCTGCCCCTCCGGCGCCGCGCTGCAGGCCGCGAAGCCGGGCCCGCTGGGCAGGCGCAGCCCGGCCAGGCGCGCGCGCAGCGTGGCGTCGGCCGCCGGCACGCGCAGCAGCACCTGGGTCTGCGCCGCGCGCAGCGTGATCACCCGCGCGGTGCGCACGCCGCGCTTGGCCATCGCCGCCAGCGCGGCATCGGCGGCCGCCTTGCTGTCGTGGCGGCCCAGGTTCAGGCCGGGCTGCAGCTCGGGCGCGCCGCGCAGCTCCTCGGCCTCGACCTTGCGGCGCTTGAGCTCCTCCAGCTTGCGCTGCAGCTGCTCGCGCTCGGCGTAGCGGCCCATGTAGACCATGAAGGCGCCGCCGTCCTCGGTCTTCAGCAGCTGCCAGCTGCCGGCCGGCAGCCCGGCGTCGCGCAGCGTGCGCTCGGCGGCCTCGGCCTCGGCGCCGGCGAAGGGACCGGCCTCCAGGCAGGCCAGCGGCGCGGCGCTGCTGGCCGCCGCCGACGCCGCGGCCGCCGCCAGCGCCGCGCTGGCCGCCTGCGGCGGCAGCACGCGCAGCGTCTCGGCATGCAGCTGGCGCTGCAGGCGTTCGGGCTCGCGCTGGGCCTGCTGCGGGTCGGGACGGCCCAGCAGGCGGTCGTAGACGCCGAACTGCGCCGCCAGCAACAGCGCGTTGGCCACCAGCAGGCCCAGCGCCAGCGGCCTCAGCATGCGGCGGACCCGGGGGCCTGGCCGGCCGCGCTGCCGGCGCCGTCGGCGGCGGTGCCGCTGGCCTCGCGCCGCACGCTGACCTCGCCGCTGGACACCGGCGCGCGGCCGCCGTCGGGCGTGCGCAGCCACAGCGTGCCGCCGTCGTCTACGCCGTCGGCCACCCCGCGCGGCAGCCCGGGCAGCGTGGTGCTGACCGGCTGGCCGCGCAGCACGTCGCGGCCGTCGAAGCGCGCGCGCAGCGGCGCGAAGCCCGAGCGTTCGAAGTCCAGCAGCGCGCGCACCAGCGGCTCGGCCACCCGGGCCAGCGCGGCCGGGGCGGTCAGGCCGTAGTGCAGCTCCTGCAGGCAGGCATAGCCCCAGCTCAGCCCGGCCTCGTCCGCTGGCACCGGCAGCGGCAGCACGTTCAGGCCGACGCCGACCACCACCATGCGGTGGTCGCCGACCTGCACCGTCTCGATCAGGATGCCGCCCAGCTTGCGCCCGGGGCCGCCGCCGGGGGCGGCGTCGTCGCGCAGCAGCAGGTCGTTGGGCCACTTGATGCCCAGGCGCGGCGGCGCGCCGGCGGCGCGCGCGTCGTCCGGGTCCAGCGCCTCGGCCAGCGCCAGGCCCACGGCCAGCGACAGCCCCGACCAGTCGCGCGGCGCCAGCGGCAGCGACAGCGAGAAGGTCAGCGACGCGCCCACGGCCGACTGCCAGGCCTTGCCCTGGCGGCCGCGGCCGGCGGTCTGCTGCTCGGCCACCAGCAGGCAGGGCTGGGTGTCGGCCGAGCGGCGCCCGCCCTGCTGCGGGCCCGCCCGGCGGGCGCGCTCGAGCAGCTCGGTGTTGGTCGAGCCCATGCGCGCGACCACCTCCACGCTCAGCCCGGGCAGCAGCGGCTGCAGCGCCAGCCACAGCGCCTCGGCACCCCAGTGCAGGTGGTAGGCGGTGCCCATCGCCGCGGCCCGCGCCTCAGCCCTTGCGGGCGGCGCCCTTGGCCGCGCCGCCGCCGCGTTTGGGCGCCAGCATGGTGCGGCGGCAGTCGGGCGCGCCGCAGCGGCACTCGAAGCGCTTCTTCAGCGCCGGGGTGTAGCGCTCGTCGATGACCAGGCCGTAGTCGAAGAACAGCTCCTCGCCCGGCGCGATGTCGTGCAGCGCCTTGATGAACACGCGGTCGCCGTCTTCCTCGGCCTCGCAGTTGGGCGCACAGCTGTGGTTGATCCAGCGCGCCGCGTTGCCGTTGACGTTGCCGTCGATGACGCGGTCGCCCTCGATGTGGAAGTAGAAGGTGTGGTCGGGCTGGCTGGGGTCGTGCGGGTGGCGGCGCAGCGCCTCGGACCAGGGGATGATCTCGCCCAGGTACTCGATCACCGTGTCGCCGCCGCGCAGCGGCTGCAGCGCGAACACGCCCTTGCCGTGCACGCCGCTCTTGCGCACCTGCAGGCGGCGGCCCTGGCCGGCGGGCGCCGGGGCCACCGGCTCGTGGTGGGCGGCCTGGCGCGCGGGCGCCGTCTTCTTGCGGGCGTCGGCGTTCTTGCGGGCGGTCGCTTGCACGGGGGCGCTCATTCGTTAAAGTCGATTCATGGGCGCGCGCGTGTACACGCAGGGGTGCAGGCGCGCGCGAGACGCAGCGGATTGTAGGCACGGCCTTGGAAGGTCGGTCGCGCCTGCACGAGGATTCGAACGGACCACATGAGCAAGACCCTCATCATTGCCGAGAAGCCCAGCGTGGCGCAGGACATCGTCCGCGCGTTGACCCCGGTGGCCGGCAAGTTCGACAAGCACGAAGACCACTTCGAGAACGAGCGCTACGTGGTCAGCTCGGCGGTGGGCCACCTGGTGGAGATCAAGGCGCCCGACGAGTACGACGTCAAGCGCGGCAAGTGGAGCTTCGCCCACCTGCCGGTGGTGCCGCCGCACTTCGACCTGGCGCCCATCGACAAGGCCAAGAGCCGGCTCAACGCCCTGGTCAAGTTGGTCAAGCGCAAGGACGTCGGCGCGCTGATCAACGCCTGCGACGCCGGGCGCGAGGGCGAGCTGATCTTCCGCCTGATCGTGCAGTACGCCGACGGCGGCAAGGGCAAGCTGGACAAGCCGGTGCAGCGCCTGTGGCTGCAGAGCATGACGCCGCAGGCCATCCGCGACGGCTTCAACCAGCTGCGCTCGGACCAGCAGATGCTGGGCCTGGCCGACGCCGCGCGCAGCCGCAGCGAGGCCGACTGGCTGGTCGGCATCAACGGCACGCGGGCGATGACGGCCTTCAACTCGCGCGACGGCGGCTTCTTCCTGACCACAGTGGGCCGGGTGCAGACGCCCACGCTGTCCATCGTCGTCGAGCGCGAGGAGCTGATCCGCAAGCACGTCGCCCGCGCCTACTGGGAGATCAAGGCCGGCTTCGACGCCGAGGCCGGCCAGTACGAGGGCAAGTGGTTCGACCCCGGCTACAAGAAGGCCAGCGCCATCGGCCCCGACCCGGCCAACCCGGTGCCCGAGGGCGACCGCCGCGCCGACCGGCTGTGGACCGCCGCCGAGGCCGAGGCCATCCGCCAGGCGGTGCTGGGCCGGACCGGCACCGTCACCGAGGAATCCAAGCCCAGCACCAGCAGCTGCCCCGGCCTGTACGACCTGACCACGCTGCAGCGCGAGGCCAACAGCCGCTTCGGCTTCTCGGCCAAGACCACGCTGGCCCTGGCCCAGGCGCTGTACGAGAAGCACAAGGTGCTGACCTACCCGCGGACCGACTCGCGCCACCTGCCCGAGGACTACCTGGCCACGGTCAAGGACACCTTCGAGGTGATCGCCAGCGAGGACCTGCCCGGGCCGCTGCGCGAGCTGGCCCAGCACGCCCGCGTCGCGCTGAACAAGGGCTACGTCAAGCCCAGCAAGCGCGTCTTCGACAACGCCAAGGTGTCGGACCACTTCGCCATCATCCCGACGCTGCAGGCGCCGCGCAGCCTCAGCGAGGCCGAGGCCAAGCTCTACGACCTGGTGGTCAAGCGCTTCATCGCGATCTTCTACCCGCCGGCCGAGTTCCTGGTCACCACGCGCATCACCAAGGTGGCCGCGGCCGGCCGCGAGCACCACTTCCAGACCAACGGCAAGGTGCTGGTCAACCCGGGCTGGCTGGCGGTCTATGGCAAGGAGGCCCAGTCCGACGAGGAGCAGGCCGCCAACCTGGTGCCGGTGCAGGCCGGCGAGACCGTGCGCAACGAGTACGTGGACGTGGCCGCGCTGAAGACCCGCCCGCCGGCGCGCTACACCGAGGCCACGCTGCTCAGCGCGATGGAGGGTGCCGGCAAGCTGATCGACGACGACGAGCTGCGCGAGGCCATGGCCGAGAAGGGCCTGGGCACGCCGGCCACGCGCGCCGCCATCATCGAAGGCCTGATCACCGAGAAGTACATGCTGCGCGAGGGCCGCGAGCTGGTGCCCACGGCCAAGGCCTTCCAGCTGATGACCCTGCTGCGCGGCCTGGCCATCGAGGACCTGACCAAGCCCGAGCTGACCGGCGCCTGGGAGCACCAGCTGGCCGAGATGGAGCACGGCCGCCTGTCGCGCGAGGCCTTCATGAAGGACATCGCGGCGATGGCCGAGCGCATCGTGCGCAAGGCCAAGGAGTACGACCGCGACACCATCCCCGGCGACTACGCGACCCTGGCCGCGCCCTGCCCGAACTGCGGCGGCGTGGTCAAGGAGAACTACCGCCGCTTCGCCTGCACCGGCGCCGACGGCGCCAGCGACGGCTGCGGCTTCTCGATCACCAAGATCCCGGCCGGCCGCAGCTTCGAGCTGCACGAGGTCGAGGCCTTCCTGCGCGACAAGAAGATCGGCCCGCTGGAGGGCTTCCGCTCCAAGGCGGGCTGGCCCTTCACCGCCGAGCTGCGCCTGGTGCACGACGCCGACATCGGCAACTGGAAGCTGGAGTTCGACTTCGGCGACGATGCCAAGGGCGCCGAGGCCGACGGCGAACCGGTGGACTTCAGCGGCCAGCCGTCCTTCGGCGCCTGCCCCAAGTGCAAGGGCCATGTCTACGAGCACGGCAGCAACTACGTCTGCGAGCACGCGGTGGGCGCCCACGTCACCTGCGACTTCAAGACCGGCAAGATCATCCTGACCCAGCCGGTCTCGCACGAGCAGGTGACCAAGCTGCTGGCCACCGGCAAGACCGACCAGCTCGACGGCTTCGTCAGCAACCGCACCAAGCGCAAGTTCAAGGCCCAGCTGGTGTGGGACGCGGGCGAGGGCAAGGTGGGCTTCGAGTTCGCGCCGCGCGGCGACGGCAAGGCGCCGCCGGCACGCAAGGCCGCGGCCCGGACCGGCGCGGCGGCGACCAAGACCGCCGCCAAGACCGCCACCAAGACCGCGGCGAAGAAGGCGGCGCGCAAGCAGGCCGGCTGAGGCCGGCCCCGGCCGCGCCCTGACCGCGCCCCGAGCCCCCCCGCCCCCGCCACGCGATGGCCGCCCGGCCCGCCGCCCCGGCCGCTGCGCCCGCCGCGGCGGCCTGGCCCTGCCTGCAGCCCGACCCGGCCCAGCCCGGGCGCTGCCGGCTGGACCTGAGCGTGCAGCCCAACGCCAAGCGCACCCAGGCCGACGGCCTGCACGACGGCGCGCTGCGCCTGCGCCTGGCCGCGCCGCCGGTGGACGGCAAGGCCAACGCCGCGCTGCTGGCCTGGCTGGCCGACGAGCTGGGCTGCCCGCGTCGCGACCTGGCGCTGCTGCGCGGCGAGACCGGGCGGCGCAAGCTGCTGCAGGTGGCGCGCCCGGCGGCCGAGGTGGCGGCCTGGCTGGCGCGGGTGCTGGCACCGCCGGGCTGAACGCCGGCCGGAGCGGGCGGCGGCCCGCCGGGTCCGGCCGGCCGCCGGCGTTCAGGTCTGGCCCAGGGCCTGGCGGCTGAGCTGGTCGATCTGCTCGGTGACCTGGGTCATGCGCGAGGCGACCACCGCGAACTCGCGCCCCTCGCCGCCGGCGTGGGCGGCGGCCAGGCGCGCGTTCAGGCTGATGATGCGGGCCTCGCTGGCGATGCGCTGGATGTTGCCGATCAGCGTCTGGCGGTGGCGCTGCGCCTCGTCGGCGGCGGCGCGGGCCAGGGTCTCGTAGACCTCGGTGACGCGGTTCAGCCGCGCCAGCATCGGGCTGCACTGCTGCAGCAGCTGGCGCAGGGCCGTCCCGGCCCGGCCCGGCGCCGCGGCCAGCACCTGCTCGACCAGCGCGATGTAGGCGCGCACCGGGGCGTCGGCGCCATCGCGGCCGAAGAAGGCCTCGTGCAGCGCCGCGCCCGGCGGCGGCAGGCCGTCGCCACCGCGGCTGAGCCAGGCGTGGGCCTGGCTGAACAGGGCCAGCGCCTGGCGGCCGGTCTGCCGCGCCTCGTCGTCGCCCTGGTCGGCCAGCATCGCCATCAGCGCCAGGCGCTGCGACAGCATGCGCTGCCGGCCCGCCAGGTTGATCAGCCGGGACCAGGTCTGGGCGCCGGTCTCGCCAGCGGCGGGCGGGGCCGCCGGGCCGCCGGGGGCCGGGGCATGCATCAGTCCGGTGCGCGGGTGTGCCATGAGCCAGGTCAAGCAACGCATGTGCCACGGCGGTGCGCCGGCAGCAGGCATCATGCGCGGCCCGCGCATCCTGTCACGACCCGGGCCCGCCATGTCCCTCCTCGTCCTCCACAAGCTGCTGGCCATCTTCTGCACCGTGGCGCTGGGTTGGTGCGCCGGCCGGCTGCGCTGGCTCGGCCAGCCGGCCGGAGGCACCGATCCGGCGCGCATGCTGGGCCATGCCGCCTTCTTCATCTTCGTGCCGGCGCTGCTGTTCCGCACCACGGCGCGGCTGGACCCGGCCACGCTGCCCGGGGCCACGCTGGTGGCCTTCTTCGTGCCGGTGCTGGCGGTGCTGCTGGCCGTCTACGGCCTGGGCCGCCTGCGCGCGCGGCGGCCGGCCGGCGGCGGGGCGGACGCCGAGGCCGCCGCCCGCGCCGCCGCGGCACCGGCCACCGCGGCGGTGTCGGTGGTGTTCGGCAACTCGGTGCAGGTGGGCATCCCGGTGGCCGCGGCGCTGTTCGGCGAGGCCGGGCTGGGCGTGCACATCGCGCTGGTCAGCGTGCACGCGCTGGTGCTGCTGTCGGTGCTGACGGTGCTGGTCGAACTGGACGTGGCACGCGCCCGCGCCGCACACGCGGCCAGCGCCGGCGTCTGGCGCACGCTGCGCAGCACGGTGCGCAACACCATCGTCCACCCGGTGGTGCTGCCGGTGCTGGCCGGCATGGCCTGGCACGCCACCGGCTGGCCGCTGCCCGGCCCGCTGGACGAGACGCTGCAGCTGCTGGGCACCGCGGTGGCGCCGCTGTGCCTGGTGCTGATCGGCATCACGCTGGCCTACACGCCCTGGGCCGCGGTGCGCGCGGCGGCGCGGCCGGCGGCGGCGATCGCGCTGCTCAAGCTGCTGGCGCTGCCGGCGGCGGTGCTGGTCGCGGCGCGCTGGGGCTTCGGCCTGCGCGGCCTGCCGCTGCAGGTGGTGGTGGTGATGGCCGCGCTGCCCACCGGCAGCAACGCGCTGATCTTCGCCCAGCGCTACCGCACGCTGGAGGCCGAGGCCAGCACCGCCATCGTGCTGTCGACACTGGGCTTCGTGGCCACGGCGCCGCTGTGGCTGGCGGTGCTGGCGCGGCTGGGCTGAGGCGGGGCCGAGACCGGCGCGCTGCGGCCAGCCACCACGGCCAGGGGCAAGACGTCTCGGCGGCCGACGACCGGCCGCAAAGCGCCATCGTCAGAAGGCCCGACGCTTCAGCGACCCGACCGCTCCAGCCTCGCCCGCTCGCGCCGCCACAGCGGCTCGGTCAGCACCAGCACGCTGGCGTAGCGCACCACGTGGAAGGCGGTGACCACCGGCACGCCCAGGCCCAGTACCGACGCGGTGATGGCCATCTCGGCGATGCCGCCGGGCGAGGTGGCCAGCAGCAGCGTCGCCGGGTGCAGCCCGGCCGCCCAGGCCAGCAGCGCGGCGAAACCGGCCGACAGCGCGATCATGCCCAGCGTGCCCAGCGCCACCCAGGCCAGCCAGCGCGGCGCGGCGCGCAACGTGGCCGGGGTGAAGCGGGTGCCCAGCGTGATGGCGATGGCCAGCTGCGCCGCGTTGGCCAGCGGCTTGGGCACGCCCGACCATTCGACGCCGCTGGCCGTCAGCGCGGCCGACACCGCCAGCGCGCCCAGCACCCAGGGGTTGGGCGTGCGCCGCCACTGCATGAACAGCGCGCCGGCGCCGGTGGCCGCCAGCAGCATCGCCAGCCCGGCGGCGTCGACGTGGCGCACCGCGCGCAGCGCCGGGTCGGCGCCGTGGATGCCCAGCGCCTGGAAGCCGAAGGGGATCAGCACCACGACGATCAGCACGCGCAGCGAGTGCGCGGCGGCGACGCGGTCGACCTGGGCATGGTGGCGGTCGGCCAGGAGGGCCATCTCCGACGCGCCGCCGATCGCCGCGCCGAAGAAGGCGGTGGCCGGCAGCAGGCCGCGCCCGCGTTCGGCCCAGCACAGGAAGCGGTAGAAGGCGTAGCCCAGCGCCAGCGCCCAGGCCACGCCCAGCGCGATGGCCGGCGCCAGCCGGCCGACCACCGCCACCACCGCGGGCGTGAAGTACAGCCCCAGCACCGTGCCCAGCACCCACAGCCCGGCGTTGCGCAGCCGCGGCGAGCCGCGCGTGGGCGCGCCGGCCATGCTGGCCGCGGCCACCGCCAGCAGCGGGCCGATCATCCAGGGCAGCGGCCAGTGCAGCGCCTGCGCCGCCCAGCCGGCCAGCGCGGCGCCTGCCAGCGTGGCGACGAGTTCGCCCGCGGGCCGGCGTGGCGTGGCCGGACTCACCGCGCCGGCATCACGGGGCCGGGGCGAGGTCGGCCTGCTCGTCCAGCGTCGGGTAGTCGGTGTAGCCCACGGCGTCGGGGCGGTACACCGTCTTGCCGTTGACCGGCGTCCACGGCGCGTCCTCGCGCAGGCGGCGGGTCAGGTCGGGGTTGGCGATGAAGGGCCGGCCGAAGCTCACCGCGTCGGCGTGGCCGCTGGCCACCGCGTCCAGCGCCATCGCGCGGGTGTAGCCGTTGTTCACCACCCAGGGCCCGCCGAAGGCGGCGCGCATCGCGGCGTAGTCGAAGGGCTGGGCGCCGTAGGCGGCCGGGTCGCGCGGGCCGCCGGTGGCACCCTCGACGACCTCCAGGAAGGCCAGCTTCATCGGCGCCAGCTGCGCGGCGACGTAGGTGTAGAGCGCCTGCGGATCGCTGTCCTGCGGCGCGTCGTTGGCCGGCGTCACCGGCGACAGGCGCAGGCTGGTGCGGCCGCCGCCGATCTCGTCGACGATGGCCTGCATCACCTCCAGCAGCAGGCGCGCGCGGTTGGCGACCGAGCCGCCGTAGGCGTCGCTGCGGTCGTTGATGGTGTCGCGCAGGAACTGCTCCAGCAGGTAGCCGTTGGCGCCGTGCACCTGCACGCCATCGAAGCCGGCGTCGATCGCGTTGCGCGCGGCGCGGCGGTAGGCGGCGATGACGCCCGGGATCTCGTCCAGGCGCAGCGGGCGCGGCACCGACGGCGCCATCGCGCCCTGCGGCGTGCGCACCTTGACGTTGGTCACCGCCGGCTTGTTGCTGGACGACACCGGCGCGCCGCCGCCGGGCTGCAGCAGGTCGTGCGAGATGCGGCCCACGTGCCACAGCTGGGCCACGATGCGGCCGCCGGCGGCGTGCACCGCGTCGGTGACCTGCTTCCAGGCGGCGGTCTGCTCGGGCGTGTACAGCCCGGGGGTGTCGAGGTAGCCGATGCCCTCGGGGCAGACCTGGATCGCCTCGCTGATGATCAGGCCGGCGCCGGTGGCCGGGTGGGCGCGCTGGGCGTAGTAGGTGGCCATCAGCGGCGTGGCCAGCTCGCCGGGCGCGCGGGTGCGCGTCAGCGGGGACATCAGGACGCGGTTGGCCAGGGCGATGTCGCCGAATCGGACGGGGTCGAACAGGGTGGTCATGGCCGCGAGGCTAACGCGCCGCCGCATTTCCCGGCTGTCACCTGCGCGAGCGGCCTGTGCTAGCCGCGCGGGCGCAGGCAACAATGCGCGGGCCATGACGGACTCCACCGCTTCCCCCGTTCCCCCCGCCGCGGGCCCGCTGGCCGGGCTCAAGGTGCTCGAGCTGGGCCAGCTGATCGCCGGGCCCTTCGCCGGCAAGACCCTGGCCGACTTCGGCGCCGACGTGGTCAAGGTCGAGCCGCCCGGCGACGGCGACCCGCTGCGCAAGTGGCGGCTGCTGCACCAGGGCACCAGCGTCTGGTGGCAGGTGCAGAGCCGCAACAAGCGCAGCGTGGTGCTGGACCTGCGCACCGACGAAGGCCGCGCCGACGTGCGGCGCCTGGCCGCCGAGGCCGACGTGCTGATCGAGAACTTCAAGCCCGGCACGCTGGAGAAATGGGGCCTGGGCTACGAGGCGCTGGCCGCCGACAACCCCGGCCTGGTCATGCTGCGCATCAGCGGCTACGGCCAGACCGGCCCCTACCGCGACCTGCCCGGCTTCGCCGTGGTCGCCGAGGCCATGGGCGGCCTGCGCCACCTGATGGGCGAGCCCGGCCGGCCGCCGGTGCGCGCCGGCGTCAGCCTGGGCGACACGCTGGCCTCGCTGCACGGCGTGATCGGCGTGCTGCTGGCGCTGCAGGCGCGCGCGCGCTCGGTCTCGCCCGAGGCGCCCAAGGGCCGCGGCCAGGTCGTCGACGTGGCGCTGTACGAGGCGGTGTTCAACTGCATGGAGAGCCTGCTGCCCGAGTACAGCGCCTTCGGCGCCGTGCGCCAGCCCGCCGGCTCGGCGCTGCCGGGCATCGCGCCCAGCAACGCCTACCGCTGCGCCGACGGCCAGGTGGTCATCGGCGGCAACGGCGACTCGATCTTCAAGCGCCTGATGGCGGTGATCGGCCGCGACGACCTGGGCCAGGACCCGGGCCTGGCCGACAACGCGCTGCGCGCCGCCCGCGTCGACGAGCTGGACGCCGCGATCACCGCCTGGACGGTGCAGCGCCCGGTGGCCGAGGTGGTGGCGCAGCTGCAGGCCGCCAGCGTGCCGGCCGGCCGCATCTACACCGTGGCCGACATCGCCACGGACCCGCACTTCCTGGCGCGCGGCATGGTGCAGACGGTGGCCACCGCCGACGGGCTGACGCTGCAGGTGCCCGGCGTCGTGCCCCTGCTCAGCGCCACGCCGGGCGCCATCCGCACGCCGGCGCCGACCCTGGGCCAGCACACCGCCGAGGTGCTGGCGGCGCTGCGGGGCGGGGTGGCGGCACCGGGCGCCGCGGGCGCCCCGGACGACCGGCCCGGCGGCCCGGACCGCCGGTGAGCCCGGCCGCCCCGGCCGCGCCGGCCGGCCGCGTCGCGCGCTTCGACGGCCTGGCCCTGCGCCCGCCCGCCGCCGCGGCCGACGAAGCCGCCTGGGCCACCCGCCAGCCCGCGGCCTGGGCCGCGCTGCAGGCCTGGTGCCGCGGCGCCGGCCAGGGCCGCCCCGCGGTCGCCACGCTGGCGGCCGCCGACCCGGCACGGGCCGCGGCCTTCGCCGACGCGCTGGCCCGCGACCTGGACGGCGGCACCCGGCTGGACGCGCTGCCGCGCCTGGCCGGCTGGGCCTGGCGCGCTGCCGTGCTGTGGCGCGACCGCCGCGGCGCCGCCGCCGCCGACCCCGCCCACCCCTGGGACGCCGGCTGGGTGCGCAGCGACCCGGCGGCGCTGGCGCACTGGGCGGCCGGCGGCTTCCGCCCGCGGCGCGCCACGCTGCTGCTGGCCGACGCCGGCGCGGCCGGCGCGCTGCGGCCGGTGCTGGATCGCCTGCGCCGCGCCGGCGGCGCCCCGGCGCCCGCGCTGCGCTGGCTGTGGGTGGGCGAGGCCGGGCCGGCGGCCGACGCAGGCACCCGCTTCACCCTGCTCTGAGCGCCACCCCCGCCGCCGGCGCGCCGGCCGAGGCGGCCCCCCGCGGCCGGCCCGGCCCCGCTACAGTGGCCGCCGCCGCCCGTGCCACGCGCGGCCTGCCCTGCCGGAGCCCGCGCTTGACCCCTGCCCCCGCCGACCCCGACACCGCCGCCCCCGGCCAGTTCGCGCTGCTGCGCCAGCGCCGCTTCGCGCCGTACTTCTGGACCCAGTTCCTCGGCGCCGGCAACGACAACCTGTTCAAGTTCGCCTTCACCGTGCTGGTCACCTACCAGCTGCAGGTGGCCTGGCTGCCGCCGGCGCTGGCCGGGGTGGTCATCGGCGGCGTGTTCATCCTGCCCTTCGTGCTGTGCTCGGCCACCAGCGGCCAGCTGTCCGACCGGATGGAGAAGGGCCGGCTCATGCGCCTGGTGAAGAACCTGGAGCTGGCCATCATGGCCGCCGCCGCGCTGGGCTGGTGGCTGGCCAGCCCGGCGCTGCTGCTGGCCTGCGTGGCCGGCATGGGCCTGCATTCCACGCTGTTCGGGCCGGTGAAGTTCGCCTACCTGCCCCAGCACCTGTCCGAGCGCGAGCTGACCGGCGGCAACGGCCTGGTCGAGATGGGCACCTTCGTCGCCATCCTGCTGGGCAACCTGGCCGGCGGCGTGCTGATCGCGCTGCCCGGCGCCGGCCCGGCGGCGGTGGCCGGCGCCTGCCTGGCGGTGGCCGCGCTGGGGCGCTGGGCGGCCCAGGGCGTGCCCCTGTCGCCGCCCACCGACCCCGGGCTGCGCGTGAACTGGAACCCGTTCACCGAGACCGCGCGCAACCTGCGCCTGGCGCGTGGCGACGCGGTGGTCTTCCAGGCCCTGCTGGGCATCAGCTGGATGTGGTTCTACGGCGCGGTCTACCTGGCCAACTTCCCGGTCTTCGCCAAGGACGTGCTGCACGGCGACGAGCACGTGGCCTCGCTGCTGCTGGTGCTGTTCTCGGTGGGCGTGGGCGCCGGCGCGCTGGCCTGCGAGCGCCTGTCGCGCCGCCACGTCGAGGTCGGCCTGGTGCCGCTGGGCGCGCTGGGCATGAGCCTGTTCGGCATCGACCTGTTCTGCGCCACCCGCGCGCTGCCGCCCGGCGCGGCGCTGCTGCCGCTGGGCGAGTTCCTGGCCCGGCCCGCGCACTGGCGGGTGATGGCCGACCTGCTGCTGCTGGCCGCCGCCACCGGGCTGTACTCGGTGCCGCTGTACGCGCTGATCCAGTGGCGCAGCCCGCCCAGCCACCGCGCGCGCATCATCGCCGCCAACAACATCCTCAACGCGCTGTTCATGGTCGCCAGCTCGCTGGGCGCCGGCGCGCTGCTGGGCGCCGGCTGGGACGTGCCGCAGGTGCTGCTGGGCACCGCGCTGCTCAACGCCGTGGTCGTCGGCGCGGTGGCCTGGCAGCTGCCCGACATCCCGCTGCGCGCCGCCGCGCTGCTGCTGGCGCGCGGGCGCCACCGGCTGCAGGTCGACGGTGCGGCCGCGCTGCCGGCCGAGGGCGCGGCGCTGCTGGCCCACGCGCCGGCGGGGGCGGGCGACGCGCTGCTGCTGCTGGCGGCGGGGCCGCGGCCGCTGGTCTGGCTGCAGGCCGAGGGCCCGGCCGCCGGCGGCCCCGGAGGCTTCGGCGGCCCGCGGGGGCGCTGGCTGCGCCGCCGCGGCCGGGCCATCGCGCTGCCGCCGCCGCAGGACGCGCCGGCCCGGGCCGACGCACTGGCCCGCGCCGCGCGCGTGCTGGCCGACGGCGGCCTGCTGGCCGTGGCCGACGCCGAGGCGCTGGCCGCGCTGCGCCGCCGGCACCCGGCGGTGCCGGTGCTGGCGGCCACGCTGTCGGGGCCGGCCGGGCGGCGGCGACTGCAGCTCGCGCCACCGCGCTGAGCCGGGCGGCCGACCTGGCGGCCGCGCCCCGGCGTCGGCACCGGCGTGACCGGCACCGATCCGCGGGCGGCGTGCAATCCGCCACGGCCGCCGCGGTGGCCCGCGCCGCCCGCCCCATGCTTGCAGGGGCCGCTGTCGCACCGCCGCTGCAGGCGGCCGCTAGAGTGGCGCCTGCCGTACCCCCGCGGGTGCCCGCCCGCCACGACCATGAACCTGTCCCGCCCGGCGCTGCTGCGCATCGCCCCCTTCGTCGCCTTCATGGCCCTGCTGGCCCTGCGCGGTGCCGCGCCGGCCGACGGCTCCTGGGGCGTGGACCCGCGCTGGCTCTACGGCCTGAACCTGCTGGTCGTCGGCGGCCTGCTGGCGCTGTGGTGGCGCGACTACGGCGAGCTGGCACGCCAGAACCTGCCGACGGTGCGCGAGGCGGCGCTGTCGGTGGCCGTGGGCCTGGCGGTGTTCGTCGCCTGGATCCACCTGGACGCGCCGTGGATGCAGATCGGCGAGCCCACCGCCGGCTTCGTGCCGGTGGACGCCGAGGGCCGCTTGCTGTGGCCGCTGATCGCGGTGCGCTGGGTCGGCGCCGCGCTGCTGGTGCCGGTGATGGAGGAGCTGTTCTGGCGCGCCTTCCTGATGCGCTGGCTGCAGGCGCCGGTGTTCGAGGGCGTGGACCCGCGGCGCACCGGCGTCAAGGCGGTGGCGCTGTCGACCTTCGTCTTCATGCTGGCCCACCCGCTGTGGCTGGCAGCCATCGTCGCCGGCCTGGCCTACGCGCTGCTGTACCGCGGCACCGGCCGGCTGTGGAACGCGGTGCTCGCCCACGCGGTGACCAACGGCGCGCTGGGCGCCTGGGTGGTGGCCAGCGGCCAGTGGCAGTTCTGGTGAGCGCGCGCCGGCGCTGAAGGCTGCGGCCCCGCCCAGGTGGCGCGGGGCCGCAGGCCGCGGCGGCGCCCTGCTCAGCCCTGCGGCGGCAGCGCGTCCAGCGCGGCGCCCACCGCCTGCAGCCACTCGCCCAGGCGCTCGCCGCTGAGGTAGTCGCGGCCCTCGCCGGGGCCGCGCGGCGCGTCCCAGCGCAGCGCCAGGGTGTCGAACAGCCCGGCGTCCAGCGCGTCCTGCGCCACCAGGTAGACCCACTGCTGGCCGGCCACCGCCTCGCCGCGCGCGCCGGCGGGGCTGCGCCGCGGCCGCCAGGGCACGCCGAACTGCAGCACGGCGTCCACCGTGCCCGGCAGGGTCTCGCCCGGGGCGACCAGCTGCAGGCGCACGGCCGGGCCGGCGTCGTCCCCGGCCGGCACCAGCCAGGCGGCCAGGCGCCGGGCCAGCGCGTCGCGGTCCTCGGCGCGCGGGCACAGCAGCGCGGCGTGCAGGCCGCCGGTGCCGGCCCAGTCGGCCAGCTGGGCTTCCAGCGCCTGCAGGCTGGACTCGGCCAGCGCGCTGGCGGGGTCGGCCGGGTCGGCGCGGTGGGCGGCGTGCTGCATGGTGCGCAGGGCCTGGGCCAGGCGCCACTGGTCGCCGTCGCTGAGGTAGGCGCTGCGCCGCCAGCCGTCGACCAGGCGGCGGGCGGTGGCCAGCGCCGCGTCGTGGGCGGCGCGCTGGCCCGGAGCGGGGGCCACCAGGCGCTCGCTGTGCACCACCGGTGGCAGCTGGTCCAGCACGTCGGCGCGCTGGCGCTGCAGCATGCCGCGCGAGAGCTGGTCGGTCAGGCGCTCGACCTCGGCCTCGTCCAGCCAGCGGCCGTCGCGGCCGGCGGCCATCAGCGCGCGCAGCGCGGCCAGCGGGCCCAGGCGCTCGCGGTCCAGCCAGTCGATCAGCGTGGCCATGCGCTCGGGCTGGTCGGCCAGCGGCGCGCCGCACAGCACCAGCGCGTAGGGCGCGTCCAGCCGCGCCCAGGCGGCGTCGTCCAACGCCAGCTGCTGCGGCTCGTCGACGATGACCAGCTCGGGCGCCCAGTGCGCCACGTGGGCGGCGTCGCTGGCCAGGGCCTCGGGCGAGAGGATGCGCACCTCGGCGTCGGCCGACCACTGCGCCTGGCGCTGGTGCAGGCCGCCGTCGACCACGCGCAGCAGCGGCGCCGCGGCGTCGCCCGGGGCGGCGGCGAAGCGCTGCCAGGCGCGCAGCCAGCCGGCGCGCTGCGCCGGCGCGCACAGCACCAGCACGCGGCGCACGCCGAAGTGGCGGCGCCACAGCGTGGCCGCGGCGATGGCCTGCACGCCCTTGCCCAGGCCGCGCTCGTCGGCGATCAGGCCGCGGCCGGCGACCACCGCGAACAGCGCGCCCTCGGCCTGGAACAGCGGCAGCGGCAGGCGCAGCAGGCGCTGCAGGCCGGCGCTGGCCGGGCCGTCGGGGTAGGCGGCCTCCAGCACCGCGGCGCGGGTGCGGGCGTCGCGGTGCGCGGCCAGCAGCTGCCAGGCGGCGTCGTCCACCAGCAGGGTGTGGTGGGCGTCGCCGGCCAGGCGCAGCAGCGTGGGCAGCGCGCCGTCGTCGCCCAGCGGCAGGCAGCCGTCGGCGTCCAGCCGCTGCGCGGCGGCCTCGCGCAGCGCGGGCGGGCAGGCGTGGCCGGGGCGCCAGGCCAGGCGGCGCAGGTCGTCGCCGACGACGGCGATGGCGCTGTGCGCCGGGCCGGTGGGGACGGGGACGGGGACGGGGACGGGGGCTGGGGCGGCCGGCGCCTCGGCTCCGGCTGCCGGCGGGGCCGTCAGCACGGCCAGCACCGCCTGGGCGGTGGCCTCGGCCGCTGCGGCGGTGTCCGCGCGGTCCGTGGCCGCGGCCTCCGGCGCGCTGGCGGCGCGCTCGCCGCGGCCACGGCGGCGACGCGGGCGCTGGCGGCCGCTGCGGCGTTCGGCCGGGGCGGCGTCATCCGCATCCTCGGCGTCGGCGGTGGCGTCGGCGTCGGCGTCGGCGGTGGCGGTGGCGTCCTCGGTGCCGGCGTCCGCTTCGGTCGCGGGCTTGGCCGCGGGCTCGGCCGCGGCCGGCTGCTCGGCCGGCGCGGGCTCGGCTGCGGGCTCGGTCACCGGCGCCGCGGCGGCAACGGGTTCGGCGGCCGCGTCCGGTGCGGTGGCGGGCGGGGCGATCTCGGTCGCCTCGGCGGCGACAGGCGCAACCGCAGCCGCGGCAGCCGCCCGGGTGCGGGCGGTCTTGCGCGGGGCGGGGCGGGCGGCGGTCCCGGCCGGGGCCGGGGCCGGGGCGGTCACCTCGGCCGGCGCGTCCGTCGACGGGGCGGCCGCCTTGCCGGCCTGGCGCGCCGACTTCGCAGAAGCCTTCTTGGCGGGCGCCGCCGGGGTGGCCGGCGGGGCGTCGACCGGCTCGACGCTGGCCGGGGCCGGCGCGGCGCGCCGCGTCTTCCGGGCGGGCTGGGCCGCCGGCGCTTCGGCGGCCGGTTCGGCCACCGCGGGGCTGGCCGCCGGCGCCGCGGCGGTCTTGCGCGCGGCCTCGGTCTTGCGCGCGGCCTGCTTGGCAGCGGTCTTCGCGGCGGCCTGGGTGGCCTTGCCGGCCACCTTCTCGGCGACCTTCGCGGTGGCCTTCGTGGTGGCCTTGCCGGCGGCCTTCTTGGCGGCCTTCCTGGCGACGGGCTGGGCCGCCGCCTCGGCCGGCACCGCCTCGGCGGTCACCGGGGCGGCCTTCGCCGCCGGCTTGCCGGCGCGCTTGGCGGCCGCCGGCCGGGGGGCCGCCGGGGCGGCCTCCGCGGCCGGGGCGGTGGTCTTCGCAGCGGTCTTCGCAGCAGTCTTGGCGGCGGTCTTGCGCGCGCGCTGGGCGGCCGGCGCGGGGGCGGCGGCTTCGGCGGGCGTCACGGCCGCGTCGGCGGCGGGCGGTTGGGGTCGGCGGGTGCGGGTGGAGGTCGCCATCGGGCGGTGTCGTGTCGTTGCAGGCCGGCGCGGGCGTCGGCGGTGCGGGGTTCGGGGGCAGGCGGCCGTGGCGCGGCTGACCGGATCGGGTCAGACGCCGCGCGCGCGGTCGGCCTGGAATTGGCTGCGGAAGGCAGCGAAGCGGCCGGCGTCCAGCGCCTCGCGCACTTCACGCATCAGGTTCAGGTAGTAATGCAGGTTGTGGATGCTGGTCAGCATGGGCCCGAGCATCTCGCCGCAGCGGTCGAGGTGGTGCAGGTAGGCCCGGCTGACGCCGGTGGCACAGGCGTGGCAGGTGCAGGTCTCGTCGATGGGCCGCGGGTCCGTCTTGTGGCGGGCGTTGCGGATCTTCAGGTCGCCGAAGCGGGTGAACAGGTGGCCGTTGCGCGCGTTGCGGGTGGGCATCACGCAGTCGAACATGTCGACCCCGCAGGCCACGCCCTCGACCAGGTCCTCGGGCGTGCCCACGCCCATCAGGTAGCGCGGCTTGTGCGCCGGCAGCCGGTGCGGGGTGTGCGCCATGATGCGCAGCATCTCCTCCTTGGGCTCGCCGACGCTGACGCCGCCGATGGCGTAGCCGGGCAGGTCGAGCTCGACCAGGGCCTCCAGCGACTCCTGGCGCAGGTGCTCGAACATGCCGCCCTGGACGATGCCGAACAGCGCGTTCGGGTTCTCCAGGCGCTGGAACTCGGCCAGGCAGCGCTGCATCCAGCGCCGGCTCAGCTCCATCGAGCTGCGCGCCTCGGCCTCGGTGGTCAGGTGGCCCTTGGTCTCGTAGGGCGTGCACTCGTCGAACTGCATGACGATGTCGCTGTTGAGCACCGTCTGGATCTGCATGCTGACCTCGGGCGTGAGGAACAGCTTGTCGCCGTTGACCGGCGAGGCGAAGCGCACGCCCTCCTCGCTGATCTTGCGCATCTCGCCCAGCGACCAGACCTGGAAGCCGCCCGAGTCGGTGAGGATGGGCTTGTCCCAGCCCTCGAAGCGGTGCAGGCCGCCGAAGGCGCGCAGCACGTCCAGCCCCGGGCGCAGCCACAGGTGGAAGGTGTTGCCCAGGATGATCTGCGCGCCCATCTCGCGCAGCGAGGCCGGCAGCACGCCCTTGACCGTGCCGTAGGTGCCCACCGGCATGAAGATCGGCGTCTCCACCACGCCGTGGTTCAGCGTCAGGCGGCCGCGGCGGGCATGGCCTTCGGTGGCGAGCAGGTCGAAACGGAGCATCCGGCGATTGTCGCCCAGCGGCTGGCTGGCTCGGAACCGGACCGGGCCCGCCCGATCGCCTGCCGTTGGCGGCCGCGCGGGCCGCAGCCGATCTGCGCCCGCCGCTGGCGCGGCGATGCCCGGTTGTCAGGCGGCCGCCGCGCGATGCGGCGCAGGGTTCAGAACCCTTCCTCGACCAGCTCGGCGGCGCGGATCAGCGCGCGCGCCTTGTGCTCGGTCTCCCGCCATTCGAGCTCGGGCACCGAGTCGGCGACCACGCCGGCGGCGGCCTGCACGTACAGCGTGTTGTCCTGGACGATGCCGGTGCGGATGGCGATGGCCACGTCCATGTCGCCGGCGAAGCTGAGGTAGCCGCAGGCGCCGCCATAGATGCCGCGCTTGACCGGCTCCAGCTCGTCGATGATCTCCATCGCGCGGATCTTGGGCGCGCCTGTCAGCGTGCCGGCCGGGAAGGTGGCGCGCAGCACGTCCATGTTGCTCATGCCGTCCTGCAGCAGGCCCTCGACGTTGCTGACGATGTGCATCACGTGCGAGTAGCGCTCGACGACGAAGGCCTCGGTGACCTTGACGCTGCCGGTCTTGGCGATGCGGCCGATGTCGTTGCGCGCCAGGTCGATCAGCATCAGGTGCTCGGCGCGCTCCTTGGGGTCGGCCAGCAGCTCGGCCTCGGTGGCCTTGTCGTGCTCGGGGCTGGTGCCGCGCGGGCGCGTGCCGGCCAGCGGGCGGATGGTGATCTTGTCGCCGGCCTCGGTGTGCTCGTGGCGCACCAGGATCTCCGGGCTGGCGCCGACGATCTGGAAGTCGCCCATGTCGTAGAAGTACATGTAGGGCGAGGGGTTCAGCGAGCGCAGCGCGCGGTACAGGCTGAGCGGGCTCTCGGTGTAGCGCTTCTTCAGGCGCTGGCCGATCTGCACCTGCATCATGTCGCCGGCGGCGATGTACTCCTTGCTGCGCAGCACGGCGGCCAGGTAGGCCTCCTTGGAGAACTCGCGCTCCACCGGGTGGGCCGGGCCTCGCTTGACCGCCGGCGCGGTGACCGAGTAGCGCAGCTTGTCGCCCAGCTCGGCCAGGCGGCGCTTGGCCTTGAAGTAGGCCTCGGGCTCGGCCGGGTTGGCGTAGACGATCAGGTAGAGCCGGCCCGACAGGTTGTCGATGACCGCCAGCTCCTCGGTCTGCAGCAGCAGGATGTCGGGCGTGTCCAGGCCACCGGGCTTGTGCACCTTGGCCAGCTTGGGCTCCATGTAGCGCACCGCGTCGTAGCCGAAGTAGCCGGCCAGGCCGCCGCAGAAGCGCGGCAGGCCCGGGCGCAGCGCCACCTTGAAGCGCGCCTGGTAGGCCTCGATGAAGTCCAGCGGGTTGCCCTCGTGGCGCTCGACGACCTGGCCGTCGGTGACCACCTCGGTGACGAAGCCGGTGGCGCGCAGCAGGGTGCGCGCGGGCAGGCCGATGAAGCTGTAGCGGCCGAAGCGCTCGCCGCCGACCACCGATTCCAACAGGAAGCTGTGGCGGGCGCTGCCGGCCAGCTTCAGGTACAGCGACAGCGGGGTCTCGAGGTCGGCGAAGGCCTCGCTGAGCAGCGGGATGCGGTTGTAGCCCTGGGCGGCCAGGCTCTTGAATTCCAGTTCAGTGATCACGGGGGCTCCTGGGGTCCGGCGCTGCGGCGGTCGGCCGCTTCACAGGCGGGACGGTGCGGACAAGGGGCGGAGACGGCGGCCGGTGCGGCGCGCGGGCGTCCGGCGCAGGCCGTGGGGCGCGTCCGGTGCGCGGCGGGGCGTGCGCCCTGCCCGGCCCGGCGGCCGACGGCAAATCAGACCAATGCTGGCGAGCGTCGCCAGGGCCAGGCTCCCCGGTCGGCCGACCCTTTGGTCTGTTTGCGCGTGATGAACATCCGGTCAGTGTAGCAGCGGCCCCCGGGCCGCACGCCGCGCCGCCCGGCCCGGCTGCGGGTTGGCGCGCGCTCCGTTTTGTTCAGATCCGGCTACATTCGCCGGCGCGAGCCCCGCAACCACGAAGGAGCCCCATGCCGCACCGCCCCGCCGCCGCCCCGGTCCCGGCCCGTCCGTCGCTGACCCGCCGCCAGGGCGCGGCCTGGCTGCTGGCCGGCGCGGTGGCCGGCGTGCTGGCCGCCGCGCCGCCCGGCGCCGGCGCGCAGCCGGCGCCGCTGGAGGTGGCCGGGGTGCGCTACGCGCCGACGCTGGAGCTGGGCGGCAGCACGCTGCAGCTCAACGGCGCGGGCATCCGCTTCAAGACCATCCTGAAGGTCTACACCGCCGGGCTGTACCTGGGCCGCAAGGCCGAGACGCCCGAGGCCGTGCTGGCCGCCACCGGCCCCAAGCGCCTGCACGTGGTGATGCTGCGCGACATCGACGCCAACGAGCTGGGCAAGCTGTTCACCCGCGGCATGCAGGAGAACGCGCCGCGCGAGGAGTTCGTCAAGCTGATCCCCGGCACCGTGCGCATGGGCGAGATCTTCGCCGCCAAGAAGCGCCTGGCCAGCGGCGAGAGCTTCAGCGTCGACTGGGTGCCGGGCCAGGGCACGCAGGTGCTGGTCAACGGCAAGGCCATGGGCGAGCCGATCCGCGAGCCGGAGTTCTTCAACGGGCTGATGCGCATCTGGCTGGGCCCGTCGCCGGCCGACCACCTGCTGAAGGACGCGCTGCTGGGCAAGGCGCCGCGCGGGCGCACCGAGAACTGAAGCCGCGGCGCGCTCAGCGCCAGCGCGCCAGGTCCAGCGCGTCCAGCCGGTCGACGACCAGGTCGGGCGCCGCCTCGGCCACCGGCCGGCCGTGGTTGTAGCCGTAGCCGACCAGGGCCACCGGGCAGCCGGCGGCGCGGGCGGCCTGGGCGTCGTTGCTGGAGTCGCCGACCATCAGCGTGCGCGCCGGCAGGCTGCCGAGGGCGCGGCAGGTCTCCAGCAGCGGCAGCGGGTCGGGCTTCTTGCGCGCGAAGGCGTCGCCGCCGAAGACCACGCGGAAGAAGCGGTCCAGGCCCTTGGCCGCCAGCAGCGACCGGGCGAAGGCGCCGGGCTTGTTGGTCAGGCAGGCCAGGGCCAGGCCGGCGGCCTGCAGGCGCTGCAGGCCCTCGACCACGCCGGGGTAGACCGCCGAGAACTGGCCGTTGATGGCCAGGTAGTGGTGCTGGTAGCGCGCCCAGGCGGCGTCGTACAGCGCGGGGTCGGCCCCCACCTCGGCCAGGGTGCTGCGGATCAGGTGCTCGCTGCCCTTGCCGACGGTGCGCTCGATGAAGGCGCGGCCGACCGGCGGCAGGCCCTGGTCGGCCAGCATGGCGTTGAGCGCGGCGTCGAAGTCGCCGACGGTGTCGACCATGGTGCCGTCCAGGTCGACGATGGCGGCGTGCAGCAGGGTGGAGGCGGTCATGCGCAGAAGGGGGGCGCCGGACAGGCGCGCCGAGGGCGGGGCCGGCATTGTCGCCGCGGGGGCGGTGCGGCTTGAGGGCCGGCGGGGCCGGCCCTCAGACCGCTCCCTCGCGCTGCAGCAGCGGCAGGGCGCGGGCGGCCGCGCCCTGCGGGTCCTTCAGCAGGCCACGCACGGCGTAGCCGGCCAGGGTCTGGGCCAGCTCGTCCACCGCCTCGGCGCTCTGCAGCCGGCGCTGGCTGTACCAGACGGTGGCCCAGTTCAGCGCGCCGAAGAAGGGCTTGGTCGCCAGGCGCGGCGGCAGGTCGACGAAGACGCCGTCGCGCACGCCGGCGTCGATGACCTCGGCGAACAGGCGCTCGTAGTCGTCGCGCAGCCGGATCACCGCGCGCAGCCGCTTGCTCGACGAGGCGTTGCCCAGCAGCTGCCGCTCCAGGCCCTGCACCGCCACCTTCTGCATCGGCAGCTCGGTCAGCAGCACCTGGGCGTGGCGCAGGGCCATCGCCGCCAGGCGCTCCAGCGCGCTGCCGGGGCCGCGGGCGATCGGCTCGACGGCGCCGGCGATGCGCGTCATCGCGGCCACCTGCACGTCGAAGTACAGGTCGGCCTTGCTGCGCCAGTGGTGGTAGATGCGGCCCTTGGTGGCGCCCAGGCGCTCAGCCACCGCGTCGATGGAGGTGGCGGCGTAGCCGAACTCCATGAACAGCTCGGCGGCGGCCTGCAGGATCTCCTCGCGCGAATCCTTGCCGCTGTCCCGGGCAGCGGTGGGCGGCGTGTGCATCGTCTTGTCTTTCACCGTGGGGCAGCCCGGCGGCGAGGGGGCCGGCCGGCGCTTCAGCCCGGATTCTGCCGGCCCGGCGGCGCAGGCCGCCGCCGGGCCCGCGCCAGCGGCCGCAGCAGCCCGGCCAGGCCCTGCGGCGCGAAGGCCAGGATGGCCACCAGCACGCTGCCCAGCACGATCTTGTCGACGTAGCCGCCCAGCGAGAAGAACTTCTCCTGCACCAGCACCAGCGCGGTGGCCAACAGCGGGCCCAGCAGCTGGCGGCGGCCCACCAGCACCACGGCGGTGAGCATCAGGATCAGGAAGTAGCTCTCCAGCACGTCGGCGCTGACGTAGGCCCGCTGGTAGGCGTAGAGCCAGCCGGCAGCCGCGCTGATCGGCGCCGAGACCAGGAAGACCTGCAGGCGCACGCGCGCGCCGTCGATGCCGCTCATCGTCGCCAGGCGCGGGTTCAGGTGGGTCATCACCGCGGCGGCGCCCAGCGCCGAGTGGCGGAAGCGGTCGACGACGTAGAGCGTGACCAGCAGCAGCGCGAAGGCGAACGGCCACAGCGTGCGGTCGTCGCGCGCGGTCAGCGGCAGGCCGGGCAGCGACAGGTCCAGCAGCGGCACGCCGCGCACGCCGTCCGAGCCGCCCAGGAAGGCCCAGTTGGCCGCCACTGTCATCGCCACCACGGCCACCGCGTAGGTCACCAGCGAGAAGACGAACTCGCGCAGCCGCAGCGTGACCAGGCCGATCAGCGCCGCCAGCACCGCGGCCACCGCCAGCGACGCGGCCAGCGTGGCCCAGCCGCCGGCGCCGGCCCGCGTGGCCAGCAGCGCGGTGGTGTAGCTGCCGGCGGCGAAGAACACGGTGTGCGCCAGGCTGACCTCGCCGAGGTCGGAGACCACCAGGTCCAGGCCGTAGGCCATCACCGCGAAGATGGCGATCAGCACCGCCGCGCTGTAGACGGCGCCGCTGCCGCCCAGCGCCTGCGGCGCGGCGTAGACCGCCGCGGCCAGCGGCAGCAGGACCCAGCGGCGCCAGGCCGTGCCGGCCATCAGTGCACCCCTCCGGCGCTGCCGGCGCCCAGGCCGCCGGGGCGCAGCACCAGCAGCGCGATCAGCACGACGAAGGCCGCCGCGGTGGTGTAGGCCGGCGACACCAGCGCGCCGAACAGCGCGGTGAACAGGCCCAGCGCGACGCCGGCCACGTAGCTGCCCTTGACGCTGCCGATGCCGCCGAAGACGACGACGACAAAGGTCATGATGACCTCGTCGAAGCCCATCGAGGTGAGGATGGGCGTGCGCGGCGCGACCATGCCGGCGGCGAAGGCCACCGCCGCGCCCTCGAAGGCGAACACGCCGTAGTAGACGCGCCGCACGTCGATGCCGGCCAGCTGGGCCAGCTTCGGATCCTCGGCCACCATGCGCACCAGGCGGCCGACGCGGGTGGCGTCGAGCACCCACTTCAGGCCCAGGAACACCGCGATGGCGGCGACCACGATGGCCAGGTCCTGCCCGGTCAGCCACAGCTCGCCCAGGGCGAACTCGCGGCGCGACAGCGCGGTGTCCAGGATCTGGCCGGTGGAGCCGAAGACCAGGGCCGCGGCGCCGTGGATCACGTAGCCGAAGCCCAGGGTCATGATCATGATCGACACCAGGTTCTGCTCGAAGGTGGCGCGCAGCATCAGCCGCTGCATCGCCGCGCCCAGCACCGCGCCGCAGGCCATGGCCAGCGGCAGGGCCAGCGCGTAGGGCACGCCGGCCTTGACCACCGCCCACCAGGTGACGAAGGCGCCCAGCATGTACATCTGGCCGTGGCCGAAGTTGACCAGCCGCGCCACGCCCAGCAGCAGCGTCCAGCCGATGGCCACCAGCGCGTAGGCGTGGCCCAGCACCAGGCCATTGAGGATTTGTTGGAGCAGGTTCATGCGCGCAGCTCCACCCCGGCGCCGCCCAGGTAGGCGTCGGCAATGCGCGGGTCGTTGCCCACCTCGCGCGCCGGGCCTTCCAGCAGCATGCGGCCGCGCTCCAGCAGCACCAGCCGGTCCACCACCTCGATGGCGGCGCGCACGTTCTGCTCGACCAGCAGGATGGCCAGGCCGGCGGCGGCCAGGGTGCGCAGGGTCTGCAGCACCTGGTCGACCAGCCTGGGCGCCAGGCCGATCGAGGGCTCGTCCAGCAGCAGCGCGCGCGGGCCCATCATCAGCGCGCGTGCGATGCCCAGCATCTGGCGCTCGCCGCCCGAGAGCTGGCCGCCCAGGTGGCGGCGGCGCTCGTGCAGGCGCGGGAACAGGGCGTAGACCTCGTCGCGGCTGTAGACATGGCGGCCGGGCTCGGCCGGCGGCGCCACCGCGGGGGCCAGGTTCTCCTCGACGTTCATCTGCGCGAACACCAGCTTGCCCTCGGGCACCAGCAGCAGGCCGGCGCGCACACGCTGGTGGGTGGGCCAGGCGTCGACGCGCTGGCCGTTCAGCCACACCTCGCCGGCCAGGCGCGGCGCGCCGCGCGACCAGCCCATCACCGCGTTGACCAGCGTGGTCTTGCCGGCGCCGTTGGCGCCGACCACGCCCACCACCTCGCCGCGCGCCAGCTGCAGCGCGGTCAGGTCCAGCGCGCGGTTGCCGGCGTAGCTGGCCTGCAGGCCGCGCAGGGCCAGCACGGGCGGCGCGTCGGCCGTGGCGGCGGTGGCCGGCAGGGCCGTCATGCCGCGCGCCCCAGGTAGGCGTCCAGCACGCGCGGGTCCTGCCGCACCTGGACCGGCGCGCCGTAGGCCAGGCGGCGGCCGAGGTCCAGCACACAGATCTTGTCGGCCACGGCCATGATCAGGTCCATGTGGTGCTCAATGACGACCAGGGCCACGCCCTCGCGCTTGAGCGCGGCCAGCAGCGCGACCAGGCGCGCCATGTCCTCGCCGCCCAGGCCGGCGGCGGGTTCGTCCAGCAGCAGCACGCGGGCGCCGTCGCCGAAGGCCAGCGCGATCGACAGCATGCGCTGCACGCCGTAGGGGATCTCGTGCGGCCGCAGCGCGTGGTAGGCCGCCGGGATGCCGAAGCGCTGCAGCTGCTGCGCCGCGTACGCGCGCGCCTCGGCCAGCCGCCGGCCGGCCGCCAGCGGCCGCAGCACGCTGCCCAGCAGGCCGGCGTGGGCGCGCCGGCCCAGCACGGCCACCAGGTTGTCCAGCACGCTCAGGTCGGCGAAGAAGGCGTTCTGCTGGAAGGCACGCTTCAGCCCCAGCGCAGCCAGGCCGTGCGGCGGCACCTCGCTGACGTCGCGCCCGTCCAGCCAGACGCGGCCGCTGCGCGGCACCAGCGCGGTGGTCGCCTCGTAGCAGGTGCTCTTGCCGGCGCCGTTGGGGCCGATGATGCCCAGCAGCTCGCCGGGGTGCACATCCCAGCTCACGTCGTCCAGCGCCACCAGGGCACCGTAGCGCACGCCCAGGGCCTCGACGCGCAGCGCGGGCGTGCGGGCTTCGGGCATCGGCGGCGGGGCGGGGCGGGGCGGGGTGGCGGGCGGCGGCGGGTGGCTCAGGGCTGCACGACGAGCTTGCCGCCCTGCACCGTGAACAGCGCGTGGCGCGTGCGCAGCTGGCCGTTGGGCTCGAACTGGATGTCGCCCATCACCGTGCCCTTGAAGCTGCCGCCGCGGATGCGCTTGGCGATGGCCTCGCGGTCCAGCGTCTTCAGCTCGTTGGCGGCCAGGGCCCAGACCTGCAGCGCGGTGGCGCCCAGCGCCATGAACTTGTCCGGCGTGTACTTGTGCAGCTCCTGCGACTTGGCGACGAAGCGCTGGTTGGCCGGGTTGGACGCGAAGGGCTCGACGTTGGGGAAGTAGATGTCGGCACCGATGACGCCGTTGGCCGCCTCGCCCGCCACCTCGATCACGCTGGGCGCCACCGTGCCCACCGCCGCCACCAGCTTGCCGGGCAGTCGCGACTGGCGGGCCTGGCGGATCGTCGCCGGCATGCCCAGGCCCTCGTTGGCATTGATGGCCACGGTGAGCTCGGGGTTGGCGGCGCGCACATTGGTCATCGCCACGCGGAAGTCGGCCTGGGCGAAGGGGAATTTCTCCTCGGCCACCTTCTCGTAGGCCCAGCCCAGGCGCTTGAGCTCGCCCTCGATGGACGCCTGCGCGCCGTTGCCGTAGGCGTCGTTCTGCGTCAGGAAGGCCACGCGCCTGGCCTTGGCGACGTTGGCGATGTAGGCGGCGATGACCGCACCGTCCTGCGAGTTGGAGCTGTTCAGCCGCACGGCCAGCGGGTTGCCCTCGCCCGACAGGATGGCGTCGGCCTTGGAGATGGCGGTGATGTCCAGCACGCCGGCGCGCGCCAGCACCGGCTGCATGGCCAGCGTGACCGGGCTGTTCCAGCCCTCGATGACCACGGCCACGCCGGCGGTGGCCAGCTCGGTGGCGCGCGAGACGCCGACCGCCGGGGTCGACTCGTCGTCGCGCGCGACGACCTCGATCTTGCGGCCGAGCACGCCGCCGGCCTCGTTGATCATCGCCGCCATGGTCTGGATGGCGTTGGTGACATGCTGGCCCTGCGGGCCGGCGCCGCCGGACAGCGGGAGGATCACGCCGACCTTGACGGTGTTCTGCGCCGCGGCGGCCAGGGACAGGCCCAGCGTGCAGGCGGCGACCAGGGTGCGGAGCAGCTTCATCTCGGGGTCTCCTGGTGGGGCCGCGCGCGGCGGCAGCGGCCCGGCGGCGTGGATGCGCCGGCGTGGGGTGCCGGCATGCGATTCACCCTACCACCCGGTATGTCGCAGCGTCAATGCGGGCCGCACCGCGACCGCTGGCAAACCCTGATGGCTGCGCCCTCACAGGTTGCAGGGCTGCAGGTGGCCCCTGCAGCGCAGCCCGGCTTGCACCGATACCAGCGGGTACGTAGCATGGCGGCGACCGCCCGGCTCCGGCCGCCGTTACGCCCCATCGCCACCATCGGCCCCTTGGCCAACGCCCCTGCCCGCATGCCCCACGCCCCCGCGCCGCCGCCCGCCACCCCCGCGCCGCCGCCCGCAGCCCCTGCCACGCCTCCGCGCACCGGCCTGCTGGGCCACATCCGCGTGCTGGACCTCAGCCGCATCCTGTCCGGCCCCTGGGCCACGCAGCTGCTGGCCGACTTCGGCGCCGACGTGCTGAAGGTCGAGCGCCCCGGCGCCGGCGACGACCTGCGCGAGCAGGGCGCCCGCCTGCTGGACCGCGACGGCCGGGAGACCAGCGAGCGCGCGATGTTCCTGGCCACCAACCGCGGCAAGCGCTCGCTGGCCATCGACATCGCCCACCCCGAGGGCCAGGCCCTGGTGCGCGCGCTGGCCGCCCAGTGCGACGTGGTGGTGGAGAACTTCAAGACCGGCGACCTGGCGCGCTACGGGCTGGACTACGCGGCGCTGTCGGCGCTGAACCCGCGGCTGGTGTACTGCTCGATCACCGGCTTCGGCCAGTCCGGCCCCTACGCCCAGCTGCCGGGCTACGACCTGATCTTCCAGGCCATGTCCGGCGTGATGAGCCTGACCGGCGCGCCCGACGGCGAGCCCGGCGCCGGCCCGCAGCGCGCCGGCTTCCCGGTGGCCGACCTGACCACCGGCCTGTACGCCACCAGCGGCATCCTGGCCGCGCTGCACCACCGCGACACCGTCTCGGGCCGCGGCCAGCACATCGACCTGGCCCTGCTGGACGCCCAGGTGGCGGTGCTGGGCGGCATGGCCGAGGGCTACCTGATCCGCGGCCAGCTGCCGCAGAAGGTGGGCCTGGGCTCGCAGATGACCGCGCCCTACGGCCACTTCCGCTGCGCCGACGGCGACATCCTGATCGCGGTGGGCAACGACAAGCAGTTCGCCGCGCTGTGCCAGGTGCTCGGCCGCAGCGAATGGCTGGCCGAGCCGCGCTTCGCCACCACACCGCAGCGCGTGGCCCACCGCGACGAGCTGGCCGGCCTGATCAACGCCGTGCTGGCCACCCGCCCCGTGGCCGAGTGGATGCCGGCGCTGCGTGCCGCCGTGGTGCCGGCCGGGCCGATCCACGACTTCCGCCAGGTCTTCGACGACCCGCAGATCCGCCACCGCGGCGTGGTCAAGACGCTGCCGCACCCGCTGTCGGGCACGGTGCCGGTGGTCGGCAACCCGCTGCACTTCTCCGAGACCCCGGTGGCCTACGACCGACCGCCGCCGCTGCTGGGCCAGCACACCGCCGAGGTGCTGCGCGAGCGCCTGGGCCTGGACGACGCCGCGCTGGCGCGGCTGGCCGGCCAGGGGGTGATCGCCTGATGGCCAAGCTGCTGGTGTTGGGCGCCCTGGGCCTGGTCGGCCGCGCCGTGGTGCAGCGCTTCGCCGGCCGGCCGGGGCTGGACGTGGTGGGCCTGGCGCGGCGCGCGCCCGACTTCGCGCCCGAGGCCACCTGGGTCAGCGCCGACCTGCGCGACGCCGCGGCCACCCGCGCCGCGCTGGCCCCGCACCGCGACACGACCCACGTGGTCTATGCCGCGCTGAACGAGCAGCCCGAGCTGGTGCGCGGCTGGCGCGATCCGGCCAACATGGCGCTGAACACCCAGATGCTGGCGCACACGCTGGCCGCGCTGGACGGCGCGCCGCTGCAGCACTTCACGCTGCTGCAGGGCACCAAGGCCTACGGCCTGCACACCGGCCGGCCCATGCGCGTGCCGGCGCGCGAGACCGACGCGCGGCGCGACCACGTCAACTTCTACTTCGACCAGCAGGACCTGGTGGCCGAGCGCGCCGCGCGCGCCGGCTGGCGCTGGACGGTGTTCCGGCCGCAGATCGTGCTGGGCGTGGCGCTGCGCAGCGCGATGAACCCGGTGGCCGCACTCGGCGCCTGGGCCGTGCTGTGCCGCGAGCAGGGCGGGCCGCTGTGCCCGCCCGGCCACCCGGCGCTGCTGACCGAGTGCACCGACGCGCGGCTGATCGCCGAGGCCGTGGAATGGGCCTGGGGCGCGCCGCAAGCCCACGCCGAGGCCTTCAACCTCACCAACGGCGACGTGGTGCTGTGGCGCCAGGCGGTGGAGCGCGTGGCCGCGCACTTCGGCCTGGCCGTGGGCGAGCCGGCGCCGCTGCGCCTGGCCGAGGCCGGTCCGGCCCAGGCCGCGCGCTGGGCGCAGATCGCCGCGCGTGCCGGCCTGCGCGTGCCCGATCTGGACACGCTGGTCGGCCTGTCCTGGCAGTACGCCGACGCCACCTTCGCGTCGCAGCGGCCCTTCGCGGTGCCGCCGCTGGTGTCGACGATCAAGCTGCGCCGGGCCGGCTTCGCGGCCTGCATCGACACGGAAGACTGCATCGTCGAGCACCTGCAGGCCATGCAGGCGCTGGGCTACCTGCCGGCCTGAGCGCAGTGGCGCCGCCCGGCGCGGCCGGGCGAGCGCCTCACTCGGCGCGGATGTTCATGCGCTTGATCAGGTCGCCCCACAGCCTGCTCTGCTCCAGCGTGGTGGCGCGCAGCTCGGCCGGCGTGCCGGCCTTGACCTCGTTGCCCAGCTTGCGCTGGGCCTCGGCGAAGCTGGCCGAGGTGGTGATCTTGCGCAGCGCGGCATTGAGCTTGTCGACCACGGCCCTGGGCGTGCCGGCCGGCGCGAACACCGCGTACCAGGTCTCGCCGACGATGGACGGGTAGCCCAGCTCCTTGAAGGTGGGCACGTCGGGCAACAGGGGCTGGCGCTCGGCGCTGAGCACGGCCAGCGCGCGGTACTGGCCGGCGTTGACGTTGGGCACGGCGTTGGTCAGCGCCTCGACGTTGGAGTCGACCACGCCGGCGATCATGTCCATCATCGCCGGCGCGGCGCCCTTGTAGTGCACCTGGGTCAGCTTGACGTCCAGGCCGGCGGCGATCAGCTCGCCCAGCAGGTGCACCATGCTGCCCTGGCCGTTGGTGGCGTTGTTGAGCTTGCCGGGGTGGGCCTTGGCATAGGCCGCGTACTCCTTCAGCGTCTTCGCCGGGAAGTCCTTCTTCACGACGAAGGCGAAGGGCACGGTGCACACCGGCGCCACCGGCTCGAAGTCGTCCAGCTTGTAGGCCAGCTTGTCGTTGAAGTGCGGGTTGACGGTGAAGGTGGTGCCGGCCGACAGCAGCAGGGTGTAGCCGTCCTTGGGCGCGCGGGCGACGAAGCTGGCGCCGATGGCGGTGGCCGCGCCGGCCTTGTTGTCCACCACCACCGGCTGGCCCAGTTCCTCCTTCAGGCGCTGGGCCAGCTGGCGGCCCACCACGTCGCTGGTGCCGCCGGGCGGGTAGGGCACGACCAGGGTGAGGGGCTTGGCCGGCCAGGCGTCCTGCGCGGCGGCGGTCAGGGGCGCGGTCAGCGCGGGGGCGGCCAGCAGCAGGGCCAGGGCCTGGGCGGCCGTGCGTCGTTGCAGCAACAGGAGTCTCCTTCGGGTGGGTGGGCGCGGCGGGCATCAGCAGGGGCCGGCGGTGGCTGGAACATACCTGTGCGTATGTCGCAGGGTCAATCGCGGATGACCCGTGCGGAGGCTCGGCCTGCCATGCAAGGCCGCCGTCGGGATGTGCGCCGGTCGGCAGCCGCGCCTACCCGCAGGTACGGGCGCGGCGGGGCGCCGGGCCGCTGGCCACCCCCCTCCATCCGCTGCGCCGCCGGGCCCGGCCACGCGGCATCATCGGGCGCGGCCGCCCACCCTGCCTCAGCCCATGCACCCCACCCCGTTGCGCCTGTCCCGCCTGTACGGCTTGTTCAGCCTGCCCCCTGCGCACCGGATGCGCCGGGCCGTCACCGTGGGGATGCTGGCCGTCCTGGCCGCGGCCGCCGCACCCGCCCACGCCCAGGAGCCGCTGCGCGAGGCCCTGCGCGCCCGCATCGCCCAGCGCCAGGCGGACCGCGGCGACGCGGCGTCCGCACCGGCCGGCGCCGCAGACGCCGGACCGCAGACGCTGCAGGTCCAGGGCCGCACGGTGCTGGTGCACCTGCCCGCCGGCCACGACGGCCGCCGCCCCTGGCCCCTGGTGCTGGCCTTCCACGGCGGCGGCGGCCACGCCGCCTACATGGCCGACGACAGCCGCTACGGCCTGCAGCGCCAGGCCGACCGCAGCGGCTTCATCGTCGCCTTCCCCAACGGGCACAGCCGCTGGCCGGGCGGCCGCCTGGCCACCTGGAACGCCGGCGGTTGCTGCGGCGACGCGCGCGACCGCGGCAGCGACGACGTCGGCTTCGCCCGCGCCGTGGTGGCCGCGCTGCAGGCGCGCTACCCGGTGGACCCGGCGCGCGTGTTCGCCACCGGCATGAGCAACGGCGGCATGCTCAGCCACCGCCTGGCCTGCGAGGCGGCCGACGTCTTCCGCGCCGTGGCCGCGGTGGCCGGCACCGACGCCACCACGCAGTGCAACCCGTCGCGCCCGGTGTCGGTGCTGCAGATCCACGCCCGCGACGACGACCACGTGCTGTTCGACGGCGGCGCCGGCCCCGGCGCGTTCCGCGACGCCAGCAAGGTGATGGACTTCGTCTCGGTGCCCGAGACCATCGCCCGCTGGACCCGCCGCAACCACTGCCCACCGCAGACCCCGCAGCGCGTGCTCGACCTGCCCGGCGCCACCTGCGAGGCCAGCACCGGCTGCGCCGGCGGCAGCACGGTGCAGCTGTGCGTCACCGCCACCGGCGGCCACAGCTGGCCCGGCGCGCAGCGCGTGCGCGCCGGCAAGCCCGACGCCTCGCAGGCGCTGGACGCGAACGACCTGATCTGGCGCTTCTTCGAGGCGGTGCGCTGAGCACCGCGGCCAGCGCCGCCGCGACCGCCCCAAAGCAGAACGGCGACCTCTGGGAGGTCGCCGTTCGCGAAGATCTTGGTGGCCTGGGGCGGAATCGAACCACCGACACGCGGATTTTCAATCCGCTGCTCTACCAACTGAGCTACCAGGCCAGGAAGCCTTGCAGTATAGCCTGAGAATTCCCTGGCCGGCAAGCCCTGCGCGCCAGCGCGCGGGCTCAGAAGCCGTTGCGCTTGTTGCGCGACAGGTCCACGCCCAGCTGCTTGAGCTTGCGGTAGAGGTGGGTGCGCTCGAGGCCGGTCTTCTCGGCGACGCGGGTCATCGAGCCGTTCTCCTTGGCCAGGTGGAACTCGAAGTAGCTCTTCTCGAAGGCGTCGCGGGCCTCGCGCAGCGGGCGGTCCAGGTCGAAGCGCTGCTCGGCCTGTGGGCCGGCGGGCAACACCATCGGCGCGTCCAGGCCGGGCAGCGGCGGCAGGGTCTCGACGGTGGCGGGGGGCAACTCCAGCCGCAGCGGCGTGCCGCCGGCCGGCGGCGGGCTCAGCGGCGGCGGCGGCAGCCCGCGCGGGGCTGGGCGCACCAGGGCCTGTTCCACGGCGCGCAGCAGCTTCTGCAGCGTGATCGGCTTCTCGAGGAAGGCGGTGGCGCCGTACTTGGTGGCCTCCACGGCGGTGTCGATGGTGCCGTGGCCGCTCATCATGATCACCGGCATGCTCAGCAGGCCGCTGGCGCCCCATTCCTTGAGCAGCGAGATGCCGTCGACGTCGGGCATCCAGATGTCCAGCAGCACCAGGTCGGGCCGCAGGCGCTCGCGCGAGGCGCGGGCCTCGGCGGCGTTCTCGGCCAGTTCGACGGTGTGGCCCTCGTCGGACAGGATCTCCGACAGCAGGCCGCGGATGCCCAGTTCGTCGTCAACTACAAGAATCGTTGCCATGCGTGCTCACTGCCGCGGCGCGGCGTCGGGCGCGGGTGCGCCAGGGGCGGGTTCGGGTTGGCGGGCGGGGGGCGGCATGCCGGGCGCTGGCGGCGTGGCCGCCGGCGCAAACCTTGAAAATGATAGCGAAACCTGGGCCCCTATCACCGGGCCCTCGGCGGCGGTGTCCGCCGGGTCGGTCGGCGGGGCGCGGCGGTTGGCGATGCGCACGCGCGCGCCGTGCTCGTCGGCGATCTTGCGCACCACCGCCAGCCCCAGGCCGGTGCCCTTGGCCTTGGTCGTGACGTAGGGCTCGAAGGCGCGCTTGAGCACCTTGTCGGCGAAGCCGCCGCCGTTGTCCACCACCTTCAGCCGCACCGCGCGCAGCGCGCCGTCGTCGGTGTGCGCGGCCTCGGTGAGCACCTGCACCAGGCCGTCCGGCCGGTCGGCCACCGCGTCCAGCGCGTTCTGCACCAGGTTGTGGATGACCTGGCGCAGCTGGCTGGCGTCGCCGGCGATGGCCGGCAGCGCGTCGGCCAGCTGCGCCTGCAGCCGGCCCTGCTCCTGCGCCGGTGCGTACAGGCCCAGCACCTCCAGCACCAGCGCGTTCAGGTCCAGCGGCTGCAGCCGCGCGGCGGGCAGGCGGGCGTAGTCGCGGAACTCGTCGACCAGCTGCTTCATCGCCTGCACCTGGGCGACGATGGTGGCCACCGAGCGCGCCAGCATGGCGCGGTCGGCCTCGGCGTCCAGCCGGGCCGCCAGCTTGTGCTCCAGCCGCTCGGCCGACAGCTGGATCGGCGTCAGCGGGTTCTTGATCTCGTGCGCCAGCCGCCGCGCCACCTCGGCCCAGGCCACGCTGCGCTGGCCGGAGACGACCTCGGTGATGTCGTCGAACACCAGCAGCCGCGCGCCGCCGGGCAGCGCGGCGCCGCGCAGCAGCAGGTTCAGGCTCTCGCCGTTGCCGGCCTGCAGCTCGTAGGCGTCCTGCCAGTGGTCGCGCTCGCCGGCCTCGGGGCTGGTGCGGTGCAGCTCGCTGCGCTGCCACACCGCGGCGGCGAAGTCGGCCAGGCCCGGCACGTCGGCCAGCGCCCGGCCGCGGTAGGCCGACAGCGGCTGGCGCAGGATGCGCGTGGCACCGGGGTTGACGGTGTCGATGCGGCCCTGGCGGTCGAAGACGATGACGCCGGCGGTCAGGCTGTCCAGGATGGTCTGCAGCCGGGTGCGCGCGCCCTCCAGCTGGCTGACGCCGCGCTGCACCTGCTCGCGCGCGTCGGCCAGCTGCTGCGTCATGTCGGCGAAGGAGCGCGTCAGCCCGCCCAGCTCGTCGCTGGACGCGAACACCGGCTTGGCGGTCAGGTCGCCCTCGGCCACCTGGCGCACGCCGTCGGCCACCAGCAGCAGCGGCCGCACGATCTGGTTGCCCAGCAGCACCGCCAGCAGCAGGGCGCCGAACACCGACAGCACCAGGGCCAGCGTCAGCGTGCCGATGACCATGCGGCGCAGGCCGTCGCGGGCCAGCGCGCGCTGCTGGTAGCCGCGGTAGGCCGACTGCACCGCCAGCGCGTTGGCCACCAGCGCGTCGGGCACCGGCTGCACCAGCATCAGGAAGCGGTCCTCGGCCGGGGCGGCCAGGTTGATGTCGGTGTTGGGGATCAGCGCCACCGCGCGCACGCGCGCGGCCACGCGGGCGCCGGGCGTCGGGTCGTCGTCCAGGCCCTCGAGCACGCCGACGCTGCGCTGCTGGCGCGCCTGGCGCAGCAGGCCGGCGGCCGGGCGCTCGGGCACCAGCGCGGCGTTGCTGCCGCCGGCGCTGGCCAGCACCTGGCCGTTGGCGCCCAGCAGCACGGCGTCGCGCACGTCCAGCTGGGCGCGCACGCGCTCCAGCGCCAGCGGGCCGATGGGCACGCGGCCGTCGCCGGCGCGCAGCTCGCCCAGGCGGTTGTCGGCCAGGCGGTCGGCGGCGGTGCGCGCCTTGGCGCTGAGGTCGGCCACCGCGGCGTCCAGCGTGCCGCGGCCCAGCACCAGGCCGGCGTCCAGCGCGCTGGCCACCTGGGCGTCGAACCAGCTGTCGATGCTGCGGGTGACGAACTGGTAGGACACGCCGTAGATCAGCAGCCCCGGCACCACGCCCACCAGCGCGAAGATGCCGGCCAGCTTGGCCAGCAGCCGGCTGCCGAACTTGCCGCGCCGCAGCCGCACCGCCAGCCGCGCCATCGCCAGGCCGATGACCACCGACAGTAGCACCGCCACCGAGACGTTGACCCAGAACAGCCAGACGAAATGCCGCTCGGGCAGCCAGCCGCTGGTGGCCAGCGACAGCACGAAGGCCAGCACCAGCGCCAGCCCCAGCACCGCCACCGACGACACCAGCAGCGCCCAGCGGGCGGGCTTGCTCATGCCGGTCAGCCGGTGGCCGTAGGTCCGGGAGATGGTCATCGCACCCTCCGGCCCTTGCGGTCCATGCGGCCCCTCGGCCGCGGGGGAGCTTGCGTGCCGCCAGCGGGCGGCCGGGCGGCGGCACTCATTCGATGCGCAGGCTGCGTTCGATGCCCAGCTTCCAGTCGCCGCCCAGGTCGATCTGCATCGGCTGCGGCAGCTGGCTGTTGTCCAGCTTGAAGCTGAACTCCAGGTAGTAGCGCTCGCCCGGCTCCAGCTTCTCGCCGTCCAGCAGGCGCCAGCCGGCCACGCGCGACATCGGCGCCAGCGCCTCGGACAGCGAGCCGTGGGTCTGCGACAGCCCGCCCAGGCTGAGGCGCCAGTTGGCGGTCAGCGGCTGGTAGGCCAGGCGCCAGGTGCGGCTGACGCGGGCCACGCGCTCGTCGCGCCAGTACCAGCGGTTGCGGAACACCGTGGCTTGGGCGGTGAAGTACAGCGGCACGCCGCGGTGCAGCGCGTCCTCGATGCCCGGGCTCAGCGTCAGCCGGTGGCTGAACTCGAGCATCAGCTCGCCGTCGCGGCGCTCGACGCGCAGCGATTTCAGGTCGACCCCCTGCGCCCGCACCGGCGCCGCCACGCCCAGCAGCAGCAGCAGTGCCACGGCGAGCAGCCAGGCGGCCAGCGCGCGTCCGGCCCGGTCGGCGATGCGCGGCGGCGGCAGGTGCGGGAACACGCGGCGCATCGACGGACGGGGAGGCGTCAGGGTTTGTGGATCAGGGCATAGAAGAAGCCGTCGCCCACCGGCTGGCCGGCGCCGGACGTCTGCACCGGATTGTCCGGCACGCCGGCGATGTGGCCCGGCGATCGCGGCGACAGCCGCGCACCGGCGGCGACCGGCCGTTGCAAAAAAGCCTCGATCTGCTGCCGGCCTTCGGCGTGGAAGATCGAGCAGGTGGCGTACAGCAGCCGGCCGCCGGGCTTGAGCAGCGGCCACAGCGCGTCCAGCAGCTCGCGCTGCACCGCGGCCAGCGCGGCCACGTCGCCGGGCCGGCGCAGCCAGCGCACGTCGGGGTGGCGGCGCACGATGCCCGAGGCGGTGCAGGGCGCGTCGAGCAGGATGGCGTCGAAGGGCCGGCCGTCCCACCAGGCGGCGACCTGGCGCGCGTCGGCGGCCTTCAGCGCCACCTGGCCGCCGGCGGCCGGCAGGCGCAGCCGCGCCAGGGTCTCGCGCACCTTGGCCAGGCGCCGGGCGTCGGCGTCCAGCGCCAGCAGGTCCAGGTCGGCGCGCTCCAGCAGCTGGGCGGTCTTGCCGCCGGGGGCGGCGCAGGCGTCCAGCACGCGCGCGCCCGGCGGCAGCGCGGCCACGCCGCAGGCGGGGTCGGCGTCGAGCAGCAGCGGGCCGGCACGCTGGGCCGACAGGTCCTGCACCGACACCTCGCCGTCGGCGAAGCCGGGCAGCTCGTGCACCGCGCAGGGCCGGTCCAGCACCAGGGCCTGGCCGCCGAAGGCCGGGTCGTCGGCCAGCACCGCGCGGTGGCCGGCCTGGGCCAGGCGCTGCACGTAGGCGGCGGCCGTGCCACGGCGGGCGTTGGCGCGCAGCGCCATCGGCGGGTGGCGGTTGGCGGCGGCCAGCAGGGCCTGCCACTGCGCCGGCCAGTCCTGGCGCACGCGCTCGATCCACCAGGCCGGGTGGTTCCAGGCCGCCTCGGGCTGGCGCTGCGCCGCGGCGACCAGCGCCTCGCGCTCGCGCAGGAAGCGCCGCAGCACCGCGTTGACGAAGCCGGCCGCCGCCGGCGCGCGCTGGCGCACCGCCTGCACCGCCTGGTCGACCAGGGTGTGCTCGGCATAGGGCGGCGGCGCGTCGCCGGGCCACAGCAGGGCGATGGCGCTGACCAGCAGCGCGTCGACCGTCGGCGGCGGCGGCTTGGGCGCCATCAGCGCCCGCGCGGCCTCGGCCGCGGCCAGCGTGCGCAGCACCTGGAAGGACAGCGCCTGCGTGCCGCCGCGCAGCTCGGCCGGGCAGCCGGCCAGCACCTCGGTCAGCGACAGGCCGGCGCGCACCGCGGCCACCGCATCGGCGGTGCGGCCCAGCAGGCGGTGCAGCGGTGGAGACGGTGCGGCGGCGGTCATCGAGGCAGTCTATCCCCTGGGTCCCCCGGGGCCGGGCGTGGCCCTGCACAATCAAAGTCCCTGCCCCGCACGCCCGCCACAGACCCATGCCGGACACCCCCGCTCCCCCGCTCGGCGAGGACGAACTCGCCCGCCTGCCCGCCAGCGAGCGCATCCGCTACCGGCTGGTCGCCGCCGACTGCCGCTACCACGCCAACGACAACATCTCGGCCCACATCCGCGACGGCGAGCTCGCCGAGCTGAAGGCCGAGGTGCAGGCCAGGATGCGCGAGGTGCTGCAGGCCCTGGTGATCGACACCGCCAGCGACCACAACACCCAGGACACCGCCCAGCGCGTGGCCAAGATGTTCGTCGAGGAGGTGTTCCGCGGCCGCTACGTGCCGATGCCGGCGGTCACCGAGTTCCCCAACTTCTCGCGCCTGAACGAGCTGATGATCGTCGGCCCGATCACCGTGCGCAGCGCCTGCAGCCACCACCTGTGCCCGATCCTGGGCAAGGTGTGGATCGGCATCCTGCCCAACGAGCACAGCAACCTGATCGGGCTGAGCAAGTACGCCCGGGTGTGCGACTGGGTGATGAGCCGGCCGCAGATCCAGGAGGAGGCGGTGGTGATGCTGGCCGACGTGCTGCAGGACCGCGTCAAGCCCGACGGCCTGGCCATCGTGATGGAGGCCGACCACTTCTGCATGCACTGGCGCGGCGTCAAGGACGACGACGCCGCGATGACCAACAGCGTGATGCGCGGCGCCTTCCTGAAGGACGCCAACCTGCGGCGCGAGTTCCTCTCGCTGCTGTCGAAGAAGACCTGAGCCCGGAGGACCCATGCTGGTACGACTGCTGTACGCGAGCCGCGCCGCCGACGCGGTGGATGCCGACGCGCTGGCCGCCATCCTGCGCCAGAGCAAGGCCAACAACCCGGCCGGCGGCATCACCGGCCTGCTGTGCTATTCGGGCGGCATCTTCATGCAGGCGCTGGAGGGCGGGCGCGACGCGGTGAACCGGCTGTACCTGAGGATCGCCGCCGACCCGCGCCACGCCGACGTGCTGCTGCTGAGCTACGAGGAGATCACCGAGCGGCGCTTCGCCGGCTGGAGCATGGGCCAGGTCAACATGGCGCGGCTGAACCCGGCGCTGCTGCTGAAGTACTCGGCCACCGCCACGCTGGACCCGTACCGCATGTCCGGCCGCACCGCGATGGCCCTGCTCGACGAGCTGGTGGCGACCGCGTCCGTCATGACGGAAAGGTAACTGGGGCACCCGGCGGCGGGGTACCGCCGCCACCCGCCAGGCGGGTGCGCGGCCGGCTTGGGACGGCCCGGCGCTCGGCCGCGGGGCACCCGGCGGCGCGGTACCGCCGCCACCCGCCAAGCGGGTGCGCGGCCGCCTTGGGACGGCCCGGCGCTCGGCCGCGGGGCACCCGGCGGCGGGGTACCGCCGCCACCCGCCAGGCGGGTGCGCGGCCGGCTTGGGACGGCCCGGCGCTCGGCCGCGGGGCACCCGGCGGCGCGGTACCGCCGCCACCCGCCAGGCGGGTGCGCGGCCGGCTTGGGACGGCCCGGCGCTCGGCCGCGCCCCCCCGGCGGCGGCTACAGCCGCCCCGCCTGCCCGAAGCGCAGCAGCGAGCCCAGCAGCCGGGTCGGGAACTGGGTGGTGGCCTGGTTGTAGGCGGCGCCGGCCTCGTTGAAGACCTGGCGTGCGAAGCCCAGGCGGGCCGGCAGCTCGCGCAGCGCCCGCAGCGGCTCGGCCACCGCCAGGTCGGCCTGCAGCGCCGGCTGCTGCTCCACCAGGGCCAGCAGCCGCACCAGCACCGCGCCCAGCACCGCGTCGGCCTTGCTCAGCTCGGCCACGGTGTCGGCGGCCACCGGCTTGCGGCGCACCGCGTCGGCCGCGGCCTGCACCTGGGCCTGGGCCTGGGCCACCGCGTCGCGCGCGGCGGCCTCGCTGGCCAGCGGCTCGGCCACCGCGTCCAGCAGCGCGCCCAGGGCCTGGCCGCGGGCCTGCAGCGCGGCGTCCACCTGCGCCCAGGCGGCCAGCACCGCGGCGCGCAGCGCGGTGATGCGGTTGTGCGCGCCCAGCGTCCACAGGCCCAGCACGGCCAGCAGGCCGCCCCAGGCCAGCGCGGCGTTGCTCATCGCGCGGCGGCCCAGGCCTCGAAGCCGGCGCGGCGCAGCGCGCAGGCCGGGCACTGGCCGCAGCCATGGCCCCAGGCGTGGCGCTGGCCGCGCTCGCCCAGGTAGCAGGTGTGGGTGTGCTCGACGACCAGCGCGTTCAGCGCGTCGCCGCCCAGCTGCTGCGTCAGCGCCCAGGTCTGCGCCTTGGACAGCCACATCAGCGGCGTCTCCACCGTCATCGGGCCGTCCAGGCCCAGCGACAGCGCCAGCTGCATCGCCTTCATCGTGTTGTCGCGGCAGTCGGGGTAGCCCGAGTAGTCGGTCTCGCACATGCCGCCGACCAGCACCGTCGCGCCGCGCCGGTAGGCCACGGTGGCGGCGAAGGCCAGGAACAGCAGGTTGCGCCCCGGCACGAAGGTGTTGGGCAGGCCATTGGCCTGCAGCTCGATCGCGCGCTCGGCGGTCAGCGCGGTGTCGCTGAGCTGGCCGAGCAGGCGCAGGTCCAGCAGGTGGTCCTCGCCCAGCCGGGCGCCCCAGTGCGGGAAGGCCGCGGCCAGCTCGGCGCGCACGGTCCGCCGGCAGTCCAGCTCGATGCGGTGGCGCTGGCCGTAGTCGAAGCCGATGGTCTCGACGCGGGCGTAGCGCTCCAGCGCCCAGGCCAGGCAGGCGGTGGAGTCCTGGCCGCCGGAGAACAGCACCAGGGCCGTTTGAGGATTCATGTGAGTCAGCACGGGCGCTCGGTTCGCGCTCACCGCGCCAGTCGAGCGCCAGCGGTCACCGCGGAACCGGCTCTGCCGGGCCGCTGGTGGCGCCCCCTGGGAGGAGGCGCCGAAGGCGCTTCGGGGGGGATCACGTTCTCACCTCGCCCTGGCCCAGCACGATCCACTTCATCGAGGTCAGGCCCTCCAGGCCCACCGGGCCGCGGGCGTGGAACTTGTCGGTGGAGATGCCGATCTCGGCGCCCAGACCGTACTCGAAGCCGTCGGCGAAGCGGGTGCTGGCGTTGACCATCACGCTGGCCGAGTCGACCTCGCGCAGGAAGCGCATCGCGTTGGGGTGGTTCGTCGTCAGGATCGCGTCGGTGTGGTGGCTGCCGTGGCGGTTGATGTGGGCGATGGCCTCGTCCAGGCTGCCCACCACCTTGACGCTGATGATCGGCGCCAGGTACTCCTCGGCCCAGTCGGCCTCGGTGGCGTCGGCCAGCCTGGCGCCGGGCACGGCCTGCAGGATGGCCCTGGCCTCGGGGCAGCAGCGCATCTCCACGCCCTTGGCCGCGAAGATGGCGCCGATGCGCGGCAGGAAGGCCGCCGCCTGGGCGCTGTGGACCAGCAGCGACTCGGTGGCGTTGCAGGGGCTGTACTTCTGCGTCTTGGCGTTGTCGGTGACCACCAGCGCCTGGTCGACGTCGACCTCGGCGTCCACGTAGGTGTGGCAGTTGCCGTCCAGGTGCTTGATCACCGGCACCCGGGCCTCGGCGCTGATGCGCTCGATCAGGCCCTTGCCGCCGCGCGGGATGATCACGTCCACGTACTCGGGCATCGCGATCAGCCGGCCCACCGCGGCGCGGTCGGTGGTCTCCACCAGTTGCACCGCCTCGGGCGGCAGGCCGGCGTCGCGCAGCGCGGCCTGCACCAGGCGCCACAGCGCCAGATTGCTGTGCAGCGCCTCGCTGCCACCGCGCAGGATGGCCGCGTTGCCGCTCTTGATGGCCAGCGACGCGGCCTCGATGGTCACGTTGGGCCGGCTCTCGTAGATCATGCCGAACACGCCCAGCGGCACGCGCATCTGGCCCACGCTGATGCCGGTGGGCCGGCGCTTGACGCCGGTGATCTCGCCGATCGGGTCGGGCATCGCGGCCAGCTGCTCGCAGCCCTCGGCCACGGTGGCGATCACCGCCGGCGTCAGCTTCAGGCGGTCGAGCATCGGGCCGGCCAGGTCATGGCTGCGGCCGGCGGCCAGGTCCAGCTCGTTGGCCTCGGCCAGCGCGTGGCCCTGCTCGCGCAGCCGCTGCGCCAGGCCGCGCAGCGCAGCGTTCTTGGCGGCGGTGGAGGCCTTGGCCATCGCGGTGGCGGCGGCGCGGGCGGCAACGCCCACATGGGCCATGTAGGCGGGGATGTCGGTCGGCGTCATGGCCGGATTTTCCCAGATGCTGCGCCGCAGCGCCGCTGCCGGTGCGGCGGCGGCAGAATCGGCAGGGACACCACTGCCGAGAACGCCCCGATGCGCCTGGCCATGACCCTGCTGCTGACCCTGGCCGCCCTGCTCGGTGCCGGCTGCGACGAGCGCCGCGCCGCCAGGCTGGAGGAAGGCGTGTCCACCGAGGCCGATGTGCGCGCCCAGTTCGGCGAGCCGCCGCAGGTGGTGGAGAAGGCCGACGGCAGCAAGGTGCTGCACTACCCGCGCCAACCCGAGGGCTGGACCAACTACGAGGCGGTGATCGGCGCCGACGGCAAGCTGGCCTCGCTGCGCCAGCTGCTGACGCCGGCCAACTTCGCCAAGGTGCAGCCCGGCATGACGCAGGACCAGGTGCGCACGCTGCTGGGCCGCCACGCCGGCAGCCAGCGCTACGCGATGAAGCCCGACGAGGAGGTCTGGTCCTGGCGCTTCGTCGACGGCCAGGAGAAGAAGGTCTTCGAGGTCACCTTCGACGGCGAGCGCAAGGTGCTGTCCACCGCCATCGGCCGCGAGCCGCTGCGCGGCGAGGTGGGGGGCTGAGCCCGGGGCGGGCGCGCGGCAGCCCGCCGGTTTCGCCCGACGGGCTGCTCCGGGCCGCCAAGGCCAGGGGCCGGTCCCGCCGACCCTTCAGGCCACCCGCGGCAAGGCGGCGGACCGCGCCAGCCACCAGTCGACCAGCGCCGCCGCGTCCAGCGGCGGCGACCAGAAGAAGCCCTGGCCGTGGCCGCAGCGCAGCGCGCGCAGCAGCGCGGCCTGGCTGGCGGTCTCGATGCCTTCGGCCACGGTGGCCATGCCCAGGGTCTCGGCCACGCGCAGCGTCGCCTCGATCAGCACGCGGTGGTAGTCGCTGGTCTCGGCATGGGCGACGAAGCTGCGGTCGATCTTCACCGTGTCCACCGGCAGCTGGTGCAGGCAGGCCAGCGACGAGTAGCCGGTGCCGAAGTCGTCCAGCGCGATGCGCACGCCCAGGGCCTTCAGCGCACGAAGGCGCTCGCGCGCGGCCTCGTCCTGCGCCGCCAGGCTCTCGGTGACCTCCAGCTGCAGCGTGGCCGGCGGCATGCCGCACTGCGCCAGCAGGGTGCGCACCTCGTCGATCAGCCCCGGTGCGCGCAGCTGCGCGGCCGACAGGTTCACCGCCAGCGAGGCCGGCGCCTGTGCGCCCAGGCGCTGCCGCCAGTCGCCGAACTGGCGGCAGGCGGTGGCCAGCACGAAGTGGCCCAGCTCGACGATCAGCCCCGAATCCTCGGCCACCGGGATGAACTGCGCCGGGCTGACCAGGCCGCGCCGCGGGTGGCGCCAGCGCACCAGGGCCTCGACGCCGCCGGCGTCCGGGCGCTGCAGGTCCAGCACCGGCTGGTAGACGACGAACAGCTCGCCGCGCTGCAGCGCCAGCCGCAGGTCGGCCTCGGTCTCGACGCTGCGCGCGACGCGCTCGTGCATCACCGGGTCGAACACCACCCAGCGCGCGCGGCCGCTGCGCTTGGCCTCGTACATCGCGGTGTCGGCGTCGCGCATCACGGTGTTGGCGTCGTTGGCCGAGTGCTCGGACGTGACGATGCCGATGCTGACGCTGGAGTGCACCACCTGGCCGCCGATCTGGTAGGGCGCGGCCAGCACCTCGGCCAGGCGGCGGGCCACGGCGCAGGCCTCGTCGCGGCCGGCGGAGCCCTCGAGCACGACGACGAACTCGTCGCCGCCGATGCGCCCGGCGGTGCGCGCGGCGGCAGGCAGGTGGCGCCGGCTGTGGCTGATGCTGTCGCCGCCGCGCAGCGCGCCGCGCAGGCGCTGGGCGATCTGGCGCAGCAGCTCGTCGCCGGCGGCGTGCCCCAGGGTGTCGTTGACCTGCTTGAAGCGGTCGAAGTCCATGTACAGCACCGCGTAGCCCTGGCCGGGCTGGCGGCGCGCGCGGTCCACCGCCTGCTGCACCTGCTCGAACACCGCGGCGCGGTTGGGCAGCTGGGTCAGGCCGTCGGTGCGCGCGGCGTGGCGCAGCATGACCTGCATCTGCATCTGCTCGGTCAGGTCGACGTGGATGCCGGCCATGCGCCTGGGCTGGCCGTCGGCGCCGCGCTCGACGACCACGCCGCAGGACAGCACCATCGCCCACTCGCCGTCGGGGCGGCGGATGCGCAGCTCGGCGCGGCAGGGCAGCTCGGGGTTGGCCAGGTGCGCGGCCACCGCCGCACGCCACTGCGCGCGGCTCTCGGGGTGCACCAGGCGGGCCCAGCCGGTGGCGGTCTGGTCCACCTCGCCGGGGCGGTAGCCCAGGATGCCCAGCAGCCGGTCGTTGCACTGCAGGCGGCCGTTGAGCAGGTCGTGGTTCCAGGTGCCCACGCCGGCGGCGTCGACCACGTGCTGCAGCAGCGCCTGCTGCTCGCGCTGGTCGGTGATGTCGGTGAAGGACGACAGCGTGCCCAGCAGCGCGCCGTGCTCGTCCTGGATCGGCTCGCTGTTGCCGAGCAGCCAGCGCACGCGCCCGTCGGATGCGCGGATGCCCACGGTCTGCTCGCGCAGCGGCCGGCCGCTGCGCCGCGCCAGGTTGGACGGCCGCTGCTCGGGCCCCATGGCCTCGCCATGCGGGTACAGGGTCTGCCACAGGTCGTCGAGGTCGGCGCGGCCCATCAGCTGCGCGCGGTTGAGCTGCAGCTGCGCCTCGGCCGCGCGGTTGCAGGCGATGACCCGGTGCTCGGCGTCGCGCAGCACCACGCCGTTGGGCAGCGCGTCCAGCAGCGCCTGGATGCCCTGGCGCAGCGCGGTGTCGCCGTCCTGCGGGGCGGCGTTGGGGTCGGCCGGCTGCGCCAGCAGGCGCAGCAGCTGGCGGGGCAGGGGTGGCAGGGGCGGTGCGTCGTCGGACAAGACTGCTGGTTCCGGGTGACAGCGGGGCAGGTCGGCCGGCGCCGGGCGCAGGCGGGGACGCCCGGCGCCGGCTGTCGGCCTCGACTCGGTATCGGCCGCGCAGCGCCGAACTTGACACCGCGCGCTGCCGGGCCGCGATGCATCGGCGCAGAATCGGACGGCCGGCCCCGCCGGCGACCGGCTTCCTCGGGAGGACCATGCCCTACTACCCCGTGCTGGAAACGCTTGCGCCGGCGTTGCGCGCCCACGCGGTGCCGCGGCTGCAGGCGCTGCGCGCCGCGCTGGCCGCCGCCATCCCCACGCGCACCGCCACCGACACTCTGCTGCTGGCGACCTGGAACCTGCGCGAGTTCGACACCCCCAAGTACGGCGGCCGCAGCCCGCTGGCGCTGCTGGTGATCGCCGAGATCGCCTCGCGCTTCGACCTGATCGCGGTGCAGGAGGTGCGCGAGAACCTGTGGGCGCTGCAGCGCCTGCAGCAGCACCTGGGGCCCTGGTGGGACTACCTGGTGACCGACGTCACGCTGGGCCGGCGCGGCAACTCCGAGCGCCTGGCCTACCTGTACGACAAGCGCAAGGTGGCCTTCAGCGGCCTGGCCGCCGAGGTGGTGCTGCCGCCCGAGGCGCAGCTGCCGCAGCTGGCGCGCTCGCCCTACGTTGCGGGCTTCCGCAGCGGCTGGTCGCAGCTGAACCTGTGCACCGTGCACCTGTACTACGGCGACGACCAGGCCGACGAGCCGACCCGGCTGCAGGAGGTGCGCTCGCTGGCCGGGCTGCTGGCCAGGAACGCGGCGCAGTTCCAGTCGGGCCGGGTGCGCACGCCGGGGGGCGACGCGGCGCCGGCCGAGAACCTGCTGCTGCTGGGCGACTTCAACATCTTCCAGACCAGCGACGCCAGCTTCCGCGCGCTGGGCGAGGCCGGCTTCCTGGTACCCGAGGGCCTGCAGCAGGTGCCCGGCAGCAATGTCGAGAAGAACCGCAAGTACGACCAGATCGCCTACCACCGCAAGCTCAGCGGCATGGCGCACACCGGGCGCGCCGGGGTGTTCGACTACTACGAGCACGTCTACCGCGACGCCGACGCCGAGGTCTTCGCCGCCGAGATGGCCGCCACCTCGCTGAAGAAGTTCCGCACCTGGCGCAGCTACCAGCTGTCGGACCACCTGCCGATGTGGGCCGAGTTCCGCGTCGACGACAGCGACGGCTACCTGGCGCGGCTGGCCACGCCCTGATCCGGCACCGGATCCGCCAACGGGTCCCCGGCGCGCACCGCGGCGCCGCTCACCAGCCGTTGAAGCGCGGCCAGCGGGCCGTGACGCGGCCGGCCGCGTCCAGCACCTGGTAGGCGGCGTGCTGGGCGGCAGTGGCGCAGGCGTGGTTGGGCAGGATGCGCAGCAGCGTGCCCACCGGCAGGTCCAGGCAGCGCGCCGGGTCGCCGCTGCGGTGGCGCACGATGCCGTGCTCCTGGTTCACCGCGGCGACGATCCAGCCGTCCAGCACCCGGCCCGCCGCGTCGCAGACCAGGCCGTAGCCGGGGTCGGCCAGCTGGCCGGCGGCGCCGCGGTCGCGCGACAGCGCCATCCAGCCGGCGTCGATCAGCGTCCAGCCCTTGGCGCGCTGGTGGCCGATCACGCTGCTCAGCACCGAGAGCGCGATGTCCTCGGGCGCGCACACGCCCAGCCCGGCCATCACCAGGTCCTGGAACACGTAGACGCCGGCGCGCACCTCGGTGACGCCGGGCAGGGCGTCGGCGAACAGCGCGGTCGGCGTCGAGCCGACGCTGACCACCGGCGCCGCATGGCCCGCCGCGCGCAGCACGCCGGCCGCGGCCACCGCGCCGGCGCGCTCGCGTTCGGCGCTGGCGCGCAGTGCGGCCACGCCGGGCTGGTCGTAGCTGGCGCCGAAGTGCGTCAGCACGCCGTCCAGGCGCAGCATCGGGTGGGCCAGCGCCGCGGCCACCGCCAGCAGCTGGGCGCTGTCGCCGGGGGCGATGCCGGCGCGGTGGTCGTCGCAGTCGACCTCGATCAGCACGCCCAGCGGCCGGGCGAAGCCGGCGGCCGCGGCAGCCAGGGCCTGCGCGGCCTCGACGCTGTCCAGGATCACCGTCAGCCGCAGGCCGCGGGCCAGCAGGCGGGCGACGTGGTCGTGCTTGTTGGGCGCCAGGCCCACGGCGTAGCAGAAGTCGTCGAAGCCGTGGGCGGCGAACTCGTCGGCCTCGCGCAGCGTCGAGACGGTGATCGGCCCGGTGGCCGCGCCCAGCATGGCCTGCACCACCGGCAGGCACTTGGCCGTCTTCACGTGCGGCCGCGCGGCCACGCCCAGCGCCTGCAGGCGCGCGCGCAGGCGGGCGATGTTGGCGGCCATGCGCGCGGCGTCGAGCAGCAGCGCCGGGGTTTCCAGCGTGGCCAGCGTGTCCGGCGTTTCCAGAGGGGCGGGGGTGGCGGGGTGGGCAGCGGGCATGGTGGGCCACTGTAGCGCCGTGCCGCGCGGCGGGATCGGGTGTCGCGCAGGCGTCAGCTGTCCCTGGCGGAGACGGCCGACCCGGGCCAACCCGGAGTCGCCAGCCCCGGTGCCGCGTGCGATAACGACCGATGTGGCGGCGCCACGGTGGCGCCGCACCCGCCAGAGGAGACACCCATGATCCGCGTCCACATCTTCTACCCGCCCGGTCCGACCGGCCGCTTCGACATGGCCTACTACGCCGAGAAGCACATGCCCATGGTCAAGGCCCGCATCGGCGAGGCCTGCGTCGGCTTCACCGTCGACGCCGGCCTGGCCGGCGGCGCGCCCGGCTCGGCGCCCACCTACCTGGCCGTCGGCTCGCTGCTGGTGACCTCGATCGAGGCGCTGCAGGCCGGCCTGGGCAAGCACGGCGCCGAGATCATGGGCGACGTGCCCAACTACACCGACGCCACGCCGGTGCTGCAGATCAGCGAGGTCAAGGTCGGCTGAGGCCGCTGGCCAGGCGGCGCCCGCCGCGCGATAATCACTCACATCACAGTGATTTCGCCCGACGGGCTGCCGCGATGGACACCACCGAACCCGACGCCCGCCACCCCCGCCCCGCGCACATCGCCCCGGCCGAATGGGCGGCACGCGTGCAGCTGGCCGCGGCCTACCGCATCTTCGACCGCCTGGGCTGGGCCGAGCTGATCTACAACCACATCTCGCTGCGCGTGCCGGGCGAGCCGGGCCACTTCCTGCTCAACCCCTTCGGCCTGCACTACCGCGAGGTCTGCGCGTCCAACCTGGTCAAGGTGGACGTGCGCGGCAACATCGTCGGCGACAGCCGCTGGCCGATCAACCCGGCCGGTTTCACCTTCCACGGCGCGATCCACGAGACCCTGCCCGACGCGCACTGCGTGATGCACGTGCACACCACCGCGACGATGGCGGTGTGCTGCCTGGACGCCGGGCTGAGCTACACCAACTTCTACGCCGCACAGCTGTACGGCAAGGTGGCCTACCACGACTTCGAGGGCATCACCGTGCACCGCGACGAGGGCCGGCGCATCCTGGCCAGCGCCGGCGGCCTGCCGGTGCTGCTGCTGCGCAACCATGGCCCGGTGGCCATCGGCTTCAGCCTGGCCAACGCCTTCAGCCTGATGTGGCTGCTGCAGCGCGCCTGCGAGGTGCAGGTGGCGGCGCAGGCGCTGGGGCCGCTGCGTGCCATCCCGGTGCCGGTGCTGGAGGGCTGCGTGCGCGACTCGCTGAACTTCAACCCTGCTTTCGGCGCCGGGCAGGACGCCTTCGACGCGCTGCAGCGCCTGGTCGACCGCGAGGATCCGTCCTACCGCGGCTGAGCGGCTGAGCAGCCGGGCGGCCGGGTGGCCGCCGCTCAGGCCGGCCGCTGGCCGTCCTGGTTCTCGCCGCTCGGCGCCGCCGGCGCGCGCGCCGAACCGGCCACCAGGTCGAAGCGGAACAGCCGGCACTCGATGGCGCCGTTCCACATCGGCACGCGCCGGCTCTCCTTCAGGCGCAGGGCCTGGGGCAGCTTCATGTCGGGGCTCAGCACCCAGGCCGTCCAGCCGGCGTACTGGCGCTTCCAGTTCGCCGCCAGGCGCTGGAAGAAGTCGCCGGCCGAGGCCGCCGCGCCGTCGTCGGCCTGGAAACCCTCGCGCGCCGCGCGCGGACCGCGGTCCTCGCCGCGCGAGCCCTTGGGCGCGATGCGCTCGCCATAGGGCGGGTTGAGCATCAGCACGCCGGCCTCGGCCGGCGCCGGGCGCTGCAGCGCGTCGGCGGTCTTGAAGGCGATGGCGTGGGCCACGCCGGCGCGCTCGGCATTGCGCGCGGCGAAGTCGGTCATGCGGAAGGACACGTCGCCGGCGTGGATGGCCACCGCCGGCGGGTGCTGGCGGGCGCGCGCCGCGTCCTTCAGCCGCGCCCAGGCGTTCTGGTGGGTGCGGAAGGGCAGCATGCGCTCGAAGGCGAAGCGGCGCTGCAGGCCCGGGGCGATGCCGCAGGCGATCTGCGCCGCCTCGATGGCGATGGTGCCGGCGCCGCAGCAGGGGTCGAACAGTGGGCCGTCTTCGGCGCGGCCCTGCCAGCCGGCGGCGGCCAGCATCGCGGCGGCCAGGGTCTCCTTCAGCGGCGCCTCGCCCTTGACGCCGCCGTCGCGCGCGTCGCGCCAGCCGCGCTTGAACAGCGCCTCGCCCGAGGTGTCGGCGTACAGCGTGGCATGGGTCGGCGACAGGAACAGCGCCAGCGGCAGGTCGGGCCAGCGCGCGGCCACGCTGGGGCGCGCGCCGGTGGCCTCGCGCACCACGTCGCAGACCGCGTCCTTCACCCGCAGCGTGGCGAAGTTCAGGCTCTGCAGCGGCGAGCGCTGGGCGCTGGTGTCGATGCGCAGGGTCTGCTCGGGCGTGATCCAGTCGCACCAGGGCACGCTGCGCGCCAGGTCGTAGAGGTCGTGCTCGTCGCGGTACTCGCCGTGGGCCAGCGGCCACAGCACGCGCTGGGCCAGCCGGCTTTCCAGGTTCAGCCGCATCGCCACCAGCGCGTCGCCGCGCACCTGCACGCCGCCGCGCAACTCGACGATGGGCCGGCGCGTCGGGTCGGCCGGCACCACGCTGCGGTCGATGCCCAGCAGGGCCGCGCACTCGTCGGCCAGCAGGGCCTCGGTGCCGGCGGCGCAGGGCAGGAACAGCGGCACCGGCTGGTCGGCCACCGCGGCCGTGCGGCGGCCCGGCACGCGCTGGGGCTGCGGCCGGGGGGAAGGGGCGGAATCGGTCACAGGGCCTTGCGGAGGTTCGCAGGGGCGATCTTCAGCGCCTCGCGGTACTTGGCCACGGTGCGGCGGGCCACGCTGATGCCCTGCTCGCCCAGCATGTCGGACAGCTGGCTGTCGGACAGCGGCTTGGCCGGGTCCTCGGCGCTGACCAGCTGCTTGATCAGCGCGCGCACCGCGGTGGAGCTGGCGTTGCCGCCGGCGTCGGTGTTCAGGCTGGAGCCGAAGAAGTACTTCAGCTCGAAGGTGCCGAACGGGGTGTTCATGTACTTGGCCGTGGTCACGCGCGAGATGGTGCTCTCGTGCAGGCCCAGCTCGTCGGCGATCTCGCGCAGCACCAGCGGCTTCATCGCGATCTCGCCGTGGGTGAAGAAGCCCTTCTGCCGCTCGACGATGGCCTGGCTGACGCGCAGGATGGTGTCGAAGCGCTGCAGGATGTTCTTCATGAACCAGCGCGCCTCCTGCAGCCGCGCGCTGAGGCCGGCGGCGCTGCCGTTGCGCTGGCCGCGGATGGCCTGGGCATACAGGTCGTTGATGCGCAGCTTGGGCATCACGTCGGGGTTCAGCGTGGCCTTGAAGCCGCGGCCCGACTTCACCACGATGACGTCGGGCACGACGATGTTGGCCTCGGCGCGGGCGAAGGGCCGGCCCGGCTTGGGCTCGCAGGCGACGATCAGCCCCTGGGCGGCGCGCAGCGTCTCCTCGTCGGCGCCGGTGGCCGACATCAGCTTCTTCATGTCGCGCTTGGCCAGCAGGTCCAGGTGGCGCTGGCAGATCTGGATCGCCGCGGTGCGCTCGGGGCAGGGCGTGGTCTCCAGCAGCTGCAGCACCAGGCACTCGCCCAGGTCGGCCGCGCCGACGCCGGTGGGCTCCAGGCTCTGCAGCCACTTCAGCGCGATGCGCAGCTTGGCCACCAGCTCGTCGCGCTGCTCCAGGCGCAGCTCGACGTCGTCGCCCTCGTCCAGGCCCAGGTAGCCGGCCAGGCGCTCGGCGATCTCCTCCAGCGGGTCGGCCAGGTAGCCGTCCTCGTTGAGCGACTCGATCAGCACCAGCACCGCGGCCTGGTCCTCGGCCGGCAGGCGCATGCCCAGCAGCTGGCGCTTCAGGTGGTCCTGCAGCGTCGGGCCGGCGTCGGCGGACTCGATCGGCTCGAAGTCGTCGTCGCCGCTGCCGCTGGCCGCGCTGTTGGACGGCAGCTCGCGGATGCCGTCGAAGTCGTCGCGCTCGGTGCCGTTCTCCCAGTCGTCGCGCTCGGTGGCGCCGAACTCGGCGCTGTCCACGCCGGCGGGCTCGTCGCCGCCGGCACTGTCGCCGGCGTTGTCCTCGCGCTCGGCCAGGCGGTCCTTCTCGCGCTGGCTGGCGGCGTCGGTGCTGGCGCTGACGCGCTCCAGCCCGAACTCCATCGGCGCGTGGTCCTCCTCGGTGTCCAGGAAGGGGTTGGTCTCGAGCATCTGCTCGATCTCCTGGTGCAGCTCGAGCGTGGACAGCTGCAGCAGGCGGATGGACTGCTGCAGCTGCGGCGTCAGCGCGAGATGCTGGGAAAGGCGGACCTGGAGCGACGGTTTCATGGGGCGAAGGGACTCGCTCGTGTCACATGCGGAAGTGCTCGCCGAGGTAGACGCGCCGCACCTCGGCGTTCTCGACGATCTCGGCCGGCGTGCCTTCGGCCAGCACCCGGCCCTCGCTGATGATGTAGGCGCGGTCGCAGATGCCCAGCATCTCGCGCACGTTGTGGTCGGTGATCAGCACGCCGATGCCACGCGCCTTGAGGAAACCGATGATGCGCTGGATCTCGATCACCGCGATCGGGTCCACGCCGGCAAACGGCTCGTCCAGCAGGATGAAGCGCGGCTGGGTGGCCAGCGCGCGGGCGATCTCCACGCGCCGGCGCTCGCCGCCGGACAGCGCCGGCGCCGGCGAATCGCGCAGCTTGGCCAGGCTCAGGTCCTCCAGCAGGCTGGCGAGCTTGGCGTCGATCTCGGCCGGCGGCAGCGGCCGGCCGTCGGCGCCGACCTGCAGCTCCAGCACCGCGCGGATGTTCTCCTCGACGGTGAGCTTGCGGAAGATCGAGGCCTCCTGCGGCAGGTAGCTCAGGCCCATGCGCGCGCGCTGGTGGATGGGCTTGCCCTGCACCGCGGTGCCGTCGATGCGGATCTGGCCGGCGTCGGCGCGCACCAGGCCCACCACCATGTAGAAGCAGGTGGTCTTGCCGGCGCCGTTGGGGCCGAGCAGGCCGACGACCTCGCCGGCGTCCACCCGCAGGTGCACGTCCTTGATGACCTGGCGCGAGCCGTAGCGCTTCTGCAGACCGCTGACGTCGAGCTGGCTGCGGCCGGCCGCAGCGCTGGCAGCGGGCGCGCTCAACGCTGCGCTCCCAGGCCCGGCGACGCGCGCAGCCGCGCCGGCGCCTCGGTTGCCGGGGCCGACGCGGCCTCGGCGCGCGGCGTGATCACCGCGCGCACCCGGCCGCCCGACGCGGTGGCGCTGCCGCCCTGCACGCTGAACAGCTCGGCCACGCTGTCCCAGGTGATCAGCGCGCCCTGGATCTCGTCGGCCACCGTGGCGCCGCGCAGCCGGCGCACCACCGCCTGGCCCTCGAAGCGCAGCACGCCGGCCTTGCTGTCGTAGTCGATGCGCAGCGCCTGGCCCTCGACCACCTCGTCCAGGCCCTCGCGCTTCTGGCGGTAGCTCGCCGGCTTCGCCGCGCTGCCGGTGGCCTGGGCCATCTGGTAGCCCTCGGGCGTCTCACGCAGTTCCAGCCGGTCGGCGCGCAGCTGCAGCGTGCCCTGGCTGATGACCACGTTGCCGCTGCACACGCTGGTCTGCTTCTGCAGGTTGACGGTGCAGGGCTGGTCGGACTCCAGCGTCATCGGCCTGCTGCGGTCGGACTTGTCGGCGCGCGCGCCGCTGCCCAGGGCGCCGAGCAGGGCGGCCAGGACCAGGGGAAGAAGGGGCAGGATACGCATCGCTCGGCACAAAACTTGCAGATCATTCTAGACCCAAGTCTGGCCTGCCGGCGCGCGCAATCTCGCACGGCGGTGGCGGCGGCGGCAGCTGGCCGGCCGGTGGCACGCCGCTGCAAGCGCAGGCCAAGCCTGACCGGGGGCCGCGACCTGCCGCTGCGGCGCGCGGCCTGCGCACGCCATTGTGCGGCAGCCGGTGCCGGGCCGGCCGGCAGCAGCCGGCCCCGGGCGGGCGCGGGGCGTGCCACAGTACCGCCGCGCGGCCGACCGCGCACGCCGCGCTGCGCGGAGCCGCCCTCCCAACCGCCCCACGAGCCGCCCCCACCTGCCGCCCCCCACCAGCCACCGCACCGATGGCTCTCCCCGCTGCCCCATCGCCCGGCACGGCCCCTGCCCCGGGCCGGCGCCGCGCCCCGCCGCTGCTGCTGTTCGGCGCCTTCGACCGCCACAACTTCGGCGACCTGCTGCTGCCCCATGTCGCCACCGCCCTGCTGCCGGGCTGGCGCACGCTGCCCACCGGGCTGGCACGGCGCGACCTGCGGGCCTTCGACGGCCACGCCGTGCGGCCGCTGGCCGAGCGGCTCGCGGCGCCGGGCGCGGTGCGGCCGCCGCTGCTGCACGTGGGCGGCGAGTTGCTGGGCTGCAGCGCCTGGGAGGCCGCGGCGATGCTGCAGCCGCCCGAGGACGCGCCGCCGCTGCTCGCCCATTTCACCGGCGCCGGCGCTGACGCGGCCGCGCGCGCCGCCTGGGTGCGCCGGCAGCTGGCCGGCGTCACGCCGCCGGGTGCCGAGCCGCCGGAGCTGCCCTACCTGGTGGCGCCGCAGTCATGGCCGGGGCTGGGGCCGGTGCTGCACGCCGGCCTCGGCGGCAGCGCGCTGGCACAGGCGCCGGCGGCGCTGCGGCAGGCAGCGGTGGCCGCGCTGCGCGGCTCGGCCTGCCTGCAGGTGCGCGACGAGCACACGGCGCGCGCGCTGCGCGCCGCCGGCCTGCGGCCGCAGCTGGTGCCCGACCCGGCGGTGCTGGTGGCCGCGCTGTTCGGCCCGCGGCTGCGCTGGCATGCCGCGCGCGGCGAGGTGGCGGCGCTGCGCCGTGCCTTTGCGCAAGGCCACCTGGCCGTGCAGTGCAGCGCCGAGTTCGCCGACGACGCGACGCTGGACGCGCTAGCCGCCGGCCTGGCCCGGGTGGCGCAGCGCACCGGCTGGGGCCTGGCGCTGTTCCGCGCCGGCGCCGCGCCCTGGCACGACGACCTGGGCCTGCTGCAGCGCCTGGCCAGGCGCCTGCCCGCCGGGCGCGCGCGGGTGTTCGGCGCGCTGCAGCTCTGGGACATCGCCGCGCTGCTGGCCAGCAGCCGCGGCTACTGCGGCAGCAGCCTGCACGGCCGCATCGTCGCGATGGCCTGCGGCCTGCCGCGCTGGACGCTGCGCTCGCCGGCGGCCGGCCCGGGGCCGGACAAGGCCGGCGCCTTCGCCGCCAGCTGGGACCTGCCGGACCAGCCGGCGGCGGTGCCGGCCGGCGCGCTGGCCGACGCGGCCGAGGTGGCGCTGGCGGCCGACCCGGCACGGCTGCGCCGGCACGCGGACGCGCTGGTCGACGCCGCGCGGGCCGGCTTTGCGGCGATCCGGCGGGTGCTGGGCTGAGAGGCTGGGCGGCGCGAGGCCCGGCCCGGCCTCAGCCCTTCCGGGCCTGGGCGATCAGCGCGTCGGCCACGGCCAGCGCGCGCTCGGCCGAGCCGGCGATCGACGGCGAGGTCAGCCAGCGGCCGTGGACGCCCAGCGTGGGCACGCCGTCGATGCGGTAGGCCTCGGCGGCCTGGCGCGCCTGGCGCGACTTGGTGGCCACGCTGAAGCTCTTCATCGCGTCGACGATCTTGGCACCGTCGGCGCCCGCCTCCTGGGCCCAGGCCAGCACGTCGGCCTCCTTGTCCAGGCGCTTGTGCTGCACGTGCAGCGCGGCGAAGACCTTGCGGTGCAGGCTGTCGACCAGGCCCAGCGCCTCCAGCGCGAAGTACAGCTTCTGCGTCGTCTCCTGCGCGGCGTTGAACAGCACCGGCATGCGGCGGAAGTTCACGTGCGCCGGCAGCTTGCGCACCCAGGCGTCCAGCGCCGGCTCGAAGGCGTTGCAGTGCGGGCACCAGTAGCCAAAGAACTCGACGACGTCGACCTTGCCGCCCTCGGGCACCGGCGCGGGCGGTTGCACCCGCTTGAAGTCCCGGCCTTCGGCCGGCGCGCCCTGCGCCCACAGCGGTGCGCTCAGCCCGGCCAGCACCAGGCCGCTGCCGGCGCGCGCGAAATCTCGACGGTTCATGCGAAGTCCTTCAGTCGTGCGGGCGCCCGGGGGTGGACGCCTGCGGAATCAACAACGTGCGATGGACCCGGCCGGTGGACCGGAGTTCAACGCTCGACGCGCACCAGGTTGGCGTCGATGCTGCTGCTGGCGAGCTTGCTCTGCACGTCCTCGGCCGCCTCGCGGTGGTCGAAGGGGCCCAGGCGCACGCGGTAGACGGTGCGGCCGGACTGCTCGCGCTCGGTGATCTTGGCCGCCAGGCCCATCATCGCCAGCTTGGCACGCTGGGCCTCGGCGTCCTCGGTGCGGGCGTAGGCGCCGGCCTGGACGAAGAACACCGGCTGCGCCGCGCTGGCCGCGGCGGGCGCCGGCTTGGCGGCGGCCGGCGCCTGGCCGGCGAGGATGGCCGCCGGGTCGCGGCCGCCGCGCGGCGCGCTGGCGGCCACCGGGCCCGGGGCGGCCGCCGCCGGCGCCGAGGCGCGGGCGGCCGGCGCCGTGCCGGCGGCGCTGGCCTGGGCGGTGGCCGGCGTGGCCACGGCCGGGGCCGCCGGCGGCGTGGCCGGGGCGTCGCCGGCGACGGTGCCGCTGGCCGCCGGCTGCGGCCGCGCCGGGGTCTTGCCGGCCAGCGGCGCGTTGGGGTCCCAGCCCTTGTTGCGCTGGGCCTCGGCGGCGTCCTGCTCGGCGCTGCGCTGCGGCACCTTGTTGATGAAGGGCACCGGCGCCTTGGTGATGTACAGCGCCACGCCCAGCGCCACGCCCAGCCCGATCAGCAGGCCGACGACCAGGCCGACGACGAAGCCGCCGCGCTGGGCCCGGGCCGGGCGGGCGGCCATCAGGCGGCCTCCCCGGCGGCGGCCTCACCCGCCTCGCGGGCCATCTGCTCGGGCGCGCTCACACCCAGCACCGCCAGGCCGTTGCGCAGCACCTGGCGCGTGGCGGCCAGCAGCGCCATGCGCGCGGCGGCCAGCGCCGCGTCGTCGATCAGGAAGCGCTCGGCCGCATACCAGCTGTGGAAGGCCGCGGCCAGCTCGCGCAGGTAGAAGGCCACGTCGTGCGGCGCGAAGTCCTTGGCCGCGCCGGTCAGCATGTCGGGGTAGGCGGCCAGCTTGAGCATCAGCGCGGTCTCGGTCGGCGCGGTCAGCTTCGACAGATCGGCGCCGGCCAGCGCGCCAGCGTCCACCGCGGCACCGGTGCGCGCGGTGTACTGCGTCAGCACCGAGCAGATGCGCGCGTGGGCGTACTGCACGTAGAACACCGGGTTCTCGTCGTTGGCCTTCAGCGCCAGGTCGATGTCGAAGACGAACTCGGTGTCGGCCTTGCGGCTGATCAGGAAGAAGCGCACCGCGTCGCGGCTGGTCCAGTCGATCAGGTCGCGCAGCGTCACGTAGCTGCCGGCGCGCTTGGAGATCTTGACCTCCTCGCCGCCCTTCATCACCGTGACCATCTTGTGCAGCACGTAGTCGGGCCAGCCCTGCGGGACGCCGACGCCGGCGGCCTGCAGGCCGGCGCGCACGCGGGCGATGGTGCCGTGGTGGTCGCTGCCCTGCACGTTGATGACCTTGTCGAAGCCGCGCTGCCACTTGTTGATGTGGTAGGCCACGTCCGGCACGAAGTAGGTGTAGCTGCCGTCGGACTTGCGCATCACGCGGTCCTTGTCGTCACCGTAGTCGGTCGAGCGCAGCCACAGCGCACCGGCGTCCTCGTAGGTCTTGCCGGCGGCGGTCAGGCGCGCCACCGCGTCGTCGACCTTGCCGTCGGCGTACAGGCTGGACTCGAGGAAGTAGTGGTCGAAGCGCACGCCGAAGGCCTGCAGGTCCAGGTCCTGCTCGTGGCGCAGGTAGGCCACGGCGAACTGGCGGATGCCGTCCAGGTCGTCCGGGTCGCCGCTGGCGGTGAAGGCGCGGTCGTCGGCGTGCACCGTCTTCTTCGCCAGGAAATCGGCGGCGATGTCGGCGATGTAGTCGCCGTTGTAGGCGTCGGCCGGCCAGCCGGTGTCGCCCGGCTTCACGCCGCGGATGCGCGCCTGGGTCGAGCGCGCCAGCGTGGCGATCTGCACGCCGGCGTCGTTGTAGTAGAACTCGCGGCTGACCGCCCAGCCCTGGCTTTCGAAGAGGCGGCAGATCGAATCGCCCAGCGCGCCCTGGCGGCCGTGGCCGACGTGCAGCGGGCCGGTGGGGTTGGCGGAGACGAACTCCACCATCAGCTTGCGGCCATGGGCCGGGCGGTGGCCGAAGGCCTCGCCGGTGGCCAGCACCTCGGCCACCACGGCCTGCTTGGCCGCGGGCTTCAGGCGCAGGTTGATGAAGCCGGGGCCGGCGATCTCCAGCGCGTCCACCCACTGCCGCACCGCGGGCTGGGCGTTCAGCGCGGCGACCAGCTCGGTGGCCAGCTCGCGCGGGTTGCGCTTGGCGGCACGGGCCAGGGCCATCGCGGCGGTGATGGCGAAATCGCCGTGCGCGGCCTGCTTGGGCGACTCGAAGGCGGCGGTGAAGGCGGCGCCGGGCGCGACCTGCGCGACCGCGGCTTCCAGCGCTGCGAGCAGCGCCTGCTTGGCTTGGATCATGGCGCCGGATTCTACGGTTCGGGGGGTGGCGCGGCCGGCCGCGCTTCAGTACGGTGGCGCTTTGCCGATGACCGGGCTTGGGTTCAGGACCGCCGGTGCGCGCGCCCGGGCCACAGCCGACCGCGACCTGCCATGTCCTCACGCTCCCCCGACGCCAGCCTGCCGCCCGCCCCCCCGCCGGGCGCCGACCCCGGCGAGCCGCCGCTGCCCGAGCGCATCGGCAAGTACCGCGTGCTGTCGCGCCTGGGCGAGGGCGCGACCAGCGAGGTCTTCCTCGCCGAGGACCCGTTCCACCAGCGCCAGGTGGCGATCAAGCGCGTGCGCCACGCCGCGGCCACCGAGGGCGGCAGCGACCACCATTACCGCGACCGCTTCTTCGCCGCCGAGGCGGCGCTGGCCGGCAAGCTGCAGCACCCCAACGTGGTGCAGATCTACGACGCGGTGCCCGAGCCGCAGCAGCCCTACCTGGTGATGGAGTACGTGCCGGGCGTGACCCTGCGGCGCTTCTGCCGGCCCGACGCGCTGCTGTCGCTGGACCAGGTCGTCGAGATCGGCTTCAAGTGCGCCAAGGCGCTGGACTACGTCGCCCGCCAGGGCCTGATCCACCGCGACATCAAGCCGGCCAACATCCTGGCCACGCTGAACAACCACCTGGTCACCGACATCAAGATCACCGACTTCGGCAGCGTGTTCGACCAGCGCAGCGACCGCACTCAGGTCTTCCGCGTCGGCTCGCTGGCCTACATGTCGCCCGAGCAGCTGGACGGCAGCACGCTGGACACCCGCGCCGACATGTACTCGCTGGCCGCGCTGCTGTACCACCTGGTGGCCGGGCGCCCGCCCTTCGAGGCCGGCAACCAGGTGGCGCTGATGCACCAGATCTACCACGCCGAACCGCCGCCGCTGACCACGCTGCGCGAGGGCGTGCCGCCGCGCATGGACGCGCTGCTGCGCCAGGCCCTGGCCAAGCGGCCCGACGCGCGCCCGGCCAGCTGGGACGACTTCGCCCGCGACTGGGCGCTGCTGGTGGCCAACGGCGAGGTGCCGGTGGGCCGGCAGCAGGACGTGCTCGACTCCGAGCGCTTCAACCTGCTGCGCAGCCTGGAGTTCTTCCGCGGCTTCGGCGACGTCGAGCTCTGGGAGGTGGTGCACCGCGCGCAGTGGCTGCGCCACCGCTACGGCGACGCGCTGTACCGCAAGGGCGCCGAGGGCAACACCTTCCACATCATCGCCAAGGGCCAGATCGACGTCTACCGCGACGGCCAGCGCGTGGCCCAGCTGGGCGCCGGCACCTCGGTGGGCGAGATGGCCTACCTGGCGCCCAGCCCCGACCTGCGCAGGCACAGCGCCGACGTCATCGTCTCCGAGCCGGCCACCACCATCGCCTTCACGCCCGACGCGATGCAGGTGCTCAGCCCCAGCACCCGCCACCTGTTCGACAGCGCCTTCATCGGCGTGCTGGTGCGCCGGCTGCACGCCGCGCACGAGGCGCTGCACCACCCGCGGCGCATCCTCTGACGCGCGGCTGTGCACCGCCGCGGCGCCGGCCGCGTTGAAGCATTGCCGGTGCCGGAGCGCAGTGCTCCAATCGGCTGCGGCCGCGAGGGGCCGCGCACCCACCACGAGGAAGAGGATCCCATGCTCAAGCCCATCACCGCCCTGGCCGCCGCGCTGCTGCTGACCGTCGGCGCCAGCGCCCCGGTCTTCGCCCAGGACAAGGCCGCCTGCGAGAAGCAGGCCGACGAGAAGAAGCTGCACGGCGCAGCCAGGACCAGCTTCGTCAAGAAGTGCAGCAGCGGTGGAGATGCCGCCAAGTCGCCGGCCGCCGAGAAGTGCGAGGCCCAGGCCGGCGAGAAGAAGCTGCACGGCGCGGCCAAGAACAGCTTCGTCAAGAAGTGCGTCGCCGACGCCAAGTAAGCGCCTGCTGACTGAGCGCCTGCCGACCGAACCGGCGCCGCCGGCCGGCGGCGCCAAGCGGTCCTGACGCCGCCTGCGGGCGGCGTCGCCGTTTCCGGCGCGCCGCGCGTGCGCCCGCGGCGCTCAGCGCGTCAGCAGCCCGCGCGCCAGCAGCACGCCGGCCAGCGGCAGCAGCAGCATCAGGTGGGAGGCCCGCATCACCCGCCGGCGCAGCGCGGCCACCGCGTCGGCCGCCGGCAGCGCGCCGCCGGCGTCCAGCGCCGCCTGCCACTGGCGCAGCGTGCGCTGCGTGCGCCAGCCCTCGGCCAGCATCGCCGCCACCAGCGCCAGCTTGGCCCACAGCAGCGGCTGCGCGCCGGTCCAGGCCGCGCCCTTGGCGCCGAACCACCAGCGCGCCAGGCCGCTGGCCAGCACCAGCCAGCCGGCCGCGCCGGCGATGCGCGCCACCACCTGCAGCCGGGCGACGACCGCGGCGTTGAGCCATTCGGCGCGCGCCAGCGCCGCGGTGCTGGACAGGAACACCACCCAGCTCAGGATGGCCAGCAGGTGCAGGTAGGCGAGGGTTGCATCGAGCCACATGGGCCCGATTGTCGCGGTCGCCCCGATGCGCCGCCGCGCGCCAGGCTTCAGCCGCCGCGCGCCAGCGCCGGCAGGCGGTCGAACCAGGGCTGGGCGGCCTCCAGCTGGGTGGCCAGCTGCAGCAGCGTGGCCTCGTCGCCGAAGGGGGCGACGAACTGCACGCCCAGCGGCAGGCCCTCGGCCGTCCAGTGCAGCGGCACGCTCATCGCCGGCACGCCGGTCAGGTTGGCCAGCTGGGTGTAGGGCACGGCGGCCATGTTCAGCCGCAGGATGTCGTCGATCGCGCGGTCGAGCAGGCCCAGCCGGCCCAGCGCGCCCAGCAGCCCCAGCCGGCGCAGCCCGCCGAGCAACGCCAACTGGGCCGGCGGCGTGTCGCCGTGGCCGTGCGGCACCGGCGGCGCGGCCAGCGTGGGCGTCAGCAGCAGGTCGTGGCGGCCGAAGAAGGCGCCCAGCGCGCGGGCGTAGGTGTTGGCGGCCATCAGCTCGGCGGTCAGCCGCGCCGCCGACACCGAGCGGCCCAGCGCGGCCATCACGCGCGTCAGCGGCTCGAAATCGGCCTCGCGCGCGCCGCGGGCCACGGCCTGGTCCAGCGCCGCCGGGATCTGGCCGAAGTAGACCTGCAGGTAGCTGCGCGCCAGCGCTTCGCCGTCGATGGCCGGCGCGGCCTCGACGACCTCGTGGCCCAGGCGCTGCAGCAGCGCGGCGGCGGCGCGCACCGCGGCCACCGCCTCGGGGTGCACCGGCGTGCCGATCGGGCTGGCGGTGCTGAAGCCCACCACCAGCCGCCGTGGCGCCTGCCGGGCCAGCGCGGTGTAGGGCGCGGCCGGCGGCGCGATGACGAAGGGGTCGCCCGGCTCGGGGCCGGCCAGCAGGTCCAGCGCCAGCGCGCTGTCGCGCACGCTGCGGCTGAGCACGCCGTCCTGGCTGAGACCGAACCACAGCTCGTTCATCCCCGGCCCGGCCGAGACGCGGCCGCGCGAGGGCTTCAGCCCGAACAGGCCGCAGCAGGCGGCGGGGATGCGGATCGAGCCGCCGCCGTCGTTGCCGGTGGCCATCGGCAGCACGCCGGCGGCCACCGCGGCGGCCGACCCGCCGCTGCTGCCGCCCGGGGTGCGCGCCAGGTCCCAGGGGTTGCTGGCGCGGCCGTGGGCCAGCGGGTCGGTCACGCCCTTGAGGCCCAGCTCGGGCAGGTTGGTCTTGCCGAAGACCACCGCGCCGGCCGCCAGCAGCCGCCGCACGATGGCCGAGTGCACCGGCGCCACCGCGCCCTGCAGCGCGCGGCTGCCGTAGCCGGTGGGCGTGCCGGCGTAGTCCTGCACGCTGTCCTTGAGCAGCAGCGGCACGCCGGCCAGCGGGCCGGTGCCGACGCCGGCGGCGATCTGCGCGCGGGCCTGCGGCTCCAGCGAGCGCACCAGCGCATTGATGCGCGGCTGCACCCGCGCCAGCTGGGCCAGCGCCAGGTCCAGCAGCTCGGCCGGGGCGAGCTCGCCGGCGCGCACCCGGGCGGCCAGCGCGGTGGCGTCGTGGGCCAGGTACTCGGCGTGGTCCATGCGGTCTCCGGTGGCGGCGGGCGGGCGCCGCGGGCTCAGGCGGCCGGGCGGCGCGTGGCGCGCGCGTGCCACAGCAGCGCGCCGGCCAGCAGCGCCATCGGCGCCAGCGTGCCCAGGTTCATCGCCGTCCAGCCGCCGGTGGTCACCAGCGCGCCGGACGCGAACGAGGTCAGCGTCATCGTGCCGTAGACGCTGAAGTCCAGCGCGGCCTGGGCGCGGGTCTTCTCCTCGGGCGCGTAGGCGGTGGTGGCCAGCGTGCTGCCGCCGATGTAGAGGAAGTTCCAGCCCACGCCCAGCGCCAGCAGCGCGCCGGTGAAGTGCATCACGTCGTTGCCGTGCAGCGCGAAGGCCACGCAGCCGGCGTTGAGCAGCAGGCCGGCGGTCATCACCGGCAGCACGCCGAAGCGCTGCACCAGCCGGCCGGTGAAGAAGCTGGGCACGTACATGCCCAGCACATGCCACTCCAGCACCAGCGCCGCGGCGCTGAAGGGGTGGCCGCACTGGGCCATGGCGATCGGCGTGGCCGCCATCAGCAGGTTCATCACGCCGTAGCCGATGGCGCAGCCCAGCGCCGCGACGATGAACACCGGCTGGCGCACGATGGCGCCCAGCGGCCGCCCGGCCGCCGCCGCGCCGCCGCCCTGGCCGGCCAGCGGCGGGAAGGGGATGGCCTGCATCAGCAGCGCGCTGAGCGCGGCCACGCCGACCAGCGCGGCGTAGGCGCCGGCGAAGGGCTGGGCCAGCGCGTCGCGGCTCCAGGCCGCCAGGTTGGGGCCGACCACGCCGCCGAGGATGCCGCCGGCCAGCACCCAGGAGATCGCGCGCTCCTTGAACGCCGGCGCCACCAGCTCCATCGCCGCGAAGCGGTACAGCGAGCCGTTGGCGCTGTAGTAGCCGGCCACCAGCGTGGCCGCGGTGAGCAGCCAGAAGTTGCGCGTGATCGCCGCCCAGGCGCAGACGGCGGCGCTGGCCGCGGCCACCCCCAGGCCCAGCTGGAAGGCGCGGCGGCGGCCGAAGCGGCGCTGGTGCCGCGCCACCAGCCCGGTGGCCAGCGCGCCGCCGGCGACGTAGGCGGTGACCGGCAGCGTGGCCATCCAGGCCTGCGGCGCCAGCGCCAGCCCGACCAGGCCGTTGATGGCGATGAAGACGACGTTGTTGACCAGCAGCAGGCCCTGGCACAGGGTCAGCAGCGCGAGGGCGAGGTTCATGCGGCGGGCTCCGGGGCGTGGTCTTCGAGCGCGGCGACGCAGGCCAGCACCGCCAGCGGCGCGGTGTCGGCGCGCAGCACGCGCGGCCCCAGCGTGACCGGCGCGAAGCCGGCGGCCACCGCGGCCTCGACCTCGGCCGGGCTGAGCCCGCCCTCGGGGCCGCTGAGCACGGTCAGCGCGCCGGTGCCGGGCCCGGCGGCCAGCGCGGCCAGCAGCGGCCGCGTGCCCGGGGCCAGGCTCAGCACCAGCCGGCGGCCGGTGGCGGCGGCCGGGGGCGCCTGTTCGGCCAGCCAGTCGCGCAGCGGCCGCGGCGCGGCGACCACCGGCACGCGGTTGCGGCCGCTCTGCTCGCAGGCGGCGACCGCGACGGCCTGCCAGTGCGCGGCCTTGCGCTCGGCGCGCTCGCCGGCCACGCGCAGCACCGAGCGCTCGCACACCAGGGGCTGGATCGCCGCGGCGCCCAGTTCGGTGGCCTTCTCGATCAGCGTGTCCATGCGCTCGTTGGCCGGCATGCCCAGTGCCAGCGTCACCGGCGTGGCCAGCTCGCGGTCCACCGGCTCGAAGGCCAGCGCGCGGGCGCTGACCTCGCGCCGACCCATGGCCAGCACCTCGGCCGCCCACTGGCCGCCGGCGCCGTCGAACAGGGTCAGCGGGTCGCCGGGCTGCAGGCGCAGCACCTGGACGTGGCGGGTGGCGTTGGGCGGCAGCGGCAGCTCGGCGCCGGCCGACAGCGGGGTGGGGACGTGGATGCGGGGCGGCATGGCAGCGGCAGTGTGCCCCAGGCCGGCGCCGCAGCCGGCCGGGGCGCGGGGGTCAGTCGGGGGCCAGCAGCGCGTCGACCAGGGCCAGCGCGGCGACCTCGCCCTGCGCCTGGCGCACCGCCTCGACCGTGCGCAGCGCCAGCGCGCGCAGCTCGGCGGGGCCGTTGCAGCGCTCGATCTCGAGGATCAGCTTGTAGCCCTTGATCAGGCCCAGGCGCGGCCGCGCCTCGGCGGTCAGGCGGTCGTAGAGCACCTGGTAGCCCTTGGTCTCCAGGGCCTGGGCCAGGCTCATGCGGGCGCCGGGCGGCGGCTGGCCGGCGGCGGGCGCCGGTGCCGGCACCGCCGGCCTTGCCGCGCCGGGCGTGGCGCCCGGTGCAGGCGGCACACCCTCGCCCTGGGCCAGCACCAGGCCGGCGTCCAGCAGCGTGCGCAGGTCGTCCGGGGTGCTGCCGTGCACCAGGCCCAGCCAGTCGCCGGCGGGGCGGCCGGTGTCGATGATCAGCAGCAGGTTGCGCGCCGGCCGCGACAACGGCAGCGTGCGCTGGCGGATTTCGTCGCGCCCGGCGTCGGACTTGGCCAGGCGCTGGCGCAGCAGGTCGCCCGGCGGTGGCACCGCGGGCGCCTGGGTCACCGGCGGGCCTCGCGCAGCTCGCGCCGCAGGATCTTGCCGACGTTGGTCTTGGGCAGGTCGGTGCGGAACTCGATGTAGCGCGGCCGCTTGTAGCCGGTGAGGTTGGCCTCGCAGAAGGCGCGCACGTCGGCCTCGGTCAGCGCCGGGTCCTTCTTGACGATGACCGCCTTGACCACCTCGCCCGACTTCTCGTCGGGCACGCCGATCACCGCGCACTCGAGCACGCCGGGCAGCTGCGACAGCACGTCCTCGACCTCGTTCGGGTAGACGTTGAAGCCGCCGACCAGCACCATGTCCTTCTTGCGGTCGACGATGCGGAAGTAGCCGCGCTCGTCCATCAGGCCGACGTCGCCGGTGCGGAAGAAGCCGTCGGCGGTCATCACCTTGGCCGTCTCCTCGGGGCGCTGCCAGTAGCCGGCCATCACCTGCGGGCCGCGGATGGCGATCTCGCCGGGCTGGCCGGGCGGCACCTCCTGGCCGGCGTCGTCCAGCAGCTTGAGCTCGGTGTTGGGCATCGGCAGGCCGATGGTGCCGGAGTAGGACGTGGTGTCCACCGGGTTGCAGGTGGCCGAGGGGCTGGTCTCCGACAGGCCGTAGCCCTCGCAGATCGGGCAGCCGGTCTTCTCCAGCCACAGCCGCGCGGTGCCGGCGGTCACCGCCATGCCGCCGCCGACGGCGATCTTCAGGTGGCTCCAGTCCACCTTGTCGAAATCGGGGTGGTTGGCCAGCGCGTTGAACAGCGTGTTGACCGCCGGAAAGCTGTGGAAGCGCTCCTTGGACAGGTCCTTCAGCACCGCGACGAAGTCGCGTGCATTGGGCAGCAGGATGTTGCAGCCGCCCATCTTCAACCCGAGCATCATGTTCGTGTTGAAGCCGAAGATGTGGTACAGCGGCAGCGCGCAGACGGTGACGATCTGCTCGCCGGCCGGGATCTTCTTGAGCGCCGGCTGGTACCAGGCCTCGGCCTGCAGGATGTTGGCCACCAGGTTGCGGTGCAGCAGCACCGCGCCCTTGCTGACGCCGGTGGTGCCGCCGGTGTACTGCAGCACGGCGATGTCGTCCGGGCCGACCTTGGCGGGGCTGAGCTTCATGCGCCGGCCCTGGGCCAGCGCGTCGTTGAAGCGGGTGACGGCGGCGCTGGCCGGCAGCTGGAAGGGCGGCACCATCTTCTTGACGCGCCGCACCACGTGGTTGACCAGCGCGCCCTTGACGAAGCCCAGCATGTCGCCCATCGCGGCCAGCACCACGGTCTTGGTCGGCACCTGGTCGATCACCTGCTGCAGCGTGGCGGCAAAGTTCTCGAGCACGATGATCGCCTTGGCGCCCGAATCCTTGAGCTGGTGCTCCAGCTCGCGCGGCGTGTACAGCGGGTTGACGTTGACCACCACCAGGCCGGCGCGCAGGATGGCGGCCACCGCCACCGGGTACTGCGGCACGTTGGGCAGCATCACCGCCACGCGGTCGCCGCGCACCAGGCCCTGGCCCTGCAGCCAGGCCGCCAGCGCGCGCGAGGCGTCGTCGATGGCCGCGAAGCTGAAGGCGCCGCCCATGAACTTGTAGGCGGTGAGGTCGCGGTACTTGCTCAGGCTGTCGTCGATCAACGCCACCAGCGACGGGTAGGCATCGACCGCGATCTCGGCCGGCACGCCTGCGGGATATTGCTTCAGCCAGATCTTCTGCATCAGGGCACGCTCCAGGATGGCGCGATTCTGACCCAGGGCTGACGGCCGGCTCATCCGGACATTCGATAGCGGCCTCTAGACCGCCGGGCCGCCGTGGACCGCGCGTCACGGCGCAGTGCGCCGCGCGTTCCGGCCTCGGGATGCCGCCGGCGGGGCGCCCGGGCTATGCTGGTGCGGCCGTCCGCCGCACCATGCCCGCGCCCCACCTGTTCCTCAGCTACCGCCGCGACGACAGCGCCGGCCACGCCCGCGCCATCTGCGACGCGCTGAACCAGCGCCTGGGCGGCGACGTCGTGTTCATGGACGTCGACGACATCGTCGCCGGCCAGTCCTTCGAGCAGGCCATCGAGGGCGCGGTGCGCGGCGCCAGGGTGCTGCTGGTGCTGATCGGCCCGCGCTGGGCCGGCCCGCGCGCCGACGGCCCGCCGCGCCTGCACGACCCGGCCGACTACGTGCGCCGCGAGGTGCAGACCGCGCTGACCCACGGCATGCCGGTGGTGCCGCTGCTGGTCGACGGTGCCGCGATGCCCGCCGCGGACAGCCTGCCCGAGCCGCTGCGCCCGCTGGCGCTGCGCCAGGCGGTGGTCATCGACCACCGGCGCTTTGCCGCCGACCTCGACCGCCTGGCCGCCGACCTGCGCCGGCAGCTGGGCGACGCGCTGGCGCCGCCTGCGGCGCCGGCCGGCCGGCGCGGCCTGCTGGTGGCGGCGGCGCTGGGCGTGGCCGCGCTGGCCGGCGGCCTGGGCTGGTGGGCCGGCCGCCAGGACCCGCCCGCGGCACCGGCCGGGGCGCCCGGGACGGCCGGCCCTGCCGCGCCCCCGCCGCGCGCGGCGGTCAACGGCCGCTGGCAGGCGCACGTGGTCTACGACTGGCCCGGCGCCGAGTACGACGAGACCTTCGAGTTCGACGGCCAGGGCGCCGAGCTCTACGGCAGCGCCAGCTTCCTCGGCCGCGTGCGCCTGGGCATCGAGCAGGGCCGGGTCGACGGCGACCGCCTGGCGTTCGTCACCCGCTCGCGCGAGTCCAGCGGCAGCGCCGAGCGCGAGGTCACCCACCGCTACCGCGGCCAGCTGGTCGGCGACGAGCTGCGGCTGGTGCTGCAGACCGAGGGCAGCTTCTCTGCGCACGTGCCGGTCAAGTTCAGTGCGCGGCGCGTGGCGGGCTGAGAGGCTGAGAGGCTGAGAGTTTTTCGCTCAGCCTCTGAGGCCGCCGCCGCGCCGCACGCAGCGTTCGCGCCCGCAACGGCTCACGCCCGGGGCCCCGCGATTCCGGGCTTGGCTGGGCACGGCCGCTGCGCCAGCATCGCCGGGCCATGAACACGCTGCCCGCCCGCTCTGCCCCGCACGCCTTGATCGCCGCCCGTGGCGGTCCCCGGCCCGTCCGCCTGCGGCTGCTGGCGCTGGCCGCCGCGACCGCGCTCGGCCTGGCCCAGGCGCCGGCCCGGGCCCTGGACTTCGACACCGTGGCGCTCAGCGGCAGCACCGTGCTGCCGCTGGCCAGCGGCGCCACCACCCACTACCTGTTCGGCCTGCGCACGCCCACGCTGGCCGACGATGGCTGGGTCGGCTTCGCGCCGGGCGACGTCAACGCCATCGCCGGCTTCATGATCGGTGTGCCCGGCGAGGTGCGGCGCGTTGTGTCAAGCGGCGAGACCCTCGGCGGCAGCGCGCTGGGCGTGCTGCGCCAGCTGCGCGTCGACAGCGGGCAGAACGTCTCGCTGACGCTGGGTCTGAGCCCCGGTGCCGCCACCTACCTGCACTACACCGGCACGGCCGACGGCAGCGGCGCCACCGCGCTGGCCAAGGTGCCCTCGGCCAACACCACGGCGATCTACAACAAGCCCGGCGGCGGCGGCACCATCGGCTTCGAGCTGCTGCCCGGCGGCCAGCAACTGGTGCATGCCTTCAGCGCCAGCGGCACGTTCTTCGAGGCCGGCCGGCTGGCCGCCGACGGCGCCCACAGCGTGCTGGTGCGCACCGGCACCACGGCCACCCGCATCCTCGACCTGCCCGCCCTCGGGGCCCCGGGCGTCGGTACGCCGGCCGCCGGGCGCAGCTGGGCCAACGTCCAGGCCGTGGGCGGCGATGCCAGCGGCCGCAGCTTTCTGTTCGGCCAGCAGGCGGGCATCGCCCCGACCATCGACGGGGCGCAGCTCAAGTCCAACCTGGTCGAAGTGCGGCCCGACGGCGTGCAGGTCGCCATCGTCTTCCCCGGCAGCAGCGTGCCGGGCGTGGCGCGGCCCTTCCAGGGCATCCACGGCGGCCTGGCCCAGTTCGCCAGCAATGCCCAGGGCAGCCTGGCGTTCCGTGGCGAGTTCGGCCGCAACACCACCGACGAGCGCAAGCTCAGCGGCGCGCTGCTGCGCTACGACGCCGGCGCCACCGCCGCCGAAAGCCGCCTGCGCGCCGTGGCCCTGCCCGGCGACACCGTGCCCGGCCTGGTCTCGGGCGGCGGCACCGCCGTCACCTTCGGCCACAAGCTGGTGCCGGACAGCGGCGCCAGCCTGTCGCCGCTGTCCATGCTGCCCGACAACCTGGTGACCGATTCGGCGCGCGGCCTGGCGATCAACGACGCCGGCGCCATCGCCTTCGTCAGCGCCGTCACCGCGCTGCCGGCGGCGGCCGGCTACGGCGTGTTCCTGTCGCAGGCCGACGGCAGCTTCGCGACGCTGGCCACCACCGGCACCATCGCCGGCGGCCTGGCGCCCGACGCGGATGCCAGCTTCGCCAAGTTCCACGACGTGACCATCAACAACAGCGGCCTGGTGGTGTTCAGCGCCACGCTGGCCGGTGCCGCCGGCCGCCAGGGCCTGTGGTACGGCCACGGTGCGGCCGACCTGCACGCCCTGGTCGTCGAGGGCCAGACGATCGAGGTGCTGCCCGGCGTGTTCAAGACCGTCGGCGACCTCAGCACCGACCTGCACGAGCTGGCCGACACCCGCATCACCGCGCTGGACGACGGCCTGAACAACGCCGGCCAGTTCGCCTTCAGCGTGCGCTTCACCGACGGCAGCGAGGCGGTGCTGCGCACCGCGCTGGTCAGCAGCGTGCCCGAGCCCGGGGCCTGGTGGCTGATGGCCGGTGGCCTGGTCTGGCTGGGCGGCCGGGCACGCCGTCGCACCGCGACCGCCTGAGCCCGGGCGGCGCCCGCCAAAGCGAAGGGCCGGCAATGCCGGCCCTTGTCGTTGCTGCGGCGCGCTGTCGCGCCGCCCGGGCTCAGGCCTTCAAGGCCGCCAGCACCTCGTCCAGCATCTTCTTCGCGTCGCCGAAGAGCATGCGGTTGTTCTCCTTGTAGAATAGCGGGTTGTCCACGCCGGCGTAGCCGCTGGCCATGCTGCGCTTCATGACGATGCTGGTCTTGGCCTTCCAGACCTCCAGCACCGGCATGCCGGCGATCGGGCTGGTCGGGTCGTCCTGGGCGGCCGGGTTGACGATGTCGTTGGCGCCGATGACCATGCTGACGTCGGCCTCGGGGAAGTCGGCGTTGATCTCGTCCATCTCCAGCACGATGTCGTAGGGCACCTTGGCCTCGGCCAGCAGCACGTTCATGTGGCCGGGCATGCGGCCGGCCACCGGGTGGATGGCGAAGCGCACGTTCACGCCCTTGTCGCGCAGCAGCTTGGTGATCTCGAACACCGTGTGCTGGGCCTGGGCCACGGCCATGCCGTAGCCGGGCACGATGATCACGCTCTTGGCCTCGCGCAGCAGCTCGGCGGTTTCCACCGCGCTGACCGGCACCGCCTCGCCCTGGGGCTCGGCCGCCGCGCCACCGGCGGCCTTGGGCGCCGGCGCGCCGCCGCCGAAGCCGCCGGCGATCACGCTGATGAAGTTGCGGTTCATCGCGCGGCACATGATGTAGCTGAGGATCGCGCCCGAGCTGCCCACCAGCGCGCCGACCACGATCAGCAGGTCGTTGCTGAGCATGAAGCCGGTGGCCGCAGCCGCCCAGCCCGAGTAGCTGTTGAGCATCGAAACGACCACCGGCATGTCGGCGCCGCCGATGGCCATGACCATGTGCACGCCGAACAGCAGCGCGATCACCGTCATCACGATCAGCGGGGTCATGCCGGCGGGCACGTCGTGGGCGTGCAGGAACTCGCGGCCGAACCAGACCACCACCAGCAGCGCCACCAGGTTCAGCCAGTGGCGTGCCGGCAGCAGCAGCGGCTTGCCGCCGATCTTGCCGGAGAGCTTGCCGAAGGCGACGATGGAGCCGCTGAAGGTCACCGCGCCGATCAGGATGCCGACGTAGATCTCGACCTCGTGGATCGCCTTCTCGGCGCCGGTGAAGGCCACCGAGCTGTCGACGTAGCTGGCGAAGCCGACCAGGCAGGCCGCCAGGCCGACCAGGCTGTGCATCAGCGCGACGAGCTCGGGCATCTGCGTCATCTGCACCTTCTTCGCGGCGAAGAGGCCGATGCCGCCGCCGACCACCAGGGCGCCGACGATGTACGGGATGCCCGCGGCGCTGACGCGCGGGCCGAGCACGGTGGCCAGCACGGCGATGGTCATGCCGACCATGCCGAACAGGTTGCCGCGGCGGGCGGTCTCGGGGTTGGAGAGCCCGCCCAGGCTGAGGATGAAGAGGATGGTCGCGCCGATGTACGCGACCGTGGCGAGGCTGGCAGTCATGTCCGCTCCTGCGTCTTGTCGTTGTTGTTCTTCACTTGCGGAACATCGCCAGCATGCGCCGCGTCACCGCGAAGCCGCCGAACATGTTGATCGCGGTGAGCACCAGCGCCACCACGGCCAGGCCGAGGATCAGCGCGTTGGGGCGGCTGGCCGCGCCGGCCGCGTCCAGCGGCGGCGCCACCTGCACCAGCGCGCCGATGGCGATGATCGAGGAGATCGCGTTGGTCACGCTCATCAGCGGCGTGTGCAGCGAGGGCGTGACGTTCCACACCACCATGTAGCCGACGAAGCAGGCCAGCACGAAGACGGTGAAGTGCGACAGGAAGCTGGCCGGCGCGTAGGCGCCGACCAGCCAGAACAGCGCCGCGCCGACGGCGAAGACGATGGCCAGGGTCTTGGCCGCCATCGGCTCGCCGGCACCGTGGCCGTGGCCCTTGGGCGCCGGGGCCGCCACGGCGGCGGCCTTGGGCTTGGCCGGCGCGGCCGGCAGCTTGGGCGGCGGCGCCGGCCAGGTCAGCTCGCCCGCGCGGACCACGGTCAGGCCGCGGATCGCGTCGTCGTCGAAGTTGACGTTGAGCTGCCCGTCCTTGGCCTTGCACAGCTCCTCGGTCAGGCGCAGCAGGTTGGTGGCGTACAGCGTCGAGCTCTGCTTGGCCAGGCGGCTGGCCAGGTCGGTGTAGCCGACGATGGTCACGCCGTGGCGCACCACGGCCTGGCCGGGCACGGTCAGCTCGCAGTTGCCGCCCTGCTCGGCGGCCATGTCGACGATGACGCTGCCGGGCTTCATGCTGGCCACCATCTCGGCGGTGATCAGCCGGGGCGCCGGCTTGCCGGGGATCAGCGCGGTGGTGATGATGATGTCGCACTCCCGGGCCTGCTGCGCGTACATCGCGCGCTGCGCGGCCTGGAAGCCCTCGCTCATCACCTTGGCGTAGCCGCCGCCGCCCGAGCCTTCTTCCTCGTAGTCGACCTTGACGAACTCGCCGCCCAGCGAGACGACCTGGTCGGCCACCTCGGCCCGGGTGTCGTTGGCGCGCACGATGGCGCCCAGGTTGGCCGCGGTGCCGATGGCCGCCAGGCCGGCCACGCCGGCGCCGGCGATGAAGACCTTGGCCGGCGGCACCTTGCCGGCGGCGGTGATCTGGCCGTTGAAGAAGCGGCCGAAGGCGTTGGCCGCCTCGACCACCGCGCGGTAGCCGCTGACGCCGGCCTGCGAGGTCAGCGCGTCCATCTTCTGCGCGCGGCTGAGCTGGCGCGGCAGGCAGTCGATGGCCAGCACCGTGGCCTGCCTGGCCTGCAGCGCGGCCACCAGCTCGGGGTTCTGCGCCGGCCAGACGAAGCCGATCAGCGTGGCCCCGGGGCGCAGCAGCGCCACCTCGTCCAGCGTCGGCGGCCGCACCTTGAAGACGATGTCGGCGCGGCCCAGCAGCGCGGCGGCACCGTCGACCACCTCGGCGCCGGCGGCGCGGTAGGTGTCGTCGGCGCAGTTGGCCGCGTCCCCGGCGCCGCTCTGCACCGCCACCGAGAAGCCGAGCTTGACCAGCTTCTCCACCACGTCCGGCACGGTGGCGACGCGCTTCTCGCCGTCGGCCGTCTCCTTCGGCACCCCAATCAGCAGACCCATGGAAGGACTCCTCTCCTCATTCGAAACCGTCGTCGGTGGTCCTGGCGGCCCCGTTCAGGAGCGCGCCGGTCACCATGTGTTCAAGGCGGGAGGCGGCCCGCGGCCCGCCGGCACGCGCCGGGCGGCCGGCGCCCCGCCTCCGGTTCACCGCCGCCATCGCGGTCGGCATTTCTGCAAGAAGCTTACCTGACGCCATGCTTTCGGCCGTCTCCGGCGTGACCGGCGTCACGCCGGCGCCACGGATAGCATCGGGCGATGTCCGCCGACCGTTGGAAACCCAGCGTCACCGTGGCCGCCGTCGTCGCGCGCGACGGCCGCTACCTGCTGGTCGAGGAGCGCACCGCCGAAGGCCTGCGCCTGAACAACCCCGCCGGCCACCTGGACCCGGGCGAGACGCCCGAGCAGGCCGCGGCGCGCGAGTGCCTGGAGGAGACAGCCTGTGCCTTCGTGCCACAGGCGCTGGTCGGCGTGTACCTGGCGCGCTTCGAGCGCCCGGCGCGCGACGGCCGGCCGGGCGAGGACATCACCTACCTGCGCTTCGCCTACACCGGCCCGGTGGGCGAGCCCGAGCCCGGCCGCGCGCTGGACGCGCCGGTCGAGCGCACGCTGTGGCTGACGCTGGACGAGGTGCGCGCCAGCGCCGCGCGCCACCGCAGCCCGCTGGTGCTGCGCTGCATCGAGGACCACGCCGCCGGCGTGCGCCACCCGCTGGGGCTGGTGCAGGCCGACCCGTCGCTCGTCCACCCCTTCCGCCCGGCCTGAGCCGCCGGGTCCGACCGACAGAACGACCGCGATGACCCTGCGAACCACCGATGCCCCCGTGCTGCGCTTCGGCCCGGTGGCCGTGCACCTGGGCACCCAGTCCGGCAAATACCCCGAGGGCAACCAGGTGCTGGTGACCGGCGCCGACACCCGCGTGGCCTTCGACACGCCGCTGGTGGCCAACCGCATCGGCGCCGATTTCGACGGCGTGGACCTGGTGGTGCTGGGCCATGTGCACGAGGACCACATCGCCGGCCTGCACCGCGTGCCGCGCGCCGCGGTGCAGGTGCACGAGGCCGACCTGGCCGCCGCGCAGAGCTGGGACGGCCTGGCCCGCCACTACGGCTACCCCCCGGCGGTGCTGGACGGCATGCGCGAGCGCTTCGAGGCCGAGTTCTTCTACGCGCCGCGGCCCGACGCCACCGCCTACCGGGACGGCGCCACCTGGGACCTGGGCGGCGGCGTGCGCGTGCGCGCCCACCACCTGCCCGGCCACACCGCGGGGCACTGCGCGCTGGTCGAGGAGAGCCAGGGCCTGGCCTTCATCGGCGACATCGACCTGTCCAGCTTCGGCCCCTACTACGGCGACGCCACCTCCAGCCTGGCCGACTTCCGCCGCAGCCTGGCCGAGGTGGCGGCGCTGGACGCCAAGGTCTGGGTCACCTCGCACCACCGTGCGGTGGTCACCGAGCGCGCGGCCTTCCTCGACGCCCTGGCCGCCTTCACCCGCCGCATCGACGAGCGCCGCCAGCGCGTGCTCGACCTGCTGGCCGCCGGCCCGCAGAGCCTGGCCGACCTGGTGCGCCAGCGCGTGGTCTACAAGCCCGGCGCCGACGCGGTGTGGGTGGACGCCGCCGAGCAGCGCAGCATCGGCATGCACCTGGACGAGCTGCTGGCCGAGGGCCGGGTGCGCACGCTGGACGACGGGCGCTTCGAGCGCCGGGCCTAGCGCTGGCGCCCGCTCGGGCGCCGGCCGGCGCACCGGCCGACCGGGCCGCCCGCAGCGGGCTCAGCCGTGCCGGCGGCGGCGTGCCACGCCACCGACCAGGCCCAGGCCGGCCAGCAGCAGCGCGTAAGTTCCGGGCTCGGGCACCGCGGCCACGGCCAGCGGGGTGTCGAGGTGGATCTTCAGGAACTCGGTGTTGTCCGAGGTCAGCGCCCGGCCGCCGCCGCCGGGGAAGTTGTTGTCGTTGACCACCAGCAGCGTCTGCGCGTCCAGCACCAGCACGTCCTCGATCGTCACGTAGGGGAAGGTGAAGCTGGTCGCGCCGTCGCCGTTCAGGTCGTGCGGGTCGGCGATGGCCATCAGGTCGACCAGCTCGGTCTTCCGGGCGAAGCCGTCGGCGTCGAGCTGGGCGATGTCGATCTTGAAGATCTTCTTGAACGGCGTGCCCGCGGTGGCGGTGCCACCGTTGCGCTCGATGACCAGGAACTCGTGGTCGTTGATCGCGCTGAAGTCGCCGATGTTGGTGCCCGCGGCGTCCAGCTTGTAGCCGAACACCGCGCCGGTGAAGGTCTCGCTGTCCAGGCTGAACTCCTGGATCAGCAGGCGCTTCTGGTCGGCGTCGGTGGTCAGCGGGCGCTCCAGCAGGGTGTAGAGCCGCGTGCCGCTGGTGTTCAGCGCCATGCCCTCGAAGCCGCCCGAGCCCGGCAGGTTGTTGGCGCCGGTGGGCAGGGGGTTGGACGGCGACTGGACATAGGGGTTGGCGCCCAGGCCCAGCACATTGGGCGTGCGGAACACCTTCTGCACCGTGCCGTTGGCGTCGGTCTTCACCAGGAAGGGCCCGAACTCCTCGCCGAACCAGTAGTTGCCCTGCCGGTCGCGGCGCACCGACTCGACGTCCAGGTCGCCGCCGGTCAGCAGGCGGCCGGCCTGGATCGCCGGCGCCACGGCGATGGCGCTGCCCGGGTAGGTCGCGCCGTCGGCCACGATGGCGAAGGGCAGCTTGCGCTGGGCGTCGTTCAGCGTGATGCGCGAGGCCGCGCTGAAGCCGGGCAGCGCCGCGCCGGTGCTGAAGTCGGCCGCGCCCACGGTGCCGCTGCCGCCGCTGGCGGTGCGGAAGTCGGGCCGCACCGCGTACAGGCGCAGCAGCGCGTCGACCGAGTTGGCCTTGTTGCCGAAGCCGTTGTCCACCAGCATGCGGAAGCTGCCGTTGGCGCCGGCCAGCACGCCCGAGAAGCCCTGCACCGGCTGCTTGTCCACGTAGACCGGGTTGTTCTCGGGGCTGTAGGCGTTGGTGAAGGCGAACTGGCCCGAGGTCGGGCCGTCGGAGAAGGTCGCCGCGGGCAGCATCGCCCAGCCGCTCAGCGTGGCGCCGCCGGCGGCCAGGGCCAGCGGCGACAGGGTCAGGGCGGCGGCCGCGGCGGCGGCGGCGCGCAGCGTCCGGGGGGTGTTCTTGCGCATGGGGTGGTCCTCCTCGTTCGTGAAGATGTTCACGGTCGGGGCGCATTCTTCGGGCGCCCTGTGACCGGGCCTTGACCCGCGACGCCGTGCCACCGGTCCGCCCGGACCATGGCCCCGCGCGCGGCGGCGGCGCGCGGCGCGCGGGACAATCGCGGCCATGAAACCCCTGCGCGTGGTCGTCGGCCTGTCCGGCGGCGTCGATTCGGCCGTCACCGCCTGGCTGCTCAAGCAGCAGGGCCACGAGGTGGTCGGCATCTTCATGAAGAACTGGGAGGACGACGACGACAGCGAATACTGCTCGTCGCGCCAGGACTTCCTCGACGCCGCCGCGGTGGCCGACGTGATCGGCATCGAGATCGAGCACGTCAACTTCGCCGCCGACTACAAGGACCGCGTCTTCGCCGAGTTCCTGCGCGAGTACCAGGCCGGCCGCACGCCCAACCCGGACGTGCTGTGCAACGCCGAGATCAAGTTCAAGGCCTTCCTGGACCACGCGATGCGCCTGGGCGCCGCCAAGATCGCCACCGGCCACTACGCCCGCGTCCGCGAGACGGCCGAGGGCTTCCAGCTGCTCAAGGGCCTGGACCCGCTGAAGGACCAGAGCTACTTCCTGCACCGGCTCAACCAGGCCCAGCTGGCCAAGACCCTGTTCCCGGTGGGCGAGCTGCCCAAGACCGAGGTGCGCCGCATCGCCGCCGAGGCCGGCCTGCCCAACGCGAAGAAGAAGGACTCGACCGGCATCTGCTTCATCGGCGAGCGGCCCTTCCGCGAGTTCCTCAACCGCTACCTCAGCCACGCGCCCGGGCCCATCGTCGACGACCGCGGCCGCACGCTGGGCCGGCACGTCGGCCTGAGCTTCTACACCCTGGGCCAGCGCCAGGGCCTGGGCATCGGCGGCGTCAAGGACAAGGGCGCGGCGCGCGGCCCGGGCGAGCACGCGCCCTGGTTCGTCGCCCGCAAGGACCTGGAACGCAACGCGCTGGTCGTGGTGCAGGGCCACGAACACCCCTGGCTGCAGCAGCGCACGCTGCGCTTCGACGACGCCAGCTGGGTGGCCGGCGCGCCGCCGGCCGACGGCCCGCTGGCCGCCAAGACGCGCTACCGCCAGGCCGACGCCCCCTGCACGCTGGCGGCCGAGGGCGGCGGCGTGTTCCGGCTGGACTTCCCGGCGGCGCAGTGGGCGGTGACGCCGGGGCAGTCGGCCGTGCTCTACGACGGCGAGGTCTGCCTGGGCGGCGGGGTCATCGCCTCGGCGGCCTGAGCGGGCCAGGCGCTGCGGCGGGGCCGGCGACGGCCGGGCCGCGCCGTCTCAAGTCGGCCGGCGCGCCAGCCGATACGGGGAAACAGGCCCGCCACGCCCTGCCCGGCGGCCTGGTCGCCCCTTGCCGCCGCCGTGTCCGTCCCTCGCCCCGCCGCCGTCCGCCCCCCCGCCCGCCATGCGCGCCGGGGGCCGCACGCGGCCGCCGCGCGCCTGGGCGCGGGGCTGGTCGCCACGCTGCTGGCCACGGCCGGCGCCACCGCGGCGACGCTGGAGGTGCTGGTCAGCGACGCCGCCGGCCAGCCGCTGCCCGGCGCCGCGGTGTTCCTGGAATCGCGCGAGGCGCGCGCGGCCAGCCGGCCGGCCGCCGGCGTCGAGCTGGTGCAGGCCAACCGCCAGTTCCTGCCGCCGGTCAGCATCGTGCCGGTGGGCACGGCGGTGAGCTTCCCGAACCGCGACACGGTGCGCCACCACGTCTACTCGTTCTCGCCGGCGAAGAAGTTCGAGATCAAGCTCTACGTCGGCACGCCGGCGTCGCCGGTGGTCTTCGACACGCCGGGCATCGTCACGCTGGGCTGCAACATCCACGACACCATGGCCGCCTGGGTCGTCGTCGTCGAGACGCCCCACCACGGGCTGACCGGCGCCGACGGCCGCGTCGCGCTGGCCGCCGTGCCGGCCGGCGCCTACCGGCTGCGCGCCTGGCATCCCGGCCTGCCGCCGGGGGCCCCGGCGGCCGAGCAGCCGCTGCAGCTGGCGGCCGGCGGCGGCGCGCAGGCCGCGCTGCGCTTGGCAGAGGTGCGCCGGTGAGCCGCGACGGCGACGCCGCCGCGAGGGCCGGCTGGCGGCGCCTGCTGCGGCCGGGCCGGCTGCGCCTGTCGGGCCGCTTCGTGCTGGTCTCGCTGGCGCTGCTGCTGCTGGTGCAGGCGGCCGGCTTCGCCGTGCTGCGCGAGGGCATCGACCGCGTCGCGCACGGCCAGCTGGCCGACCGGCTGGCGCTGGCCGAGCGCGTCTGGCGGCGCCTGCTGGCGCAGCGCGCGGCCAAGCTGCAGCAGGGCGCGGCGGTGCTGGCCGCCGACTTCGGCCTGCGCGAGGCGGTGGCGGTGGGCGACCGCGAGACCCTGCGCTCGGCGCTGGACAACCATGGCCAGCGCATCGGCGCGGCGTTGTCGGCACTGCTGGACACCGGCTTCGCGGTGCAGGCGCTGGGCGAGGGCGCCGACCCGGCGGCCGCGCCGGCGCTGGCCCGGCTGGCGCCGCAGCTGGCCCGGCAGCCGGGCAGCGGCCCGGTGGTGCTGGTCGGCGGCCGGCCCTACCAGGTGGTGCTGGCGCCGGTGCGCGCGCCGGCGCTGGTCGGCTGGGTGGCGATGGGCTTTCCGCTGGACCGCGGCCTGGTGCAGGAGATGCGCGCGGTCTCCGGCCTGCACGTGGCGCTGGTCGCCCAGCCGGCCCAGGGCGCGGCCACGGTGCTGACCAGCAGCCTGCCGGTGGCGGCCGATGCGGCGGTGCTGGCGCGGTCGCTGGCCGACGGCGACCTGCGCCTGGCCGGCGAGCCCCACCTGGTGGGCAGCTGGGCGCTGGCCGGCGGCCCCGAGGGCCGGGTGCTGCTGCGCGCCGCCGGCTCGGTCACCGAGGCGCTGGCGCCCTACCGCGGCCTGCAGTGGATGCTGGCGCTGATCACGCTGCTGGGCCTGGCCCTGTTCGGCGCCGGCAGCGTCTGGACGGCGCGCCGCGTCACCCGCCCGCTGCGCAGCCTGGTGCGCGCCAGCGAGCGCCTGGGCGGCGGCGACTACGACCAGCCGCTGCAGCACACCGGCCGCGCCGACGAGATCGGCGAGCTGGCCCGCGCCTTCGACCAGATGCGCCTGGGCATCGCCGCGCAGCAGCAGCAGGTGCGCGACCTGGCCTACCGCGACCGCCTGACCGGTCTGCCCAACCGCCTGCTGTTCCGCGACGCCGTGCAGCGCGCCATCGACGCCGGCCGGCGCGCCGCCCCCGGCGCGCCGCCGCAGCCGCTGGCGGTGCTGATGCTGGACCTGGACCGCTTCAAGCACGTCAACGACGTGCTCGGCTACGCCTTCGGCGACCGCCTGCTGTGCGGCGTGGCCGAGCGCCTGCAGCAGGTGGTGCGCGGCGAGGACCTGGTCGCCCGCCTGGGCGGCGACGAGTTCGCGCTGCTGATGCGCGAGGCCGACCCGGCGCTGGCGCTGCAGCTGGCGCAGCGCATCGCCAACGCCTTCGAGACGCCGCTGACGCTGGACGACCAGACGGTGGACCTGAGCGCCGGCGTCGGCATCGCCGTCTGGCCCGAGCACGCCGCCGACGCCGACACCCTGCTCAACCGCGCCGAGGTGGCGATGTACGCGGCCAAGCGCCGCACCGCCGGCGCCCAGGTCTACGACCCCGCCAGCGACAGCGCCAGCGCGCTGAACCTGTCGCTGCTCAGCGAGCTCAAGCGCGCGCTGGCTGGCGACGAGCTGCGGCTGTACCTGCAGCCCAAGATCGCCATCGCCAGCGGCGCGGTCTGCGGCGCCGAGGCCCTGGTGCGCTGGCAGCACCCGCAGCGCGGCCTGGTGCCGCCGATGCAGTTCATCCCCTTCGCCGAGCAGACCGGCTTCATCCGCCAGCTGACGCTGTGGATCTTCGAGCAGGCGGCCGCGCGCCAGGTCGAGCTGGCGCTGCTGGGCGTGCGCCGGGTGTCGGTGAACCTGTCCACCCGCGACCTGCTGGACCAGGAGCTGCCGGAGAAGCTCGACGCCATCCTGCGCCGCCACCGCGCGCTGGCCGACGGCTTCTGCCTGGAGATCACCGAGAGCGCGATCATGGACGACCCGCAGCGCGCCGAGGCCACGCTGAACCGCCTCGCCGAGCACGGCTTCAGGCTGTCGATCGACGACTTCGGCACCGGCTACTCGTCGCTGGCCTACCTGAAACGGCTGCCGGTGGACGAGCTGAAGATCGACAAGAGCTTCGTGATGGGCATGGCCGCCGACGCCGGCGACGCCAAGATCGTGCGCTCGACCATCGACCTGGCGCACAACCTGGGCCTCAGCGTGGTCGCCGAGGGCGTGGAGAGCGCCGCGGTGCTGGCCCTGCTGCACACCCTGCGCTGCGACGAGGGCCAGGGCTACCACATGAGCAAGCCGCTGCCGGCCGACGAGTTCTGCGACTGGGTGGCGCGCTGGCAGGCGCCGCCGCCGACCGCGCCGGGCAGCGCCGCCGCGCAGCGGCCGGGCGCCGTGCTGCTGCACTGAGGCCGCGGCGCGCGCGGCCTCAGCGCGCCGGCTGGTGCGTCGGCACGAAGGGCCGCGCCGGCGGCAGCGCCTCGCCGCAGAAGCCGAAGCCCATGCCGGCCAGTGCCGGGCGCAGGCCGCTGATCAGCTCGGCCACCGCGCGGCCCGAGCCCGCGCCGTGCGTCCAGCCCAGCGTGCCGTGGCCGGCGTTGAGCCACAGGTTGGCCAGCCGGCTGCGGCCGATGTAGGGGATGTTGGTCGGCGTGCTGGGGCGCAGGCCGGCGTGGAAGTTCGGCTCCGACAGGTCGGCCACGCCGGGGAACAACTCCTCGTAGCGCCGCAGCAGCGCGGCGCAGCGGGCGCGGGCGGTCGGCGTGTCCAGCCGGTGGTCGTAGCCGGCCAGCTCGGCGGTGCCGGCGATGCGCACCGTGTCGCCCAGCCGGCTGATCGCCAGCTTGCGCGTGTCGTCCATCAGGCTGACCACCGCGGCGTCCTCGGGGCGCTTCAGGCGCAGCGTGGCCGAGTAGCCCTTGGCCGGGTAGATGTTCAGCCGGATGCCCAGCGGGCGCAGCAGCGGCGCGGTGTAGGCGCCCAGCGCGGCCACGTACTGGTCGGCCACCAGGGTCTGGCGCTGGCCGGCGCCGTCGCCGCGCAGCGTGTGCACGCGCACGCCGGTGACGCGGCCGCCGGCGGCGTCCAGGCCGTCGACCGCGGTGTCGTGCAGGAAGACCGCACCGCGGGCGCGGCACAGCGCGGCCAGCTGCTGGGTGAACACGCGCGCGTCGCCCGACTCGTCGCTGGGCGTGAAGGTGCCGCCGTGGATGGCCGCGCCGAAGCGCGCCAGCGCCGGCTCGACGGCCAGCACCTCGTCGCGGTCCATCACGCGGCGGTCCACGCCGTGCGCGCGCATCAGCGCGGCGGCGTCGCGGCCGGCCTCGAAGTCGGCGGCGGTCGAGAAGAAGTGCAGGATGCCGCGCTCCAGCCGCTGGTAGGCGATGCCGGTGGCCGCGACCACCGACTTCAGCGACTCGTGGCTGTAGCGGCCCAGCGCCACCAGCTGGCGCACGTTGCGCTCGAAGGCGGCGTCGCTGCACTGGCCCAGGAAGGACAGGCCCCAGCGCCACTGGTGCGGGTCCAGCTTGGGGCGGAACAGCAGCGGCGCGTCGTCCTGCAGCAGCCACTTGGCCACCTTCCAGGGCGCGCCGGCGCTGGCCCAGGGCTCGCAGAAGCTGACCGAGATCTGCGCGCCGTTGGCGAAGCTGGCCTCCATGGCCGCGTCGGGCTGGCGGTCGACCACGGTGACCTCGTGGCCCTGTTCCAGCAGGTGCCAGGCGGTGGACACGCCGAGGATGCCGGCGCCGAGGACGATGACCTTCATGGAGTGCTCCCATCCGGGTGAAGCGGCCGCGGGGCGGCGATGGGGCGGATTCTGGGCAGTCCCGGCTCGATCGAGAAATCCTATCGATGAAAATCAGGATTCATTAGCCATTCTGATTATGGGCCGGCCGCCCCGCGTGCAGCAGGCGCTGGCGCACCCGGTCCATCGGCTGTTGCAGCCAGGCCATGGCCACCCGGGCCGGCAGCGTGCCGCGGGCCACCGCGCGCAACAGAAGGCGCAGTTCGGGTGCCAGGCCGGCGAAGGCCGGCGCAGCGGTGCTGCCCGGCCGGGCCGGCTGCGCCGCCAGCTGCAGCGCGGTGGCGAACAGCCAGGCCCGGCAGGCGCCGCGGCCGTGCAGGCGCTGCACCGACACCGCCACCTCGGCCAGGCCGCGCCGGGCATCCGCGTCGGGCTGCCGCGCCATCGCCCAGCGGAACAGCGCGTCGGTCTGCGGCGCCAGCCAGTCGAGCAGGCGCGGCTGCGGCGGCGCGCCGCGGGTGCTCGATGCCAAGCCGCCGGCGGCGGGCTGGGGCGGGTGGGCGCAGGCGTGCGGGCTGGCTTGGGGACGCATGGGGCGCAGCCTAGGGCGCCCGGGGCCGCCCGGGCTGTGCGGCAGTGGGGCGCCGCGCTGTGAACTGTGTCACGCGGATGTCGGGCCGCCCCGTCGGATGGGGGAGTGCGGTGCCGCGGGTTCCACGCTGGAGTGTGAACAGTGCACAACCGCGGCCGGCCGCCCTCGCGTCCAATGGTGTCCAGCTGTATCGCCTGTGCCCACGCCGCCTTCCGGGAGATCCGCCATGCCGCCGCTCGCCTCGCCGTCCCTGTTCGCCCGGCTGACCCGCCGCTCACCGCAGCGTGCGCGGGTGACACGCCGCTCCGAAGCCGCCGACCTGGGCACCGAGCTGGGCCTGGAGCACTGGCTGGGCGAGCGCGAGTTCGGCTCGCGCCCGGTGGTGGTGGCCGCGCCGCGCACCTGGTGGCCGCGCTGGCTGCCTTCGGGAACGCCCCGCTGACCCACCGGTCTTCTCGTGACCTGAGCAGTCTCGTTCTGTACGCGCCGTCTACAATGGCGGCGTGACCAAGCTCAGCTTCCGGCAGAAAGTCCACCTCGCGCGCGAGGACGCCATCGTCAGCACGGTCAAGCGCCTGCTGGCCGAGAAGGGCTTCGACCTGATGACGGTCGACGAGGTGGCGGCCGAGGTCGGCATCGCCAAGGCCAGCCTGTACAAGCACTTCCCGTCGAAGGAGGCCCTGGCCGCCGCCGCGATGGTGCAGACCATGGGCCTGGCGTTGCAGCAGGTGCAGGCGGCGCAGGCGGTGCCGGGGGCCAGTGCGCTGGACAAGCTCCGGGCCATCACCCGCTGGACGCTGCAGACACAGCTGGCCGGCGAGATGCCCACGCTGCCGTCGGAGAACTCGACGCTGCGCAATGCGCTGATCGCCGACAAGGCCTACATGGACGGGCTGATGCAGCTCAGCGACGAGCTCGGCGCCTGGATCGTCCAGGCCCAGGCCGACGGTGCGTTGAACCGTGCGCTGCCGCCCGAGGCCATCCTGTACACGCTCTTCGCCCGCGCCTGCGACCCGGTGCTGGGCTTCCTGAAGCTGGGCGGGCAGTACGGCGACGCCCAGATCGTCGACATCGTGATGTCGACCTGCTTCGACGGGCTGGCCGCGCGCGCCTGAGCGGCCGCGCGCGTCAGCGCCGCGGCTCAGCGGATCACCAGCACCGGCACCTCGCAGTGGGCCATCACCTTGGTGGTGACCGAGCCCAGCACCACGTTGCCCAGGATGCCGTGGCCGTGCGAGCCCATCATGATCAGGTCGAACTTGCCCTTGCCGGCCAGCGCGGCGATGGTGTCGGCGGCGTGGCCGACCTTGGCGACGAACTCGGCAGGCAGCTTCTGCTTGGCGAAGAAGGTGCGGATGGGCTTGAAGACCTTCTCGCTCTCCTCGGCGTAGTGGGCTTGCAGCACCGCCTTGTCCAGCACCGCGGCGGCGCGCGGCGGCACCGCCGGGGCCACGTGCAGCAGCGTGTACTGGTGGGCGCCGCCCAGCCATTCGTCGTGCGCGGCCAGGTAGGCCAGCATGCGCTTGGTGAACGGGCTGCCGTCGACCGGGACCAGGATCTTCATCGTGTGCTCCTCAGGGGGACTCGGATTGGGGAATGCGCGCAGTGTCGCATCCCGGCTTCGCGGCCGGGCTTGCCCGATGTCAAGCCGTGCCGGCCAGGTCCAGCACGCGCAGCGGGTCGAAGCCCTCGGCCTCGCCCTTCTTCACCAGGCCCATGGCCTGGCTGAGCACGCGCGTCGGCGCGCGGCCGGGGCGCTCGACGAGGTAGTCGTGCCGGCAGTGCAGGTGGCCGTGCAGCCAGGCGTCGGCCAGCGGGATCAGGTCGTCGTCGGCGTTGCAGAAGCTGGCGGTGCCGGGCTGGCGGCCGAAGCGCGGGTCGGCGCTGCGCAGGCTGGGCGCGAAGTGGGTCAGCACCACGGTGCGGTCCCAGCCCCCGGGCGACGCGGGCCCGGGGTTGGGGCGGCGCAGCTCGGCGGCCAGCCAGTCGCGGCAGGCCAGCGATTCGGCGCGCAGCCGCTCGGGCGTCAGCTCGGCGCCGTCGTGGGTGGCCGCCATCAGCTTCAGGAAGTAGGCCGCCGCGCGCATCGCGCGCTCGCGCCCGGCGTCGCCGAAGCAGTCGAAGTCGGACCAGCGCACCGTGGCGACGAAGCGCCAGCGCAGCCCGTCCGCGCCGGTCAGCACCAGCGACTCGCGCTCGAGCAGGCGGATGCCGTGGCGCGCGCAGTGGGCGCGCAGCTCGGGCCAGGCGTGCACCAGGTCGCGGCCGTCGAACTCGTGGTTGCCGGCGACCATGACCACCGGCACCGGCCAGCCGGCGAAGCGCTCCAGCGCCTGCCAGGTGGCGTCGATGTCGCCGCCCAGCACCAGCAGCTCCGCGCCCGGGGCCGGGCGCGGGTCGAAGCTCTCGGTCTCCAGGTGGAGGTCCGAGAACAGCTGCAGCTTCACGCGCGGGCGGCGGGCCGCGTCAGGCGGCCAGCGCGGCCTCGATGCGCGCCTTGGTGGCGGGCAGCTCGGCCGGCAGGTGGTAGGACAGGGTCTCGAACAGCTCGGCGTGCAGCTTGAGCTCGGCTTGCCAGGCGGCCTTGTCGATCGAGATCACCGACTGGAACTGCTCGCGGCTGAACTCCAGGCCGTCGAAGTTCAGGTCCTCGTAGCGCGGGCTGACGCCGAACACATGCTCGGCGCCGCCGGCCTGGCCCTCGACGCGGTCCAGCATCCACTTCAGCACGCGCATGTTGTCGCCGTAGCCGGGCCAGACGAACTTGCCGTCGGCGCCCTTGCGGAACCAGTTGACGCAGTAGATCTTGGGCAGCGCGTGGCCGTTGGCCTGCAGCTGCTTGCCCAGGCCCAGCCAGTGTGCGAAGTAGTCGCTCATGTGGTAGCCCATGAACGGCAGCATCGCGAACGGGTCGCGGCGCACCACGCCCTGCTGGCCGGCGGCCGCGGCGGTGGTCTCGGAGCCCATGGTGGCGGCCATGTAGACGCCCTCGGTCCAGTTACGCGCCTCGGTGACCAGCGGCACCGTGGTGCTGCGGCGGCCGCCGAAGATGAAGGCGTCGATGGCCACGCCGTGGGCGTTGTCCCAGTCGGTGTCGAGCACCGGGTTGTTGGTGGCGCTGACGGTGAAGCGCGCGTTCGGGTGCGCGGCCTTGGCGCCGGTCTCCTTGGCGATGGCCGGGGTCCAGTCCTTGCCCTGCCAGTCGATGGCGTGGGCCGGCGCGTCGCCGTCCATGCCTTCCCACCAGACGTCGCCGTCGTCGGTCAGCGCGACGTTGGTGTAGATCACGTCCGACTTCAGCGAATCCATGCAGTTCGGATTCGTCTTGTAGTTGGTGCCCGGGGCGACGCCGAAGTAGCCGGCCTCGGGGTTGATCGCGTACAGGCGGCCGTCGGCACCCGGCTTGATCCAGGCGATGTCGTCACCGATGGTGGTGACCTTCCAGCCGCCGAAGACCTTGGGCGGCACCAGCATCGCGAAGTTGGTCTTGCCGCAGGCGCTGGGGAAGGCGGCGGCGACGTGGTACTTCTTGCCGGCGGGCGAGGTGACGCCCAGGATCAGCATGTGCTCGGCCAGCCAGCCGTGGTCGCGGCCCATGGTGCTGGCGATGCGCAGCGCGAAGCACTTCTTGCCCAGCAGCGCGTTGCCGCCGTAGCCCGAGCCGTAGGACCAGATCTCGCGGGTCTCGGGGTAGTGGACGATGTACTTGGTCTTGTTGCAGGGCCAGGCCACGTCCTTCTGGCCGGCTTCCAGCGGCGCGCCGACGGTGTGCACGCAGGGCACGAAGTCGCCGTTCTCGCCCAGCACGTCGTAGACGGCCTTGCCCATGCGGGTCATGTGGCGCATGTTGACGGCCACGTACGGGCTGTCGGACAGCTCGATGCCGATGTGGGCGATGTGCGAGCCCAGCGGGCCCATCGAGAAGGGCACGACGTACAGCGTGCGGCCCTTCATGCAGCCCTTGAACAGCGCGGCGTCGCCGGTCTGCAGCAGCTCGCGCATCTCGGCCGGGGCCATCCAGTTGTTGGTCGGGCCGGCGTCCTCGGGGCGCTCGCTGCAGATGAAGGTGCGGTCCTCGACGCGGGCGACGTCGCTGGCGTCGCTGCGCGCCAGGAAGCTGTTCGGGCGCAGCTCGGGATTCAGCTTGGTGAAGGTGCCGGCGGCCACCAGCTGGGCGCACAGGCGGTCGTACTCTTCCTGGCTGCCGTCGCACCAGTAGACGTCCTTGGCCTGGGTCAGGGCGGCGATCTCGGCCACCCACGCCACCAGGCGGGCGTGTTTCACGTAGGCGGGGGCGTTCAGGCGCAGGCCTTCCATCACCGGCTGGTTCATCGTCACTCCAATCAACTTGAAAAAAGAAAGCGGAATTGAACCAACCTCGTCGGGCGATCGCCGCCGGGGCTCGTTCAATGCCGCGCCTGGGGAACGGGCCGCTCCGCACCGTCTCGCTCGGCGCCGGAACCGCCGCAGCGGCCGCGGCGGGTGGCGCGCGGCCGACGTCGCCACCGGTTGGGCAGGCGACGGGCAGACTGTCAAATCAGTGTAATGGGCCGGTCTTCACCGCTTGTTGGTGGGTTATGCAAATTCTGTATGGGCTAATGCATGGCTTGCGCGTGGGCGGCACCGTGGCGGCGACAATCGTGACACCCGTCACAACCGCCTGAACACCCATGCTGCGCCTGCTCAGCGTCAACACCGCCCGCGCCGAGGCGCGCCAGATCGACGGCCGCAGCGTGCGCACCGCCATCGGCAAGCGGCCGGTGGCCGGCCCGGTGGCCGTGGGCCCGCTGGGGCTGGACGGCGACGAGCAGGCCGACGCCACCGTGCATGGCGGCCTGAGCAAGGCGGTCTACGCCTACCCGGCGGCGCACTACCCGTTCTGGCAGACGGTGCGCGGCCAGGCCCGCGTGGCGCTGTTCGACGACCCGGTGCCCTACGGCCTGCTGGGCGAGAACCTGACCATCGAGGGCCTGGACGAGTCCCGGCTGTGGGTGGGCGACCGCCTGGTGCTGCCCGGCTGCGTGCTGGCGGTGACCGAGCCGCGCCAGCCCTGCTTCAAGTTCAACGCCGCGATGGGCTTCAACCAGGCCAGCAAGCTGATGGCCCAGTCGGGCTACTGCGGCAGCTACCTGGCGGTGATGCAGCCCGGCCAGCTGCAGGCCGGCGAGGTGGCCGAGCTGGTGCCCGGCCCGCGCGAGGTCAACCTGCGCGAGCTGTTCATGGCCAAGATGAAGCGCAAGCGGCTGTAGCCGGCGCCGGCCTCAGTCGTTGGCCGCGGTGCGCGGCAGGAAGCCCTGGCCTTCGGTCAGCGGGGCGAAGCGGTAGGTTGCCGGCGTGCGGCTGAGCTTGACCGGCGCGCCGAGGCCGCGGTAGCCGCCGGGCAGGTCCACCACCATGCCGCGGTGCGCGGTGTGGGGGTGGGCCAGGGCCTCGGGCACCGACAGCACCGGCGCGGCCGGCACGCCGGCGTGCACCAGGGTGTCGGCCAGGGCCGGGCCGTCGTGGGCGGCCAGCAGCGCCTCCAGCGCGGGCTTGAGCGTGGCGCGGTGGGTCGAGCGCGCGCCATTGCTGGCGTAGCGCGGGTCGGCGGCCAGTTCGGGGCAGCCCAGCACCCGGCACAGGATGGCGAACTGCCGGTCGTTGCCCACCGCCAGGAAGATCGGCGCGCTGCCGGTGGCGAAGCTGTCGTAGGGGCAGATGTTGGGGTGGGCGTTGCCGGTGCGCTGCGGCGTGCGGCCGTCCAGGAAGTGGTTGGCGCCGTGCGGGTGCAGCAGGGCCAGGCCGCTGTCGTACAGCGCCGCCTCGACGAACTGGCCGCGGCCGCTGCGGGCGCGCTCGTGCAGCGCCATCACCACGCCCAGCGCGGCGTTCAGTCCGGTGACCATGTCGACCACCGGCAGGCCCACGCGCAGCGGGCCGCCGTCGGGCTCGCCGTTGACGCTCATCAGCCCGGCCTGGGCCTGGATGGCGGCGTCGTACCCGGGCAGGCCGCCCAGCGGGCCGTCGGCGCCGTAGCCGGAGACGCGGCAGTGCACCAGGCGCGGGAAGCGCTGCGACAGCGCGTCCCAGCCCAGGCCCCACTTCTCCAGCGTGCCGGTCTTGAAGTTCTCGATCAGCACGTCGGCGTCGGCCAGCAGGGCCAGCAGCGCGCTGCGCCCGGCGTCGGCGGCCAGGTCCAGCGTCAGCAGGCGCTTGTTGCGGTTCAGGCCCAGGTAGTAGGAGGCCACGCCGTCGTCGCGGAAGGGCGGGCCCCAGCCCCGGGTGTCGTCGCCCTGGGGCGGCTCGACCTTCAGCACGTCGGCGCCGTGGTCGCCGAGGATCTGGCCGCACAGCGGCCCGCCGAGGATGCGCGAGCAGTCGACGACGCGCACGCCGTCGAGCGCGCCGGTGGAGGAAGCGGAGGTCATCGCGGGGTACTCCGGGTCAATCGAGGGTGGCGCCGGCCGCCTGCACCACGTCGCGCCACTTGGCCACCTCGCTGCGGATGAAGGCGCCCAGGTGCTCGGGGGTGGTCGCCGGTGGCAGCTCCAGCCCCTGGCCCAGCAGCGTGCGGCGCACCTCGGGCTGGCGCACCGCCTCGGCGAAGGCGCGGTTCAGGCGCTCGACCACCTCGCGCGGCGTGCCCGCCGGCGCGACGATGCCGAAGAACACGCTGACGTCGAAGCCCTGCAGGCCGGGCACGCCCTGCGCGGCCACCGTGGGCAGCTCGGGCAGGGCCTGCGAGCGGCTGGCCGTGGTCACGCCGAGTGCGCGCAGCTTGCCGGCCTTGACGTGGGGCGCGGCGGTCAGCACGTCGGTGAAGCTCATCGCCACCTGGCCGCCCAGCAGGTCGTTCAGCGCCGGGCCGGTGCCCTTGTAGGGCACGTGCTGGAAGTCGGTGCCGGCCAGCTTGTTGAACAGCACGCCGGCCAGGTGCGAGGACGCGCCGTTGCCGGACGAGGCGTAGCTGAGCTTGCCGGGGTGGGCGCGGCCGTGGGCGACCAGCTCGGCCACGGTCTTCACCGGCAGCTGCGGGTTCACCACCAGCACATTGGGCAGGTGGCCGACCGGGAACACCGGTGCGAAGCTCTTCACCGGGTCGTAGCCGATCCTGCGGTACAGGCTGACGTTGATGGCCAGCGGGCCCGAGGTGCCGAACAGCAGGGTGTGGCCGTCGGCGTCGGCGCGGGCCACGGCCTCGGCGCCGAGGTTGCCGCCGGCGCCGGCCTTGTTGTCGACCACCACCGGCTGGCCCAGCGGGCCCTTCAGCGCCGCGGCCAGGGTGCGGGCCATCGCGTCGGTGGGCCCGCCCGGCGGGAAGGGCACGACCAGCGTGACCGGGCGGGTGGGGAAGTCGGCGGCGGTGGCCACCGGGGGGGCCGTGGCGGCCAGCAGGGCCAGCGCGGCCAGCGCCGCGCGTCGGGTGGGGTGCATGGAAGTCTCCTGGAGGGGGCGCCGCAGGCGCCGAGGGGCCCGGGCCGTCTGCGGCGGCCCTGGGCGGTGTGGCGGGGTGGGGGGGCG
>Ga0255210_1000021_pt1 | contig 123832 bp, 111 predicted proteins | sample Miss_Yuk_RepA_8d_FD_188422 | JGI IMG/M metagenome (GOLD analysis project Ga0255210, IMG submission 188422) | Freshwater microbial communities from Mississippi River, Louisiana, United States - Miss_Yuk_RepA_8d | ecosystem: Environmental > Aquatic > Freshwater > River | place: USA: Louisiana...
CCCGGCGCCGGGTGCGTTTGGTGGACTGACCCAGCCCAAGGCTCTGCTGCTTCATGGTGTGGATCGTCTCAGGCCGTCGGCCCCATGCCAAGCACAGGCGTCACGGGCTTTTGCAGATCTTCCTTAGGTTTCGGTGAAGCGGCTTGTGCCTTCAGGGTTGCGAGTTCGGCCCGCAGTTCGTCGGCTGCATCGCCTTGCACGGTGCCACGGTCAAGGGCTGCACCCAGGGCTTCAACCAAGCCCCGCAAGGCTTCAAGGTCGGTGCCGGTGGTGTTGGCTTGGGTCTGGGTTGATCCGTTGGAACTGATCTGAATCTGTGAGCCCGACACGTTGCCGAAGTGGTTGTGAGTCTGCTGCACGGCTTGCTTCTCCTGCTGGGTGAACGTCATCCCTTCACCGATGATCCCGCGCCCTTCAAGGTCAAGCGCCCAATCAAGGATGCGGCTTCTGACCTTCTCCAAGATGCCATGCATCTGCACTGTGGAAAGGCCAATCACCGGGCGCATGGGCATTTCCATTGCGTCCATCAGTTCATGCTCAATCCGTGGCGTGAAGTTCGCATTGAACCGCCCCGGGCTTTGAGGAGGCTCCGACCTTTGAGAGGATGGAGCCATGAAGAAGTCAGTGAAGTTTTCGCCCGAGGTTCAGCAGCGGGCGGTGCGGATGGTTGTGGAGGCGCAGGTTCAACACGATTCGCAGTGGGAACGGTACGGGAGCGCACCGTCTTGCGCGATGGTAAAAATTCGGCGCCCGCATCCGCAACCCGCAGCCGGGCGTACATCGCTCTCAAGTTTCTCGGGATTGCGCCCGGAACTCATGCGCACCGCCGTCCGGTCCAGCACTTCGGCTGGCCCACCCGCGCCCGCGCCCGCGTGCCCGTCGCCGTAACGGTGGGCGACGGCGCCGGGTCGGGGCGGGGTCCGCCGCTGCGTCATGCAGCAGCCGCGCCAACGGGTCCGCGGTCAGCAGGAATGCCCGGTATGCCGCCGGTGCCTGCAAGTGGCGCATGCGCAAGCGCGCGTCCGTTCAGGCCGGTCGAGCCGCCGTCTGTGGTGGCCGCTCGGATGATGCGCAGAACCCATGTCCACAGGCTTGCGCTCGCCAGCGGACTCCCGAGGGCTGTCGCCGGCCGGCAAGCCTCGCACCGGCCCGCTTGCGCATGTCAGACAACCAGGCGGTCACCTGCCCGGATCGCTCGGCGCCGCCTGCCGAGTCGCGGGCCGGCTCTGGAGCACCCGAGACCAGGGCTCAACAGGCATTCACCGAAAGATCGCAGCAACCGCCGGCCCTCCGATGAACGTGATTCTGGACGCCCACCAACTTGCCATCCGAGCGTCCAAGGGGTGCATCGCTGCAGTCGCGTGCGGCCCGTCTGCACGGTTCCGGCCCTGCGGGCGTGGCGGACTGCACGCCGCGCGGCGTTCCCCCACGCCGCTGCGTGCACGCCTTACGCATCAGCCACCATGGCGCGGCAGGCGCAGCGGCCCAGAATGGACCGCAGCACCCGCCTGCACCATGCCCGACCGACAACGCCCCCCCCCCGCGCCAGACCCTGCGACGGCCGCTGCGGCCCCGCCGGGCGCGCGCCGGGGGGTGCTGGACGGTCCGCTGCACGTGACCGGTGCGCTGACGCTGGACACCCTCGTGCTGGACGGCATCCAGGTCGCCGGCGGCGCGTCGCTGCGGCTGACCGGCGTGTGCTGCGGCTCGCTGGACGTGGGCGCCGGCGGCAAGGTGACGGTGACCGGCACCGTCTGCGGCGACCTGCGGGCCCACGGCGACGTGGAACTGGACGGCGTGGTGCTGGGCGATCTGGTGCTGCGCGGCGGCCGTCTGACGCGCGGGCCGCGGGCGGTGGTGCGCGGCAAGGTGCGGGTCGCGCGCTGAGCGGGGCCGCCGCGCGGCGGCGCCCCGCCGCTCAGGCCGGGTCGGCCAGGTCGATCGTCCCGGTGTCCGCCGGGCGCGGGTGCTTTTGCGCGTTGCGCGCCAGCTTGTCGGCCACCGCATGGTCCAGGTCGATGCGGCAGTGGTCGGCCAGCTGCAGCAGGTACAGCAGCACGTCGGCCACCTCCTCGCCGATGCGCTGCTTGTAGGCCGGGTCCAGGTGCGCGGCCTCGGACTGCTCGGGCGTCAGCCACTGGAACAGCTCGGCCAGCTCGGCCGCCTCCACCATCAGCGCCATCGCCAGGTTCTTGGGCGTGTGGAAGGGTTCCCAGGCCCGTTCGGCGGCGAAACGCCGCAAGCTGGCCTGCAGGCCGCCGATGTCCATCGCGTGCTCCCCCGAAAGGTCTTGTGTGCCGGAGCGCGATGATGCCAGCGCCGGGCGGGCCCCCTGCCCCGCCCGGCCGGCGGCGCGGGCCGGGCAAGGGCCGGCGCCGGGCCTCAGGTGCGCAGCGTCAGCCCGCCGTCGGCCACCAGGCCGTGGCCGGTGATGAAGTCGGCCTCGTCGCTGACCAGCAGCAGCACCGAGCGCGCCATGTCGATGGGCTGGCCCAGGCGGCGCAGCGCGGCCTTCTTCTCCCACACCGCGCGGATGTGGTCCTGCTCGAAGCTGGCGCGGGTCATGCCGGTGTAGATGGCGCCGGGCAGCAGGTAGTTGGCGGTGATGCCCCACTTGCCCAGTTCCAGCGCCAGGGTCTTGGTCAGGCCGGCCACCGCGTGCTTGCTGGCGGTGTAGGCCGACAGGCCCAGGTCGGTGCGCTCGGCCATCACGCTGGCGGTGTTGACGATGCGGGCGCGGCCGGTGGTCGCGGCGCGCGCCTTCAGCGCCGGGATGGCGGCGCGGCACAGGCGGAACACCGCGCGGCTGTTGACCGAGAAGATGCGGTCCCAGTCGGCGTCGGTGGTCTCCTCGCCGAAGCTGCGGCCCGAGACGCCGGCGTTGTTGAACAGGATGTCCAGCCCGCCGTCGCCGGCCTTCAGCGCGGCGGCGACGATGGCCTCGGCGGCGCCGTCGGCCGTCACGTCCTGGGCGAAGGGCACGATGCGCTCGCGGCCGGCGTGGACGGTGTCGATGGCGCTGCCCGGCCGGTCCACCGCCAGCACGGTGGCGCCCTCCTCCGCAAACAGCTTGGCCGACGCCTCGCCGATGCCCGAAGCCGCGCCGGTGACGATCGCGACCTTGCCTGCCAGCCTGTTCAAGCCCATGCCTGTCTCCTTGGTGTGCGTTTGCCGTGGTGGAGCGGCCATGCTCGCCGGCCCGCCACCGCAGCGCCGCCGCGCAGGCGACAGCCGGGCATGCGGCTCAGCGCAGCACGAACTCGGCGTCGGGCCGGGGCGCGGGCGGCGGGGTGTCGCCCAGCAGCTCGGTCAGGCTGGCGGCGATGCCGGCGACCAGGGCGTCCAGCGCCAGGTCGTTGGGCATGCGGCCGAAGGGCTCCTCGATCTCGTCGCTCAGCGCCTCCAGCGCGAAGAAGGTGTAGGACACGAAGCCCACCACCAGCGGCGTCATCCAGCCGATCGAGTCCACCAGGCCGAAGGGCAGCAGCATGCAGTAGAGGTAGACGCTGCGGTGCAGGATGACCGAGTAGGTGAAGGGCAGCGGCGTCACCGCGATGCGCTCGCAGCCGCCCAGCGCGCCCAGCAGCTCGTCGAGCTGGGCCTCCATGCGCTGGGCCAGCTCGGGCGCCAGCAGGCCCTGGGCGCGCCAGCCGCGCAGCTGCTCGCCCAGCCACAGGCCGATGGCCAGGGGCATGCCGCGCCGCCCGGCCAGGCGCTGCACCAGCGCGGCCGGCAGCCAGTCGGCCAGGCCGGTGGCCGGCGGGTCGCCGCGCAGCTGGTGGCGCATGGCGCTGGCGAAGCCGACCAGGCCGTGGACGAAGCGCCGCGCCTCGCCGTCCGGCGGCGCCGGCAGCGGCAGGGTCAGCGCCTGCCGCGCCAGGTTGCGCGCGCTGACCAGCACCGCGCCCCAGAGCTTGCGCGCCTCCCAGTAGCGGTCGTAGCTGGCGTTGATGCGAAAGCCCAGGAAGATCGCCAGCGACACGCCCATCAGCGAGAAGGGGCTGGCCGTCAGCGTCACCTTCCAGTGGAACAGCGTGCCGTGCGCGGCCACCACCACGCAGGCCAGCGCCAGCGTGAACAGCTGCTGCGACAGGATGCGCCGCAGCAGCGAGCCGCGCCGCACCACCAGCAGGCGCGCCCAGTGCGGGCGGGGGCGGACGATCACCGCGCGGTCCCGGCTGCAGGCGCCATCACATCCGCCCGCCGGCGATCACCCGCTGGTGCCAGGCGAAGGCCTCGTCCAGCAGGTGCGGCGTGTGCTTGCCGGGCGATTGCGCCAGCGCGCGCTGCTGGTAGTCGCGCAGCGCGGGGCGGAAGTCGGGGTGGGCGCAGCGTTCGATGATCAGCTCGGCGCGCTGGCGCGGCGACAGGCCGCGCAGGTCGGCCAGGCCCTGCTCGGTGACGATCACCTGCACGTCGTGCTCGGTGTGGTCCACGTGCGGCGTCATCGGCACGATGCAGGAGATGGCGCCGTTCTTGGCGGTGGACGGCGTCATGAAGATCGACAGGTAGGCGTTGCGCGCGAAATCGCCCGAGCCGCCGATGCCGTTCATGATCTGCGTGCCCAGCACGTGGGTGGAGTTGACGTTGCCGTAGAGGTCGGCCTCGATCATCCCGTTCATCGCGATCACGCCCAGGCGGCGGATCACCTCGGGGTGGTTGCTGATCTCCTGCGGGCGCAGCAGGATGCGGTCGCGGTAATGCGCCAGGTCGGCCAGCAGCCCGTCCAGCGCCGGCGCCGACAGCGACAGCGCGGTGGCCGACGCGAAGCGCAGCCTGCCGGACTTCAGCAGGTCCAGCATGCCGTCCTGCAGCACCTCGGTGTAGGCCGTCAGGCCGTCGAAGGGGCCGTCGGCCAGGCCGGCCATCACCGCGTTGGCGATGTTGCCCACACCCGACTGCAGCGGCAGCAGGCTGGCCGGCAGGCGGCCCAGCCGCACCTCGTGCTGCAGGAAATCGAGGATGTGGCCGGCAATGCGGCGGCTGGCGTCGTCGGGCGGGCTGAAGGGGTTGTTGCGGTCGGGCGCGTCGGTCTCGACCACCGCCACCACCTTGGCCGGGTCGCAGCGCAGCGTGGCCTCGCCGATGCGGTCGGACGGGCTGACCAGCGGGATGGGCTGGCGGTGCGGCGGGCGCTGCGTGCCGTACCAGACGTCGTGCATGCCGTGCAGCGCCTCGGGCTGGCGGCTGTTGACCTCCAGGATGATGCGGTCGGCCTGGTCCAGCCAGGTCTTGTTGTTGCCGATCGAGGTCGACGGGATCAGCCGGCCGTCGGGCAGGATGCCGGCGACCTCGACCACCGCCACGTCCAGGTGGCCCAGGAAGCCGAACCAGACGAACTGCGCCACGTGCGACAGGTGCAGGTCGATGTAGTGCATCTGCCCGGCGTTGATGCGGGCGCGGCAGGCCGGGTCGCTCTGGTAGGGCAGGCGCAGCTCGATGCCGTCCACCGCGGCCAGCGCGCCGTCCAGCTCGGGCGCGGTGGACGCGCCGGTCCACACCCCCACCTTGAAGGGCCGGCCGGCGGCGCGCGCGGCGTCCATGCGGCGGGCCAGGGCCTGCGGCACCGCCTTGGGGTGGCCCGAGCCGGTGAAGCCGCTCATGCCGACGTGGTCGCCGGGCCGGATCAGCGCCGCGGCCTCGTCGGCCGACATGCGCCGGCCGCGCAGGGTGGGACAGAGGATGCGGTCGGCCAGGGTCATCGCAGCGGGTCGCGCAAGGGGGGTTGAAGACGCTGCGCGGCACTCTAGGCAGGCCCCGCGCCGGCGACAAACGACGATTCATGGTGCAATGCATTAGCCCTGCTTACCCATGACCACGCCCCCGGACCGCCTGCCCCCGCTGCCCCCGCTGCCGCTCCTGCGCAGCTTCGAGGCCGCGGCGCGCCACCTCAGCTTCAAGCTGGCCGCGGCCGAGCTGTGCGTGACCCCGGCCGCGGTCAGCCAGCAGATCAAGGCGCTGGAGGACCACCTGGGCCAGCCGCTGTTCCAGCGCCTGACCCGCGCGCTGGCGCTGACCGAGGCCGGCCGCGCCCTGCTGCCCGGCGTGCGCGCCGGGCTGGACGCGCTGGCCGCCGCGGTGCACGGCCTGCAGCCGGCCCGCGCGCCGGTGCTGGCCCTGCACGCACCGCCCAGCCTGGCCCAGCACTGGCTGCTGCCGCGGCTGGCCGAGGTCGACAGCCAGCTGCCCGGCGTCGAGATCCGCCTGGACAGCCGCGCCGACGCGGTGGAGGCCGCCGCCGGCGCCGCGGTGCTGGCCGCGCTGGACCCGCCGCCGGGCGACGCCGCCTGGCACCTGGCCCTGGTCTACGGCCCGGGCCGCTTCGTCGCCGCGGCACGGGCGGCCGACCCCGAGCTGCTGGTCGATGCGCTGCTGACGCCGGCGCACGGCCCGGTCTGCACGCCGGCCCTGGCCGCGCAGCTGACGCGGCCCGAGGCCCTGCTCGACGCCGTGCTGCTGCACGACGACACCGTGCGCCCGGCCCCCGGCGGCCCGGCCTGGGGCTGGCCGCAATGGCTGGCCGCGGCCGGCGTCGGCGCGGCGCCGCGGCGTGCCGGCCGGCGCTTCTCCAACGCGGTGCTGGCCATCGCCGCGGCGCGCGCCGGCCAGGGCGTGGCGCTGGCCGCGCGGCCGATGGTGGCCGACGAGCTGGCCGCCGGCCGCCTGGTCGCCCCCTTCGGCCAGACCCTGGCCGCACCCTACCGCTACTGGCTGGTGCGCCGCCGCGCCACCGCCGCCCACCCGGCCGTGGCCACCTTCTGCCGCTGGCTGCAGGCCTGCGCCGCCGACGAGGCCGGCGCCCCGGCCGGCCCCGCCGACCCGGCCGACCCCGCCAAGCCCGAACCCCCCGCCCACCCGTCCGAAAGCCCCCGATGAGCGCCCTGTTCTCCCCCGCCTCGCTCGGCCCGCTGCCGCTGGCCAACCGCATCGTCATCGCGCCGATGTGCCAGTACTCGGCCGAGGACGGCCGCGCCAGCGACTGGCACCGCAGCCACCTGGGCGCGCTCAGCCACTCGGGCGCCGGCCTGCTGATCCTGGAGGCCACCGCGGTGACGCCCGCCGGCCGCATCACCCCCGGCTGCCTGGGCCTGTGGGACGACGCCACCGAGCGCGCGCTGGGCGCGGTGCTGGACAGCGTGCGCCGCTGGTCGGCCATGCCCATCGCCATCCAGCTGGCCCATGCCGGCCGCAAGGCCAGCAGCGAGGTGCCCTGGCGCGGCGGCGCGCTGATCCCGCCGGCGGCCGGCGGCTGGCTGCCCGAGGCGCCATCCGCCCTGCCCCACGCGCCCGGGGAGGCGCCGCCCGCCGCGCTGGACGCCGCGGGCCTGGTGGCGGTGCGCCAGGCCTTCGTCGACGCCGCCCGGCGCGCGGCGCGCATCGGCCTGCAGGCCATCGAGCTGCACGCCGCCCACGGCTACCTGCTGCACCAGTTCCTGTCGCCGCTGGCCAATGCGCGCGACGACGCCTACGGCGGCGCGCTGGCGAACCGGATGCGCTTCCCGCTGGAGGTGTTCGACGCGGTGCGCGCCGCGCTGCCGCCGCAGATCCCGGTGGGCGTGCGCGTCTCGGCCACCGACTGGGTGGACGGCGGCTGGGACCTGGAGCAGACCCTGGCCTTCGCCGACGCGCTGAAGGCGCGCGGCGCGGATTTCATCCACGTCTCCAGCGGCGGTGTCTCGCCGCGCCAGCAGATCCCGCTGGGCCCGGGCTACCAGGTGCACCTGGCCGAGGCGGTCCGGCGCGCCAGCGGCCTGCCGACGATGGCCGTGGGCCTGATCACCGAGCCGCAGCAGGCCGAGGCCGTGGTGGCCGAGGGCCGCGCCGACTTCGTCGCGCTGGCCCGGGCGATGCTGTTCAACCCGCACTGGCCCTGGCAGGCGGCGGCCGCGCTGGGCGCGCAGGTGCAGGCGCCGCCGCAGTACTGGCGCTCGCAGCCGCGCGGCCTGGCCAGCCTCTTTGGCGACGTGCAGATCGGGCAACGCTGAACGCTGCCCGGGGCGCCACCGCGCGCGCAGCGCCCGGTCAGCGCCTCAGGCCAGGCCGCAGAACTTGCGGAACGGCCCCAGCACCGCCTCGCCGCGGAAGGGCTTGACGATCCAGCCGGTGACGCCGATCTCGCGGCCGCGGGCGCGGATCGCGCTGTTGTCCTCGGTGGTCAGCATGACGATGCGCACGTCCTTGTTGCCCAGCTCGTTGCGGATCTTCTCGGCCATCGTCAGCCCGTCCATGTTGGGCATGTTGATGTCGCTGACGACCAGGCGGATCGCCGGGTCCTTGCCCAGTTCGGCCAGGCCCTCGCGGCCGTCGCTGGCCACGGCCACGTCGAAGCCGTTCTGGCTGAGGAAGCTGGAGACGATGCCGCGCATCGTGCTGGAATCATCGACGACCAGGACATGGGCCATGGGGTCAAACCTCGGGAAGGATCGTGAAGGGCCTGGGCGGGCGCGGCGGTGGCCGGGCGGGCGGCGGGACGTCAGAACAGCTCGAGCTCGCCGGTGTCGGCCTGGGCCGCCGGCGCGGCGGCGAACTCGTTGAAGCCCTCGGGCGACCACAGCAGGTTGAAGATCAGCCGCTGCACGATGATCAGCGGCGGCAGGCCGGGGCGGCGCGGGTCGGACAGCTGGTAGCGGATGCACAGCTGCGGGTCCTGCGAGCCGAAGGAGATGTACTTCTGCTCGTGGTTGATGACGATGGGCACCTGCGTCTGCTGGTTGGCGAAGGCCTGCGGCGGGATGTAGCGGTTCTTGAACGCGCCCCAGATCAGGTTGGTCGTCTCGCCCAGCAGGTTGTTCAGCTCGCGGAAGTTCAGGTCGCCGCCCACGCCCTCGTAGCCGAAGCCCTGCATCATGCCCTGGCGCAGCGCGCTCTCCTCGGTCTGCAGCATCATGTAGCCGCGGCACCAGGTGCTCTCCAGCGCGATCAGCGTGGACACCTGGCCGAAGATGATGCGGTCGTGTACCACGTAGGGCGGCTCGTTGGCCACCAGCGCGTGCGGGAACATCGAGCGGATCGCCGAGCTGGTCAGCTCGACGATGCCGTTGACCAGCTCGGTCGGGTAGCGCAGGCTGAACAGGCTGTGCTCCATCGCGCCGCGCAGCGTGTCCAGGTCGGTCCAGGCGTGGGCGACGGCGCGGGCCTCGGCCTCGCCCAGCGGCTGCGCGCTGCAGCGGCGCAGGAAGATCGGCAGCTCGGGCCGCTGGCGGTGGATGGCCTGGGCCAGGGCCAGCGCGCCGGCGCCGGCGCCGTCGCCCGGCAGGTCCTCGGCCAGCAGCACGCCGCCCAGGTCCTTGTGCTGGGCCAGCGTGGCCAGCGCGTCGGTGGCGCTGCGCGGCAGCAGCACCAGGCCCAGGGTCTGCCCGAAGTCCCACAGCGCCTGGTAGTGGGCGGGATCGTGCTCGAGCAGCAGCACCTTGGCTGCCAGCGTGGTCGGTTCGGACATGGTCGGCGGCGCCGCAGCGCGGGTCGGGGCGGCGCGGCGGGTGCCGGGCCGATCAGTCCCTGCTATCGGCCGCCCGTGCCGCCGACTTGAGCCGCGCGCCGGCGCGACCGGCGGGCTCAGCGCCCCAGCAGGGACCGCGCCACCAACTCCTTCATGATCTCGCTGGTGCCGCCGTAGATGCGCAGCACGCGCGCGTCGGTCCAGAAGCGCGAGATCGGGTACTCGGCCATGTAGCCGTAGCCGCCGAAGAACTGCAGGCACTGGTCGGCCACGCGGCCGAACAGCTCGCTGGCGTGCAGCTTGATCGCCGAGGCGGCCTCGGGCGTCAGCTCGCCGCGGCGGTAGGCGTCGATGCCGGCGTTCAGGAAGGCCTCGGACGCGGCGATCTCGGTGGCCAGCCCGGCCAGCGTGAAGCGGGTGTTCTGGAAGGCGGCCACGTTCTGGCCGAAGGCGGCGCGCTCCTGCACGTACTTCAGCGTCACGTCCAGCGCGCCCCGGGCGCCGTGCACGCCCTGCACGCCGATGATCAGGCGCTCGCGCGGCAGCTCGCGCATCATCTTCACGAAGCCCTGGCCCTCGACGCCGCCGAGCAGTGCGTCGGCCGGCACGCGCACGTTGTCGAAGAACAGCTCGCTGGTGTCGCCGGCGTGCTGGCCCACCTTCTCCAGGTTGCGCCCGCGCGAGAAGCCCGGCGTCGTGGTGTCGACCAGGAACAGGCTGACGCCCTTGGCGCCGGCGGCGGGGTCGGTCTTGGCGGCCAGCACGATCAGGTCGGCGTTCTGGCCGTTGGAGATGAAGATCTTGCTGCCGTTGATGACGTAGTGGTCGCCATCGCGGCGGGCGGTGGTTCGGATCGCCTTCAGGTCGCTGCCGGCGCCGGGCTCGGTCATGCCGATGGCGGCGATGGCCTCGCCGCGCACCATCTTCGGCAGCCAGTGCTGGCGCTGGGCCTCGGTGCCGCAGTGCAGCAGGTAGGGCGGGATGATGTCGGTGTGCACCTGCATGCCGCCGACGAAGCCGGCGTAGCCGCGGCGCGACAGCACCTCGATCACCGCGAACGAGAAGGCCGGGCTGGCGCCGGCACCGCCGTAGCCCTCGGGCACGTCGGCGCACAGGTAGCCCTGCTCGCCCATCTTCAGGAACAGCTCGCGCGGCACCAGGCCGGCCTTCTCCCAGGCGCGGTAGTGCGGCTCGATGTGCTCGTCGCAGAAGCGGTCGACCGAGCGGGTGAACTCGGCCAGTTCGGCGCGCTCGTCGGCGCCCAGGAGGTGGTTGGTCAGCATGTGCGGGGCCCTCGGCCGGATGACGGATCGGCGCGCATGCTACCGGCCGGCGCCGGCACCGCCTTGCCGCGGCGGCGACAAACCGGCGGCAGGGACGACAGGCCGGCGGCCGGGGCCCGGCTGCTCAGAGGCTGCGAGGATTTCGATCGTGGCCGAGCGGCGCGCCCCAAGCCGGCCGATCTAGGCGCAAAGCGCAGCCATAGCCCGGCTATGGCGAGCATTTGCAACGACGAGCGGGCGGCTTGGGGCGTGACGAGCGGGCATGAGCGAAAAACTCTCAGACTCTCAGTCCGGGTGGCGGCGCGCCGCCTCGATCTGCCAGACGGCGATGAACATCGCCGCGATCGCCGGCCCGACGACGAAGCCGTGCAGGCCGAACACCGCCATGCCGCCCAGGGTGCTGATCATCACCACCCAGTCGGGCATGCGTGTGTCCTTGCCCACCAGCAGCGGCCGCAGCAGGTTGTCGACCAGGCCGATCACGCCCACGCCCCAGGCCACCAGCAGGGCCGCCTGCAGCGCGTGCCCGCTGGCGGCCAGGTAGATGGCCACCGGCCCCCAGACCAGGCCGGCGCCCACCGCCGGCAACAGCGACAGCCCGGCCATCAGCACCGCCCACAGCAGCGCACCGCCGACGCCCAGCCACCAGAAGGCCAGGCCGCCGAGCGCGCCCTGCACCGCGGCCACCACCAGATTGCCCTTGACGGTGGCGCGCACCACGGTGCCGAACTTGTCCAGCAGCGCCTGCTGGTGCTCGGCCGGCAGCGGCAGCGCGCGGCGCACCGCGGCCACCAGGCCGTCGCCGTCGCGGATCAGGAAGAAGGCCAGGTACAGCGTGATGCCCAGCTCGACGACGAAGTCCAGCGTGTTCTGCCCCAGGTTGAAGGCCTGGGTGGCCAGCACCTGGCTGGCCTTGGCCAGCAGCTCGGCGGCCTTGCGCTGCAGCGCGTCGAAGTCCTCCAGCCCGGCGCGGGCCAGCAGGTCGGCGGCGAAGGGCGGCAGCGCGTCGAACACGTTGCGCAGCAGCTTGCCGGGCTGGATCGCGCCGGACTGCAGCTGCTGGTAGAGCGCCGCGGCCTCGCGCGCCAGCGACGCGGTCAGCAGGCCGAAGGGCAGCACGACGACCAGCAGCACGGCCAGCAGCGCCAGCAGCGCGGCCAGGTTCTCGCGCCCGCCCAGGCGTGGCAGCAGGCGGCGGTGCAGCGGCCGGAACAGCAGCGCGATGATGCCGCCCCACAGCAGCGCGCCGAAGAAGGGCGCCAGGATCCAGGCCATCGCCAGCGTCACGCCCCACAGCAGCATGCGCAGGGCGGGGATGCGGGGCGGGCTGGGCGGCGTGCTGGACGGCGGGCGGGTCGGCATGGCGGGCATCCTAGCGTGGCCGCTGGCTTATGCTCGCCGCCATGCCCGCGCCCGCCCCCCTGCCCCGCCGATGGTGCTGAACCTCGTCTGGGTGGGCTTCATGGCGGTGGGCTTCGTCGCCGCGCTGGTGCAGGCGCTGCAGGGCGACTGGGCGGTGTTCGGCCGGGTGATGGGCGCGCTGTTCGACACCGCGCGCACCGCCTTCGACATCGCGCTGGGCCTGGTCGGCGTGATGTGCCTGTGGCTGGGCGTGCTGAAGATCGGCGAGCGCGCCGGCGCCATCGCGCTGTTCGCCCGCGCCGTGGCGCCCTTCTTCGCGCGGCTGTTCCCGGCCATCCCGCGCGGCCACCCGGCCGGCGGCAGCATCGCGATGAACGTCAGCGCCAACCTGCTGGGCCTGGACAACGCCGCCACGCCGCTGGGCCTGCAGGCCATGCGCGAGCTGCAGGCGCTGAACCCGCGCAAGGACGAGGCCAGCGACCCGATGCTGATGTTCGCGGTGCTCAACACCGCCGGGCTGACGCTGGTGCCGACCTCGGTGATCGCGATGCGCCAGGCCATCGCCGCCGACCAGGGCCTCACCGGCTTCAACGGCGCCGACATCTTCCTGCCCACGCTGCTGGCCACCTTCGTGTCCTTCACCGCCGGGCTGCTGTCGGTGGCCGCCTGGCAGCGGCTGAACCTGCTCAACCGCGCGGTGCTGGGCTTCTTCGGCGGCTTCGCGCTGGCGGTGGGCGCGCTGTACTGGGGGCTGAGCCGGCTGCCGCCGGCGCAGATGGCGCTGGCCATCGGCGCGCTGGGCAGCGGGCTGATCTTCACGCTGATCGTCGCCATCGTCGTGGCCGGAGCCTGGCGGCGCATCGACGTCTTCGGCGCCTTCGTCGACGGCGCGAAGGACGGCTTCCAGGTCGCGGTGCAGATCCTGCCCTACCTGGTGGCGATGCTGGCGGCGGTGTCGGTGTTCCGCAGCACCGGCTGCATGGACTGGGTGGTGCGCGGCATCGCCGCCGGCGTGGCCGCGCTGGGGCTGGACACCGCCTTCGTGCCGGCGCTGCCGGTGGGGCTGATGAAGACGCTGTCGGGCAGCGGCGCGCGCGGGCTGATGGTCGACGTGATGAAGACCCACGGCGTGGAGTCCTTCGCCGGCCGGCTGGCGGCGATCCTGCAGGGCTCGACCGAGACCACCTTCTACGTGCTGGCGGTGTACTTCGGCAGCGTGGGCATCAGGAACACCCGCTACGCGCTGAGCTGCGGCCTGATCGCCGACCTGGCCGGCGTGGTCGGCGCGATCCTGATCGCCTACGCCTTCTACGGCTGAGCGCGCAGCCCTCAGCCCCAGACCTCCTGCGCCGTCTCCACCACCAGGCGCAGCTTGTTGCGCTGGTCCTCGACCGCGATGTTGTTGCCGTGCACGGTGCTGGAGAAGCCGCACTGCGGCGACAGGCACAGCTGGTCCAGCGGCGCGTACTGCGCGGCCTCGTCGATGCGGCGCTTGAGCGCGTCCTTGGTCTCCATGGCGCCGAACTTGGTCGTCACCAGGCCCAGCACGACGATCTTGCCCTTGGGCAGGTAGCGCAGCGGGCGGAAGTCGCCCGAGCGCTCGTCGTCGTACTCCAGGAAGAAGGCGTCCAGGTTCATCTCGGCCAGCAGGGCCTCGGCCACCGGCTCGTAGTTGCCGGCCGCGGCGTGCGTGCTCTTGAAGTTGCCGCGGCACAGGTGCATCGCCAGCGTCATGCCGGCCGGCTTGTGCGCCACCACCTTGTTGATGAACCTGGCGTAGCGGTGCGGCAGCTCGTTGGGGTCGTCGCCGCGCTGGCGGGCGGCCTCGCGCATCTTCTCGTCGCACAGGTAGGCCAGGTTGGTGTCGTCCATCTGCACGTAGCGGCAGCCGGCGTCGTACAGGCTCTGCAGCTCGTCGCCGTAGGCGCGGGCCACGTCGTCGTAGAAGGCGGGCTCCAGCTCGGGGTAGGCCTCGCGGCTGATGCCGGCGCGGCCGCCGCGGAAGTGCAGCATGGTCGGGCTGGGGATGGTCACCTTGGGCGTGGCGCCGGGCGCCAGGCGGCCCACCTCCTGCTGCAGGTACTGGAAGTCGGCCAGCTGGATGTTCTTGGCATGGCGCACCTTGTCGATGACGCGGATCACCGGCGGCGCCAGCTCCTCGGTGCCGTCGGGCTTCTTCACCGTCACCGGGATATCGGTCTTCACGCCGCCCAGCTGCTCGAGGAAGTCGATGTGGAAGTAGGTGCGGCGGAACTCGCCGTCGGTGATCGACTGCAGGCCCACGTCCTTCTGGAACTGCACGATCTCGGTGATCGCGCGGTCCTCCACCGCGCGCAGCTGCTCGGCGCTGATCGACTTCTGGTTGAAGAACTGGTCGCGCGCCTCCAGCAGGTACTTCGGGCGCAGGAAGCTGCCGACGTGGTCGGCGCGGAACGGCGGGGTGGTGCGGGCGGTCATGGGGTGCTCCTTCGGTCGCGGGGGTCGATCAGGGGTTCAGTGGCCGGCGACGCCCAGCCAGGCGTCCAGCGGGCTGGGGTCGTCCAGCAGGTCGGCGCTGGCGGCGCGGTAGGCGATGCCGCCGCGGTCGAGCACGATGGCCTCGTCGGTCACGCCCAGCACCATCTGCGGGTGCTGCTCGACGACGATCGACGACAGGCCCTCGTCGCGCGCGACGCGGCGGATGGCGCGCAGCAGTTCCTCGACCAGGATCGGCGCCAGGCCCTCCAGCGGCTCGTCCAGCAGCAGCAGGCGCGGGTTGAGCACCAGCGCGCGGGCGAAGGCCAGCATCTGCTGCTCGCCGCCCGACAGCTGGGTGCCCAGGTTGCGGCGGCGCTCGGCCAGGCGCGGGAACAGCGCGTAGACGCGCGCGCAGTCCCAGGGCCCGGGCCGGGCCACGGCCAGCAGGTTCTCCTCCACCGTCAGCGAGCGGAAGATGTTGCGCTCCTGCGGCACCCAGCCCAGGCCGGCCCAGCCCGGCGCGCCGGCGCGGGCATGCGGCGGCAGCGCGTGGATGGCGCGGCCGCCCAGCACGATGCGGCCGGCGTGGCGCCGCGTCACACCCACCAGCGTGTCGATCAGCGTGGTCTTGCCGCTGCCGTTGCGCCCGAGCAGGGCCAGCGAGCGGCCGGGCTCGATGCGGAAGTCGATGTCGCTGAGCACCACCGCGTCGCCGTGGCCGCAGCGCAGGCCCTGCACCTCGAGCAGCGGCTCAGCCATGGCTTGCCTCCGCGGCCAGGAAGTCCTGCGGCCGCTCGCGCATGCCGGCCAGCGCGTCGCCCAGGTAGACCGCGCGCACCCGCGGGTCGGCGGCGATCTGCGCCGGCGTGCCCTCGGTCAGCACCGCGCCGTTGACCAGCACCGTCAGCGTGCGGGCGAAGCTGAAGACCAGGTCCATGTCGTGCTCGATCAGCAGCACCGCCACCTCGTCGGGCAGCGCGGCCACGGTGGCCAGGATGTCGGCGCGCTCGGCCGCGGGCACGCCGGCCGCCGGCTCGTCCAGCAGCAGCACGCGCGGCTTCAGCGCCACCGCCAGCGCGATCTCCAGCAGCCGGCGCTTGCCGTAGGGCAGCTCGCCCGTGGCGCGGTCGGCCACGTCGGCCAGGCGGAACTGCGCCAGCAGCGCTGCGCCCTCCTCGGCCGCGGCGGCGTCGGCGCCCAGCGGCCGCCACCAGCGGTGGGCGCCGCGGTCGCGGCTGGCCAGGGCCAGCGCCAGGCCCTGGCGCGGCGTCAGCCCGGCGAACAGCTGGTTGATCTGGAAGGTGCGCACCAGGCCCAGGCCGACGCGCCGGTGCGGCGCCAGGCCGGTGATGTCGCGCCCGGCCAGCTCGACCCGGCCGGCGCTGGGCGCCAGCACGCCGGTGAGCTGGTTGATCAGCGTGGTCTTGCCGGCGCCGTTGGGGCCGATCAGCGCGTGGCGGGCACCGCGCTGCAGCGCCAGGCTGACGTGGTCGGTGGCCACGATGCCGCCGAAGCGCCGGACCAGGCCGTGGGTCTGCAGCACCACCTCGGTCATCGGGCCCCCCGCCGCCACCAGGTCCAGGGGCGGAACAGCCGGTCGCGGCCGACCAGCATCAGCAGCACCAGGAACCCGCCGATCCAGAAGGTCCAGTACTGGGCGGTGACCGAGGAGACCAGGTCGTGCAGCAGCTTGAAGGCCACCGCGCCGACCAGCCCGCCCCACAGCCAGCCGGCACCGCCGATCACCAGGGCCAGCATCACGTCGGCGCTGCGGTGGAACTCCAGCACGTCCAGCGACGCGAAGCCGGTGGTCTGCGCCAGCAGCGCGCCGGCGGCGCCGGCCAGCGCGGCCGACAGGGTGTAGACCGCGGTCAGCCGGGCGTTGACCGACAGGCCGATCGCCGCCAGCCGCAGCCGGTTGTCGCGCAGCGCCTGCAGCGAGACGCCGAAGGGCGAGTGCACCACCCGCCGCAGCAGCACGAAGGCCGCGAACAGCACCGCCAGCGAGTAGAACGAGGCGACGCGGGCGCCGAGGTCGAAGTCGAAGCGGCCGACGAAGGGCAGCACGATCGGCCCCATCACCACGCCTTGCAGGCCGTCGGCGCCGCCGGTCAGGCCGTCGAACTTGTTGGCCAGCTCCAGCAGCACGCCGGCCACGCCCAGCGTGACCATCAGCCGCGTCAGGTCGGTGCCGCGCACGATCATCGGGCTGGTGGCCAGGCCCAGCAGCCCGCCCAGCGCCGTGCCCACCGCCAGGCCGACCAGCGGGTCGGCCCAGACATGCTTGGCGAACAGCGCCGCGCCATAGGCGCCCACGCCGAAGAAGGCGGCGTGGCCCAGCGAGACGATGCCGGCGTAGCCCAGGATCAGGTCCAGCGACAGCGCGAACAGCGCCAGGATGGCGATCTCGTTGACCAGCGCCGCGTGCTGGCCGAAGACCACCGGCACCGCCCACAGCAGTGCCCAGGCCGCCAGCTCCCAGGCGCGCCAGCGCGCCGGCGCCAGCAGCGCGCGCTGCGCGGCGCCGCTCACCGCCCGGCCTCCCGGCTGAACAGGCCCTGGGGCCGCCACAGCAGCAGGCCGATCATCAGCACGTAGACGATGAAGGCGCCCAGCTTGGGCACGTGGTACTTGCCCATCACGTCGGCGATGCCCAGCACCAGCGCGGCCAGCAGCGGGCCGGTGATCGAGCTGGTGCCGCCCACCGCGCAGACGATCAGGAAATAGACCATGTACTTCAGCGGGAACGTGGGCTCCATGCCCAGGATGTCGGCGCCGAGTGCGCCGCCCAGCCCGGCCAGGCCCGAGCCGACGGCGAAGGTCAGCAGGAAGATGCGGTCCACCGGCAGGCCCAGGCCGGCGGCCACGCGCGGGTCGTCCACCGCGGCGCGCAGCCGGCTGCCGAAGCGGGTGCGGGTGAGCACCGCCTGCAGCGCCAGCGCCAGCGCCACGCAGCAGGCGATGATGAACAGCCGGTAGGCGCCCATGCCCAGCGCCCAGGGGCCGCTGCCGAACTCGAAGCGCCCGCGCAGCCAGGCCGGCAGCTGCACCACCTGCGGCGAGCTGCCCATGGTGAAGTCCACCGCCGCCACCGCCATGAACGACAGGCCGATGGAGAACAGCACCTGGTCCAGGTGCGGCTTGCCGTACATCGGCCGGTAGATGGTGCGCTCCAGCAGCGCGCCGGCCGCCGCGGTCAGCACGAAGGCCGCCGGCAGGCAGGCCAGGAAGGGCCAGCCCGCCCGCTGCATCAGCACGATCAGGATGTAGCCGCCGGCCATCGCGAAGGCACCGTGGGCCAGGTTGATGAAGTTCATCAGGCCCATGGTCACCGCCAGCCCCAGGGCCAGCACGAACAGCAGCATGCCGTAGGCGATGCCGTCGAACAGCAGCGTCAGCATCGCCGGGACGTCACTTGCTCTTGCCCGGGTCCTTGACGGCCTTGAGCGTGTCGAACTCGACGTTGAACAGCTGGCCGTTCACGCGCTCGACGCGGCGGATGTAGATGTCCTGCACGATGTCGCGGGTCTGGGCGTCGATCAGCACCGGGCCGCGCGGGCTCTCGAAGACCTGGCCCTTCATCGCGTTGAGCAGGGCCTCGCCGCCGGCGCCCTTGGTCGCGTCCAGCGCCTTGAAGATCACCCGCATGCCGTCGTAACCGCCCACCGACATGAAGTTGGGCCGGAACTTGTGCATGGCCTGGAAATCGGCCACGTACTTCTTGTTGGCCGCGCTGCCGTGCGCGGCCGAGTAGTGGTGGGCGTTGACCACGCCCAGCGCCACGTCGCCCATGTCGGCCAGCTGGTCGTCGTCGGTGACGTCGCCGGTGGCGATCAGCTTGATGCCTGCCTGGTTCAGCCCGCGCTCGCCGAACTGCTTCATGAACTGCGCGCCCTGGCCCGAGGGCAGGAAGACGAACAGCGCGTCCGGCGCGGCGTCGCGCACCTTCTGCAGCACCGGGGCGAAGTCGGGGCTGCGCAGCGGCGTGCGCAGCTTGTCGACCATCTGCCCGCCGTTGAGCTGGAACTGGTGGGCGAAGAACTTCTCGGCGTCGTTGCCCGGGCCGTAGTCGGCCACCAGCGAGACCACCTTGCGGATCTTGTTCTTGGCCGCCCACTCGGCGATGCCGGTGGCCGCCTGCGGCAGCGTGAAGCTGGTGCGCACGATGAAGGGGCTGGCCTCGGTGATGCTGGAGGTGGCCGCGGCCATCACCACCATCGGCGTCTTGCTCTGGGTGGCGATCGGCGCGGTGGCCAGGGCCAGCGGCGTCAGGCCGAAGCCGGCCAGCGCCACCACCTTGTCGTTGACCACCAGTTCCTGCGCCAGGCGGCGCGCCTGGTCGGCCACGCCGGCGTCGTCCTTGACGATGACCTCGACCTTTTTGCCGCCGGCCTTGCCGCCGGACTGCGCCATCCACAGCTTGATCGCCGCGTCGATCTGGCGGCCGGTGGACGCCTGCGGGCCGGTCATCGGCAGCAGCACGCCGATCTTCACCGTGTCCTGGGCCTGGGCCGGGGCCAGTGAAGCGGCCAGCCAGGTGGCGGCGGCCAGGGTCAGCAGGGTGGGTCGTCGTTGCATCGAAGCGCTCCGAAGGGGGGTTGGGGGGCCAGGCCCCGATGATTCTGCGGGGCCGGGCACGGCGCGGCACCCCGCGCAAGCCCTAGGCCGGCGCGGTGGCGCCGGATAGCAGCTATCGCGGCCCGGCATGCCCGGGTGGTGGCCGCCCTCACAGGTCGAGCACCAGCCGCGGCGAGCGCGCGCGCGAGCAGCAGGGCAGGAACTGGTCGTGCGCCGCCTGCTCCTCGGGGGTCAGGTACTGGTCGCGGTGATCGCACGCGCCAGCCAGCACGCGGGTCAGGCAGGTGCCGCAGACGCCCTGCTCGCAGGACGTCAGCACGGCCACGCCGGCGGCGGCCAGCGCCTGCACCACGGTCTGGCCGGCGGCCACCGGCACGACGCGGCCGCCGTGGCCCAGCTGGACCTCGAAGGCCGCGTCGCCGCCGGCCGCGGGCGCGGCGGCGCCGAAGCGCTCCAGGTGCAGCGCCGCCTCGGGCCAGCCGGCAGCGCGCGCCGCGGCCAGCGCCGCGTCGATGAAGCCGGCCGGGCCGCAGACGTAGAGGTGCTCGCCATCGCGCCGCGTGCGCAGCAGCGCGGCAAGGTCCAGGCGCTGGTGCGGCGGGCCGTCGTCCAGGTGGTGGTGCACCCGCGCCGCGAAGGGCGCCGCGGCCAGTTCGTCCGCGAAGGGGGTGCGCGCGCGGCTGCGCGTGGCGTGGTGCAGCTCGAAATCGGCGCCGTCGCGCGCCAGCTGCCGGGCCATGGCCAGCAGCGGCGTGATGCCGATGCCGCCGGCCAGCAGCAGGTGGCGGCGCGCGTCGGGGCTGAGCGGGAAGTGCTGGCGCGGCCGGCCGATGCGCAGCGCCACGCCGGCGTGCAGCTGCGCCTGCACCGCCGCCGAGCCGCCGCGCGAGGCCGGCTCGCGCAGCACCGCCAGGCGGTAGCGCGCCGGGTCGGCCGGGTCGCCGCACAGCGAGTACGGCCGCACCCAGCCGCCGAGCGCGGCCGGCAGGTGCAGGTCCACGTGCGCGCCGGCGTCGAAGGCCGGCAGCGGCGTGCCGTCGGCCGCGGCCAGCTCCAGGCCGACGATGCCCTCGGCCTCGTCGCGGCGGCGCGTGACCACCACGTCGATCAGCCCGTCCACCGCACCGTCCATCGCTTGCCCCGCCTCAGGCCGCCAGCGGCGCAGCGGCCGCGGCGGCCCGCTCGCCGGCGATCAGCCGGTCCAGCACGCGGCGGGCCTGCGCGCCGCCGGCGTCGATGTTCAGCGCCAGCAGCGCCCGCTCGGGCCAGGCCAGCAGGTTGCGCTGCTGGCGTTCCAGCATCTCCAGGTCCTCGGCGAAGATGCGGCCCTGGCCCTCGCGCAGCGTGTCGGTCAGCGCGCGGTCGCCCGGGCTGAAGGCGCGCGCCATGCCCCAGTGGTACCAGATCGAGGTTTCGGTCTCGGGGGTGATGAAGTCGACCACCAGGGCCGAGACCTTGTCCTGCGGCGCCGCGTGGTAGCCGCCGCGCCCGGCCAGCGCGACGCCGACCTCGATGATCACGTGGCTGGGCGGCGTGAAGTGGCAGACCTGCCAGCGGTCCACCGGCTGGTCGTCGGGCAACTGCCGCGCGCGCAGCGCCAGCTGCCAGAACGGCGGCGGCATCACGCCGTGCATGAAGCGCTCGGTGACCACCTCGTCGCCGTCCACCCGCGTCGTGCACGGCGTCTCGTCGATCTCCTTCTGGCCGATGCTGCCGGCGTGCACATAGGTCTCGTGCGTCAGGTCCATCAGGTTGTCGACCATCAGCCGGTAGTCGCAGGCGATGTGGTACAGCCCGCCGCCGAAGGCCCAGTCCGGGCTGTCGGCCCAGGGGCAGGCCGGGATCGTCGCCGGATCGGCCAGGCCCGCCTCGCCCGGCCAGACCCAGACGAAGCCGTGGCGCTCGACCGCCGGGAAGCGCCGCACCGGCGGGAAGCCGCGCACGCGCTGCCCGGGCATGCGCACGGTGCGGCCGTCGCAGCCCATGGCCAGGCCGTGGTAGCCGCAGACCAGCTCGCCCTCGACCACGCGGCCCAGCGACAGCGGCGCGCCGCGGTGCGGGCACCAGTCCTCCAGCGCGGTGGCGGTGCCGTCGGCGCCGCGGTACAGCACCAGGCGCTGGCCGCAGACGGTGCGGCCCAGCGGCTTGCCGCCGATCTCGGCCGCGGCACAGGCCACGTACCAGGCGTTCATCAGGAACATCGGCGCCTCCTTATTCAGCTCACTGAACGTCATTCAGTGTACGGAATGAAGAGGCCGCCGGGAGGGCCTGCGACCCTGGGGCTTACCCGGATTCGGGCCGGCTGCTGCGCTGCGGCGCGCGGCTCTGCTCGTTGTTCAGCTGCACGAACTTGCGCAGCAGGTGCATGAAGGTGGCCTGCTCGTCGGGCGCCAGCCGGCCCAGCATCGCGGCGTTCATCGTGCGCAGCCCGGGCACCAGGCGGGCCAGCTGGGCCTCGCCCTCGGGCGTCAGCAGCAGGCGGCGCTGGCGCCGCGGCAGCAGCTCGCGGCGGATCCAGCCCTTGGCCTCCAGGCGCGCGGCGATGTCGGCGGTGGTCGAGTTGTCCAGCGCCACCTCGGCGGCCAGCGTCACCTGGTCCAGGCCCGGGCGCTCCTGCAGCATGCGCAGGATGGCGTACTGCACCGGCGTGACCTCGCGGCCCAGGGTCTCGACGAACATCGCCACCGCGATCTGCTGGGCGCGGCGGATCAGGTGGCCGGGCTGCTCGAACAGGTCGATGGCCAGCGCGTCGCGGGCGGCCGCCTCGTCGCCGGCGGCCAGCGTCGAGGCGGGCGCGCCCCCAGGAGCGCCCCCAGGAGCGCCCGCGGATGTGTCCGCTGGAGCAGCCGCGGGCGCATGCCCGGGCACGGGCCCGCCGGCCGCCGCCATGCCTGCCCGCCTCAGCCGAGCGCGGCCAGGAAGGCCTGCACCGCGGCGGCGAAGGTCTGCGGCTGTTCCAGCACCGACAGGTGGGCGGCGCCGTCGATCAACTGGTGCCGCGCGCCGGGGATGGCGTCGGCGATCTGCTGGCCCATCGCCGGCGTGGTGCCGGGGTCGGCCGCGCCGGAAAGCACCAGCGTCGGGCAGCGCAGCGCGCCCAGCTGCGGCAGCCAGTCCAGCCCGGCCAGGGCCTCGCAGGTCAGCGCGTAGCCCTCCGGGTCGGCGCGGCCCAGCGTGGCGCGCAGCGCAGCCACCACCTCGGGGCAGCGGGCATGGCCTTCGGCGGTGATCCAGCGCGCCATCGTCGCGTCGAGCAGCGGTGCCATGCCGCCGGCGCGCACGCCGCGGGCACGGTCGGCCAGCGCCGCGCGGCCCTCGGCCGACTGCGTGGCCGCGGTGTTGGCCAGCACCAGGCCGCGCAGCAGCCCGGGGTGGCGCAGCGCCAGGCCCTGGCCGACGAAGCCACCCATCGACAGGCCGACGAAGACCACCGGGCCGCGTCCCCACTCCTGCACCACGCGGGCGGCGTCGGCCACCAGGTCGTCCAGCGTGAACGGCGCGCGCACCGCCGCCGAGCCGCCCTGGCCGCGGTGGTCGTAGCGCAGCACCGGGTGGCGCGGCGCCAGCGCGGCGGCCAGGCTGTCCCACATGCCCAGGTCCAGGCCCAGCGCATGGGCCAGCACCACCGGCGTGCCGGCCTCGGCGCCCTGCAGCGCCACGCGCAGCTGCGGCAGGCTGAAGGTGTGGTGTTCCTCGACGCGGTGGCCGGGCAGCAGCGGCGCCGGGTCCAGCACGATGCCCTCGGCCTGGCAGATGCCCACCGTCAGCTTGAAGGCGGTGTTGGCCGCCGGCACGCCGCAGTAGATCGCGCCCTGCATCAGCGCTTCCTTGACCGCCGACAGCGGCACGCCGCCACGCAGGGCGGCGCGGCAGTGCAGCTCGAACTCCTCCCAGCGCGCGGCAGCCATGGTCATGCCCAGCACCAGCAGGCGCCTGGTCTGCACGTCCAGCCCCGGGCGGTTCCAGATGTCGTGCCAGGCGTGGCGGGTGACCAGCGACTGGAACTCGGCGTTCAGGCTGTTGGCCTGGCCGAGCGAGCGCTCGACCCAGGCGTCGCCCAGCATCTCGCGGCGCCGGGCGGCGCCGCGGTCCAGGTCGTCGGGCCGCTCGGCGCTCATCGCCGCGGCCTCAGGCGGCGGGCTTGGCCGCCGGCAGGCGCGCCACGTGCCACTCGACCAGCTTGGTCATGTTGCCCAGCGAGATCTGGTGGGCGTGGATCAGGCCCATCAGGCCGTTGCGGTTGATCTGCACCAGCTCGGCATCGGGCAGCTTGTTGAGCTTCTCGTCGTCGATGGTCAGGAAGCCGTCGACGGTGAGCTTGCTGCCGTCGGGCAGCGTGGCGTCGAAGCGCATCTCGCGCAGCAGGCCCTTGTCGACCAGGTAGGCGCCGGCCAGGCGGGTGCGCTCGACCTCCTGCTCGAAGTTCTCCAGCTGCTTCTGCACGTTCTTGGTGAACTCGGTCGGCTCGCCGTCGGCGCCGAACAGCGCCTCGCCCTGCGGGCCGAAGCCGACCCAGGTCTCGTCGATGCACACCACCATCTCGGTGGGCGCCACGCGGGCCAGCGCGAACGGGTACAGGCGCAGCGCCGCCGGCACGTAGCGGGTGCGCCACTGGCCGCCCTCGATGCACAGGTTCTGGCCCTGGGTCAGGCCGAACACCGCGATCGGCGCGACCTGGTCCTTGCCCGCCTCGTCCTTGCCGGCACGCACCCAGACCACCGGGAAGTCCTTGCAGGCGTCGGTGAACTCGGTGCCGGCGACGAAGAAGGCGTTGAGCTTCTCGATGGTGGACAGGTCGCGCGCCGCCAGGTCCAGCTTCAGGTCGCGGTGCTTGGCGCGGTCCAGGCCCACCGGCTTCTTGTGCAGGTTCTCGTTGATCATGTCTTCAGTCCTTCGTCGTCGTGGCCGGCCAATCGGCTGACCAGCACCTTGTCCACGCGCTTGCCGTCGAGGTCGACGACCTCGAAACGCCAGCCATTCCATTCCACCACATCGGCCGTGACGGGCAGCCGGCCCAGCAGCAGCATCACCATGCCGGCCAGCGTGTTGTAGCGGCCGCGGTCCTCCTCGGGCAGCTCGCGCAGCGCCAGCCGGTCCTTCAGCTCGGGCACCGGGATCAGGCCGTCCATCAGCCAGCTGCCGTCGGCGCGCTGGACCGCCCAGGCGTCCTCGTCGCTGGGCGCGGCGAACTCGCCGGTGATCGCCTCCAGCACGTCGCGCACGGTGATCACGCCCTGCACCGCGCCGTACTCGTCGACGACGAAGACCAGCTCGGCGCCCGAGGCGCGGAAGTGGTCCAGCAGCTCCATGCCCGACAGCGTCTCGGGCACGAACACCGGCGCCTGCATCAGCGCGCCGAGGTCGGGCTGCTCGCCGCGCGACAGCGGCACCAGCAGGTCCTGCGCCTGGATCACGCCGACCACGTCGTCCAGGCCGTCGCGGCACACCGGGTAGCGCGAGTGGCCGTGCTCGGTCATCTGCGCCAGCAGCTCGGCCAGCGGCGCGTGCTGGTCCAGCCAGGTGATCTCGGCGCGCGGGATCATCATCGAGCCGATCTGCCGCTCGTCCAGGCGGAACACGTTGCGCACCATCTGGTGCTCCTGGGCCTCGATGACGCCGGCGTCCAGGCCTTCCTCCAGGCTGGCGGCGATCTCCTCCTCGGTCACGCTGCGCGAGGGCGCCTCGCGGATGCCCAGCAGGCGCAGCACCGCCTCGGTGGCCGCCGACAGCAGCCAGACGAAGGGCCGCGTCGCGGTGGACAGCATCTCCATCGGCCGCGCCACCAGCACCGCCACCCGCTCGGGGTACATCTGGCCCAGGCGCTTGGGCACCAGCTCGCCGAAGATGATGGTCAGGAAGGTGATGCACAACACCACCAGCGCGGTGGCGCTGATGTCGGCCACCCGCGGCGTCAGCATCGGCAGCAGCGCCTGCAGCCACGCGGCCACCGGCTTCGAGAAGGCGGCCTCGCCGACGATGCCGTTGAGCACGCCGATCGAGGTGATGCCGATCTGCACCGTGGACAGGAACTTGGTCGGATCGTCGTGCAGGTCCTGGGCGGTCTGGGCGCCGGGCTCGGCGGCCTCGACCATCACCGCCAGGCGCGCCTTGCGCGCGGCGGTCAGCGCCATCTCGGACATCGCGAACAGCGCGTTCAGCAGGATCAGGAAAAGCAGTAAGGCGACGTCCATCGGGCGGCACGGCGCGGCGTGCCTCGGAATTTCGACGCCGGGGAGCGTAGCAGAATCGCATGAATGCACTACTTCATCGGCGACCTCCAGGGCTGCTGCGACGCCCTCGACCGGCTGCTGGCCGAGATTTCCTTCTCGCCCTCGCGCGACCACCTGCACGTGCTGGGCGACCTGGTCAACCGCGGCCCGGCCTCGCTGGCCACGCTCAAGCGCCTGCAGGGCCTGGGCAACGCCGCCACCTGCCTGCTCGGCAACCACGACCTGCACCTGCTGGCGGTGTCGGTCGGCGCGCGCAAGCCGCACCGCGACGACACGCTGGACGACATCCTCGGCCACAAGCACCGCACCGCGCTGCTGGACTGGCTGCGCCACGGCAAGCTGGCCGACACCGCCCACGGCTGGCTGCTGGTGCACGCCGGCGTGGTGCCGCAGTGGGACCTGGCGCAGACGCTGGCGCTGGCGCGCGAGGTGGAGGCCGTGCTGCAGGGCCCGGCGATGGCCGACTTCCTGCACGTGATGTACGGCAACGACCCGGCGCGCTGGGACGACGCGCTGACCGGCGTGCGCCGCTGGCGCATGGTGCTGAATGCGCTGACGCGCATCCGCTACTGCACGCCCGACGGCACGCTGGAGTTCGCCACCAAGGACGGCAGCGGCCAGGCGCCGCCGGGCCACCTGGCCTGGTTCGACGTGCCCGGCCGGCGCACCGCCGGCGTGCCGATTGCCTTCGGCCACTGGTCGACGCTGGGCCTGCGCAACCGGCCCGACCTGCTGTCGCTGGACACCGGCTGCGTCTGGGGCGGTGCGCTGACCGCGGTGCGCGTGGACGGCGGCCGGCGCGAGCTGACCCAGGTGCGCTGCGCCCAGGCCCAGGTGCCGGGCTGAGCGCGCCGGGCTGCGCGCGCCAGGCTGGACCGGGCCGCGCGCGCCACCTGACGCAGGCGTGCATCGCGTCAGCCCGGTCCCCCTTCGCGTCAGGGCGGTACCGGACAAACACCAGCGCGGCGCGGCCGTGGCCGCGCACAGAATCTGGCGCAACCGCCGCTGCACGCGGCCCCCCTGCCCTGCCGGAGCCCTGATGAAAGCCGCCGTCCTGCACGCCCCCCACCAGCCGATGACCATCGAGGACATCGCCATCGAGAAGCCCAAGCGCCGCGAGGTGCTGGTGCGCACCGCCGCCGCCGGCCTGTGCCACAGCGACCTGCACTTCATCGACGGCCTGTACCCCTACCCGATGCCCGCGGTGCTGGGCCACGAGGCGGCCGGCGTGGTCGAGGCCGTCGGCGAGGACGTGACCTACCTGAAGCCCGGTGACCACGTCATCAGCTGCCTGTCGATGTTCTGCGGCCACTGCAGCTTCTGCCTGTCGGGCCACCTGTCGCTGTGCGGCGACCCCGAGGTCAAGCCCGGCCCGGGCAAGGCCAGGCGCCTGGGCTGGAAGGGCGCGCACCTGAACCAGTTCCTGAACCTGTCGGCCTTCGCCGAGCAGATGGTGGTGCACGAGAACGCGCTGGTGAAGGTGCGCGAGGACATGCCGCTGGACCTGGCCAGCCTGATCGGCTGCGGCGTGATGACCGGCTACGGCGCGGTGGCACGCACCGCCAAGGTCGAGCCCGGCAGCACGGTGGCGGTGTTCGGTGCCGGCGGCATCGGCCTGGCCACCGTCAATGCCGCGGCGATCGCCGGTGCCGGCCGCATCATCGTGGTCGACAAGGACCCGTTCAAGTTCGACCTGGCCCGCACCTTCGGCGCCACCGACATCATCGACGCCAACCAGGGCGACAGCGTCAAGCAGATCCGCGACCTGACCGGCGGCGGCGTGCACTACGCCTTCGAGTGCATCGGGCTGAAGGCCACCGCCGAGCAGAGCTTCGCCTGCCTGCGCCCGGGTGGCACGGCCACCATCATCGGCATGATCCCGGTGGGCACCAAGATCGAGCTGCACGGCGTGGACTTCCTGGCCGAGCGCAAGATCCAGGGCAGCATGATGGGCAGCAACCAGTTCCGCACCGACATGCCGCGGCTGATCGAGTTCTACCTGCAGGGCAAGCTCAAGCTCGACGAGATGGTCTCGGCGCGCATCAGGCTCGAGGACATCAACGAAGGCTTCGCGACGCTGAAGACCGGCGGCGTGGCCCGCAACGTCATCGTCTTCGACCGCTGACGGCCCGCGCGGCCAAGGAGTCCGCGATGGCGGGACGTCTGGACGGCAAGGTGGCCGTCATCACCGGCGCGGCCTCGGGCATCGGCCTGGCCACGCTGGAACTGTTCGTGGCCGAGGGCGCCCGCGTGCTGGCGGCCGACCTGCAGGCCGAGGCCGGCGCCGAGCTGGCCGCACGCTTCCCCGGCGCGGTGCACTTCGTGCGCTGCGACGTCACCGACACCGAGCAGCTGCGCGCGGCCGTCGACGCCGCAGCCGAGCAATTCGGCGGCCTGGACATCCTGTTCTCCAACGCCGGCGCCGGCGGCACGCCGGCCGGCGTCGAGGACTGGGACGAGGCCGGCTGGGACCGCACCCAGGCCCTGCTGCTGCGCTCGGTGGCCGCCGGCGCCAGCTTCGCGGTGCCGCACATGAAGCGGCGCGGCGGCGGCGCGATCGTCAACACGGCGTCGATCTCGGCGCTGCAGGCCGGCTACGCGCCGCTGTGCTACTCGGTGGCCAAGGCCGGCGTGCTGCACTTCACCCGCGTCGCCGCGGCCGAGCTGTCGGCCCACCGCATCCGCATCAACGCCGTCGTGCCCGGCTTCATCGCCACGCGCATCTTCGGCGCCGGCCTGGCGATGGACCGCGACCAGGCTGCCGCGCTGGCCCAGCAGGTGGCCGAGCGCAGCGGCGCGGCCAACCCCATCGGCCGCTCGGGCCAGCCGCGCGACATCGCCGAGGCGGTCTGCTACCTCGCGTCCGACGCCGGCAGCTTCATCACCGGCACCCACCTGACCGTGGACGGCGGCATCACGCTGGGCCCCCGCCACGCCTGGGACCCGCAGACGCCGGGCCCGATGAGCATCGCGCTGGGCCTGAGCCCGGCCGAGGTGCGCGCGCTGCGCGCCGGCAAGACCGGCTGAAGACCGGTCGATTCCCTTCCCCTCCTCTTTCCGACCCGGACGTTCCCATGCCCAAGATCACCTTCATCGCCCATGACGGCAGCCAGCGCGAGATCAACGCCCCCAGCGGCGTCTCGCTGATGCAGGCCGCGGTGGACAACCGCGTGCGCGGCATCGACGGCGACTGCGGTGGCCAGTGCGCCTGCGCCACCTGCCACGTCTTCGTCGACCCGGCCTGGATGGACCGCGTCGGCCCGCGCACCACGCAGGAGGACGAGATGCTGAACTTCGCCGCCGAGCTGCGCGAGACCTCGCGCCTGGCCTGCCAGATCCCGCTGACCGACGCGCTCGACGGCCTGGTCGTCGGCCTGCCCGAAGGCCAGCACTGAGCCGGCGCGGGCGGGCCCGTCCGGGTCCGCCCGCCCGCCGCAGGACCGACCACCAACGCAGTGGACGGCCTGCGAACCCCTCACCGGTGACCCGAACACCCCAGGAGACGCCCATGAGCACCGCCACCGCCGAGACCCCGGCCGACGCCCGCGCACGCATCAACGCGCTGCCGCTGGACGGACTGAACCCCGCCGACCTGCAGTACTTCGTCGACGACACCGCGCCGCTGCTGTTCGAGCGCCTGCGCCGCGAGGACCCGGTGCACCGCAGCTACAGCGCGGTGCCGGGCATGGGCCCCTACTGGTCGATCACCCGCTGGCAGGACATCATGGCCGTGGACACCAACCACGCCGCGTTCTCGTCGGACTGGAACCACGGCGGCATCACGCTGATGAACCCCGATCCGGGCGACGAGCTGCCGATGTTCATCGCCATGGACCCGCCGCGCCACGACGAGCAGCGCAAGGCCGTCTCGCCCATCGTCGCGCCGGCCAACCTGGCCAACTGGCAGGACCTGATCCGCGAGCGCACCGTCGAGGTGCTCGACGGCCTGCCGCGCAACGAGACCTTCAACTGGGTGGACCGCGTCTCGATCGAGCTGACCACGCGCATGCTGGCCACGCTGTTCGACTTCCCCTTCGAGGACCGCCGCCTGCTGACCTGGTGGTCGGACGTGGCGACGATGAACAAGAAGGTCAACCCCGACGCGCTGGGCCCGCAGGAACGCATGGCCGAGCTGGGCAAGATGCTGGGCTACTTCACCAGGCTGTGGAACGAGCGCGTCAACGCCGCGCCGCGCTCCGACCTGGTGTCGATGCTGGCGCACAACCCGGCGACGCGGAACATGGGCCCGCGCGAGTACATGGGCAACCTGGTGCTGCTGATCGTCGGCGGCAACGACACCACGCGCAACTCGATGACCGGCGGCCTGCTGGCCATGGTGCAGCACCCGGCCGAGTGGGCCAAGCTGCGCGCCGACCCGACGCTGGCGGACAGCCTGGTCTCCGAGATCATCCGCTGGCAGACGCCGCTGGCCTACATGCGCCGCACCGCGACGCAGGACGTGGAGATCGGCGGCAAGACCATCCGCGCCGGCGACAAGGTGGCGATGTGGTACCTGTCGGGCAACCGCGACGACAGCGTGATCGAGCGCCCGAACGAGTTCATCATCGACCGCCCGCGCGCCCGCCAGCACCTGAGCTTCGGCTTCGGCATCCACCGCTGCGTGGGCAACCGCCTGGCCGAGCTGCAGCTGAAGATCCTCTGGGAGGAGATCCTCAAGCGCTTCGACCGCATCGAGGTGGTCGGCGAGCCGCAGCGGGTGAAGTCGTCCTTCGTGCGCGGCTTCACCCACCTGCCGGTGCGCATCCCGGGCTGAGAGGCTGAGAGTTCTTCGCTCATGCCCGCTCGTCACACCCAAAGCCGGCCGCTCGGCCACGATCGACATCCTCTCAGCCTCTGAGGCCCCCAGCCGCCGCCTTCCCGGCGGCGGCACCGCGGTGCGCCGCGCGCCACCGCCTAGAATGCCGGCGCGACCCCGGAGAGCTGGCAGAGTGGTCGATTGCACCGGTCTTGAAAACCGGCAGCCCGCAAGGGCTCCAGGGTTCGAATCCCTGGCTCTCCGCCACCCCGCCGTGCCGCCGATCAGACGACCTGCCGGTCGCGGCCTTCCCAGAAGGGCTTGCGCAGTTCGCGCTTGAGGATCTTGCCGGTCGGGTTGCGCGGCAGCTCGGTCAGCACGGCCACCGACTTCGGGCACTTGTAGTGCGCCAGGCGCTCGCGGCACCAGGCCACCAGCTCGTTCGGGTCGGCCAGCGTGGCGCCGGGCTTGAGCACCACCATGGCCTTGGGCACCTCGCCCCAGCGCTCGTCGGGCACGCCGATCACCGCCACGTCCAGCAGCGCCGGGTGCTCGGCCAGCACGCGCTCGATCTCGGCCGGGTAGATGTTCTCGCCGCCGCTGATGATCATGTCCTTGATGCGGTCGGTGACGAAGACATAGCCGTCGGCGTCGATGTGGCCGCCGTCGCCCGAGCGGTACCAGCCGTCGGCGGTGATGGCCTGGGCCGTGGCCTCCGGCTTGCCCCAGTAGCCGGCCATCACCTGCTCGCTGCGCACCCAGATCTCGCCGGGCTGGCCCGTCGGCACCGGCTGGCCGGTGCCCGGGTCGCGGACCTCGATCTCCACGCCGTGGATCGCCTTGCCGGCCGACACCAGGCGGTGCGCCACCGCCGGGTCCTCGTGGTCCGAGGGCGGCAGCAGGGTGACGACGCCGCTTTGCTCGGTCATGCCGTAGACCTGCTGCATCGTGCCCCTGGGGAACAGCTTCAGGCAGGCGCGCATCACCGGCAGCGACATCGGCGAGGCGCCGTAGGACACCGCCTGCAGCGCCGAGAAGTCGAACTTGTCGCCGCCGGGCACCTGGGTCATCGCCGCCATCAGCGCCGGCACGTAGAAGGTGTGGGTGATGCGCTCGCGCTCCAGCATCTGCAGCGCGGCCAGCGCGTCGGGCGTGCGCAGCATGAAGATCGGCGCGCCGGCGCTCCAGGCCACCAGCGAGTAGCTGGTGCCGCCGACGTGGAACAGCGGCATCGCCACCTGCACCCGCGAGCCGGCGCCCATGGACTGCGTGGCCGCCACGTTGCGGGCGTGGGCCAGCATGCCGTGGTGGGTCAGCATCGCGCCCTTGGGGAAGCCGGTGGTGCCCGAGGTGTAGAGCTGCACGAAGCAGTCGGTCCGGGCCGCCGGGTGCACGCGGGTGTCGGGCGCGTGGCTGGCCAGCCAGGGCTCGTACTCGTCGGCCTCGCCGCCGATGTGGATCACCCGCTCCAGCGTGGGCAGCTGGCCGCGCAGCTGGGCGGCCGCCCCGGCGAACTCGGGGCCGACGAAGAGCAGCCGCGCCTGGGCGTCGTTGATGACGTAGACGATCTCGGAGGGCGCCAGGCGGAAGTTGACCACCGCGTTGGCGCAGCCGGTCAGCGCGCAGGCCAGCGACAGCTCCAGGCAGCTGGGGTGGTTCAGGTCCAGCACCGCGATGCGGTCGCCGGGCTGCAGGCCGGCGGCGCGCAGGCCGGCGGCCAGGCGCTGCACGCGCTCGCGCAGCTGGGCCCAGCTGCGGCGCGTGTCGCCGAAGACGATGGCGGTGGCGTCGGGCTGCTCGGTGGCCCAGCGGGCCAGCAGGTCGCTGAAGTCGGCGTGGTCGGGGATCATGCGGTGTCCGTTCGGTGGGGGTGGTCGTGCGGGTGGGGGCGCCGCGCCGGCGCGGCCTCGGCCGCGATGCTAGCCAGCGCCTCCACCGCTGTGGACACAGGCTTTCCTGGGGCTGGCGCAGCCGGTCGACGCAAGCCAGGCGCCGCACGCGCTGGCAAGGCGTCGGCGGCGCGCGGGCCGGCCGCCTGCCCGCCATGGCATGCTGCGCACGCCCCGCTGCCCGAACCGCCCCGCCGATGCCCGCCCTCGACACCGCCGCCGACGCCGCCCTGCCCCGCCTGGTCGCCGACATCGGCGGCACCAACGCCCGCTTCGGCTGGCAGGCCCGGGCCGGTGCGGCCATCGCCGATGTCGCCACGCTGGCCTGCGCCGACCACGCGACGCTGGCCGATGCGCTGGCGGCCTACCTGCGGCGCCTGGGCCGGCCCGCACCACCGCTGTGCGCGGTCGCCATCGCCACGCCCGTCACCGGCGACGCGGTGCGCATGACCAACCACGCCTGGGCGTTCTCGATCGCCGCGCTGCAGGCGCAGTTCGGCTTCACCCGGCTGCGCGTGCTCAACGACTTCACCGCCCTGGCCCTGGCCCTACCGGCGCTGGCCGACGACGAGCGCGTGCAGGTCGGCGGCGGCCTGGCGCAGGCCGGCGCCCCGCTGGCGCTGATCGGCCCGGGCACCGGCCTGGGCGTGTCCGGCCTGCTGCCCGACGGGCGCGGCGGCCACGTCGCGCTGGCCGGCGAGGGCGGCCATGCCACGCTGGCCGGCCGCACCCCGCGCGAGCAGCAGCTGCTGGACGCGCTGGCCGCGCGCCACGGCCACGCCTCGGCCGAGCGCGCCGTCAGCGGCCCCGGCCTGGCCGAGCTGCACGCGCTGCTGCAGGCCCTGGACCGGCCCGACCAGCCGGCGCCGCCGCCGCGGCCGCCGGCCGAGGTGCTGCAGCGCGGCCTGGCCGCCGGCGCTGCGGCCGATCCGCTGGCCCGCGAGGCACTGGACCTGTTCTGCGCCTTCCTCGGCACCGCCGCCGGCAACCTGGCACTGACGCTGGGCGCGCGCGGCGGCGTCTACATCGGCGGCGGCATCGTGCCGCGGCTGGGCGAGGCCTTCGCCCGCTCGCCCTTCCGCGCCCGCTTCGAGGACAAGGGGCGTTTCCGCGGCTACCTGGCGGCGATCCCGGTCTGGGTGATCACCGCGCGCGACGCCCCGGCGCTGCGCGGCGCGGCGCGGGCGCTGGACGGCGGCTGAGCTGCAGTTGAGCGGCGGCGCCGGCGTCATCGCCGCCGGCTACAGTGCGCGGCGGGCGGCAGGCGTCTTGCATGCTGCTCCCCGACATCGCCATCGCCCCTGCCGCTGCCCCCTCGCCACCGCATGCTCGACGCCCTGCAGATCGACCGCCTCCTCGCCGCCCGCCACGGCGACCCGTTCTCGGTGCTGGGCCCGCACCTGGGCGCCGATGGCCGCTGGCAGCTGCGCACGCTGCTGCCCGGGGCGCAGCAGGTGCAGGTGCTGGCCGCCGACGGCCGCACGCCGCTGGCCACGCTGGACCGGCGCGACGAGGGCGGCGTCTTCGAGGGCGCGCTGCCCGAGAACACCGCCGCGCCGGCGGACTACCGGCTGCTGGCCCGCTGGGCCGACGGCGCGCAGACCCTGCTGGACGACCCCTACCGCTTCCCGCCGGTGCTGGGCGCGCTGGACCTGTGGCTGCTGGCCGAAGGCACCCACCTGCGCCCCTGCGAGGTGCTGGGCGCCACCCTGCGCACGCTGCAGGGCGTGGCCGGCACCGCCTTCGCGGTCTGGGCGCCCAATGCGTCGCGGGTCAGCGTGGTCGGCGACTTCAACGGCTGGGACGGCCGCCGCCACCCGATGCGCCTGCGCCGCGAGTGCGGCGTCTGGGAGATCTTCCTGCCCGGCGTCGGCCCCGGCGCGCGCTACAAGTACGAGCTGCTGGCCGCCGACGGCCGGCTGCTGCCGCTGAAGGCCGACCCCTACGCGATGCAGGCCGAGCTGCGCCCGGCCACCGCCAGCGTGGTGGCCCCGCTGCCGGCGCGGCGCGCGGCCGACCCGGCACGCCAGCGCGCCAACGCGGTGGACGCGCCGATCAGCCTGTACGAGGTGCACCTGGGCAGCTGGCGCCGCAAGCCCGAGGACGGCGACCGCTGGCTGGACTGGGACGAACTGGCCGACCAGCTGGTGCCCTACGCCGCGGACATGGGCTTCACCCACCTGGAGCTGCTGCCGGTCGGCGAGCACCCCTTCGACGGCAGCTGGGGCTACCAGCCGGTGGGCCTGTTCGCGCCCACCGCGCGCTTCGGCGACGCGGCCGGCTTCGGCCGCTTCGTCGCGCGCTGCCACGCCGCCGGCCTGGGCGTGGTGCTGGACTGGGTGCCGGCGCACTTCCCCAGCGACGCCCATGGCCTGGCGCAGTTCGACGGCAGCGCGCTGTACGAGCACGCCGACCCGCGCGAGGGCTTCCACCCCGACTGGAACACGCTGATCTACAACTTCGGCCGCACCGAGGTGCGCAACTTCCTGGTCGGCAACGCGCTGTACTGGCTGGAGCGCCACGGCGTGGACGGCCTGCGCGTGGACGCCGTGGCCTCGATGCTGTACCGCGACTACAGCCGCCGCGCCGGCGAGTGGGTACCCAATGTGCACGGCGGGCGCGAGAACCTGGAGGCCATCGGCTTCCTGCGGCGCATGAACGAGGTCGTCGGCGCCGAGCGGCCCGAGGCGATGACCGTGGCCGAGGAGTCCACCGCCTTCCCCGGCGTGTCGCGGCCCACCAGCGTGGGCGGCCTGGGCTTCCACTACAAGTGGAACATGGGCTGGATGCACGACACGCTGCAGTACATCCGCCGCGAGCCGGTGCACCGCCGCCACCACCACGGCGAGCTCAGCTTCGGCCTGGTCTACGCCTTCAGCGAGCAGTTCGTGCTGCCGATCTCGCACGACGAGGTGGTGCACGGCAAGGGCTCGATGCTGGCCAAGATGCCCGGCGACGACTGGCAGCGCTTCGCCAACCTGCGCGCCTACTACGGCTTCATGTGGGGCCACCCGGGCAAGAAGCTGCTGTTCATGGGCTGCGAGTTCGCCCAGCAGCGCGAGTGGAACCACGACCGCAGCCTGGACTGGCACCTGCTGGACGACCCGGCCCACGCCGGCGTGCAGCGCCTGGTGCGCGACCTGAACCGCCTGTACCGCGACAGCCCGGCGCTGCACCAGCGCGACTGCGACCCGGCCGGCTTCGAATGGGTCAGCCACGACGACGCGGCGCAGTCGGTGCTGGCCTTCCTGCGCCGCGGCCACCGCGTCGACGGCGAGGGCGGCGATGGCGATGGCGGCTGGATGCTGGTGGTGTGCAACTTCACGCCGGTGGTGCGCCGCGGCTACCGCGTCGGCGTGCCCGCGACGGGCGTCTGGCGCGAGCGGCTGAACACCGACTCCGCTCACTACGGCGGCAGCAACGTCGGCACGCCCTATGGCGAGGCGCACAGCGCGCCGCTGCCGGCGCACGGCCGCGCGCAGTCGATCGTGCTGGACCTGCCGCCGCTGGCCACCGTCTTCCTCAGCTGGAACGGCGGGGCAAGCTGAACCGGCGGGTCAGCGGGACACCGGCTCGGTCGCCAGCGGCCGCTGCGCCAGCGCCAGCGCCGCCGCGCCGGCCAGCACCGCGGCCGAGGCCAGCAGCCCGGCGCCCAGGCCGCCGGCGCCGTCGGACAGCCAGCCCACCGCCACCGGACCGACGATCTGCCCGGCGGCGAAGACGATGGTGAAGGCGCTGATGCCCGCCGGCCAGGCCGCCGGCGGCAGGTTGTGGCGCACCAGCGCGGTGGTCGACGCCACCGCCGACACGAACACCGCGCCGAACAGCGCGCCCGAGACCAGCGCCGTCGCCACGCCGCCGTGCAGCACCGGCAGCGCGGTGGCCAGCGCCAGCAGCGCGCACAGCAGGGCCAGCGCGCCGCCGCCGCGCTGGCGCTGCAGCAGCCCGGCCCACAGCCAGGGCGAGGCCACCACCGCCGCCCCCAGCAGCGCGTAGAAGCCGCTGACCGCGCCGGCCCCCAGGCCCTGCTCGCGCAGCCGGGTGACGATGAAGGTCATGTAGCCGATGTAGCCCAGGCCGAAGCCGGTGTAGGCCGCCAGCGCCGGCGCCAGCGGCGCCCAGCGCAGGCGCGCCGGCGGGCCGCCGGCCGCGGCCGGCCCGGCGTCGGCCACGCGGGCGTGGCGCGCCATCAGCACGGTGGCCAGCGCCGCCAGCACGCCCAGGCCCAGCCAGCCCCAGCGCCAGGCCGGCCAGGCCGCGGCGGTGGAAGCGGACGGATCGGCCGCAGGCAGCCAGGCCGTCAGCGCCGGCAGCCCCAGCGCGCTGGCCAGGATGCCCAGGCCGATACCGCCGTAGTACAGGCCCAGCAGCAGGCCGGGCGTCAGGCCGGGCGGCGCCTGCAGGCTCAGCCGTGCCGCCAGCAGGCCGCCGGCCACGAAGACCGCCGCGCTGCCCGCGCCCATCGCCGCGCGCAGCGCGTACAGCGCGCCATCGGCCATCGGCCAGGCGTGGGCGGCCAGCAGCAGCGCCAGCGCGGCGCTGCCGCCCAGCAGCGCCACGCGCGGTCCCAGCCGCCGCAGCAGCCAGGGCATGGCCAGCGCGCCGGCCAGGTAGCCGGCGGCGTTGACGGTGTTCATCGCGCCGGCGGTGGCGTAGCGCCAGCCCAGGTCGGCGCGCATGGCCGGCAGCAGCAGGGTGTAGGCGAAGCGCGCCAGGCCCAGCGACACCGCCGCCCCCAGCGCCAGCGCCAGCGCGCTGGCCAGGGCCTGGCGGCGGCTGAACGGTGGCGGGACGGTCGGGACGGTCGGGGGCGGCGCGGCGGACATCGGCCGCAGCGTAACCGCCGCCGGCGGCGGTTCAGTAGTTCAGCCGTGCATACCAGGTCTGCTGCGATGCCTGCCGCGCCTGGCCCAGGGTGTGGATGCCCATCGCCGCCAGCAGCGGGATCAGCTGCAGCAGCACCTCGGCGGTGACGATGGCGTCGCCCAGCGCGGTGTGGCGGCCCAGCACCGCGATGCCCAGGCGCGCGGCGATGTCCTCCAGCCGGTGCGACTCGGCCTGCGGGTGCACCACCGCCGACAGCAGCAGGGTGTCGAGCACCGGCTGGTCGAAGCGCAGGCCGGTGGCGGCCTCCTTCAGCTGCAGGAAGCGCAGGTCGAAGGCGGCGTTGTGCGCCACCAGCACCGTGTCCTGCGCGAAGGCGTGGAAGGCCGGCAGCACGGTGGCGATGGTCGGCTGGCCGCGCAGCATCTCGGGCTGGATGCCGTGGATGGCGATGCCGGCGGCCGGCAGCGCGCGCTGCGGGTCGACCAGCTGCTCGAAGCTGTCCTGCCGGCGCAGCTTGCCGGCGACCACGCGGGTGGCGCCGATCTGGATGATCTCGTCGCCCTGCGCCGGCTCCAGGCCGGTGGTCTCGGTGTCGAAGACGGTGTAGGCCAGCTCGGCCAGCGGCCGCTCGTCCAGCGCGCGGCCGGCCTCGCTGGCCTGGAACAGGTCGAAGTCGTAGTAGACCGGCCGGCTGTCGTGCTGCAGCGTCGCGTCGGCCGGTAGCGTGGGCTGGGCCTCGGCCAGCGGCAGCAGGAAGCGGAAGAAGGCCTCGTGGCGCACGCGCTCGCGCTCGAACCAGAACTCACCGCCGTGGCGCTCGGCCACGTCGCGCACGCTCAGCGGGCTGGCCTGCGCGCCGACGCGCATCGGGTCGGTTTCCCAGCCCAGCACGGTTTCGGTGCTCATGCCCGGGCCCACCCAGACCAGGTCCAGCTGGGCGTGGGTGCGCACCCGGCCGCTGGCCGGCGCCAGGCGCAGGCGCACCAGGCGCACCGCGTGCTCGTCGGCCAGGCGGGCGGCCAGGTAGGCCAGGGCCTGCAGCAGCGAGAAGCTGTCGACCTGCAGCCACAGCGCCGGGTCCACCGCGTCCTGCGCCACGCGCAGCGGCGCGCCGCCGGTGGCGGCCGGGTCCAGCGCGGCGATGCGGCGCTGGGCCGCGGCGACCAGGTCGGCGCCCAGCATCTCCTCCAGCGGCCAGCGCGTGGCCTGGCCCTGGGCGGTGCGCTCGGCCAGCGCGTTGACCCGCCGCACCATCGCGCCGGCCTCGTCGCGCACCACGCCGAGGAAGCGCTCGCGCTGCGCCGGCGCCAGGTCGGGGAAGTCCAGCATCTCCAGCGCCGCCTGCAGGTTGCCCAGCGAGGACCGGCTGCGCTCGGTCAGCTCCAGCAGCAGCTGGTCCTGGGCGTTGGCGGCCTCGAACTCGCGGGTGATGTCGGCCAGCATCAGCACGAAGCCGGTCAGCGCCGGCGCGGCAGGGCTGGCGGCGGCCTCGCGGTCGCCGCGGGCAACGGCCTCGGCCTCGGCCACCCCCAGCACCGGCGCCATCTGCACGCGCAGCAGCTGGCCGCCGGCGCCGGCGGTCAGGAAGTGCGCCGCCGGTTGCGCGGCGCCGCGCTGCAGCTCGCGCTGCACGCGCTCCAGCGCGTGGGCCACCAGCGCGCGGTCCAGCACCTGGTAGACCGAGCGGCCGATGCCGATCAGCGAGACGCCCTCGCCCAGTGCCGGCGCGCCGGCCAGCGCGCGGAAGATGGCCCGCGCCTGCGCGTTGTAGAGCAGGATGCGGCCGTCCAGGTTGCACACCACCACCGCCTGGGTCAGCTCGGCCATCAGCGCGGCCAGGCGGTTGCGCTCCTGGGCCACGCCGCGGCTGGCGGCCTGCACCTGGGCGGCGATGTCGGCCTGCAGCGCGCGGCGCTGCGCGGCCAGCTGGTTGAACGCGTCGGCCAGGCCCTGCAGGGCGGCGCCGCCGTCGGGCGCGGCCAGCGTGCGCTGGGCGTCGGTGGCCAGCAGCACGCGGGCGTCGCCCAGCAGCGTCGCCGGGGCGACGACGTAGCGCCGCCACCAGCGCGGCAGCACCGCGGCCAGCGCCGCGGCGCCGGCCAGGCCGGCCAGCAGCAGCAGCGCGCCGCGCGGCGCCAGCAGCGCGGCGGCGCGGGCGCGCTCGTCCGGGCCCAGCGTGGCCCACAGCATCAGCGCGCTGCCGCCCAGCCAGGCGGCCAGTGCGCCGGCGACCGCGGCATAGGCCAGGGCCTGGGCGCGGGCCTGGACGCGGGCCTGGCGCTGGGGGGCGGGGCCGGCCGCTGGGGCGGCGCCGGCAGCCACGCCCGGCGCGGCGTCCGCATCAGGCCCCTGGGGCCGCACCGCGTCGCTCACCGCGGTGCCTCCAGCAGCGCCTGCACCTGGGCCAGCAGGTCCTTGGTCGAGAAGGGCTTGGTGACGTAGGCGTCGGCGCCCAGCGCCAGGCCCTTGGCCTGGTCGGTGTCGCGGCCCTTGGCGGTGAGCATCAGGATGCGCGTGGCGGCCAGCGCCTCGTCGGCGCGCACCGCCTGGCAGACCTCGAAGCCGCTGCGCCGCGGCATCATCACGTCCAGCAGCACCAGGTCGGGGCGCTGCGCCTGGATGGCCTGCAGCGCCTCGTCGCCGTCGCGCGCAAGCAGCACCTGGTAGCCGGCGCGCTGCAGCAGGAACTCCAGCGTGATCAGGATGTTGGGCTCGTCGTCGGCGATCAGCACGGTGGCGGTCACGGGGGGTCTCCTGTCTGGTCCTGGGCGGCCGGCGCCGCAGCGGGCGCCGTCGGCCATGGCAGCGTGAATCCGAAGGTCGCGCCTTGACCGGGGTCAGAGCGCAGCCACAGCCGGCCGCCGAAGTGCTCGACGATCTGGCGGCTGATCGGCAGGCCCAGGCCGGTGCCGGCCGGCCGGTGGGCGGCATCGCCCCCCTGGCGGAACTTCTCGAACACCAGCGCCTGCTGCGCCGGCGGCACGCCGGGGCCGTTGTCCTGCACGGTGACGGTGGCGCCCTCGGGCCCGCAGGCCAGCGCCAGCACCACGCGGCCGCGGCCGGCGGGGACGAACTTGGCGGCGTTGGACAACAGGTTCAGCAGCACCTGCAGCAGCCGGTCCTCGTCGGCCAGCACCGGCGGCACCGGGCCGGCCGCGGTGTCGGGCAGTTCCAGCACCAGCGTGGCACCGCGGCCGTGCAGCAGCTCGGCGGTGGTCTGCGCGGCGCGCTGCAGCAGAGCCGGCAGGTCCACCGCGGCGCTGCGCCAGTCGGCCTGGCCGGCCTCGATCTTGGCCATGTCCAGCACCTGGTCGACCAGGCGGCCCAGGCGCTCGGCCTCGGCGACGATGATGGCCAGGAACTGCTGGCGCTGGGCGGGCGCGAGCCCGGGGTCGTCGCGCATCAGCTCGGACAGCGCGCGGATCGAGGTCAGCGGCGTGCGCAGCTCGTGCGTCACCGAAGACATGAAGTCGTCCTTCAGCCGGTCCAGCTCCTGCAGCCGCTCGTTGGCCGCACGCAGCTCGGCGCCGGCGTGCTCCAGCGCCTGGGCGTACTGGCGCAGCTGCGAGGCCTCGTCGACGATGCGCAGCACGTCGTCCAGGCCCAGCGCCTCCTCCTCGACGCTGCGCGCCACCACCACCCGGGCCGTTGCGCTGCCGATCGCGCCGGCCAGCTGGGTCTCGGCGAACTGCACCAGCCGCGCGTCGCCGGGCAGCGCGGCGGCGCCGGGCAGGCCGCGCTCGCGCGCGTGCTGGTCCAGCGCCGCCTGGGCGCGCGCCGGGCCCAGGAAGCGCGCCAGCAGCGCCTGCAGGTCGGCCGGCCGGGCGCGGCCGCGCCAGAACACCGGCGCCGCGTCCGCGCCACCGGCGGGGTGGCCGGCGCCGTCGACGAAGCGCAGCGCCTGGGCCACCTCGGCGGCGTCGGGCCGGCGCACCAGCGACACGCCCACGTACAGCGCCAGGTTGGCGCCCAGGCTCCAGACCAGCGCATGGGTCAGGCCGTCCAGGCCCTGCAGGCCCAGCAGCTGCTCGGGCCGCAGCAGCGCCAGCCCGGCGGGCCCATGCTGCAGGAGGTCGGCGCCCGGCCACCAGCCCGAGCGCGCCAGCGAGGGCAGCAGCAGCGTCCAGGCCCACAGCGCGAAGCCCGCGCCCAGCCCGGCCAGCGCGCCGGCCCGCGTGCCGCCCTTCCAGTACAGCCCGCCCAGCAGCGCCGGCGCGAACTGCGCCACCGCGGCGAAGCTGATCAGCCCGATGCTGACCAGCGCATGCGCCTCGCCGGCCAGGCGGAAATAGGCATAGCCCAGGCCCAGCACCGCGGCGATGGCGGCGCGCCGGATGCCGCGCAGCCAGCCCGCCGGCGCCGCGGCGAAGCGGCGCAGCCGCAGCAGCGCCGGCACCACCAGGTCGTTGCAGACCATGGTGGACACCGCGATGGTCTCGACCACCACCATGCCGGTGGCCGCCGACAGGCCGCCGACGAAGGCCGCCAGCGCCAGTCCCGGCTGGCCGTGGGCCAGCGGCAGCGACAGCACGAAGCCGTCGGCCTGCGCCGCGCCGCCACCCAGCAGCAGGCCGGCCAGGGCCAGCGGCAGCACGAACAGGTTGATCGCCAGCAGGTAGGCCGGGAAGGCCCAGACCGCACGCTTCAGGTGCCGCTCGTCGACGTTCTCGACGACCATCAGCTGGAACTGCCGCGGCAGGCACAGCACCGACAGCCCGGCGAGCAGCAACAGGCCCGACCAGGATTCGTGCGCGAAGCGCGCGCCCTCGGGCGCCAGGCGCAGCAGGCCGCGCAGCGCCGGGTCGGCCGCGGCGCGGGCGAACACGTCGGCCGGCCCGTCGAACAGGCCCCAGCAGGCGAACACGCCCACCGCGGTGAAGGCCAGCAGCTTGACCACCGACTCGGCCGCCACCGCGGCGACCAGGCCCTCGTGGCGCTCGGCGCCGTCCAGGTGCCGGGTGCCGAAGACCATCGTGAAGCCGGCCAGCAGCGCCGCGACCGCGGCGGTCGGGTCCTGCCACCAGGCCGGTGGCGGCGCGGCGGCGGCGCCCGGCGGCGTGGTCAGCAGGGCCACGCCGGTGGCCACCGCCTTCAGCTGCAGCGCGATGTAGGGCACGATGCCGACCACGGTGATCAGCGTCACCGCGCCGGCCAGCAGCGGGCTCTTGCCGTGGCGGCTGGCGATGAAGTCGGCGATCGAGGTGATGCGCTGCGCCCGCGCCACGCGCAGCATCTTGCGCACCACCACCCAGCCCAGCACCATGGCCAGCGTCGGGCCCAGGTAGATCGGCAGGAACCACAGGCCGCCGCTGGCGGCGCGGCCGACGCTGCCGAAGTAGGTCCAGGCGGTGCAGTAGGCGCCCAGCGACAGCGCGTAGACCCAGGGGTTGGCGATGACCGAGCGCCCGGCCGCGCCGCGGCGGTCGGCCCAGGCCGCCAGCGCGAACAGCGCGGCCAGGTAGGCCAGCGCCGTGCCGACGACCAGGGCGGGGCTGAGCATGGCCGCCCTCACGCGTCGCCGGCGCGCTCGACCAGCAGCGCCAGCACGGCGATCAGCGCGGCCCACAGGCCGAACACCGCCAGCGGCAGCAGCGGCAGGCCCAGCAGCGTGGCCTCGGGCGCCCACAGCGTGATCAACGGGAAGCTCAGCAGCGCCCAGCCGGCGCCGAACAGGGCCAGCAGGCGCTGCGCGGTCAGGCCTTGGAACAACGCAGTCTCCTCGCACGGTCGGGCCGCGCCCGGCCGCGTCCGCTTTGTCTGTGCGCCCCATTGTGGCCGCGGCCCTGACCGGCGGCTGACGCTGGCCCGCCCGGTCTTGACCGCGGCCAGGGCGCCCGGTCAGGCCGCGGTCAGCCACGGCCCGCAGACTGCATGGCAACCGGGGCTGGGTGCCTGAGTCCAGACCTGCTAATTCACGAGAGGAGCATGCCCATGACCGACCCGATGGTGGCCCGCATCCAGGCCAATCCCAAATACCAGGAGCTCAAGCGCAAGCGCAGCAGCTTCGGCTGGTGGCTGACGCTGGCGATGATGGTCGTCTACTACGGCTACATCGCGCTGATCGCCTGGAACAAGGAGTTCCTGTCCCAGCCCCTGGGCACCGGCGTGACGACCATCGGCGTGCCCATCGGCATGGGCGTGATCGTCTTCACCATCGTCATCACCGGCATCTACGTGCGCCGGGCCAACAGCGAGTTCGACAGCCTGAACCGCGCCATCCTCGAGGACGCCGCCAAATGAGCCGCGCACTGCAACTGCTGGGCGCACTCGGCGCCCTGATCGCCGCCGGCAGCGCCTGCGCGGCCGGCGGCGATGTCGGCCAGGCCGCCAAGCAGGCCACCAACTGGACGGCCATCGGCATGTTCGGCGCCTTCGTCGTGGCCACGCTGTGGATCACCAAGTGGGCCGCCGCCAAGACCAAGAGCGCGGCCGACTTCTACACCGCCGGCGGCGGCATCACCGGCTTCCAGAACGGCCTGGCGATCGCCGGCGACTACATGTCGGCGGCGTCCTTCCTGGGCATCTCGGCGGCGGTGATGGCCTCGGGCTACGACGGCCTGATCTACTCGATCGGCTTCCTGGTCGGCTGGCCGGTCATCACCTTCCTGATGGCCGAGCGCCTGCGCAACCTGGGCAAGTTCACCTTCGCCGACGTCGCCGGCTACCGCTTCCAGCAGACGCCGATCCGCGCCTTCGCCGCCAGCGGCACGCTGGTCGTCGTGGCCTTCTACCTGATCGCGCAGATGGTGGGTGCGGGCCAGCTGATCAAGCTGCTGTTCGGCCTGGAGTACTGGATGGCGGTGGTCATCGTCGGCGCGCTGATGATGGTCTACGTGCTGTTCGGCGGCATGACCGCCACCACCTGGGTGCAGATCATCAAGGCCGTGCTGCTGCTGTGCGGCGTGACCTTCATGGCGCTGATGGTGCTGGCGCAGTTCGGCTTCTCGCCGGAGGCGCTGTTCGCCAAGGGCGTGGAGGTCAAGACCGCCATCGCCAGCGCCGCGGGCAAGAGCCCCGAGGAGGCCGCCCAGGCCGGCGGCAGCATCATGAAGCCGGGCGGCTTCGTGAAGGACCCGGTCTCGGCGATCAGCTTCGGCATGGCGTTGATGTTCGGCACCGCCGGCCTGCCGCACATCCTGATGCGCTTCTTCACCGTGCCCGACGCCAAGGAAGCGCGCAAGAGCGTGTTCTGGGCCACCACCTGGATCGGCTACTTCTACGTGCTGATCTTCATCATCGGCTTCGGCGCGATCACCCTGGTGCTGACCAACCCCGAGTTCGCCGACGTCGCCAAGGGCGTCATCAAGGGCGGCGCGGGCACGGCCAACATGGCCGCGGTGCTGGTGGCCAAGTCGGTCGGCGGCGACGTGTTCTTCGGCTTCATCTCGGCGGTGGCCTTCGCCACCATCCTGGCGGTGGTGGCCGGCCTGACGCTGTCGGGCGCCTCGGCGGTGTCGCACGACCTGTACGCCACGGTGTTCAAGCAGGGCAACGCCGACAGCGCCGCGGAGCTGAAGGTCTCGCGCCTGACCACCGTCGCGCTGGGCGTGCTGGCGGTGACGCTGGGCATCGTGTTCGAGAAGCAGAACATCGCCTTCATGGTCTCGCTGGCCTTCGCCATCGCCGCCTCGGCCAACTTCCCGGTGCTGTTCCTCAGCATGATCTGGAAGGGCTGCACGACCAAGGGCGCGGTGATCGGCGGCTTCCTGGGTCTGGTGTCCTCGGTGGGCCTGACCATCGTCTCGCCGTCGGTGTGGGAGGTGACCCTGGGCAACCCCAAGGGCTCGGCCTGGTTCCCCTACACCTCGCCGGCGCTGTTCTCGATGACCTTCGGCTTCGTCGGCGTCTGGCTGTTCTCGGTGCTGGACCGCAGCCCGCAGGCGGCCAAGGAGCGCGCCGACTTCGAGGCCCAGCAGGTGCGTTCGGAGACCGGCCTCGGCGCGGCCGGCGCGTCGGGCCACTGAGGCCCCCTCGCCGCCCCGGGGCCACGCCCCGGGCCGCACCCCCAGCCCGGGCCACGCGCCCGGGCTGTTCATTTCGGGCGCCGTTCAGGGCCGGCGGAAGCGCTCGAAGTGCTGCAGCACCGCCTGCAGCGCCTGGGTGCGCATCGCGTCGCGCTCGATGAACAGCTCGTGCTCGGCCCCGGGCACGACCAGCGGCCCGCCGTCCGGCCCGCCGCAGCCGGCGGCCACCTCGGGCCGGGCCGCGGTTTTCAGCACGGCGCAGAAGGCCTGCGCACCGTCGGGGTGGACGATGCGGTCGCCGCCGGCCAGCACCACCAGCGTGGGCGTGGCCACCCGGCCGGCGTCGGCCCGTGCCGCGGCGGCGGCGTCGCAGGCCTCGGCCACCCAGCCGACGGTCGGGCTGCCCAGGCGCAGCTGCGCCTCCCGGGCGAGCTCGGCCTGCACCCGCTGGTAGCGCACCGGGCTGCCGGTGTAGGGGTTGTCGGGGAAGCCCTTGTCCTCGTAGCCACCGCCGCCCGGCACCCAGCGCGTGTCGGCGCCGAAGGCGCGCATGCTGTGCGCCAGCGGGCAGCTCAGCCAGTCGGCCGGCAGGCCGCCCAGGCCGCGGATGCGCAGCATCGGCGAGCTCAGCGCCGCCGCCTGCAGCGCCGGCACGCCCAGGTTGCCCGATTCCAGCAGCCGCGCCGCGATCGCCCCGCCCATCGAGTGCGCCAGCAGGAACACATTGCGGTGGCCGGCCGGCGCCACCTGCGCGCGCAGGAACTGCCGCAGGTCGGCCACGTAGTCGTCGAAGCGGCCGACATGGCCCTTCTCGGGCGTGTCGGCCACCGCCGGCTCGCGCGCCGACCGGCCCTGGCCGCGGTGGTCGTGCAGGTAGACCGACCAGCCCTGGCGCCAGAGGTCGAAGACCAGCTCCTTGTACTTGGCCAGGAACTCGGTGCGGCCGCTGACCAGCACGATGGCACCGCGCTCGGCCGCGCGGTCCGGCTGCAGCCAGCGCAGCCAGGCCAGGCGCAGGTCGCCCTGGCCGACCAGGGTCGCCACGGGCCCGGCCTGGGCCCACAGCGCGTCGATGGCCTGCACCTGGGCCGAATCGGCCAGCTGCGCTTCGCTGAGCCAGGGCGCGGCCGGCTGCGCCGTCTGCGCCGCCGCCGGCACCGGCCCCAAGGCGGCCACCGCCAGGGCCAGCGCCGCCACGATGGCCGCACCGGCCGCCCCGACCGCCCCGACCGCCCCGACCGCCCCAGCCGGCCTGCCGATCGCCCGGCGGCCGCGCGCCGCCCCTTCTGTGCCCCTGTCCGCCATCTCGGCCTCCCATCCGGGCCCGGACGCGGGCCGCCTCGGCGCCACCTTACGCCGGTGCGGGGCGGGCGCCATCCCCAGGGCGCTGCGGGCGGCGCCGACCGGGCGATGCTGATCTGGCGCAAGCGCAGGCCCCGGCCGGACCCGCAGCGGACGCAAATGAGAGACAATCTCATCTGGCCGGCCGACCAGGCCGGAAACCCGACCCGCCCTCCTGCCCACCGCCATGACCCTGCTGCTTGCCGACCTGCCCGACGGCACCCACGCCACCGTGCTGCAGGTGCGCGGCCACGGGTCCGCGCTCGACGCGCGGCAGCTGCAGCGCCTGGGCGAGCTGGGCTTCCTGCCGGGCGAGCCGGTGCAGGTGCTGCGCCGCGGCCCCGGCGGCCGCGAACCCCTGGCCGTGGTGGTCGGCGACACGATGTTCGGCCTGCGCCTGGCCGAGGCCCGCTGCATCGCGGTGACGCCGGCATGAGCGCCGGCCTGCACGCCGGTGCCGCAGCGGCGACCGCCGGCCCGCTGCGCACCCTGGCCCTGGTGGGCAACCCGAACTGCGGCAAGACCGCGCTGTTCAACCTGCTGACCGGCGCGCGCCAGAAGGTGGCCAACTACGCCGGCGTCACCGTCGAGCGCAAGGTCGGCCACACCCGGCTGGCCGACGGCCGCAGCGTGGCCGTGGTCGACCTGCCCGGCACCTACAGCCTGCAGCCGGCCACGCCCGACGAGCAGGTCACGCTGGAGGTGCTGCAGGGCCGCCGCGCCGGCGAGGACGTGCCCGACGCGCTGGTCGTCGTGCTCGACGCGACCAACCTGCGCATGGGCCTGCGCCTGGCGCTGGAGCTGCAGCGCCTGGGCCGGCCGATGCTGGTGGCGCTGAACATGGTCGACCAGGCGCGCCGCCGCGGCCTGGTGATCGACACCGAGCGCCTGGCCGCCGAGCTGGGCTGCCTGGTGGTGCAGACCGTGGCCGTGCGCCACGACGGCCACGCCGAGCTGCTGGCGGCGCTGGCCGCCGGCCGCCTGGCGGTGCCGCCGGCCGCGCAGGGCGCGCTGGCCGCCCCGGCGCCGGACACCGTGGCGCTGCAGCGCGAGGTGCGCCGCATCCTGGCGCTGGCCGCGCCCAAGTCGGCGCGCGCCAGCACCCACCGCCTGCAGCCGCGGCTGGACGCCTGGCTGCTGCACCCGGTGTGGGGCCTGGCGATCCTGGCGGTGCTGCTGTTCACCGTGTTCCAGGCGGTGTTCTCCTGGGCCGCCGCGCCGATGGACGCGATCGAGGCCGGCATGGCCGCGCTCGGCGACTGGACGGCCGCCCAGCTGCCCGCCGGCCCGCTGCGCAGCCTGCTGGTCGACGGCGTGGTCGCCGGCGCCGGCAGCGTGCTGGTCTTCCTGCCGCAGATCCTGATCCTGTTCTTCTTCATCCTGGTGCTGGAGGACTCCGGCTACCTGCCGCGCGCGGCCTTCCTGCTGGACAACCTGATGGGCAAGGTCGGGCTGTCGGGCCGCGCCTTCATCCCGCTGCTGTCGAGCTTCGCCTGCGCGGTGCCGGGCATCATGGCCACGCGCACCATCGCCGACTGGCGCGACCGGCTGACCACCATCCTGATCGCGCCGCTGATGACCTGCTCGGCGCGGCTGCCGGTCTACGCGCTGCTGATCGGCGCCTTCGTCCCCGACCGCGCGGTGGGCCCGTTCAACCTGCGCGGGCTGACGCTGTTCGCGCTCTACGTGGCCGGCGTGGGCGCGGCGATGGCCGTGGCCTGGGCCATGAAGCGCACCTGGTTCAAGAGCGGCTACCAGCCGCTGATGCTGGAGCTGCCGCCCTACCGCTGGCCGGCGCCGCGCACGCTGGCGCTGGGCCTGTGGGAGCGCGCGCGCATCTTCCTGCAGCGCGTGGGCACCATCATCTTCGCGCTGGTCGTGGTGCTGTGGTTCCTGTCCAGCTACCCGGCGGCGCCCGCGGGCGCCAGCGGCCCGGCGATCACCCACAGCTTCGCCGGCCAGCTGGGCCGGGGGCTGGAGCAGCTGTTCGCGCCGATCGGCTTCAACTGGCAGATCGCCATCGCCCTGGTGCCCGGCCTGGCCGCGCGCGAGGTGGTGGTCGGCGCGCTGGGCACCGTCTACGCGCTGTCGGCCGCCGGCGACGCGGTGGCCGAGCAGCTCGCGCCGGTGATCGCGCACAGCTGGTCGCTGGCCACCGCGCTGGCCCTGCTGGCCTGGTTCGTGTTCGCGCCGCAGTGCCTGTCCACGCTGGCCGCGGTCAAGCGCGAGACCAACAGCTGGCGCTACCCCTTGGCCATGGCCGCCTACCAGTTCGCGCTGGCCTACGCGGCCGCCTTCGTCACCTACCGCGCCACGCTGTGGCTGGGAGGCTGAGCATGCGCCCCGACGCCATGCTGCTGCAGCAGATCCTCGTCGCCGTGCTGGTGGCCGGCGCCGCCGCCTACAGCGCCTGGACGCTGATGCCCCAGGCCTGGCGCCGCGCGCTGGCGCGCCAGCTGCTGCGCCTGCCGGCGCTGGCCCGCGTGGGCACGCTGCGCGCCGCGGCGGCCGGCCGGTCGGGCTGCGCCGGCGGCTGCGACGGCTGCGGGCCGGCGCCGGCGGCCGGTGAGGCCAAGGTGGTGCACTGGCAGCGCCGGCCGGGGCGTTGAGGGTGCTCGGGGCGCTGCGGCACCCGGGGCGCTGAGAGCGGGCCGGTCGGCGCCGCAGCGCGGCGGCCGGGGACCGGCGACCCGCGATCGATGGCTCAGCGCGCCGCGGAAGCCGCCGGTGCGGCCGGCAGCGTGAAGCCCGCGCAGGCGTCGCTGCGCACCGGCGCCGCGGTGCGCCAGAGGTGGGTGTAGGGCGCCGCGCCGGGCGCCAGGTCCGCCCCGTCGTCGACGAAGCCCACAGCCAGCCAGCGCGCGCCCGGCCGCTGTGCGGCCAGCAGCCGCGGCACGCCATAGTCGCTGCGCACATGGCCGTTGCCGGCCAGCAGCACGGCCGGACGGCCGCCGCTGGCCAGCAGGGCCTGGGCCATCGCGGCGTCGCGGGCGCGCTGCGCCAGGCGCATCGCCGGCAGGCGCGCGGCCGGCAGCTGGCCGCAGTGGCCGCGCTGCAGGTCGGCGTCCAGCGCGGCCTGGGCGGCGGCGTCCAGCGGCGCGGCGGCCAGCAGCGCGGCCAGGTCGGCCGGCAGCGCGGCCTCGCCCTGGCGGGCGATGGCGCGGGCCAGCTCGCGCGGCAGGTTGCCGCCCGACAGCGGCAGGCCGGCGCGCTGCACCGCGGCGAACAGTGGCTGGTGCAGCGGCCAGCCCCAGCCCTTGGGCTCGAAGCCGGCGGCGGCCAGGCTGGCCGGCAGGTCCTCGCCGAAGCGCACGGCCTGGCCGCGGGTCAGGTGCTCGGCGACCACGGTGACGCCGCCGCCCGCGGCCGCGCCCAGCGCGGCCAGCAGCTCGCCGCGGCGCTGGTGGTGCAGCGGGTTGTCGTGCTGCTCGCCCAGCAGCACCAGGTCGGCGCGCAGCAGCGCGGCCAGCAGCTCGTCGCGGTCGATGCGCCGGCCGCTGCCCAGGTCGGTCAGGGTGTCGCTGCTGGTGACGCCCGGCGCGGCGCAGCCGCCCAGCGCCAGCGCGGCGGCCCCGCCCGCGGCGCCCAGCGCGCCAGCCAGCCAGTCGCGCCGCCTCACCGTGCGCCCTCGGGCACGTAAACGATGCCGCCGTCCTTCATGCGGTAGGCCACGCCGGCCTTCTCGCCGTCGCCGCTGCCGATCTGGCCGCTGGCCTTGTAGCGCTCGATCTTCTGGCCCTGCTTGCTGACGATCTCCATCGTCGGCTGGCCGGCATCGGTGATGACGGTGACGTCCTGGCGGCTGAACGGGTTCATCAGCGGATTCTGGGCGATGGTGATCAGCAGCGCGGCGATCACCACCAGGAAGATGTCGATCAGGTTGACCACCGAGAGGATGGGGTCGTCGCTCTCGGCCTCGTGCAGCAGTTTCAGCGCCATCGCTCAGGCCCCCTGCCCGGCCGGCGGGCGCACCGCGCCCGCCCCTGCCGTTCGGCCGCACTGGATCGCCACCAGCTCCTCGGCCAGCCAGCGGCGGCGGACGTTGGCCACCCAGTAGGTCACCGAGGCGGCGATCAGCGCCAGGATCACCGCCGAGAAGGCCACCGTCAGGTTGTGCGAGACCTGGGCCAGGTTGCCGTCGGACAGCGACTTCAGCGCCGGGCCCATCGGGATCATCGTGGCCACCAGGCCCAGCATCGGCGTGACGCGGCTGGCGATGCGCGGCGCCTCCAGCAGCTGATGGGCCAGCAGGTCGAGCTCGTCCTCGCCGAGGCCGCCGGCCGCGGCGTCGGCTGCCACCAGCGGCCGGCCGCCGCCGCCGCGCCGGCGCCAGGCCAGCATCGCGAACTCGCCCAGGCACCAGAAGGCGTAGACGAACAGCGCGGCGATCAGCGCCAGCGTGGGCAGCAGGAAGACCTGCGCCACCTCGTACATCGTGGATTCCATCAAGTGGGGCACGGCAACTCCTGGGTTCGGGTTCGGGTTCGGATCGGGGATGGCAGCGCGGCGGCGCGGCGCGCGCGCCAGGCGCCGCCGGCGCCGGCCGCGGCCAGCACGGCCAGCGCGGCCAGCAGGGCGCCGGTCGTCGCCGGCGGGGCGGGGTCGGGCACGCGGTCCAGCCGCAGGCCGCGCACCGGTGGTGGCGCGGGCGGTGGCGGTGCGGCCGGGGCCTGTGCGGCCGGCCGGGCGGCGGCACGGGCCGCGGCCGGCGCCGCCGCTGCGGCCAGGCCGAAGCCGGGGGCGACGAAGGCCCGGAAGGCCGCGTTGTCGCTGCGCACCGCATGGCGACGGGCCAGCTCGCGCCAGCGCGCCTTCAGCTCGGCCACGCTGGCCGCGTCGGCCTGCCACTGGCCCAGGCGCGCGGCCTCGAGCATGCGCTCGATGCCCTGCGCCAGCGCGTGCGGGTTGGCGCGCTCGAACCAGTCCTTCAGCCCCAGCCGGTGCTTGTCGCGCACGTAGACGTCCATGAACTGCTGCCACTGGTCGTGGCGCACCACCTCGCGCGCCACCGACTGCCAGCCGGCGAAGTTGTTGATGCCGTCGAGCACCTGCAGCGTGCCGGCATAGCCCTCGGCCATCAGGCCGCGGATGTAGCCGGGGTGGAAGTTGCGCGTGGCCAGCTCCTTGGCCAGGAACTGCGCCGCGCCCTCCACCCGGCCCGCCCCCCCGGCACCGGTGCCGCGCAGGTTGCTGATGTACAGCTCGGGCGCCTTGCCGTCGAGCTGGCGCACCGCCAGCGCCAGCCCGCCCAGGTACTGGAAGGGGTCGTCGGTGGTCAGCATGCCGTAGAGGTTGGAGCTGCGCGCCAGCACCGCGGCCTCGGTGCCCTTCAGGTGCTCGGCGTAGAGGTTGACGCCGCGCCCGCCGGGCGCCGCGCCGGCGCCGGCGCGGCCCCACTCGGCCTCGTCCGGCCCGTAGGCGAACTGCATGCGGCCCAGGTACAGCGCGGCCAGCTTGCGGTCGCCCTCGGCGGGGGTCTTCCAGGTGTCGGTGGCCAGCGCGGCGTCGTCCAACCCGGTGCCGTAGCGGCCGGATTCGGACGAGAAGATGCGCGTCTGCCCGGCTCGCGCGGCCGCCGCGGCGTCGACGCCGCGGGCACGCAGCCCGTCGGCGATGCGCCGCGCGTTGGCGGCCACCGGGTTGTCGGCCTCGTCGGGCCCGTCGGCCTCGGCCGCCAGCCTGGCCGCCTTGGCCAGCAGGCGCATCACGTTGGGGAAGTGGTCGCGGTACAGGCCGGTGGCCGACAGCACCACGTCCACCCGCGGCCGGCCCAGCTGGGCGCGCGGCAGCAGGCGCACGTCGCTGACGCGGCCGCCGGCGTCCCACACCGGCTCGACGCCCAGCGCCCACAGCGCCTGCGCCTCCAGGATGCCGAAGTGGCGCATGGTCTCGACCGACCACAGCGTGAAGGCCAGCTTCCTGGGCACCTGGCCGCGCTGGGCCCGGTGCGCGGCCAGCAACTGGTCCAGCGCCTGGCGGCCGGCGGCCCAGGCCGCGGCGGTGGGCACGCGCGAGGGGTCGAAGCCGTAGAGGTTGCGGCCGGTGGGCAGCGCGTCGGGGTTCTTGATCGGGTCGCCGCCGTAGCTGGTCGGAATGTGGCGGCCGTCCAGCGCGGCCAGCAGCGCGGCCAGCTCGGGCTCGCCGCCCAGGTCGGCGTGCCAGCGCCGCGCCTGCGCCAGCCTGGCCCGCGTGGCCTCGTCCAGGCCGGCCGGCTCGGGGCCGCCGGCCAGCAGCTGCTGCAGGCGCTTGAACGGCGTGGACTCGGTCAGCCGCTGCCAGTCGCCGACCAGCACCTCGTCGGCCTCCTCGCCGGGGCCGGCCACCGCCTGCCAGAAGCCCGGGCCCAGCATCATCAGCACGGTGGCGGTGCGCCAGGGCTCGCCGGCGCCCTGGCCGAAGGTGTGCAGGCCCATCGGCTGGGCGGTTCGCGCCAGCTCGTGCAGGTGCTCGTGCACCTGCTGCACGAAGGCGTCGAACTCGCGCTCGGGGCGCGCGGCGTCCCAGCCCAGGTCGCGGTCGATGTGCTCGCGGCGCACCGCGGCCAGGAACTGCGCGCGCAGCTGGTCCTTGACGCCGCCGGCGTCCTGCGCCTGCCACTGGTGCAGCAGGTCGTGGATGGCGGTCAGCGCGGCGTGCAGGCCGGCCGGCGCGAACGGCGGCGTCTGGTGGCTGACGATGACCGCGCGGCCGCGGCGCTTGGCCTGCGTGGCCTCGCCGATGTTGTCGACGATGTAGGGGTAGACCACGGGCACGTCGCCCACCGCCAGCATCGGCCAGTCGGTCACCGCCAGCGCGCGCTCCTTGCCGGGCAGCCATTCCTGGCTGCCGTGGGTGCCGAAGTGCACATGGGCGTCGGCGCCCAGGCCCTGGCGCGCCCACAGGTAGGCGGCCAGGTAGAAGTGCGAGGGCACGGCGCTGGTCGAGTGGTACAGCGCCTTCTCCCGGTCCTCCCAGCGCTCGCCGCGCGGCGGCTGCGGCAGCAGGACGATGCCCCCCCGGCCGGTGCCACGCCCACCGGCCTCGCCCGCCGGGTCGCCGAAGCCCAGCGCCAGGCGCGGGACCACGAAGACCGCGCCGCCGGGCTCGTGCAGCACCATGGACGAGTTCTCGGGCTCGCCCCAGCGCAGGCGCAGCGCGTCGCGCTGGGCGGCCGGCAGCGTGGCCAGCCAGCGGCGGTAGTCGGCCACCGGCAGGCGCGCGGCCAGGCCGTCGCGCAGCAGGGCCTGCAGCACGGCGCGGTCCTCGGGCGGGCGGTAGGCCGGCGCCAGCAGGCGCTGCAGTTGCGCCGTCAGCGTGGCCTCGTCCAGCGCCTCGCTGCGGTAGCCGGCCGCACGCAGCGCCGCCAGCGTGGCGGCCAGGCTGCGCGGCAGGTTCATGAACGAGGCCGACAGGTTCTTCTCGCCCGGCGGGTAGTTCCAGAACCACAGCGCCAGGCGCTTGTCGGCCGCCGGCTTGCGCTGCAGCGCGACCAGGTTCAGCGCCTTGGCCACCACCGCGTCGGCCTGCGGGCCGATGGCCTCGAGCTGCTCGTCACCGGCACGCGGCGCGGCGGCGACCTGGATGTCGGCGATGCCGGCGTACTCGGCCTGGGCCAGGTAGAAGGGCACGTCCATCAGCGGCAGGCCCTGCGGGTCGGCGGCCCAGGCGGCGGCGTCGCCCTTGCGGTAGGCCAGGGCCTGCACCACCGGCAGGCCCAGCGCGGCGAACTCTTCGCGCCGGCCCTCGGGGTTGAGCAGGATCTGGGTGTTGATCAGCACGTCGGCGGCCGGCCGGCCGTTGACCGTGAGCAGCTGGGTGATGGCCTGCTTGTCCATCACCGGGCTGTAGAAGGGCAGCGCCAGCGCGCCGGCGGCCTCGATGCGGCGCACCAGCGCGTCGATGAAGCCGGTCTGCTCGGCGGCGATGGCCTGCTGGTGGAAGGCGATGGCCACGGTGGGCGGGCGCCGCGCCGGGTCCACGCCCTGCCAGGCCAGGTAGGCGGCGGCGTCGGCCAGCACCGTGGCCGGCGCGCGCGGGTGGTAGACCGCGGCCGGCGGAAAGACGATGGGCGGCGGCAGCGCGTCGGTCGGCCGGCCGGCCAGGTGCGCGGCCACCGCCTGCAGGAAGCGCTGGTTGTTGGCCCGCCCGCCGTTGACGTAGTGGGCGTGCAGGCGCTGCACCAGCGCCGCGGGCAGGCCGGCGGCCTGCGGCGCGCGGGTGGCCATCCAGACATGCGGCAGGCGCTGCAGCGCCGGCAGCGCCGCGCCCAGCTTGCCGCGCACGTACTGCTCGATGTGCTCGCGCGGCGCGTCGATCAGCACCAGGTCGGCGCCCTGCCACAGCGCGGGGCCGGCGTCGGGCGGCAGCTGCTCGGCCCACTGCACCTCCAGCGTCAGGCCCAGCGGCGCGGCGGCCTCGCGCAGCGCGACGAACTTGCCCGGCGGCACCGGGCTGGCGGCGACGATGCGCAGCGTGGCCGCCGCGGCCGGCCGTGCCGCCAGCGCGGCGGCCATCGTCAGGGCCAGCAACGGGGCCAGCGCCCACCCCCGCGCCAGCCGCCGGCGCAGCCAGGCCGCCAGGCCCTGCAACGTGAAGATCGCCGCGGCCATGCTCAGAACTCGTGCCTCAGCCCGGCCACCAGGCTGACGCCGGGCTGGCTGTAGGCGTCGAGCACCTTGCTCGTGGCCGCGAGGTCGCGCACGTCGGCCCATTGCCAGTGCTTGCGGTCGAACAGGTTGTGCAGGCCGACGTTGACCCGGGTGTGCCGGCCCAGCTGGCGCCAGGCGCTGAGGTCGAAGACCGCGTAGCCCGGCGGCGTGAAACCGCCGGCCGTGGGGTTGCGGCGCTGGCGCTCGACCGCGGTCATCGTCAGCTCACCGCCCCAGACGCCGGGCTGCTCGTGCAGCAGGCCCAGCACCAGCTTGTCCGGGTCGATGGTGGCCAGCGGCGTCTTGCTGCCGCCGGTGGTCTGGTTGCCGACCAGGTGCGACAGGCTGGCCGACAGCTTCCACTGCGGCCGGAACACCCAGGCACCGCTGAGCTCGACGCCATGGATCACCACGCTGTCGAGGTTGACCGACTGGTAGACCGTGGGATCCGACGCCGTGCCCGCGCCGCCGACCTTCTGGTTGGCGGCGATGAAGTCCTGGTACCTGGCGCGGAACACGCTGGCGCTGTAGCGCCACTGGCGGTCGGCGCCGCGCAGGCCCAGTTCCACGCTGTCGCTGGTCTCGGGCTTGAGCCCGGGGTTGCCGATGGATTTGTAGGGCGCCGAGGCCGTCAGGTTGGTCACGCCGCCGTTGACCATGCTGGGCGTCGGCGCGCGGAAGCCATGGGCGTACTGGCCGAAGACCTGCAGCAGCGGCGCCTGGCGCCAGATGAAGCCCAGCTTGGGCGAGGCCTCCTGGCCCGACAGCCGGGCCGGCACCTGGCTGTTGCTGACGGCGTACAGCGGGTCGTCCTGGCGCGGGCGCAGCTCGAAGCGGTCCAGCCGCAGGCCGGGGATCACGCTGAGCCGGCCGAAGCCGAGCTCGTCCTGCACGAAGGCGCCGTAGAGCCGGTAGTCGGTGTCCGGGAAGCTCTTGTTGGTGACGAAGGCCGACGAGCCGCTGCTCACCAGCGTGCCGTTCAGGTAGTTGGCGCCGTCCTTCAGCGAGTCGACCCGCGTGGTCGACAGGTCCAGGCCGTAGACCAGGCGGTGGGTCAGCGCGCCGCCGAAGTGGCTCTCGGCCTGGGCGCTGGCGCCCACGGTCTGCTCGCCGTAGCGTGTGTCGCGGCTGCGCGTGTTCCAGGCCGTGGTGTTGCTGCGCCGCTCGAAACCGAACTGGCGGTTGCTGCTGTCCTGCACATACAGGCTGGCCTGGGCGCGCTGGATCCAGGGTGCGCGGGCGTCCAGGAACTCGTAGTCGGCCTTGAGCAGGGTGCGCTCGATGTCCTCGCGGGCGTCGACGTCGGTGGTCGTCGGGTAGGACGCGTCGCCGAACAGGGTGTAGACCTCGGTGTCGATGCGGCGGTCCAGGCGCTCGGCCGTCAGCTTGACGCGCTGGCGCGGGTCGATGCGCCAGACCAGCTTGCCCAGCAGGTAGTCGCTGCGTGCCTGCTGCGGGTTGCCCAGGGTGCGGGTGTTGTTGGCCGCGTCGACGCTGCCCATGGTCTCGGCCTCGTGGCCGCGGCGCAGGCTGGCCAGCAGCAGGGCCTCGAACTGCTCGCCGCGCGCGGCCACCGCCGGCATCACGCCGAAGCTGCGGTCGGCCGAACGCCAGCCGAACTTGACCGTGCCCTGCACCGGCTGGCCCAGGGTCAGCAGGTCGGCCGGGTCCTTGGTGACGAAGCTGACCGCGCCGGCCAGGCCGTCGCTGCCGTAGCTGGTCGACGAGGGGCCGCGCAGCAGCTCCACGCGCTTGAAGGCCTCGGGGTCGATGTAGTCGCCGCGGCCGGCGGCGAAGGGGCCGCTGGCATAGGCCATCGGCAGGCGCACGCCGTCGACCTGCAGCATCACCTGGTTGCCTTCCAGGCCACGGATGTTGATGCCCTCGTTGCCGCCGCGGCCGGTGGCGTAGAAGGCGGCCGAGCTGCGGTTGGGCAGCGCGCGCACCGAGACGCCGTTCTCGTGGCGCAGCAGGTCCTGCAGGTCGCCGGGCAGCAGGCGGTCGATCTCCTCGGCGGTGATCACGTGGACCGTGGCCGGCACCTCGTCCTGCGTGCTCTGCACGCGGCTGGCGGTGGCCACCACCTTGGGCAGGGTGCTGAGGGCTGCGGGCGCGGCGGCAGGCTGGGCCTGCGCCGGCAGCGCGTTGCACAGCGCGGCCGCGGCCAGGCTGACGCAGCGCAGGGGGTTCAGCGGCGCGGGGAAGGCGCGGGCGGCGGCCTGCCGCGCCGGCGGGCGATGGGAAAGGGCCATGACGGACTCCGGGTGAGGACGGGGAACGGAGCGTCTGGCGGGCGGCTGGCGGACGGCGGGCGTCTGGCGCGCAAGGCTGGCTTGACGCGCGGGTGACCGGCGGCCGCCGTGGCGGCTGGCCGGCCCCCCGCGAGGGGACGGATCGGGGCGGGTTTCAGGGCGGGCCGTGCACCGGCCACGGCCCGCGGGGCGGGCAGGTGGCGCGGGCAGGCCTCACTTGGTCAGGATCAGCTTGCCCTGGGCGGTCAGGCGCAGGCGGTAGACCGCGTCGGCATGCTCGATGCACGCCTCGCGGCCACCGGCCAGCAGGGTGTCGCTGCGCCACCGGGGCCGGCCGTCGGCATCGGCCGGCGCGGCGCGCGCTGGCGTGGCCGGGCCACCGGGCAGGGGTGCGGACACGTGGGAGGTGGGTAATGCAGCCATGCTCGCATCATAAATGCGAACCACTCTTATTTGCAATCAGAATCCAGCGATCCGAGACTCAGGCCGCCGGCCCGCCCAGGCGCCGCAGGCGGATGAAGGCCAGGCCGGTCTGCACCGCACGGTCCAGCGGGTCGGTCAGCGGGCGCGCCGGCAGGTCCAGCGCGCGGGCGATCGCGGCCAGGCGCAGGTCCAGCGCCGCCCCGCCCTGCTGCTGGTGCGGTGGCAGCTGGCGCAGCCGCCAGTCCTGGTACAGCGTGGCCACGTCGGTGCGCCGCTGCGGCAGCGGCACGCCCAGCAGCGGCCGCGCCAGCCGGTTCAGCAGCGCCAGCTCGTCGTCGAGGAAGTGGCCGACCAGCGGCCGCGGGCCGACCAGGGCCAGCAGCCGGCGCAGGGCTTCCTCCGGTGCCAGGCCCTCGGCCAGATCGCGCGGGCGCAGGCCATGGCGGCGCAGCGCCGCCTCGGGTACCGGGCGCTCGGGGCGCAGGCGCAGCAGCAGACGCTGGCTGGTCAGCAGGCGCTGGCCGTCCAGCGGCACCGCGGCCAGCGCCAGCACCTGGTCGCTGCGCGGATCGAAGCCGCTGGTGGCGCAGTGCAGCACCACGCCCTGGCCCGGCGGCGGCGCGTCGAACAGGCGGCGCCAGGCCGGGTCGCGCAGCTGGTGCAGGCCCCAGGCCTGGCGCAGCTCGCGGCCCAGCGTGCCGACCCAGCCGGCGGGCGACGGCAGGCCGCTCATCGGCGCGGTCTCCGCCACGGCGCCACCGGGCCGGCCCCCGGCTGCGGGTCAGACCGCATCGAGGTGGAAGCGCTGGCGCAGCAGCGTCTTGAAGCGCTTGACCACGGCCAGCGTGTCCTTCAGCAGGTCGCGGTCCAGCGTGCCGAGGGCGGCCACGTCGATGCCGCCGCCGGGCCGGCCGGTCTCCAGCGCGGCCAGGCCGGCGTCCAGCTTCAGCCGCATGAAGAAGTGCAGGCTCTCGACGAGCTCGCGGCCCAGCGCGGCGGGCAGGCGCTGCGCGGCCACCAGCGCGTCGATGCGTTCGGCGGTGCCGGTGCATTCCAGCCGCTCGGCCAGGGCCAGCGCACGCACGCCGTGCACCAGCGGGAAGCTGCCGGCCTTCTTCAGGTCCAGCGTGCCGCGGCCGCCCTCGCCGCCGAACAGCCGCGCCCACCAGGCACCGCCGGCCTCGCCGTCGAAGGCGTTGACCGCGGCGGCGAAGCGCGCCAGCAGCGCGTCGTTGCCGCCAACCAGAGTGAACAGCTCGCCGCGCACCCGCGCCAGCAGGCCGGCGTCGCCGCACACCGCGTGGGCGTCCAGGAAGATGGCCACCGCCATCAGCGTGTCCGGGCTGGGCAGCAGCAGCCAGCGCCGCACCTGCTGGGCGAAATCGGCCGCCGGGGCGCGCCACTGAGGGTTGCTCAGCATGATGCCGCCCGGGCACGGCGGGTAGCCGAAGCGCGCCAGCGCGTCGGAAAAGCGCTGGCAGATGTCCGCCAGGTCGTCCGGCGGCGCGTAGCCGTCGCGCAGCACCAGGCCGTTGTCCTGGTCGGTCTTGAGCAGCTGCTCGCCGCGGCCCTCGCTGCCCATCACGAACAGGCAGCTGTTGGCCACCAGCGCCGGCGGCGCGATCAGCTGCCAGGCGCGCTCGAACAGCCGGGCGTTGAGCGCCTGCACCAGGCGGGCGATGCCGGCCACCCGCGTGCCGCTGCGGTGCAGCTGGGCGATCAACCGGGTGATCTGGCCGGCGGCGGCGGCCAGCTGGTCCAGGTCGGCCGCGTCCAGGATCTGGCGCGTGACCAGGTAGCTGTGGTCGCTCAGGTAGCTCAGCAGGTCCACCTGCTCGAGCAGGCCGCGCACCTGGGACGGGTCGTCGACGACGCGGCCCGGCGGCCCGTCGGTCACCGCCAGGCGCTGCACGCGGTGGCGGATCATCGTGGCCAGCGCGTCGAAGACCGGGGCGTCCGGCGGCACGGTGATCAGCGGGTGGCTGGCCAGCGTGCCCACCGGCAGCCGGTCCAGCGGCGTGCCCTGCAGGATGGCGCGCTGCAGCCCGGCGGTGCTGAACAGGCCCAGGCGCGGCGGCTGGCTGGCGCGGTCGTGCACCAGCACGCTGGTGGTGCGCTGGGCGGTGAAGACCTGGACCACCGAGACGATGTCGGTGGCCGCGTCGACCACCTGGGCCGGCCGCATCACCACCTGGTCGACGCGGGCCATGCCCAGGGCCTGCATCTGGTGGCGCGCGCTGCGCTCGGCCAGCGCGCCCAGCTTGTCCGACAGGTCGGCGAACAGCAGCGCGCCGAAGCCGGCGTTGGCGGCGATCAGCTCGCCGACCGCCGCCTTGGCCAGGCGGTAGACCAGCACCTCGTCGACCGCGGCAAAGCGGTGGCTGGCCTTGCCGGCGACCAGGGCGCGGCCGTCGAAGCAGTCGTCGGGGCCGTAGGTGGCGACCAGCTCGTCGCCGTCCCACTGCTGCACATGGCCCTGCACCAGCACGAACAGGTGGCTGGGCGCGTCGCCCGGCGCCAGCAGCACCTGGCCGGCCGGCAGGCTCTCGAGGTCGACCTGGGCGCGGACCAAGTCGCGCTGCGCGCCGTCCAGGCAGTCGAAGGGCGAGACGGCGAAGTTGAAGGCGTTCGGCACGCCCCCGATCTGAGCACGGCTGGCTGACGCCAGCCCTGCGCCAGCACAAGCGCGGGCGCCGGCGGCGGCACGGCCGCCGGGCCGGCGATCAGGCGATGCAGGTGCGGTTCTTGCCGGTGCGCTTGGCCTCGTACAGGCCCTCGTCGGCGCGGGCGGTGGCGCTGTCCAGCGTCTCGCCGGGGCGCCAGGCGGTGACGCCGGCCGAGAAGGTGACGAAGACCTCGCGCCCCTCGTGCATGAACAGGCTGGCGCTGAGCCGGCGCTGCAGCCGCGTCAGCACCTGCTGGGCCTCGTCCACCGGCGTGCCGGGCAGCAGCAGCACGAACTCCTCGCCGCCGTAGCGCGCGACGTGGTCGACCGGCCGCAGCCATTCGCGCACCCGCGCGGCCAGGCTGCGCAGCGCCTCGTCGCCGGCGGCATGGCCCAGGCTGTCGTTGAGCTTCTTGAAGTTGTCGATGTCGATCAGGCCCACGGCCAGCGGCGCGCGCCCGGCGCCCTCGCGCAGCACGCGGGCCGATTCGGTGTCGAAGGCCGCGGCCAGGCCGCGCCGGTTGGCCACCTGGGTCAGCGCGTCGGTGGACACCTCGTCGGACAGGCGGCGCAGCTCGCCCTCCAGCGCCAGCACGCGCGATTCCAGCGCGCCGGCGCGGGCGGCCTCCTCGGCCAGGCGGGCGCGGGCGGCGGCGACCACGCCGTGCACCGCGCGGCTGTCGCTGACCATCTCGCGCACCACCGCGGCCAGCGCGTCCAGCGACTCGGCGGACTCGATCAGCGTGGCGTAGCCGGCGGCCTGCTCGCTGAAGCGGCCGGTGGCCTGGCCCAGCTCGCCCAGCTCGGACAGCACCTGGCGCACCATCAGCTTCAGCGCGTCGCGCGCCTGAACGCGCTCGGCCTGCAGCGTGCGCTGGCGCGCGCGGGTGTCGTCCAGCAGCTCGCGGGCGGCGCGCACCGCGCTGGCGCCGGCGCCGTCGCGCAGGCGCTCGCGCAGCTGCTCGCTCTGGCCGCGGGTCCAGCTGCCGTCCTCGGTCCAGTCGCCCAGGCCGTCGGTCAGCGCGCGGCACAGCGCCAGCAGCTCGTCGACCAGCTCGTGGCGCAGGCCGAACAGCCGGCGCACGCGGTGGCAGACGTCGGCCACCGCGTCGGCCAGCGCTGTAGTCGCGCCCTCGCGGCCGATGCGGCCGGCCAGCGTGGCCAACTCGTCGGCCAGCTCGGCCGCCCGCGGCTCGGACGCCGGCAGGCCCGCGCGCACCGTGGCCTGCAGGGCGTCGACCAGGCGGGGGTGGGCGTCCGAGGCCGCGGCAGCGGCCATGGCGCCCGACGCCGTGCCGGACGGGCTGTCCTCGGCCGGACTGGCGACCGCCGCGCCGCTGGCCGGCCCGGTGCCCGCGCCGTCGGCCGGGGCCGCCGGCCCGCCACCGTCGGTGCCGCCGGCGGCATCACGCTCGTCGACGTCCACGTCGGCGTCGGGCTGGTCGGACTCCCAGGCGCCGACCAGCTGGCGCAGGCGCTGCTGCAGGCGCTGCGCGTCGCTGCGGCTGCCGTCGAGCACGCGCTGCAGGCTGTCCTTCTTGCGCGCGCCCGTCCAGTGGCGGCCGCCGCGCTCCAGGCCGCGGGCCAGGCGGTCGATCAGCTGCGCCCAGCCCTGGGCCTGGGCGGCCGCCGCCTGGGCGCCGCGGTCCAACGCGCGCTGCAGGTCGTCCCAGCGGCCGTCCATCAGCGCGCCGGCCAGCTCGCCGCGCAGGCCGGCGTCGTCGCTGGCGCGCATCGCCAGGCGCTCGACCACCGGGCGTGCACGGGCCGGCAGCGCGCCCTCGGCCGCCACGGCCTCGCCGGCCTCCTCGGCGTAGGCGCGGGCGTAGTTCGCCGGCGTGGGCTCCAGCTTGGCCAGCGCCAGGCGGCGCAGCGCGCCCTTGGCCAGTTGCGCGGGCGAGGCGCCGGCAGCGGCGGAACGGTCAGCGTCCATCGGTCGGAGGCTCCAGGGACAGGACGGGGGGTGGGCGGCGGGCGCCGCGGGGCGGTGGGTTGGCGGACCGGGGACGCGGCGGCGCGCACCCGCCGCCGACCGCGGGCGCGGCCGGCGCCGCGCTCAAGGACGGCGACCGCCGGTGGTGCGCGGCAGCTCGACGCGCTCGGCCGCGGCCGGCACGATCCACGGCGCCTTGCGCGGCAGCACGGTCTGCTGCAGCCAGCGCTCCAGCTCGTCGGGCGGGATCGGCCGGCTGAACAGGAAGCCCTGCATCACGCCGCAGCCCAGGCGGTGCAGCACCTCCATCTGGCGCAGGTTCTCCACGCCCTCGGCGATCACCCGCAGGCCCAGCGAGCGGGCCAGCGCGATGATGGCGGTGACCACCGCCGAGCTCTGCGGCGTGATGCCCAGGTCGCGCACGAAGCTGCGGTCGATCTTCAGCTCGGAGATCGGCAGCGTGGTGAGGTAGGCCAGCGAAGAGTAGCCGGTGCCGAAGTCGTCGATGGAGATCTCCACGCCGATCTCGGTCAGCCGGTGCAGGCAGGGGATCACGTTCTGCAGGTCCTTCATCAGGCCCGTCTCGGTGATCTCCAGCTGGATCGCGCGGTGCGGCACGCCGTAGGCCGACACGCACTGGTGGATGTGCTCGACCAGGTCGCTGCGCTCGAACATGCGGTTGGGCAGGTTGACGGCGATCGAGTCGGAGAAGCCGAAGCTCAGGCCCCAGGCCTTGGCCTGGCGCGCGGCCTCGCGCAGCGCCCATTCGGACAGCGGCACGATCAGGCCGGTCTCCTCGGCCAGCGGGATGAAGTCGCCCGGCGGCACCAGGGTGTGGCCGCGCTGCCAGCGCATCAGCGCCTCGGCGCCGACCATGCGCGCCGAGCGCACGTCGATCTTGGGCTGGTAGTGCAGCACCAGCTCGTTGCGCTCGATGGCCTTGTGCAGCGCGCTCTCCAGCTCCAGCTTCTCGCGGCCGCGGCCGGCCAGCATCGGGCTGTAGACCGCGCTGGCATTGCGCCCGGCGTTCTTCACCGAGTACATGGCCACGTCGGAGTTGCGCATCAGGTCGGCCACCGAGACGCCGTCGCGCGGGTAGATCGCGATGCCGACGCTGGCGGTGACGAAGCATTCCTGGCCGCCGACGAAGATCGGCTCGCGCATCGCCTCGAGGATGCGCCAGGACACGCGCTCGGCGTCGGATTCGTCGGACACCTCGGGCAGCAGCGCGATGAACTCGTCGCCGCCCAGGCGGCCCACGGCCTCCAGCGAGCGGTGGCCGCGGTTGCCGGCGGCCTCCAGCGCGCCGTCGAGCACCTGGTCGGAGTGGCGCACGCAGCCGCGCAGCCGGCGGGCCACCTCGACCAGCAGTTCGTCGCCGGCGGCGTGGCCCAGCGTGTCATTGATGACCTTGAAGCGGTCCAGGTCGATCAGCAGCAGCGCGGCCTGGTGGCCCATGCGGCGGGCGTGGTCCAGCGCGCGCTCGGTGCGCCAGATCAGCTGGCGGCGGTTGGGCAGGCCGGTCAGCGCGTCGAAGTTGGCCAGGTGGCGGATGCGGTCCTCGGCGACGCGGCGGTCGGTCACGTCCTGCACGATGCCGGTGTAGCCGATGCTGTGGCCCTGCTCGTTGAACTCGGGCTCGGCCTCGATGTGCACGATGCGCGTCAGCCCGCTGGGCAGGTTGACCGGCACGTCGATGGCCAGCACGGTGCTGTGCGACTGCACCTCGCCGAAGACGCGGGTCAGGCCGCGGCGCTCGGGCATCGGCACCATGCGGATCAGGCGGCGCATCGACAGCGGCTCGTCCGGGCCGAGGCCGAACACGCGCAGCGCCTCGGGCGCCAGCGTCAGACCGCCGTGGTGCTGGCCGCTGCTGGCACGGCGCCAGTCGAAGCTGCCCATGCGCGCCAGGTCCTGGGCGCGGGCCAGCTTGGACTTGCTGCGCTCCAGCTCGAGCCGGGTGCGCGCCGAGCGCAGCAGGTAGCGCAGCCGGCCGGCCAGCAGGCTCCACTGCGTGCTCTTGACGAAGAAGTCGGTCGCGCCGGCCCGGTAGGCGCGGGTGATCGAGGCCTCGTCGTCCAGGCCGGTGAGCATCAGCACCGGCATGTTCTCGAAGCCCGGCGTGGCGCGCAGGGCGACGCAGGTGTCGAAGCCGTCCAGCCCCGGCATCATCGCGTCGAGCACGATCATGTCGGGCATGCGCTCGGACAGCAGGGCCAGCGCCTGCTCGCCGCTGCTGGCCTCCAGGATCTCGAAGCCGCGCTCGCGCAGGGCCTCGGCGGTGAGCATCAGCGTGACCTCGTCGTCGTCGACCAGCAGCACCGTGGGGCGCTCGGACGAGTCGTCGGCGTCGAAGGCGTGCGGCAAGGTCATCGAGGGCGGCAGGCTACGTGGGCTGGGTGGACAGCAGTTGGGACACGGCGGCGTCGACCCGCACCGCCTCGGCCTCCAGCCGGTCGAGCAGGGCGGGCAGCGCGTCGAGGTCGCCGTCACGCACCGCCTGCTCGGCCGCACTGCACAGCCCGGACAGGGACAGGGCCCCGACGCTCGCCGACGAGGATTTTAGGGTGTGCGTCACCAGGCGCAGCGCGGCCAGGTCGGACTGCGCCCGCGCCTGCGCCAGCTGGGACAGCAGGCGGGCCAGCGAGCCGCGGTAGGTGCTCAGCACGCGCTGCACCAGCCGGCTGGTGCCGTGGGGGTCGAGCTGGGACAGGTTGGCCAGGGCCTGGGCGTCCAGCACGGTCGTGCCACCGCCGGGAGCCGGCACCGGCGGCGGGGACACCCTGGCGGCGTCCGGCGGAGAAGAGATCGTGGTCATGTCAATGCAAACATGGGGTGGACGGGTCGTTCGTCGCCGGCGGCCAGACCTCCCCCCAGCCCAAGCATGACCCCAGGCGCCACAGTCGTCAATCCAGAATGCTTGACGCTGCAACACCCGGTCACGGTGGTCTGGCGGGTTGGTGCTGCCCGCAGGGGCCCAGCGAGCGGCCACGCCGGGACGCCCACACGCCAGGGGCATCGGCCGCCGAGCGCCGGACTTGAGCGGCCACGGCCGCCGCGCCGGGGCGGCCGGAGGCCGGTCCGTACAATCCTTGGCATGTCGCGCGACCGCGAAGCCGGTGCCGCCGCCCCCGGCACCCTCCCCTCCCCGGCCTGGACATCCCTGCCGGTGCTGCCGCTGGCGCTGCTGGCCGCCGCGATCGTCGCCGCGCTGCTGGCCGCGCAGCAGGTGCTGCCGGCCTGGCTTGGCGCGCTGGCCCTGCTGCTGACCGCCGCCGGCGCGCTGCTCAGCGGCGCCTACTGGAGCCGCCAGCGCCAGCTCGACCGCCTGCGCGACGCGCGCCTGCACGGCCAGCTGCTGGGCCAGCTGCTCGACGTCTGGTGCTGGCAGACCGACGCCGAGCACCGCCTGATCCGCCTGCAGCCGCCGCAGGGCGCGCCGGCCTCGGCCTGGGTCGCCGGCGCCTTCAGCGGCGAGCTGCTGTGGCAGCGCTTCGACGACCCCGAGCACAGCCTGCAGCCGCGGCTGCAGGCGCAGGCGCCGCTGGGCGAGCTGCGGGTGCTGCAGCCGGCCGCCCAGCCGGGCGCGGCGCCGCGGCCCTGGCGGCTGCGCGGCCTGCCGCGCTTCGACAGCCGCGGTCGCTTCGATGGCTACCTGGGCGTGGCCTGGCCCTGCGAGGCCGACGAGGCGCGCCAGTGCGCGCTGCGCGGCTTCGACCTGCTGCTGGCCCAGGGGCCGGCCCTGCTGTGCCTGGGCCGGCCGGCGCCGGACGGCGGCTGGCTGCTGCAGCGCGCCAGCCCGCCGGCGCGCGCCCTGCTGGGGCTGGACCCGGCGCTGGCCGCCGATGCGCCGCTGCCCTGGCAGCAGGCGCTGGGCGGCCTGCCCGAGGGCCTGCGCCAGCGCGTGCAGGCCCTGGCGCCCGGCGAGGCGGCCGATGTCGACGGCTGGCGCGTGCGCCTGGACCGGCTCAGCGGCCTGGGCGGCGACGCCGCCGGCGGCGGCCCCGAGGCCGAGGCCCTGCTGCTGAGCCTGGCGCCGCACGAGGCCGGCGGCGACAGCGCCACCCAGTCGCTGGCGGCCGAGCACGCGGCCTTCAGCTACACCATCTCGCACGACCTGCGCGCGCCGATCCGCGTCGTCGAGGGCTTCAGCCGCATCCTCAAGGAAGACTACGGCACGGTGCTGGACCGCGTCGGCCGCGACCACCTGGACCGGGTAATGGGCGCGGCGGCGCGCATGAACCAGATGATCGACGCGCTGCTGTCGCTGTCGCGCCTGTCTACCCAGCCGCTGGCGCGCCAGCCGGTGAACCTGTCGCAGCTGGCCGGCTGGGTGGTCGACGAGCTGCGCCGCGGCGCGCCCGAGCGCCAGGTGGCGGTGCACATCGCCCCCGACCTGGCCGCCAACGGCGACCCGACGCTGCTGCGCATGGCGCTGGAGAACCTGCTGGGCAACGCCTGGAAGTACAGCGCCAAGGTGCCGGCCGCCGAGATCCGCTTCGAGCGCGTGCAAGCCGCCGGCCGGCCGGTGTACTGCGTCAGCGACAACGGCGCCGGCTTCGACATGCGCTTCGCCGACCGGCTGTTCGGCGTCTTCCAGCGCCTGCACAGCAGCAGCGACTTCCAGGGCACCGGCATCGGCCTGGCGTCGGTGCGGCGCATCGTGCGCCGCCACGGCGGCGAGATCTGGGCCGAGAGCGAGGTCGGCCAGGGCGCGCGCTTCTACTTCACGCTGAAGTCCGAGGCCGCCGCCGGCTGAGGGGCAGCGCGCCCCTGGCCTGCCCGCCTCGCGGGCGCCGCGGCCTTCAGTCCTGGCCGCGCGCCAGCAGTTCCACCGCCTCGACCAGGCGCGTGGCCTGGTCGGCCAGGTTGCGCTGCTCGTCGGCGGCCAGCTTCTGCAGGCGCTGCAAGGCCACGCCGCGCTGCAGCGAGTAGCGGTGCATCAGCACGCCGACGGCGATGGCCACCACGTCGGGGCCGGCCGGGGCGAGCGGCGCCGGGGCCGGCGCGGCCACCGCCGGCGCCACCGCCGCGGCGGCGGCCCGGGCCGGCAGGCTGGCCAGCGCGGCGGCCACGGTGGGCAGGATCTGGCCGATGTCCAGCGGCTTGACCAGGTAGGCCACCGCGCCCAGCGCCTTGACCTGCTGCACCGTCTCGTCGTCGGCGAAGGCCGACAGGAACATGAAGGGGATGTGCAGGTGGTCGCGCAGGTAGGCGGCGACGTCGAAGCCGCTCATGCCCTCCATGCGGATGTCCAGCAGCGCCAGCTCGGGCCGGTGCTGGCGGGCCAGCAGGATGGCGTCGTCGCCATTGTCGGCGTCGATCACCTCGTAGCCGGCCTGCGCCAGGCCGTGGGTGACGGTGGCCAGCACCAGCCGGTCGTCGTCCACCACCAGAATCTTGCCTTTCTCGGCCATCGTGCGTGCGTCCTTCACAGCTGGCCGGATTGTCGCCCAGCCGCGCGGCCGGCCCGGCCGGGGCTCAGAGCGGCTCCAGCAGCGTGATGCCCGGCGGCACCAGCACGACGCGGGCCTCGACCTCGCTGCCGGCGTCGGTCAGCGCCTGGGTCAGCGTCAGCGTCGCGGTGCGCCGCGGCAGCAGCGCGCGCACCAGGCCCAGGCCCGAGACGCCCGGCGGCACCTGGGCCAGGCTGAAGCCGGCCTTCAGCTGGCCGGGGCTGTGCACGCTGATCGCCAGCCGCGCCTCGTCGCAGTGCAGCACGCAGCGGATGGTGCCCGGCGTGCTGTGCTTGACCGCGTTGGTCAGCAGCTCGTTGATGGTCAGCGCGATCGGGATCGACTCGGCCTCGGGCAGCGCGAAGCGGTGCGGCGGCGTGCCCTCGGTGGCGAACTCCACCGTCCGGCCGAAGGTGCGCTGGACGCTGGCGGTGATCGCCTCGACCAGCGGCTTGACGCGCAGCGGCCCCGAGACGCCCACCTGCAGCCCGTGCACCTGGGCGATGGCCTGGACCTGGCCGACGACCTCGTTGATCGCGCCCGCCACCTCGGGCCGGCGCAGCGCGGTCTGCTGCAGCAGGCCGGCCACGCCCTGCAGGTTGTTCTTGATGCGGTGGTGCACCTCCTTGACCAGCATCTCGCGCTGCGACACCGCGGCGTCGAAGCGCGCCTGCTCGGCCGCGCGCTGCTCGGTGACGTCGCTGGCCACCAGCAGCAGCTGCGGCTCGCCGGCCGAGTCCAGCGTGACGATGCGCACGTCCCAGACGCGGCGCTCGCCGCCGCCGTGCTCGCCGTCGGCCGCCGCCGCCGGCGCGCCGCGGGGCAGCTCGCGGCGCAGGCCGTCGGGCTGGGCGCAGGCGGCGGCCAGGTCGGCGCGCAGCGCGGCGGCCTCGGCCGGCGCGAACCAGTCCTCGGGCGGGCGGCCCAGCACCGCGGCCACCGGCCGGCCGAAGAACAGCCCGGCCATCTGGTTCAGCCGCAGCACGCGGCCGCTGCCGGCGTCGAACAGCGCGATAGCCAGCGGCGCGGTCTCGATGATGCGCTGCAGGCTGGCCTGGGCCTGGGCGATGCTGATCTCGGCCTCGCGGCGGCGCTCGATGTCCAGCAGCGCGAAGGTGACCTGGCTGCCGCCGCCGGCCTCGGCGCGGCCGGTGACCACGGCGTTGCCGACGACCCAGAACTCGCGCCCGTCGCGGCCGCGCAGCTTGCACTCGAAGGTCTCGGCCTGGCCGTCGGACAGCGCGCGGCGGTAGTGGGTGGCGCGCAGCGGGTGGTCGTCGCCCGGCGCGGCGACGATGCTGATCGGCTCGCCGACGAAATCGGCCAGCTCGCCGCCGAACATGCGCCGCGCCGAGCGGTTCATCCACTCGATGCCGCCGTCGCCGACGGTGACGATGCCCACCAGCACCGAGTCCAGGATGGCGCGGGTGCGCTCGGCCTGCAGCTGCACGGCCTCGCGGGCGCGGCGGCGCTCGTCGACGTCGACGTAGGAGCAGATCGTGCCGGCCTCGGGGTCGGCCTCGTCGACGCTGCGCTTGCTGACCTGGACCCAGACGCTGCGGCCGTCGCGCCGGCGCACGCGGTGCTCGCCGCTCCAGCGGCCGGTCTGCACCAGCGCCTGCCGCTGCTGCGCCCATAGCGCGCGGTAGCCGGCCTCGTCCTCGTACAGCGCCGAGGGCGGCAGCTGCAGCAGCTCGCCCACCGCGTAGCCGGTGAGCGCGGCCATGGCCTCGTTGGCACGCTCGATGCGGCCGCCGCGCAGGTAGGTCAGGCCGACGTCGGACAGGCTGAACATCAGCTCGCGCTCGCGCGCCAGCGCCTCCAGCTCGGCCTGCTGGGCCTTCAGCCGCGAGACGTCGGTCAGCACCACCACCAGCTCGGGCGACTCGACCATCGGCGCGCGGCTGACCGACAGCGCGTACCAGACGACATGGCCGTCGGCGCCGGTGCGCGAGAACTCGACTTCGTGGCGGCCGTCGGCGGCGGTCAGCGCGCCGGCCGGCAGCGCCGCGCCCTCGCCCAGCGCGCGGCGCAGCAGGGCCTGGGCCGCGGGCTGGTCGGCCAGCACCTCGCCGAGCAGCGCGCCGGCGGCCTGGCCGGGCGCCAGGCCCAGCATGGTCTCGAAGCGGCGGTTGCTGCGCACCAGGCGCTCGCCGCGCAGGTAGGCGATGCCGGCGCTGGTGCCGTCGAGGATGGTCGACAGCTCGCGCAGCAGCTGCTCGCTGCGCCGGTGCGCGGCCTCCTGCTCGGTGACGTCCAGCGTGACCACCGACACCGCGCGCCGCCCGCCGGTCAGCTCGCCCGGCTCGACGCGCGTCAGCAGCCAGCGCGTGCCCAGGCCGGGCACGCTGACGGCGTAGCGCACCTGGGCGCGGCGGCCCTCGCGCAGCGCGCGCTGCAGGTCCTCGAAGGCCTCGCGCGAGCCGGGCTCGACCTGCTCGCGGCGGATCGACTGCAGGCCCTCGGCCAGGCCGGGCGCCGGCGGCGTGGCCGGGTCGCCGTCGGCCGCCGGGGCGGCGCGCGCCGGCCGGCTCTGCACCCAGCCGCGCGAGGCCTCGTAGGTGGCCACGCCGACGCTGGCGGTGTCCATCAGCGCGCCGATCTCCAGCTGGGCCAGGTCGTGCTCGTCCTCCAGGCTGCGGTCCTCGACCACCGCCATCACGCGCAGGCCGGCCCGGCCCGCGTCGCCGCCGGCGCCCGGGCCGTCGCCGGCGAAGGCGCGCAGCCGCGCGCGCAGGCGCTGGCGCCGGCCTTCGGGCGCGCCGGCCGCGGCCGGCAGCGCGACGGTGGTGCGCACCTCCAGCGGCGGGCCGTCCAGGCGCAGCTCGGGGTGCGGCGCGTCGTCCTCCCAGGCCAGCAGCTGGCGCAGGTCGGCCGGCGCGTCGCGCAGCAGCACCGGCGCGTGGCCGACCAGGGCCTCGAAGGCGGCGTTGCTGCGCAGCACCAGGCCGGCGGCGTCGTAGACCAGCATGCCGATGGGGCTGAGGTCGAACCAGCGCTCGATCTCGTCGCCGCTGTGCTCGGCCTGGTGGCGCGCCTGGTGCTCGGGCGTGACGTCCTGCAGCAGGGCCAGCAGCAGCGGCGCGCCGTCGTCGGCGCTGACCCAGCGCGGCGCGAAGCGGAACCAGCGCTCGCCGCCCTGGGCGTCGCGCAGCCGGCGGTCGACCTGGCGCTCGGGCTGGCGGCCCTCGGCCAGCGCCGCGCTCCACTGCGCCCGGGCGGCCAGCACCTCGTCGCGGTCCTCGTCGGCCATGCCCTCCAGCGGGTCGCGGCCCAGCACCTCGTCCGGGCGGCGGCCCACCGCATCGAAGAAGGCCCGGTTGGCGGCGACGACGACGAAGCGGGTGTCGGTGACGATCAGCGGCTGCGGCAGGTCCCAGAGCAGGCGCACCAGCTCGCTGGTGGCGCCGGCGGCCAGCGGCGGCATCGGCGTGGCCGCCGGCTGCACTGCCAGGCGCAGCAGCCAGCCGCTGCCCGGACCGCGCGCCAGCGTCAGCGGCAGCGCGCGGCCGTCGTCCAGGCGCAGGGCCAGGGCCTGCGGCCCGCGCTCCCCGGGGGCGGCGGCCAGGCCGCCGAGCAGCGCCTGGCGCGAGGCGGCGTCGACGCGGGCGAAGGCGCTGTCCACGCCCTGGCCGGTCTCGCAGCCGAGCAGGCGCTGCGCGGCCGGGTTGCAGAAGCTCACGCGCTGGCGCGCGTCCAGCAGCAGCAGGGCCTCGTCGACGCCGTCGAGCAGGGCCGAGAGCTGGGCATTGGACGGCAGCGTGGCGTGGCGCGGCAGCAGGGACATCCGGGCAGTTTAGCGAGCGGGCCGCGGCCGGCCGCCCGCCACCGCCACCATCAGTCGAGCTGGCGGGCGGCGACCAGCGCGCGCAGCGTGGCGCGGTTGACCGCGCCGGCCGACATCATCATCGCGTCGGCGCCGTCGCGGATGTCGATCAGCGAGGAGGCCTCGATGGCGCGCACCAGCGCCAGGTGCGGCTGGAAGGGGCCGGCCTCGTCGACCAGGGCGGCGCGCACGGCCTCGCTGGTCGGCAGGTTCTTCAGCAGCTCGGCCATCGGCTGGTGCATCAGGCGGTCGAGCAGCGAGAACACGCCGCAGATGAACAGCTCGCCGCGCTGCTCGTCGTCGGCGCGGCTGTCGCGGCCCAGCTCTTCCATCAGCAGGCCGCGGCGCACCGCGGCGTAGATCACCGGCTTCATGCTGGCGTCGCGGCTGCCGGCGGCCAGCAGCAGGGCCAGCCACTTCTTCAGCCGCTGGTAGCCCAGCAGCATGATGGCGTGGCGGAAGCTGGTCACCTCCACGCTCAGCCCGAAGGCCGGCGAGTTGATGTAGCGCATCAGCTTGAAGGCCATCGTCGGGTCGTTCTTCATCACCGCCTCCAGGCGGTCGATGGGCTCGGCGCGGTCGACGCGGTTGATCAGCTCGACGATGGCCTGCATCTCGGGCTGGGCGCCGCGGCCGGGCGCCGGGCGGACGGCGTCGGCCGCCGCCTCGATCGGCCAGCCCAGCACCGCGATGGCGCCGCGGCCGAAGGCCTCGGTCATCTGCGCCAGCGTGCTGACGCCGGCCTGCACGTGCGGGATGGTGCGCGAGACGCCGCCGGGCGGCGGCATGCCGTCGCGGCGCTCGTCGGCCAGGTCGATGATCGAGTAGGCGAAGCAGGGCAGCACCTCGCGCGGCAGCGGCGCCAGCGGCCGGCCCTTGATCAGCAGGGTGTTGCCGCGCTGGTACAGCGCGGTCAGCGCGTCGGTCAGCGCCAGGTCGCTGGCCAGGAACGCCGGCACCTCGAGCATCAGGTTGCGCGGCGGCTGCAGCTGCAGCAGGTCCTTGAGCAGGGTCTCGCCGACCACGTTCAACGACAGCCGGCCGGCGTCCTCGGGCCAGACCTCGGCCAGCGCGGCCAGCAGCTCGCCCGCGTCGGGCGCGGCGTCGGGGCGCAGCGGGAAGATGGTCAGGCGCAGCGCGGTGATCGCCTTGTGGCGATCGATCATCGGGGCGTAGCCGAGCGCGACCTGCGCCAGCACGGTGTGTTCGGTCATGGACTGCAGTGTGCACCGGCGCCGTGCGCCGGCCTCATTTGACGTAGTCGAACAGCGACATGCGCTGCACGGTGGCATAGCTCTGCAGCGCGGCCTGGTAGCCGGTCTGCTGGTTCTGGAACTCGCTGATGGCCTGGACCATGTCGATGTCCTCGGCCTCGGACTGTACCGACTTGGCCCACAGCGCGCGGTCCTGGTTGCGGCCGTCGACCGCCTCCAGCCGCGACAGCGTGGCGCCGACCTCGGCCCGCGCGGCCTGGATGTGGCCCATCACCGCGTCCAGGTCGCGCAGCCCGCTGTTGACCGCCTGGGCGATCGCGCCGGCGCTGGCGTTGGGGTCCTGCAGCGTGGCGATGGCGCTGTCCAGCGCCTCGAAGGGGCTGAGGTCGCGGGTGGCGGGGGTCATCGTGAAGCCGTCGCCGGCGGCCGGCTGGCCCTTGATCGTGAAGCTCATGCCGTCCACGCTGATGGTCTGGCCCGACCGGTAGGCGACGTCGCTCAGCGCGGTGGGCTGGCCGTTGCGCAGCACGCTGTACTGCAGCGTGCCGCCGTTGTCGGTGAACTCGACGGTGTAGTTGTCTCCGGTCAGCGCCGAGGGGTTGCTGACGCCGCCGGCGTCGATCCACGCCGTGCCGGCATTGGCGGCCGCCGCGCCGGTGACGAACACGCCGTTGCCGCGCGGCGCCGACAGCCAGATCGCCCGGCCGTCGACGGTGCTGGGCATGGTCTGCTCCAGCGACAGCCCGCTGTCGCCCGGCGCCGCGCCGTAGCCGACGCCGGCGGCGGTGTCGCTGAATGGCGCCGCACCGCTGTCCTGGCCGCCGAACAGGTAGCCGCCGGCGCCGTTGCCCTGGTTGGACAGCGCCAGCAGCTGGCTGCGCAGCTGGGTCAGCTGCTGCGCCTTGGCCGACCGCTCGCCGGCGGTGAACGAGCCGTTGCCGGCCAGCACCAGCGCCTCGCGCGCCTCCTGCAGCATGTCGTTGGCCTGGCCCAGCGCGCCTTCGGCCAGCGTCATCGCGCTGCGGCTGGCCTCCACCGAGCGCTGGCTGCTCTCGATGCGCTGGCGCGCGGCCAGCGCGCGCTCGGCCCGCGCGGCGCCCACCGGGTCGTCGCTGGGCACGGCGATGCGCTTGCCGGTGGTCATCGCCTTCTCGGCATCGGCCAGGTCGCGCTGGCGGCGCTGCAGGCTGTCGACGGCCGAGTCGTAGCGGAAGGCGGTGGCGATTCTCATGGCGCGGGCTCGCGGTGGACGGCGGGACGGGCGGCGACGCTCAGCGCGTCAGGCCGATGATGGTGTCGAGCAGGGTCTGGGCGGTCTGCATCACCTTCGCCGCCGCCTGGTAGCTCTGCTGGTACTGGATCAGGCGGGCGGCCTCCTCGTCGAGGTTGACCCCGACCTCGGAGGACAGCGCCTCGCGGGCACGCACCGACGCGGTGGCGGTGGTCTCGGCCGCGGCGGCCGCGCTCTGCACCCGCACGCCCATGTCGGCCAGGGTGTTGGCGTGGGCGTCGATCACCGTCTGGCCGTCGACCAGGGTCAGGCCGGCGAGCTGGTCGAAGCGCAGCGCGTTGCCGTTGTTGGCCGCCGGCGTGCGCACCGGGGTGATGTTGAGCACGTCGCCCGAGGCCGGGAAGCCGGTCAGCGACAGCGCCAGGCCGTCGTAGCGCAGCGGCGTGCCGGGCACGAAGCTGCCCTGGGCCAGCACGCCGCCGCCGCTGTCGAGCACCTCGTAGCCGCCGTCGCCGTCGGTGAAGCGCACGCGCAGGTCGGCGTAGCCGCCGGCAGCCGGCGCCGACTCCACCACCAGCGCGGCGACCTGGGCCGTGCCCTGGTTGCCGTCGGCGGCCACCGCGGTGACCGGGTTGGCCGCGGCGATGCCGCGCGGGTCCTGCTGCGCCAGCGTCAGCCCGGCCGCCACGCGGCCAAGCGGGCGCAGCGTGAAGCGGTCGTCGTTGGCCATCGCGCCCGCGCCGACCTCGATGCGGAAGCCGTCGATCTCGGCGCCGTTGTCCTGCGGCGGGAAGGTGTAGCCGTCGGACAGCCGGGTCACCAGGTACTGGCCTGCGTTGGCCGGGTCGGCGCGCAGCTCGTAGGCACTGGCCTTCAGCGCCGACGGGTCGGTGACCACGGTCTGCACCGAGGCGATGAGCTGGCCGTTGCCGTCGCGCGCGTTGTCCGGCGACGGCGCGCCGCCCACCGGCAGGCCGCGGCCGGCCCAGTCCAGCAGCGGCTGGCCGGACTGGCTCTGCAGGTCCAGGCCCAGCGCCTGCTGGTCGTTGAGCGCCTGCGACAGCGTCAGCGCCATCAGGCCCAGGCGGTTGCGGGCCTCGTCCAGGTCCTCGCGCTGGAAGCGCAGCGTGCCGCCGAGCTGGCCCTCCTCGATGTCCAGCGCGTGCACATGGCCGCCGATGTCCACGCCGACGCCGATCTGGCCGGCCCCGGCGCTGCGGTCGACCGCCACCAGCGGGTTGGCGTTGCCGGACTGCACCAGCGTCAGCCCCTTGCCGGCGAAGACATTGGCGGTGCCGTCGGCGCCGATGTAGGTCTGCACGTCGAGGAAGCCGCCGATGCGCCGCACCAGCTCGTCGCGCTGGTCCAGCAGGTCGTTGGGCGTGTGGGTGCCGCCGGAGGCGACGATGCGCAGGTTCAGCTTGGCCAGCGATTCGGTCAGGGCGTTGACATTGCCCACGGCGTCGCGCACGTCGTGCTGCACGCTGGCCTGCAGCGACTCGATCTGCTGGCTGGACGCGCGCACCAGGGTGGCGAAGTCGTCCAGCCGGCCCAGCACGGCCTGGCGTGCCGACAGGTCGGCGGGCGAGGCCGCCACGTCGGCGAAGGCGTTGAAGATCTGCGTCGCCGCGGCGCCCAGCCCGGTCTCGCCGCCGGGCAGCAGCTGCTCGAGCTGCTGCAGCAGGCTGCTGCGCGCGCTGTCGGCCGCCGCGGCCGAGGTGGTCGCCACCACCTGGCTGTTCAGGTAGAGGTTCTGGGCCCGGGTGACGGTGCCGATCGTCACGCCGCGGCCGAAGTAGCCCGAGCCGCTGAAGCTGCTGGGCGCCGTGGTGACCAGCTCGGCCGTCTGCCGCGAGTAGCCGGCGGTGTTGGCATTGGCGATGTTGTTGCCGGCGACCTGCAGCTGGCCGTAGGCCACCGTGGCCGCCTGGCGGCCCAGGTTCATCAGCGCGAAGGAGCTCATGCGGTGCGTCCTTCAGGCCCGGCCAGCGCGCTCACGCCAGGCTGCGCTGCAGGCGCAGCGTGGTGTTGATGACCTTGCCCAGCTTGTCGGCATAGGCCGGGTCGGTGGCATAGCCGGCCTTCTGCAGGCCCTGGGCGAAGGCCTTGGCGTCACCGGAGGCGGCGACCACGCCGGCGTAGCGCGGGCTGTCCTTCATCAGCTTGGCGTAGTCGGCGAAGGACTCGGCCTCGCTGGCGTAGGCACGGAACTTCTGCACCAGCTTCTGCGGCCGTCCGCCGATGTACTCGGTGGTCACCACGTCGACGGTGGGCCCGTTCCAGTTGCTGCCGGCCTTGATGCCGAACAGGTTGTTGCTGTTCGTGCCGTCGCGGCCGACGATCTCGCGCTTGCCCCAGCCGGTTTCCAGCGCCGCCTGGGCCAGCATGAACTGCGCCGGGATGCCGGTCTCGGCGGCGACCTTCTCGGCCGCGGCGCTGTGCTGCTGGACGAAGCCGGCGGCGCTCTTCTCCGGGATCTTGGGCGTGCTCTGCGGGTCGGCCACCACCGGCAGGCTGTTGTTGGCGCTGCCGGTGCGCGGGATCGGGCCGGGGGTCACGCCCATCTGCCGCTCCAGCTGCTTGGCGATCACCTCCGACAGGCTGCCCGGCCGGCCGGACAGCTTGGTGGCCAGCTGCGCATCGAGCAGCTCGTTGCCCAGCTTGGTGCCCTGGTTGTCGAGCAGGCCGCTGGCCTCGGTGGAGGCGCGCATGCTCTTGAGCAGCTCGTTCATGAACAGCGACTCGAACTGCCTGGCCGCCTCCTTGGCGGCCGACTTCGGGTCCTTGGCGGCGGCGTTGCGCAGCGCGTCCAGGCCGCCGGCGTCGCTGGCCAGGCGGTTGCCGGTGACGGTGGCGGTCGGCGAGGTGAGGTTGGCGGGGATCGCGGGCATGGTCTTCAGATCACTTCCAGCTCGGCATTGAGCGCGCCGGCGCTCTTCATGGCCTGCAGGATGGCCAGCAGGTCCTGCGGCGTGGCGCCCAGCGAGTTCAGCGCGCGCACCACGTCGGCCAGCTTGGCACCGGCTGGCAGCTGCACCAGCGAGCCGCCCTGCTGGGTGATGGCGATGTCGGCCTTCTCGGTGGTCACCGTCTGGCCCTGGCTGAACGGCGCCGGCTGGCTGACCTGGGGCGTGGCGTTGACAGTCACGGTCAGCGAGCCGTGCGCCACCGCGCAGCTGCCCAGCGTGACCGACTCGTTCATCACCACCGAGCCGGTGCGCGCGTTGAGCACCACGCGGGCGGCGGGCCGCGCCAGCGTGACGTCCAGGTTCTCGATGTCGGCGACGAAGGCCACGTGCTCCTCCGGCGCGGCCGGCATGCGCACGCGCACGACACGGCCGTCCACCGCCTGTGCGGTGCCCGGCCCCTTGGCACCGTTGATGGCCTGGGCCACGGCGCGGGCGGTGGCGAAGTCGTTGGACTGCAGGTCCAGCTGCATCACGCCGTTGTGCGAGACCGCAGTGGGCACCGCGCGCTCCACCGTCGCGCCCTCGGGGATGCGGCCGGAGGCCAGGTGGTTGATCTGCACCTTGGAGCCGCCGGCGGCCGCGCCGGCGCCGCCGACCACCAGGTTGCCCTGGGCGATGGCGTAGACCTGGCCGTCGGCACCGCGCAGCGCGGTGGCCAGCAGCAGGCCGCCGCGCAGGCTCTTGGCGTTGCCGGCCGAGGAGACGTTGACGTCCAGGCGCTGGCCGGGCTGGGCGAAGGGCGGCAGCTCGGCGGTGACCACCACCGAGGCCAGGTTGCGCGGCTGCATCTGCACGCCGGCCGGCAGGGTGATGCCGTTTTGCTGCAGGAAGGCCGCCAGCGCCTGGGGCGTGAACGGCGACTGCGTCGACTGGTCGCCGGTGCCGTCGAGGCCGAAGACCAGGCCGAAGCCGGTGAGCTGGTTGGGCCGCACGCCCTGGACGCTGGCCACCTCCTTGATGCGCGCGGCCTGCGCCGGCGCGGCGAACGCGACGGCCAGGGCCAGCAGGCCCAGCACGGCGCGCAGGGCGGCGCGCAGCGCGGCCGGCACGGCGGCACGCCGCAAGGTGGTTGGCATGGTCGGGGGGGTCATCCGGGTGTCCAGTGGGTTCAGATCGGCATCACGCTGAGGAAGAAGCGCGACAGCCAGCCCATCGACTGCGCCTCGGCCTGCTGGCCGCGGCCACGCTGCTCGACGCGCACGTTGGCGATCTGGGTGCTCAGCACCGAGTTGCCCGGGGCGATGAAGCGCGGGTCGACCTGGCCCGAGAAGCGCAGCACGTCGACGTTGGCGTTGACGCCGATCTGCTTCTCGGCGCTGACCAGCAGGTGGCCGTTGGGCAGCACCTGCACCACGGTGGCGGTGACCACGCCCTTGAAGTCGTTGCTGGCCTGGGTGCTGCCGCTGCCCTCGTGCGCGGTGTTGCCGCTGCCGGTGGCGCTGGCCCGGGTCAGCGCGCTGCCCTTGAGCAGGGGCAGCGCGGTGACGCCGGCGTTGACGCTGCCCTTGCGCTCGACCGAGCTGGTGGCGGTCTGCGTGGCGCTGAGCGTCTCCTGGATCTGGACCTGCAGCGTGTCGCCGACCATGCGCGCGCGGTGGCTCTCGAACAGCGGGCGGTAGGTGGCCACGCTGTAGATCGCGCCGGGCGCCGGCCGGGCGGCCGCGGGCGGCGGGTCGGCCGGCAGCGGCAGCGCCGCGCTGGGCAGCGCGACCTCGACGGCGGGCAGGCGGGCCATCTGCTGGCAGCCGGCCAGCGCCACGGCCAGCGCGGCCGGCCAGCAGCGGGGGCGATGCCGGACCAGGCGGCAGGCGAGACGGCGGAGCGGATGCACGGGCGAACTCACAGCTGGCTCAGCTTCTGCAGCATCTGGTCCGAGGTGCTGACGGCCTTCGAGTTCATCTCGTAGGCGCGCTGCGTCTGGATCATCGTCACCAGCTCCTGGACGACGTTGACGTTGCTGGTCTCGATGCTGCCCTGGTTGACCGTGCCCAGGCCGTTGGTGCCTGGGTTGCCCTGGATCGGCGCGCCCGACGAGGCGCTCTCGGCGAACAGGTTCTCGCCTTTCGGGTCCAGGCCGGCCGGGTTGATGAAGCCGGCCACGGTGATCTGGCCGACGACGCGGCCGGCGCTCTCGCCGGTCTCCTGCACGGTGACGGTGCCGTCCTTGCCGATGGTCACCGACTGCGGGTTGCCGGCGATGGTGATGCCCGGCTGCAGCACGTAGCCGCCGTTGGTGACGATCTGGCCCTGGGCGTTGAGCTGGAAGGCACCGTCGCGGGTGTAGGCGGTGGAGCCGTCGGGCATCTGGATCTGGAAGAAACCGTTGCCGGTGATCGCCAGGTCGAAGGTGTTGCCGGTGGACTGCAGGCTGCCCTGGCCGAAGTTGCGCGCCAGCGCCACCGGCCGCACGCCCAGGCCGACCTGCAGCCCGGTGGGCAGCACCGCCTGCTCGGTGTTGTTGGCCCCGGTCTGGCGCAGGTTCTGGTACATCAGGTCCTCGAACACCGCGTGGCCGCGCTTGTAGCCGTTGGTGGCGGTGTTGGCCAGGTTGTTCGAGATCGCATCGAGCGCGGTCTGCTGCGCTTCCATGCCGGTCTTCGAGATCCACAGCGATCGGATCATCGCCACGCTCCAGGTTGGTCCAGGGTTGGCGGCATGATCCCGCGGACTTGAGCCCGCGTAAGCGGCAAAAAGCGCCGCGGCGGCGGCGCTTCTCCGGAGGGTGGGCGGCGCGGCGGCGCGCCCGGGCTCAGCCCGACGACAGCAGCCGGGTGGCCGACTGCTCGCGCTCCTGCGAGGTCGTCAGCATCTTCATCTGCTGCTCGAACTGGCGCGCGGCGGCGATCATCGCGACCATCGACTCGACCGCGCCGACGTTGCTGCCCTCCAGGGCACCGACCTGCACGCGGGCATTGGCGTCGGCCGGCAGGTCGGCGCCGTCGGCGGGACGGAACAGGCCGTCCTCGCCGCGGACCAGCGGTGCCTCGGGCGTGACCACCTTCAGCCGCCCGACGCCCTGCGGCTGGCCGCCGGGGACGGTGGCGGTGATGGTGCCGTCGCTGCCGATCTGCACCGTGGCATTGGCCGGCACGGTGATCGGGCCACCGTCGCCGACCACCGGCAGTCCGCTGCGCGTGACCAGCGTGCCCTCGGCGTTGACCTCGAAGGCGCCGGCGCGGGTGTAGGCCTCGGTGCCGTCGAGCGACTGCACGGCCAGCCAGCTGTTGCCGTTGACCGCGACGTCCAGCTCGCGGCCGGTGGCCGTGACCGGACCCGGCTCGGCGTTGTAGCCGGGGGTGGTCTCGATGGCGTAGACCCGGGTGCTGGCGCCGTCGCCGCGCACCGGCACGGCGCGGAAGGCGGTCAGCTCGGCGCGGAAGCCCGTGGTCGACGCGTTGGCCAGGTTGTTGGCCAGCACGTCCTGCCGCTGCATGGCGGCCTTGGCGCCGCCCATCGCCAGGTAGATCACGCGGTCCATCGCGGCGCCTCCGGTTCAGTGTGCAGGCCGGGCGTGCGCGTCAGCGCAGGTTGACCATGGTCTGCAGCACCGAGTCCTGCGTCTTGATGGTCTGCGAGTTGGCCTGGTAGATGCGCTGGGCGATCATCATGTTGACCAGCTCGGCGGTCAGGTCGACGTTGCTCTCCTCGACCGCCCCGCCCTGCACAACGCCCAGGTTGCCGGTGCCGGGCTTGCCGGTGATCGGCTGGCCCGACGCGTTGGTCGCGCTCCAGGAGTTGCCGCCCAGCGGCTGCAGGCCCTGCTCGTTGCGGAAGGTGGCCAGCTCCAGCTGGCCGATCGGCCGCGACTCGCCGTTGGAGTAGGTGGCCATCAGCACGCCGTCGGCCTGCACCTCGACCTGCGACAGCTGGCCCGGCGCCGAGCCGTTGCTGTCCAGCCCGGTGACGCCGAAGGCCGAGGCGAACTGCGTCAGGCCGCTGAAGTCGATCGGATTGCTCTGGTTCGAGCCGACGGTGAAGGGCAGCGTGAACGAGCCGTTGGCGGTGGTCGTCGACGGCACGGTGAACGGCGTCGGGTTGGTGCCCAGCGCCGGCGTGAACTGCGGGTTCTGCCCGTTGGCGTCGAACGAGACCTTGATGCTCCAGGCGGTGGTGTCGCTTTCCGAGACCTGCACCGGCAGCATCGTGCCCGAGGCGTCCGGCACCGCGGCCTTGATCTCCCAGACGTCCAGCGCCGGCGTCACCGAGGTGTCGGGCAGCGACTTCTGGAACAGGAAGGTCACCGGCACCTCCTGGCCCTTGGCGTCGTAGAAGGTCGCCGAGGTCGCGCTGGTGTAGGTGCTGGTGCTGTTGACGTCGATGGCGATCGGCAGCGTGTTGTCGTTGGGGTCGACCACCGAGGGCCGCGTGGCGTCGAGGTTGGCCTCGATCGTCACCCGCGTCGTCGCGCTGGGCTCGATGCCCTTGGTGCTCAGCGTCAGCGGCTGCGCCACCATGCCGGCCTGCACGATGCCGTTGACCGCCGGGTAGCCCAGCAGCCGCGAGCCCTGGTTGTTGACGATGTTGCCCGAGCTGTCGATCTTGAACTGGCCGGAACGCGAGTACTGGATCGCGTTGTTCAGGTCCTTGAGCTGGAAGAAGCCGCCGCCGCTGATGGCGATGTCCAGCGGGTTGTCGGTGGTGGAGATGCTGCCCTGCGAGAACTGCTGCGACACCGCGGCCAGCGACACGCCCAGGCCGACGCCGCTGGCGCCGCCGCCGCCGCCGCCCGAGGCACGGGCATAGACGTCAGCGAACTCGGCGCGCGCCTTCTTCGCACCGATGGTGCTCGCGTTGGCGACGTTGTTGCCGATCACCTCGAGGTTGCGGCCCGCGACGTTCAGACCCGACACACCTTGCTGAAAACCCATGGAAGCTCTCCTGTCGAAAACGAGATTGGCGCGCCTGCGCCGCGACGGACGGCCTGTGGCCGTCAGCCGATGGACTGGACCGAGGAATAGGCCACCGTGCCGGTGCGCTGCAGCTCCAGGCTGAGCGCACTGCCGGAGGTGTTGACCGCGCTGACCGTGTCGCGCACCAGCGTGGTCACGTTCAGCGCGGTGGAGCCGCTGCTGGCGCTGACGCGGAAGCGGTAGCCGGCATCGACCGACTTGCCTTCGCCGGCCGGCCACTCGAAGCTGTGGCGGCCGCTGCTCATCTTGCCCAGCGTCAGGGTGTCGACCACGCTGCCGCTCTTGCTCAGCACCTCGACCTTGACGCTGTCGGCCGCGCTGCCCAGCGCGAAGTCGCCGCCCAGGCCGTCGTCGCTGGCCGTCAGGCGGTCGCCGCTGACCAGCACCTCGCGGCCGACCAGTGCCGCGCCCTGCATCATCTGCGACTGCACGAACTGGCTGGCCATCGACTCGATCGAGGTGTTGAGCTTCTCGATGCCGCTGACGGTGCTGATCTGCGCCATCTGCGAGGTCATCTGCGCGTTGTCGACCGGGTTCAGCGGGTCCTGGTTCTTCAGCTGCGTGACCAGCAGCGTCAGGAAGCGCTCGCTGGCGTCCTCCGCCGAGGTGGCGGTGGTCGAGCTGCTGCCGAGGCCGGCAGCGGCGGTGGAGGCGGTGGAGGTGGACGAGGTGACGGTGCTCATGGCGCTACTTCCCAGGTACTGCAGTGCATCACGACTGGCCCATCTGCAAGGTCTTCAACAGCAGGCTCTTTGCCGTGTTCATCACCTCGACGTTGTTCTGGTACGACCGCGAGGCCGAGATCATGTTGACCATCTCCTCCACCGGGTTGACGTTGGCGTAGGTGACGTAGCCCTGGCCGTCGGCCGCCGGATGGGCGGGGTTGTGCACGCGTCGCCCGGGGGTCTGGTCCTCGACCACGTTGCTGACCTGCACGCCGGCCGAGGTGGCCTCGCCCATCAGCAGGGTCTGGAACACCACCTGGCGGTTCTTGTAGACCTGGCCGTCGGGGCCGGCCACGGTGTCGGCGTTGGCCAGGTTGCTGGCCACGACGTTCAGCCGCTGGGTCTGCGCACTGACGGCGCTGCCCGAAACGTCGAAGATCCTGAACATGCTCATCGTCGGCTCCTCTCAGCGCGCGGACGGCGCCATCAGCCCTGGGTGTGCGACTTCATCGCGTCGAGCACCGTGCGCACGCTGCCGTTGATGAAGCGCAGCGTGGCCTCGTACTTCACGGTGTTGTCGGCGAAGCTGGCCCGCTCGCGGTCCAGGTCAACGGTGTTGCGGTCCACCGCGTCCTGGCTGTGGCGGGCGTACAGCAGGCCCGTCTCCTGCTCGAAGCCGGAACGCGCGCTGTCGTGCGCCGGGTGGGTGGTCTGCAGCGGCGCGCCGGCCGCCGCGCTGCCGGTGGCGGCGAGTTCGCTGTGGCGCCCGGTGGCCGTGCGCAGCGCGTTGGCAAAGTCCATCTCGCGCGCCTGGTAGCCCGGCGTGTCCGCGTTGGCGATGTTGCTGGCGATCAGCCGCTGGCGCTCCGCCCGCAGCATCAGGGCCTGGGACTGGAAGTCGAGCGTTTGGGTCAATCGTTGCATGCACCGCCCCTTCATGGCGACCGCGACCTCCGGCACGGCGGCCGGACGGATCGATGCGAAGGCATTGTGGGCAGCGCCCGCGCCAACATGAGCCGGAACAAGGGGCGAGGAAGGGTGCAGTTCCGCGCACCGCACCGCGCCGGCCGGGCGCACCATCGCCGCGTGGACAAGCTGCCCTTCCCCTGCCCGAACCGCGTGCCGAAACGGCTGGGCGGCGCTCGCGCGGCCCGCACCGCGGCGCTGGCCCTGCTGGCGCTGGCGGCGGCAGGGCCGGCCGCCGCGCAGGCGCCGCGGGCGACCGACCGTGCCGCGCCCGGTGCCGGCGAGGCCTCGCTGAGCACCGAGGTCGCGGCGCAGGTGCGCCAGCTGGTCGTCGGCGCGGCGACCATCGTCTGGGGGTCGGCCGCGCGCGCGCCGCGCATCGAGGTGGAGGTGGGCCGGCTCGACCCGCGCCTGCGGCTGGCGCCCTGCCAGCAGGTGGTGCCCTACCTGCCGGCGGGCACGCGGCCGCTGGGCCGCACCCGCGTCGGCCTGCGCTGCGCGCAGGGCCCGCAGGCCTGGAACGTCAGCCTGCCGGTGGTGGTGCGGCTGTGGGCGCCGGCGCTGACTGCCGCCACGGCCCTGCCCGCCGGCACGGTGCTGGCGCAGGGCCACCTGGTGTCGGCGGAGGTCGACCTCGCCGAACGCGCCGACCCGGCGATCACCCAGCCGGCCGACGCGCTGGGGCGCACGCTGAGCCGGGGCCTGGACGCCGGCGCCGCGCTGCGCCGCGGTGACCTGGCCACGCGCCAGCTGTTTGCCAGCGGCGACACCGTGCGCATCGTCGCGGTCGGCCCGGGTTATGCTGTGAGCAGCGAAGGGCGGGCCCTCGGACCGGGGCTGGAGGGGCAGACCGCGCGCGTGCGCACCGAAAACGGGCGCATCGTGTCCGGCCGGGCCACCGCCGAACGCCTGATCGAGGTGACGCTGTGACGGCGCGGGCCGCCGCCGCAGCCTGGGTCGACGCCGCAGCCGCAGGGCTGGGCCCAGGCACCCAGAAAAAATGTGTGCAGGCCCCTAAAGTCGCGATGTACCGGGCCGATACCCCGTACATGTCTCAGGGTCGGGTAGCTTGACCCACTCTGCAGGAGTCCACCATGAAGATCGGTCATCTTGAATCCAAGGCGGTCACCCCGGCCGTCAGCGAACGCAAGTCGGGCACCGCGACCGCGGCGACGACCGCGGGCGTCGAGCCCAGCGCCAAGGTGGAGCTGTCGACCACCGTGACGCAGCTCGCCTCGGGCGGCAACGAGGGCGTGTTCGACGCCGAGAAGGTGCAGCGCATCTCCGACGCCATCCGCGAGGGCAAGTTCCAGGTCAACCCCGAGGCCATCGCCGACAAGCTGATCGCCAACGCCCAGGAACTGCTGGGCAACGCGATCAAGCGCTGAACGGCGGCCTGCGGCGATGCTGCGCTCCTCCGTCGAGGCCGACCGCGGCCAGGCCGGCGCCGAGCCGGCCGGCGCCGACCTGGAAGCCCTGGTCGCGCATGTCGAGCAGCGGCTGGGCGCGCTGTCCGATTCGCTGCGCGAGCGCGACGTGCAGGCGGTGGAGCAGCAGGCCCAGGAACTGCACCGGGCGCTGGCCCGGGCCGTCGAATCCTTCATGCACGCGGCGCGCCACGGCGGCGTGCCCGAACCGATGCGGCTGCGCCTGGCCCGTGCCAGCGCCCAGCTCGCCCGCCAGCGCGAGGCGCTGGCCCGCGCCACCTCGGCGCTGGACCGCGCGATCGACGTGCTGCTGCCCGGCGTCGCACCGGCCGGCAAGATCTACCGCGCCAACGGCCTGACCGAGCCGCTGCACCGCGGCGGCAGCTTCAGCGCCTGACCCTGCGCCCGGGCCGCGCGCGCCCCGTCGCGAGCGTCCGCCCCGGCGGCGCTGCGCGCCCCCCCTCCCCCGATCACTGCAGCTGGCTGGACGACGGCGGCGACTCGCGCCCCGGCGTGAACAGCTTGCCGACGTCGACCGCGTCGAAGCGGTAGAACGCGCCGCAGAAGTCGCAGCCGACCTCGGCCTCGCCGCGCTCGGCCACCAGCTCGCGCACTTCCGCCTCGCCCAGCCCCTGCAGCATGCCGGCCACGCGTTCGCGCGAGCAGCGGCAGGCGAAGCGCGGCGCCTGCGGGTCGAACACGCGCAGCGTCTCCTCCCAGAACAGCCGGCGCATCAGCTCGGCCGGCGGCAGGCTCAGCAACTCGTCGGCCTGCAGCGTGCCGGCGAGCAGCGCGATGCGGTTGTAGGCCTCGTTCTCGCCGATCTGGTCGGCCTCGGAGGCCACCGCGCCCTCGCCCGACAGGTTGGCCGCGCCGGTGACCGGCAGGCGCTGGATCAGCAGGCCGGCGGCGACCTCGTCGTTCGCCGCCAGCACGATGCGGGTGTCGAGCTGTTCGGACTGCAGCATGTAGTGCTCCAGCGCCTCGGACAGCGTGCGCATCGGCTGCAGCGCGCCGTGCAGCCCGTCGGGCCGCGACAACGGCACGATGCCCTGGTAGGGCTGCTGGCCGGGCTGGCGGTCGGCCGGGTCCAGCGTGATCGCGCAGCGGCCCTGGCCGTGGCGGTTGAGCAGGCCGGTCAGGTCGGCGCCGGCCGGCACCTCGCCGACCACCTTGGCGGTGACGCGGAAGCCCAGGTCGGGCTGCGCCTCGGCCACCGCCAGCTTCACCGGGCCGTCGCCCTGCATCTGCAGCAGCAGCGCGCCGTCGAACTTCAGGTTGGCCTGCATCAGCAGGCTGGCCGCGGCCATCTCGCCCAGCAGCGCACGCACCGGCGCCGGGAAGGCGTGGCCGCCGTCGCTGGCGCTGGTGCGCCGCGCCAGCACCTCGCGCCAGGCGCCTTCCAGGCGCACCAGCATGCCGCGCACCGGCAGGCCTTCGAAGAGGAATCGCTGCAGCTGGTCCAAGCCGGGCTCCGATGTCAGACAGGTCCGTCGACGCGCTTGAGCCCGCGCCGGTGGCGCTGCTGCTGCTGCACGTAGTAGTCGGCGCTCAGCTGCAGCCGGGCGATCTGCTCGGGCGTGAGCTCGCGCACCACCTTGGCCGGGCTGCCGACGATGAGCACGCCGTCCGGGAACTCCTTGCCCTCGGGCACCAGCGAGCCGGCGCCGACGATGCTGTTGCGGCCGATGCGCGCGCGGTTGAGCACCACGCTGCCGATGCCCACCAGCGAGCCGTCGCCGATGGTGCAGCCGTGCAGCACCACCTGGTGGCCGATGGTCACGTGCTCGCCGATGGTCAGCGGCACGCCGTGGTCGGTGTGCAGCACGCTGCCGTCCTGCACATTGCTGTTGCGGCCGACGGTGATGCGATCGTTGTCGCCGCGCAGCACCGCGCCGTACCAGACGCTGGCGTTCTCGGCCAGGGTGACCTTGCCCATCACCTGGGCGGATTCGGCCACCCAGGCGCTGGCAGGCACCTGGGGCACATCGTCGTCGAGCTGGTAAACGGCCATCGGGGCTCCTGAGGTCCGGCGGGGCCGGATGCGGCAAAGCCTATGATTCTAGGGATGCAGCTGCGCCCCCGCGCCCTCGAGGTGCTTCTGATCGACGCGCCGGCGGCCAAGGCCGCGGCCGCCCGCGACCTGCTGGCCGCCGCCCGCGACGGCCGCGGCACGCTGGACACCGCCGCGGTGCTGGCCGAACCCGCCGGCCTGCCCGGCCGCCCTGCCCTGCCGCGCCTGGTGCCGCCCGAGCAGGTGCCGCGGCGCTCGCCCTTCACGCCCGCCGGGCGCGCCGCGCTGCTGCATGCCATCTGCCACATCGAGTTCAACGCCATCAACCTGGCGCTGGACGCGGTCTGGCGCTTCCCCGGCCTGCCCGAGGCCTTCTACCGCGACTGGCTGCAGGTGGCCGGCGAGGAGGCCCTGCACTTCACGCTGCTGCGCGAGCACCTCCAGACGCTGGGCCACGACTACGGCGACTTCGACGCCCACGACGGCCTGTGGCAGATGGCCGCCGCCACCGCCGGCGACCTGACCGCCCGCATGGCCCTGGTGCCGCGCACGCTGGAAGCCCGCGGCCTGGACGCCACGCCGCCGATCCAGGCCAAGCTGCGGCGCGCCGGCGACCTGCGCGCGGTCGAGATCCTGGACCTCATCCTGCGCGACGAAGTGGGCCACGTGGCCATCGGCAACCGCTGGTACCGCTGGCTGTGCGACCGCGCCGGGCTGGACGCCGAGGCCCTGTACCCCGCGCTGGCACAGCGCTACCGGGCGCCGCGGCTGAAGGGGCCGTTCAACCTGGACGCCCGGCAGGCGGCGGGCTTCAGCGCACAGGAACTGGCGGCGCTGGGCCGCTGAGCGGCGGCGTCGCGCTCCGCGCGGCGCCGGCCGCCCTCAGGCAGGGCCGTCGGCGGAACGCTGGCCCAGCTTGCGCCACAGGTGCGGCAGCAGCAGGCGCAGCGGCAAGCGCTGCCACTGGTAGCGCGCGAGCAGCAACTGCCCGGCCACCCGTCGGGTCCAGGCATCGCCCTCGTCCGGATCGCCCGGCAGCAGCACCGCCCGCAGCAGCGGCAGCAGGCACGCCCGCCGCCAGGCCGGCAGCCCCGCGGCGCAGGCCTGGTCCAGCACCGGCGGCGGCACCGGCGTGGCCAGCCAGCGCGCGCACAGCAGCAGGCCGAGGGCCAGGGACTCGGCCAGTCCGAGCTGGCGCGCGCGGTCCAGCAGCGCGGGCCAGTCCGCCTGCGGCACCACGAAGCAGCGCAGCATGCCGTCGAGGTCGACCAGGTCGCGCAGGCGGTCGTGCAGGTCGCCGTCGTGGAACAGGTGCGAGGCGCAGTGCAGGATCTGGTCCAGCGGGTGCAGCACCTGCCAGCCGGGCCACAGGCTGGGTTGCAGGCGCGCCAGCAGCAGGCCCGCGTCGACGGGATGGCGCGACAGCGGCGGCTGGATGTTGTGGTGCAGGTCCAGTTCCATGCGCACCGACGGGTGCCGCAGCGGCGGCACCTCGTGGCTCCACTCGTGGTAGTAGCGGCGGTCGTGCTCGTCCAGATCGGGTTCGGTCCAGCCCGCGGCGCCCAGGCGGCCCAGCGCATCGCCCAGGGCCGCCCGCGGCACCAGGATGTCGATGTCCGACGGCAGGCGGCCGCCGGCGATCGGCAGGCCCTGGCCCTGGTAGGCCGCGCCCTTGAGCAGCACGCGCGGGTAGGCCGCATCGGCCAGCACCCTGCCCACCCGGTCGAGCCCCCAGCGCAGCGCCGTGGTGCGCCAATGCGAGGCGCGCAGTTCCGACAGCAGGTGGCGGCGCGGCAGGGCAGGCAGGCGGTCGACCAGGCCCTGGGCGTGCAAGGCATGCGCCAGGCGGCCCAGCAGCCGGGTGCGGCGGGCCAGCCGCAGCTGCAGGCTCCACTGGGCGGACGACCACCCGAGCACCCCCTCGGGACGCTGCAGTGCCGTCGCACAGGCCAGCGCGGCCTGCGGATCGTAGGCGGCGCCCGGTGTCATGCCTGCGGCCCGTGGACAGCGCCCGCGACCAGCCCGGGCCAGACGCGATCCAGCTGCGCCAGCGCGTCGTCCAGATCGCTGTACACCAGCCGCCAGGCCGTGCAGCGCCGTGCCAGGCGCAGCGCGGTGCGGAAACCCACCTCGCCCAGCAGGTTGTAGTTGAAGGCGTTGAACGCCAGCGCCGAGAAGGCCTGCGACGGCGACACCGGCTCCCAGCGCGTCGGGCTGCCCCGCTCCCAGCGGGGCAGGACCACCGCCACCGGGCGGGCGCCGATACCGCGAGCGGCGACGGCCCGTGCGTCCGGCGCCAAGTGCGCCACCGTGCCCTTGCGCGTCTTCGGGAAGGCCGGACCGATCACCGCCTCGCGCGACAGCCCGCGGATCACCTCGATCGAGGCGTTCTTCAGCGCCACCGGCTTGAGCAGCGGCTGCACCAGCCCCGTGGTCGGATCGACCGCGCCGAACTCGTCGGACAGCAGGCGCCAGCCGCGCAGCGACAGCGCCGCGGTCAGGGTGCTCTTGCCGGACCCCGGCATCGCCGGCAGCAGCAAGGCCGCACCGTCGCGCTCGACGGCGCCGGCGTGCAGCAGCAGCAGGTCGTTCAGCCGCCGTCCGATCAGCCAGTTGCAGCCCCATTCCAGCAGCGGCAGGGGGCTGTCGGCCGGGAAAGGCTCAAAGGGGTAGGCGCCGTCGATGCGCAGCACCACCTGCGGCCGCCACCAGCGCCGCAGTCCACGCGCCTGGTGCAGCACGACATGCACGTCGGCCGCCTCGCCACCCCCCGGCTGCCATGGAAAGCACCGGTAGACCGCACCGAGCTGCCGCGCCAGCGCCTGCGAATCGCCGCGCACATGCAGCCGTGCTGCCCCGACGTCCAGCAGCAGCCCGGAAGACGCCAGCGCGCGACGGACGTCCCGAAGCTCGACCTCGGCCAAGCTGGGCGGCGGTGCGGTCACGGCGAGGCGGTTGCGGACCGCGGCGCATCCACGGGGCAGACCAGGCCCGCGTTCACCAGGGTATTCCAGCAGTCGGTGACCAGCGGCCCGAGCACGCCGGCGTCCTGCCCGCTGTCCTCGGACAGCTGGTCGACGACGGCAGCGGGTGAGCGGGGGCCTTCGGCCAGGATCTCCAGGATCGCCGCGCCGGTGTCGTTGAGCAGCAGGGTCTCGCCCGACAGCGGGCTGAACGCCGCCCACAACTCCCCGACGGGCTCCAGCAGCGCGCCCTCGGCCAGGCCGAAGGCGGCCATCAACCCTTGAACGAGGACCAGCAGGAATCGCTCACGGCGGAGGATCCCCCCCCCGTGGAACCGTCCACGACACCGACGATGTGGCCGTCCTGGTCGACGCGCACGGCAACGAAGAGGCTGCTCGAGGGCACCGCGGTGGTGGTGGCGCCTGCCTGGTTGGTGAACGCCGGCGTGGACGGGGGAGAATACTCCTGGCCCGCCTGGACCGACAGGTTGGTCCCACCGATGGTGATCTTGGCGTTGTTGCCGGCAGACAGGCAATACCACTGCCCTGCCGACAGAAACGCCGACTTGCCGGGCTTCGCCAGCAGCGCGATCTCCGAACCGCTGATCCAGGTGCTGCTCTTCTCCGCGTTGCGCAAGGTCAACTGCCACAGCGGTACGCGCAGCCAGCCGTCCTCGGCGCCGTTGGCAGGCCGCGCCGGATCGCCGACGACCTGCTTGTAGACACAGCTGAACGACGCGGCGGCAGCGCCACCGCTGCGCACGGTCAAGGCCACCGGAACCGCAAGCGCACCGCTGACCAAGCGCCGTCTGGCCGACTGCGCTGGGCTCTTGGGCTCGGAGGCACCGGTTTCATCCCTGGATTTCATCGTCGTTCCTATCGAGAAGGCCGACTCGGAGCAGGGCAGGCAGCCGGCCAATGGCAAAACGATAAGGGCAAACAGGCTCGCAGGACGACGCAGGCGTCAAAATCCCCCGTACATCGGGGATCACGACCACCGAGACCGAGGATTTGCGCACGAACCGGCCGGGACGCTGGCCGAGCCGATTCAGTCGGCGTAGACCCCCGCCGCCTTGATGATCGGCGCGTAGCGTTCGATCTCGGCCTTCAGCCAGCTGCGCAGGCCCTCGGGGTTGAGCTTGGCGTCGGGGACGATCTCGGCACCGAGTTCGGCCATGCGGGTGGCGAAGCCGGGGTCCTTCAGCGCGGTGCGCAGGGCGGCGCCGAACTTCTCGGTCACCTCCTTGGGCGTGCCCTTGGGGGCGTAGACGCCGTGCCAGACCATCACCTGGAAGCCCTTCAGGCCCTGTTCGGCCAGGGTCGGGGCGTCGGGCAGGGCCTTGATGCGCTGGGCGGTGGTCACGCCGTAGAAGCGCACGCTGCCGGCCTTGATCTGCGGCACGGTCTGGGTGGTCTGGTCGCACAGCAGGTCGACCTGGCCGCCCAGCAGCGCCGCCATCGCCGGGCCGGTGCCCTGGTAGGGCACGGTGGTCATGTCCACGCCGATGGACTGGCGGAAGGCCATGCCGCACAGGTGGGACACGGCGCCCAGGCCGGCGTGGGCCAGGTTGGTCTTGTCGCCCTGCGCCTTGAGGTAGGTCAGCAGCTCGGGAAAGGTCTTGGCCGGCAGGTCCTTGCGCGCGACCAGGGTCATCGGCACGTCGACCACCTGGCTGACGTGTTCGAAGTCGGTCAGCGGGTTGTAGGGCAGCTTGCGGTACAGCGAGGGCGCGGTGGCCATGCCGTTGTGGTGGATCAGGAAGGTGTAGCCGTCCGGCGCGGCCCGGGCCACGGCCGCGGCGGCCAGCGTGCCGCCGGCGCCGGTCTTGTTCTCGACGACGACCGTCTGGCCCAGGGCCTTGGCCATCGGCACGCTCAGCGCGCGGGCCACCACGTCGGTGGGGCCGCCGGCGGCGAAGGGCACGACCAGGGTGATCGAGCGGCTGGGGTAGTTGTCGGCGCGGGCGGTGCCGGCGAGCAGGCCGGCGGCCGTGCCGAGGGCCGCGAGGACGAGGAGGCGGCGGCGGATGGTCATGGTCAGGATCTCCAGGGAGGGCGGCGGACGAATGGCCGTGCACTGTCCCCGAGCGCCACCACGGCCGCAATCGGGTGATCCGCCAAGCGGCACCCGCCTCCGACACGACAGCTTGACGCAGCGCAAGTGACGACGGCGGCCCGCGGGCCGCCGTCCTGGGGGGCAAGGCGCCCGGGCGCCGTCAGAACGAGTAGCGGCCCATCAGGTCGACGCGCTGCATCTTGTGCACGTCGCCGCCGAAGGTCTTGCGCTCGCCCAGCACCAGCTCGCCGCCCAGCTCGACGTTCTTGATCGGCGAGTAGATCAGGTTCATGTGCAGCTGCTGCAGGCGCCGGTTGTCCACCGCCTGGGCGGTCTTGCCCTTGTTCATGCCGAAGGCCACGGTGCCGCGCAGCTGGTCGCCGAAGGTCTTGGCGTAGCCGACGACCAGGCCCTGGTTCTTGTCGAAGGTGATGGCGTTGGTCGTCGCGTCGATCGCGTAACCATTGCTGCCGTACATCTGGTCGATGTCGCCGTCGACGCGGGCGTACTGGGCCATCAGCAAGTCCTTGTCGGTCAGCTTGAAGCTGCCGCCGACGCCGAGGCCATAGCCGCGCTTGGACTCGCCGGCCGAGCGCTTCTCGTGGGCCAGGCCGCGCACGTTGACCGCGCCCCAGTCGAAGCTCTTGTCGAAGCGGGCCACCAGCTGCGGCATGCGCTCGTTGCCGCTGCCGGCGCCGAACTGGTCCTGCGGATCCTCGACCGCGAAGGTCAGCTTGTAGCCGGCCTTGGGATCGCCGTAGGTGTAGCGGACCATCGTGCGGCGGCTGAAGGGCGCGCCGATCGGGCCGTTGAAGTCCACCGTCTCGGGCAGGTTGTCCAGGTCCATGAAGGTCGACCAGGTCTGGCCGACCAGGAAGCCGGCGTACTCGCCGTAGGCGTGGCGCAGGCGCAGGCGGTTGCGGTTGTCGTCGGCGCCGTAGCTGTAGAAGTCGGCCTCGACCTTGGTATTGAAGGCGCCCAGCGGCGTCGGTGTCGAGGTCTCGAAGCCGAAGCGCGAGGTCTCGGCGGTCAGCTTGGTGCGGCCCTTCTGCCCGCTGCCCTGGAACATCAGGTCGGTGAAGTTGTCCGAGCCGCTCCAGGACTTGAGGTCGTGGATGGCGTGGGCCTCGGCGAAGCCGTACAGGCGGATCGTCGTCTCCGAGCCCGGCAGGCGGAAGCCGCCGCCGATGTCGCCCAGCACCACGGCGTCCTTGCTCTTCAGCTCGAGCTGCTCGATGCGCTCGCCCCAGCCGCTGGCGTCGGCGGGCTTGGCGGCGGCCGCGCCCTTCTTCAGCGCGTCCAGCTCCTGGCGCAGCTGGCGGATCTCGTCGCGCAGGGCGTCGAAGTCGGCCTTGGTCTGCGCCAGCGCCGGCGCAGCGCCGGCCACCAGCAGGGCGGCCGCCAGGGCCGTCAGCGTCGGTTGCAGGGTCATGGTCTTCTCCTAGGGGAAATCTCGTCGGGCTCAGTGCAGGATCTGGCCCAGGAAGGCTCGGATGCGCTCGTTGTCCTGCTGCGCACCGAAGAACTGCGCCGGCGGCGCGTCGGCCGCGATGCGGCCCTGGTCGATGAACAGCACGCGGTCGGCCACCTCGCGCGCGAAGCCCATCTCGTGGGTCACCACCAGCATGGTCATGCCGCTGGCGGCCAGGCCCTTCATCACGTCGAGCACCTCCTTGACCATCTCCGGGTCCAGCGCCGAGGTGGGCTCGTCGAACAGCAGCACCTTGGGCTTCATCGCCAGCGCGCGGGCGATCGCCACGCGCTGCTGCTGGCCGCCCGAGAGCTGGAAGGGGTGCTTGTGGGCGTGCGCGGACAGGCCGACGCGCTCGAGCAGCTCGCGCGCGCGCGCCTCCGCGTCGGCGCGCGACAGGCCGCGCACGCGGCGCGGCGCCAGCGCCACGTTGTCCAGCACCGTCAGGTGCGGAAACAGGTTGAACTGCTGGAACACCATGCCGACGTCGGCGCGCAGGCGTTCCAGCTGGCGTGCGTCGTCGCTGACCTCGGTGCCGTCGACCACGATGCGCCCGCTGTCGTGCGTCTCCAGCCGGTTGAGCATGCGCAGCAGCGTGCTCTTGCCGGAGCCCGAGGCGCCCAGGATCACCGTCACCTGCCCGGCGTGGAACTGGGTGCTGACGTCCTTGAGCACATGGTGCGGGCCGAAGCGCTTGTTCACGCCGTCGACCGCGATCAGCGGCGGTCCGGACAGCACGGCGGCCGGGGCGTGCGCGCTCATCCCAGCTTGCCCTCGAAGTCGAAGCGGCGCTCCACCGCGTCGGAGATCTGCGTCATCACGGTGGTCAGCAGCAGGTAGATCAGCGCCGTGGCGATGAACACCGGCACCGCCTGGAACGAGGTGCTCTTGACCTGCGAGCCGGCGTTGGTCAGCTCGACCACGCCGATGGTGAAGGCCAGCGACGAGTCCTTCAGCAGCGCGACGATGTTGTTGACCAGCGGCGGCAGCGCGATCTTGAAGGCCTGCGGGAAGGTGATGTCGACGAAGGTGTGCCAGCGCGACAGGCCCAGCGCCTTGGCCGCCTCCAGCTGGCCCTTGGGCACGGCCAGCAGGCCGGCGCGGATGGCCTCGGCGTTGTAGGCGCCGACGTTCAGCGCCAGCGCCACGCAGGCGGCGGTGAACTCGCTCATGCGCAGCAGCGGGTGCACCTCGGGCAGCGCGAAGTAGACGAACAGCACCTGCACCAGCAGCGGCGTGCCGCGCATGACCCAGATGTAGAACGCCGCCAGCCAGCGCAGCGGCGCGATGCGCGAGACCTTGCCCAGCGCCGCCAGCACGCCCAGCGCCACGCCGATCAGGCCGGCCACCAGGGTCAGCTGCACGGTCACCCGCGTGCCCTCGGCGAACAGCTGCGCGTTGTTGCCGATCGGCTCCGGCGCCATCGCCAGCGGCACGGTGATCAGCCACAGGATCAGCACCAGGCCCAGCGACGCGGTCAGCATCGTCGCGCTGCTGCGCTGCTGGCGCGTCCAGCGGGCGGGCCAGATCGAGAGCAGGCGGTTCAAGTCGTACTCGGCGCGGCAGGGGTCGGCGGGCGGGTGTGCAGGTGGCGGCGCACCGGCCTCACTTGCAGCGGATGTCCTCGTTGAACCACTTCTTCGAGATCGCGGCGTAGGTGCCGTCGGCCTGGATGGCCGCCAGCGCCTTGCTGATCTCGGCGGCCAGGCCGGCGTTGCCCTTGGCCACCGCCGAGGCGATGCGCTCGACGAACAGGAAGTCGCCCATCTTCAGCCCGGCGCCGGGGTTGGCCGCCAGCGAGTTCAGCGCGACGAAGCGGTCGGTCACCCAGGCGTCGACGCGGCCGCTGGCCAGCGCGGCGCGGGCGTCGGTGTCCTGCGGGAAGTTCTTGATCTCCTTGACCGCGGCCACCTTCTTGACGTTCTCCAGGTAGGTCGTGCCGGTCTGCACCGAGACCACCTTGCCGGCCAGGTCCTTGGCGGCCTTGATGCCCGCGTCCTTGGCGATGATCACGCCGCCCGAGCAGTAGTGCGGCTCGGTGAAGGTCACCGCCTTGGCGCGCTCCTCGGTGATGCCGTGCGAGGCGATCACCATGTCCCAGCGGTCCTGGCGCAGGCCGGTCAGCAGCGCGTCGAAGCTCAGCGCCTTCCACTCCACCTTCAGGCCCATCTTGGCGGCGACGGCCTCGGCCACCTCGACCTCGAAGCCGGTGAGCTTGGCGCCCTGGAAGTAGTTGAAGGGCGCGAACTGGCCTTCGGTGGCGATGACGATCTTGCCGTCCTTCTTGATCTCTTCGACCGTGCGGGCATCCGCCTGCGCCGCCAGGCCCAGCAGGGCGGTGGCGACCAGGGCGCTCTTGCGGAGCAGGGGCAGCAGCTTCATGGCAGTCGGGTCCTTTCGGCGGACGATCTGGGGTGGGGCCGGGTGTTCGGGCGCCAGGGCGCTTCGCGAAGAAGGCGCGGATTCTAGTGAGCGCGGCAGAGAACGTGAAGCAAGATTCAGGCGGGGTCGAAGAAATAGCGCTTCAGCCCGGCCAGCACCATCTCCACCGCCACCGCCGTCAGCACCAGGCCCATCAGCTTCTCGATGGCCGAGACCATCTGGGGCCCCAGCCAGCGGTGGATGCGGCCGGCCGCCAGCAGCGCGCTGGCCGACACCGCCAGGGCCAGCGTCAGCGCACCGACCCAGGTCAGCATCTGCTGCGGCTGGCGCGAGGCCAGCAGCAGCACGGTGGCCATCGCCGAAGGTCCGGCCAGCAGCGGCACGGCCAGCGGGAAGATGAAGGGCTCGCGGCCGGCCTCGGCGGCGTAGACCTCGGCGCCGCCGGAGAAGATCATGCGGATCGCGATGATCAGCAGGATCACGCCGCCGGCCACCTCCAGCGAGCGCTCGGACAGGCGCATCAGCGCCAGGAAGGCCTGGCCGCCCAGCATGAAGGCCAGCAGCACCGCGAAGGCGATGGCCACCTCGCGCAGCGCCACGCGGCGCCGGCGCTCGGGCGCGACGCCCTGCAGCACCGAGACGAAGATGGGCAGGCTGCCGAAGGGGTCCAGCACCAGCAGCAGCAGCACGAAGGCCGAGGCGAAACTGTGATCCATGGCGCGGATTGTCACCGCCGACCGTGGGGGGCGGCATGCCGCCATCACACCCTAACATCGGAGCCCCTCCCGCCGCCCGCCCCGCGTGCCGCCATGCCCCTGTCCGCCCGCCCTCCGTCCGACGGCCTGCCGCCCCGACCGACCCGCCCTGCCCGCCCGCAGGCCGGGGGCCTCGCCCTGCTGCTGGCCGCGGCCGCGCTGCTGGGTGCCGCGCCGGGGACGTCGACCGCCCAGACCGACGCCCAGACCGCCGCCGGATCGGCCGTGGCCGGCATCGTCAAGCGCAGCGTCGGCGACGTCAGCCTGGAGCGCGCCGGCCAGCGCCTGCCCGTGCGCCCCGGCACCGTGGTGCAGGTGGGCGACACGCTGCGCACCGGGGCGGACGGCGCGGCCGGCCTCACGCTGGCCGACGACAGCCGCCTGAGCGCCGGCCCGGGCACCGAACTGGTGCTCAGCACGTTCCGCTTCGATGCGACGACGCAGGACGGCCAGCTGCTGGTCTCGCTGTGGCGCGGCACGCTGAACCTGGTCACCGGGCTGATCGGCAAGAAGGCGCCCGAGCAGGTCAAGGTGCAGACGCGCACCGTGGTGCTGGGCGTGCGCGGCACCGAGTTCATCGTCGACAGCACCGGAGCCACGCCATGAGCCGCCGTCCGAACCCGCGCCGCACCGGGCAGCCGGGCGCGCCGCTGGCGCTGGCCGCCGCGCTGGCGCTGGCCGGCTGCGCCGCGCCGGTCAGCGACCGGGTGATCCTGCTGCCGCAGCCCGACGGGGCGCCCAGCGCGGTCGAGGTCGGCGCCGGCGCGCAGCGCCTGCGGCTGGACCGCCCCTACGCGGTGGCCGAGCTGCGCGGCGGCACGCTGGCGCCGGCCAGCACCGACGCCGCTGCCGTGCGCCAGCAGTACGGCCTGCTGCTGTCGCAGCAGCCGGCCGCGCCGCGGCACTTCACCCTGCCCTTCGAGTCCAACGCCCAGCGCCTGGCCCCCGGCGCCGAGCCGGTGCTGGCCGAGCTGCGCGCGGCGCTGGCGGCGATGCCCGCACCCGAGGTGGTGGTCACCGGCCACACCGACCGCGTCGGCTCGCTGGAGGCCAACGACCGGCTGTCGCTGGCGCGGGCCGAGGCGGTGCGCGAGCTGCTGGTCGCCGCCGGCGTCGGCCGCACGCAGATCAGCGTGGTCGGCCGCGGCGAGCGCGAGCCCCTGGTGCCCACCGCCGACGAGGTGGCCGAGCCGCGCAACCGGCGCGTCGAGATCAAGCTGCGCTGAGCGGCGCGCGGAAGCGGTTCGCCGCTCAGGCCCGCGGGTGGTGCTTGGCGTGCAGCTGGCGCAGGCGCTCGCGGGCGACGTGGGTGTAGATCGTCGTCGTCGAGATGTCGGCGTGGCCCAGCAGCAGCTGCACCGCGCGCAGGTCGGCGCCGTGGTTCAGCAGGTGCGTGGCGAAGGCATGGCGCAGCGTGTGCGGCGACAGCGGCGCCTGCACGCCGGCGGCCAGCGCATGGCGCTTGACCAGGGTCCAGAACATCTGCCGCGTCATCGGTCCGCCGCGGGCGGTGACGAACAGCGCGTCGCTGCGCTGGCCGGCCAGGATGGCCTCGCGCGCCTCGGCCAGGTAGCGCTCGATCCAGTCGCGCGCCTCGTCGCCGAAGGGCACCAGGCGCTCGCGGCTGCCCTTGCCGACCACGCGCAGCACGCCGTCGGCCAGGCTGACGCGCACCGTGGCCAGGCCCACCAGCTCGGACACGCGCAGGCCGCTGGCGTAGAGCAGCTCCAGCATCGCGCGGTCGCGCAGGCCCAGCGGCGTGGCCACGTCGGGCGCGCCCAGCAGCGCCTCCACCTGGGCCTCGCTGAGCACCTTGGGCACGCGCATCGGCTGGCGCGCGCTGTCCAGTCGCAGCGTCGGGTCCTCGGCCAGCAGGCGCTCGCGCAGCGCCCAACGGAAGAAGCGCTTGAACACCGCCAGCCGCCGGTTGGCGGTGGTGGCGCGGCTGCCGGCATGGCGGTGGGCGATGTAGCCCAGCAGGTCGGACTCGCGCGTGCTGTCGATGGCGCGGCCGCTGCTGTCGGCCAGCCAGTGCGCGTACAGCGTCAGGTCGCGCCGGTAGGCGTCCAGCGTCAGCCGCGCCAGGCCGTCCTCCAGCCACAGCGCGTCGACGAAGCGCTGGATCAGCGCCCGGCTGGCCGCCGGCAGCGCCGGGCTGCGCTCGGCGTCGGGCATGGGTGCCTTGGGGAGGGTCGCTCAGTCCAGCGTCAGCTTCTGCGCCGCCACCACCTTCTTGTAGACCTCGTACTCGGCCTTGATCTGGGCTGCGAACTCGGCCGGCGTGTTGGCCACGATCAGCGAGCCGGTGCCCTCGATACGGGCCTTGACATCGGGCAGCGCGACAGTGGTCTTGACCGCGGCATGGACCTTGTCGACCACCTCCTTGGGCAGGCCCTTGGGGCCGTAGATGCCGTAGTAGGCCATGCGGTTGACCGGCTCCAGCCCCACCTCCTTGAAGGTCGGCACGTTGGGCAGCACGGCCAGGCGCTGCGGCGCGGCCACGACGATGGGCACCAGCCGGCCGTCCTTGATGAAGGGCAGCGCCGAGGGCAGGTTGTCGAAGATCATCGGCACCTGGCCGGCCACCGTGTCGTTGAGCGCCGGGCCGGCGCCGCGGTAGGGGATGTGGGTGACGAAGGTGCCCGACAGGTTCTTGAACAGCTCCATCTGCAGGTGGCCGATGCCGCCGGTGCCCGAGCTGGAGAAGCTGTACTTGCCCGGGTTCTTCTTCAGCACCTCGAGGAAGGTCTTGAAGTCCTTGGCCGGGAACGAGGGGTGGACCGCGATCACGTTGGGCGTGGCCGCGACGTTGATGATGGGCGTGAAGTCGGTCAGCGGGTTGTAGGCGATCTTCGCGTTGATCGCCGGGTTGGCCGCGGTGGTGCTGACGGTGGCCATGCCCAGGCTGTAGCCGTCGGGCGCGGCCTTGGCGGTCTCGGTGGCGCCGACCGAGCCGCCGCCGCCGGCCTTGTTCTCCACCACCAGGGACTGGCCCAGGGCCGGGCCGATCTTCTCGGCCAGCACGCGGGCGATGATGTCGGTGGTGCCGCCCGGCGCGAAGGGCACCACCAGCCTGACCGGCTTGCTCGGATAGGCCTGGGCCAGCACGGTCAGCGGGGCGGCGGCCAGGGCCAGCGCGGCCAGGTGCAGGGTGCGTCTGCGCATCGGGTGTCTCTCCAGTGACGGAAACGGGTGCGGGCATTGTGCACTGCGGCCGGCGGCGCGCCGGCTGTCGCCGCCGCGGCCGCCGCGGCCGCCCCCGGCTGGCACACTGGCCGCATGCCCGACCTGCTGTTGCTGCTGCCCGACTTCGCGCTGATCGCGCTGGGCTACCTGCTGTGCCGCCACACCGCGCTGGACCGCAGCGTCTGGGACGGCGCCGAGAAGCTCGTCTACTACCTGCTGTTCCCCTGCCTGCTGTTCAACGCCATCGTGCGCAACCCGATCCAGCCCGGCGCGGCCGCCACCTTCGGCGCCAGCGGGCTGGCGGTGGTGGTCTGCGGCATCGCGCTGGCCTATGCGCTGGCCCGCGCGCCGGGGGTGGACGCGCGGCTGCACGCCTCGGGCGCGCAGACCGCCTTCCGATTCAACAGCTACGTCGCGCTGGCCCTGGCCGAGCGCCTGGCCGGCGCGCCCGGCGTGGCACTGCAGGCGCTGCTGGTCTCGCTGTGCGTGCCGGTGTGCAACATCGGCGCGGTGTGGCCGCTGGCGCGCCACGGCGGCCACGGCTACCTGAAGGAGCTGGCGAAGAACCCGCTGATCCTGTCCACCGTGGCCGGCCTGCTGGGCAACCTGGCCGGGCTGCAGCTGCCCGAGCTGGCCAGCACCACGCTGTCGCGCATCGGCGGCGCCGCGCTGCCGCTGGGGCTGATGGCGGTGGGCGCCGGCCTGCGCTTCGGCGCGCTGCGCGAGGCACCGCGCCTGGCCGCCGGCTTCATGGCCATCCGCCACGCGCTGCTGCCGGCGCTGGCCATCGCGCTGGCCGTGGGCCTGGCGCTGCCCACCGCGCAGGCCCTGGTGCTGGTGTCCTTCGCCGCCATGCCCACGGCCAGCAGCGCCTACGTGCTGGCCACCCGCATGGGCGGGCACGGCCCTTACGTGGCCGGCCTGGTCACCGTCTCGACGCTGCTGGCGATGCCGGGGCTGCCGCTGGCGCTGGCGGCGCTGGCGGCGCTGCGCTGAGGCGGCGGCCCAGCCACACCGTGGCGGCCACCGCCGCGCCCACCGCCAGGCTGGCCGGCGCCACCGGCTGGCCCAGCAGCGGCCAGGCGAAGACCATCGCGAAGAAGGGCTGCAGCAGCTGCACCTGGCTGATGCGCACCGCGTCGCCGGCGGCCAGCGCGCGGTACCAGGCGAAGAAGCCGATCCACATCGAGAACAGGCTGACGTAGGCCAGGCCCGCCCAGGCCCGCGGCGCCACCGCGGCCAGCGCCGCCCAGCCGCCCTGGGCCTGCGCGGCCCACAGCGCGCCGGGCAGCGTCAGCGGCAGCGCGGCCAGCGTGACCCAGCAGATGGTGCGCTCGGCGCCCAGCGCCGGCGTCACCCGGGCGCCGGCCACGTAGCCCACCGACGCCGCCAGCACGCCCAGCGCCAGGCCCAGGTCGGCCGGCGCCGGCCGCCAGCCCAGCCCGGCCTGCTGCGCCCGCCACAGGCTGAAGCCGACCACCAGCGCGCAACCGCCGGCGGCGCAGGCCCAGAAGCCGGCGCCGGGCCGCTGGCGCCAGACCGCGGCGGCCACCACCGAGGTCAGCAGCGGCGCCAGGCCGGTGACCACCGCGGCGTGCTGCGAGGGCACGCTGCGCAGCGCCCAGGCCAGCAGGCCGGGGTAGAGCACCGCGTTGCCCAGCGCGGCCAGCGCCAGCAGCCGCCACTGCGCGGCGCTGGGCCAGGGCGCGCGCAAGGCGCGCAGCAGCACGGCCGACAGCCCCGCCGCGACCACCGCCCGCGCGCTGGTGACGAAGGCCGGCGACAGCTGCGGCGCGTCGGCCGGGCCGGTGGCCAGCTGGGTCATCGGCAGGGTCAGGCCGAACATCGCCATCGCCGCCACGCCCAGCGCCCAGGCGCGCCAGCCGCTGCCGGCCGGGCCGGCGGGGGGCGGCCCGGACCTGGGCGCCGTGCTCGTCACGGCCTGGTCGCCGCAACCGGGCGGGCGGCCGCCTCGGCCGCGGCGCGCGCCCGCGCCACCGCCGCCGGCAGGTCGGCCCAGGGCGGCGCGCCGGGGGCGAAGCGCTGGCGCATCCAGGCGGCCAGCTCGGCCACCTGGGCGTCGTCCAGCGCGTGGCGGAAGGCCGGCATGTGGCCCAGCGCGGGGAAGGCCGGCTGCTGGATGCCCTCGAGCACGGTGCGCAGCAGGTTGTCGGGCCGCGCGCTGTGCAGGTTGGCGTTGAGCGCCAGCGGGTGGTTCAGGCCGCCCAGCTGCGGGCCGTCGCCGTCGTGGTGGCAGGCGCCGCAGGCCGATTCGAACAGGCGCTGCGCCGGGCCGGTCAGCGCGCCGGCGCGGGCGGCGGCCTGGCGCACCAGGGTGTCGGCCTGGGCGTCGACCTGGGCGTCGACCTGGGCGTCGACCTGGGCGTAGGCCACGGCGCCGCCCTGCCCCACGGCGGCCGCCGGCTGCAGCGACACCAGGTAGTGCGCCATCGCCCGCACGTCGGCTTCGTCGGCCTGGGCCAGGGCCTGCACCACCGGCGCCATCGGGCCGCCGGCCACGCCGTGGTGGCGGTGGTGGCCCTGGCGCAGGTACTGGACCATCGCGTCCTCGGTCCAGCGCAGCGGCGAGGCGCTCAGCGCGCCCAGCGGCGGCGCCTCCCAGCCGTGCACCAGGGCACCGCCCAGGTAGGCCGAGCGGCTCAACTCGCCGCCGCGGGCGTCGCGCGGCGTGTGGCAGGCGGTGCAGTGGCCCAGGCCGTTGACCAGGTAGGCGCCGCGGTTCCACTGCGCGCTGCGCACCGGATCCGCGGCCACCGGGCCGGGCTGCAGGTGCTGGGCGTTCCACAGCGCCAGCAGCGGCCGCTGGTCGTAGGGGAAGGCCAGGCGCGTGGCCGGCGCCGGCTGGGCCACCGGCGGCTGCACCATCAGCCAGGCGTACAGGGCCTGCAGGTCGTCGTCGCTGGTCTGGCTGAAGGCGGTGTAGGGGAAGGCCGGGTAGAGGTGGCGGCCGTCGCGGGCGATGCCCTCGCGCATCGCACGCTGGAAGGCGCTGAACGACCACTGGCCGATGCCGTGCGCCGGGTCGGGCGTGAGGTTGGTGGCCCAGACGGTGCCGAAGGGCGTCTCGATGGGCCGGCCGCCGGCCAGCGGCGCGCCGCCCTCGGCGGTGTGGCAGCCGACGCAGTTGCCGACGGCGGCCAGCTGGCGGCCGCGCTCGATCAGCGCCGCGCTGTAGACACCGGCGGCGCTGGCCTGCACCGGCGCGATGGCCGGCCGCCAGCCCAGCGCCGCCGCGCCCAGGCCCAGCACACCGGCGGCCAGCGCGCCGGCCACGGCCCACACGGGCTTGCGGCCGCGCTGCGGGTCGGCCACCGGGGGCGGTGCCGGCGGCGCGGCCGTGGTGCCCGGACTGGCCGCTGCAGCCCCGGCCGCAGGCGCCGGCAGCGGGTGCAGCGCCGCGCGCACCACCTCGGGCGTGAACGGCGGCTGGCGAAAGCGCACGCCGGTGGCGTCGAAGATCGCGTTGGCAATCGCCGCGGTGCCGGGCACCGAGGCCGACTCGCCCGCGCCCAGTGCCGGCTCGCCGGGCCGCGGCATCAGCAGCACCTCGACCACCGGCACCTCGCGGAAGCTGAGGATGGGGTAGCTGCCCCACTCGCGGCTCTGCACGGTGCGCTGCACCGGGTCGACGCGGGCCTGCTCCTTCAGCGCGCGGCTGGTGGTCTGCAGCACGTTGCCGTGCACCTGCTGCTGCACGCCCTGCGGGTTGACCATCAGCCCGGCGTCGTGGCCCACGACCACGCGCTTGACGTGGACCTCGCCGGTGTCGCGGTGCACCTCGACATCGGCCACCCAGGCCGCCCAGGCGGCGCCGAAGCCGGGGAACTTGCTGTGCACATAGCGCGCGTAGGCCACGCCCTGCCCTTGCAGCCACTCGCCCCGGGGCCCGGCCGGCGGCTTGGCCCGGGGCGCGGTGTGCGGCACCCAGCCGGCCTTGTCGGCGGTGGCGCGCAGCAGCTCGGCGGCGCGTTCGTCCTTCAGCAGGCCCAGGCGGTAGGCCAGCGGGTCGGCGCCGGCGGCGGTGGCCAGTTCGTCGACGTAGCTCTCGTGGGCGAAGCTGTTGGGCAGGGCCGAGACGCCGCGCAGCCAGCTGGCGCGCAGGATGGGCGCCATGTCGTGCACGGTGATGCGCTGGTCGGCGTAGGCATAGGGCGGCACCGCGGTGCGGTCGCCCATCGCGAAGGCCTGGTGGGTGGCCGGCACGGTGCCGGTCAGCAGCAGGGCCAGGGTGGGCGCGCCGTTGCTGGGGTAGCTGGTCTGGAAGTCGTAGCCCTGCGGCCGGCCGTCGGGGCCCAGGCCGCCGCGCACCCGCATCAGCTGGCCGGCGCCCTTGGGCTCCCAGGCATGCTCCTGCTCGCGCGTCAGCTGCACGCGCACCGGCCGACCGACGGCGCGGGCCAGCAGCAGCGCGTCGGCGGCCACGTCGTCGGCGCCGTTGCGGCCGTAGCAGCCGCTGGCCTCCAGGCGCACCACGTCGATGCGCGGCGCGTCCACGCCCAGCAGCCGGGCCAGGTCGGCGCGCAGCACATGCGGGTTCTGGGTGCCGGCGTAGACGGTGGCCAGCGCTGCGGCCGCACCGTCGGGGCCGGCCGCCTCGCCATGCCAGTCGGCCACCGCGCAGGACGGGCCGATCGACGCGTGCAGCTGGTAGGGCCAGACATAGGTCCGGTCGAGCACCTGGTCGGCGCCGGCGATCGCCGCGTCGACGTCGCCCTGCTGCGCCACCACCCGCGGCGTGGCCGGGTTGGCGCTGATCGCCGCGGCCAGGTCGTCCAGCGGCGGCAGCGGCGGGCTGGGCGTGTGCGGCGCCCAGTCGACGCGCAGCGCGTGCATCGCGGCCTCGGCCTGCTCCTCGCGCTCGGCGACGACGCCGATGAAGTCGCCCTGCACCACCAGGCGCACGATGCCGGGCAGGTGGGCGATCGAGGCCTCGTCGACCCGCTGCAGCGAGCGGCCGACGAAGTCGCCGGCGTCCAGCCCGGCATAGGGCGGGCGCACGACGCGGCCGTGCAGCATGCCGGGCAGGCGCAGGTCGTGCACATACACCGCCTGGCCGCTGACCTTGGCCAGCAGGTCGCGCCGCGGCGCGGACTGGCCGACCACGGTGTAGTCGGCCGGCGGCTTGGTCGGCGTGGCCGCGTCCAGCATCAGCTCGACGTGGCCGCCGGCCAGCAGCGCGGCGGCGTCCAGCGCCCGGCCGTCGGGGGCCTGGATGCGGCCGCCGGCGCTGCGCAGCGTGGCGGGGTCCAGCCCCCACTGCGCCGCGGCCCGCGCCAGCAGCCAGGCGCGGGCCTGGGCCGCGGCCAGGCGCAGCGGCTGGGCGTGGATCTGCAGCGAGGTGCTGGCGATCGTCGGCCCCTGGTTGGGCGCGCGGGCGGTGTCGCCCAGCACCGGGTGCACCCGGTCCAGCGGCCAGTCCAGCTCCTCGGCCACCACCTGGGCGTAGGCGGTGGCGATGCCGGTGCCCAGGTCGACATGGCCGGCCAGCAGCACGGCGTGGCCGTCGTCGGCCAGGCACAGCAGCACCTCCGGGCCCTCGGCCGGGTCGCCGGCCACGATGGGCGGCTGGCCGGGCGCCGGCGGGGGCGGCGGCGGCGGGTCGCGCAGCACCAGCAGCACGCCGTCGGCGGCGCGGAAGTCGGCGCGGCGGCGCCAGGCCAGGGCGCGGGGGGCGCTCATGCGGGGCTCATGCCCGATCGGCAGCGCGGCCGACCGGCGCGGGCGCCCCGGCCAGCAACCCGGCCGCGCGCTGCACCGCGGCCAGGATCTCCAGGTGCGTGCCGCAGCGGCACAGGTTGTGCGACAGCGCCGCGCGCGCCTGCGCCTCGCTGGGTTGCGGCGTGCGGGCCAGCAGGGCCACGGTGGTCATGACCATGCCGTTCAGGCAGTAGCCGCACTGCGCGGCCTGGGTCTCGACGAAGGCGCGCTGCACCGGGTGCAACTGCTCGACGCTGGCCGGCGGCCCGCCGTCGGGCGCGCGGGACAGACCCTCCAGCGTGGTCACCGCGCGGCCGGCGACGCCGGCCACCGGGATGGCGCAGGCGCGTGCGGCCACGCCGTCCAGCAGCACGGTGCAGGCGCCGCACTCGCCCAGGCCGCAGCCGTACTTGGGGCCGTTCAGGCCCAGGTCGTTGCGCAGCACGGCCAGCAGCGGCGCGCGCGGGTCGACGGCCAGCCGCGCGGTGCGGCCGTTGACCGTCAGCTCGAGCGGGGCCGGGGCCGGCACGTGCGGGCGGGCGGGCGGGGGAGCCTGTGCGGGCGCGAGGCTCAGCCCAGGTCGACGTCGGCCGACTGGATGCGCTGCACGCCGGCGGCGGCCATCTGCTTCCAGGCCGCGGCCAGCGAGCCGTTGAGGTCGATGCCGCGGCAGGCGTCCTCGATGACGTAGCAGCCGAAGCCGGCCTTGCGGGCGTCCATCGCCGTCCAGGCGACGCAGAAGTCGGTGGCCAGTCCGGTGACGTAGACGGTCTGGATGCCGCGCGCCTTCAGGTAGCCGGCGAGGCCGGTGACGGTCTGGCGGTCGGCCTCCTCGAAGGCCGAGTAGCTGTCCACGCCCTTGTTGTAGCCCTTGCGGATGATCAGCTGGGCGGTGGGCAACTTCAGGTCCTTGTGCAGCGCGGCGTCGTCGGTGCCCTGCACGCAGTGGTCGGGCCACAGCACCTGCTGGCCGTACTTCAGCGTGGTGGTCTCGAAGGGCTTCTTGCCGGCGTAGGCGCTGGCGAAGGACGCGTGGCCCGGCGTGTGCCAGTCCTGGGTGACCACGATGTTGGCGAAGGCGCCGGCCAGCTTGTTGATCACCGGCACCACCTCGTCGCCCTTGGCCACCGGCAGCGTGCCGCCGGGGACGAAGCAGTTCTGCACGTCGACGACGATCAGCGCGGCGTCGGCCCCGGGCTTGAGCCGGGCGGCGCGGGCGTTGAGCGGCAGGACGCCGGCGGCGGCGGCTCCGGCGGCCGACAGGGCGTGGAGGAAGCTGCGGCGCGGGAGATGGGTCATGGCGGTCTCCAGGGGTGGGTGGCGAGGATCGGCGGGGTGGCGGGGTGGTGGGGGCTAGAGCGACAGGTAGGCCCGCCGCACGCCCTCGTCGGCGGCGAGCTCGGCCATCGTGCCCTGGTAGCAGATCTGGCCCTTCTCCAGCACATAGGCCCGGTCCGACACCAGCTCGGCGAAATGCAGGTTCTGTTCCGACAGCAGGATGCTCACGCCCTGGGCCTTCAGCGCCAGGATCATCTGCGCCATCTGCTCGACGATGACCGGGGCCACGCCCTCGCTGGGCTCGTCCAGCAGCACCAGGAAGGGGTTGCCCATCAGCGTGCGCGCGACGGTGAGCATCTGCTGCTCGCCGCCGGACATGCGCCCGCCCGGCCGGTCGGGCATCTCGCCCAGGTTGGGGAAGAGCTTGAACAGCGCTTCGGGCGTCCACACCGGCGCGGCAGCGCCGTCGGGCCAGCGGCGCGGCGGCTGGCGGCCGACGTCCAGGTTCTCCATCACCGTCAGGTCGCTGAAGATGCGCCGGTCCTCGGGCACGAAGCCCAGGCCGGCGCGGGCGATGGCGTGCGGCTCGGCGCGGGCGATGTCGGCGCCCATGAAGCGCACCGCACCCTTGCGCCGCGCGACCATGGCCATGATGGTCTTCAGCGTGGTGCTCTTGCCGGCGCCGTTGCGGCCCATCAGCGCCACCACCTCGCCGCGCCGCACGTCCAGCGCCACGTCGAACAGGATCTGCGCCGCGCCGTACCAGGCGTTCAGGCCCTGCACCTGCAACAGGGGGGCTTCGCTCATGCTGCCGCCTTCTCGAAGGTCTTGCCCGAACCGAAGTACACCGCCTGCACCTGCGGGTGGTCGCGGATCTCGGCCGGCGTGCCCTCGGCGATCAGCCGGCCGCGGGCCAGCACGATCAGCCGGTCGGCGTAGGCGAAGACCACGTCCATGCTGTGCTCGGTGAACAGCACGGCCAGGCCGCGCTCCACCACCAGGCGCTTGGTCAGGGCCATCAGTTCGTTGCGTTCCTTGGGCGCCATGCCGGCGGTGGGTTCGTCCATCAGCAGCAGCTTCGGGCCGTTGGCCAGCGCGATGGCCAGCTCCACCCGCTTGACGTCGCCATAGGCCAGCACGCTGCAGGGGCGGTGGGCCTGGGCGGCCATGCCCACCTGGTCGAGCAGGGCCAGGGCCTCGTCGCGCCGGTGGTCGGCGGCGCGCTTCCACATCGAGAACAGCCGGCCGTCGGCCGACAGCAGGGCCATCTGCACGTTCTCGACCACCGTCAGCGACGCGAAGGTCTCGGCGATCTGGAAGGTGCGGCCGACGCCGCGCTTCCAGATCGCGCGCGGCTTCAGGCCGGTCAGCGGCTGGCCGTCCAGCCGCACCTCGCCGCTGTCGGGCGCCAGCTGGCCGTTGACCATGTTGAAGGTGGTGGACTTGCCGGCCCCGTTGGGGCCGATCAGCGCCAGCAGTTCGCCGCGCGCCACCGTGAAGCTGATGCCGTCGACGGCGCGGTTGCCGCCGAAGCTCTTGCCCAGACCGGACACCTCGAGCAGCGCGCTCATACCGCCTTCCTGCGTTCCATCCATTGCGCGGCAAACCCCGCGATGCCCTGCGGGAAGGCCAGCACCAGCAGCAGGATGATGCCGCCCAGGCCCGCGCGCCAGTAGTCGGTGGCGCGGGCCACGCTGTCCTGCAGCCAGGTGAAGGTGACGGCGCCGACCACCGGGCCGGTCAGCGTCTGCACGCCGCCCAGCAGCACCATCACCAGGCCATCCACGCTCTTGCCCACAGCCATGCCGTCGGGCGAGATGCTGCCCTTGCTGAAGGCGTACAGCGCGCCCGACAGCCCGGCGAACAGCGCCGCGACGACGAAGCCGGCCCACTGCAGCGCCTTCAGGTCGATGCCGATGGCATCGGCCCGCAGCGGCGAGTCTCGCCCGGCGCGCAGCGCGAAGCCGAAGGGCGAGAACAGGATGCGCCGCAGCGCCAGCACGCCGCCGGCCACGGCCACCAGGGTCAGGTAGTAGTAGGCGCGCTTGTCGGCCAGCCAATCGGCCGGCCAGACGCCGGTCAGGCCGTTGCTGCCACCGGTGAAGTCGTCCCACTGGAAGGTGACCGACCAGACGATCTGCGCGAAGGCCAGGGTCAGCATCGCCAGGTACACGCCCGACAGGCGCACGCAGAACCAGCCGAACACCGCCGCGCCCAGCGCGGCGACCACCGGCGCGCCCAGCAGCGCGGCGGGCATGGACCAGCCGGCCTTGAGCATCAGCAGCGCCGCGGCGTAGGCGCCCAGGCCGAAGTAGGCGGCGTGGCCGAAGCTGTGCATCCCGGCCGGGCCCATGATGAAGTGCAGGCTGGCGGCGAACAGCGCGGCAGTCAGCAGGTCGATGGCCAGCACCACGCGGTAGCTGTCGGCCTCGCCCAGCAGCGGCAGGGCCACCAGTGCGGTCAGCAGCACCGCGCTGGCCAGCACCAGCGGCCGGCCGGCGGCGCGCAGCGGCGGCTCGGCCGCGCCGGCGTTGCGGCTGGGCGCCTGGGCCCGGCCCAGCAGGCCCCAGGGCCGCCAGACCAGCACCGCGGCCATCACCAGGAACTCGGCCACCAGGGTCAGCTTGGAGAAGCTGAAGGCGGTGCCGAACAGCTCGACCGTGCCCAGGCCCACGCACATGGCCTTGATCTCGGCGATCAGCAGCGCGGCGATGTAGGCGCCCGGGATCGAGCCCATGCCGCCGACCACGACGACAACGAAGGCGTCGCCGATGGTCAGCAGGTCCAGGTTCAGCGAGGCCGGCTCGCGCGGCAGCTGCAGCGCGCCGCCCAGGCCGGCCAGGCCGGCGCCCAGCGCGAACACGCTGGTGAACAGCCAGGCCTGGTTGACGCCCAGCGCCCCGACCATCTCGCGGTCCTGCGTGGCGGCGCGCACCAGCGTGCCCCAGCGGGTGCGCGTCAGCAGCAGCCACAGCGCGCCCAGCACCAGCGGGCCGACGGCGATCAGCAGCAGGTCATAGCTGGGAAAGCGCCGGCCCAGGATGTCCAGCGAGCCGGACAGGCCCGGCGCGCGCGGACCCAGCAGGTCCTCGGCGCCCCACAGCCACAGGGCGGCGTCCTTGATCACCAGCACCAGGGCAAAGGTGGCCAGCAGCTGGAACAGCTCGGGCGCGCGGTAGATGCGGCGCAGCAGCACCACCTCCACCAGGGCGCCGAAGGCCGCCACCGCCAGCGCCGCCAGGCCCAGCGCCGGCCAGAATCCCAGCCCGGGACCCAGCTTCTCGACCAGGCTGTAGGCCGCGTACACGCCCAGCATGAAGAAGGAGCCGTGCGCGAAGTTGACGATGCGGGTGACGCCGAAGATCAGCGACAGCCCCGCGGCGACGAGGAACAGCGACGACGCGCCAGCCAGGCCGTTGAGGACCTGGACGAGGAAACCGGACCAACCCATGCCTGTGGTACTGCGAACGTCGGGTCAGTCGGCGGGGCGGAGCTTCTTGACCTCGGCGTCGGACGGCTGGAACTTGGCGCCGTCGAGGTAGACGTAGTCGACCATCGTGCCCTTGCCCTTGTCGTTCTTGGTCTTGCCGACGAAGGCGCCCATGGTGCTCTGGTGGTCCTGCGGACGGTAGGTGGTCTTGCCCAGCGGCGTCATCAGCTCCAGGCCCTTGAAGGCGGCGATCAGCTTCTCGGTCTCGGTGCTCTTGGCCTTGGTGATGCCGGCGGCCAGGCTCTTGATCGCCGAGTAGCCGACGATCGAGCCCAGGCGCGGGTAGTCGTTGAACTTGCGGTGGTAGGCCAGGAAGAAGGCCTTGTGCTCGGGTGTCTGGATGCCGTACCAGGGGTAGCCGGTGACGATCCAGCCGTTGGGCGTCTCGTCCTTCAGCGGGTCCAGGTACTCGGGCTCGCCGGTCAGCAGGCTGACCACCTCGCGGCCCTGGAACAGGCCGCGGGTGTTGCCCTCGCGCACGAACTTGGCCAGGTCGGCGCCGAACAGCACGTTGAAGATCGCGTCGGGCTTGGCATCGGCCAGGGCCTGCACCACGCTGCCGGCGTCGACCTTGCCCAGCGGCGGCGCCTGCTCGGCGACGAACTCCACGTCGGGCTGGGCGGCCTTGAGCAGCTGCTTGAAGGTGGCCACGGCCGACTGGCCGTACTCGTAGTTGGGGTAGACCACCGCCCAGCGCTTCTTCTTCAGCTTGGCGGCCTCGGGCACCAGCATCGCGCTCTGCATGTAGGTGCTGGGGCGCAGGCGGAAGGTGTAGCGGTTGCCGCTGCCCCAGACGATCTTGTCGGTCAGCGGCTCGCTGGCCAGGTAGAAGAACTTCTTCTGCTTGGCGAAGTCGGCCAGCGCCAGGCCGATGTGCGAAAGGAAGGCGCCGGTCAGCACGTCGACCTTCTCGCGCGAGACCAGCTCCTCGGCGGCGCGCACCGCCTCGCCGGGGTTGCCGTTGTCGTCACGGGTGACCAGCTCGACCTTCTTGCCCAGCAGGCCGCCGGCGGCGTTGATCTCCTCGACGGCCAGCTCCATGCCCTTCTTGTAGGGTTCCAGGAAGGCGGGCTGCACCTTGTAGCTGTTGACTTCGCCGATCTTGACCACGCCCTGGGCCTGGACGGGCGACAGCGCGGAGGCGGCCAGCGTGGCGACGGCGGTGGCGATGAAGGTTCTGCGGGTCATGGAGGGGTCCTCGGAAGACGGGGAAGAGGGAAGTGGCGGCGGGTCGAACGGGGTCGAACGGGGCCGACGATAGCGCGGACGGCGGCCCGCTCAGCGCAGGCCGTCCTGGCCCACGATCTCGTGCGCCTGCAGGCCGCCGACGCGGGGCAGCGGCCGGCCGCTGTCGGTGACGGCGACCGCGACGACGATCTCGTGGGCGCGCGGGGCATCGCTGACGCGGGCCTCGATGGCGTCGAAGTGGCTGCGCACGAAGGCGGCGTCCTTGTGGCCCAGCGGCACGTCGATCGCGGTGCCCACGCCGCCCTGCTTCTTGGCCGAGGGCACCAGCGCGGCGCCCTTCTCGACCGCCTTGCGCAGCGGCGCGCCCAGCTTGGGGTGCAGGATGGCGGCGGCGTGCTCCAGCTCGCCGGCCTCGCCGACGATGGCCGCCTTGCCGTAGCTCTGGGCCTGGCCGGGCGCGATGCCCAGGGCCTGCACGCACTTCTCCCCCAGCAGGCCGCCCAGCTCCTCGCCGATGGCGATCAGCGCGTCGAGATTCTCGACATAGCGGCCGGCAAAGGGGTTGGCGATGACGGCGATGGCCAGCGCGCGGCGGGTGGGCGGGTTGACGTCGCGGCCCATTTCGCGGCGGATCTCGTCCACCTGGACCACGAGCTTGCGGATGTCTGCGGGCATGGGCTGTCTCCTGCGGCGTTCAGCGTTGACCGTCCCACTGGGCGATGGCGTCGGCGGCCAGGCCGCCGACCCGGGCGTGCACCCGCGGGCCGCAGCTCATCGCCAGCACCAGCACCAGCTCGTCGGGCCGCGGCGCACCGGGCACGCGCACCTCGAAGGCGTCGAAATGGCTGCGCACGTAGCTGGCGTTGATGTGGGTCAGCGGCACGTCCAGCGTGGCGCCGGGCGGGCCGACCTTCTTGGTGCTGGGCACGATGGCCAGGGCGTTGCCGCGCTGGCCGGTGGGGGCGCCGCCCTGGCCCGCCTTGTAGGCCGCGGCGTCGCCCTTCCAGCCCAGCAGCTCGCGCATCGCGTAGCCGCCGGGCACGTGCCACAGCGCGCCGTGCTCCAGCTCGCCGGCGGCGCCGATGATCGCGCCCTTGCCGTAGCCCTGGATGGCCTCGGCCGGCACGGCCATCGCGGCCAGCAGCCGGCGCGCCATGTCCAGGCCCACCGGGTTGAGCGCTTCCATCATCGGCAGGATGTCGGGCTCGTAGCGGCCGGCGAAGGGGTTGGTCAGCACCGCGGCGATGGCGCCGCGGCGCAGCGGGTGCTCGGCGCGCGGACCGCCCTCGTGCCAGATGTCCTCGACCTGGGTGAAGACACGGCGGATGTCGATGAGGCTCATGGCGTCTCGTTTAGCAATTACTGAACCAAGTGCTCGGCCGACTCTAGCGCCGGCACCGTCGCCAGCCGAGCGAGGGAACCCTGACAGGCCAGCAGCGCCGCATGCAGGTGGCCGGCCGCCTGCAGCCGGCGGGCGCAGGCCAGGCCGCGGCGCAGCGCGCGCTGCACCGCTTCGGGCGGCAGCGGCGGCACGTCGACGGTGACGGCGATGGCGCCGAGGTCGCTGTCGTCGCGCAGGCTCTGGGCCGGGGCGCGGCGGATGCCGGGGTGGTCCACATCGACCGCGTTGGCCACCACGGTGGCGGCGGCGTCGGCCTGGGCGGCGGTGGCGGCCAGCACGGTGACGCTGTCGGCGATGCCGCGCGAGTGGCTGCGCCCGCGCCAGCCGCTGGTGGCCACGCCGCGCACCGGGTCGGCCGCGTGCACGGTGAAGCCCGCATCGGTGCGCAGCGTCCCCGTGGCGGTGCGCGCCAGCGCGTTGGCGTCGAAGTTTGCCAGGTCGGCGTAGAGGCCGACCGTGGCCTGCGCCCCCGGCGCCAGGTGCAGCGCGATGTCGCCGCCGTTGTTGACCCAGGCGCGCACGATGCCGGGACGCCGGTAGGCGCCGACCAGCTCCTGGGCGACGCTGCCGGCCACCGCGGCCATCGGCGTCAGGAAGCCGTCGGCCTCGGCCACCAGGGGCTGGCAGGCGGCCCACAGGCGGCGGGCCACCGCGCCCTGCAGCGGGTTGTCGGCCGCCCGGGCGCCGGCCGGCACCGGCTGGCGCAGCCGCGGCAGCTCGGCGACCAGCTCGGCCAGCACGGTCTGGAAGCGCGCCCAGGCCGCCGCGTGGGCCGCCTCGACGGCCGCGGCCTCGCCCTCGGCGGCGATCACCAGGTCGATCGGGCCGTGCTGGAAATGCCAGCGGCCGCCGGGCAGGGGGGCGCGCTGCGCCGTCATCCGAGCAGCGGCGGCCGCCCCAGCGGCCAGGGGTTGGCCGCCGGCTGGGCGATGAAGCGGCGGCCGGTGGGCGCGCCATCGTGGTGCCAGGCGCCGGTGGCCAGCACCTGGGCCAGCGGCCGCACATAGGCCATGTGGCCGCCCAGCGCCCGGTAGTCGTCCAGGCGCATGCTGAACTCGATGGGCGCGACGATGGCCGGCGTGGGCACGGTGCCGAAACTGCCGGCCGGCATGCGCGCGACGTCGACCATCACCGTGATGCCGCCGCCCGGCCACACATAGGCCGGCGCGCCGCCGCAGGTGACGTTGACCAGGCTGCGCTTGATCGCCCGGGTCAGCTGCACCGGGTTGTCGGTGACGCCGGCGCGCAGGCTGCCGCCGGCGCCACCCAGGAACAGCACGGTGCACAGCGAGGGCTCGCAGTTCTCGCCGATGCGCTCGACGATCTGCTGCACCGCCGCCGGCATCGGCGCCGGCTGCGGCTGCAGCGCGGCGTCCAGCACGAACCAGGCGGCATGCTCGCCGGTGGTGCTGACCATCAGCAGGCGCTGGCCGGGCCAGGCGGCGTCGGCGTCCCAGGGCTCGAGGATGGACAGCGGGTCGACGATGTCGGTACCGCCCCAGCCGGTACCCGGGTTGGCCACCTGGAAGTAGCGCCCCGGCGTGCTCTTGCGGCCGCGGATCTTCAGGCCCGAGGGCCGCATCGCCAGGCAGCGGCCGGCCTGGTGCTCGGTGAGCACGCCGGTGATGTGGTCGTCGACCACCACCACCTCGTCGACCAGGCCCATGAACTGCTGCGCGAAGATGCCCACGGTGGCCGAGCCGCAGCCGACGCGCATGCGCTGCTCGGGCACGCCGTCGACCACCGGCGGCCGGCCGGCCTGCACCACCAGCTGCGCGCCGCCGTCGATGGTGAACTCCACCGCCTGCTGGTTGCCCAGGGCCTGCATCATCTCGACGGTGACCCGGCCTTCCTTCTTGCTGCCGCCGGTGATGTGGTGCACACCGCCCAGGCTGAGCATCTGCGAGCCGTACTCGGCGGTGCTGACATGGCCCACCACCTCGCCACGGCAGCGCACATTGGCCTGCTCCGGGCCCAGCCAGCGGTCGGTGTCGATCTTCACCTTCAGGCTGCAGTAGCTGAAGATGCCCTCGGTGACCACGGTGACCATGTCCACGCCCTCGACCTGCGAGGCGACGATGAAGGGCGCAGGCTTGTAGTCCGGGTAGGTGGTGGACGCGCCGACCGCGGTGACGAAGGTGGGCGCGGCGGCCAGCGCGGCCACCGGGCCGTCGGCCGGCTCGGCCCCGCCGGCACCGCTGGCCGCCTCGTCGGCCGCCAGAAAGGGCACGACACCGCCCTGCCCCGCGTCCAGCGCGCGGCGCAGCATCAACACCGGGTCCACCCGCACCAGCACGCCGGCGTGGTTGGCATAGCGGTCGCAGGCGCCGACCTTGCCCTCGCTGATCTGGCACAGCACCGGGCAGGCGTTGCACTCGATCTTGTGCGCGGCCATGCGCTCGTTGCGCGGCGCGGCGCGCCAGTCGGCCAGCGGCGCACCGGGCTGGGGCAGGTCCTCGCCCAGGCCGTCCGTCTTGGTGTGCTCGTGCTCAGACATGGCGACTCCGCGACCAGTCCGGCACCACCGCGGGGCACCGGTTGACGGCCCAGGGAGAACCCTGGGCCTCAGGCACAATACCGGGTGACGCAGCGGGCCGGAGTTTCATGTAGTGCCTGCTAAACTTTGATGTAGCCGATGCTACATTCACGGCGCAGGCAGCGCAAGCGCGCGGGGCGACCCGGCGGCCGCGGTGCCATGGGCCGGTGCGTCACGGCCCCCGCAACGACCAGCCCCCGACCCGCCCGCGAGCACGACCATGAGCGCCTTCAACGAAGAAAAGGTCCTGACCGTCCACCACTGGACCGACCGCCTGTTCTCCTTCACCACCACGCGGGGCACGTCGCTGCGCTTCCTGAACGGCCACTTCACGATGATCGGCCTGCGCGTGAACGGCAAGCCGCTGCTGCGCGCCTACAGCGTGGCCAGCGCCAACTACGAGGAGCACCTGGAGTTCCTCAGCATCAAGGTGCAGGACGGCCCGCTGACCAGCAAGCTGCAGCACATCCAGCCCGGCGACAGCATCATCGTCGGCAACAAGCCGACCGGCACCCTGGTCATCGACTACCTGCTGCCCGGCAAGCGCCTGTACCTGCTGAGCAGCGGCACCGGCCTGGCTCCCTTCATGAGCATCATCCGCGACCCGGCGACCTACGAGAAGTTCGAGCAGGTGGTGCTGGTGCACGGCGTGCGCCAGGTGGCCGAGCTGGCCTACCACGACTACATCACCCAGGAACTGCCGCAGCACGAGTTCCTCGGCGAGATGGTCAGCAAGCAGCTGCTGTACTACCCCACCGTCACCCGCGAGCCCTACAAGAATCAGGGCCGCAGCACCGACCTGATCGAGAACGGCAAGCTGTTCAGCGACCTGGGCGTGCCGGTGATCAACCCGGCCGAGGACCGCGTGATGATCTGCGGCAGCCCGGGCCTGCTGAAGGACCTGAAGCTCATCCTGGAGCAGCGCGGCTTCAAGGAAGGCAACACCACCACGCCCGGCGACTACGTCGTCGAGCGCGCCTTCGTCGAGCAGTAAGCCGCGCGCCGGCCATGGCCACCGCCGCCCGCAAGAAACCGGCTGCGGCCGCCACCACGCCCGCGGTGGCCCGGCCGGCGCGGGCGTCGCGCGCCGCCCCTGCCAAGGCCGCCGCCCCGGCCGGCGCGGCGCGCAAGCCCGGCGTGCGCGAACTGGCCGCGCAGGCCACGCGCGACGCGATCCTGCGCGCCGCGACCAAGGTCTTCGCCCGCCACGGCTTCGCGGGCGGCCGCATCGAGCAGATCTCGAAGGCGGCCAAGTCCTACGACCGGATGATCTACTACTACTTCGGTAGCAAGGAAGGTCTGTTCATCGCGGTGCTCGAGGACACCTACCGGCGCTTCAACGAGGCCGAGTCGGCGCTGGCCCTGGACACCGCGCAGCCGCTGCAGGCGCTGCGCGACGTGATCCACTTCGTCTGGTCCTACTACCAGAAGAACCCCGAGTTCATCACTCTGCTGAACAACGAGAACCTGATGCGCGGCAAGCACATCGGCAAGAGCCCGAACGCGCGCCAGTACTCGTCGCCGGTGATCGCCATCACCGACAGCGTGCTGCGCAGCGGCGCCGCCCAGGGCCTGTTCCGCGCCGACCTGAGCGCACGCGACGTCTACCTGATGATCGCGTCGATGGCCTACTTCTACCTCAGCAACCGCTACACGCTGTCGTCCTTCCTGGGCGAGAACCTGGAGGCGCCGGACGCGCTGGCCCACTGGGAGGCCTTCGTCGTCGACGCGGTGCAGCGCCAGGTCTGCCTGCCGGGCGCCCTGCCCGGCTGAACCCGGCCGGCGGCACCAGCCGGCATCGCCCGCGACCGCGCCCGGCGCTTGAGGCGCGCCCGTCTTTCATGTAGCCTGCACTACATCAAACTTCGGAGCAGAGCGCATGGCAGACGTGGCAGCGGCAGGCAAGTCGGGCAAGGTGGTGATCCGCAACATCGGCCTGCTGCTCTCGGGCGACCTGGACCGCCCCATCCTCGACGCCGACACCCTGGTCGTCGTCGACGGCATCATCACCGCCGTCGGCAAGGAGAAGGACTGCGACACCGCGCAGCCCGACACCCTGATCGACGCCCACGGCACCTGCGTCGCCCCCGGACTGATCGACAGCCACGTCCACCCGGTGTTCGGCGACTGGACGCCCCGCCAGGGCCAGCTGGGCTGGATCGACTCGACCATGCACGGCGGCGTCACCACGATGATCTCGGCCGGCGAGGTGCACCTGCCCGGCCGGCCCAAGGACATCGTCGGCCTGAAGGCGCTGGCCATCACCGCCCAGCGCGCCTTCGACAACTTCCGCCCCGGCGGCGTCAAGGTGCTGGCCGGCGCGCCGGTGATCGAGAAGGGCATGACCGAGGGCGACTTCGCCGAGCTGGCCGCCGCCGGCGTCAAGCTGCTGGGCGAGGTCGGCCTGGGTTCGGTCAAGGCCGGCTACGAGGCCAAGGAGATGGTCGCCTGGGCGCGCAAGCACGGCATCCAGAGCACCATCCACACCGGCGGGCCCAGCATCCCGGGCTCGGGCCTGATCGACAAGGACGTGGTGCTGGAGGCGGATGCCGACGTCATCGGCCACATCAACGGCGGCCACACCAGCCTGCCCGAGCGCGACGTGTGCACGCTGTGCGAGAAGAGCAGCCGCGCCATCGAGATCGTGCACAACGGCAACGAGAAGGTGGCCATCGCCGCCGCCCAGGCGGCGATGCAGCTGAAGTGCCCGCACCGCGTGATCCTGGGCACCGACGGCCCGGCCGGCTCGGGCGTGCAGCCGCTGGGCATGCTGCGCATGGTCGCGCTGCTGTCCAGCCTCGGCGGCATCCCGGCCGAGCTGGTGTTCTGCTTCGCCACCGGCAACACCGCCAAGCTGCGCTCGCTGAACTGCGGCCTGATCGAGGTCGGCCGCGACGCCGACTTCGTGTTCATGGACCGCGCCCAGCACACCGCCGGCAAGACGCTGCTGGAAAGCGTGCAGCTGGGCGACATCCCCGGCGTGGGCATGGTGATGATCGACGGCATCGTGCGCTGCGGCCGCAGCCGCAACACGCCGCCGGCCACCGCCATCCCCGAGGTCGTCGGCGGGCATTGAGCGCGCGCCCGCGGCGCGTTCACTCCAGCGTGATCGGGCCGACGTAGGCCAGGCTGCGGCTCTGGGTGTTGTCGGCGTCGGCGCCGATGGCCACGCCGACCAGCGGCGGCACCGCCTCGGACTCGTCGCCGAACAGGCGCTTGAAGTCGGCCCAGACGTCGCGCCGCTCGCTGACCCAGCCGCCGGCGGGCGTCTCCGGGCCGCGCAGCACGATCTGGCGGATGCGCCGGGTGAAGGCGTTGTCCAGCACCGTGCCCGGCGCCAGCTGCGTGTCCCAGACGTAGCAGATGCTGGCCGCCGGCAGCAGCTCGGTGCTGCGCATGCGGGCGATGCGCAGCACCTGGCGCTCGACGAAGGGCACGGCCGAGGTGGCCAGGTCGAACATCGCGCAGACCTTGATGCCGATGTCGTCGCCGTCGCGCTTGCGCAGGTCGGCGCCGGTGGGCGCCTGCTCCAGCCGCCAGCGCCAGGCCAGCTGGTGCTTGCCGACGTCCTCGTTCAGGCCGTGCACCAGGTTGCCGTAGGACGCCACCGCCTCCACCCGCAGCACCCGCTGGCCGTCCAGCGTGACCACGCCGAAGCGGGTGAAGGGCTTGGTCTGGTGCGGCAGGCCGACCACGTGCCAGGGCGCGGCGGGCTGGTCCGCCGCGCCGGCCGGTGGGGCCAGCAGCGGGCCGGCGGCGTGCGGCGCGCCGCCCAGCAACAGCAATCCAACGCCGCCCGCCCAGGCCAGGCGCCACCGGCCGGCACGGCCTTCCGATCGCAGAGCCATCGCAGTCTCCTCGCGCCCCCGTTGGACCGGGGCGCCGCCAACCATCATCGGCGTCCGGCACCGGCGTGTCTTGACCAAGGGCAAAGCCGGCGGCGCACCGAACCGCCCAAACGACGACACCCGCCGGAAGGCGGGTGTCGCAGGGCGCCGCCCACCCCGTGACCGGGGCGGCGGCAGGCGCGTTTGCTCAGCGCGGGGCCATGCGGATGGCGCCGTCGACGCGCACATCCTCGCCGTTCATGTAGCCGCAGGTGATCATGAACTCGGCCAGCTGCGCGTACTCGTCCGGGTCGCCCAGGCGCTTGGGGAAGGGCACCGAGGCGGCCAGCGCGGCCTTGACGTTGTCCGGCGCGCCCTGCAGCAGCGGGGTGTTGAAGATGCCCGGCAGGATGGTGTTGACGCGGATGTTCTCGCTCATCAGGTCGCGGGCGATCGGCAGGGTCATGCCGACGACGCCGGCCTTCGAGGCCGAGTAGCTGGCCTGGCCCATCTGGCCGTCCTCGGCCGCCACCGAGGCGGTGTTGACGATGGCGCCGCGGTCGCCGTCGGGCAGCACGTCCAGGGTCATCATGCCGGCGGCGCTCTTGGCGATGCAGCGGAAGGTGCCGATCAGGTTGATCTGGATGATGCGCTCGAAGTTGGCCAGCGGGAAGTGCTTGATCTCGCCCGAGGCCTTGTCACGGCTGGCGGTCTTGACCGCGTTGCCGGTGCCGGCGCAGTTCACCAGGATGCGCTCCTGGCCGATGGCGGCGCGGGCCTTGGCGAAGGCCGCGTCGACCTGTTCCTCGCTGGTCACGTCGACCTTGCAGAACACGCCGCCGAGTTCCTTGGCGAGGGCCTCGCCCTTTTCCTCGTTGAAGTCGAAGATCGCGACCTTGACGCCCTGCTTGGCCAGGCGGCGCGCGGTGGCCGCGCCCAGGCCCGAGGCGCCACCGGTGACGACGGCGGAGATCGAGGAATCGAGTTTCATGGTGAGGTGCTTCCCTTGTGGTCGTTGGAAGGGGTGGGGGAAATGTCCGGACCCGGACGGTACCCGCCCGCGCCCGGCCCGGCCATCGTCGAAATCGACGATTGCAGGCCGCCGCTGCGGCACGGACGCCGGAGGCGAATCAGCGCAGGCTCAGGCCCAGTGGAAGACGGGCTGCGGCACGCCGTCGGGCCCGCGCTCGACGGCCACCCGCACCGGCCGGCCCGGGGCCAGGCCCTCGGGGGCGTCGACCAGGCGGCCCATCAGGCGCACGCCCTCGGGCAGGTCCACCGTCAGCAGGGTGAAGGGCTCGCGCCCGGCGTAGGCCGGCAGCGCGCTGCGGTGCACCGTGGTCCAGCTGTGCACCTGGCCCACGCCGCTGGGCGGCACCCAGTCCACCTTGAAGGAATGGCAGGCCGGGCACAGCGGCCGCGGGTAGTGCCGGTGCTTGCCGCAGGAGCGGCAGCGCTGCACCAGCAGGCGGCCGGCCGGGGCGCCGTCGGCGCCGGTCTCGGCCAGGCCGTCCCAGTAGGGTTGGGCGTCCAGCGATTGGATGGCTTGCAGGCTCATGGGGAGGTACCGCGGGGAAAGGCAGGCGTGGCCGCCGGTCAGGCGTGGCCGAGGATGGCGAGGGCGCCGTCGCCCATGTCGCCGTAGCCGGTGACCAGGCCCACGCGGGCCCCGGCCACCTGGTTCGCCGCCTCGCCGCGCAGCTGGCGCGTGAGCTCGACGATGTGGTTCATGCCAGCCATGTGGGCCTGCGACAGCAGGCCGCCATGGGTGTTGGTCGGCAGCCGGCCGCCGACCTGCAGCGCGCCGTCGCGCACGAAGGCACCGCCCTCGCCCTTGGCGCAGAAGCCCAGGTCCTCCAGCTGGCACAGCACGACCCAGGTGAAGCAGTCGTAGATCGCGGCAACGTCGATGTCGGCGCGGCCCACGCCGGCCAGGTCGAAGGCGCGCTGGGCGCACTTGGCCAGGCCCAGGCGGGTCAGGTCGGGGCGCTGGGTGATCGACGAGGGCGAGTCGGGGTGGCCCTCGGCACAGGCCAGCAGCGGCACCGGCGGCTTGGCGCCGTCGCGGGCGGCGTCGCGCGCGCTGACCAGCACCGCGGCGGCGCCGTGGCTCTCCAGGCTGCAGTCCAGCAGCCGGAAGGGTTCGGCGATCATCCGCGAGGCCTGGTGGTCGGCCACGGTGATCGGCTTGCGCATCACCGCGTTGGGGTGGGTGGACGCGTGGTGGCGCATGGCCACCGCGATGTGCGCCAGGTCCTCGCTGGTCGTGCCGTAGGTCAGCATGTGGCGCCGGGCCATCGGCGCGTACAGCTCCACCGGTGCGAAGGCGCCCAGCGGCGTCTCGAACTCGGCGACCACGCGGAACTGCGGCGTCTGGCGCAGCCGGCTGCCGATGTTGCCGGCGCGGCCGTCGCGACCCAGCACCAGCAGCACGTGGCGGCAGATGCCGGCGGCGATCACCGCCTGGGCGGTCTGCAGCGCCGCCACCGGGCTGGCGCCGCCCATCGGCACGGTGGCCGAGAAGCGCAGGTCGCGGATGCCGAAGTTCTCGACCAGGTCCTCGGCGATGCAGGTGCCGGCGGCCGAGGGGATCACGCCGTCGATGTCGCGCGGGTCGACGCCGGCGTCGCGCACCGCGGCCAGCGCCGCCTCCAGCTGCAGCGCCAGGCTGCTGCGCTCGGCCGGGCCGCGGCCGTAGGCCGTCTCGCCGACGCCGGTGATGGCCGCGACACCGCGCAGCGGCGAGGCCGCCGACCCGGACGAGAGCCGGCTCATGGACGGGCGGCGCGCCGGGGCGCGGTAGACGGGCGAGCGGGCATCGCGTGCAAGGGCGGTCAGGTTGGAGCGGCGGATGCTAGGCAGCGCCCCGGGCCGCGGCAATCGTCGGATCGGACGAGCCGGGCACCGCGGCGCCTGACTACAGTCGTCGCGATCCCGCATCCCCCCGAAACAGGCGCCGGCCATGCCCCGGCGCCGCCCTGGAGACCGCCGATGTCCGCCACCGCCCTGCCCCTGCCCCAGCGCGCCGCCCAGCTCAGCCTGAACGGGCTGTTCCTGGCCCAGGTGGCCCGCCAGCCCGACCAGCCGGCCCTGGTCTGCGGCGAACGCCAGTGGACCTACCGCCAGTTCAACGAGCGCGCCCAGCGCCTGGCGCACCAGCTGCAGGCCATGGGCCTGCGCACCGGCGACCGCATCGCCATGCTGTCGGAGAACCGGCCCGAGTACGTGGAGCTGGAGATGGCCTGCGCCAAGCTGGGCCTGGTCCTGGCGTGCCAGAACTGGCGGCAGTCGGACGAGGAGCTGGCCCACTGCGTCCGCCTGGTCACCCCGGCGCTGCTGGTGCACTCGGCGCGCCAGGCCGCGGCGGTGACCCGCATCGACCACGGCGTGAACCGCCTGCTGGACCTGGACAGCGGCGCCTACGAGGCGCTGGTCGCCGCCGGCCAGGCGGTGGAGCCCGAGGTCGAGGTCGACCCCGAGACCGGCCTGGTCATCCTCTACACCAGCGGCACCACCGGCCTACCCAAGGGCGCGCTGATCAGCCAGCGGGCCATGGTGGCGCGCAGCCTGGTGGCGCGCATCGACCTGGGCGCCCAGCCGGGCGAGACCTTCATCGCCTGGGCGCCGCTGTTCCACATGGTGTCCACCGACTCGGCCTTCTCCACCCTGCTGTCGGGCGGCAAGCTGATCGTGATGGACGGGCTGGACGTGGCCGAGCTGGTGCGCTGGACCACCCGCGAGCGCATCGGGCACCTGATCGTGATGCCGGGCATGGTCGACCAGGTGATCGCCGAGATCGAGCGCACCGGTGCCAGGCCGCTGGGCGCGCGCCTGGTCGGCGCGATGGCCGACCTGGTGCCGGCGGTGCAGATCCAGCGCATCACCGAGTTGTACGGCGCGCCCTACTGCAACAGCTTCGGCTCCACCGAGACCGGCGCGCCGCCGGCCAGCCGCGGCACGCTGGCGGTGGGCGCCTTCCCGGAGCGGCTTTCCAAGCTGCCCAACACCCACATCCAGTACCAGCTGGTCGACGAGGACGACCGCGTGGTCGCCGACGGCGAACCGGGCGAGCTGTGCTTCCGTGGCCCGACGCTGTTCTCGGGCTACTGGGCCAACGAGGAAGCCAACGCCCGCGACTTCCGCGGCGGCTGGTTCCACATGGGCGACGTCTTCGTGCGCAACCCCGACGGCACGCTGGACTTCGTGGACCGCCGCAAGTACCTGATCAAGTCCGGCGGTGAAAACATCTACCCGGCCGAGATCGAGCGCATCCTGATGGCCCACCCCCAGGTGACCGAGGCGGTGGTGGTGCGCAAGCCCGACCCCAAGTGGGGCGAGGTGCCGGTGGCCTTCGTCGCCCGCAAGGACGACAGCCTGACCGGCGACGCGCTGAAGGCCCTGTGCCGCGGCAAGATCGCCGGCTACAAGCAGCCCAAGGACGTGGTCTTCATCCCCTTCGAGGCCTTCCCCCGCAGCACCACGGGCAAGGTCAAGCGGCACGATCTGGAGCAGATGCTGCCCAAGGACTGAGCTGCCGGTTTTTTGCGGAGTCCGGTGACGGCGCGTTGCCGTCTTCCCTTGTTCTTCTTGGAAGCCGACCTTGCGCTGGTCTTCGCGGTCGCGGCGCGCCGGGCTGGCCTGCTTTGCTCCGTGTCCCCCGGGTCGGCTGCGCCGACCCTCCTCCTTTACCTACGCAAAGCAGGCCAGCCCGTCACGTCGCGACGGCACCAACGCCGCATGCGGGAATCAGATCCGTGCCCTGCGGTGATGGTGCCGGGCCGAGAGCACCGGGTGCCCGGCTACCGCAGGTAAAGGAGGAGCCGGCCACAGGCCGGCGGGGGACACGGAGGTAGCCGGGTACCCGGTGGTCTCGGCC
>Ga0255210_1000022_pt1 | contig 120674 bp, 109 predicted proteins | sample Miss_Yuk_RepA_8d_FD_188422 | JGI IMG/M metagenome (GOLD analysis project Ga0255210, IMG submission 188422) | Freshwater microbial communities from Mississippi River, Louisiana, United States - Miss_Yuk_RepA_8d | ecosystem: Environmental > Aquatic > Freshwater > River | place: USA: Louisiana...
GCGGCGCTGGACTGGCTGCTCACCCGCCTGGCCGGCCTGCGCGGGCTGCGGCTGCGTGCGGTGGCCCACCGCATCGTCCACGGCGGCGACCGCTACACCGCGCCGGTGCGGCTGGACGAGGCGGTGCTGGCCGAGCTCGTCGGGCTGTCCAGCCTGGCGCCGCTGCACCAGCCGCACAACCTGGCCGGCGTCGCGGCCTTCGCCCGCGCACTGCCGGGCGTGCCACAGGTCGGCTGCTTCGACACCGCCTTCCACGCCACGCTGCCGCCGCTGGAGCGCCGGCTGCCGCTTCCGGCGGCGCTGGCCGCCCGGGGCCTGCGGCGCTACGGCTTCCACGGCCTGTCCTACCAGTACCTGGCCGACACCTTGCCGCAGCACAGCGCGCGCGCCGGCGGCCGTGCGCTGCTGGCCCACCTGGGCAGCGGCGCCAGCCTGTGCGCCACGCGCAGCGGCCGCTCGGTGGCCACGACCATGGGCTTCTCGGCGCTGGACGGCCTGATGATGGGCACGCGCAGCGGCAGCCTGGACCCGGGCGTGCTGCTGCACCTGTGGCGCCAGGGCTGGCGCCTGGACCAGGTCGAGGACCTGCTCTACCGCGACAGCGGCCTGAAGGGCGTGTCCGGCACCTCGGCCGACCTGCGCGCCCTGCGCGCCAGCGGCAGCGCCGCGGCGCAGGAGGCCATCGCGCTGTTCGTCCACCGCACCGTGCGCGAGGCCGGCGCGCTGGCCGCGCTGCTGGGCGGGCTGGACCTGCTGGCCTTCACCGGCGGCATCGGCGAGCACGACGCCGCGCTGCGCGCCGCGGTGGTGGCGCCGCTGGCCCACCTGGGCCTGCGCCTGGACGCGGCGCGCAACGCCGCCGCAACCGGTGATGCGGTGGCGGCGATCCACGCCGACGACAGCGCGGCCGAGGTCTGGGTCGTGCCCACCGACGAGGGCCGCGTCGCCGCCCGCGCGGCCTTCGCGCTGCTGGCCGGCACGGCCGGCGGCTGAGAGCCCGAGATCCTGCGGACGGGCGCGGGCTGATTGCCCGCGCCGATGGCCGTGCCCGCCGGCGCGCTGCGCGGCGGGCGGCAGGCTGCGGCTCAGGCGCGGCGGCGGCGCAGCAGCAGCGCCAGCCCGCCCAGGCTGAACAGCGCCCAGGTCTGCGGCTCGGGCACCGAGCTGACCAGGCCCATCGCGGTGCCGGGGTCGTCGGTGATCAGCCCGTCCAGGCGGCCGACCACGGTGCGGCCGTCGATGACCCGCGTGGCCACCAGCGAGGCCAGGTCGGCCATGGTCTCGGCGTCGTTGACGGTCCAGGTGAACACGCGCAGGCCGCGATCCTCGGTCAGCGCCAGCAGGTCGCCCCACAGCGGCTCGCCGCCGCCGAGCAGGTCGGAGAAGGCCAGGGCCACGCCGTCGACGCCGCGGGCCTTCAGCCCGTCGAGGAAGGCGCCGCGCGCGGCCAGCGTGCCGGCGGCGACGAAGCGCGAGAAGAAGCCCAGGTCGAAGACCTGGGCCTGCGCGTCCAGGTGGGCCACCAGGTTGTTCACCGCGGCGTCGTTCCAGCCGAAGGCGACGATGTCGGCGGCGTCGAAGCCGGTGTCGGCCACCGCCCGGGCGATCGCCGCGCCGGCGTTGTCCACCTTGACGTCGAGCACGATCTGGCTGTGGCCGTCGCGCGCCTGCGCCAGGGCCTCGACCAGGGTCGGGATCTTCTGGTCGGCGTAGCGGCTGCCGAAGACACCGGCCATGCCGGCCGACAGGCCCTGCAGCTCGGCCCAGTTGCTGGCGGCGATGGACTTGCTGATGCCGGTGGTGCGGGCGGTGCTGTCGTCGTGCGAGAGCACGGCGACGCCGTCCTTGGTCAGGCGCACGTCGGTCTCGAAGCGGGTGGCGCCCAGCGCGATGGCCTGGGCGTTGGAGGCCAGCGTGTTCTCCGGCGCGAACATCGAGTTGCCGCGGTGGCCGATGACCTCGAAGCCGGCCGGCAGCGAGGTGATGCGCGGCACGATGGCGCTGACCGCCTTGCCGCTGCCCAGGCTGTAGTGGCTGCGCAGCTCGGCCTCGGTCAGCGCGCGGTCGTAGACGGCGACCTGGTCGACCAGGCCGATGCCCAGCTTGCGGTTGGCGTTGCCGTTGTTCCAGTCGGCGCCGATGGCGGCCAGCTGGCCGGCGGGCAGCGTGGACGCCAGGTTCACCGCGGTGTGGCGGTCGCGCAGCACGCCGTCCACGTAGAGCTTGGCGCTGGGGCCGGCCGCGTCGTTGGGGTCGAGCATGCCGACCACGTGCACCCACTGGCCGCGCTTCTTGTCGACGACGTAGGCGCTGGCGCCCGGGCGCTCGGCCGCGCCGTTGGCGGTGGTCACCTTGAAGCGCAGCTCGCCGTTGGCGCGGTCGAGGTAGAGCGCGTAGTGGTCCTGGGTGCTGTCGTACAGGCCGGCGAAGGACTCGGCGGTCGACAGCATCGGCGCGTCGAGCTTCATCCAGGCCTCGACGGTGACCGCGTTGCGGCCGGTCATCGCGCTCAGCGCCGGCACCTGCAGCCAGCTGCCGCTGCCGGCGGCAGCACCGCCGAACAGGCCGCTGGCCAGCTGCGCCGTGGTGTTGCCCAGCGCGGTGGCGTGGTGGCCGTTGCCGCTGGCGTCCAGGCCGCTGAGCGCGCCGCCCACGGCGTCCAGGGCCCAGTAGGCCACCGGGTTGGCCGCGCGCACGGCCTGGGCATAGCTGAGGGAGGGGTCGGCGCTGCCGGCGGCGGCGGCCTGGGCGATCAGGGCGAGGGCGGCGGCCTGGACGGCGCGGCGCAGGAACGGGGCGGGGCGGAAGTGGGTCATGGACTGCAATGGAAGGCGGTGGGGCGGCGCGCATCGCCTGGCGTGGCGCGGCCGCAGGCCCCGGGGCGGGGCCGGTGCGTGATCGTCGGCGCGCGCGGTGACCAGCCGTCGACACCCGGCCGCCACGGCATCGTCCGATCGGACCATGCGCGGCCGCCGTGGCGCGCGGTGGCGGCGGGCACAATCCGCCGCGTGGACAAGCCCCTGCTTCCCGACGCCTACGGCTCCGACGTCAACGGGCTGATCTGCGGCTTCCTGTTCCTGCCCGGGCAGCCCGGCCGGGCGATGACGCTGGACCAGGCCCTGGGCTGGCTGGCCGAGCCGCCGCCGCCCGGGCCCCACGGCTTCGTCTGGCTGCACTTCAACCTGGCCGATGCCGGTGCCGAGCCCTGGCTGCGCACCCACCTGCAGCTGGTGCCCGAGTTCTACGAGGCGCTGCGCGAGCACTCGCGCTCGACGCGCATCGCCGAGGCCGCCGACGACCTGGTCGCGGTGGTCAACGACGTGGCCTACGACTTCAGCTTCGACGCCGCCGAGACCGCCACGCTGTGGCTGGCGGTCGGCGAGCGCCTGGTCATCAGCGCGCGCACCCACCCGCTGCGCTCGATCGACCGGCTGCGCCAGGCGGTCAAGCACGGCGTGCGCTTCGCATCGCCGGTGGCGCTGCTGAACCACCTGCTGCGCGACCAGGGCGACGTGCTGGTGGGCATCGTGCGCGACGCCACGCTGCAGGTCGACGGCGTCGAGGACGGGCTGCAGGCCGCGCGGCCGCTGCACGGCCAGCGCGCCGCGCTGGGCGCGATGCGGCGGGTGCTGGTGCGGCTGCAGCGCCTGCTGGCGCCCGAGCCGGGCGCGCTGTTCCGCCTGCTGCGGCAGCCGCCGCCGTGGATCGCCGAGACCGACCTGGACGAGCTGCGCCAGTCGACCGAGGAGTTCTCGCTGGTGCTGCGCGACCTAGCGGCGCTGCAGGAGCGCATCAAGCTGCTGCAGGAGGAGATCGCCGCCCAGGTCGGCGAGCAGACCAACCGCAGCCTGTTCACGCTGACCGTGGTCACCGTGCTGGCGCTGCCGATCAACATCATCGCCGGCCTGCTGGGCATGAACGTCGGCGGCGTGCCGCTGGCCGAGCACCCGCACGGCTTCGCCATCATCGCGCTGCTGGTGCTGGTGTTCAGCGTCGTGGCCGGCTGGCTGGCGCTGCGCCGGCGCGACTGAGAGGCTGAGCGGCCGCGCGCCGACCCCGCCCTGCCCCGCTGCCGCCCCGCTGCCGCCCCGCTGCCCGGCGGACGGCCCCGCCGGCAGCGCCCCTCAGTGCGCCGGTTCGCCGGCCGTGGCGGCGTCGTCCGGCGTGGCCGCGGCGTCGATCAGCTCGGCGATCGCCGCGCGCGCGGCCAGCAGCCTTGCCAGCGCCGGCCGCGCCGACGGGTGGGCGCAGCCCTGCAGCACGGCGATGTCCTCGTCCAGGTGCGCGCACCAGCGCGCCAGCAGGCACAGCAGCGGCGCCGCCGCGGCGCCGGCCCGCAGGGGCCAGGTCGCCAGCGCGGCGGCCACCGGGAAGCCGTCCAGCGCGTCGGCATGGCGCGACAGCACCGCCTGGGCGGCGTGCGCCCGATCGGGCGGTGCCTGACCCCGCAGGCCGCCCTGCCCTCTGCCCTGCCCTCTGCCCTGCAAGCTGCTCATGGCGGCGATTCTGCGCCGCCGGCGGGGCGCCGCCCTGCGCCAGCGCAAGACCCGCCGACTTGGCGCGGGCGCGCGCCGTCCCGGTTTTTTTCGGATCGGCTGTAACCGCGGCGCCCGCGGCGGCGATTCACCACCGGAGCCGGCCGCAGACCGCCGCCGGCCCGTCCCCCCCACCACCGGCGCACCGCGCCAGGAGACTGCCATGACCGAGACCCCCGACCGCGCCCGCGGCCAGACCGCCGCCGCCCTGGCCCTGGCGCTGGGCACCGCGCTGACGCTGGCCCAGGCGCCCGCCCAGGCCGCCGACACCGAGAAGTGCTACGGCGTCGCGCTGAAGGGCAAGAACGACTGCGCCGCCGGCCCCGGCACCACCTGTGCCGGCACGTCCAAGACCGACCACCAGGGCAACGCCTGGAAGATGGTGCCGAAGGGCAGCTGCGAGAAGATGGCGTCCAGGACCTCGCCCACCGGCATGGGCCAGCTGGCCGCGTTCAAGGACAAGAGCGCCTGAGCGCGTGCCCCGCCTGCGCCGCCCCGACGCGATGGACTGCCCGCCCGACACCGACACCGACCCCGGCGCGCCCGCCGGCATCGGCCTGCGCCCGCCGCACCTGGCCGCGCTGCTGCGCGGCGAGGCGGCGGTGGATCTCGTCGAGGTCCACGCCGAGAACCACCTGGCCGCCGGCGGCCCCGGGCCGCGGGCGCTGGCCCGGGTGCGCGAACGCTGGCCGCTGACGGTGCACGGCGTGGGCCTGTCGATCGGCGGCGCGGCGCCGCTGGAGGCCGCCCACCTGGCCCGCGTGGCCGCGCTGGTCGAGCGTGTCGAGCCGCTGCACTTCTCCGAGCACCTGGCCTGGTCGGGCCACGCCGGGCGCTGGTTCAACGACCTGTTGCCGCTGCCCTACGACGCGGCGGCGCTGCAGCGCGTCTGCGACCATGTCGACCAGGTGCAGCAGGCGCTGCGCCGGCCGATGCTGCTGGAGAACCCCAGCCGCTACCTCGGCTGCGCGGCGTCGACGATGGACGAGGCCGACTTCCTCGTCGCCGTGGTGCGCCGCACCGGCTGCCGGCTGCTGCTGGACCTGACCAATGCCCTGGTCACCGCCGTCAACCAGGGCGGCGACGCCGCGGCCTTCATCGACGCCCTGCCGGCCGACGCGGTGGCCCAGTACCACCTGGCCGGCTGCACGCCGGACCGCGACGCGCTGGGCGCGCCGCTGCTGATCGACAGCCATGCGCGGCCGGTGGACGAGGCGGTGTGGGCGCTGTACGCGCGCGCGCTGCGGCGCTTCGGCCCGCAGCCCACGGTGGTCGAGCGCGACCAGGACCTGCCCCCGCTGCCGGTGCTGGCCGCCGAGGCCGACCGGGCGCGCGCGCTGATGCGGGCGTCGGCGCGGCGTGCCGCGGCCGACCGCCCCACCGGCGGTGCCGGCGGTGCCGGCGCGCCGGGCCGCCCCGCCGCCGCCGCGTTGCGGCCGGTCGCGCACCGATGAAGCCGCGGCCCGCGCCCCCGCCGGCGGCGACCGACGCGCTGCAGGCACTGCAGGCCGATGTCGCCGCGGCGCTGCTGGACCCGTCGCGCCCGCCACCGCCGGGGCTGCAGAGCTGGAACGGCGCCTGCGTCGCACAGCGCTTCGGCATCCACCGCAACAACGTGCTGGTCTCGCTGGTCGACGCGCTGGCCGACGCGTACCCGGTGCTGGCCGAGGTGGTCGGCCCGGACTTCTTCGGCGCGCTGGCGACCGACTATGTGCGCGCCCATCCGCCGCGCGGCCCGGTGCTGGCCGAGTGGGGCGAGCACCCGGACGACGACTTTGCCGCCTGGCTGCAGGCCTGGCTGCCGGCCCGCGCGCCGGCCGCCGGCCTGCCCTGGCTGCCCGACCTGGCGCGGCTGGAGCGGGCGCGCCAGCGCGCCTGGCATGCGGCCGATGCCGAGCCGGTGCCGCCGGCCACGCTGGCCGCCGCGCTGGCGCGGCCGCAGCAGCTGCCGGCGGCGCGGCTGCGGCTGCACCCGGCCTTGTCGGCGCTGGCCTCGACCCATGCGGTGGTCTCGCTATGGCAGCTGCACCAGGGTGCGCAGGCCGACGCGCAAGCGCTGGCCGCGCTGGACATCGCGCAGGTCGAGGCCGCGCTGGTGCTGCGCGAGGGGGACCTGGTGCTGGTGCGCCCGGTGCCGGCGGCCGAGGCCGGCTTCGTCGCCGCGCTGGCCGCCGGCCGCTCGCTGGGCGAGGCGGCCGCCGACGCCGGCCCGGCGCTGGACCTGGCCGCGGCGCTGGCGCGTCTGATCGGTGCCGGCGCGCTGGTCGGCTGGACGGCGCCGGGCGGACCGGTGGGCGCGCCCGACGAGGCCGGCGCCGCGCGGGCGCCGACCCGGGCGCGGGCCCGGGCGGAGCCGGCAGCATGAGCGGCGGCCTGGGCACGGGGCCCGCCGGCGGCGCGCGCGCGGTGCCGGAGGCGCTGCTGCAGGTGCTGTCGCGCTGGGCCGTGGGCGCGGTGTTCTGGACCGCCGGCCAGACCAAGGTCGAGGGCCTGGTGCTGGACCCGATCGGCGGCAGCGTGGCGCTGGACTGGCCGCGGCTGGCGCCGTCGGCGGTGGCGCTGTTCCGCGACGAGTACCGCCTGCCGCTGCTGGACCCGGCCTGGGCCGCGCTGGCCGCGGCATCGGCCGAGCACCTGCTGCCGCTGCTGCTGCTGCTGGGCCTGGGCACGCGGGCCGCCGCCGCCGGGCTGCTGGCGATGACCCTGGTGATCCAGGTCTTCGTCTACCCCGGTGCCTGGCCGACGCACGGGGTCTGGGCCGCGGTGCTTGGCTGGCTGCTGCTGCGCGGCCCGGGGCCGCTGGCGCTGGACCCCTGGCTGGCCGCCGCCTGGCGCCGCCGCCGCCGCGTGCCCGCCGCCGACGGGGGGCGCGGGTGAGCGCGGCGCGGCGGTCGCCGCTGGACCCGCCGGTCGGCCTGCTGGCGACGCCCCTGGAAACGGCGCTGGAGTCCGCGCTGGAGGCGGTGCGCATGCCGCCCGCGGGCGCCGCGCTGGCCGGCTGGCGCGGCGGACCGCCGCGGGCCGACCGGCCGGGACGCCCGCCGCGTCCGGCGGCTGCCGCAGAATCGGGCCCGCCGCGGGCGGCCGGCGACCGGCCGGCGCGCGCCCACTCCACCGTGCCGCCTGCCCCGCCCCCAGCCGATGCCGAGGCGCTGATCGCCCCGCTGTGGCGGCGTGCCCAGGCCGGCGACGACGCCGCCTACCGCGAGGCGCTGCAGGCCATCGCCCGGCGGCTGCGCGGCTACCTGCGGCGGCGCCTGGTGGGCCAGCCCGACGAGGTCGAGGACCTGCTGCAGGAGACGCTGCTGGCGCTGCACCTGCAGCGCGGCAGCTTCGACCCGGCGGTGCCGGTCACCGCCTGGGTGCTGGCCATCGCCCGCCACAAGCTGGTGGACCACTGGCGGCGCCACGGGCGCCAGGGCGCGCAGCACCAGCGGCTGGACGAGGTCGACGAGCTGGCGCTGGGCCATGTCGACGGCCAGCCCGGCGAGGCCCGGCGCGACCTGGGCCGGCTGCTGCAGGCCCTGCCGGACGCCCAGCGCCGGGCCATCGAGCTGACCAAGCTGGGCGGCTGGTCGGTGGCCGAGGCGGCGCAGCAGGCCGGCGTCAGCGAGACCGCGCTGAAGGTGCAGGTGCACCGCGGCCTGAAGCGCCTGGCCGCCTGGGTGCGCGGCGGCGCGCCGGGCGAACCGACCGCGCCGCGCCCGCGTGGCGCAGCCGACGGGCCGGACCCGGCGGCCGCGGGCGGCAAACGAGGAGGACGGTGGGCATGAACACCGACGAACTGATCGCCCTGCTGGCCCGCCAGGCCGGCCCGGCGCCGGTCGGCGAGGCCCGGCGGCGGCTGCTGCCGGTGCTGGCCGGCGGCGCCGCGCTCAGCGTTGCGCTGGCGCTGGGCGGGCTGGGCGCCATCCCGGCCGCGCTGTGGGCCTGGCCGGCGCCCTGGGTCAAGCTGGCCTACGGCGCGGCGCTGGCGGCGGTGGGCGCCGCGCTGCTGCTGCGCCTGGCGCGGCCGGTGGCCCGCTTGGGCGGCCCGCTGGCCGCGCTGGCAGCGGTGCTGGCGGCGATGGCGCTGCTGGGCGCCTGGGCACTGGCCGCCGCCGCGCCGGGCGCGGCGCGCAGCGCCTGGTTGGGCCATTCGGCGCTGCTGTGTCCGGCCGCGGTGCTGGGCCTGGGGCTGCCGGCGCTGGCCGGCCTGATGTGGGCGCTGCGCGGCCTGGCACCGACGCGACCGGCCGCCGCCGGGGCCGCGGCCGGGCTGCTGGCCGGCGCGCTGGGCGCCCTGGGCTATGCCCTGGCCTGCACCGAGCTGGGCCTGGCCTTCGTCGCGCTGTGGTACTCGCTGGGCGTGGCGCTGAGCGCGGCGCTGGGCGCCCTTCTGGGGCCGCGCCTGCTGCGCTGGTGAGCGCGCGCCGGGCGCGCGGCGCGCACCCGCCAGGCCGGCGTGCCGGCGCTCAGTCGGGCGCCAGGTGCGGCGTCGACAGCCCTTCGGCCGGCGCGCCGGTGTCCGGGTCGATCCAGTCGGCCAGGCCCAGCTCGTTCTCGGCCTCGAGCAGGCTTTCGCCCTCGGCGGGCGCGTGCTCGGCCTCGCGGTCGCGGTCGGCGCGGGCCAGCGCGCCGCTGGCGAAGGGGCCGAAACCCCGCGCCCCCTCGGTGGCGCCCCAGTACCAGCCGTCGGGGCGGCAGACCAGGCCGTCGTCGTCGCCGGTGCCGCGGGCGGCGGCATGTTCGGCGATCACGCGGGCAGCGCCACGGCGGCGCAGGGGGCGGGGACGTTGGGACAGGGAGGCAGTGACCATGATGGCCTACTGTGGCCCGGTGCCGCGGCGCCCGCCTTGCGCCGGGTCAAGGGTGGCAGGCCGGCGGATCGGCCGGCGCCGGGTGCGCCGGGCCTTCAGCGCGCGGCGGCCGGCGCCGCGGCGAACAGCGCGCGCCGCGCCGCGCGGGTGACCGCGACCACGCAGGGGTGGGTCAGCCGGCGCTCGACGGTGACGGCGTGGAACTCCTCGACCAAGTCGGCCGCGCGGCCCAGCACCTGCACGCCGTACTGGCTGCAGGTCTCGGACTCCAGCACGGTGGGCGACATGAACACGCCGCGGCCCTCGCCGCCGAAGGCCTTCATCAGCGCGGCGTCGTCGAACTCGCCGACGGTGCGCGGGTGCAGCTGCTGCTGGTCCAGCCAGGCCTGCAGGCGCTGGCGCATCGCCGACGCTGCACCCTGCAGCAGCATCGGCGCGCCGTCCAGGCATTGCGGAAAGGGCCCGGCCAGCGTGCGCGCCAGCGCCGGCGCGGCGAAGAAGCTCATCGCGGTGTGGCCCAGCGCGTGGTTGAAGGCCTTGACCGGCAGCTGGCGGGCCATCGGTTCGTCGGCGATCACCAGGTCCAGGCGCTGCACCGACAGCTGCGCCAGCAGGTCGCGGAAGGCGCCCTCGTGGCAGATCAGCCGCACCGGCTCGTCCAGCCCCAGCGCCGGCTCCAGCAGGTGGTAGGCGATGGCCTTGGGCACGGCGTCGGCGATGCCGACGCGGAAGTCCAGCGCGGCGCGGCCGCCGCGGGCCGCGCCCAGCGCGGTCTCCAGCTCGGCGCCCAGCGCGAAGATCTGGTCGGCGTAGCCCAGCGCCACGCGGCCGGCGGTGGTCAGCTCCAGGTGGCGGCCGGCCTTGCGGAACAGCGCGCAGCCCAGCTGCTGCTCGAGCAGCTTGATCTGGCCGGACAGCGTCTGCGGCGTGGTGTGCAGCTGCTCGGCCGCGCGCGTCACGCCGCCGGCCTTGGCGGTGGCCCAGAAGTAGTGCAGGTGCTTGTAGTTCATCGGCCGTGCGGCGCCAATCTTGCGAAATTCTCGAATGGATACTTCGTATCTTTCGACTTTACGCGAAGTGTCCGTTTGCGTAGATTGCGCACTTTGCCCCCGCCGGAGCCCCAGTGGATTTCTTGTTCGACCCCAATGTCTGGATCGCCTTCTCGATGCTCACCGCGCTCGAGATCGTGCTCGGCGTGGACAACATCATCTTCATCTCGATCCTGGTGGGCCGGCTGCCGGCGCACCAGCGCGACCTGGCGCGCCGCCTGGGCCTGGGCTTCGCGATGATCAGCCGCCTGGCCCTGCTGTTCTCGCTGAGCTGGGTGATGGGCCTGACCGCCGACCTGTTCACCGTGGCCGGCCAGGGCATCAGCGGGCGCGACCTGGTGCTGCTGCTGGGCGGCCTGTTCCTGCTGTACAAGGCCGCGCACGAGATCTTCGTCGAGGTCGAGGCGCGCGAGCAGGACGGCCCGCCGGCCACCGACCCGGAGGCCATGAAGGCCGCCGGCCAGAAGCTGCTGTGGAGCATCGTCGGCCAGATCGCGGTGATCGACATCGTGTTCTCGCTGGACTCGGTGATCACCGCGGTGGGCATGGTCGACCAGCTCGGCGTGATGGTCGCCGCGGTCATCGTCGCGGTGCTGGTGATGCTGTTCGCCGCCAAGCCGATCGGCGACTTCGTCGACCGCCACCCGTCGGTCAAGGTGCTGGCGCTGGCCTTCCTGGTCATGGTCGGCATGGCGCTGACCGCCGAGGCCTTTGACGTGCACATGCCCAAGGGCTACATCTACGCCGCGATGGCCTTCTCGCTGGCCGTCGAGGCGCTGAACATCCGCGCCCGTGCCAAGCGCCGTGCGCTGGCCGGGTGAGCCCGGTCCCGCGCCGGATGCCGTTCCCGTCCCTGTCCCCGTCCCACCCCTGGAGAAGTCGATGAACCCCCTGTCTTCCGTGACGATCCTGCAAGGCCAGGGCGCTGGCAGCGTGGCCCAGCGCAACCGCGTGCTGCGCAACACCTACTGGCTGCTGGCGCTGTCGATGGTGCCCACGGTGCTGGGCGCCTGGCTGGGCATCGCCACCGGCCTGTCCCGGGCGATGTCGCCGGGCATCAGCGCCATCGTCTTCCTGGCCGGCGCCTTCGGCTTCATGTTCGCGATCGAGCGGGCCAAGAACAGCGCCGCCGGCGTGCCGCTGCTGCTGGCCTTCACGCTGTTCATGGGCCTGATGCTGTCGCGCCTGGTCGGCACCGTGCTGGGCCTGGCCAACGGCGCCAGCCTGGTGATGCTGGCCTTCGCCGGCACCGGCGCGGTGTTCTTCGGCATGGCCGCGCTGTCCTCGGTGATCAAGCGCGACCTGACGGGCATGGGCAAGTTCCTGTTCGTCGGCATGATCCTGCTGCTGGTGGCCGGCATTGCCAACATCTTCATCCAGTCCAGCGCGCTGATGATCACGCTGTCGGTGCTGGCCATCGGCATCTTCTCGGCCTTCATCCTGCACGACCTCAAGCGCGTGCAGGACGGCCTGGAGACCAACTACATCACCGCCACGCTGGGTGTCTACCTGAGCCTGTACAACGTGTTCCAGTCGCTGCTGGCGCTGTTCGGCATCTTCGGCGGCCGCGACGAGTGAGACCGGCCGGCCGGGGCTGACCGGCTGGTGCTTTCGGCGGGGCGCCGGGCGACGAGCCTGGCGCCCCGTTGCGCATTCAGCGCGGCCCGTCGACCAGCAGCGTGCTCAGCGCGCCGCGTCGGCCAGCAGCGCGCGGGCCGCCTCGATGCGCTGGGCCAGCGGCGCGGCGTCGTCGTCCATCACCGCGCGCAGGAAGTCGCGCGGGTCGGTCCAGGCGCCGCCGCCGGCCGGGCGGGCCGGCACCGGGCGGCCGGTGGGGGCGGCGGGCATCGGCGCGGTGGCCGTGCCGACGCCTGCGGCACCGTGCGGCGTGGCCGCCGGGGCTGAAGCCGGCTGCAGGGCCTGCAGCACCCGCGCGAAGTCTTCGGGGTCCACCGGGCGCAGCCGCGCCAGCAGCTCGGCCTGGCCCTCGGGGCTGGGCGGCAGGTCCAGCCAGGGTTCGTCGGCGAAGACCGGCGCCAGGTCGGGCGCGACGAAGGCCGACCAGCGGCCGCCGTCGCCCTGGCGGGCCGGCACCGACGAGGCGTGCTGCGGCGGCGCGCCATCGGCGGCGGGGCGCGGCCAGCGCTGCACACGGCGCGCGTCCACATCGCCCAGCCAGCGCGCCTGCAGCGCGGCGAGCGCGGCGGCGCCGGTGTCGGCGGGCACCGCCGCCTGCAGCGAGAACCACAGCTGGAAGCCGTCGCGCCCCGAGACCGCGATGCCCGGCGCCGGCCAGCCCAGTTCGGCCTGCACGCCCTGCCAGACGCGGCCCAGCAGTGCCCAGTCGGCCGGCCGCGCCAGCTCCAGCACCAGGGCCCGCACACTGCCGTCGGCGCCGACCAGCGCCTGCGAGGCCGGGGCGTCGGCCGCCAGGCGGGTGTCGGCGGGCAGGTAGAGGCGGCGCAGTTCGTCGTGCAGGCGGGTCATGGTGGCGGCGTGCGGCAGCGGCGTGGTCCGGGCGGGGTCGGCGAACCGCGCGGCGGGCGCGGGCTGGGCAGGGGGTGATCCGGGCCGCACTCTATCCCGACGCCGGGCCGGACCGCCCCGCGGCCACGGCTGGCCAGCCGCCCCGACGCCAGGACTGGCCGGCCGCGCCCGCCCCGGTCCGCCGCGTCGGGCCGGGGCCGGCGCCTGTCCCGCCAGCCCCGGCACCGCCGCCGGGCGCACGCGCGGCGGCTGGGCCAGGCCCAGGGCGGCCAGCCCCAGCGCCGCCAGGGCCAGGGTGGACAGCCGTCTCGGGTGCGGGGTCGTCACGGGCTTGACGCCTCTGGCCGCGTGCCGCCGGCGGCGGCTGGACGGGGGCCGGCGGCGCTGGTTCGCGCCAATCGACCGCCATGCGCGTGGGCCGCTGCGCGGCGGACACCCATCCAAAGGGGTTGCCTGTGCTCCGCGCCCGGCCGCTCCGCTAGCATCCCGCCTCGTCGTCCATTGGCCCGCCCCCGCCTGATGCCCGAACGATCCCCGTCCGCCGCCGTGCCGCCCGCCCTGTCCGGGCCGTGGCGCATGGGCGAGGTGGAGGTCGATCCGGCAGCCCGCCGGCTCAGCCGTGCCGGGCGCGAGCTGACGGTGGGCAGCCGGGCCTTCGACCTGCTGGTGGCGCTGGTGCGTGGTGCCGGGCGGGTGATCTCGTCGGCCGAACTGCGCCAGGCCGTGTGGCAGGAGGCCGAGGTGGCCGAGAACAACCTGCGGGTGCAGATCACCCACCTGCGCAAGCTGCTGGGGCCCGAGGCCATCGAGTACCGGCCGCGCCAGGGCTATCGACTGGCCTGGCCGGTGCAGCCGGTGGTGCAGGCGCAGCGCGATGCCCCGGTCCGGGTGCCGCCGGTGCACGCGCCCGAGCCGGCGGTGACCGTGCTGGGCCGCGATGGCCTGCTGGCGGGCCTGCGGCAAGCCCTGCAGCCAGGCCGCCGCGTCACCTTGCAGGGCCCCGGCGGCAGCGGCAAGACCGTGCTCGCCCAGGCGGTGCTGCAGGGGGTGGCGGCCGGCTTCGCCGACGGGGTGTGGTGGGTGGACCTCGCGCCGCTGGCCGAGGCGGGCGTGGTGGCCGCAGCGGTGGCGGCGGCGCTGCAGCTGCCGCCCGGTCCCGGTGCCGGGGAGCAGGTCGCCGTGCACCTGGCCGCGCGCCGGCTGCTGCTGGTGCTGGACAACTGCGAGCACCTGCGCGACGCCGTCACGCAGCTGTGCGACGCCTGGCTGCGTGACGCGCCGCAGGTGGCCGTGCTGGCCACCAGCCGCGTGCCGCTGAAGTGCGCCGGCGAGCGCTTGCTGCCGGTGGGGGGGCTCGATCTGCCGGTCGAGGCCACGCTGGTGGCAGCGCGCGCCAGCGGCGCCCTGGCGGTGTTCGAGGCGCGCGTGCGCAGCCTCGATCCGCGCTTCCGGCTGGGTGAAGCCAATGTGGCCGCCGCGGTCGAGATCTGCCGCCGCCTGGATGGCCTGCCCTTTGCCGTGGCCGTGGCCGCCGCGCAGGTGCCCGCGCTGGGCCTGGCCACCGTGCGGGCCCGGCTCGACGACCGGCTGCACTGGCGCGCTGCCGCGTCCGCGCCCGCGGCGGCGGCGCCCGACCACCAGGCCTCGTTGCAGGACACGCTGGACTGGAGCCACGGCCTGCTGCCCGAGCCGGCCCAGCGGCTGCTGCTGGCGGCGGGCGTCTTCGCCGGCGGCTTCACGCTCGAGGACCTGCGCGGCGTGCTGCCGGGCCCGGCGCTGGACGAGGCACCGCTGCAGCACGCGCTGCGCGCGCTGGTGGAGGCGGGGCTGCTGCTGCTGGATGGCGGCGCGTTGCGGGGCGGCAGCGCCACGGCGCTGTACGGCCTGCACGAATCGGTGCGCCTGTATGCCCGCAGCCGCCTGGCCGCCGGCGCGTGGGCCGAGGCCGTCCACGCGGCCCACGCGCGCCTGATGCGGGCGCAGCTGCAGGCCCTGGCGGCGTGCAAGGGGGCCGCGCGCATCGCCTCACCCGCCCGCCTGGCCGATGCGGACCGAGCGATCCGCTGGGCCGCCGTGCACGATCCGGTGCTGGCGCTGCAGCTGTGCAAGGCCTGCACGCCCAGCTGGCGCCGGCTGGGCTGGCACGAGCGGGCCAGCCAGCACGCCGATCCGCTGCTGGCGCGGCCCGTCAGCGCCGAGGAGCGTCTGCCGCGGGTGGACCTGATGCTGGGGCTGTGCAGCATCGAGTTCGAGCGCGACCGCCTGGCCGAGGCCGAGGCGCTGGCGCGCGGTGCGCTGGCGCTGCTGGAACCCGGCGAAACCGACCTCGCGCGCTTCGGCCTGGCCCACTCGTGGATCGCCAACGTGGCCGCGATGCGCGGCCAGTGGGCCGAAGCCGAGGCCGGCTACCACGTCCATCTGGCCGCGGCCCGGCAGGCGGGCGACCTCGGTGCCCAGCTGGACGCGCTCAACAACCTGGGCTGGCTGCTGCAGGCCGCCGGCCGACCCGACGAAGCCCGGCCCCTGCTGCACCAGGCCCTGGCCTTGCCGCACGATGACGACTGGGCGCGCATGGTCTCCCACGAGAACCTGGGTGAACTGGAGGCCGGCGTCGGCCGATGGCCGGAAGCGGTGTACCACCTGGAATGCGTGATGGTGCTGGCGCGCCGCCTGCCCGACGTCTTCCGCCTGGCCAATGCCCAGGCCCTGATGACCTTGGCGTGCCCCGATGCGCAGCTGGCCGGCCCGGTGCCGGCGTGGCTGCGCGAGTGCCTGGCGATTGCACGCCGGCAAGGCTACCCCCGCCTGGTGGCCTACGCCTGCCTGGGTCTGGCGCGCAACCGCCTGGCGGCCGCCGAAGGGGCCGAGGCGCTGATGCTGTGGCACGCCTGCCAGGCGGTGCTCGCGCGCAACGGCCTGGAGGTCACGCCGCTGATGGCGCGCAGCGCAGGCGCCCTGCGCCAGCGGGCCGAGGCCGGGCTGGACCCGCATGCGCGGGCTGCCGCCAGGGCGCGCGGCGAACTGCTGACGATCGACGAGATCGTTGCGCTGGCGGGCTGAGTCCGGCGCCCCCTCGTTCGCGGGTCCGCCGGCCGATTAGCGCCAATTAGCGCTGCTTGTCGGTGTAATCCATGCCGCGACCACCACCGCGTCTCGTGCGACACGGGGGATGAAGAGGGAGACCGACCTCGACGGGCCGCTTTGGCCCGACGGCCGCTCATCGTCCTTCCCGCCGGGCGGGACCACGCCCCATTGACGAAGGAGTCTGTATGTTCATGGGAAGATTCTCAAAGTACCTTGCACTCGGCTTGCTGCTGCTGGTCGCGATGCCGCTGGAGCTGTATGCCCAGACGGTCTGCAACCCCGTGCCGATTGGCAACACGAATGGCGTATGCCAGAGCACCGTCAAGGCCAGGTGCTTCAACCAGTGCGCCATCAACTGCAGGAATGACGGGCAATGCATTTTTGGTTGCATGGTTGGACAGGACTATTCGCCCGACCGGTGCTACACGAATTGCAATGGTTTTGCGCCGACCTGCCTGTCCTCTTGCCTCCAGACGGTGGATTGCATCGACGGTGGTTGCAATGACGTGACACAGGCCTTGTCGATCAAGTCGGGAACGGTGGTCTTCAACCGCGCCACCGGCGTTTGGCAACGAGCCGTCGTCGTCACCAACACATCGTGCAGCAACCTGGGCAATGTCAAGATTCTCCTGGACTCGATGGCTGCCGGGTGGACATTGAAGAATGCCGATGGCGCGACGAACCTCGGTGTGGGCTACAAGACGATTCAGTACCTGAAGTCGCTCGACTCCGCAACGCTCGTCTTTGAATTCGCGCGTACGGGCACGGCGCCACTGGCTTACACCCCGCGCGCAACGGGCGAACTGTTCACGCCGTGACAGAGACCTGCGGCGCGCTCGATGCGGGTCACACCGCTTCTGCGCGCCGGCTCGTCGCCCAAGACCACATCGCCAACGCGTCTCGGTCACCGGCCCCATCGCGCCGATGGGGATGCCGAACTCAACATCAGAACAGGCCAGCCATGTCCAAGATCTTTCCGACCGTCGCAGCCCTTCTTCTATCGTTGGCAGGCGCGGCGTCCCATGCCTCCCCGGTTTACGTCAACAACGCTGTCGACACATTGACCACCGTGTCGTTCTCGAGCGGGTATGTGCAGATCGGAGACCAGCTTCGTCTCACGGCTGCCGGCGAACTGGACAGTCTGGTGACCCAGTTCTTCAATCTTGGCGAGGCCGCCCGCTTCGACGCGACATTGACCTTCTACCGGGCCGACACACTGACCCAAATCGGGCCGTCCTTCACCGAGCAGGGCATTTCAATTGACGCGGGCCAGTCGCTGAACGTGGCCTTCTCCCAGCTGGGCGGCCTGAGCGTCCCCGAGGAGATCGTCGTGATGCTGTCCATCGGCAATCTGGTCGGCAACGGGGACCTCGGGCTGAATCTGTTCGATCCGCCGACATGGGGCAGTTCGAGCAACCAGTCCTTCTTCGTGAACACGGGCGCGGGCCTGGTGGAGGACTCCACCTTCCAGGGCATAGACAACGTCTACTTCGAGATCAATGCGACGACGCGGTCCGTGCCGACACCCGGCACCTTGTGGCTGGTGTTCGGCCCCGCGGTGGCGGCGCTGCGGTGGCGGCCGCGCCCGCTCGGACAAGGCACGAGGGTGGGCCAGCATCCGCAAGGCGTGGAAGCGCGCGCAGGGCTGCGCTGATCGCTCGATCTGCCGGTCGGGCGCCGCACGGGGGCCCTGGCCTGGCCCTGGGCCTGTGGCGCAGCCCGGCCCCCTCCCGGCCCACGAGGACCGCCCCCTTCAGGACGGCGCCAGCGCGCGGCCACCCGCTTCGGGCGACGCCCTGCGCGCCTGACCGCGCGGCCGAAGTCCGACACCACGTCCTGGCACGCGGCCCGGGGGCGGGCCGGGGCCACGCCTGACGGCGGCCGGCAGATCGCGCGACCCGGCGCGGCCGCCTATCATGCAGGGTCACCATGCGAGCCCCCGCCGGGCGGGCGCTCGGTGCGTTTGCGGTCGATCGCTTGGCTCGTTGTATGGCATCGCAGTTCTCCTCCTTCTTCCTGCTGGCGTGGCTGGCCGTCTCGGGCAGCGGTTCAGCACAGGCGCAGACCGGCCGGCCCGCCGCCGTCCTGGAACTGTGCCGGGCCGAGGTCCAGGCGCCCCAGGGGACGGCCGATCACGACCAGCAGCTGCGGCGCTGCATCGGTCGCCGGATGGAACAGCGGGCAGCGGGCGGCACGCCGTCACCCGAACAGCGGCCCGAGGCGTCGACGCCGGGGAGCGCCGAGCTGGCCCGGCGCATCGCGCGCGCGCTGCCCGTGCTGCGGGAGGCGGACGGCGAGCGCACGGCGGCGGACAAGCGCGCGCTCTGCCGCAGGAACGAGGTGGTGTCCTACCTGCAGGGCAAGCCCTATCTGGTGCCGGATCAGCTGGAGGACGGCCTGCCCGAAGCGCTTCGGCAGTACGCGTTGGAGCCCAGGGTCTGGCGGGTGGTCGAGGCCTGGGGCCGGCTCCATCTGGCCGCTGCCTACCCGGAGGAGGACTGCCCGGACATCAACCAGTTCATCGCGGTGACGCGGCTGAACCAGGCCCTCGGGGAGCCGCGGTTCGAAGGCAGGGGGCGGCGATTCATCCGACGGGTGACGATGTCGGCCATCCGCGATGCCGAGGCCAAGCTCATGGTGCCTCTTGAGCAGGCTGCAGCGGCCTCGGCTGCAGCCGCACGGGTGCAGCAGCGCCTTGAGAGCGAGCGTCGCCGCCGCGAGACCGGACCGGAGGGGGACCAACGATGACCCGTGCGCACACCCTGAGGCGCCGCCTGCTGGCGCTCGTCACCACGGCGGCGGCCGTCACGGCCCTTGGCGGCCAGCCGGCGCGTGCGCAGGAGCGCACCGAGTGGAACGAGATCCGCAAGGGCATGAGCGCGCTGTTGAATGAAGGCTGGCAGATCCAGTCGATGACTTACAACCAGATCCTGCGGCGCGAGGTCCTGCAACCGGTCATGCCGGGCGACGGTCCTGCGCTGGCGGCGACGCCGGACGGCCTGGAGTACAGCTTCCTGCTGTCGCGGCAGGGCAAGTGGGCGGTTTGCGTGCTGCTCAACCCCAAGCCGTGCGACACCACGTCGCGCTGCCGGGCCCTGAACTGATCCGGCGCCTCGGCGCGGGTGGGGCGCAGCGGCACCGGCCACAGCCCTGCCCAGCCCTGCACCGGGCTGCCGCGAGCGGCCCGCAAGCCGCTGGCATGCACGCGCGCCCTGCCGCCGCCCTGGGGGCTGAGCGGTCGGTGCGGGACTGGACCGTTGCAGCCGCCCTGCTCCGGCGATGGGCGCGCCGGGGGATGCGGACAATGCCGGCATGCTGCCGCGCCGTCGCCTCGTCGCCACCCTGCCCGGCCGGCCCTGGCCGGCCCGGTGCGCCGCGCTGCTGCTGCTCGCGCTGCTGGCCGGTGCCGTGCCGGGCGCGCGGGCGGCGGCTTCGGTGCGCCAGCAGGAGATCGCCTCCTGCGAGCCGGGCGAGCTGCTGACCTGGGGCGACGGCAGCGACCGGCCCGCCGCCGGTGGCCGCGTGCCCCTGGTCTACCGCCACGCCGGTGCCCCGCCCTGGTTCGACGAGGCCGCCGTGCTGGCCGCCCTGCAGCGCGCGGCGCAGGCCTGGTCGGCCTGTGGCGTGCCGGTGCCGGTGATCGGCGAGGAGGCCGCAGCGCTGTACCGCGAGCAGCTGGTGGTGGTGCAGTGGAGCGACGCCGGCAGCCGCGGCAACTTCGGCCTGGCGGACCTGGGCCGGCGCACGCTGTCGCTGGGGCCGGCCGCCTTCCAGGTGCTGGCCCAGCGCAACCCGCGCTTCCCGGCGCAGAACACGCTGCAGATGGTGCTGAGCCATGAGCTGGGCCACTTCTTCGGCCTGATGGCCCACTCGCGGCGCTGCGTGGACGTGATGTCCTACTACGACAACGGGCGCGGCGAGACCTGCCACACGCGCGATGGCGGCTCCTACAAGGCCCTGCCCGAGTACCGGGCCCTGCTGCCCACCGCCTGCGACATCGCGCGCTGCCGGGCGATCAACGCGCCGGGCGGGCAGCGGTAGCCCCCGTGCCCCTCTCGGCCAGGCGGCCGGCCGAGGCGTCGCGAGGGCGGTCAGACAGGACGCCATTCGGACAGGTCGCCATGGCGGCGGCCGGCAGATGCCAGCGACAGCTCCTCGGCAAGTCGATGACCGGAGGCTGTGGCTGGTGCCGACCCGTTGCAGTCATCGATAGGCACGAACTCAACGCCCTGAAGCCGTTGTTCAACGTTCGCGGTGAGCGGGCCGCAACGGTGTTGCGCCGCGGCGAGCATCATGACCTTGGGCGCAACGCGGCGCAATGCCGTCGCGGGTCCGCGCCACCAAGGTGTTAGGCCGCATTGTTTCGCTGGAGATCGAGTAGGAATGCAGTGTCCGCCTTGGCTTGACGCCAATCTCTGAACTCTACGAATGACAACACAACCCAGAAGCCAAGAAGCAGGAGCAGGAGCCCGGCGTAGGGGCCAGACGCGCGTGAGAGGGCCTCTCCGAACAGTAGAGCGGACAAGGCAGCCCAACCACCAAGGAACAGAAGCCGGTAAAGGTGCCAGCTCGGGTTGGGGGCAACTAGTGCACTCGTATCAAGATCTATCCACCCGACCAAGGTCTTCCAGTCGTTCTCGGATCGGAGAACGGCGGTGACTTTCATGCCGGGCTCCAATCTGGGAAAGCCAGGGACCGTCACATACGGTGTGTACTGGTACTGACTCATGAAGCTGAACACCGTGTGCTTCGGACTACCACGAGACGCGGCGTTCCGGTGCACATGGAGGATCTCATCGAAGGTGAGCTGCACTGCTTGCATGCGGCCTAACGTAGAGTTCAGCCGAAGGCAACGGATTGACGGCTTTGGGCCAGAATGAAATGGAGGCCCAAAGGCGGCAAGCCGTTGACTTTCGGCTGCAACGCCCTGTTAGGCGTCACTCGTTCCGCACCAAAAGGTAGCCGTAAACCACCTCAACAGGCCAGCCTTCTTGGTTCTTTGTTTCTGAAGCCGCGCGAAGATAGAAGAACTTCTCGGAAGCATCGAAGCCATCCACGTATTCTTGAATCTCATACGTGAATCCTTCTGCAACGGTATGTACAACATCGGAAGTCTTGGTGGCACGCTTGTACACCTCCTGCCCGATGTAGACCGGGGGAGGCTCGAAGGCGGCCCCGCGTCCTGGCCGACGCGCTGTGCGTGTATGTTCTTGCTTCTTCAGAATGATGGAGATCGCACGATCCAGACAGTACTTTGCATTCGATTCAGTTGCTTCGTTTGCGGGGAAGGAAGCTTCGTATTTAACGGACCAAGGAGACTTGTCATCAGCACGAAATACGGCGGGCGTTAAGCGTCTAAGGTTCGAGAGCTCAGCGGTGTGAATCCCGTACTCCAGGGCTTGGACCCGCCACTCATCGGCCTCTACCTGGACGTACTCGGTAGGATCAGTGACGTTGGCGTCTATCCACTCTTTATTTCTCTTCCAGTATGGTGCCTTCCAGCCCCCACGCGAGAACGCCATTAGACCTAGTGGTGCGGCGGGCTCGTTCTTTGAGACATCCTTCCAGCCGTGGATCGCGTACGGCATTTCGAATTCGATGAAAACCGCCTTTCTGATCTCAATCAGTGCCTGCAGAAAATTTCGCTGATCAATCGCGGCTTCGGCTGCCCGCAGGAGACCCTTTGACTCGCCATCTTGCAAGAAATCAGTGAGGAAGAGTTCCCGCATCGATCTGCCGATAACCTTAGTCACTGCTGCGTCGAGAGTCACCTCAGAAGCGTCAAGATAGCTGCGAACGGTCACCGGCTCTGCGACCTGAGCATAGTGCTTTGTGAGTACGCGCTGCTTGTTGAGTGCCTTGATCGTTCCTGACTTCGGAACTGGCACGTCCGCCTTCTTTAGCTCTGCAAGCAACTCGTCAAAGCTCTTGCTCTCGAGGCTCTTGATATCGTCAACTCCAAGCTCGATCAACAGCGCGTAGAAAGTCATCTCAAGACTGTCTTGAAGCACAACGAGCCCCGCTGAGGCCAAGTACCGATCGTCAGCGTTGCAGAGCGGCCTTGCTCGTTCGAGCAGGCTACGTGCGATCAGGAGAGAGTGAACTGTCTGTTGCTTCATGGTCCTGATCTACGCACGAGCTTGGCCGATGGAGTGGTATGTGACGCCTAACGTGTTATGGACGACAACCTTACGCCGCTTTGCACAGCTGCTGTCGTCTAACACAGCGCACTGTACGGCCTGCAAGTGACTGTGGCATCTGACTTTTCCCCGTGCTCAAGTGGGTATGTGACCAGCACTAAATTGGTCGCCAAAAGCGGCGCCTGTCGCGCCGACAAGTCTGCCCGAAAGCAGTCGCCGGGCAATGTCGGCTCCTGGACGATGGCCGCCTTTCATGAAGAGCCGGTCATTGGCGCCGAAACAAGGTATTCGCTGCCGCCAAGCCGTGGCAACCGGTTGCGCCATCGGGTTGCCACCCACCCGGCACGCCGCAAGCCGCGATTCAGCTTGCCGCGCGCCGCCTCGCCAGGTCGACGAACCAGTCCACGCAGTCGGCATTGGCCATCGCGTCGCGCTTCATCACGCTGTCGGGGCTGGCGCCCATCAGCAGCTTCTTGACGGGCAGTTCCATCTTCTTGCCCGACAGCGTGCGCGGGATGCCGGGCACCTGGAACACGTCGTTGGGCACGTGACGGGGCGACAGGGCCTGGCGCACCTCGGCCTTGATGCGCGCGCTCAGCGCGTCGTCCAGCGTCACGCCCTCGCGCAGCACCACGAACAGCGGCATCCAGCTCTCGCGGCCCAGGTACTCCAGGTCGACGACGAGGCTGTCCAGCACCTCGGGCAGGGCTTCCACCGCGCGGTACAACTCGGCCGTGCCCATGCGCACGCCGTGGCGGTTGATGGTGGCGTCGCTGCGGCCGTAGATGATGGCGCCGGTGTGGCCAGGGTGCGGGATCAGGCGGATCCAGTCGCCGTGGCGCCAAACCGCAGGTTTTCCATTGCCGCCGGGGAACATGTCGAAGTACGAGTCCTTCAGCCGGCTGCCGTCGGCGTCGCCCCACAGGTACAGCGGCATCGACGGCATGGGCTTGACGCAGACCAGCTCGCCCACTTCGTCCAGCAGCGGCCGGCCGTCCTCGCTCCAGGCCTCGACCTGGGTGCCCAGGCAGCGGCACGCCATCTCGCCCGCGATCACCGGCAGCGTGGGCGCGCCGGCGATGAAGGCGCCGGCGAAGTCGGTGCCGCCGCTCATCGGGCTCAGCCAGATGTCGCGGCCGTCCACCTTGGGCAGCTGGTCCCAGATCCAGCGGTAGGCGTCGTCGGCCAGCGGCGAGCCGGTGGAGCCGATGCCGCGCAGCTTGGACAGGTCGGCCTCGCGCTGCGGCTGCACGCCGGCCTTCAGGCAGCTGGCGTAGAAGGCCGCGCCCGAGCCGAAGAAGGTGACGCCGGCGGCGCCGGCAAAGCGCCACAGCGTGCCCCAGTCGGCCGGCTGGCCGGGGCCCTTGGCGCCGCCGGGGTTGCCGTCGTAGATGCAGATCGTGGTGCCGCCCAGCAGGCCGCCGACCTGGCTGTTCCACATGATCCAGCCGGTGGCCGAGAACCAGTGGTAGCGGTCGCCGGTCTGCAGCGTGGGGCCGATGTTGTTGTGCAGCGTGGCCAGCTTCAGGCCCTCCAGCACCACGCCGCCGTGGCCGTGGACGATGGGCTTGGGCAGGCCGGTGGTGCCGCTGGAATAGACCACCCACAGCGGGTGGTCGAAGGGCAGCCATTCGGGCTGGAAGGCGTCGACCTCGGGGCCGCTGCCGGCCAGCAGCGCGGCCAGGTCGTGGGCCTGGCGCCGCGGCGTGGCGAAGGCCTGCGGGTCGGCTGCCTCGTCCAGCCGGCGCCACAGCAGCAGGTGCTCGACGCTGGGCAGCTCGTCCAGCAGGCCGGCCAGCACCGCGCGGCGGTCGTAGGCCACGCCGCCCCAGCGGTAGCCGTCGGCGGCGATCAGCACCTTGGGCTGGATCTGGCGGAAGCGGTCGAGGATGGCCACCGGCCCCATGTCGGGCGAGCAGATCGACCAGATGGCGCCGAGGCTGGCGCAGGCCAGGAAGGCCACCGCCGTCTCGGGCGTGTTGGCCAGCACCGCGGTCACGCGGTCGCCGCGCTGCACGCCCATGCGGCGCAGGGCCAGCGCCATCGCGGCCACCTGGCGCCGCAGCTCGGGCCAGCTCAGCTCGCGCAGGCGCCCGGCGGCCAGCAGCGGCTCGTCGGCGAAGACGATGGCCGGGTGGCCGGCGGCGTGGCAGGCGTCGGCGTGGCGCAGCACCTGGCGCGCGTAGTTGATCTGGGCGCCGTCGAACCACTTCGCGCCGGGCATGGTCTCGGCGTCCAGCACCGCGCGCCAGGGCGTGGGCGACTCGATGTCGAAGAACTCCCAGACCGAGCCCCAGAAGCCGGCCAGGTCGTCGACCGACCAGCGCCACAGCGCCTCGTAGTCGTCGAAGCGCAGGCCGCGGGTCTGTTCCAGCCACTGCTGGTAGCGGGTGATCTGGGGGGTGGGCAGGGTGGGCATGTGTCTCCTCGTCGGCTGGGCGGCACTGTGCCGCAGCCGGCGGGGAGGCGATGTCAAGCAGGTGCCAGGGCGCCGGGGCCCCGGGCTCGCGGGTTTGCAGGCCCGCCGGGCGCCGGCGCGCTCAGGGCTTCTTGGCCAGCGCGCGCAGCGCGGCGCCGACCTTGCCGCGGTCTTGGCCGGCAGCGCTGGCGATGCTGGCGTCGTCACCCGCCAGCGTCAGCCCGGCGGCGGCCAGGTCGGCGCGGGCCTGGGCGGCCGTCTTGCCGAACAGCGGCGCCACCTGGGCGATCGGGGCGCGGGTCAGCGCGCCGATGGCCAGTGCCGGCGGCTCCGGCCCCTCCTGCCCGCCGCGCAGCGCGAAGGTGGCGGCCAGCACCACCGCGCAGGCGGCCATCAGCGCCGTGCCCTTGCCCAGGGTCTTGAAGTGGCGCTTGAAGCCGAACCAGTTGGCCGCCGCGTGCGCGGCGACGCCGGCCACCATGGCCCAGCCGGCCCATTCGTGCACCGTCTTCTGCAGGCCGTTGTCGAGGTGGAAGAACATCAGCACGCCGGTGACGGCCATCAGGCCGAACACGCCGATGGTCAGCGGCGTGGCCCAGTCGCGGGAGATCGAGATCGTCATGGTGTCGGGGGAATCAGGAGGACTTGGAAACAGCGGGTTCAGTGTCGGACGCGGCGCCGCCCAGGGCCTTGTACAGCGTCAAGCGGTTGCCCTGTTCGGCCAGGCGCAGCGTGATCTGCGCCTGCTGCGCGGCGTACAGCGTGCGCTGGGCGTCCAGCACGTCGAGGAAGCTGGCCGCGCCGCCCTGCCAGCGCGCGCTGGCCAGGTCCAGGCTGCGGCGCGCGGCGTCGACCAGCGCGTCCTGCGCCTGCTGGCGCGCGGCCAGGCCGGCGCGCAGCGCCAGCGCGTCGGCCACCTCGCGGAAGGCGGTCTGCAGCGTGCGCTCGTAGCTGGCCAGCTGGGCGTCGCGGGCCAGTTCGGCGGCGCGCACGCCGGCGCGCGCGGCGCCGCCGTCGAACACCGGCAGGCTGATGCTGGGCGCGAAGGACCAGGCGCCGCCCTGGAACAGCTCGCCCAGGTGGCGGCTGGCGGTGCCGGCGGCGCCGGTCAGGCGGATGCTGGGGTACAGCGCGGCGCGGGCGGCGCCGATGTCGGCATGCGCGGCCTTCAGCGCGTGCTCGGCGGCCAGCACGTCGGGCCGGCGGCGCAGCACCTCGGATGGCAGGTCGGCCGGCACGGCCACCAGCGCGGTGGCCTCGGCGGCGGGCGTGCCGGGCGTGGCGGCCGTGCCGGGGGCGGCGGCCGCGGGCAGCGGCGCATCCGGCAGCAGCGCCTCGGGCACCTCGGCGCCCACCAACAGGCGCAGCGCATTGCGGTCCTGCTGCACCTGGGTTTCGCAGGCGGCCACGTCGCGGCGCGCGGCCTCCAGCGCGGTGCGCGCCTGGGCCACGGCCAGGGCCGAGTCGGCGCCCAGCTGCTGGCGGCGCAGCGTGGTGTCGTGGGTGCGGGTCTGGCTGTCCAGCGTGGCGCGGGCCAGGGCCAGCTGGGCCTGGTCGGCGGCCAGCGTCAGCCAGGCCGAGGCGACGTCGGCCACCAGCGTCAGCCGGGTGCTGGCCTGGGCGGCCTCGGTGGACAGCAGGGTCTCCAGCGCGGCGTCGCTCAGGTTGCGCGCCTTGCCGAAGAAGTCCAGCTCGAAGGCCGAGACGCCGAGGTTGGCGCTGTAGCTGCGCGTGCGAACCGCCTGGCCGCTGCTGCTGGCCAGCGCCGGCGTGCCGCTGGCGGCCTGCGCGCCATTGGCGGTGACGGTGGGCAACCGCGCCGCGTCGGCGATGCCGGCGCTGGTGCGCGCCTGCTCGATGGCCAGCACCGCCAGGCGCAGGCTGCGGCTGTGGTCCAGCGCCAGCGCGATGGTCTGGCGCAGCCGGGGCTCGCGCACCAGGGCCTGCCAGTCGGGCAGCGCGGTGGTGGCGCTGGCGGTCAGCGTGGCGTCGGCGGTGCCGGCGGGGGTGGCGCCCGCCTGGGCAAAGGTGGCCGGCACCGGCGCGTCGGTGCGCTGGTAGCTTGGCGCCAGGTTGGCGCAGCCGGCCAGCAGCAGGGCGGCGGCCAGCGCGGCCAGCGCTGGCAGGGTGCGCGAAACGGTGTGGGAACGGACGCGGCTCATGCGCGGGACTCCTGGGAAACGGTGGACGCCGCGCTGGCCGAGGTCGCGCTGGCCGGCGCCGCGCCGCGGCCCGACCAGCGGGCGAACAGGCGGCGCACGCCGACGTAGGCCACCGGCACGAAGAACAGGCCCAGCACGGTGGCGCTGGCCATGCCGCCCAGCACGCCGGTGCCGATGGCGCGGCGGCTGCCGGCGCCGGCGCCGGTGGCCAGGGCCAGCGGCAGCACGCCGAGCATGAAGGCCAGCGAGGTCATCAGGATCGGCCGCAGCCGCAGGCGCAGCGCCTGCAGCGTGGCCTCGACCAGGGCCATGCCCTCGGCCTGGCGCTGCATCGCGAACTCGACCACCAGGATCGCGTTCTTCGCCGACAGGCCCACCGTGGTCAGCAGGCCGACCTGGAAGTACACGTCGTTGTGCAGCCCGGCCAGATGGGTCAGGCCCAGCGCGCCGAGCACGCCCAGCGGCACCACCAGCATCACCGCGAAGGGCACCGACCAGCTCTCGTACAGCGCCGCCATGCACAGGAACACGAACAGCACCGACACCGCGTACAGCGCCGGCGCCTGCGCGCCGGACAGCCGCTCCTGGTAGGACTGGCCGGCCCAGGACAGGCCCACGCCGGCCGGCAGCTGCTTGACCAGCGCCTCGACCGCCGCCATCGCGGTGCCCGAGCTGACACCCGGCGCGGCCTCGCCGACGACCTCGAACGCGCCCTGGCCGTCGTAGCGCTCCAGCTTGGGCGCGCCGAAGGTCCAGCCGGTGCGGGCGAAGGCGCTGAACGGCACCATCGCGCCGCTGCTGTTGCGCACCTGCCACTGGGCGATGCTGTCGGGCGCCATGCGGAAGGGCGCGTCGCCCTGCACGTAGACCTTCTTGACGCGGCCCTGGTCCAGGAAGTCGTTGACGTAGGCGCCGCCCAGCGCCACCGACAGCGTGGTGTTGATGTCGGTGGTGGCCAGGCCCAGCGCGCCGGCCTGGCGGTCGTCCACGGTGATGCCGTACTGCGGCGCGTCGTCCAGGCCGCTGGCGCGCACCTGGGCCAGCGCCGGGTCCTTCCGGGCCAGGGCCAGGAACTGGTCGCGCGCCTTCAGCAGGCTATCGTGGCCCAGGCCGCCGCGGTCCTGCAGCTCCACCGTCCAGCCGCTGGCCGCGCCCAGGCCGCGGATGGTCGGCGGCTGCATCACGAACACGCGGGCGTCGCGCAGGCTGGCCAGCTCGCGGTTGGCGCGGCCGGCGATGTCGGCGGCCGACTGGCCCGGCCCGCTGCGCTCGTCCCAGGGCTTGAGCCGGATGAAGGCGCGGCCGGTGGCCTGGTCGCCGCCGATGCCCGAGATCATCGTGTAGCCGTCGATGTCGGCCTGCTGCGACAGCCAGGTCTCCACCTGCTGCAGCGAGGCCAGCAGGCGCTCGCTGGTGGCGCCGGGCGACAGCCGCACCTCGGCCATCAGCACGCCCTGGTCCTCCTCGGGCAGGAAGGCGGTGGGCAGGCGCTGGTACAGCAGCGCGGTGGCGCCCAGCACCAGGGCGTAGACCAGCGCCACCCGGCCGCCGCGCCGCAGCAGCCGCGCCGCCAGCGACTGGGTGGCCGCGCTGCCGCGGTCGAAGCCGCGGTTGAAGGCGCCGAAGAAGCGGCCCAGCAGCCCGCGCGGGGCGGCGTGGCCGGCGCCATGCGCCGCGCCCGGAGCGGGGGTCGGAGCGGGCGGGCGCAGCAGCGCCGCGCACAGCGCCGGCGTCAGCGTCAGCGCCACCCCCACCGACAAGGCCATCGCCGAGACCACGGTGATCGAGAACTGGCGGTAGATCACGCCGGTGGACCCGCCGAAGAAGGCCATCGGCACGAACACCCCGGCCAGCACCAGGGCGATGCCGACCAGCGCGCCGGTGATCTCGACCATCGACTGGCGCGTGGCTTCGCGGGCGTCCAGCCCGCGCTCGGCCATCAGGCGCTCGACGTTCTCGACCACCACGATGGCGTCGTCCACCAGCAGGCCGATGGCCAGCACCATGCCGAACAGCGTCAGGCTGTTGATCGAGTAGCCCGCCGCGGCCAGCACGCCGAAGGTGCCCAGCAGCACCACCGGCACGGTGATGGCCGGGATCAGCGTGGCGCGCCAGCTCTGCAGGAACAGCACCATCACCAGCACCACCAGCACGATGGCCTCGGCCATGGTCTTGACCACCTCCTCGATCGACACCTGCACGAAGGGCGTGGTGTCGTAGGTCATCTCGGTCTGCAGCTGGTAGGGGAAGCCCGGCTGCAGCTCGGCCAGCCGGGCCTTCACCGCCCGGGCCACGCCGATGGCGTTGGCGCCCGAGGCCAGGTACACGCCCATCGCCGCCGACGGCCGGCCCTTGAAGCGGGTGGAGATGGTGTAGCTGTCGCCGCCCAGCTCGACGCGGGCCACGTCGGCCAGGCGCACGGCGCTGCCGTCGCTGGCCGACTTCAGCACGATGTCGCGGAACTGCGCCACCGTCTGCAGCTTGGACCGCGCGGTGATGCTGACGTTGAGCTGCTGCCCCGGCGCCGCCGGCAGGCCGCCGACCTGGCCGGCCGAGACCTGGGCGTTCTGCGCGCTGATCGCCGTGGTCACGTCCGAGGGCATCAGCGCATGGCTGGCCAGGCGCGCCGGGTCCAGCCAGACGCGCATCGCGTGCTGGGTGCCCAGGGTCTGCACGTCGCCCACGCCGTCGATGCGGCTGATGGTGTCTACCAGGTTGGAGGCGATGTAGTCGCCGATCTCGATCGCGCCGGCGCTGCCGTCGGCCGAGTAGAAGGCCACGACCATCAGGAAGTCGGTGCCGCTCTTGGTCACCGTGACGCCCTGGCTCTGCACCGCCTGGGGCAGCTGCGACAGCGCCTGCTGCAGCTTGTTCTGCACCTGCATCTGCGCCACGTCGGGGTCGGTGCCGGCGCTGAAGCTCAGCGACACGTTGGCGCTGCCCGACGACGAGCTGCTGGACTGCATGGCCACCAGCCCGTCCAGGCCCTTCATCTTCTGCTCGATGACCTGGGTCACCGAGTCCTCGATGGTCTTGGCCGACGCGCCGGGGTAGCTGGCGTTGATGCTGACGCGCACCGGCGCGATGTCGGGGTACTTCTCGAGCGCCAGCTGGCGGATGGACAGGGCGCCGGCCAGCATCACGACGATGGCCAGCACCCAGGCGAAGACCGGGCGGTCGATGAAGAAGCGTGCCATGGCGGGCGCTCCCTCAACGCCTGGCCACGGTGGCCACCGCCGACGCGGCCGCCGGCGGTGCCGACGCGGCGGCCGCCGGTGCGGTGACCGCGGGCGCCGACGTGCCGGGCGCCGCGGCCACCGGCTGGGCCTGCACCGTGTCGCCGGGCTTGACCTTCAGCGCGCCCTCCACCACCACGCGCTCGCCGGCGGCCAGGCCCTGGGCCACCAGCCAGCGCTGGCCCACCGCCTGGTCGGCCACCACGGTGCGCTGGCGCACCACGTTGCCGGCGTCCACCAGCAGCACGCTGGCGCGGCCGGCGGCGTCGCGCTGCACCGCCTGCTGCGGCAGCAGCAGCGCGGCCGGCGCCTGCGCGGTGGGCAGCACCGCGCGCACCGCCATGCCCGGCAGCAGCCGGCCCTGCGGGTTGGGGAACACCGCGCGCAGCGTCACCGCGCCGGTGCCGGCGTTCACCGACACGCCGCGCACGCTGAGCCGGCCGGCCAGCGGGTAGCGGCTGCCGTCCTCCAGCAGCAGGGTCACCGGCGCGTCCTGCGCCGCCGCCTGCAGGCCGGTGCCGCCCTGGCCGAGGGCGGCCTGCAGCCGCAGCAGCTCGGCGCTGGACTGCGGGATGTCCACCTGCATCGGGTCGGTCTGGCGCACCGTGGTCAGCGCGGTGGCCTGCTCGGCGGTGACCAGGGCGCCGGGCGTCACGGTGGACACGTCCACCCGGCCGGCGATCGGGCTGCTCAGCGTGGTGCGGGCCAGGTTGATGCGCGCGGTCTCCACCGCGGCGCGGGCGGCGGCTACGTCGGCCTGGGCCTGGCGCTGCGCGGCCTGGGCGTCCTGCAGGTCCTGGCGGCTCACCGCCTCGGCGCGCAGCAGCTCGGCGCGGCGCTCGGCGGTCAGGCGGGCGGCGTCCTCGGTGGCCTGGGCCTTGGCCAGCGCGGCCTCGGCGCTGGCCAGCGCGGCGCGGTAGCTGGCCGGGTCGATCTGGTAGAGCGTCTGGCCGGCCTGCACGCGCTGGCCCTCGGTGAAGCGGCGGGCCTGCACGATGCCGCCGACCTGCGGCCGGATCTCGGCCACCAGCGGCGCGCTGGTGCGGCCCAGCAGCTCGGTGCTCAGCGTCACCGGCTCGGGCTGCAGGGTGAGCACGCCGACGACGGCGGCGCGGGGCGCGGCCGGCGGCTTGGCGCTGCGGCTGTCGGCGCAGCCGGCCGCGGCCAGCAGGGCCAGCACTGCCGCCGCGGCGGCCAGCGGGCGCGCCAGGGCGGTTGAATTGGAGAGGGGAAGCATGGGGGGCGATGGGAGTGGATGGGCCCATGCTCGCGGGCGAATGTGGAGCAAATTTGAAGACCGCCGCGCCGCCGCCGGCGGCCTTGCCGGCGCGCGCCGGCGGTGCGCCAATGCGGCCCTCGCGTATCGTTGCAACGGCATGAAGCGTCCCGGCATCACCACCCAGCTCTTCCTCGCGGTGCTGGCCACGGCCGCCCTGGTCACCGGGGGCGTCGGGCTGGCCACGCGGCTGAGCTTCGAGCAGGGCTTCCTGGGCTACCTGGGCGAGCAGGCGGTCCAGCGCATGGAGGCGGCGCTGCCGCGGCTGCAGCGGGCCTTCGCCGAGCGCGGCAGCTGGGACTTCGTGCGCGACCGGCCCGACATCTGGTTCGACCTGGTCGGCGTGGGCCCGCGCCACCCGCCACCGCAAGGGCCACCGCCGCCGGGCCGCGAGCGCGACCTGATCACGTCCGACCTGCTGGGCGCCGGCCGCCGCCTGAGCCTGCTGGACGCCCAGCGCCAGCGCGTGATCGGCTTCCCGCTGATCCTGGCCGGCAGCGTGCAGCGCGAGATCGTCGTCGACGGCCGCACCGCCGGCTGGCTGGTCATCGCGCCGCTGGAGACGGTGACCGACGAGGCCGCGCTGCGCTTTGCCCAGGGCCAGCTGCACGCCACGCTGGGCGCGGCGCTGGCCGCGCTGGTGCTGGCCGCGGCCATCGCCTGGTGGGTGGCGCGCACGCTGCTGGCGCCGGTGCGCCAGGTGGCGGCGGCCACGCACCGGGTGGCCGCCGGCGCCTACGACACCCGCGTGCCGGTGCGCGGCCGCGACGAGGTGGCCCAGCTGGCGCAGGACTTCAACCAGCTGGCGCTGACGCTGGAGCGCAACGAGCACCTGCGTCGCGAGTTCATGGCCGACATCTCGCACGAGCTGCGTACGCCGCTGGCCGTGCTGCGCGGCGAGCTGGAGGCCATCGAGGACGGCGTGCACGCCGCCACCCCGGAGACCCTGCGCCTGCTGCAGGCCGAGGTGGCCACGCTGGCCCAGCTGGTGGACGACCTGCACGCGCTGGCGCTGGCCGACGTGGGCGCGCTGAGCTACCGCAAGACCGACCTCGACCTGGCCGCGCTGCTGCGCCGCGAGCTGACCGTGCTGCGCCACCGCAGCGACGACCGCGGCCTGGCGCTGCAGGCCAGCGTGCCCGACGGCCCGCTGTGGGTTCAGGGCGACGAGGCGCGGCTGCGCCAGCTGCTGCACAACGTGTTCAGCAACAGCGTGCGCTACACCGACGCCGGCGGCCGGATCGAGGTGCGCCTGGCCGCGGACGGTGGCGCGCTGCTGCTGGACGTGCAGGACAGCGCGCCCGGCGTGCCCGAGGACCTGCTGCCGCGGCTGTTCGACCGCTTCTTCCGCGTCGACGCGTCGCGCGCACGGGCCAAGGGCGGCAGCGGCCTGGGCCTGGCGATCTGCCGCAGCATCGCCCAGGCCCATGGCGGCGAGGTCGACGCGCAGCCGTCGCCGCTGGGCGGGCTGTGGATCCGCCTGCGGCTGCCGCGGGTGCGCGCCGGCGGCGGAGGGCCGGCATGACCACGCCGCCGCATGTGCTGGTGGTGGACGACGAGCCGGCGCTGGCCCGCCTGGTGGCCGACTACCTGCGCGCCGCCGGCTACAGCGCCGACACCCTGGGCGATGGCCTGGCCGTGCTGCCCGCGGTGCGCCAGCGCCCGCCCGACCTGGTGGTGCTGGACCTGATGCTGCCCGGCCTGGACGGCCTGGCCGTGTGCCGCGCGCTGCGCGCCGAGAGCGACGTGCCCATCCTGATGCTGACCGCGCGGGTCGAGGAGGTCGACCGCCTGGTCGGCCTGGAGGCCGGCGCCGACGACTACGTCTGCAAGCCCTTCAGCCCGCGCGAGGTGGTGGCGCGGGTCAAGGCCATCCTGCGGCGGCCGCGCCAGGCCGCGGTGCCCGGCGACGAGCCTGTGCCCGGCCTGCGCCTGCTGGCCGAGCGCCTGCAAGCCAGCTACCTCGGTCAGGACCTGGGGCTGACGCCGCTGGAGTTCCGCCTGCTGGCCGCACTGGCCGCCCAGCCCGGCCGCGTGTTCTCGCGCGACCAGCTGCTGGACCACCTGCACGACGACGGCCGTGCGCTGGGCGACCGCGCCATCGACAGCCACGTGAAGAACCTGCGACGCAAGCTGGAGCGGGTGGCGCCGGGCACGGAGGCGATCCGTTCAGTCTACGGCGTGGGCTATTCGCTGGCGCTGCACTGAGCGCCGCAGGCGTCCGTGCGTGCCTGGCAGGCCGGGCTGTCCAGGTGGGTGCGCAGCTTGCCCAGCAGCGCGGTCAGCTGCTGGCGTTCGTCGGCGCTGAGCCCGGCCGCGGCCTGCGCCAGCAGCCGGTGGCGCTGCGCCTGCAGCACGCCGTGGACGGCCTCGGCCCGGGGCGACAGGCGCAGGCGGGTGACGCGGCGGTCCTGCGCGTCGGGCTCGGCCAGCAGCCAGCCGCCCTCGCGCAGGCCGGCCACCAGGCGCGCCAGCTGGCCCTTGTCGCGGCCCGAATGCGCCGCCAGCTCGCTGAGCGTGCCCTGCTGGTGGCGGGCGAAGTAGCCCAGCACCCTGCCCTCCAGTGGCGACAGGCCCAGGCCGGCGTCGCGCTGGTGCTGGTGCTGCAGCGCGCGCACCTGGCGCACCACGGCGTGCAGGGCCTCCAGCACGTCGTCGGCCGGGCCCGGCGCGCCGCCGCCGGCCGCGGGTGCCCCACCGGCCATTTGGTTGACATGGTCAATCGATCTCGGCATGATGGATGACATTATCAACCAAATGCCCGCCTCCATGGACAACACCACCCCCGTCGCCCGCCGCGTGCAGCGCGTGCGGCACGAGCTGCGCCTGCGCGAGCTGCGGGTGCTGCACACCGCCGCCCTGGGCCCCGGCTTCGTCAGCGTCACCCTGGGCGGCGACGCGCTGACCGACTTCGTCAGCCTGGGCTTCGACGACCACGTCAAGGTCTTCCTCGACACCGGCGCCGGCGAGCCGGTGAAGCGCGACTACACGCCGCGCCGCTTCGACGCCGCGCGGCGCGAGCTGACGATCGAGTTCGCGCTGCACGGCCCCGGCCCGGCCAGCGACTGGGCGCGCCAGGCCGCGCCGGGCCAGCGCCTGGTGGTGGGCGGGCCGCGCGGGTCCATGGTGCTGCCCGTCGACTGGGACTGGCAGCTGCTGGCCGGCGACGCCACCGCCCTGCCCGCCATCGCCCGGCGGCTGGAGGAACTGCCCGCCGGCGCCCGCGTGACGGTGCTGGCCCAGGTCGACCACCCGGACGACCGCCGCGTCTGGACCACCGCGGCCGACGTGCAGACGCTGTGGACCGCGTCCGCCACGAACTGGCTGGCCGCGCTGCGCACGCTGGACCTGCCGCCCGGCGAGGGCTTTGCCTGGTGCGCCGGCGAGGCCGCGGTGATGGCCCAGGCCCGCGCCATCCTGGCGCGCAGCCACGGCCTGCCGCGCGAGGCCATGCGCGTGGCCGCCTACTGGAAGCGCGGCGCCGAGGCCTACCACGCGGCGGTGGAGGACTGAATCTCAGCCCGCCGTGGCCGCCGCGATGGCCGCCTCGGCGTCTTCCACCCACCACTGCGCGGCGTCGTAGAAGCCCTCCCAGACGCAGCCGTTGCAGCCGCGGCCGCAGCAGGTGTCGGGCTCGGGCGGCGGGCGGCGCAGCGCCAGGCCCAGGGCGCGGGCCTGGTCACCCAGGGCCTGGAAGCGGGCCCGGGCGGCGAGCAGGGCCGGGGCGGGCGTGGGGGCATCGGTCATGGCCGGCGGAGGATAAGGCCTGGCGCCTACCATGGCCGCCAGCGGCTGCCCTCGCGGCCGCGTAGCCCCACCCGCTGGAGAAACCCGCCCATGTCCACCCTGCTGCGCCTGCACGGCCGCCTGAACGACCTGGCCGGCGGCCTGCAGGTGCGCCGCCTGCTGCCGGCCGCTGCGCTCCGCGCCGTCGGCCCTTTCGTGTTCTTCGACCACTTCGGCCCCGTCACGCTGGCGCCCGGGGTGGACAGCGACGTCGGCGGCCACCCGCACATCGGCCTGGCCACCGTGACCTACCTGTTCGACGGCCGCCAGGTGCACCGCGACAGCCTGGGCACGGTGCAGACCATCGAGCCCGGCGCCATCAACTGGATGACCGCCGGCAGCGGCATCGTGCACAGCGAGCGCATGCACCCCGACGACCGCGGCCGCGCCCGCCCCGCCCACGGCCTGCAGCTGTGGGTGGCGCTGCCACCCGAGCAGGCCGAGTGCGCGCCCGGCTTCCAGCACGTGGCCGCGGCCGACATCCCGCTGGCCGCCCTGCCCGGCGGCGCCAGCGCCCGCGTGCTGGTGGGCAGCGCCTGGGGCGCCACCAGCCCGGTGCGCACCGCCTCACCCACCCTCTACCTGGACCTGGCCCTGCCCCCGAACACTGCGCTGGACCTGCCGGCCCTGGCCCCCGAACTGGCGCTGTACGCGCCGCAAACCGCGCTGGCCGTGGACGGCGAGGCCGTGGCCGCCGCCGAGTTGGTGGTGCTGCCCGCCGGCCAGGGCGCCCGCCTGCAGGCCGGCCCCGACGGCGCCCGCCTGGTGGTGGTGGGCGGCGCGCCGCTGGCGCAGGCGGTGCGCATGTGGTGGAACTTCGTCGCCACCGACCGGGCCCGGCTGGGCGAGGCGGCGCGCTTGTGGGCGGCGGGGGGATTCGCGCCGATCCCGGGGGAGACCGAGCGGCTGGCGGGGCCGGCCTGGCGGGACTGAAGGGCGACGCCGGGGGGCGCGGGCGCGGTGATGGGGCGACCGGGCCTCCGACGATGCTTGCTCAGCCCGAGCGCGGTAGGCAACCACGCTCCGGCGCCGCCCTTCGCACAGCCACGGGTCGTCCTCGAACTGCAGGCCATCTCCACGACCAAGGCGATCGTCGACACGTGCGTGCGGTCGCTTGCCGGCCAGCGGCCTGTCCTGCGCGTCGATCGGACGTCAGCCCGCTGCCGGGTGGGTGGTCGGGGCCTGGGGCAACCTCTGCAGTTCGAACCGCAGGCCCGGGTCCATCCTCCGCGCCCGCAAGGCCCAGCCGTGGGTCTGGGCGACCTCCATGCAGATGGCAAGCCCCAAGCCGGCGCCGACGTCGCGGCGATGCGCGCCCCGCCAGAAGCGCGTGAACATCTGGCTGACCTGCGCTTCGGTGGCGCCTGAGCCCCAGTCGCGCACGGTCAGCGTCCACTCGTCGGCGCCGATGCTGATCGTCGCGCCCGGCGGCGAGTGTTGAATCGCGTTCTCCACCAGGTTCTTCAGCAGGGTGAAGAAGGCATTGCGGTCCGCCATCCACATCGGCGCGGGCAGCTTCTCAAACACCTCGATCTGCACGGCCGCGGCTTGTGCAATGCGCTGCAGGTAGCCGGCGACGTCCTTCGCCAAGTCCAGCACGCTGACCGGGCCGAAGCTGTAGTTCGTCGCCTCGCTCGCCTCGGCCAGCAACAGCAGTTGCTGCACCTGGCGCGTCATGTGCTCGACGTCCTGCAGCAGCGAGTCTCGATCAGGGGTGCGATCACCGAGTTCGACCTGGGCACGGATCAGCGCCAGTGGCGTCTTGAGCTCGTGGGCGGCCGAGGCGAGGAACTCGCGCTGGACACGGTATCCGTGTTCCAGCCGGTCCAGCGCGCGATTGAAGCCGTCCACCAGGGGCGCGACCTCGGACGGTACCCCGGCTTCGCTCAGCCTCGCGTCGAGCGAGCGCGGCGAGATCGCCATCGCCGCCGCAGAGAGACTGCGCAATGGCCTGAAAGCCCGCCACAGGATCACGTACGAACACGCACCGAAGACCACCAGCAGGATGAGGCTGAACAGCAGGATGACTTTCCCGATGAGGGGTAGCGCAAACTCCACCTGGAACAGGTCGGCCATCCGGGTGCTGCCGGCGTACTGCACGTACCAGGTTCTGCTGGCTCGATGCACGGCATGTGTTTCGACATGGATGTCCGCCTCGCCGCGCTTGAAGGAGAACCCGTTGGCTGCCGACTCTGTCGGTGTCGCAGCCAACGGTGGCCAGAACGCCGGACCCGCGGGGGAGTGGAGCACCGCGCGCCCGGATGCGTCGAGGACGCGGTACGCCAGTTCATCCTGGAGGCTGCCGTAGATCCAGTCGACCTGCTGCTCGCTCGGGCGAAGCGCCGTCGGCAGGCCTTGGTCGTTGAACTCCAGCCGCTGCGACAGGTCCTTGGCCTGCTCCGCCAGGCGCATGTCCAGGACTTCGCCCCGGAAGCTCACCAGCATCAGGCCGCCCAGGGATATCAGAAGGACGCTGAAGGCCACGCCGGCGAGGTAGGCCCACAGGACCTTGAGGCCGAGACTATTTCGAAGCCTTGGCATCACCCAGCATGTATCCGAGGTTCTTGACGTTGACGATGCGCTGACGGGAGCCAATGGCGGCGAGCTTGCGCCTGAGCCGATGCAAGGCGACATCGAGCGCGTTTGGCGTGACGGCCTCGCTCAAGCCCCATCCAGCGGCTTCCAGCGTGCCGCGCCGAACCGTCTCACCGCCGGACTGCATCAACACCAGCATGATCTGCATCTCGGCCGCGGCCAGCGTCACGACTTCCTCGCCGCACTGGAGGGTGCCGGCCTGGGGTCGCAGCCGAAGGTCGCCGGCCATGGGGTCCAGGGGCCGCTGCACGGCCGGTCGCCGCAGCAGCGCTCGCACCCTGGCCACCAGTTCGTCCATCGCGAAGGGCTTGGGCAGGTAGTCGTCGGCACCTGCTTCCAGCCCTTCGATGCGATCGCCCAGGGCGTCGCGTGCGGTGAGGAGCAGGCAAGGTATCCCCATCGCGCCGGACCGTAGGCGCCTCAGCAGCGTCAGGCCGTCACCATCCGGCAGGCCGCGGTCGAGAATCAAGGCGCCGTAGGGGACCTCGCGGATGGCCACCCAGGCGGCGTCGAGCTGGCAGGCCACGTCGGCGGCGATGCCGGCCTTCGCCAAGCCGGTGCAGATCAGCTTGGCCAGCCGGTCATGGTCCTCGACCAGGAGGATTCGATTCATCAAAAGCGATACAGGTAGCCCACCGCCACGCGATTCTCGGTCGGCCGGTCCACCAGAGGGCTGTTCTTGATGCCCTTGCCCAGGCCGGTGATGCCCGCGTCCAGGAACAGGGCGTTCTGCCGGTCGAACTGGTAGGTCGCACGCGCGCCCAGCTCGGCGTTGACCGTGGCCTTCCCGCTGTAGGCGGCACGGCCGGCAGTGGCCTCGTCGGCCCGGACACCGTAGTAGTAGTCCACGTACTTGGCGTCCATCCAGGAGGCAGACACTCGGGGCGCCAGCATCACCTGCTCGCCGAGCCGCCAGTTCCGCTCCAGACCGAGCGAGGCGCGGGTGCCCTTGCTGTGACCAGATGCGTCGCCGGTCAGTTCCAGGCTGAGATCGGCGATCTCGTTCTTCCAGCTCACCTTGCCGCCCGCCCAGAATCCAGGCTTGCGCTGCTGCATGCCGGCGAGGAGCGGCGCGTCCTCGGATGCGTAGCCGCTGCCGTCGTACTTGGCGAGCAGGCGGAAGTCGAGCCTCTGCTTGGCGCCCAGATCGAGGCTGGGCAGCTTTGCTTCGACGACCGGGCCGAAGACCCGCAGCCAAGGGTTCTCGTAGACGATGAGCGGGAACGCGGTGTTGTCCCGGTCGCTCCCTCCGTAGGCCTTCTGCGTGCTCACGCCCGCGACCCCGAGGCCCCAGGTCGACTCCGACCCGGCCTCCGCCAGCGCGACTGCGGGCAGCAGCGCGGCCGACAGGATGGCGAGCGTCAGCCCGAGGGAGATGGGGGCGGCGCGGGCCGAGGATTGCATGGCAGCTTCCACGAGGAGGATTGGGGAAGCCGGATGGTCCCCTGCGTCGAATTACCACGCACTTACCCGGCCGTTGCTGCTTGCGCGCCAGTGGCCATGGCTCGCCGGGCGACCTGGGTCACGTACCCGCTCCGCCGAGGCTCCTGAACGAAGGCGAGCCTTCTGGCCGGCCGTCCAGCCCCGGCACTGCCACCGCCACCGCTGGTGTTCGGCTGCCGCCTCGCGCAGCGGGGTGCGCAGGCGCGCGGTCGGCAGGCCGCGGAAGGCGGCCGGCGTCGGTCCGCACGCACCACCAGCGCGGGTTCCGCCCAGCGGCCGGTGCGACCCGCGATGCGGTGCAGCTGCGCGCCCTCGCGCAGGCCGCCCCCCCTCCCCGCCGCCGGGATGGCCCGGCGCCCGTGCGCGCGGCCTGTCCCGCAGGCGGCAGGCAGCCAGCCCCTGTTGCTGGCCAGATGCAGGCCTGAACCCGATCACCCGAGCCCCCGCCCGGCCGCCCTGCCCCATCGAGGGATCCTGCGCGCCACCCACCCGCCGATGACTTCCCCGTCCCGCCCGCCTTCGGGCCTCGCCTGGCGCACCGCCGCCGTGGCCCTGCTGCTGGCCGCGCTGGCCGCCGTGCCGCTGGTGGCCAGCGACTACCAGCTGTTCCGCCTGACCAATGTGCTGGTCTATGCGTTGGCCCTGGTCGGCATGAACCTGCTGACGGGCTACAACGGCCAGATCTCGCTGGGCCACGGAGCCTTCTATGCGATCGGCGCCTACGCCACCGCGCTGCTGGTGGTGCAGGCGGACGTGCCGCACTGGCTGGCCCTGCCGGTGGCGGCGGTCGTCTGCGGCGTGGTCGGCTTCCTGTTCAGCCTGCCGCTGCTGCGTCTGAAGACCATGCACCTGGCGATGGCCACCTTCGCCATCGGCGTGGTGCTGCCCACGCTGGTCAAGTGGAAGGGGGTCGAGCAGTACACCGGCGGCACGCAGGGGCTGGGCCTGGCCGACCCGCCGGTGCCGGGCGGCCTGCCGCTGCGCTTCGACCAGTGGATGTACCTGCTGGCGCTGGCGGTGCTGGCGGGCTGCTTCTGGCTGACGCGCAACCTGCTGCAGGGCCGGGTCGGCCGCGCGGTGATCGCCATCCGCGACCACCCGATCGCCGCGCAGTCCATGGGCATCGACTTCGTCTGGCACAAGGCCGCGGTGTTCGGCCTCAGCGCGGCGCTGGTGGGCGTGGCCGGCGGCCTGGGGGCGCTGGCGATGCGCTACGTGGCGCCGGGCCTGTACGGGCCGTTCCTGTCCTTCGGGCTGCTGATCGGCATTGCCGTCGGCGGCCTGGGCACGCTGAGCGGGGCGCTGTATGGCGCGGTCGCACTGCAGGGCATCTTCCTGGTGGTGGGGATGTCGGCCAGCACGCTGCGCACCTCCAATGCGCCGCTGATCTACGGCGTGGTGCTGGTGCTGTTCCTCTGCCTGGTGCCCGACGGCGTGGCCGGGCTGCTGCGGCGCACGGCGGCGCGGTGGCGGCGCTGGCGCGGCGGCGCCGCAGCGGCTGGCACCTCGGCGCCCCGGGCGGTGGGGGCGGTTGGGGCGGGCCGCTGAGCCTGCCCCCGCGGCACTAGATGCCCGACAGCACGGTGTCGACCGCGGACACCAGCGCGCTGGACTGCGCGGTCACGTTGTCGACGGCCTGCCGCAAGAGCCTCGCCGGCAAGGGGGCCGTGTAGTGCGCCAGCGCATGGAAGCGCCGGCCCTTGACCACGATGACCGGGCACAGCGCGGTCGGCACCTTGGCGGCGGCATCGGGCTCGGCCAGCGGCATGGTCAGGCGCGTGGCGAGCGCATCCAGCAGGTCGCTCTGGATCACGACCACGTAGGGGATGCCTTGGGCCGCACTGACGCTCGGGTTCGCATAGACGTCGTACTGGGCCATGCTGCGCTCACCAGGGGCGCAGGTCGGCACCCGGGATGCCCTGAGCCTCGACGCGGGCGTTCTGGGCGGCGATCCAGTCGCCGAATTCGGCTTCGAAGGCCTGCTTGCGCGCCGCGCGGTCGGCCTGGCCCTGCTGGGCCAGCAGGGCCTGGTACTGCGCCGCCGAGAGGATGACGGTGTCGATCTGGCCGGCCTTCTCGACGAACACCGGTGCGCGCTTGGCTTGGGCGCAGAGGCTGCCAAAACGGTTCTTGGCTTCGGTGGCGGAAACGCGCATGGTGTGGAATCCTCCGAGGATTGGCCATTTTAGCCATTTCCGGCCACGCGGACACCGGGGCACCTCGGCGGGTGCGGCGGGTGCCGATGCCGTCACCGCCCCGCCGGCCACGGCCCCGCCACCGCCTCGCGCAGCAGCGCGGCGATGCGCGCCTGCCGCCGCGCCGGCATGCGCGCCAGTGGTGCGGCCACGCTGAGCGCGGCCAGCGGGGTACCGGACGGGGACCGGACGGCCACGCCCACGCCCACCGTGTCGGCCACCACGTGGTTGGCGGCAACCGACCAGCCGCGCTCGCGGGTGGCGCGCAGCAGGGTGTGCAGGCGCTCGGGCGTCATGCCGCCGAAGGCGGCCAGCGCCGGTGCGTTGGCGGCGACGATGGCGTCAGCCTCGGCCGGCGGCAGCGCGGCCAGCAGGGCCAGGCCGGCGGCGCCCACGCCCAGCGGCTGGCGCCGGCCCTCCTGCACCACCAGCACCTGCACCGGCCAGCGGCCGATGTGGCGCGCGATGCAGTGCGCCTGCGTGCCCTCGCGCACCACGGCGAAGGCGGCGTCGCCGGTGGCGGCGCTGACACGGGCCAGCAGCGGGCGCAGGCGTTCGGCCAGGTCGTCGGCCGGCGCGGCGGTGGCCAGGCGCTGCCAGCGTGGCCCGGGGCGGTAGCGGAAGCGGTCGGCGCGGGCGACGTGGCCGCCAACCTCCAGCGTGGCCAGCAGGCGGTGCACGGTGGCGCGCTGCAGGCCGCAGCCGCGCACGATGTCGACGACGCGCACGCCAGGCTCGCCGCCCTGCCACACGCAGTCCAGCACGGCCAGGCCGCGCTGCAGGGCGCGCACGGACTCCGTGGCCGGCTCGGGGCTTGGCCCGGTGGCGGCCTCGGTGGCTGCGTCGGTGGGGGGTGGGGCGGCAGGCACGGCGTATCGGGCGTTCGGGCGGGTGACCAGATTGTCCGCCAGGCGGACGTTCGGGCTGGCCCGTGCCGGCCCGGCTGTTCAGAATGGCTCGACGGCCCGCCCCTCTCTGGGCTGCTGCCCTTCCTGAACCGCTGCGCCAGCCCCCGGCGCCACCCCGATGACCCTGCCCGCCCAAGCCACCGAACCCTGCACCGTCGCCGAGCTGATCGTCGCGGCGATCGAGAAGTACCCCGAGCGCACCGCCTTCGCCAACGACGAGGCCACCGTCAGCTACCGCGCGCTGGGCGAGCGCATCAGCCAGCTGGCCCAGCTGTTCGACCACCTGGGCCTGGTGCCCGGCGACACGGTGGCCCAGCTGGCCGTCAACCGCTGGGAGACCTTTGCCGTGGTCGCCGCGGCCTACCTGCGCGGCCTGCGCTCGGTGACGCTGCACGCCATGGGCAGCGAGGCCGACCACGCCTTCATCCTGGGCGACTGCGGCGCCAAGGTGCTGATCGTCGACGCGTCGCACCGCGCCCGCGGCGAGGCGCTGCGCGCCCAGTGCCCGCAGGTGCGCACCTGGCTGGCGGTGGGCGACCTCCCCGGCTTCGACGACCTGGCCGCGGCGGCCGACCGCTTCACCCCGCAGCGCCTGGTGCCCTGGGGCGACGCCGAGCACATCGTGCGCGTGGCCTACACCGGCGGCACCACCGGCCGGTCCAAGGGCGTGATGCTGTCCAACCGCGCGCTGGCCACCAACGTGGTGCTGGACCTGGCGGCCAAGGACTGGCCGGCCGAGGTGCGCTACGTCTGCGCGGCGCCGATCTCGCACGGCGCCGGCTCGATGGTCACGCCCACCCTGGTGCAGGGCGGCTGCGTGACGCTGCTGCGCGGTTTCGACGCCGGCCGCTTCGTCGAGGCCATCCAGCGCTACCGGTGCAACGTCACCTGGCTGGTGCCGACCATGCTGTACGCGTTGCTGGACAGCGGCCGCGCGCAGGAGGTGGACTGGTCGCGCTTCCACAACCTGGTCTACAGCGCGGCGCCCACCTCGCCGGCGCGGCTGCGCCAGGCGCTGGACACCTTCGGCCCGATCCTGACGCAGAGCTACGGCCAGACCGAGTCGCCCAACGCCATCTTCATCCTCGGCCGCCAGGACCACGTGGGACTCAGCGACGCCCAGCTGGCCGCCGCGGGCCGGCCCTACCCGCTGGTGCGCGTCAGCCTGCGCGACGAGGACGGCCGCGAGGTGGCCGACGGCGAGCGCGGCGAGATCTGCGTGCGTGGGCCGCTGCTGATGTCGGGCTACCTGAACCGGCCGGACGAGACCGCCGCCGCCTTCGCCGGCGGCTGGCTGCACACCGGTGACATCGCTTACAAGGACGCCGACGGGTTGTACTACATCGTCGATCGCAAGAAGGACATGGTCATCAGCGGCGGCTTCAACGTCTACCCGAAGGAGGTGGAGGACGTGATCGCCGCCCACCCGGCGGTGGCCGCGGCCGCGGTGATCGGCGTGCCCGACCCGAAATGGGGCGAGGCGGTGATGGCCTACGTGCAGCTGCGCCCCGGCGCCACGCTGGAGCCCGAGGCGGTGAGCGCCCTGGTGCGCGAAGCCAAGGGCGCGGTGGCCGCGCCCAAGCGCGTGGCCTTCGTGCCCGCACTGCCGCTGACGGCGCTGGGCAAGGTCGACAAGAAGGCGCTGCGCGCCACCCACTGGACCGACGGCGGCCGCGCGGTGGCCTGAGCATGACGCGCCGCAGGGCGCAGGAGGAGACGACGATGAGCGATGCGACGAGCGCCTGGATCTGCGGCGCCTGGGAACACCCGACGCGGCACGCGCCGGACAAATCGGTGGCGCAGCTGCACGCCGAATGTGCGCTGGGCGCGCTGGCCGACGCCGGGCTGACGCTGGCGGACGTGGACGGCTACTTCTGCGCGGGCGACGTGCCCGGCGGCACGCCGCTGGTGATGGCCGACTACCTGAACCTGCGCCTGCGCTGGCTGGACGGCACCGAGATGGGCGGCTGCTCCTACATCGCGCTGGTGGGGCATGCGGCGGCGGCGATCGCGGCGGGCAAGTGCTCGGTCGCGCTGATCACGCTGGCCGGGCGGCCGCGCAGCACCGGGCAGTCGGTGGGCGTGCAGCCGCGCCGGCTGGACCCGGACCGGCCCGAGGCCGGCTTCGACAGCGCCGCACGCTGGACCATCGCGCCGATGTACGGCATGGCCGCGCAGCGCCACATGCACGAGCACGGCACCACGTCCGAGCAGCTGGCCTGGGTGAAGGTGGCAGCCTCGCAGCACGCGCAGCACAACCCGCACGCCTTCCTGCGCAAGCCGGTGACGGTGGACGAGGTGCTGGCCTCGGGCGTGGTGGCCGACCCGCTGCACAAGATGGACTGCTGCGTCATCACCGACGGCGGCGGCGCGCTGGTGGTGACCAGCACCGCGGTGGCGCGGCGGCTGAAGCGGCCGATGGTCAAGGTGCTGGGCTGCGGCGAGACGGCCTACACCAACCACGGCGGCCGGGTGGACCTGACGCGCACCGGCGCGGAGGCGTCGGGCCGGCTGGCCTTCGCCCAGGCCGGGCTGGCGCCGCGCGACATCCAGTACGCCTCGGTCTACGACAACTTCACCATCATGGTGATCCTGCAGCTGGAGGACCTGGGCTTTTGCGCCAAGGGCCAGGGCGGGCCCTTCGTGGCCGACGGCAACCTGATCGCCGGCCGCGGCCAGCTGCCCTGGAACACCGACGGCGGCGGCCTGTGCAACAACCACCCGCAAAACCGCGGCGGTGTGACCAAGGTCATCGAGGCGGTGCGCCAGCTGCGCGGCGAGGCCCACCCCGCGGTGCAGGTGCCGGGCTGCCGCCTGGCGCTGGCCGCCGGCCCCGGCCTGGTGCTGGGCGGCGGCCACGCCCATTCGACGCTGATCCTGTCCCGGGAGGGCTGAGCATGACCCACGACTTCACCACCGACCCCTACGTGCTGCAGCAGCCCGAGGCACGCCCGTTCTGGGAAGCCGCCGCGCGCGGCGAGCTGCTGGGCAAGGCCTGCGAGGACTGCGGCGAGCTGCACTGGTACCCGCGCGCCGTCTGCCCCTTCTGCGGCAGCGCGCGCACCGTCTGGCGGGCGCTGAGCGGGCGCGGGACCGTCTACGCCTGCTCCACGCTGCGCCGCGCCGACCCGCCCTACACCGTGGCCTACGTGCAGCTGGACGAAGGGCCGACGCTGCTGACCAACCTGGTCGACATGCCCGAATCGGCGATGCGCATCGGCGCGCCGGTGCGCGTGGTCTTCCGCCCGGCCGACGAGGGGCGGCTGGCGCCGAAGTTCACCGCGGCGGACTGAGCGGTGCGGCGCCCGGCGCCGGCAGCGTGAAGTGCACGGTGGTGCCCTCGCCCGGCGCCGAGTCCAGCCAGATGCGCCCGCCGTGGCGCTGCACGATGCGCTGGCAGGTGACCAGGCCCAGCCCGGTGCCGGGGAAGCGCGCCTGGGCGTGGAAGCGCTGGAAGGGCTGGAACTGCGCCGGCGCCTGGCTGGCGTCGAAGCCGGCGCCGTTGTCCTGCAGCGTGACCTGGCACCGGTCGTCGCCGTCCGGCACCGCGGCCAGGCGCAGCGCGCACAGCGCGCGTTCGGCGCTGTACTTCCAGGCGTTGCCCAGCAGGTTGCGCAGCAGCGAGCGCATCAGCCCGCGGTCGGCCCGCACCGGCAGGGCGGGCGGCGCGTCCAGCCTCAGGGCGCGGCCGGGTGCGTCCTCGGCCAGGTCGTGCAGGATCTCGCGCGCCATCGGCACCAGGTCGACGGTCTCGCAGTGCAGCGTGGCGTGGCTGATGCGTGACAGGCCCAGCAGGTCGTTGACCAGCTGGGCCATCTCGTGCGCCGAGCGCTCGATGCGCGCGGCCTTGGCCGTGCCGTCCTCGCCCAGCTGGGCGCCGTGGCGGGAACGCAGCAGGTAGGCCAGGCCGGCGATGGCCGACAGCGGCGCGCGCAGGTCGTGCGCGGCGGTGTGGGTGAAGGCCTCCAGCTCGACGTTGGTGCGCTCCAGCTCGGCGGTGCGCTCGGCCACCAGGTGCTCCAGCTGGGTCTTCAGCGCCTCGCGGGCCTCGTCGCGCTCCTTTCGCGCGGTGATGTCCTCGGCGATGCCGCCGACGAGCAGGCGCTCGCCGTCCGGGTCCTGCACCAGCTTGCGGCGTTCCTCGATCCAGCGCACGCTGCCGTCGGGGCGGACGATGCGGTAGGTCGACTGCGTGGCGCCACCGCGGCGCAGCGCCGCGGCCTCGGCCATGGCTCGGCTGCGGTCGTCCGGGTGCACGTGCTCCAGCCAGATCGCCGGATTGGTGCGGAAGTGTTCGGCGTCGCGGCCGTAGACCTCGCGCACCGCGGGGCTCACGTACAGCAGCTGCGTGCCGTCGGCGCTGGCCAGCCACAGCACCTCGCCCAGGCTCTGGTGCAGCTGGCGGAACAGCGCGTCCTGGCGCGCCATGGCATCGCGGGCGGCCAGCTCGTCGGTGACGTTCTCGGCCATCACCATGCGCGCACGCACGCCCTGCAGCTCGACGCGGTGCGAGGTGACGCGGGCGCTGATCAGCTGGCCCGAGCGGCGGCGGTGGCGGTAGACCTCCTGGACGCGGTCTTCGCTGCGGGCACGGGCCAGCGCCTGGTCGAGCTGCGGCATGGCCTCCGGCGGGCGGATGTCGCGGATCGTCATGCGCAGGAACTCGTCGCGGCTGTAGCCGTACTCGGCCACCGCGGCGTCGTTGACGCGCAGGAAGCGCAGGCTGTCCTCGTCGTAAACCCACATCGGCCGGGGATGGCGCCAGAACAGGTCGTCGACCTGCAGCTCGCGCAGCGCCAATGCCCGCGCCGAGGCCAGCAGCCGCCGGTTGCCGACGCGGATCAGCAGCACCAGCGCGACGGTGGTGAGCGCCACGTAGACCAAGCCCTTGTAGTGCTGCGCCAGGCGCAGCCAGGCCGGGTCGGTCGACAGCGCGTTGACCAGGTCGTCCGACAGCAGGATCCACAGCGTGCCGACGACGCCATAGGCCGTGCCGATCAGCGCGGCGTCCTGCCGCGCGCGTTTGGCCAGGGTATGCAGATCGTGCATCTGGTCCTGCCGAGGGGGCGAAAGGGCCCTGCGGCACGCGCGCTGTGATGGGCGGGCGCGGGCAGGGGCTGGGCAAATCGTAGGGCCATTGGATGCGGTGGCGTGCCGTCCACGCTTGATGGTGGTCAAGCGCGCGGGCCGCGGGAACCGGGGCACCGGGGACGCCGCGGCCGAGCCGGGCTCCATCCCTCAATAATGAACTAACGGCAAACCGCTAAACTATCAAACACAAGCACCACATCGAACCCAAAGCCCCATGCCGTTGGTTCATTCTTCAAACTCCACGGCCGACCTGTTCGACACCCCCGACGCGCCGCTGCCCGGCTGGATGGCCGCCTTCGAGGCCTGGTTGGCCGACAGCCACGCCCGCGGCCACCTGCCGCAGCGCTCCTCGCAGCAGGCCTACCGCGAGATCTGGACGGTGCTGGTCAAGTGGGCCGTGGCCGAGCAGCCACCGGTGACCCTCGACACCCTGGGCGCCGCCGACCTGCAGGCGTTCCTGCGCTCACGCACCGGTGCCGGCGCGGTCGACGCCGAGCTGTCGCCGCGCTACGTCTGGCGCCTGCTGCACCTGGTCGACCGCGTGCTGGCCCACCACGCGCGGCGCCACGGCCTGGCACCGTCCGGCGCCGCCCGCGCCGTGCTGGAGAGCCGGCCCGAGTGGCGCTATGCCAACGCCGCGCTGAACGACACCCTGCCCGAGCACCTCAGCGCCTTGCAGGCGCGGCGCCTGGTCGACCACCTCTCGGGCTTCCGGCCCCGCCCCGGCCGAAGCGGGCGCACCACGCCGGCCAACGACTGGCAGTCGCTGCGCAACGTCGCCGCGGTGGCGCTGCAGCTGGGCGCCGGGCTGACGCCGGGCGAGGTGCGCACGATGCGGCTGGAACACGTGGTCGTCGACGGCGGCCGACGCCCCGGCCAGCCCTGGAAGCTGGTGGTGCCGGCCGACGGCAGCACGCCGGCGCGCGAGACGCCGCTGGCCGGCTGGTCGGCCCAGGTGCTGCAGCACTGGCTGCAGGTGCGCGCGCAGGCGGGCATCGCCGGCGCGCAGCTGTTCCCGTCCACGCGCAGCGGCAAGCCCTGGGGCAAGGTGGCGCAGTACGGCGCGGCCAAGGCGGTGCTGGAGGCGGCGGGCCTGCCGCCCGAAGTGGTCAGTGGCGGCTCGTTCCGGCTGCGCCACACCTTCGCGCTGCGCCAGCTGCGCCGCGGCCACGCGCCCGAGCAGGTGATGCGCTGGCTGGGCCTGGTCGACCCGGCGGTGATGGCGCGCTACCAGCGCGTGGTGCCGGCACCGGTGGACGACCTGGCCTGAACGACCGCGCGCGGCGCGCTCAGGTCAGCCCAGGCCCCCCAGGAAGTCGAGCAGCAGCGCGTTGACCGCCTCGGGCTGCTCCTGCTGCACCCAGTGGCCGGCGCCGGGCAGCAGGTGGCAGCCGCGCAGCTGCGGCAGCGCGCCGCCCTGCAGGCGGGCCAGCTCGCCTGGCTTCTGGTGGATGCCCCAGTCGGCCGCCCCGGCGACGAACAGCGTCGGCACCTCGATGCGCCGCCCGGCGAACAGCTGCTGCTCGGCCAGCACCCGCGGCGACAGCGCGCAGCGGTACCAGTTCAGCCCGCCCTGGAAGCCGCTGCGCGCGTACTCGGCGGCGTAGACCGCCAGCGCTTCGTCGGGCAGCCAGCGCTGCGCACGCGCCAGCGCGGCGGCGTCGGGCGCGTGCACGGCCACGGTGGCCGGCATGTCCAGGCCGCGGTCCATCACGTAGTAGGTGGGCAGCCGCGCGAAGGCCTCGGCGCCCGCGCCGGGCAAGGGCGCCGGGTGGTTGTCCGGCCAGTCGGCGCTCTTGACGTGGTAGTAGGCGCGCAGGAAGGCGTGCAGGCCCTGGGGTGCGCCCAGCAGCTCGGCCTCGGCGTCGCGCCGGGCGTAGTAGTGCTGGTAATGGATGCGCGGGCGCGGCAGCGCGGCCAGCGCGTCGTCCAGCGCCTCGGCCGGCGCACGCGCGGCGGACACCGGGCCCAGCGGCAGCGGCGGCACGCCGGTGAAGGGCGCGCTCATCATCACCAGCGCCGGAAACACGTCGGGCCGCACCAGCGCGCACCAGCCGGCCAGCGGCGCGCCGAAGTCGTGGCCCACCACCGCGGCCACGCGGCGGTGGCCCAGCGCGTGCACCAGGCCCAGCAGGTCGCGCGCCTGGGCCAGCATGCGGAAGCTGGTCCAGTCGCCGTCGTAGCGCGCGTCCCAGCCGGTGGTGCGGCCGTAGCCCCGCAGGTCGGGCGCCACCGCGTGCCAGCCGGCCGCGGCCAGCGCGGGCAGCACATGGCGCCAGCTGAACGCCAGTTCAGGAAAGCCGTGCAGCAGCAGCACCAGCGGCCGGTCGGGCGCCTCGTGGCCGGCCTCCAGCACGTGCATGTCCAGGCCGTTGACGCCGGGCACGCTGCGGCTGCGCACGCCGGGCGCCAGGCCCGGCAGCGGCGCCAGCTCCGCGGACCTCATGCGGGACGCTTGACCGCCGCCGGCATGCCCGCCGGGTCGACGATCTGGCCGAACTGCTGCTGGTTGTGCGCGTGGCACAGGTGGTGCAGCGAGAAGGCGGCGTCCACCGCGCTCTGCTGGCCCATGATGTCCAGCGTCTGGTTCACCGCCTGCTTGGCCAGCTGCAGCGCGAAGGCCGGCTTGGCCGCGATGCGCTGGGCCAGCGCCAGCACCTCGACGTCCAGCGCGTCGCGCGGCACCACGCGGTTGACCATGCCCAGGCGGTGGGCCTCCTGGGCGCTCCAGGTGTCGGCGGTGAACAGGAACTCCTTGGCCTTGCGCGCGCCCAACTCCCAGGGGTGGACGAACCACTCGACGCCCAGCACGCCCATCGTCACCACCGGGTCGCAGAAGCTGGCGTCGTCGCTGGCCACGATCAGGTCGCAGGCCCAGGCCAGCATCAGCCCGCCGGCGATGCAGCGGCCCTGCACCGCGGCGATGGTCGGCTTGGCCAGGTTGCGCCAGCGCCGGGTGTTCTGCAGGTAGATCTCCTGCTCGCGCGCATAGCGGCCGTGCGCGCCGGGCTCGGCGAAGCCGCCCCAGCTCGACACCGGCGGGTGGTCGCGGCCCAGCACCACGCCGCCGTCGCCGCGCAGGTCGTGCCCCGACGAGAAATGCGGATCGGCGGCGGCCAGCACGATCACCTTGACCGTGTCGTCCAGCAGCGCGCGGTCGAAGGCGGCATCGAGCTCGTAGCCCATCTGCAGGTTCTGGGCGTTGCGCGCCGCCGGGCGGTTCATCACCACGCGCGCCACGCCGGGCGCCGGTTGCTCGTACAGCAGGGTTTGGAAATCGCTCATGGGGAGGTCGCTCACGGCCGGCGCACGGAGAGGGTGGATCGCTGCGGAAGTTCCCCCGATTTTCCCCGGGGAATCCCGCGGAACGAGGGCCTGGAAAAGGGCTGGGCCCGCCGCATCCTGACACCCCCGCCAAGGGTTCCGATGTCGCCAGAGCGACGGGTGCAAACAGTGCGGGTGAACGCGAATTTCACCGCTCCGACCAGGGGTTTAGGCTGCCGCCGAACGTCGGGAAACAAGCGAGGAGACCGCTGCGTGGGACCGTTGATCGTGCGTCGTGTGCTGGTGTCGATGCCCGCCCTGCTGGGGGTGTTGTTCCTCTGTTTCTGCCTGCTGCAGGTGGTGCCCACCGACCCGGCGCTGCTGGTCGCCGGCGGCGATGCCAAGCCCGAGGTGGTCGAGGCCATCCGCAAGGACATGGGCCTGGACCGGCCGATGCTCGTTCAGTTCGGCGACTACATTTTCCGCGTCGCCCAGGGTGACCTGGGCCGCTCGATGATCTCCAACAAGTCGGTGGCCGAGGAGCTGGCCGAGACCATCGGCCCCACGGTGGAGCTGATGGTCGGCGCGATGGTGCTGGCCGTGCCGCTGGGCCTGGTGCTGGGCACGCTGGCGGCCGTCAAGCGCGGCAGCTGGGTCGACCGCGCGGTGGTCGCGCTGTCGGTGGCCGGGGTGTCGATGCCGGTGTTCTTCGTCGGCCTGCTGCTGATCCAGTACGTCGGCTACCTGTGGGACCTGCTGCCCTTCACCGGCCGCACCGGGCCGGTGTGGGCCGGCGGCCTGCCCAGCCTGATCCTGCCGGCGCTGACGCTGGGCAGCGTGCTGATCGGGCCGATCGCGCGGCTGACGCGCACCGCGGTGCTGGAGGTGCTGGGCGCCGACTTCGTGCGCACCGCGCGGGCCAAGGGCCTGCGCGAGTCGGCGGTGATCATCCACCACGCGCTGCGCAACGCGCTGATCCCGGTGGTCACGCTGGTCGGCCTGCAGGCGGCGTTCCTGCTGGGCGGCGCGGTGGTCACCGAGACCATGTTTTCCTGGCCCGGCGTCGGCCGTCTCGCGGTGGGTGCCATCGTCACCAGCGACTACCCCACGGCCCAGGGCGCCATCATGATCCTGGCGCTGGCCTTCCTGGTGATCAACCTGATCGTCGACGTGCTCTACGTCGTGCTCGACCCGCGGGTGCAACGCGCATGACCACCTTGAGCTCCCCACCCGCCGCCATGCCCGCTGCCCTGCCCACCACCGCCGCACCGGCCACCCCGGAAGCTGCCGCGCCGCGCCGCGCCGGCCTGATCGCCCGACTGGCGCGCGACCGCATCGCGCTGTGCGCCGCGGTGGTGCTGGCCGTGATCGTGCTGGCCGCGCTGCTGGCGCCGTGGATATCGCCCTACGACCCCTACTTCACCGACCTCGGCGCGGCGATGCAGCCGCCCAGCGCGGCGCACTGGTTCGGCACCGACAACACCGGGCGCGACATGCTCAGCCGCGTGCTCTACGGCACCCGCAACACGCTGATGATGGGCCTGGCCGGCGTGCTGTTCGGCGGCGTGCTGGGCGCGGCGCTGGGCATCGTGGCGGCCTTCTACAAGCGCGTGGACCCGTGGATCATGCGCGTGGTCGACATCCTGCTGGCCTTCCCGGCCATCCTGATCGGCCTGGCGGTGGCCGCCATCCTCGGCTCGGGGCTGACCGCGGTGATCGTCGCGCTGGTCGTCTCGACCGTGCCCGACGTGGCCCGCGTCGCCCGCGGCGCCGCCGTCGGCGTGATGGGCCAGGAGTTCATGGAGGCCGGCCGCGCGGTGGGCCTGTCCAACCGGGCGCTGATCTGGCGCTACCTGACGCTGAACTGCGTCTCGACGATCGCGGTGTTCATGACGCTGCGCTTCGGCCAGGTGATCCTGGTCGGCTCGGCCCTGGGCTTCCTGGGCATGGGCGCGCAGCCACCGGAAGCCGAACTGGGAATGATGGCCTCGCAGGGCCGCGACTTCCTGTTCATGGCGCCCCACATCGCCACCGTTCCCAGCCTGGCGATCTTCGCCATCGTGCTCGCGGCCAACCTGCTGGGCGACGCGGTGCGCGACGTGCTGGACCCGCGGCTGCAGCAGTAGGCACCGCCCCTGCCCCCGCCGACCCGGCCGCCGCGCGCGGCCGGCCGGCCCGACCTTCCAACGTCCCTGGAGACCCGCATGAGGACCTACGCATCGACCGCGCTGGCGGCCACACTGGTGAGCGCCGCCGCCCTGGCCCAGGCCCAGACGCTCAACGTGGCCAAGGCGCTCGACTCGCCGCACTACGACAGCCAGCGCACCACCTGGTCGCCCACCTCGGACGTGACCCACCTGATCCAGGACACCCTGGTCGCGCTGGACTGGGACGGCAAGTCCGCGGTGCCGCTGCTGGCCAAGAGCTGGACGGTCAGCCCCGACGGCAAGCTCTACACCTTCAAGCTGCGCGACGACGTGCAGTTCTGCAGCGGCAAGAAGTTCACCGCCGCCGACGTGGTCTACAGCTTCAAGCGCCAGCTCGACCCGGCCACGCGCGCGCCCTACGCCTGGCGCGCCGGCAAGATCAAGGACCTGCGCGCGCCCGACCCCTACACGGTGGAGTACGAGCTGACCGAGCCCTACTCGGACCTGCTGGTGCAGCTGAGCATGTTCAACAACAGCATCCACAACAAGGAGAGCGTGGACGCGCTGGGCAAGGACTACGGCGTCAAGGGCGTGGACGGCACCGGCCCCTGGTGCTGGGTGTCGTGGACGCCGCGCACGGAGCTGGTGCTCAAGCGCCACGACGCCTACAAGTGGGGCCCGCCGATGTACAAGAACACCGGGCCGGTGAAGTTCGAGCGCATGGTCATCAAGCAGGTGCCCGAGGACTCCAGCCGCCTGGCGGCGATGATGAGCGGCCGCTTCGACTACACCACGCACTTCCCCGGCCAGTTCATCGACCAGGCCAAGAAGTCGCCGATGCTGGACGTGCAGGAGGCCAAGCCCAACTTCCAGCTCAACTACTTCGGCTTCAAGGCCGACCGGCCGCTGGTGTCCGACAAGCGCGTGCGCGAGGCCATGAGCATCGCCATCAACCGCGCCGAGCTGGTCCGGACGGTGCTGCTGGGCCAGGCCGAACCGGCCTACACCTACATCGACCCGAACGCGCTGGACTTCGCGCCGGCCACCAAGGGCATCGTCAAGGAGGACGTGGCGCGCGCCAACAAGCTGCTCGACGAGGCCGGCTGGACCAAGCGCGACAAGGACGGCATCCGCATGAAGGACGGCCAGCGCCTGGCGCCCATCGTCTACATCCCGCAGGTCACCATCTTCCCGCGCATCGCCGAGGCCATCCAGGGCTACATGCGCAAGATCGGTGTCGACTGGCGCATCACCGCGCTGGAGTCCACCATCATGCCGGCCAAGCTGCAGGGCCAGGACTTCGACCTGTGGACGGTGACCGTGCCCTACCTGTCGGCCGGCGAGCTGATGATGTTCTATTTCGACTCGTCGCAGATGCCCGCGCCCAACCGCATGAACTGGAAGGACGCCGCCACCGACGCCGCCATCGCCAAGGGCCGCACCGCGCTGAACGCCAAGGACCGCGCCGAGGGCTTCCAGAAGGCGCAGGAGATCGTGATGGCGCAGCACCTGTGGATCCCGGTGTTCAACGCGCGCATGCACCAGACCACCACCAAGAAGATCAAGGCCGGCCGCCCGCACATGCTGTTCCAGTACACCATGTACAAGGGCCTGGACATCGCGCCGGCCACGCCGTGAGCACGCCCGTGCACGACACCCCGGACCGCGGCGCACCGGCCGCCGGCGCCCCGCTGCTGGAGGTGCGCAATCTGCGCACCTGGTTCAACACCGAGCGCGGCCTGTTCAAGGCCGTCGACGGCATCAGCTTCAGCGTCGGCCGCGGCCGCGCCGTCGGCCTCGTCGGCGAGAGCGGCTGCGGCAAGAGCGTGACCTCGCTGTCGCTGATGGGCCTGGTGCCGCAGCCGCCCGGACAGGTCAGCGCCGACGCCCTGCTGTTCGAGGGCCGCGACATCCTGAAGCTGCCGGCCAACGAGCGCCGGCTGCTGCGCGGCGGGCGCATGGCCATGGTCTTCCAGGAGCCGATGACCTCGCTGAACCCGGTGCACACCGTCGGGCACCAGATCGTCGAGGCCATCCGCGCGCACACGCCGCTGTCGCCCGAGGACGCGCGCAAGCGCGCGATCGAGGTGCTGGAGCTGGTGCGCATCCCCTCGGCCGCGCAGCGCTTCGACGACTTCCCGCACCAGATGTCCGGCGGCATGCGCCAGCGCGTGATGATCGCGATGGCCCTGGCCTGCGAGCCGGCGCTGCTGATCGCCGACGAGCCGACCACCGCGCTGGACGTGACCATCCAGGCGCAGATCCTGGAGCTGCTGCGCGACCTGCAGCAGCGCCTGGGCATGGCCATCCTGATCATCACCCACGACCTGGGGGTGATCGCCGAGCTGGTCGACGAGGTGGTGGTGATGTACGCCGGCCAGGTCGTCGAGCAGGCGCCGGTGCAGGCGCTGTTCGACGACCCGCAGCACCCGTACACCATCGGCCTGCTGGGCTCGATCCCGCGGCTGGACGAGCAGCGCGAGCGCCTGTCGACCATCGAGGGCACGGTGCCCAGCCCGGCCAACCAGCCGCGCGGCTGCCGCTTCGCGCCGCGCTGCCCCTTCGCCGACGCGCGCTGCCACGCCGAGCCGCCGCCGCTGCGCGAGATGAACCCCGGCGGCGCGTCGCACCTGGCCGCGTGCTGGAAGGCGCCGGTCGAGGCGCTCGCCGACGCCCCCGCCGCCCGCCCCGTGGAGACCGCCGCATGAACGCCTTCAGCTCGCCCGCCGCCCGCGCGGTGGCCGCCGCCACGCCGGTGCTCAGCGTGCAGGGCCTGGTCAAGCACTTCCCGGTCAAGCGCGGCGTGGTCTTCAGCCGCACCGTGGGCCAGGTGCGCGCGGTCGACGACGTCAGCTTCGACATCGCCCGCGGCGAGACCCTGGCCCTGGTCGGCGAATCCGGCTGTGGCAAGTCCACCACCGGCCGCCTGGTGCTGCGCCTGCTGCAGCCCACCGGGGGCTCGGTGCGCTTCCAGGGCGAGGAGATCGCCGACCTGCCCGACGAGCGCATGCGCACCATGCGCCGCCACCTGCAGATCATCTTCCAGGACCCGTACGCGTCGCTGAACCCGCGCATGACCATCGGCGACCTGCTGCTCGAGCCGATGCGCGTGCACGGCATCGGCAGCGAGGCCGAGCGCGCCGAGCGCGTGGCCGAGCTGCTGCAGGTCGTCGGCCTGCTGCCCGAGCACGCGCGGCGCTACCCGCACCAGTTCTCGGGCGGCCAGCGCCAGCGCATCGGCATCGCCCGGGCGCTGACGGTGCGGCCCGAGCTGATCGTCTGCGACGAGCCGGTGTCGGCGCTGGATGTGTCGATCCAGGCCCAGGTGGTCAACCTGCTGCAGGACCTGCTGAAGCGCTTCGGCCTGAGCTACCTGTTCATCGCCCACGACCTGGCGGTGGTCAAGCACATCAGCGACCGCGTGGCGGTGATGTACCTGGGCCGGCTGGTCGAGATCGCCGACAAGGGCACGCTGTACGCGCGGCCGCTGCACCCCTACACCCAGGCCCTGCTGTCGGCGATCCCGCGGCCCGAGCCGGGGCTGGAGCGCCAGCGCATCATCCTGCGCGGCGACGTGCCCAGCGCGATGAAGCCGCCCACCGGCTGCCGCTTCCACACCCGCTGCCCGCACGCCCAGCTGCGCTGCACGACCGAGGTGCCCGAGCTGCGCGAGGCCGCGCCCGGCCACCGCGTGGCCTGCCACTTCTTCGAGACCCTGCCGGCCCCGGCCGACCTGGGCGGCGCCCGCAGCCAGGCCGGCAGCCGCTTCGCGCTGCGCCTGGCGGCCTTCGAGCAGGCGCGCAGCCGCAACGCCGGGGCCGCGGCGGGCTGAGCGCCGCCGGCGCGGCTAGCGCGTGCCGGCCGCCGGGCCGGAGCCCGCGGCCAGCACGGCCTGCGCCGCCAAGGCCACGGGGTCTGCCGCCGGGTCCGCCGCCGACGGCCAGTGGCCGGCCAGCGCGCCGCAGCGCGCGCGCAGCGCGGGGTCGTCGACCAGGCCGCGCAGCGCCCGCGCCACCGTGTCCACCCGGTACTGCGCCGGCAGCAGCACCGTGCCGGCACCCAGGCGCTGCACCCGCTCGGCGTTGTCGAACTGGTCGTAGGCCACCGGCCGCAGCAGCTGCGGCACGCCGGCGCGCAGCGCCTGCGCCACGGTGCCGATGCCGCCGTGGTGCACCAGCGCGGCGGCCCGCGGCAGCAGGGCACCGAAGGGCAGGTAGTCGGCGTGCAGCTGGTCGGGTGGCAGCGGCTGCGGCAGCTGGTCGCGGAAGTGGGTGACGAACAGCCCGCGCAGGCCGGCCTGACGGCAGGCCTGCACCGAGGCCGCGAAGAAGTCCTGCGCCGCGCCGTTGGCCGTGCCCGGGGCGAAGACCACCGGCGGCGGCCCCCGGCGCAGGAAGTCCTCCACCGCGGCCGGCAGCGGCTGGCCGCCGCCGCCGTCGGGCATCGGGAAACCCGGCAGCTGCAGCGCCGGCGGCCAGTCGCCCGGCGGGGGCGCGAACCAGGCCGGGAACAGGCCCAGCAGCACGTCGGCCTGGTGCAGCCACGGGCCCAGTGCGTCGGCCACCGGCGCCAGGCCCAGGCCGGCGCGCACCGCGTTCAGCGGCCGGGTGAAATGCCGGTCGTTGTAGGCGCGGTCCATCAGCCACCAGGCGAAGCGGTTGAGCCGCGGGCTGTGCCAGCGCCGCCAGTGGTCCGCCTCGGGCACCAGGCGCGGCGGCGCCAGGTTGGAGCGCAGCACCGACGGCGCCAGGTGCACGGTGGCGCAGGGCAGGCCCGCGGTCTCGGCCAGCAGCCGGTGCACCATGCCCAGGCCGCCACCGATGGCCACCGTGCGCCCGGGCCGCACCCGCGCGCGCAACGCCGCATGCGCCGGCGGCAGCAGGCGCATCAGCTCGGCGGCGACCTGGGCCATCGCCCGCTTCGGGTCGCCCTCCACGGGCTGGGCGAAGAAGCGGTCGTAGTCGGCCCGCTCGCCCAGCGGCAGCAGGTCCAGGCCGGCGCCCGCCACGTGGTCGGCGAAGAAGGGGTTGGTCTGCAGCACCACGGCCAGGCCGCGGGCGCGCAGCGCGCGCCCCAGCGCGACCAGCGGCAGCACGTCGCCGTGGCTGCCGTAGGCATTGATCAGGGCGAGGTCGAAGGGCATGGTCGGGTGTGGCAAAACCTGCACCGCAGCCTGCCGCGGCCGGCGCCGCCGGTCTAGAACGAAATCGACACCGCCGGGGCCTTGCCCGGCCCGCCGCCGAGCGCCGCCTACACTGCGGCGCATGGCCCGGCCCGAACCCGTCGTCGCCCCCATCAGCGCCGCGCGCAACCGGCTGTGGCTGCCACGCGTGGCCCTGGCCTCGTGCGTGCGCGCCGGCCTGCTGCGCGACACCCGCGGCCTGGCGCTGAGCGACTGGCAGCGCTTCACCCACCTGCCCGCCGGCGGCTTCTGCGCCATCACCTGGTGGTTCGAGGGCGAGATCGAGGCGGCGCCGCCCGGCGTGGCGGTGGACCTGGCGACGCCGCGGCGGCGGCTGGCCGGGCCGCACCCGCTGGGCCGGCCGGTGCTGCTCAGCGGCCCGCACACCCAGCCCACCGTGTACTGGAGCCCCGGGTCCAGCCACGCGCTGATGCTGGTGCTGATGCCCGACGCGCTGCACGCGATGACCGGCGTGGCCACCGACCGCCTGGTCAACGGCCTGGTCGATGCCACGACCGTGCTGCCGGCCGACTGGGTGGCGATGTGCGACGCGGTGCTGCGGGCCGCCGACGACGACGCCCGTCTGGCCCTGATCGACGACTTCCTGACCCCGCGCTGGCGCGCCGCGCGGCCGCGCCACGGCCTGGCCGCCCAGCACGTGGGCGACTGGGTGCAGGCGATGGCGATGCGCGCGGCCACCAGCACCGCCGGCCGCAGCCTGCGGCAGATGGAGCGGCGCATCAAGCGCTGGGCCGGCCTGTCACTGCGCGAGGCCAAGGCGCTGTCGCGGGCCGAGCGCGCCTTCGTGCTGGGCATGGCGGCGCACCGCGCCGGGCCGGTCAACTGGGCCGAGATGGCCGGTGACCTGGGCTATGCCGACCAGTCGCACCTGTGCCGCGTGACCCGGCGCATCACCGGCTACGCGCCGGAGGAGCTGCGCCGCCTGGTCGACACCGACGAGCGGATGTGGGCCTACCGCCTGTGGGCCTGAGGACGGCCGGCGGCCGGCCGGGGCCGACAATGCCGCCCGTCACCGCCCTCGCCGGCCCAGCGCCGCCCGCCCTGCCATGACCCCAGCCCTGCACCCCCTGCTGCGCACCGCCCTGCCCATCGTCCAGGCGCCCATGGCCGGCGCCCAGGGCAGCCGCCTCGCGCTGGCGGTCTGCGCCGCCGGCGGACTGGGCTCGCTGCCGGCGGCCATGCTGTCGGCCGACGCGCTGCGCGCCGAGCTGGCCCGGCTGCGCGACGGCAGCGGCGGCCGGCCCTACAACGTCAACTTCTTCTGCCACACGCCGCCGGTGGCCGACGCCGCGGTGGAAGCGCGCTGGCAGGCCCGGCTGCGCCCGCATGCCGCGGCGCTGGGCCTGGCCGAGGGCGCCGCGGCGCCGGCGGCGCAGCGCCAGCCCTTCTCGGCCGAGGTGGCCGACCTGGTCGAGCCCTTCGCGCCGCCGGTGGTCAGCTTCCACTTCGGCCTGCCGTCGGCCGAGCTGCTGTCCCGCGTCAAGCGCTGGGGCGCCACCGTGCTGTCCTCGGCCACCACGGTGGACGAGGCGCGCTGGCTGGTCGCCCACGGCGCCGACGCGGTGATCGCGCAAGGCCTGGAGGCCGGCGGCCACCGCGGCCACTTCCTGTCCGACGAGCTGACGCGGCAGATGGGCCTGTTCGCGCTGCTGCCGCAGCTGGTGGCCGCGCTGCCGGTGCCGGTGATCGCCGCCGGCGGCATCGCCGACGCCGCCGGCGTGCGCGCCGCGCTGGCGCTGGGCGCCAGCGCGGTGCAGGTGGGCACCGCCTACCTGCTGTGCCCCGAGGCCGACACCAGCGCCGTGCACCGCGCCGCGCTGGCCGGTCCGGACGCCGCGCACACCGCGCTGACCAATGTCTTCAGCGGCCGGCCGGCGCGCGGCATCGTCAACGCGGCGATGCGTGCGCTGGGCCCGCTCAGCGCCGACGCCCCGCCCTTCCCGCTGGCCGGCGGCGCGCTGGCGCCGCTGCGCGCTGCCGCCGAGGCCCGCGGCTCGGGCGACTGGTCGCCGCTGTGGGCCGGGCAGAACACCCGCGGCTGCCGCGCGGTGGACGCCGGCGCGCTGACCCGCGAACTGGCCGGCGGCCGCTGAGCGTGGCCGGGCTGGCCGGGGGCGACGCGCAGCGGCGCCCCCGGCGTCGCGGGCCGCGTCAGTCGCGGCCATCGCCACGCCACAAGGCCGGGTGCGCCGGCAGGCCGGTGCACCCGGCGCGGCGCGCCGCGTCGTCAGGTCAGGGGTCCAGGCCGCTGCGCAAGGCCTCGCCCCCGCGGGCGCGCAGCGCCGCGGCCGCGTCGGGCCGACCGGCGGCGTCGGCCAGCGCAGCGGCCAGCGGCCACAGCTGCGCCGGCGCCTCGGCCCAGGCATCGACGGCATCGGCCACCGCCAAGGCCTGCTGCACCCAGGCCCAGGCGCCGGCCGCGTCGCCGGCGTCGCGGGCGGCGCGGGCGGCGGCCTGGCAGGCCAGCCGCTCCAGGCCGCGGTAGCCGCGCCGGCGCAGGTCCTCGACCAGCGGTGCCCACTGCGCCGCGGGCAGCGGCTGCAGCGTGGCCAGCACCACCCGGCCGAACAGCGCCGGGCCCGGCGGCAGGTCCGGGTGGGCGACGGCGGCGGCCAGCCTGCCGCCGACCGCCTGCGCCACCGCCGCGACCGAGCTCCCCTGCGCCAGGCGCAACCGCGCCTCGGCCCAGGCCCGCGCGCAGGTGGCCAGCGCCCCGCCGGACTCGCCGGGTCCCGAGGGCACCGAGGCCAGCGCGGCCGCGGCGCCGGCCGGCCGGCCCGCCGCCAGTTCCACATGCACCCGCGAGACCGCGAAGACCTCGCGCATCGGCTGGCCGGCCGCCGCCAGCCGGTCGGCCAGCGCGTCGTGGCAGGCCAGGCCCGCGGCGGCCTGCCCGCGCGCCGCCAGCAGGTTGCCCAGCACCTGCAGCAGGTCGCACTCGAAGACCACACCCGCCTCGGCCAGCGGCAGCAGGGCCTGCTGGGCGCGTGCCGCGGCGATGGCCGCGTCCAGCTCGCCCAGCGAGTGGCGCACGCGCATCAGCTGCCCCAGCACCGCCAGCCGGGCCGCCGGGTCGCCGTCGTGGCCCAGCGCATCGGCCGCCGGTTGCAGCACCGCGGCGGCGTCGCGCGGCCGCCCCAGCCAGTGCAGCAGGCCGCCGTAGGCGGCGGCCCAGGCGGCCTGGGCGTCCGGCTCGGCCGCGCGCAGGGCGGGCGCGGCGTCCTCGCACAGCGCCAGCACCGGCTCGCGCGGACCGCCGTGCTGCACCGCGATGCAGGCCATGCGCAGCGCCAGCGCACGCTCGGCCGGCGCCAGCCGCGCGCCAGCGGCCTGCAGCGCGCCCACCAGCGCCCGGGCGGTGGCGACGAGCGCGTCCGGCGCGCGCCGGCGCAGCTGCAGCATCGCCTCGCGCGCCAGCACCTGGGCCTGCTCGGCCGGACCGAGGGCCAGCGCGCGGGCAGACGCCACCGCGGCCTCGGCCGGCGCGCCCTGCTCGGCCCACAGCCAGCAGCGCGCGGCATCGCACCAGGCCTGCAGCGCCGCGGCGCGGTCGGCGCGGCCGTCCAGTGCGGCGGCGGCGCGGCCGTACAGCGCCGCGGCCTCGGCCTGCTGCCAGCGCGCCCGGGCCTTGTCGGCCGCGCGCAACCACCAGGGCGCGGCCGCGCGGCCGTCGCCGGCCTCGGCCAGGTGGTGGGCCACCCGCGCGGCGCGGCCGCCCAGCTGCGCCAGGTGCGCCGCCACCTGGCGATGCAGCGGCGCGCGCAGCAGCGGCGGGACCAGGCCGGCCGCCGCCTGGGCCACCAGGTCGTGGCTGAAGCGGCCCCCGCGGAAGACCTGCGCCTGCTCCAGATGCTGCAGCGCCGGCGCCAGGGCCAGCAGCGGCCGCGACAGCGCCGCGGCGGCCAGCGCGCCGTCGAAGTCGCCGCCGGCCACCGCGGCCAGCTGCAGCAGCTGCTGCGCCTCGGCCGGCAGGCGGTGCAGGCGCTGCTGCAGCGCGGCCACCAGCCCGGCCGGCGCCGCCACGCCCGGCTCGCCGTCCAGGCCGACGCTGCCGGCCAGCCAGCGCTGGCGCAGCAGCTCCAGCACATGGGCCGGGTGGCCGCCCACCGCGCGTGCCAGCGCGTCGGCCAGCGCGGCCCGGCCCGCGTCGTCCAGGCCCAGCGCCGGCTGCAGCGCGGTGTCGGCCAGCAGCGCCAGCAGCCCGTCGCGGTCCAGCGGCGGCACCGCCTGCAGCCGCACCGCGCCATGGCGCCCCAGGGCCTCCAGCAGCGCGGCGCCGGCCGGCGGCAGCTCGTCCGCACGGGCGGTGGCCAGCAGCTGGGGCGCCGCCCGGCCGGCCTGCAGCCAGTGGCCGCACAGCGGCAGCAGCGCCGACAGGCTGACCTCGTCGGCATGGTGCAGGTCCTCCAGCCAGAGCTGGCGCAGTCCGGCATCGACCGCGGCGTCGAACAGGCCGGCCACGGCGGCCTGCCAGGCGCGGTGGGCCATCGGCGAGCGCAGCGGACCCCCCGTGTCGGGCGACGGCAAGGGGTGGCCGGGCGCGTGGCGCGCACCCACCGCAGCCACCAGGCGCTGCAGCAGGGCGCCCGGGTCGACCGCGTCGCCCAGGCGCGCGGCCACCCGCAGCGTGGCCGCCGCATCGGGCAGCAGCGCCTCGGCCAGCCGGGTCTTGCCGACGCCGGCCGGGCCGGTCAGCGCCAGCCAGGCGCCTGCGGCCAGTAGCGGACGCAGCTCGGCCAGCAGGGCGGCGCGGCCGGCCAGCCGCGGCGGGTGCTGCAGCGCAGCCGGCAGCGGCCGGGCCGCCCCCGCGCCGGCCTCGGCCGCCCCGGACAGCAGGAAGGCCCCCAGCTCGGCCGTGGCCGCGGCCGGGGCGATGCCGAAGGCCTGGCGCAGGGCCTGTCGGCAGTCGTCCCAGGCGGCGACCGCGGCGGCGCGGTCACCGCGCTGGTAGAGCCACTGCATGCGCAGCCGGTGCGCCTCCTCCAGGGCTGGCTCCAGCGCCAGCGCCGCCTCGACCTCGGCGAGGGCGGCGTCCAGGTCGCCGGCCTCGGCGGCCGCGCGGGCCGCGGCCAGCAGGCGGCGCAGGCGTTCGCGCTGGTCCTGCTCGCGCCGCCGCGCCAGCCAGTCGGCCAGCTCGGGCAGGTCGTCGAACTCCAGCGGACCGAGCAGGCGCCCGTCGGCCGGCGGCAGCACGCGCACCTGCGGCCCCAGGCGCAGCCAGCCGTCGGACTCGTCGAGCAGCGAGCCGGCGCTGCGGCGCAGGCGGGCCAGCAACTGGCGCAGGTTGGTGCGGGCCCGCGCCTCGCCGCCATCGGGCCACAGGCGGCCGGCCAGCAGTGGCCGCGGCGCCGGGCCCTCCAGGTGCAGCCAGGCCAGCAACGCCGCCTCGCGCGGCGACAAGGCGCGCGCGGGCCGGCCGGCCAGGGTGACGAGGGGGGGTCCGTGGAGCTGCAGCAAGGGCATGGCGAGGCACAGGGCGAGGCAAGGCAGCGCGCGTCGGCGCGGGCGTGACGGCGCCCGCGCGCGGGCGCAGGTTGGCGTCGTCCGGCGTGTCACGCCGCCGTCACGCCGACGGGCAGACAGTGCGGCTTGCATCCTACGAGAGCGACTGCCCGATGTCCCCGACCCTGCCCCACACCGGCCTGCCCCATACCGGCCCGCGCGACCCGCAGCGCGGGCCCCGCCCCCTGGCCGACGGCCGGCCGCCCGGCCGCACCCGGCGGCTGCGCCGCGCTGCCGTGCATGCCCTCGCGCGGACCGCGGCGCTGGCCGGCGTGCTCGCGGCGGGCGGCCTGTGCGCCGGTTGCGCCGCGCTGTCGCCGGCGCAGCTGGCCCTGCCCGCGGCGCTGCAGGGCCAGCCGGCGACCCGGCTGCACGGCCTGGGCAGCGGCCGCAGCGGCCGCTACCACGCCGCCGGCCTGGAGGTGCAGTACCGGCGCGGCGCCGACCGCCTGGCCCTGATGGACGCGCTGGTGCAGCGCGACCGCGCCTGGACCCGCGCGACCCTGCGCCACGACGACGGCCGCACCGGCGAGCTGGACTGCCGGGGCCGCCAGCTGGCGCTGCAGGTCGGCGTGCTGGCCGGCGCCGCCCAGCCCTGGACGCTGCACTGCGTGCTCGACGGCGCACTGCAGGGCCGCCTGCGCCTGCAGGCGGACGGCGCGGCCGCAGGCGCCCGTGATCGCCGCCAGGGCCAGTGGCAAGGCGGGGGCGTGACGCTGGCGGTGCGCTCGCTGCACGACTGGGCGGGCAGCGCGCTGCCCTCGGCAGCGCCGGCCGGCTACCTGCTGCTCGACGGCGAGCGGCCCGTCGGCGCCATCGAGCTGCAGGGCAGCGCGCCGCGCCTCTGGCTGCCGCCCGCCGCGTCGGCGCAGCGCGACGCCGCATTGCACGCACTGACCGCCCTCGCCCTGCTGCGGGACCCCGCCCTGCAATGAGGCGCCTCGCCCGCCCCGCCATGCCAGCGCGCCACCGCCCGAGCGCCCCCGCCCGCCCGACCCGCAGCGCAGGGCGCGCCACGCTGGCCGTGGCCGCACTCGCCAGCGCCGCCGCCCTGGTGCTGGCCGCCTGCGGTGGCGGTGGCGACGCCGGTGCGCCGCCGCCGCCGGCCGCGCCCGCCGACTGCCTGGCACTGCCCGACGCCGTGCGCTGGTTTGCCGCTGTCGATGCCCAGGACTGGAACGACGTGCTGGTCGACGCGCAGCAACGCGTGTGGCTGGCCGGCTGGGCCGGCGGACGCCTGGGCGAGAGCAACCTGGGCCCCAGCGGCGACAGCCGCGCCGTGCTGCAGGTGCTGGACGCCGGCGGCCGGACGCTGTGGGACAGCGGCCGCGAGCTCGACAGCCCCGGCACCGATGTGGCCGAGGCGCTGGCGCTGTCGCCCGGGGGCACCGTCTTCGTCGCCGGCCGCAGCACCGGCGCACTGGGCGGCGGCAACGCCGGCCAGTTCGACAGCTTCGTGGCCTGGCACGATGCGCCGGCCACGGCCGCGGGATGGCGGCGCTTCCAGCACGGCGACGCCGCCCCGCAGCAGCCGCGCCGGCTGGGCCTGGCCGGCGACGGCGCGCTGCTGCTGGCCGGCCACGACGAGGTGCATGTCGTGGACCGCGCGGTGCAGCGCTGGGCCGACCCCTTCGCCCTGCGCCTGGAAAGCGGTGCCGAGGGCGGCGACCGCCTGGCACTGCGCTGGCAACACCGGTTCGAGACCGCCGCGCAGGACACGCTGGACGCGCTGGCGGTGGCCGCCGACGGGGCCACCTACCTGGGCGGCAGCGCGGGCGGCAGCACGCCGGGGCCCTGGGTGCGCAAGCTCGACGCCGCGGGCCGGCAGCTCTGGCACCAGCGGTACGCGGCCAGCGCCGCGGACAACATCGCCGCCCTGCGCATGCTGCCCGACGGCAGCCTGCTGGTGGCGGGAACGACCATCGGCTCGTTCCAGGGCGGCACCGCGCACGGCCAGCAGGACGCCTTCGTCGCCCGCCTGGCCGCCGAGGACGGCCGCGTGCTGGCGGTCTGGCAGCACGGCTCGGCGCACAGCGACTGGGTCACCGACATGGCGGTCGACCGCGACGGCAACATCGTGGTGCTCGGCGAGACCCTGGGCACGCTGGTGCCGGGCCAGGTGGCAGCGGGCGCCTCGGACCTGTTCCTGCTGCGGCTCGCGCCCGACGGCCGCCTGCTGGCGGCACGGCAGTGGGGCACCGCCGAGGACGAACTGGCCCGCCGCGTGGCGGTGGACCGCTGCGGCCGGATCGTCGCCGTGGGGGCCTCGCAGCACGACGGCCGGCGCGCCGGTCTGCTGTGGTTCTGGGCCCCGGACCGGCCCTGAGCGCGCGCGTCGGGCGCAGCGGCGTCACGGCGGCCGGGCCGCGGCTTCACGGCGCCGAGGCGCCGGGGACCGGGGTGGCCGCCGCGCCGCCGGGCCGCTGCAGGCTGCGCAGCGCCGCGACCAGGAAGTGGTCGGCCTCGTAGGTGCCGCACAGGTCGGGCGCGCTGCCGAAGGCCAGCAGCAGCACCGCCTGCCCGGCGGCCAGCGCCTTGCCGCGGCAGGCCTCGCCGGCCGGGCCCAGCGCCAGCAGCGCCTCGGGCTGGGTGCCCTTGTAGGCCTCGCTCACCGCCAGCGTCGCGCCGCCGTCGGGCTGCAGCGCGACGACGCGGCCGAAGGCGGCCAGCGAAGCCAGGCCCAGCGTGTCGCGCGCGGTCTTGAGCTGCAGCTCGGGCGAAAAGCAGCTGCAGCCGCCCGACGCGCCCGTCTGCGCCGGCGCCGGGCCGGCCCCGCACCCCAGCAGCGCCAGCAAGGCCAGGCCCCGGGCCGCGGCCCGCATCGGTACGCGCGCCGATCCGCGCTGAGACAGGCGTCCCATGTGCCAACTCCTCCGTGGCGCCCCGCCGCCGCCCCGATCATCGCGCGGCCGCGGCCCCGGCGGGCGCCGCGAACAGCCGTGTCGGCGGCTGGCCGGCGGTGCGCCGCACCATCGCGCTGAAGGCGCTGGGGCTGGCGTAGCCCAGCTCGCCGGCGATCCAGGCCACCGGCCGGCCGCGCGCCGACCAGGCCAGCGCCTGGGCCAGCAGCACCTGCTCGCGCCAGCGGCCGAAGCTGGTGGCCAGCTCGTCACGGAACAGCCGCGCCACGGTGCGCGGGCTGGCGCCCACGCCGCGCGCCCAGCCGTCCAGCGTGGCGTGGCGCGCCGGCTCGGCGATCACCGCCTCGCACAGCGCGCGCAGTCGCTTGTCGCGCGGCAACGGCATGCCCAGTCGCACCGGCGGCGCGCGCCGCAGCTCGTCGCAGACCACGGCGGCCAGCAGGGCCTCGCGCTGGCGCGCCGCGGCGTCGGGCCCGAAGGCGTCGTCGGGGCGTTCGTCCAGCTGCAGCGCGGCGGCGCGCAGCAGGTCGCTGACCTCCAGCACGCGGCAGCGCCGCCAGGCGCCGTCGTCGGCCTCCGCCGGCGCGGCGCGCTCACCCGGCAGCCAGGGCCCGCAGCGGCCGTCGCCCTGGTGCAGGTAGAGCGTGACGATGGTCGCCTGCTCCAGCACCGTCACCGCATGTTCGACCCCCGGCGGGATCCACAGCGCCCGCGATGGCGGCACCAGGTAGGTGCCGTCCTCGGCGGTCAGCCGCGTCAGGCCGTCGGCCGAGAAGGCCAGCTGGGCCCAGTCGTGGCGGTGCGGCACCACCCGCTGCGCGGCCGACAGCCGCCGCCGCTTGGCGCGCAGCGGGCGCTGCCCGGTGGGCGCGTACAGGTGGGGCGACAGCGGGGCCAGGGCGGCCGGCGCGGCAGTGGACGGGGGGCTGGCGGCGGGCATGTCGGGCGGTGCGGTAGGCGGTACGGTGATCGGCTCGGGCTGGCTTGGCCGGAATTCGACGATTGTTGTCCAACCGTCGCCATCATGCCGGTGCCGGCCTGCCTACGATGCCGGCCATGAATGCTCCCGCCCCCTCCACCGCGGTGCCGCTGCGGCAGGACGCCCGCACCATCGGCCTGATCGGCCTGGCCCATGGCAGCTCGCACTTCTTCCACATGCTGCTGCCGCCGATGTTCCCGTGGCTGATCGAGGCCTTCCACCTCAGCTACGCCGAGCTGGGCTTCCTGGTCAGCCTGTTCTTCGTCGTCTCGGGCGTGGGCCAGGCGCTGGCCGGCTTCGTCGTCGACCGCGTCGGCGCACGGCCGGTGCTGTTCGGCGCGCTGGGTTGCTTCGTCGCCTCGTCGCTGGTGGCGGCGTCGGCCCAGGGCTACGGCGGGCTGATGGCCGCGGCCGCGCTGGCCGGCCTGGGCAACGCGCCCTTCCACCCGGTGGACTTCACCATCCTGAACAAGCGGGTGTCGGCGCCGCGCCTGGGCCATGCCTTCTCGGTGCACGGCATCTCCGGCAACCTGGGCTGGGCGCTGGCGCCGCTGTTCCTGGCCGGGCTGACCACGGCCTTCGGGTCCTGGCGCGTGGCCTACCTGGGGGCGGCGGCCTGGGCCGCGGCGGTGCTGGCGCTGATGGTCTGGCACCGCGACGCGCTGGACGACCGCCAGGGCGCCTGGGCCCACGAGGCACCGGCCGCCGCCGGCAGCGCCGCCGCCGCGCCCCGACCGGCCGAGCACCCGCTGGCCTTCCTGCGCCTGCCCTCGGTGTGGCTGTGCTTCTCCTTCTTCTTCTGGACCACGGTGGCGCTGTCGGCGATCCAGAGCTTCGCCTCGCCGGCGCTGCGTGCGATGTACGGCCTGCCGCTGACGGTGACCGCGCTGGTCGTCACCGGCTACATGCTGGCCGGCGCCGCCGGCATGGTGCTGGGCGGCTTCATCGTCGCCCGCACCGAACGGCTGGAGAAGGTCATCGCGCTGTGCCTGGGCTTCTGCGGCGTGATGCTGGCCCTGGTGGGCACCGGCTGGCTGCCCGGCCCGGCGGCCATCGGCGTGGCGGCGCTGGCCGGCCTGGGCACCGGCCTGGCCGGGCCCTCGCGCGACATGCTGATCAAGCGCGCCGCGCCCCCCGGCGCCACCGGCCGCGTCTACGGCACCGTCTACTCGGGGCTGGACCTGGGCTTCGCGGTGGCCGCGCCGCTGCTGGGCCGGCTGATGGACGCCGGCCAGGCGCACGCGATCTTCTTCTGCTCGGCCGGCGCGCTGATCGCCGGCGTGTCCTCGGCCGCCCTGGTCGGGCGCGGGCTGGCGCTGCGCCGCGCGGCGCCGGCCGCCGCGGTGGCCTGAGGCTCCAGGCCCCGGACCGGTCGGCGGGGCGCCGGCCGCTGCTACCCTTGCCGTCCCCGGCCCGCCCCGCCCCGACCGGCGGGCCGCCACGACGAGGAGACCCGATGCACCCGATCCCCGCGCCCGCCCGCCGCCGCTGGCTGGCCGCCGCCCTGTCCGCCACCCTGGGCACCACGCTGACGGCCGCGCTGGCCACCAGCACCCTGCCCGCCCGCGCCGCGGATTTCCCCGGCGGCCGGCCGATCACCGTGGTCGTGCCGCAGGCCGTCGGCGGCACCAACGACATCGTCGGCCGCCTGGTCGCCCAGCGCCTGGGCGAGGTGCTGGGCACCGCCACCGTGGTCGAGAACAAGGTGGGCGCCGGCGGCAACATCGGCACCGCGGCCACCGCCAAGGCGGCCAAGGACGGCCACACCCTGCTGATGACCATCAGCAGCGCCCAGGCCATCAACCCGGCGCTGTACAAGAACCCCGGCTTCGACCCGGTGAAGGACTTCGTGCCCCTCGGCCTGGTCGGCGCGGTGCCCAATGTGCTGGTCGTCAACCCGGCCTTCCCGGCGAAGACGCTGGACGAGTTCCTGAAGACCGTGCGTGCGGCCAAGCCCGGCACCTACCTCTACGCCTCGGCCGGCAACGGCACGCTGAACCACCTGCTGGGCGAGATGCTCAACAGCACCGCCGGCATCGACCTGCAGCACGTGCCCTACAAGGGCGTGGCGCCGGCGATGACCGACGTGATCGGCGGCCAGGTGCCGATGGCCTTCGCCAGCCTGCCCTCGGTGCTGTCGCACCTGAAGAGCGGCAAGCTGGTGGCGCTGGGCGTCAGCTCGGCCCAGCGCTCGCCGGCCCTGCCCGAGGTGCCGGCCATCGCCGAGAAGGTGCCCGGCTACAGCGGCACGCTGTGGGTGGGGCTGTTCGCGCCGCGCGGCATCCCGACCGACGTGGAGGCCAGGCTGCAGCAGGCCCTGGCCAAGGCGCTGGCCCAGCCCGAGACCCGCGCCCAGCTGGCCGCCCAGGGCGTGGAGCTGGCCGCCAACGGCAGCGCCGCCGCGTTGGCCGCGCTGCTGCAGGAGGACCTGGTGCGCTGGGCCCGGCTGGTCAAGAGCTCGGGCGCGCAGGTCGACTGAAGCGGGCACCCGACTGCCTCATCGCCGGGCAATCCAGCGGAAGCGCCCGGCTGACAGGCACTTGCGCACGCCCTCCCGGGCCGGCCCACAGGCTTGTCCACAGACGCTGGGGACAAGCCCGGTCGCTCAGGCCGCCGCCGCCGGCCGCGCGGCCACGCGCCGGTACCAGGCCTGCAGCCGGTCGGCGCCGGCGGGCAGGTGGTTGCCGCCGGCCGGCGCGCCGAAGGTCATGAAGCAGTACAGCAGGATGTCGGCCAGGCTGTAGCGCTCGCCGCAGATCCAGGTCTTGCCGGCCATCTGGCCGTCCAGCCAGAGGATGCGGTCCTCGACCAGGGCCTTCAGCTCCTCGGCGGCAGGCACCGACAGCAGCTTGATCTTGTCCAGGTAGAAGGCCCGCGCCCCGGTGGCGCGGAAGGCGCGCGAGCGGCCCTCGAGGATGTTCAGGTCGATGCGGCGCACCCACATGCGCGTCTCGGCGCGCTCGGCCGGCGTGGCGCCGACCAGCGGCGGCGCCGGGTGCAGCTCCTCCAGGTACTCGCAGATGGCGGTGACCTCGCAGATGACCTGGCCGTCGTCGGTTTCCAGCGCCGGCGTCTGCAGCATCACGTTGACCTGGTCGTAGGGCGGGCGGCGGTGCTCGGCGCCCATCACGTCCACCGCCTGCAGCGGCAGCGCCAGGCCCTTCTCGGCGGCGAACATGCGCACGACGTGGGGGTTGGGGCCCAGGGAGTTGTAGAGCTTCATGGTCGGCGGTCTCCTCGAAGTTGGCCGCGTCAGGCCGGGACGAAGACGTTCTTGTGCCCGTCGTTGGTCACCCGGCCGCTGCGGCCGATCCAGTCCTCGGTCTCCATCGCCGCCCACAGCGCCGTGTCGGCCGGGGTGTTGGCGATGAAGCGCGCGCCGTCGTCCGGCCCGCCGCGCAGCCGGCCGAAGACCACCGCGTGGCTGGGGCCCCGCTGGTCGTGGGCGACGGTCCAGGTCTCGATGGCCGCCTCACCGCTGGCCAGCGGCACGAAGCTCGGGTGGGCAATCCGGTCCACCTCGGCCTGCAGGATCGCCGGGTCGGGCGGGGCGAAGGGCACGGCCGGCCGCTCGGTGCTGTAGATGCCGGCCGAGTGCTTGGTCAGGTAGTTGCCGTTGGCGGTGACCAGGCCGTAGGCGCCGGGCCGGGCGCGCAGGCGCTGCACCATCTCGGCGATGCTGTGGGTGACGTAGTTGTTGCCCGGGCCGCCGAAATACGGCAGGCCGCCGGTCACCGTCAGGCCGCGCGGGTCGTCTTGGGCCAGGCCCAGGTTGTCGCAGGCCACCTCCACCGCGGACGAGAAGCAGCTGTAGATGTCCAGCAGCGCGATGTCGTCCAGCGTCTTGCCGGCCATCTTGAAGGCGTCGCGGAAGACCGCGCCCATGGCCGGGGCGCTGTGGAAGTCGCGCCGGTCGCTGACGTACCAGTGCTCGTGCGCGTCGGCGCAGCCGTGCAGGAACACCCACTTGTCCTGCGGGATGCCCAGGCGCTTCGCCTGGCCGACGCTGGTGAGGATGAGCGCCGCGCCCTGGTCGATGAAGGCGTTGGCGCACAGCAGCCGGGTGTAGGGGAAGGCGATCATCGCGTTGCGCTCGGCCACCGTGGCGATCTGCTCGGCGCTGTAGCCGGCGCGCCGGTCGGCCAGCGGGTTGGCCGCCGCCACCGCGGCGAAGCGGGCCATCAGCGTGGCAATGGCCTGCTGGTGCTCGGCGATGCCGCGGCCCAGCCGGTGGCGGATCGCGTTCTCGAACATCGGATACATGGTGATGGCCGCGCGGGCGCCGTGCGCGTCCTCGGCGTCGGACCAGCCGCGCGTGGCCACGCCCCAGGCCTCGGGCGTGCCGCCCGGGTCGTCGGACCAGTCCAGCTGGACCTTGGCGCGCTGCGCCGCCTTCTGCGTGGCCAGGGCCTCGGCGCCCACCACCAGGGCGGCGCCGATCTCGCCGCGGGTCACCGCCTCGCTGAGCCGGTTGATGCACCACTGCGGCATGTTGCCGCCGGGGTGGGTGTAGACCAGCTGCTTCGCCTGGGTGGCGCCCAGGCGCTTGGCCAGCGTCTTCGGCGGGTTGGCGTAGCGGCCGAAGGGGCTGACGAAGCGGTGGCCGGTGTCGGAGAACAGGCGGATCACCGCGATGCTGTCCAGCGCGCGCAGCAGCGCGTCGCCGGCGCCGCTGTCCTCGGCCGCCTGGCGCGCGGCCTGGGCCATCAGGTCGAGCGGGCCGCCGGCCTTGGCCGGGTCGGGCTCGCGCTGGGTCACCTGGCCGCAGCCCACGAGTACGGGGGTGCGGTCGTCGTCGAGGGGGCGGAGGGTCATGGTGCGGTAGGGCTGAGAGAGGCGGTCACGGGCCCGGCGCGCCGGGCAAGGCAAGATCGCATCGTGGCCGAGGCGCGCCGGTCCATCGGCTACCTAGGCGACACGGCCACCCCTTTCCTGCACCCAGCATCCCCCGGAGCGCGCATGCCCCCGACCGACACGCCCGGCTCCCCCGCCGCCGGCCTTGCTGCCGCACCGCCGCCCGGCCTGTGGCGCGCGCTGGGCGAGGCCCTGCGCGGCACCGGCGCCGACTACACCGCCATCCCGCTGCGGCGCGCCGTCTTCCTGCTGGCGGTGCCGATGGTGCTGGAGCTGGTGCTGGAGTCGACCTTCGCGGTGGTCGACATCTGGTTCGTCGCCCGGCTGGGCGGGTCGGCGGTGGCCACGGTGGGCCTGACCGAGACCTTCCTGTTCCTGCTCTACGCCATCGGCATCGGCCTGGCGATGGCGGTGACGGCCGTGGTGGCGCGCCGCACCGGCGAGGGCGACCATGCCGCCGCTGCCGTCAGCGCCGCGCAGGCGCTGTGGCTCGCGGTCGCGGCGTCGCTGCCCTTCGCGGTCATCGGCATCGTCTGGGCACGCGAGCTGCTGCAGCTGATGGGCGCCGACGCCTGGACGCTGACCCACGGCGTGCGCTACCTGCAGTGGATGCTTGGCAGCAACGCGGTGATCCTGCTGCTGTTCGTCGGCAACGCGGTGTTCCGCGGCGCCGGCGACGCGGCGGTGGCGATGCGCGTGCTGTGGCTGGCCAACGGCCTGAACCTGGTGCTCGACCCGATCCTGATCTTCGGCCTCGGGCCGGTGCCGGCCCTGGGCGTGGAGGGCGCGGCCATCGCCACCGTGATCGGCCGCAGCGCAGGCGTGGCGATGCTGGGCTGGACCCTGCTGCGCGGCAGCCAGCACCTGCGCGTGGCCGCCGCGCAGTGCCGGCTGCACGCCGAAACGCTGGGCCACCTCGTGCGCACCGCGCTGGGTGGCATCGGCCAGATGATCGTCGCGATGACGGCCTGGATCTTCCTGATGCGGGTGCTGGCAGCGGTGGGCAGCGACGCCGTGGCCGGCGCGACCATCGCGATGCGGCTGATGATGTTCACGCTGATGCCGGCCTGGGGCATGTCCAACGCCGCGGCCACGCTGGTGGGCCAGAACCTGGGCGCCGGCCAGCCCGGGCGCGCCGAGGCGGCGGTCTGGCGCATCGGCTGGTACAACATGGTGTTCACCGTCGCGGTGTCGTTGGCCTTCTACCTGTTCCCGCGCGAGTTGATGGGCCTGTTCACCGACGAGCCCGCGGTGGTCGAGATCGGCGCGACCTGGCTGACCATCCTGTCGTACAGCTATTTCGTCTACGGCTGGTGGATGGTGTCGGTGCAGGCCTTCAACGGCGCCGGCGACACGGTGACGCCGACCAAGATCAACCTGGTGTTCTTCTGGCTGATCCAGATCCCCCTGGCCTGGCTGCTGGCGCTGCAGCTGGGCCTGCAGGCCCGCGGCGTGTTCTGGGCGGTGTTCGTCTCCGAGACCTCGGTGGGGCTTTTCACGCTGTGGCTGTTCAGCCGCGGTGGCTGGAAGACGGCACGGGCTTAAGCGCGGCGCGGCCCTGGGGTTCCGGGAGCGACGGGCCGGCAACGGCGCGTTGCTGACGTTCTCTGCCCCTACGCGGCGAAGACTTGTGTCGTGTGTCGCACAAGCAAAGCGGCGTCGGGGCGCGCAGCGCAGCGGAGTCGGCGCCAACGGCGCCGACCGCCCCAGTGTGAGCCCGGGCCGGGTACCGGCCGCCGCGCGCGCTCTGCCCTCTGCAAGCAAGGACAGCAAAGCGCCGTTTGCTGTCACCCCAGCACTGCGGTCGATCTCACAACTCGGACCTCACACCGCCGTCACGTCCAGCCAGAAGCCGCCTTGCGGCAGACGCTTCACCCGCCCGGCGGTGGGCGTGGCGAAGTGGGTACCGATGACCAGGGTGCCGGCGTCCGCCTCGTGGGCCCAGACGCGCTCGCGGGTGGCGCGGGCCTGGGCCGGGTCGCTGTCCACCGAGCTGCCCCAGTCCAGCCGCTCCAGCTGGCAGGGGTGGTGGGTGAAGTCGCCGGTGATCAGCGCGGCCTGGCCGCCGGCGCGGATGCGCACCGACACATGGCCCGGCGTGTGGCCAGGCGTGGGCTCCAGCTGCACCTCGTCGCACACCGCGTGGTCGGCGGCCACCAGGTCCATCAGACCGGCGGCCAGCACCGGCCGCACCGAGTCGGCCAGGATCTGCGCGGACTCGCCGTGCACCACGCTGGACTTGGCGTCGCCGGCCGGGGCCTGGGCGGCCGCCGCCGCGGCGGCCAGCTCGGCCTGGCTCTCGCGGTCCCAGTGCGCCCACTCGTCGCGGTGCACCAGGTAGCGCGCGTTGGGAAAGGTGGGCACCCAGGTGCCGTCCACCCACATGGTGTTCCAGCCCACGTGGTCCACGTGCAGGTGGGTGCACAGCACGGTGTCGATCGATTCGCGCGGGTAGCCCGCGGCGGCCAGCTCGTCCAGGAAGGCCGTCTGCAGGTGCGACCAGTTCGGGTTGAGGCGCGGCTTGTCGTTGCCGATGCAGGTGTCCACCACGATGCGCCGCGTGCCGGTGTCGATGACCAGCGCGTGCACGCTCATCCGCAGCTTGCCCTCCTCGGTGCAGAAGTGCGGCTGCATCCAGCGCATGGGCCGGCAGGCCTCGGGCGTGGCGTCGGGCAGGATGAAGCGCGAGCCCCCGGTGGCTTCGAGCTCGACCACGCGGGTGATGCGGACGTGGCCGACGGTCCATTGCAGCATGCGGTACCTCTGGGATCGTTGCGGATGAGGCGGCCCACGCTAGCAGCGCCGCCTGGCCCCGGCCATCGGGACGCGCCCCGGGGCCCGGCCGCCGCCATGCCCGCCGCGCGGCCCTGGTGACAGCCGGGCCGGCGCGCCCGGAGTAAGGTGGCGGCCCGCCCACCGCCAGGAGCCCACCGCATGCTCACCACCCGCTTCGGCCGCACCGGCCTCGTCGTCTCGCGCCTGTGCCTGGGCTGCATGAGCTACGGCACGCCCGGGCGCGGTGCCCATGCCTGGACGCTGGGCGAGGCCGAGAGCCGGCCCTTCCTGAAGCGCGCGCTGGACCTGGGCTTCAACTTCTTCGACACCGCCAACGTTTACTCCGACGGCACGAGCGAGGAGATCGTCGGCCGCGCGCTGCTGGACTACGCGAAGCGCGAGGACGTGGTCATCGCCACCAAGGTGCACGGCCGCATGCGGCCCGGGCCCAACGGCGCCGGGCTGTCGCGCAAGGCCATCCTGCACGAGATCGACGCCAGCCTGAAGCGCCTGGGCACCGACCACGTGGACCTCTACCAGATCCACCGCTGGGACCCGCACACCCCGATCGAGGAGACGATGGAGGCGCTGCACGCCGTGGTGCAGGCCGGCAAGGCGCGCTACCTGGGCGCCAGCAGCATGTACGCCTGGCAGTTCGCCAAGGCCCAGCAGGTGGCCGAGCGCCACGGCTGGACGCGCTTTGCCAGCATGCAGAACTACCTGAACCTGCTGTACCGCGAGGAAGAGCGCGAGATGCTGCCGCTGTGCCGCGACCAGGGCGTGGCCGTGATCCCCTGGAGCCCGCTGGCCCGCGGCCGCCTGACCCGCGACTGGGACACCAGCACCGCCCGGCTGGAGACCGACGAGTTCGGCCGCACCCTGTACGCGAAGACGGCCGACGCCGACCGCCAGGTGGTGGACGCCGTGGCCCGCGTGGCCCAACGCCTGGGCAAGCCGCGCGCCCAGTTGGCCCTGGCCTGGGTGCTGCAAGTGCCCGGCGTCACCGCGCCCATCGTCGGCGCGACCAGGCTGGCGCAGCTGGACGACGCGGTGGCCGCGCTGGACCTGAAGCTGTCGCCCGAGGACGTGGCCGAGCTGCAGGCGCCTTACGTGCCCCATGCGGTGGTGGGCCATGCCTGAGCGGCCGCGCGGGCCGCGTCACGTCCGGTGCCGCCAATACCCAGGCTTGCGCCTGAACGGCGCGATGGCCACGATGACCAGCGCCTCCGCCGTCTCGAAGTAGACGACGGAGTGCGGGAAATCCTTCGGGAAAACTCTGCGCGTTCCCTGCCGGTACAGACTGCCGATTCCCGGCATGGACACGGCCAGAGCCACCGCTGCTTCGACCTGCGCGATGAAGCGCACCCAGGCCGGCGCTGCGCTCGTCGTAGAAGACGGCCTGCGCCTGCAGCTCGGCCAGGGCCTCCGGATGGAAGGCCGCTGGCTTCACCGCCTCAAGGCACGCCGGACCTGGGCGAAAGCCTGAGCCGCCGGGACCAGCGGCACCGTTGCGCGCTCGATCTCATCGATGCGACGCCGAAGCTCCTCGTCCCAGGCGGACTCGACCTCGGCCTCGCGCGGGTCGAGACTGGCCAGCAGCTCCTCGGCCAGGCGTGCACGCTCCTCCGGGGGGAGGGCCCTTGCCCGGGCAGACAGTTCGGCAACAAGGTCGGGCATGGTGGAATCCTCCGGAGCGCGCCTGCCCAGTTTATGACGGCCTCGCAAGCCACGCGCGCGCACGCGCAGGCCCTGCGCGTAAGCTGGGCGCCGCGAACGGGTCTCCGGAGGGCGCACATGAGATCCTGGCTACTGACACTGGCCGCCACGGCGGTGCTGGCCGCCGCACCCGCCGCGGCGCAACAGCCCCCGCCCCCATACGACGCGGAGCTGGCCACCCGCCTGGGCGCCGACGACCGCGGCATGCGCCGCTACGTGCTGGTGCTGCTGAAGACCGGCCCCAACCGGGTGCCCGACGGCCCCGAGCGCACGGAGATGTTCCGCGGCCACTTCGCCAACATGAAGCGGCTGGCGGACGAAGGCCAGCTGGTGCTGGCCGGCCCGCTGGACGGCGTGGACGGCTGGCGCGGCCTGTTCGTCTTCGCCGTGCCGGGCATCGACGAGGCCCGGCAGCTGGCGGCGACCGACCCGGTGCTGGTCAAGGGTGAGATGGTGGCCGAGTACCACGCCTACTACGGTTCGGCGGCGCTGATGCTGGTGCGCGAGGTGCACGACCGCCTCGCGAAGAAGGGGCTTTGAACCTCTGCGCGGTGACGCCGCCAGGCGGGTCAGGGCGCCGGCACCCCGGCGTCGTGCCGCAGCAGCGCGCTCGCGACGGAGGCTGAGGACCCAACCGACCAGGCCGAGGCGACACTGCGCACCCGCGCGATGCACGAACTCCTGGCGGGCCGCCGGCCAGCCGCCGGTCGAATCAGCCGGCCGGCGCAGCGGACGCCGCCGCGCCCTTCAGCGCCCCGTCCACCTCGGCGCCCGCTTCTCGATGAAGGCGCGCGGGCCTTCCTGGAAGTCCTCGCTGCGGTAGACAGCGGCCTGGGCGCGGCCGGAGGCCACCTGCAGCTCGGCGTCGCTGGCGTCCAGGGCCTGGCGCGCCACGCGCAGGCTCTCGCGCACGGCCACCGGGGCGTTGACGGTGATGCGGGCGGCCAGGGCGCGGGCGGCGTCCAGCAGCTGGTCGGGCTCGGCCAGGGCGTTGACCAGGCCCAGGGCCAGCGCGCGCTCGGCAGGGATCGGGTCGCCGGTGAGGATCATCTCCAGCGCGATGGCGGTGGGCAGGGCGCGCGGCAGGCGGTACAGGCCGCCGGCCGAGGCCACCAGGCCGCGCTTGACCTCGGGCAGGCCGAAGCGCGACTGCGGCACGGCCACGCGCAGGTCGCAGGTCAACGCCAGCTCGCAACCGCCGGCCAGGGCCGGGCCGTTGATCGCGGCGATCCAGGGCTTGCTGCGCGGCGCGTGCACGAAGCCGGCGAAGCCGCCGCGCTGCGTGGCCAGCGCGGCGCCCTGGCCGGCGGACACCGCCTTCAGGTCGGCGCCGGCGCAGAAGGCCTCGGCGCCGGTGCCGGTCAGGATGACGGCCCAGATGTCGGGGTCGGCCTCGGTCTGGTCGATCGCCGCCTCCAGGCCCAGGGCCACGGCGCCGTTGACGGCATTGCGCGCCTCGGGGCGGTTGATGCGCACCAGGGCGACGTGGTCGGGCAGGCGTTCGACGATGACGGCGGGTTCGGACATGGGGACGGTCTCCTCGGTGACGGTGGAAATGGGGGCTTCGCGGGATGCTAGTGAGCCGGCCGGGTGGCGCCCATCGTCGGATCGGACGAACCCGGCCGCACCGCCGCCGGCCCCACCGGGGCTGGCGCCCTGCCCTGCACGCACTGCCCGCCATGCCCCTGCCGCCCGAGGACCTGCTCGTCTCCCCCGCCTGGCTGCAGGACCGCCTGGACGACCCGCGGCTGCGCGTGCTCGACTGCAGCACCTGGATGACGCCGCAGCCGGTGGGCCCGTCGCGCATCGCCAGCGGCCGGCCCGACTGGGCGCGCGCCCACATCCCCGGCGCGCAGCACGTGTGCATGGTCGACGACCTGTCGGACCCCGACGGCGCCTTTCCCTACACCCTGCCCGGCGAGGCGCAGATCGGCGCGCTGCTGGGCCGGCTGGGCGTCGGCCCGGACCACCACGTGGTGCTGTACAGCCAGAGCCACCCGATGGTGGCCACCCGCGCCTGGTGGGTGCTGGGGGCCCTGGGGCACGAGCGCGTGAGCCTGCTGGACGGCGGCTGGCCGCGCTGGCGGGCCGAGGGCCGGCCGGTGGTGGACGAGGCGGGCGACGCGCGCCTGCCCCGGCCGCCGGCCACCTTCACGCCCCGGCGGCGCAGCGCCTGGGTGGCCGACGCCGCGCGCGTGGCCCGGGCCAGCGCGCAGGGCGATGCGGTGCTGCTCAACGCCCTCGGCCCCGAGCAGTTCGCCGGCACCGGCGGCGCGCACTACGGCCGGCCCGGCCGCATCCCTGGCAGCGTCAGCCTGCCCGCCCGCACGCTGGTCGACGCCGAGACCCACGCCTGGCCCGACCGCGCCACGCTGGCGCAGCGCCTGGCCGCCGCGGGCGCCGCGCCGGGCGGCGCGCCGGTGCTGACCTACTGCGGCGGTGGCATCGCCGCCAGCGTGCCCTTCTTCGCGCTGCAGCTGCTGGGCCATGCCGACGTGGCGCTGTACGACGCCTCGCTGCTGGAATGGTCGGCCGACCCGGCGCGGCCGATGGTCTGCGACGCCCCCACCCCCGGCCCGGCACCGGCCTGACGCCCGCCGCCGTGTCACACCACAACGACGACGAGGAGACCCGATGAACCCCACCCCGCAACGACAGGCCCTGGTCACCGGCGCCGCCGGCGGCCTGGGCCAGGCCATCAGCCGCCGGCTGGCGCGCGCCGGCTTCGGCCTGGCCCTGCTGGACGTGGCCGACGGCGTGCACGCGCTGGCCGATGCACTGCGCGCCGACGGCCACCGCGCCGAGGCCGTGCAGGCCGACCTGGGCGACCCGGCCGCGATCACCGCCGCGCTGGCCACGCTGCAGGCGCGGCTGGGGCCGCTGGACGCGCTGGTCAACAACGCCGGGCTGACCGCGCACATCGCGCCGCTGACCCGCATGAAGCCCGCCGGCTGGCAGCGCGAGCTGGACATCAACCTGACCGCCCCCTTCCTGCTGACCCAGGCCCTGCTGCCCGGCATGGTGGAGCGCGGCTGGGGCCGCATCGTCAACATCTCGTCGATCGCCGGGCGCGGCGGGCTGTACCAGCAGGCCGGCTATTCGGCCACCAAGGCCGGCATCATCGGCCTGACCCGCGCCACCACGCTGGAGCACGCACGCCACGGCATCAGCTGCAACGCCATCCTGCCCGGGCTGATCGAGACCGAGGTGGTGGCCAAGATCCCGCCGGCCATCATGGACGACGCGCTGGCCCTGGTGCCGGCGCGGCGCAACGGCCGGCCCGACGAGGTGGGCGCGCTGGTGGCCTTCCTCTGCAGCGACGACGCCGGCTTCATCAACGGCGCCGAGATCGAGATCGACGGCGGCGGCCACCTGTGCCCGGTGGTGCTGGGCAGCGCCAAGGAGATCGAAGCGCGCCGGCATCCCCGCGGCTGACCCCCTCTGCAGATTCAGGAGCCCCCGATGTTCTTCGAGCACAGCGCCCGCTCGCGCGAGCTGCAGGCCCGCGTCCAGGCCTTCATGGACGAGCATGTCTACCCCAACGAGCGCGTGTTCCACGCCCAGGCCGTCGGCGAGGGCCGCTACCGCCAGCCGCCCGTGCTGCAGGACCTGAAGGCCAGGGCGAAGGCGCTGGGGCTGTGGAACCTGTTCCTCACCGGCGAGCACGGCCCCGGCCTGACGAACCTGGAATACGCGCCGATCAAGGAGATCATGGGCCGCGTGCTGTGGGGGCCCGAGGTCTTCAATTGCGCCGCGCCCAACGTCGGCAACATGGAGATCCTGGCGCGCTTCGGCACGCCGGAGCAGCAGGAACGCTGGCTCCAACCCATGCTGGCCGGCGAGTTCAAGTCGGGCTTCTCGATGACCGAGCCCGAGGTGGCGTCCAGCGACGCCACCAACATCCGCTGCCGCATCGAGCGCGACGGCGACCACTACGTCATCAACGGCCGCAAGTGGTACACGTCCGACGCGATGAACGAAGACTGCAAGCTGCTGATCGTGATGGGCAAGACCGCGCCCGACCACCCCAGCCCGCACCTGCAGCAGTCGATGGTGCTGGTGCCCAAGGACACGCCGGGCGTGACCATCGTGCGCGACATCCGCGTGCTGGGCTTCGACGACGCGCCCAACGGCCACCCCGAGATCGTCTACGACAACGTGCGCGTGCCGGTGTCCAACATCCTGCTGGGCGAGGGCCGGGGCTTCGAGATCGCCCAGGCGCGGCTGGGGCCGGGCCGCATCCACCACTGCATGCGCCTGGTGGGCTGCGCGCAGCGGGCGATCGAGCTGATGGTGGCGCGGGCGAACTCGCGCATCGCCTTCGGCAAGCCGCTGGCCGAGCAGGGCTCGGTGCGCGAGGACATCGCGCGCAGCTGGTGCGAGGTCGAGCAGGCCCGGCTGCTGACGCTGCGCGCGGCCGACAAGATGGACCGCGCCGGCAACAAGGCCGCCAAGGACCTGATCGCCGCCGCCAAGATCGTGGTGCCCGAGATGGCCTGCCGGGTGATCGACCGCGCGATCCAGGTGCACGGCGGCGCGGGTTTGAGCCAGGACAGCTTCCTGGGCGAGGCCTACACCTACGCGCGCTTCATGCGCATCGGCGACGGGCCCGACCAGGTGCACCTGGCCGCGCTGGGCAAGCAGCTGCTGCGCGACGGGGGCCTGGCGGCCAGCCGCTGACGCCGGGCCCGGACAGGTGCCGGGCCCGCCGGGGGCATCGTGCGCCCCCGGTTCAGCGGCCGGCCAGCAGGGTCTCGATGGTCTCCTGCACCGCCAGCGCCTCGGCGAAGCCGGGCAGGCCCTGCGGCCGGCCGTCGACCAGGGCCGCCCACTGGTCCAGCTGGGCGGCCTGGCCCTGCAGGCGCAGCGCGGCGGGCTCGCCCAGCGTCTGCCAGGGGCCGTCGCCGCGGCGCTGCTGCAGGCCGAACCAGGCCTGCAGCGCCAGCGCGCCGTCGCGGCCCTGCCAGACCATGCGGTTGTGGTCCTCGGCGTCGCCGCCGACGCGCGCGTCCACCGTGACCGGCACGCCACCGGCGTCCAGCCGCGCCTGCAGCGCGCGCTCGGCGCCGCGACCGTCGGCCGGGTAGTCGGGCCGGGCGGACAGCACCCGCGCCGGGCCCAGCACGCGCTGCAGCACGAAGACGAAGTGCGACAGCACCTCGCGGCTGAAGCCGCCCTCGGCGCGCTCGGCCAGCCAGGCGCCGGCGGCGGCCTGCCAGGGCCGCGGCCAGGCGGCGAAGGCCAGCTCGATGTGCACCGACTGCAGCGGCCCGAGGCCGTCGGCCGCGCCGCCGGCCAGCGCGGCCTGCACCGACTGCAGGCCCGGTGACGAGGCCAGCGAGAAGTTGACGCCGGCGCGCAGGCGTTCGCGCTCGATGCGCGCGATCGTCGTGCGGGCGGCCGCGAAGTCCACCGTCAGCGGCTTCTCGCACAGCACGGCCAGGCCGGCGTCGAAGGCCGCGTTGGCCAGGGCCATGTGCGGGCCGGGCGGCGTGGCGATGTACAGCGTGTGCAGGCCGGACGTGGCGATCAGGTCCTCGGCGCTGGCGGCGGCAGTCAACGCCGGGTAGGCGGCCAGCGTGCGGGCCAGGGCGGCGGGGTCGGCGTCCCAGACACGCACGGCGCGCAGCCGCGGGTGCTCGACCAGGCGGGCCAGCATGCGCTGGCCCATCACGCCCAGGCCGATGACGCCGACGTGCAGGGGGGAATCGTTCATCGCAGCGCTCCGGTGGCGGTGTGTGTGGCAGGGGCCGGCGCCGGCCGGCCCGGGATCAGAGCTTCAACTCCAGCCGCAACTGCAGGTTCAGCCGCGAGCGGGTGGTGGTGTCGCTGGTCTCGCGCACCGTGGCGGTATCGGCACCGGTGGTGGCGGTGTAGTCGCGCGGCGCCAGGTTGCTGGCCAGCAGGCGCAGCGCGGTGTTGGCGTCCAGCGCCCACAGCGCGTAGGCGTCGACCACCGTCTTGCCCGCGGCGATGGCGAAGCGGTTGTCGGCCAGCTGGGTGCGGTAGCCCGGCACGTGGTTGACGTTGCCGCCCACGGTCAGCGGCGTGCCGCGCAAGCGGTGGTCGGCGCCCAGGTTGGCGCTGAGCCGCGGCTGCTCGGCCAGCCGGTTGTCGGGGCCGGGCACGCCGTCCACCTGCGAGCGGTAGACGCTGACGTTGCCGCGCAGGTCAGTGCGCGGCGCGTCGTCGACCAGCTGGTCCAGCCGGAAGCGCGCCTCCAGCTCGACGCCGACGCTGCGCGCGTCGCCGATGTTCTCGGGGCGCGAGACGTAGCGCTGCACCGCGGTGCCCGACGGCGGCTCCAGGCTGACGACGTTGCGGATCAGGTTGCTGATCTGGCGGTAGAACAGGTTGGCGCTGAGCAGCCCGCCCTGGGCCAGGTAGCGCTCGACGGCCACCTCCAGCCCGCTGGCCAGCTCGGGCTTGAGCGCGGGGTTGGGCAGGCCGTCGGGGCTGGTGAGGGTGTTGGCGACTTCCTTGGCATAGCGCGGCGAGTAGCTCCGCCGACCCACCAGGTTGCCGAGGTCCGGCGAGCGGTAGCTGCGCGTCAGGCTGAAGCGCACCTGGTCGCGGCTCTTTTCGTCGGGCTTCCACACCGCGTGCAGCAAGGGCGTCCAGACGCTGCTGCGGTTGCTGGCATGCCCGCCGTCGGGCCGGTCGCCGCCGGTCAGCAGGCCTTCCCAGCGCAGGCCGGCGTTGGCGCTCCACTGCGGCGAGATCGTCCACTCGTCCTGCGCGTACAGTGCCAGGCGGGTGCTGCTGGCCTCGAGGTTGCCGTCGCCGTCCGCGCCCAGATTGGTGCTGCCATTCGGGGTCCACTGGACCGTGGTGCGGGTCTGGTCGCGCTGGAAGTGTTCCAGCTCGGCGCCGCCGACCAGGCTGGCGCCGCTGGCCAGCAGGGTGGACAGCTTGCCGGTCAGGGCCACGCCCTTCTGGCGCGTGTGGCTGCGGTCGTCCAGCGTGCGCAGCCAGGTGCCGGCGCTGTCGGTCTCCTGGCGGACGGAATCGCTGCGGGCGTCGAAACCGTTGACATTGCCGCTGAGGTCGAAGCGCAGCGCCTCGCCCAGGCGGCCGCGCCACTGCGCGTTGAGCCGCGCGCTGGTGAAGCGGTTGTGGCTTTCGGTGTCGGCCGCGTCGTAGGCCAGCAGCGCGGGGCTGCCGGTCTGGCCCGGCACCTCGGCACTGCGCTGGCCCGGGGTGTAGGCGGTGAACAGCGTGGGCTGCAGCACCAGGCTCTCGCCGTCGCCGCCCAGGCGCCACTGCAGCCGGCCGGTGGCGTTCAGCGCGTTGCGCCGCTCGGTGGCCAGCGCGTGCTCCTCGGCCGCGCGCAGCCGCTGGCCGTCGGACAGCTGGGTGTCGGTGGTGGTGGTGCTGCTGTCGGTCTCGCGCCGGTTCTGGAAGGCCGACAGCGTCCAGTTGTAGACCAGCGCGTCGCGGCTGTCGTTGCGCGTCCAGCTGAAGCCCGGCGAGATCCGGCCGCCCTCGGCGCCGAAGCCCAGGCGCAGGTCGTTGACGCGGCGCTTGTAGCCCTCGCGGGTGATGATGTTGATGGTGCCGGCGATGGCCCGCGCGCCGGTCTCGGCGGTGGGCGCGCGCAGGATCTCGATGCGCTCGATCTGCTCGGGGTTCAGCGTGTCCAGCGAGAAGCCCGGCGGCACGCGCTGGCCGTCGATCAGCAGCTGGGTGTAGCCGCCGGCCATGCCGCGCATGCGCGGTGCGCCGCCGCGGCCCGGCGGCCCGGGGGTGGTGACGCCGGGCATGCGGCGCAGCACCTCGCCGACCGAGCTGTCGCCGTACTTGTCCAGCTCCTCGCGGCCGATGACGATCTTGGCGGCGGTGGCCTGGCGGCGCTGGTCGACGTCGGACGTGCTGCGGCCGCCGGTGATCTCGACGCGCTGGGCGTCGGCGGCAGCCGGCGCGGGCGCCGGGGTGGCCGGCGCGGTCTGCGCGAGCGCGCCGCCGCCCAGGGCCAGCGCGGTCAGGGCCAGGACGGGGTGTACGGCAAGGGTCTTGGTCATGACGGGCGGGTCGACGATTGGTAAGCTTGATCTTACTATTTGCGGGCTGCCGTGGCACTGCCGCAAACCCGAGCATGCCGCGGGGCGGGGCGGCGGGCGCCGCCGTTCAATGGGCGGCGCTTGCGTCGTCGGCCGCGGCGCCGGGCCCGAGCCGGGCGGCCACGCGCTCGATCAGCGCGGCGGCGGCCAGCAGCTGGTCCAGCGCCACCGCGTCGGGGGCCTCGGCGGCCAGGGCGTCGGCCACGCGGCGCTCGCGGCCGCGCACCGCGTCGGCCAGCAGGCGCTGGCCCGCGGGCGTGATGCGCAGCAGCGACTGCCGCGCGTCGGACGGGTGCGGGCCGCGCAGCACGCAGCCCTGGGCCTCCAGCTCGGCCAGCAGGCGCGTCAGCGACTGCAGCCGCACCTGCTCGCGGCGCGCCAAGTCGGACGGCGTCTGCGGCCCGGCGCGGTGCAGCTGGCCCAGCACGGCCAGCCGCAGCGGCCCCGGGCCGGCACGGTCGGTGCCATGGCGCAGCTGGCGCGACAGCGCGGTCACCGCGGCGTGCAGCCGCCGGGCACAGTCGGAGATCGGCGGATCGCTTGGCATCGGCGCATGCTAACCAAGGCGCCGGTCAAGGCACCGGCGCTGGCCGGGCTGGCGCAGCGGGCGCGGCGGCGCCCGGCGGCGCCAGGGGCTCAGGGCCCCGGCAACGCCAGCAGGGCCAGCGCCTGCTCGGCGGTGGCGATGCGCAGCGTCATGCCGTCGATGCCGGCGCGCAGCACCAGGTGCTGCAGCTTGCGCTCGCGGGTGTCGGTGCCGCGGGCGAAGTCGCGCTCCTCCAGCGAGCGGTACAGCGCCAGGCGCTCGCGGTAGGCATCGAGCCGGCGCCGCAGCGCGGCCTCCAGCCCGCAGGGGCCCAGCGCGGCCTCGGCGCGCAGGCGCACCATCAGGCCGTCGCGCAGGCCTGCGGGCTCGTCCAGGTCGGCCGTCCAGCGCCGCAGTTCCTCGCGGCCGGCGGGCAGCACCTGGTAGCGGCGCTGGCGGCCCTTGCCGCCTTCCTCGGGCGTGGACAGCACCCAGCCCGCCTCCTCCAGCCGGCCCAGCTCGCGGTAGATCTGCTGGTGGGTGGCCTGCCAGAAGTAGCCGATCGAGCGGTCGAAGCGCCGCGCCAGCTCGGCGCCGGTGGATGGGCGTTCGACAAGCGCGGTGAGCAGGGCGTGCGGCAGGGACATCGGTGCGGAGGGCCGGCGCCCGGGGGGCGCGCCGGGCGATTCTGCCGTAGACCACCCGCGCTACGGCCCCCGGCAGCGCGCGCCGCCACGCCCGTCGGACCGGGCCGTGGCGGGCAGGCAGCACCGCTGCCAGCCGCACTCTTTATGCAACCGGTTGCATTAAATCGGCGACCGGCTTATGCTTGTTGCCACTGGTTGCATCAAACCGCGCCGCGGCGCGACCGGCCCCCTCCCCGACCACACCGAGACGAGCTCCCGATGGCCCTGCCCAAGATCCTCACCGAACGCCTGCGCCTGCCCGTGGTGGCGTCGCCGCTGTTCATCATCTCCACCCCCGACCTGGTGATCGCCCAGTGCAAGGCCGGCATCGTCGGCTCCTTCCCGGCGCTGAACGCGCGGCCGGCCGAGCAGCTGGAGGTCTGGCTGGAGCGCATCACCCGCGAGCTGGCCGAGCACGACGCCGCCCACCCCGACCGCCCGTCCGCGCCCTTCGCGGTGAACCAGATCGTCCACCGCTCCAACGACCGGCTGGAGCACGACATGGCAGTCTGTGCGCGCTACAAGGTGCCCATCGTCATCACCTCGCTGGGTGCGCGCCGCGAGATCAACGACGCGGTGCACGCCTGGGGCGGCATCGTGCTGCACGACGTGATCGACAACACCTTCGCGAAGAAGGCCATCGAGAAGGGCGCCGACGGCCTGATCGCCGTGGCCGCGGGCGCCGGCGGCCATGCCGGCTTCCAGTCGCCCTTCGCGCTGGTGCAGGAGATCCGCACCTGGTTCGACGGCCCGCTGCTGCTGTCGGGCTCGATCGCCAACGGCCGCGCCATCCTGTCGGCCCAGGCCCTGGGCGCCGACATGGGCTACATCGGCTCGGCCTTCATCGCCACCGAGGAGGCCAACGCGGTGGCCGGCTACAAGCAGATGATCACCGAGTGCGGCGCCGGCGACATCGTGCACACCAACCTGATCACCGGCGTGCATGGCAACTACCTGAAGCCCTCGCTGGTCGCCGCCGGGCTCGACCCCGACAACCTGCCGACCAGCGACCCGTCGAAGATGGACTTCGGATCCGACCGCCAGAAGCCCAAGGCCTGGAAGGACATCTGGGGCTGCGGCCAGGGCATCGGCGTGGTCGACCGGGTGGTGCCGACCGCCGCGCTGGTCGACCGCCTGGCGCGCGAGTACAACGACGCGCTGGCTGGCCTGCAGCAGCGCAGTCCGGCCACGGCCTGAGCGCCCGCGCCGCGCGCGGCGGCGGCTACAGCTGCACGCCGCGGGTCAGCGCGCCGTCGACCACCAGGTTGGTGCCGGTGATGAAGCTGGCCGCCGGGCTGGCGAGGAAGACGGCGGCGTTGGCCATCTCCTGCGGCGTGCCCATGCGGCCGGTCGGGTTCAGCGCCAGCGCCTGCTGGAAGAAAGCCGGGTTGTCGCGCTCGATCTGCGCCCAGACGCCGCCGGCGAAATAGGTGTTGCCCGGCGACACGGTGTTGGCGCGCACGCCCTGCCCGGCCAGCTGGAAGGCCAGGCCCTGGGTGTAGTGCACCAGCGCCGCCTTGAAGGCGCCGTAGGGACCGGCGGCAAAGTCGATCTCGCGCCCCGAGACGCTGGCGATGGTGACGATGGCGCCGGCGCCGCTGGCCTTCAGGTGCGGCAACGCGGCGTCGACCAGGCGCACCGTGCCCATCAGGTCGACCGCGAAGCCGCGCTGCCAGGCCGCCTCGTCCTGGCCGATGGCCAGCGCGCTGACGTTGGCCACCACGGTGTCCAGGCCGCCGAACTCGTCGGCCACGGCCTGCACCCAGGCGGCCAGCGCCGGGCCGTCGGCCACGTCCAGCGCGCGGCCAGTGGCGCGCACGCCCAGCGCCGCCAGCGCCTGCACCTCGGCGGCCACCTCGCCCGCGTCGCGGGCGCAGATGGCCACGTCCGCGCCTTCGGCGGCCAGGGTGCGGGCGATGGCCTGGCCGATGCCCTTGGTGCCGCCGGTGACCAGGGCCTTGCGGCCGCGCAATCCGAGATCCATGGAACGTCCTCTCGCTGTCTTGGGATGGGATGGAATGGGGGGGGACGGGCCGGCCGGGCTCAGAGGCTGAGAGGATGTCGATCGTGGCCGAGCGGCGCGCCACCGCGGATGAAGGCGGCCGCCCGCTCGGCCACCATGACCACCGCCGCGTTGGTGTTGCCCGAGACCATGCTCGGGAACACCGACGCGTCGGCGACCATCAGCCCGTCGCAGCCGCGCACCGCCAGCCCGGGCGTGACCACCGCCTGCGCGTCGCTGCCCATGCGGCAGGTGCTGGTGGGGTGGTACAGCGTGGCGGCGGTGCTGCGCACCAGCTCGGCCAGCTCGGCGTCGCTGTGGGCGTCGGCCGAGGGCGCGAACTCGGCGGTGACCAGTTCGCGCAGCGGCGACTCGGCCAGGATGCGCCGGTTCAGCCGGATGCCGGCGACCACGCGCGCCAGGTCGCCGTCGCCGGCGTCGCTGAAGTAGCGCGGGTCGATCAGCGGCGCGGCCAGCGGGTCGGCGCAGCGCAGGCGCAGCACGCCGCGGCTGGCCGGGCGCTGCAGCACCGAGAACAGGCGGATGCCGGGCACCGGCGAGAGCTGGCGGCCGTGGTCGCCATGCGGGCTGGCGATGCAGTAGAGCTGCAGGTCGGGGTCGTCCGGGTGGTCCAGCGGCTCGCGCGCCGGGTCGACGTCGGCGACGCGGACGAAGCCGCCGCTGGCCGACCAGTTCGAGGTCAGCGGCCCGCTGCGCTGCAGCTGCCACTGCGCCAGCTGCTGCGCCGCCTCGTCGGCCGTGGCCAGGCCGATGCCGTGCCGGGCCCGCGTGCCCACGGTGATGGCGCAGTTGACGTGGTCCTGCAGCTCGCGGCCCACGCCCGGCAGGTCCAGCCGCGGCGCGATGCCCAGCGCGGCCAGCTCGTCGGCCGGGCCGATGCCCGAGTTCAGCAGCAGGTGCGGCGAGCCGATGGCGCCGGCGCACAGCACCGTCTGCGCCTCGGCCCGCACGCGGCAGGCCTGGCCCCGGTGCAGCAGGTCGACGCCGACGGCGCGCGCACCCTCGAGCACCACCTTCAGCACCGTCACGCCGGTGAGCACGCGCAGGTTGGGCCGGCCCAGCGCCGGCTGCAGGTAGGCGCGGCCGGTGCCCCAGCGCTCGCCGTCGGCGATGGTGGCCTGGAACAGGCCGACGCCGGCCTGGGTGGCGCCGTTGAAATCGTCGTTCCAGGGCAGGCCGGCGGCCTGGGCCGCGGCCAGCCAGGCCTGCTCGATGGGGTCGATCGGCGCCACGTCGCTCACCGGCCACGGGCCGTCGTGGCCGTGCCAGGGCGAGCCGGCGAAGCGGGTGTTGCGCTCGCTGGCCTTGAACACCGGCAGCACCTCGTCCCAGCCCCAGCCGGGGCAGCCGGCCGCCGCCCAGCGCGCATAGTCCGAGGGCAGGCCGCGCATGTAGATCATCGCGTTGAGCGCGCCGGACCCGCCCAGCATGCGACCGCGCGGCCAGAACAGGCGCCGCTGCCGGCAGCCGGCCTGGGCCACGGTGTGGAAGCCCCAGTCGAACTCGGTGTTCAGCAGGGTCGGCCACAGGCCGGGCACGGCGGACGCCGGCGGCGCGGGCGGGCCGGCCTCGAGCAGCAGCACCTGGCGGTCGGGATCGGCGCTGAGGCGCTGGGCCAGCACGCAGCCGGCCGTGCCGCCGCCGACGATGACGGTGTCGGCGACCAGCGTCGACGCGCCGTCCGGGAACACGGTGGGGTTCATCGTCCGGTGGGCCTCAGGCGGGCGACAGGTAGCGCTTGGCGATCGCCGCGCCCACCGTGTACTTGGGGTCGACGAAGTTGCCCAGCCGCACCTGGCCGCACTGGCTGAGCAGCATGTAGGCGTCCCAGCGGTCGAAGCCGTGCTCGGCCTCCAGCCACAGGATCAGCTCCTTGTAGGCGATGCGCGCGGCGTCCTCCAGCGGCCGGGCGCTGCCGATGGCCATCAGCACCGCCTCGTTCTCCAGCCGCGGCCAGGCCAGGGGCCAGCGCTTGATCAGGTCGACCTCGACGGTGGTGGTGCTGGCGAACTCCACCGCGGTGCCGCAGACCTCGCCGTCGCCCTGGCAGGCATGCGCGTCGCCGATGAACAGGCGCGCGCCGGCCGTGCGCACCGGCAGGTAGGTGATGCTGCCGGGGCCCATGTCGGGCAGGTCCATGTTGCCGCCGTGCTGGTCGGGCGTCAGCGTGTTGATCGAGTCGATCTCGGGCGAGCAGCTGAGCGTGCCGATGTGCGGCCGGTAGGGCAGCGTGACGCGCGGGCTCCAGTAGACGCCGTCCTCGTCGACGTCGACCTTGTGCACGCGCTCGGGCAGGTCGTCGGCCAGCAGCGCGGTCAGCGCGGTGCCGCTGAGCGCGCCGAACTGCGGGATCATCGCGCAGGTGCCCCGCGGGTTGGGCCCGCGCGGCGCGATGCGCTCGATGTGCACGGCCAGCACGTCGCCGGGCTCGGCGCCCTCCACCCAGATCGGCCCGTTCTGCGGGTTCACGTAGGGCATGGTCAGCACCTTGGACGGCAGGTCCTGCGGCGTGCGCACCTTGCCCTCGAAGGCGTCGCGGGTCTCCACCACCACGCGGTCGCCGGGGCGGATGCGCAGCACCGGGTCGGAGTAGGGGCCGATGGTGTAGTGGTAGCGCCCCTGCAGCGCCTCGGTCAGCGCGTGGGTGTCGGCGGTGCGGCCCTGGGCCACGCCGCGGGTGCGCATCACGGATCGGTCGAGCCAGTTCATGGTCATCGCCCCCGCTCAGGTGTGCACGCCGGTGTACTGGCTCATCACCGCCAGGTCGCCCAGGTGCTCGCGCGGGATCTCCTCGCCGACCTGCCCGCGCCGGATCACCACCACGCGCTGCGACACCGCGGCGATGAACTCCAGGTTCTGCTCGACCAGCACGATGGTCAGCTTCAGCCGCTCGCGCAGGCGCACCAGGGTCTCGGCGATCTCCTCGATGATCGAGGGCTGGATGCCCTCGGTCGGCTCGTCCAGCAGCAGCAGCCGCGGCCGGCCGGCCAGCGCGCGGGCCAGGGCCAGCAGCTGCTGCTCGCCGCCCGAGAGCGAACCGCCCGGCCGGTCCAGCAGCGGCTTCAGCCGCGGGAAGTCCTCGACCAGCGCGTCCAGTGTGGCCGCGCCGCCGTCGCCGCCGCGCAGCGCGCCGGTCTTGGCCAGGCCCATGCGCAGGTTGTCGCGGGCGCTCAGCGTGGGGAAGATCTCGCGCCCCTGCGGCACGTAGGCCATGCCCAGCCGGGCGCGGGCGTGCGGCGCCTGGCGGGTGATGTCCTGGCCGTCGAAGCGCACCTGCCCGCCGGTGGGCCGCAGCGCGCCGATCAGCGTGCGCAGCAGCGTGGTCTTGCCCATGCCGTTGTGGCCGAGGATGCCCAGCGACTCGCCCGCGGGGATGTCCAGCGCCACGCCGCGCAGCACGGGGATGGTGCCGTAGCCGGCGTTCAGTCCGGAGACGTTCAGCATCGTTGCGCTCCTGGCTCAGTGCGGCTTCTTGCCGAGGTAGATCTGCTGCACCAGCGGGTCGCTGAGCACGCGGTCGGGCGTGTCCTCGCGCACGATGGCGCCCTGGTGCAGCACGGTCACCTTCTTGGCGATCATGCGGATGAAGGCCATGTCGTGCTCCACCACCACCAGCGCGTGGCGGCGGTTGATCTCCAGGATCAGCTCGGCGGTGCGCGCGACCTCGCCGTCGCTCATGCCGGCGGCGGGCTCGTCCAGCAGGATCAGCGGCGGGTCGGCGGCGATGACCACGCCGATCTCCACCCACTGGCGCAGGCCGTGCGAGAGCACGCCGGCCAGGTCGTCCTTGTGCGTCCACATGCCCACGCGCTCCAGCACCTCGCGGGTGATGCGCCGGGCCTGCTGCGCGGTGTTGACGCGCCGCGCCGACAGCCAGACGTTCTCGTACACCGTCAGGCCGTTGAACAGGCTGGGCATCTGCGTCTTGATGCCGATGCCCAGGCGGCCCGGGTCGTGCGGCCGCATGCGCGAGATGTCCTGGCCGCGGAACAGGATCTGGCCCGAGCTGGGCCGGGTCTGGCCGGTGAGCAGCTTGAAGAAGGTGCTCTTGCCGGCGCCGTTGGGGCCGATCACGCAGCGCAGCTCGGCCTCGGCCAGGGTGAAGTTGACGTCGCGGGTGGCGTGCACGCCGCCGAAGTGCACGTTCAGGTCACGGGTCTCGATCAGCGGGACGACGCTCATGCCGCGGTCTCCTCGGCGGTGGCAGGGGTGGCGGCCGCGGCGCGCGGGCTGCGCTGGCGCCAGCGGCGCAGGCCGGCGTCGACCAGGTCGCCCAGGCTGGGCAGCAGGCCGCGCGGCACCATCAGCACGAAGCCCAGCAGGATGGCGCCCAGCACCAGGTTGGCGTTGAAGGTCTGCTGGGTGCCGATGTGGGTGGTCAGCCACTGGATCAGCACGCAGCCGACGACCGGGCCGACCAGCGTGCCCAGGCCGCCGACGATGACCCAGATGATGATCTGCGCCGACTGCGCCAGGCCGAACACCGTGGGGCTGGTGAAGGCCCCCCAGTTGGCGAACAGGCAGCCCGCCAGCCCGGCGATGGCGCCGCCCACGGTGAAGCAGAACAGCTTGTAGGCGCGGGCGTCGTAGCCCAGCAGCAGCACGCGCTGCTCGTTCTCCTTGGCGGCCACGATGACGCGGCCGATCTTGGAGGCGATCAGCCAGCGCAGCAGGCCGTAGACCACCAGCAGGCACACGCCGGTCAGCGTGAACAGCGCGCCGGGCGACAGCAACTCGTCGGGCCGGCCCGGCACGTTCAGCGTCGGGATGCCGGGGATGCCGTTGAAGCCGCCCAGCGGCGCATCACCGATGCGCCACTCGGGACCGGCGGTGGAGTTGACCAGGTTGAACAGGATCAGCGTCACCGTCAGCGTGATCACGCCCATGTACACGTCGGACAGGCGGCCGTAGAAGATCACGTAGCCCAGCAGCGCGGCGAACAGCGCCGGCAGCGCGATCGCCATCAGGAAGGGCAGCGTGCTGTCGCCCAGGTTCATCACGGCCAGCGCGTAGGTGTAGGCGCCGAGGCCGAAGAAGGCTGCCTGGCCGAAGCACAGGATGCCGCCGAAGCCCCAGATGAAGGCCAGGCTGACGGCCAGGATGGACATCACCGCGTAGATGGTGACCTGCAGCAGCGTGTACTCGTCGAGTAGGCCGGGCAGCGCGAACAGCAGCACCGCGCCCACCGCCAGGCTGAGGGCGGCGCTGTGCCAGGATTGGGCGAATCGGTTCACAGAGACCCCTTGAAGAAGCGGCCGGTGATGCCCTGCGGCAGCAGGCGCAGCATCACGATGGCGGCCAGCAGCAGCGCCACCTCGCCGAGCACCGGCGTGGTCAGGAAGGTGGCCAGCTGGTTGATCGCGCCGAACAGCGAGGACGCGCCGACCAGGCCGGCCAGGATGGCGGGCCCACCGCCGATGACGGTGATGAAAGCCTTGGCGACGAAGGCGCCGCCCATCGTGGGCACCACGCCGGTCAGCGGCGCCAGCAGGCCGCCGGCCAGGCCGGACAGCGCCGCCCCCACCGCGAAGGTGGTGGCGTAGACCCGGCCGGGGTGGATGCCCAGCGCGTTGGCCATCTCGGGCTTCTGCATGGTGCCGCGGGCGATCAGGCCCCAGGGCGTGCGCAGCAGCACCCAGCGGATGGTCAGCGCCAGCACCACCGCCACCGCGATGATGACCAGGGTGTAGCCGCTGACCGAGTAGGCACCGACCGCGAAGCTGCCCAGCGGCGCCGAGACGCCGGCCGTGGTGTTGCCCATCACCGAGGTGACGATGCCCACCAGCAGCAGCGACAGGCCCCAGGTGGCCAGCATGGTGTCGACCATGCGGCCGTAGAGCCGGCGCACCACCAGGCGCTCGAGCAGCACGCCCACCGCGCCCACGGCCAGCGGCGCGACCACCAGCATCGCGAGCCACAGGTTCAGGCCCAGCTGGTGGGCGCCCAGCGTGGCGTAGGCGCCCAGCATCATGAACTCGCCATGGGCGAGGTTGATCACCTTCATCATGCCGAAGATGACCGCCAGGCCGGCCGAGACGATGACCAGGCCGGCCACCGCGTAGAGCACCTGGATGAGAACGACGACGGCAAGGTCCATGGCAGCGTCCCGGTCGGTGGCGGTGCCCGGCCTCAGGCCTTGATCACGTACTGCTGGTTGTCGTTCGGGTTCTTCTTGAGGTTGCACACCGCGCTGGTGTCCAGCGGCTTCTGCTGCTGGAAGGTCTCGACGATGCTGAGCTGCTTGTTCCTGACCTCGGCGATGCTGACGTTGAGCACGCAGTGGTGGGTCTCGGGGTCGATGCTGACCTTGCCGCTGGGGCCGTCGATGGACACGCCCGACTCCAGCGCCGCGATGACCTTCAGCCGGTCCAGCGAGCCGGCCTTCTTGACCCCCTCGGCCCAGAGCTTGAAGCCCTGGTAGGTGCCCATGGCCAGCTCGGTGATGTTGGGGTAGTCGGCACCGAAACGCTTGTAGAAGCGCTCCTTGAAGGCCTTGTTCTGCGGCGTGTCCAGGCTCTGGAAATAGTTGTAGCTGACCAGGAAGCCGTCGCACTCGGCCGGCGACAGCACGATGTGCTCGTTGCCGCCGGCAAAGGTGGTGGAGGCCAGCGGGATCTTCTTGTTCAGGCCCGCGGCCGCCCACTGGCGGTAGAAGGCGATGTGCGAGCCGCCGACCAGGGCCGAGACGATCATGTCCGGCTTGGCCGCCTCGATCTTCGAGATCGTCGGGCCGAAGTTGGTCACGTCCAGCGGGAAGAAGTCGATCGAGGCGACGCTGCCGCCCTGCTCCTGCACGAACTTCTTCACCCACTGCGAGGTGATCTGGCCGTAGTTGTAGTCGGCTGCCACCACGTAGACCTTCTTGCCCCACTTCTTCATCGCGTAGGGGATCAGCTTGGCCACGGTCTGCGCCGGCGTCACGCCGGTGCAGAAGGTGTTGCGATCGCACACGCCGCCCTCGTACTGCGTGTTGTAGAAGTACAGCGCCTTGTGGCGGCCCAGCACCGGGCGGATCACCTCGCGCGAGGCCGAGGTGATGCCGCCCATCACCACGGCCGCCTTGTCCTTCAGCGCCGACTGCTGCGCGAACTGCGCGTACAGCTGCATGTTGGACTGCGGGTCGTAGGTGGCCAGCTTGAGCTTGCGGCCCAGCAGGCCGCCGGCGGCGTTGAGCTCCTCGACGGCCAACGTCATGCAGTCGGCCATCGGCTTGCCGTAAATGTCCAGCCCGCCGGACAGGTCGTGGATGCTGCCCACGACGATGTCGTCGGCGGCCATCGCCGCCAGCGGCAGCAGGGTCGCCGAGCTGCCGGCCAGGGCGGCGCTGGAGGACTTGAGGAAGGAACGACGGTCCATGGAGAACTCCTGTGGTGCGACGGCGTGGGCCGCGATGAGGGAAAGGCTGTCCTGCGCCGGCGGCACGGGCGGCCGCCGGTCGGGGGGCGGGCGCACGGCGGCGCCCTGTCTTGGGAGTGCGGAAGGGCTGAGGGCGACCGGCGCGCCGCCGGGCTCAGATCGCCTTCCAGTCGCCGGCCTGCTCGAAGGCGTAGGCGGCGCGGTAGATGGTGGCTTCGTCGTAGTCCTTGCCGATCAGCATCATGCCCACCGGCAGGCCGTCGACCAGGCCGCAGGGCACGCTCATCGCCGGGTGGCCGGTGACGTCGAAGGGGCAGGTGTTGGGCAGCATCTCGAAGGCACGGCCGACGATCTCCTCCACCGGTGCGCCAGGCGCCGGCAGCGGCGTGGCGGTCAAGGGCAGCGTGGGCATCAGCAGCAGGTCGAAGTCGGCCAGCACCTGGTCGTAGGCCGCCTTGAGCTGGCGCGACAGGTTCTGCGCCTTGGCGTAGTAGTGGCCGCGGTAGTGCTGGATGAAGTACTCGCCCAGCACCATGGTGATCTTCAGCGTGTCCGACAGCTCGTCGGCGCGCTGCTTCCAGCCGGCGTGGAAGTCGACCATGCTCGTGACATACAGGCCCTTCCAGTTGAAGCCGTGGCCGTTGTCCTTCATCATCTGCTGGGTCGCGCCTTCGGCGGCGATGGGCAGCCAGATCGCCGGTCCCAGCAGGTGCATCGGGATCGACACCTCCGACACCGTGGCGCCCAGCTGGGTGAATACCTGCGCGGCCTGGCGGACCTTGTCGTCGGACGCGGCCATCGACTGCGGCCAGCCGAAGCCCTCCTTGACGATGCCGATCTTCAGCCCCCGCACGCCCTCCTTCATCAGCGCGCTGTAGGGCTGGGCGGTGCGGCCGGCGTGCTGGCGCGGGTCCAGCCCGTCGGGGCCGGCCAGCACCTCCAGCATCAGTGCGTTGTCGGTCACGTTGGCCGTCATCGGGCCGGTGTGGTCGATGGTCAGCTCGATCGGCATCACGCCGGTGTAGGGCACCAGGCCGTGGGTGGGCTTCATGCCGTAGATGCCGCAGTAGGAGGCCGGCATGCGGATCGAGCCGCCCTGGTCGCCGCCGATGGCCATGTCGACCTCGCCCGCCGCCACCAGCGCCGCGCTGCCCGAGGACGAACCGCCGGCCGAGTAGCCCATGCGCCAGGGGTTGTGCACCGGGCCGGGCTGGCTGGTGTGCGAGCCGCCGGAGAAGCAGAAGTACTCGCACACCGCCTTGCCGACGATGGTGGCGCCGGCGTCGAGCAGCCGGGTGACGATGGTGGCGTCGACGTTGGGCACGTAGCCGGCCAGCGTGGACGCGCCGTTGGTCATCGGCACGCCCGCCAGGCAGACGTTGTCCTTGAGCACCACGGTCTTGCCGGCCAGCTTGCCGCCGGGCTTGCCGGCGATGGTGGACTTGACGTACCAGGCGCCGTACTTGTTCTCCTCGCCGGCCGGCATGTAGCCGGGCGTGCGCGGGTAGGTCACCGCGGGCTGGTAGTCGGGCAGCGCGTCGACGGCGTCATAGGCGTCGAAGTTCCCTTGCAGCAGGGTGTTGTAGGTCGCCGCCTGTTCGTCGGACAGGTGGATGCCCAGGCTGAGCGCAACGTCCTGGAGCTGGGTGAGGGTGGGTCTCTTGACGGCCATGAAGCCTCCGCGATGGGGTTGAAGTCGGCGTCGCGGCGGCTGGGCACTGCGGGCCCGCAAACCGGTGGCGACGTGGCTTCATGCTGAGGCCTTTTATTTTCCTAGTCAAGCTTTTTGTTTGCCTTGGAAATCATCTAGCGCAGCCGGTCGAGCACCCGGAAGACGTTGTCTTCGGCCCGGGCGATGTAGATCGGCATGCGGCTGCCCTGGCGGCCGGCGTACTCGCCGGCGCGCGCGCTGCGGTAGCGCACCGGGCCGGGCTCGCGCTGCGGCGTCCGCGCGGCCGCGCCCCCGGCGCCCCCCAGCAGCGAGGCCAGGAAGTGCACCCCCTCGTAGGTCGACTGGCCGAAGGTGTTCAGCGTCGGCGCGCGCTCGCCGAAGTGGTGGCGGTAGCGCTCCTTGAACGACTGGTTGGCGTCGGTGTCCAGCGTGGCGAAGTAGCCGCTGGCCACGTACAGCTCGTCGGCATTGGCCGCGCCGATGCCCAGCAGCTCGTTCTCGCCCAGCGCGCAGGACAGCCGCAGCACCGACCGCGACAGGCCCGAGCGGCCGAAGGCCCGGTTGAAGGCCACCGCGTCCTGCCCGATCAGCGAGACCAGCACCGCATCCACCCCGGTGCAGCGCACCAGGTCCAGCAGGGGCTCGAAGTCGTCGGTGCCAAAGGGCAGGTAGTGCTCGCCGACCAGCTCGGCGCCGGCCTCGGCGATGTAGCCGCGCGCCAGCCGGTGGGTGGCGCGCGGCCACACGTAGTCGTTGCCGATGGCCAGCCAGCGCCGCAGCCGGCGGTGCCGGCCCAGCCAGCGCAGTGCCGGACGCAGCTGGTTGGCGGTGGTCTCGCCGATGGCGTAGACCGCGGGCGCGACCTCGCCGCCTTCGTACAGCGGCGTGTAGACATAGGGCAGGTGGCCGCCGACCGCGCGCACGATGCGCTGGCGCACGGCGCTGGTGTGCATGCCCACCAGCGCGTCGACCCCGCCCGACTCGACCAGCTCGGCCAGCGTGGCCTCGATGTCGGGCGAGTCGTCGGCGGCATTGACCGTCAGCAGCCGGCAGGGCCGGCCGCCGATGCCGTCGCGCTGGTTCAGCTCGGCCACGGCCAGCCGCGCCGAGGCCAGCGCCGACGGGCCCCAGATGCCCGCTGTGCCGCCCATGGGCACGCACAGCGCCACGTGCAGTTCCTCGCGCGCCTCGGCCGCAGCGCGGCGCTGGCCGGCGGGCAGGCGCACGCGGATCGGCGGGCGCTCGCCGGGCGGCGGTCCGGCGTCGAAGGGGCCCCATCGGTCAGGTCTGGCATCAGCTCCCACAGGATCCCCCGGCGTCGCACCAAAGTGGCGAGGATTGAACAATGTTCGCGCAGCCCGCACCACCATGGTTTCCATGGAAAGCAAAATTGGCTAGACTGGCGCCACGGTCCCCCTCCCCTTGCAGCGACCATGCCTGACCAAGACCTCAGCGAGTACCTGGCCTACCTGCTGGCCTCGGCCCACCGCCAGATGCGCCAGGGCCTGGCCCAGTCCATCGCCGCCGAGGACGTGACCGAGGAGCAGTGGCGCATCCTGCAGGTGCTGTCCGACGAGCAGGGCCGCTCGATGGGCGAGCTGGCCGAGCGCGTGCTGATGAACCACCCGGCACTGACCAAGAACATCGACAAGCTGGTCAGCCGCGGCCTGGTGCAGCGCGCCACCGATGCGCGCGACACGCGCCGCGTGCTGGTCTACATCAGCGACCCGGGGCTGGAGGTGGTCTCGCGCCTGAAGCGCAGCGTCGACACCCACCACGAGGCGCTGACCGAGGCCCTGGGCGCGCGCAAGACCGAGCAGCTGAAGAAGCTGCTGCGCGACTTCATCAAGGAAACCTCGTCCGAGGACTGACCCGCCGGCGGGCCCGCTGCGCCGGCCGCACCCGGCCACGCCCGGCCGCACCGTCCGCCGTCGCTTGGGTGACGGGGCGCCGCCGCGCGCCTGCGCACACTGGGCGGCACGCTGCCCCCCCCCCGCAGCGCGCCGCCGCACCTGGCGGCCCACGACGAACGAGGAGACAAGCGATGCAGGATCTGAAGGACAGGGTGGCCGTGGTCACCGGCGGCGCCAGCGGCATCGGCCTGGCCACCGCCCGGGCGCTGGCCCGCGAGGGCGCGAAGCTGGTGCTGGCCGACGTGGAAGCCCCGGCGCTGGACCGCGCGGTGGCCGCGCTGCGCGCCGAGGGCGCGCAGGCGGTCGGCGTGCCCACCGACGTCGGCGACCTGGCGGCGGTGCAGGCGCTGGCCGACCGCGCCTGGTCGGCCTTCGGCGCGGTGCACATCGTCTTCAACAACGCCGGCGTGGCCGTCACCGGGCCGACGCAGGACGCCACGCATGCCGACTGGGAATGGTCGGTGCGCGTCAACCTGTGGGGGCCGATCCACGGCGTCGAGGCCTTCGTGCCGCGCATGATCGACCAGAAGCAGGGCGGCCACCTGCTGTTCACTGCCAGCTTCGCCGGCCTGGTGCCCAACCGCCACCTGGGGCCCTATTGCGTGACCAAGTTCGGCGTCGTCGCGCTGGCCGAGTGCCTGCACAAGGACCTGCGCGAGCACGGCATCGGCGTGTCGGTGCTGGCGCCGATGCGCGTGGCCAGCGCGATCGACCAGAGCCATCGCAACCGCCCGGCCGAATTCGGCGGCCCGGTGGCCATGGCCATCTACTCCGACGAGGAGATGGCCCAGCTGGCCGGCCGCACGCTGGCGGCCGAGCCGGTGGCCGAGCTGGTCGTCGACGGCATCCGCCACAACCGCCTGTACCTGCACACCCACGCCGAGGCGCGCGCCTTCGTGCGCCGGCGCTGGGAGCGCGTCGACGCGGCCTTCGACGCGCTGGGCCCGGCCTGAAGCGCCCGCACGCCGGCACCGCCGGCGGCCGGGCCGGCGACAATCCATCGGCCATGTCTCCCGCACCCACCCTGTCGGTCCGCCGCTACCGCGACGCGCACGGCGCCCACGCCCACCCGCACTTCCAGGTGCTGTGGGGCCTGGAGGGCCGGCTGGCGCTGGAGATCGAGGGCCGCGGCGCCGTCCTGGCCGCCGGCCAGGGCCTGGTGCTGCGGCCGGGCGAGCGCCACGACGCCGAGGCCCCTGCCGGCAGCCGCTGCCTGGTGCTGGACACGCACGACCCGGCCTGGGACGCCCGCGTCCGGCCCTGCCACCACCCCGAGGCCATGCACCACCTGGCGCAGTACCTGGCCGCGGCGCTGGACGGCGGCCTGACCCGGCTCGCCCTGCTGGGCCCGCAGCTGCTGGCGCGCACCTGGGGCGAGGCGCCGGCGACGGCACCCGCGCGGCCGCAGCGCGCGGTCGACTGGGACGCGCTGGCCGACTGGGCGCGCCGCCACCTGGCGCAGCCGCTGGCCACCGCCGACCTGGCCGCCCGGGTGCACCTCAGCGAGAGCCAGTTCCGCGCCCGCTGCCAGGCGGCCCTGGGCTGCAGCCCGATGCAGTGGCTGCGCGGGCTGCGCCTGGCGCAGGCGCGCACGCTGCGCGCCAGCGGCCTGGGCGTGGCCGAGGCGGCGCGCCGCAGCGGCTACCGCTCGCCGTCGGCGCTGACCGCCGCCGCCCGGCGCGGGCGCTGAGCCCGCCGTCACCCGCGCCGGCACGCCGGACCGGCGCCACGCGACGACCGACCGGCGCCGCGCGACGACGGCCTGCGCGAGCATCGCCGCCATGCGATCCGATCTCCTCGCCCTGGGCGCCATCGCGCTGTGGGGCACGCTGGCCACGCTGGGCGTGGCGCTGGCGCACCTGCCGCCCTTCCTGCTCACCGGCCTGGGCCTGCTGATCGGCAGCGCGGTGGCGCTGCCGCTGTCGGGCGGCCGGCTGGCCCCCTGGCGCGTGCCGTGGCGCACGCTGGCGCTGGGCGTCTACGGCCTGTTCGGCTTCCACTTCCTGCTGTTCATCGCGCTGCGCCACGCGCCGCCGGTGGAGGCCAACCTCATCAACTACCTCTGGCCGCTGGGCATGGTGCTGCTGGCCCCGGCCCTGCTGCCGGGCCTGCGGCTGCGGCCGCGCCACGTGGTGGCGGCGCTGCTGGGCTTCGCCGGGGCGGCGCTGGCCATCCTGGGCCGGCCCGGTGCCGGCCTGGCGGGCTGGCGGGCCGAGCCGGGCTACCTGGCGGCGCTGGGCTCGGCCTTCGTCTGGGCCAGCTATTCCCTGGCCACGCGCCGCGTGCCGCCCTTCCCCACCGCGGCGGTGGGCGGCTTCGCGGCGGTCTCGGGCCTGCTGGCCCTGGCCTGCCACGCGCTGCTCGAGCCGCCGGCGACGCTGGCCGCGCGCGACTGGGCCCTGCTCGCGCTGCTCGGCCTGGGCCCGCTGGGCGGCGCCTTCTTCCTGTGGGATGCGGCGGTCAAGGCCGGCGACCCGCGGCGCATCGGCCTGCTGGCCTTCATCACGCCGGTGCTCTCGACCGCCGGCCTGGCGCTGGCCGGCGGCCAGGCGCTGGCTCCGAGCACGCTGGCCGCGGCGGCGATGATCGTCGCCGCCGCGGCCTGGGGCGGGCGCGCACCGGCGCGCTGAGCGCCGCCCCGCGCCGGCCGCGCTCAGAACGACATGCGCATGCCGGCGGCCAGGCCGGTCTGGCCCTGGCCGGCGGCCGGGCCGTTGCCGGCCGCGGCATTGCTGACGCCCAGCGCCAGCGTGCCGTCGTTGCCGATGTGGCCGGCGGTCAGGTAGACCGCGGTGTTCTTCGACAGGCTGTAGGTGCCGCGCACCGCGAACAGCGTGGCGCCGTTGGCGCTGTGGCTGTAGTCCAGCTTGAACAGCTGGGCGTCCAGCGCCAGCAGCGGCATCGCGCGCCAGCTGGCGCCGGCGTACCAGAGCTTGCTGCGCGGCGTGGTGGCGCTGGCCTCGTTGCGCCGGGCGATCAGGCCGGCGCCCAGCTTGACGTCGCCCACCCGGGTCCAGCCGGTGACGGTGCTGCGGGTGTCGGTCAGGCCGCTGCCGGTCAGACCGGCGAAGGCGCCGGCGCCGCCGTGGATGCGGTCGATCGCCGCGGTGGCGCCCCAGGCGCCGGCGTCGTGCTTGACCAGCAGCGACCAGGCGCGGCAGGCCTGGGTGTCGGTGGCGCTCTCGCCGCCGCAGTTGGTGCCGGCCGGGCTGGGGCCGGCGTTGACCGCGTCGCGGCCCAGGCTGTAGGCGGCGCCCAGGGTCCAGGGGCCGAAGCTGCCGCGCCAGGCCACCGAATTGTCGATGCGCGCGTTGGGCAGGTAGCTGTCCAGCGAGCCCGAGCCGAAGGCGTTCGGGCCCAGGATGTCGGCGTCCAGCTGCGACCAGAACAGCATGTTGTACTGGCGGCCGGCGGTCAGCGTGCCCAGGCGGCCGCTCAGGCCGACGAAGCTCTGGCGGCCGAAGGCCCGGCCGCCCTGGTTGAGCGTGCCGGTGTCCACGCCCAGGCCCATCTCCAGCGTGTACAGCGCCTTCAGGCCGTCGCCCAGGTCCTCGGTGCCGCGAAAGCCCAGGCGCGAGGGCACGCTGCCGGTCAGGCCGGGCATGCGCGTCAGGCTGGCGCCGCTGGCACCGACCTTGTTCAGGTGCTCGACCGCCAGGTCCACCGTGCCGTAGATGGTGACGCCTTGCGCGGCGGCGCCGCCGGCCGCGCAGCACAGCGCGGCCAGGATCGGCAGGGTCTTGTAGTTCATGGGGCTTGTCTCCTCTTCAGGGGGCGGTTGGGAACCGGGGGGCTCAGGCGCTGGCGTCGGCCGCCGCGGGCGTGCCGTGGTCCCAGCCCAGGGGGCCGGCGTCCTTGCCGGCCACCGAATACAGCGCGTTGGGCGCGTTGCGCGTGCGCTGGAAGGCCTCCAGCGTCTCGCCGCGCATCGCCGCGTAGATGTGCAGGTTGGACACGCCCACCACCGCGCCCAGCTTCTCCAGCATGAAGAAGATGACGCCGTGGTGGATCAGGCCGCGCCAGTCGCGGCGCAGCACCAGGTCCTGCTCGTGGGCGCTGAGCCCGGCGGCGCGCAGCGTGCCGGCCTCGTCGGCCAGGAAGCGCCGGCGGTGCTCGGGCAGCACCAGGTCGTGCAGGAAGCGATTGATGCGGTAGGCCTGCACGCTGCGCTGCAGCGTGAACGGGTAGGTGCCCGTCAGGCCCTCGGCGCCGGCCAGCTGCGCGCCGATGCGCGCGCGCTGGCGTTCGAGCAGCGGCAGCGGCGCGGCCTGCCCGGCCGGCTCGAAGATGGCCGTGGCGATGCCGGTCATCGACGGCAGGTAGTAGCTGCGGTGCAGGCAGCTCACCTGCGCGGCCAGCGCGCCGCGCATCACCAGCCACATGATGACCTCGGCGCCCTCCAGCCCGCCCAGCGTGGCGTACTCGGCGTGCGTCATCCCGGCCAGCACCTCGGGGTCGCGCTCGATCAGGTCCAGGAAGCGCGCGTCCCATTCCGGGTTGTTGAAGCCGGCCCGCTCGCCGTGCACCTGGTGCGACAGCCCGCCGGTGGCCACCACCGCGACGCGCAGGTCCTGCGGGAAGCTCTCGATGGCCCGGCGCAGCGCCTGGCCCAGCTTCCAGCAGCGCCGCGCGCTGGGGATGGGGAACTGCAGCACGCCCATCTGCAGCGGCACCAGCTTGACCGGCCAGCCCGGCGCGCCGTCGGCGCCCTGGTGCGGGCACATCAGCGACAGCGGCGAGAAGCAGCCGTGGTCCAGCGCCTTGTCCTGGAAGAAGGCCATGTCGAACTCCTCGGCCATCAGCGACTGGCCGATGTGCGCGGCCAGCTCGGGGTGGCCGGCCACCGGTGGCAGGTCGCGCGCGCCGGCGCCCTCGTCGGCCACCGCCCACTGCGGGCCCACGCCGAGGGCGAAGGCCGAGTAGTGGTCGAAGAAGAAGGAGGTGACGTGGTCGTTGTAGATGAGCAGCAGCACGTCGGGCCGGCGCTCGGCGATCCAGCGCTGGACCGGCTCGAAAGCGTCGAAGATCGGCGCCCAGACCGGGTCCTGGCGCTTGTCGCGGTCGACCGCGAAGCCGATGGTCGGCGTGTGCGAGGCGGCGATGCCGCCGATGATGGTGGCCATGGTGGGGGCGGGAGGAAGGGGATTCGGGTCGGCGGCGCGGCGCCGCGCGGCGGGCGCCGGTCGGCCGGGCGGCCCGCGGCGCGGGCCTCAGGGAGCTGGGGCCTCGGCGCGCACTCAGGACGGCGCGCCGCGGCGGTCCGTCACTTGCCGCTGCCGTGCTTCTGGATCAGCGCGCGCGCGCTGGCCAGCAGCTGCTGGCCGTTGGCGCCCTTGGCATTGACGTCGGCCACCCACTGGTCGACCACCGGCTGGGCCAGCTTCTTCCAGTTCGCCAGCTCGTCCTTGCCGATCACGTTGGTGGTGTTGCGCGTGGTCAGCTTCCTGCCCTCGCCGTCGGCGGCCAGGAAGACCTTGCCGACGTGGCCCGAGAAGGCCTGGCCGCTGTTGGCGTCGATCACCTTCTTCAGCTCGGGTGCCAGGCCGTCGTAGCGCGCCTTGTTCATCACGAACATGAAGGTCGAGGTGTACAGCGCGGGCTCGGCCGGGTCGGTCTCCGAGTGGAACTTGGCGATCTCCTGCATCTTCACCGAGGGCACCACCTCGTAGGGCATCACGGCGCCGTCGATCACGCCCTTGGCCATCGCCTCGCTGACCTGCGGCACCGGCATCACCACCGGCGTGGCGCCCAGCGCGGCCAGCAGCTTGTTGGTCTGCCGCGTCGGGGCGCGCACCTTCAGGCCCTTGAGGTCGGCCATCGTGCGCACCGGCTTGTCGCGCATGTGGAACACGCCGTCGCCGTGCACGTGGAAGGCGATCGGGTGCAGGCCGCGGTACTCCTGCAGCGCGTGCTGCTGGATGTAGTCCCACAGCGCCTTGCTGGTCGCCTCGGGGCTCTGCATCATGAAGGGCAGCTCGAACACCTCGGTCAGCGGGAAGCGGCCGGCGGTGTAGCCCGACAGCGTCCAGATGACGTCGACGACGCCGTCGCGCGCCTGGTCGACCAGCTGCGGCGGCGTGCCACCCAGCTGCATCGACGGGTAGATCTGGCACTTCAGCTTGCCGGCCGACTCCTTGGCGATCTTGTCGCACCAGGGCTGGATGAACTGGGTGTTGGCATAGCTGCCGGCCGGCAGGAAGTGGTGCACCTTCAGCACCACCTCGTCGGCGGCGCGGGCGGTGCCGGCGGCGGCCAGGGCGGTGAGCAGACCGGCAGCGGCCAGGGTCGCGCGACGCAGAGGATTCAAGGCAGTCTCCTGGACGGGGTGCCGCGATCGCTGCGCAGCCCCCTCATGGGTTAGGGATGGACGGCGCGGAGTCTAGGAATCCGCTCCCGGCGGCAGAAGATGGCGGCGGCCGGGGCGCGATAACCGCTGGTTATCATTTCGGCATGAAACTGGCCAATCTGCGGGCGCTGGTGGCCGCCGTCGAGGAGGGCAGCCTGCGCGCCGCGGCGCGGCGCCTGGGCGTGTCGCAGCCGGCGCTGACCAAGCTGATCCGCGAGCTGGAGCGCGAGCTGGCCACCACGCTGCTGCTGCGCTCGACCACCGGCGTCATCGGCACCGCGCAGGGCATGGTGCTGTACGAGCGCGCACTGGCCGCCGAGCGCGAGCTGGCCCAGGCGGTGGACCAGATCCAGCAGCTGGGCGGGCGCATGACCGGCCAGCTCAGCATCGGCGCGGTGCCGCTGGCGGTGATGCTGCTGATCCCCGAGACCGTGCGCACCTTCGGCCGCGAGTTCCCGGGCATCCAGCTGCGGGTGATCGAGGAGCTGTACATCGCCCAGCTCACCCGGCTGCGCAAGGGCGAGGTCGACATCGCACTGGGCCCGCTGCCCGAGCAGCTGCCGGCCGGCGAGTTCACCGTCGAGACGCTGATGCCGATCTCGATGGTCATCGTCGTCGGCAAGGGCAGCCCGCTGCGCCGCGCCCGCCACCTGGCCGACCTGGCGCAGGCGCCCTGGGTCTACACCGGCGCCTCGGCCGATTCGGGCTACGCCCGCGTCTACTACGAGCGCCACGGCCTGGCGCCGCCGCCGGCGGCAGCGCTGGTGAACTCCACGCTGGGCCTGCTGTCGATGCTGGCCGGCGGCCACTGCGTCGGGCTGATGCCCTACCAGATCGCGGTGCACCCGCTGGCCAGCGGCTACCTGGACGTGGTGCCGGTGGCCGAAGGCCCGCTGCGGCTGACGCTGGGCGCGCTGGCCCGCGCCGACAACGCGCTCAAGCCCAGCGTGCGCCACTTCATGGCCCACCTGCACCGCGCGGCCCACCAGCTGGGCGGCGCCGGGGCCTGACCGGCCGCGCCCGCCAGCGGCTCAGGCCGGCGCGGGCGGCGCGAACAGCGCGTCCAGCGTGCGCTGCAGCCCGCCGTAGCCGGTGCAGCGGCACAGGTGGCCGCAGAGCTGGGCGGCGGCGGCGTCGCGGTCCGGCACGTCGGCCTGGCCATGCAGCCAGGTCAGGCCCACCACCAGCCCGGCGCTGCAGTAGCCGCACTGCACCGCGCCGTGGCGCGCCAGCGCCTCGCGCACCGGCGCGGCCCGCGGGTCGTCGGCCAGGCCCTCGACGGTGGTGACGCGGCGGCCGTCCAGCTGCCAGGCCATCACCAGGCAGGCGTTGACCGGCTCGTCGTCCAGCCAGACCATGCAGGCGCCGCAGCGGCCGACGCCGCAGCCCGGCTTGGCGCCGACCAGGCCCAGGTCCTCGCGCAGCAGGGCCAGCAGGCGGCGGTCCGGCGGCGCGGCCAGCGCCACCGGCCGGCCGTTGAGGGTGAAGGCGACGGTCGGCGCGGAAGGCGCACAGGCGGGCGCAATGGTGGGCGCTGCGGTGATCGCAGTCGCGGGCAGTGCGGCGGGGGCAGCGGCGGTCACGTCGATCGCTCCAGGGCTTCCAGGTGGTCGAGCACGGTGTCGGGCGCGATCGGCAGGCGGGTGGCGGCCAGGCCGATGGCCTCGGCCACCGCGTTGGCGATGGCCGGCACGGCGATGTTGACGCTGATCTCGCCGGCGCCGCGCGGGCCCACGCGGTCGCCGGCCGGCAGGTCCTGCACCGCGACGACCTCGCAGCGCGGCGCGTCGGCCAGCGTCGGGATCAGGTAGCCGTCGAGGTTGCGCGCCGGGTAGCGGCCGCCGCGCGGGCTCAGGTCCTCGGTGGTGGCCAGGCCCTGGCCGATCAGCGCGCCGCCCTCCATCTGGCCCAGCAGGCCCATCGGCGACGCCACCGGCCCCAGCGCCGGCACCAGCAGCAGCTGTTCGACGCGCAGCGCGCCCGTCCAGCCATCCACCGCCACGCGGGCCAGCGCGGCGCAGGCGCCGAAGACGTAGTGCGCGGCGTCCACCTCGCTGGGCGTCTGCTCGGGCGGCAGGTCGATGGTGTGCACCGGCCGCGCCTCGCCCAGCGCCGCGGCCAGCGCGGCATACGCCAGGCGCAGGCGGCCGTCGGCGTCGCACACGCCGCCGGGGCCCAGGCGCAGCGTGGCCGCGTCGACGTTGAGCTGGATGGCCGCGGCCTGCAGCACCGCATCGCGCCAGGGCCCGGCGTGCTCGGCCAGCGCGCGGTGCACCAGCGTGGTCGCGCGCGAGGCGGCCACCGGGCCCGAATCCGGCGTCAGCGCCGAGTCGCCCAGCACCGGCCGCGCGTCGGCCGCGGCGCAGCCCAGCCAGCGCTGCATCAGGCACAGCATGGTGCCCAGCAGGTTCTGGCCCAGCTCGGTGAAGCCGGCGCGCAGCTCGATGCGGCCGTCGGCGGCCAGCGCCAGCACCAGGCGCGACGCGTTGGGGCCGCCGCGGCCGAAGCCGTCGCTGCGGTGGATCAGCGCCAGCCCCACGCCCCAGCGCCAGCGGCCGGCGGCGTCGACCCCGCGCCGCGGGCCGCGCCACAGCGGGTGCGCCGCGGCCACGGCCAGCGCCTGGCGCGGGCCGTCGAAGGGCGCCACCACCTGGCCCAGCGGGCCCGGTGCGTCGGGCGGCAGCAGGTTGCGCCGGCGGAAGTCGGCCGGGTCCCAGCCGCCGGCGCGGGCCAGCGCGTCGATCTGCCGCTCCAGCGCGAACTGCACTTGGACCGCACCGAAGCCGCGCATCGCGCCGGCGATGCCGTTGTTGGTGTAGGCCAGGCGGCCATCGACCGCCAGCGCGTCCCAGGCATAGGGGCCGGCGGCATGCTCGATGGCCGCGTCGAGCACCTCGGGGCCGTGGGTGGCGTAGGCGCCGGTGTCGGCGAGGATGTCCACGGTGTGGCAGCGCAGGCGGCCGCTGGCGTCGCAGCCGCTGCGCATGCGCACGCGCATCGCGTGGCGCTTGACGCCCAGGTCCACCGACTGCGGCCGCGCCAGGTGCAGGCGCACCGCGCGGCCGGCCTTCCAGGCCAGCAGCAGGGCGATCGGCTGCACCGTCAGCTCGTCCTTGCCGCCGAAGGACCCGCCCACCGGCGTGCCGACCACGCGCAGGCGCTCGGGCGGCAGGGCCAGCATCGCGGCCAGCACCTGGCGGTCGCGCTCGGGGTTGTGGCCGCCGAAGCCGATCCAGAAGCCGCCCTGCCCGTCCGGCTCGACCACGCCGCCCTCGGTCTCCAGGAAGGCGTGCATCTGCATCGGCGAGAAATACTCGGCCTCGACCCAGTGCACGCAGGCCGCCGCGGCGGCCGCGGCGTCGCCGCGCGCGTGGTGGCCCTGGTGGAGCAGGTTGCCGCCGGGGTGCAGCGGCGCGGCGCCGGGGGCCAGCGCGGCCTCGGCGTCGTCGACCAGGGGCAGGGCCTCGTAGCGCACGTCGATCAGCGCCAGCGCGCGCTGGGCCAGCTCGGGCGTCTCGGCGGCCACCGCGGCCACCGGGTCGCCGACGCAGCGCACCACGGCGTGGCACAGCACCGGCCGGTCGACCACGCGCAGGCCGTAGCGCGCCTGGCCGGGGATGTCGGCGGCGGTGACCACCGCGGCCACGCCGGGCAGGGCCGCGGCGGCGCGGGTGTCGATGGCCAGGATGCGCGCATGCGGCCAGGGGCTGCCCAGGATGGCGCCGTGCAGCTGGCCGGGGCGCAGCCGGTCGGTCAGGTAGCCGGGGTCGCCGCGCAGCTTGGCGTCGGCGTCGGGCCGGGGCTCGGCGGTGCGCAGCAGCGCGTCGTGGGTCAACAGGTCGACGGGGTCGTGCATCGCGTCCAACTCGGTTCAGCCCGGGCCGGCGGCGGCGCCGGAGGCCGCCGCCGCGTTGGCGGCGCCCGGCGCGGCCGGCGGGTCGGCCGGGCCGGCGCCCAGGCCCAGGTGGCCGGCGATCAGCCGGGCGGCCAGCCGGCCCAGGGCCGCGTCGCCGTCCAGGTCGGCGCGGCAGGCGGGCTGCAGCGCGGCGGCGCCGGGCGCCAGGCCGGCCGCCAGCACCGCCTCGGTGGCGGACAGGCGACGCGCCACCCAGCCGGCGCCGCAGGCGGCCAGGCGCAGCGTGCCGCCGGCCGGCTGCCACAGCGCCAGCGCCAGCCGGGCGGGCGAGAACGCGGCGCGGCGCCCGACCTTCTCGTAGACCGCCCGGCGTGGCGCCGCGGCGGGCCCGGGCAGCCACAGCGCCACCACCAGCGGCAGCGGCGCGGCCGCCAGCAGCGCGGCCAGCGGCCGGCGCCGGCCGTCGGCCAGCTCGGCCTCGGCCCCCAGCGCCAGCAGCGGCGCCAGCGTGTCGCCCCAGCGCCAGCCGACGTTGCCGCCCAGCGTGGCCAGGTGGCGCACGCCGGGCGCGGCCAGGGTGTCGCAGGCGGCGGCCAGCAGCGGCAGCGCCTGGCGCAGGGCCGGGTCGCGGCGCAGCGCCTCCAGCCGCAGCGCGGCGCCCAGGCGCAGCCAGGGTCGGCCGCCCTCGTCCACCCGCTGCCAGCCCTGGGCCGCGGCCAGCCGGTCCACCGCCAGCAGGCGCAGCGCCGGCGTGGCGTCGGCACAGCCCAGCTGCAGCGCGGTGCCGCCGCCGACGAAGGCGGTGCCGGCCGGGTCGGCCTCGCGCAGGCGCTGGGCCTCGGCCGCGTCGGCGGGCCGCAGCACGCGCAGGCCGCCGGCCACCGCGGTGGCGCCCGGGTCCGTCACCGGGCGGCCCAGAAGGCGCGCTGCTGCGCGGCCACCTCGGCGGCCACCTCGGGCACCGGGCCGATCACCTGCACCGCTTTCTGGCCGTGCGCGAACACGGTGCGCGCCGGCAGGTCCATCGTCGGGTTCTCGTGGTGGCGGCCGGTGGCGGCCAGCAGCTCGCGCTCGGTCATGCCGTAGACCACGCGGCCGATGTGCGCCCAGTACACCGTGCCGGCGCACATGCAGCAGGGCTCGACCGAGGTGTAGAGCGTGCAGCCCCACAGGAACTCGGGCGTGAAGTTGGTCGCCGCCACGCGGGCCAGCGTCGACTCGGCGTGGTTGACCGTGTCGATGTTGCACTGCTCCAGCAGCACCGTCTCCTGGTCCGGCCCGACCAGGATGGCGCCGAAGGGGTGGTGGCCCAGCGCCACCGCGCGCTGCGCCACCGCGTGCGAGCGGCGCAGGTGGCGCAGCACCTGCTCGTGGGTGGGCTCCAGGCCCTGGGGTGGGAGGGCGGTGGTCATGTCACAAACTCCAAGCGAAGAAACGGCGATGGATGCGCACGATCACACCGTACAGCGCCAGGCTGCTGCCCACCAGCAGGGCGAGCGAGGCGAAGGCCACCGGCACCTTGAACGAGGAGGTGGCGAACAGGATCAGGTAGCCCAGGCCCTTCTCGGCGGCGACGAACTCGGCCACCACCGCGCCGATCACCGCCAGCGTGATCGCCACCTTCAGCGCCGAGAAGATGTGCGGCACGGCATGCGGCAGGCGGATCTGCCAGTACTCGCGGCTGCGGCTGGCGCGCAGCGAGCGCGACAGCTCGACCAGCTCGGCCGGCACCGAGGCCATGCCGGTGGCCGTGGCGATGACCAGCGGGAAGAAGGCGATCAGCGTGGTGATGACCACCCGCGGCAGCGTGCCCGCGCCCAGCGTGACGACGATGATCGGCGCGATGGCGACGATGGGCGTGGACTGGATGACCACCAGCCAGGGCATCAGCGTGCGCGACAGCAGCGGCGACGCGGTGATGCCGATGGCCAGCGGAAAGGCCACCGCGATGGCCACCGCGTAGCCGGCCAGCGCCACCTGCAGCGTGGCCACCAGGTGCTCCCCCCAGCGCGCCGCGCCCAGCTCGACGGCGGCCTGGACGATGGCGCTGGGCGCCGGCAGCACATAGGCTGGCAGGCCGCCGAAGCGGCAGGCCGCCTCCCACAGCGCCAGCACGGCCAGCGCGGCCAGCGGCGACGCGTGGCGCTCCAGCCAGGCGCGCAGCGGTGATCGGACCGGATTCATGCGTGCACCTCCGGCTTGCGGGTGAAGACCTTGGCGCGGATGTCGTTGGCCATCGCGGTGAAGCGCGGGTCGGCCAGCGTGTCCAGCCCGCGCGGGCGCGGCAGCGGCACGTCGATGATCTCGGCCACGCGCCCGGGCCGCGCGCTCATCACCACGATGCGGTCGGACAGCAGCAGCGCCTCCTGGATCGAGTGGGTGACGAAGACCACCGTCTTGGGCCGCTCGCTCCAGATGCGCAGCAGCTCGAAGCTCATCTCGTCGCGGGTCAGCGCGTCCAGCGCCGAGAAGGGCTCGTCCATCAGCAGGATGTCGGGGTCGTGCAGCAGCGAGCGGGCGATGGCCACGCGCTGCTGCATGCCGCCCGACAGCTCGGCCGGGCGCTTGCCGGCGAAGTCCTGCAGGCCGGTGATGCGCAGCAGCTCGCGCGCGCGCTCGACGTCGCGCGCGTCGACCCGGCCGTGCTTGTGGCGCATCGGGAAGGTGACGTTGTCCAGCACCGTCAGCCAGGGCAGCAGCGTGGGCTTCTGGAAGACGATGCCGATCTCGTCGCGCGGCTCGGTCACCGGCAGGTCGTAGATGCGCACGCTGCCGCTGCTGGCCGGCAGCAGGCCGGCGATCAGCCGCAGGATGGTGGACTTGCCGCAGCCCGAGGGGCCGATGACCGAGACGAACTCGTGCGCGCGCAGCGCCAGGTCCACGTCCTGCAGCGCGACGACGGTGCTGCCGTCGCTGGAATCGAAGGTGCGCGTGACGCGCTGCAGCGCGATCACCGGGCCCGGGGGGCCGCCAGGGCGGGGGTTCAAGCGGTTTCTCCGGGCCGTGGGCAGGTGGTGGTGGTCGCGGGGCGGGGCATCGTCAGGTTCAGGCAGCGCGCATCACTTGGGCAGGAAGCCGCGGTCGACCAGCTTCTCGGGGTCGACCTTGCTCGGCGCGTAGTTCATCGACTTGGCCACCCAGCCCCAGGTGGCGGCCAGCTGCTTGGGCTCGAAGGCGCCCAGGCCGTCGCGCTTGGAGATCTCGTTGGCCAGCAGCGGCATCGAGGCGCGGAACTCGGCGGCGATCACCGCCACGTCGGCCTCGGGCACCATGGACTTCAGGTCGGCGGCGGCCTTCTCGGGGTTGTCCATCGTGAACTTCAGCGCCTTGGTCAGCGCGCGCAGGTAGCGCTTGAGCACCTCGGGCCGCTCCTTGATGATCTTGTCGCTGGCCATCGCCGACCAGCCGTAGCCGGTCAGGCCCGAGCCCGACCAGGGCAGCACCACCAGCTCCTTGCCGGCCTGCTTGAGCACCGCCTCGAAGGCCGGGCCCACGGTGACCCAGTTGATCGTCGCGTCGACCTTGCCCTGGGCCAGCATCGGCGCCAGCGTGGCCGGGTCCACCTTCAGCAGCTTGATCTTGGCGGCGTCGATGCCGTTGGCCTCCAGCACCACCGGCCACAGCGTGTTGCTCGACGAGAAGGTGGAGGTGGCCACGGTCTTGCCCACCGCGTCCTTCAGGCTGGCGATGCCGCTGCCCTTGGTGGTGAACAGCGCGTCGGGCTGCTTGGAATACAGCGACATCACCGCCTTCACCGGCACGCCGCTCTCGGCGGCGGCCATCATCAGCGCGGAGATGCCGCCGAAGCCCACGTCGGCCGCGCCCGAGCCGACCTTGGTGATCGCGTCGGCCGAGCCGCGGCCGGGCACCACGGTGACCTCCAGGCCCTCGGCGGCGAAGAAGCCCTGCTTGACGCCGGCGTAGACGAAGGACTTGTCGCCGCCGGGCAGCCAGTCGAGCTGCACGGTCAGCTTGTCGGCGGCCTGGGCGGCACCGGCGGCGCACAGGCCATAGGCGGCCAGCGCGGCGGCGGCGAGGGTTCGGCGGGTGAAGAGGCTCATGGGGGCTCCGCGGTCGAGGGGATGGAACAAGGGGAAGGGAAACGTCAAGTCGGTGGGCACCGGCAAGTCAGCACGCGGCGGCCGCGGCCTGCGGGGCGGGCAGGCCGGCCAGCACCGGGGCCAGCTGCTCGGTCAACAGCAAGGGTTGGGCCAGCTGCGGCACGTGGCCGCAGTCCAGCGTCAGGCGCAGCGCGCCGGGGCTCAGCGCCTGCATCGCGCGCTGCAGCGGCAGGCCGATCGAGCGGTCCTGCGTGCACTCCACGTAGACGCGCGGCACGCGGCCGTAGCGCCCGGGGCTGAGCGTGTTGACCAGGTCGCGCCCGCGCTCGGGCTGCGGGCGCAGCAGCGCGGCGGCGCGGCGCGCGGCCTCGGGCGGGCAGTCGTGCAGGAAGACGTCCAGCGCGGCGGCCTCGGGCACGCGGCTGTGCTGGTGCGCGGCGTCCCACAGCAGGTGCGGGCCGATGCCGGCCAGCGGCCGCGCCGGCTGCTCGGCCTGGCAATGCCGCAGCAGCTCGGCAAAGCGCAGGCCGCTGGGCAGCATCATCCCGGCCAGGTAGACCAGGCCGGCCACGCGCTGCGGCAGCGCCTCGGCCACCTGCGACGCGGTGAGGCCGCCGCCGCTGTGGCCGACCAGCACCGCCGGCCCGTCCAGCGCCGCCAGCACGCCGGCCACGTGGTCCACGTAGGCGTCCAGGCCGGCCGGCGCGTCGGCCCCCGGGCCCCAGCCGTTGCCGGGCAGGTCCAGCGCGTGCACCTGCCAGCCGCGCTGGCGCAGCAGCGGCGCCCAGGCGTCGAAGGACCAGGCGCCCTGCCAGGCGCCGTGCACCAGCACCAGGTGGCGCACGGCGCCGGCCACGGCCGCGCCGGCGGGGGCGGCGCGCTCAGCCATAGGTGCGGCGGTAGCAGTCGCGCAGGTGCTGTTCCACCGTCACCGGCGGGTGGCGCGGCGCCTCGCCGGCGGCCAGGCAGCCGGGCAGGCAGTCCACCACGTGGTCGGGGTTGCCGGTGAAGAAGAAGGGGATGGAGTGCCGCTCGCGGCCCGAAACGTTGATGACCCGGTGCAGCGTGGAGCGGTAGCGGCCGTTGGTCCAGCGCTCGAACAGGTCGCCCAGGTTGACCACGTAGGTGCCCGGCAGCGGCGGCGCGTCGATCCAGCGGCCGCCCTGGGCGTCGTGCACCTGCAGGCCGCCGGCGTCGTCCTGCAGCAGCAGGGTGATGCCGCCGAAATCGGTGTGCGCGCCGCAGCCCTTCTCGCCGGGCGCCGGCTGGGCCGGCTGCGGCGGGTAGTGCAGCAGGCGCAGCGTGGCGGCGGCGCCCTGCAGGTAGGCGTCGAAATAGCCCTCGGGCAGCGACAGCGCCGCGCCCAGGCCGCGCACCAGGCGCTGGCCCAGCGCGTAGGCGGCGTCGAAGTAGGCGCTGGCCGTCTCGCGGAAGTCCGGCATGCCCTCGGGCCACAGGTTGGGCCCGGTGTTGAAGCGGCCGGCGCGCACGCGCGGGTCGTCGGCGGGCACCTCCTCGCCGATGTAGAAGCTCTCCTTCAGGTCGGGCGGGGCGCCGGCCTCCAGGGTCTGGGCGCGCAGCGGCTCGTAGCCACGGTTGCAGGGCGAGCGGGTCTTGTCCACCGCCAGCTTGGCCTCGACCGGCAGGTCGAAGAAGGCCTCGGTCAGCGCGAACATGCGCGCGATCAGCGCCTCGGGCACGCCGTGGCGGTGGATGTAGAAGAAGCCGTGCTGCAGGCAGGCGGCGTGCAGGCGCCGGGCTTCGGCGGCGCGCTGCACGGGGTCGTCACCGCACAGCGCGGCGACGTCGATCAGCGGCAGTTGGGTGGGGGCAGCGGTCACGCGGGTCGGTCCTGGCTTTGATATGGATCAGTCTAGGAACGAGCGCCCTGCGCGCGATAGCAGAGATTTTTGAGCGGGGCGATGCCGAAACGGCATCACCCCGGCAGCGGCGGCTCGCGCTGCTCGATTGCGTCGGCGACCAGGCGCACGAAGGCGTCCAGCACCGCCGGCAGCGTGCGCCCGGCGCGCACGTAGACGCCCAGCTCGCTGACCAGGCGCTCGGGCGCGCGGCCCGGCACCTGCAGCGGCACGTGCACCAGCCGGCCCTCGGCGATCTCGCGCTCCAGCCCCAGCCGCGTCTGGAAGGCCACGCCCAGGCCGCGGCCGGCCAGGGTGCGCGCCAGCTCCACCGAGGCAGTCTCCAGCAGCACCGTCAGCGCGCGCTTGTGGTGGTCGATCACCGGCTGCAGCGCGCCGTGGATCGACAGCTCGGGCGCCGGCAGGATCAGCGGGTAGCGCGCGCAGTCGGCGAACGGCACCTGCGGCAGCCGCGCCAGCGGGTGGTCGGCGCGCACCACGGCGCCCAGCGCGAAGCGGCCCACCGCGCACTGTCGCAGTGCATCGCTGCGCTCCAGGCCGAAGCCGATGGCCACGTCGGCGTCGCCGCCGGCCACCGCGGCGGCAGTCTGCGCCGACCCGGCCGAGCGCACCTGGATGCGGATGGTCGGGTAGCGCGTCATCATCTGCTCCAGCGCGGCGGGCAGCAGGTCGGCGTTCAGGCCCTCGACGGCGATGACGCTGAGCGCGCCGCGGCGGATGCCCTTGAGCATCTCCAGCTCGCCCAGCAGACGGCGCTCGTCCTGCAGCACGGTGATGACGTGGCGCGAGAACAGCTCGCCGGCGGCGGTCAGCTTCAGGCCGGTGGGCAGGCGCTCGAACAGCGGAGCGCCCAGCTCGTCCTCCAGCTGCAGCAGCTGGCGGTTCAGCGCCGACGAGGCGGTGTGCAGGCGGCGCGCCGCCTCGCGGATCGACCCGCAGCGGCGGATCATGTCGAAGTACTTCAGGGACCGGGCATGGATGTGCATGCCCGGCCCGCAAGCCAGGACCGTGCCCGCCCGCACCAGCCTGGTGCCGCCGGCCGACGAACTGGGGGGGCGCCCCGCCGCCCGCCGCCACGGCCGGGCCCGGCCCCTACACTTTTTGCCGGGCCGCGCCTGCCGCGCGGCGGGAGCCAGCGCCATGGACCTCAGCGAGCACTTCACCTTCGAGGAACTGACCCGCACCGACATCCGGCCGCTGCTGGACAAGAACCGCAAGCTGGCCCGCGAAACCCCCGAGGTGCTGGCCAACCTGACGCGCGTGGCCAAGGAGTTGCTGGAGCCGATCCGCGGCGTGTTCCAGGCGCCGATCCAGGTCAACAGCGGCTACCGCTGCCCCGAGCTGAACGCCGCGGTGGGCGGCAGCGCCACCTCGCAGCACGTGCGCGGCGAGGCCGCCGACATCGTCATCCGCGGCTACGAGAGCGAGGCGCAGGAGCTGGACGCGGTGCGCCGCATCCTGAAGGCCCTGCCCAACCTGCAATTCGGCCAGATGCTGGTCGAGTTCGGCTGCATCCACGTCAGCCTGGGCAGCAAGCGCGAAGTGGCCTACTACGACGTGCCGACCAAGACCAAGCGGCCGATTCCGCCGCTTGGATAGCCGTCGTCTGCGGCGGCGCGCGACAGATTGAGAAGCGCGCTCTGGCGCCGATGGGTGTCCGTTCTAGACTGATCGCGGTCGTTAGTGGCTCCGCTTCCAGAGTGGTCGCGGCCGCCAAGACCGGCAGTGAGTCAATCTAGTCTGCAAGGCACCTTCGCATCAGATGGCAGTCGCTCGGAAGAGGCGTTCGCTAGGCGCTTACGTGAGCGCTACAAGCGCAGGTCTCGCAAGCTGAGGTGCTGCGCGGCTGAAGGTTGAACCGCGGCGCGTCAAGAAGGTGCGCGACCTCAGACGAGGCCGCCGCCTATTCGCGCTGCAGTTCGCCCGTTGACCTACACCAGGCACTTGTGTTTCGTAGGTTTTCCTGCAAGTCGCAGCCCAACTCCACCCCTAGTCGAGCTCCGCCAGCCCATCGACAAGACAGTGAACAAATGCTCTCAATGGAGAGTACATTCGTTCTCAATGAGCAAGTCGAACGACCGCCGGCGTCAGGTCTTGGCATTCATCCAGGCTAGAGCAGAGGCGGATGGGCGCCCACCCACGCTTGAGGAGATCGCCACAGCCTGTGGGTTCGCTTCCCGAAGTGCCGCGCAGAAGCACGTGCGCGCACTGGAAGACAGCGGAGACCTTCAAGTGACCCGCGGGCAATCCAGAGGAGCTCGTCCAAAGAGGAGCAAGCCGACACCCCAGGGCACTCAGCAACTTTTCGAGATCTCCCCCCGAGATGTTGCGGATCTGTCCGACACCGATCTTCGAGGTCTCGTTGCGCGACTTTGCATCGCCCGATTGGCTGATGCCGAACTCCCGCCGATCCCGGTGACATGGGGAGGTGACCAGCGTGCACCTGACGGAGGCATCGACGTCAGGGTTCAGCTCTCCGAAAAGGACGCCGAAAAGTCCCACTTCGAGCGAAGCGTTGTCGGCTTCCAGGTCAAAGCGACCAAGATGGGACTGAGCGAGATCCAGAAAGAGATGTGCCCAGGGGGTGTTCTGCGATCCTCTATACAGGAGTTGGTTCGAAGAAACGGCGCCTACATCATCGCGACATCCGACGCCGCGGCAGATGCCGAATATCAACGGCGCGTCGCGGCAATGACAGCTGCATTGGCCGGAGAAGCCGAAGCTGCAACCGCCTTTGTCGACTACTACGACGCACGGAGATTGGCCGACTGGACCAATCGGCATCCTGGCGTTGTCGCATGGGTCCGAAGCCAGTTGGGACGCGCCCTTCAGGGTTGGCGTCCCTATGGCCAGTGGTCGAACACGCGTGATGGCAAGGCGCAGCCCTTCCTCCCCGATGAGAAGCACCGGTTGTTTGATCCTCATGATCGGGAGAACGGCCTCACGTTAACCGACGGCCTCCGCAAGATCAGGTCCATGCTTAGAACTGGGGGGAATTCGATTCGCTTGACAGGCCTATCCGGCGTCGGCAAGACGCGCTTTGCGCAGGCACTATTCGAAGAGGAGGCAAGCCCCGAGGCGCTCCCGCAGGACCATGTGATCTATACCGACACAGGGGAAGGCCCCAATCCGACCCCCTTGGCACTGCTCGACGAACTGCTCGCCTCGCGCCGTAGAGCGATTCTGGTCGTCGACAACTGTGGCTCCGAACTTCACGGTCAGCTAACTGCGCGCTGCAAGATCTCTGATCGCGTGAGCCTGTTGACGATCGAGTATGACATTCGCGAGGATTTGCCTCTTGAGACCAGCGTCTTTCAACTTGACGCTGCGTCCCCAGATCTCATCGCGAAAGTCATCGAGCAGCAATTCCCGCAGATATCGCAAGTCAATTCCCAGACCATCACCGATTTCGCAGACGGCAACTCCCGTGTCGCAATCGCCTTAGCCAACACGATGGGCTCCAATGACTCGCTCGCTGGTCTGACCGATCGTGCCTTGTTCGATCGCCTCTTCTGGCTCGGCAAGGAAGTGCATCGCGAACTGAAGGTCGCCGCTGAGGCATGTGCCCTCGTCTATTCGTTCGATGGAGAAGACCTGGAAGGCGAGCTCAGTTCGTTATCCGCACTCGCTGAGATCTCGCCCCTGACGCTCTACCGGCATGTGACTGACCTCCAGCAGCGTGGACTCGCACAGCGCCGAGGCAAGTGGCGCGCCATACTTCCTCATGCGATCGCGAACCCACTTGCGGCGCAAGCGCTCGAGGCCATTCCACACGCACTGCTGCACACGAAGCTGGTGGCGCCCCAAGGCCGATTGCTGCGCTCTTTCTCTCGGCGGCTCGGCTACCTGCACACCTCACCGTCTGCCGAGAGATTTGCCAAAGGCTGGCTGGCTGATGGCGGCCTACTGGGGGACGTAGCGGCCCTTTCCCAACTCCTGCTCGAAGTTCTGTCCAACATTGCGCCAGTCTCTCCTTCAGGAACCTTATCCGCCATCAAGCGAGCCGTCGAGGGGCCCGCAGCGGCAGAGCTGCTATCAGCGAAAACGACCTCGCGGACGCGCCTTGTTCGGTTGGTCCGATCCATTGCCTACGAGGCAAAGTACTTCGACGAATGCCTTTCTGTCCTCGTCGCCTTTGCTCGCACTGAGGCTGAGGATGAGCGCATGAATCTAACGCGATCTGTCATTGAATCCCTTTTCACGCTCTACCTTTCAGGCACACACGCTACAACGGAGCAGCGAGCGACTTGGATCCGAGGGACGTTGGAGTCTGGTGACGCAGTGCTGGGGAGAATTGGCTTGCAAGCACTTGACTCCACCATGGAGGCGCATCACTTCTCGTCAAGCTACGAGTTCGAGTTTGGCGCTCGTGTGCGCGACTATGGCTCCAACCCGCAAGGGAAAGCGATCCGCGACTGGTTCGCTACCTTTATCAATATCGCCGCCGAAGTGGCCACGGGAAGCGGGCCATGGGTCTCCGAAGCGCGAGATCTTCTGGCGCGGCGCTTCCGGACGCTCTGGTCATTTGCTGGCATGGCGGACGTGCTGGAGTCCGTCGCTGAAAGGCTGATTGACTCGGGCTGGGAACGTGGATGGCTGGCCATCCGGCAAACCATCCATTTCGACGAAAAGTCGCTTCGAGCCGACGTGCTCCAACGGCTTAAGAAGCTGGAGGAGCGCGCACGTCCGAAGACGCTTGTCGCCCGTGTGAAGGCCACGGTGCTGGCCGACTATCCCTCCGGACTGGACTACGCCGACGGGGAGGACGCCGTCTCTGGCTACGAGCGTGCTGAGGTGCGCGCAAAGGAACTCGGCGAGCTTGTCGCCAATGACCCGGCAGCCTTCGATGTCCTACTGCCTCTGCTTGTCACGAATCAGCAAGGTCGGCATTGGAGCTTTGGGGCGGGCTTGGCCGACGCTGTGGAATCGTTGAGCGCGTGCTGGGCGGCAATGACAGAGGCCTTTGAAGACACACCTGAAGAGCAGCGAAGTGTTCAGGTCCTGCGGGGCTTTTTGCATGCGACGCACGGCCGGGATCGAGACACATTCGAGCGCTGCCTCGATGAGGCGATGGACCGCGCAGCTCTCGCGTCGTGGGTTCCAGTACTTCAGTTGAGCGCTCCTCTCGATGAGTCAGGATGCAGTCGCTTGCTTGCGTGCATGGACAACCCTGCTGTGACCGCGTGGGCATTCCAGCATCTTGCGATCGGGCGCGCTACCGAACACTTGTCGGACGACCTTCTGGCCGGACTCCTGCAGAAGTTGAGCATCAAGCCGGATGGTCTGAGTGTCGCCATCGATGTTCTGTATATGCACATCCATGGCAAAGACCATCCGATCGGCCCCCGCGTGACGGCAGTCGCTCACTCGTTGATCGCGAACGCTGCCCTAGCCAACCAGCATGGTCGGCTGGACCACGAGCTCTCCGGCGTAATCAAGAAGTTTCTTTGCGGACCTGAGGGGGAGTCGACGGCACACACCCTGCTCTCGATGTTGCGCCAGCAGTTCGACGACAACCTGCTCTCGCGCTATGACCTCAGCGGAACAATTGCAGCCTTATTCAAGGTTCAACCGCGCCTCGCCTTGAGTGCGCTGGTGGGCGATGAGGACGAAGCCGACAACTACTACATGCGTCGCTACGCACTTGCTGGGGGCCGCAGAACTAGGGAAGGTCTGCTTTATTCGCCGGCAAAGGTGTAGATGCGCAGCCTGCGTCTGAAATCGCGGCTTTCCGGCTCTTTGGCAGCGCAAGCCGATCCGATTTGGGTCTGGACAGCCACTTGCTGCCC